>Ga0247844_1000058_pt1 | contig 211889 bp, 162 predicted proteins | sample LaCtaG_FD_192421 | JGI IMG/M metagenome (GOLD analysis project Ga0247844, IMG submission 192421) | Freshwater microbial communities from meromictic Lake La Cruz, Castile-La Mancha, Spain - LaCruzMarch201714.5m_1 | ecosystem: Environmental > Aquatic > Freshwater > Lake | place: Spain...
GCTTGATTAAGCCCATAGAAACTTGAAGTTTTCGTCGACCTCAAATTTCGACTTTTGGACTTTCTCAAGCTTTTTTATTTTTTGTTGGACAGCAGTGAAATGAATTCAAGATTGCAATATCGGTCATGCTCGCAACACTTGCCAAATACCTACCCACCGAATTCTAAAAGTTGCAATCTATTTTTCATGTTATTGGATATGGTGGGTAAATCATAAAACACTTGCTAAAATGTAACATGAGCACCAAGGTTTATATTTCTAAAAAACGGTTGAAACCACCTTCTATAAATCAACCCAATATCAAAAACTTCGTTGTTAATCCCATTTCCACGCTTTATCCAAAACCTCCGCAGCTCGAAATGATATGTCGCTGCCGAAAACTGGATTCCAATTTTATTTATTTTCAACACATAATCCAGCTCAATGCCTGCACTAAAATCTTCTTGCTCATGGTGCGAAAATGTGTATTTTACATTGTCAACAACTGTGACAATGTTCCGCCGCACCCCTCTGGAATGATTTGTTGTTCCACCAATATAAATGCCCTTGTAAACTGGCACGAGGTAGCTGAGTGAGGCACCCACAAAGTGGCCTTCGCTGATTTTGTTGCCATATACGCTGATATACATCAACTCCTTTTTAGTTCTTCTCGATACCAAAACACTAGGGCACCAGGGATTGAAATAGTATTTGAAAAGCTGAGGAAACCTATCTCCGATAGTAGGGGAATAATTGGTTGGCAAAAAATAGTTTCTGGAGCCAGCGTAATATCTTAATCCCACTCCCACATGAATTGTGGCACGTTTGCTAGTTGAATCGGCACGGGCTTTCATGCCTGAAAAGAGAAAGCAGGTTATGAAAATGATGAAAGTAAACCAATATTTATGCATGGTCTTTTGGTTCGAGTGCAGGCTTTGAAACTTTAGACTGTTCCACCAAGCCTTATTGTATTTGCAGTTGATTCAAATTCCTCCACTTTATTCTCCAGATTTCAGGGCTTCATGCTGGCTGATTTTCTGTATTACAAACCTACCACCTATTCCACATTCGTCCAACAAGTAGTATAAAAAAGATAGACTTTGTCTTGTTCTGGAGCTTGATTGTTAGAAGTGGGAGCCTTTTGCCTTAACTGATTAAAGCGTCTTCCTTAGACCTCCCAGGAAACTAAATTCAAAAGTCTTAGCGAGTAGCTAAGACCAGAAAAAGTCCCTCATCAATCACATTTTCAACCCCTCAATCAAAAAATATCCCGATTCATTCCCAACCCACCACATTTGAGCCAGATATATGGGTATAGTCCAATCAAAAACCGGAAATTGGCAGCGCAATTCCATCACCATGAAAGTATTTCTTTTGCCCAAATGGCTGCTCAGGCATCAACTGCTTGAAGCCAACGACGCCCAGGCTCTGCAAAAGCAACAGGCCAACTTGCCCCCAAATCTGTTTCTGGAACTGAATCTGCTGCTGTACGGAAGCATTTTGGCATTTTTGTCCGGTTTGGGTACCATCATTTATTACCATATTGACAAAACAGGTCACCTGGTGCTTATGGCACTTTTGTTTGCCGCTTCGGCCTGGGGCTATCGGTTTTGCATGTCCACCTACCCCGCTTATGCCCATGCCCGGCAAGTTACACCCAGCCATACTGCACCTTATGTGTTGTTGCTTGCCTATTTGCTGTTTTCTGCCGGGGTGGGTTATGTGGTTTATCAGTTTCAGCTTTTCGGAAACGACCATACCTTGCCTTCCCTGCTCATAGGTCTGGCAGGCGTGGTCACTGCCTATCGGTTTGACGATGAACGCACTTTAAGTCTTGGCCTCACCGGCATAGCAGCCGCCTTTGGTTTTTCGTTGTTCAGGTGGCAAATTTTAACCGAGGCTCAGTGGATGAACCCAAGTGTCTGGGCCACCGGATTTTTTCTGGGTGTGTTGTTTACCATAGCAGGTTGGTGGCTGGCAGGCAAGCAAATCAAGCCCCACTTCGAAAATGTGTATGCCAACCTCGCAGCCTGGCTTATGTTGCTGAGCAATTTTCTCCTGTTGTTCGAGCTGGATGAACCAGTCAGCATCTTGTTCCTTGTGTTTGCCGTCCTGGTGCTTGCCGCTTTTTTCAAATACAGCCAGCGGCTCAAAAGTGTGCCGCTGTATTGCCTCACGCTCATAGGCTCGGTTTTAACCATGGGTGCAGGTTTAACCCGAATCAGCTGGATTTCTGAACTGCTGATCATGCTGGGTTTGTATTTTGTGTTGGGAGCCATTGTGCTCACAGCCTATTTCATCATCCACTACAAAAAGTACCTGAAGCTATGAAACTTGGTTTTCCTTTTTGCGCCTATCCCAAGGCTTTGTGCTACAAGGCCACCGTGTTGGATGAATTGAACACCTATTACCCAGGGGAAAAAGGTGAACCTGTCCCGTTTGCTATTCAAAAGCTCAGGGCTGGAGTCTATAAACCTGTTTTCTACATCAGGGTGCTGCTGATGTTGGCCACGTTTTTGGCTTTGAGCACAGGAAGTGGCATCATTGCCTTACCCATCATCATGCTTACCGAACAGCTTGGCACGTTTGGTCCTTTTGTATTGGCACTTATGGCCTTGCTTTTTTCTCTTTTTCTGGGGCGCTTGTTTGTGGTTCGTCAGAAACATATCGAATCGGGTGTAGACGATGCCCTGGCCTGGCAAGCTATTGCTTCAGCAGGCATGGCCTGTTGGTTTTTGCTCGACATGGTGCATGTTGAAATTTGGTCGCTTTGGACTTTGCTCGGCGGGCTCATCATTGCCATGCTGTTTTCTGTTTTTTACATCCATCGGGTTTTTGCCTTACTGGCATACAGTGTTGCTTTGGCGCTCATTGTTTGGTTTGTCGATTTTTTTCACATCGATAAGTTGTTGCTGCCATTTTTCAGTTTTCCCTTGTCAGCCATGCTCTATGTTGTGTTTAGCAGGATGCGAGCAAAATCCTGGTATTTTTATCAACCGCTTTTTTCGTTAATCCGCCAGCTTAGTTTGCTGGTTGCTTTGCTTAGTTTTCAACCCAATGTGGCCGATTTGCTTTGGAAATTGTTGCTACAGCAAAGCACGTCTTTTCCTTTGTTCCATGTGTTTGCAGGCATTTTTCTGGTGTTAACGATTGGCTATCTGTTCGTGGGGTGGAAAAAGGCAGATGTTGAATTGCTTCGAATAGGCGTGATTGGTCTGCTCACTGCCTTGTGGTCTTTGCTCGATGTCTTGCTTGTTCCCGGCGAATTTCAATTGCTCATGGGGGGTGCCCTGTTTGGTTTGGGGGCATATTTTACCATCCAGGCCATGGAAAAAGGACAATTGACCCGATTTGGATTCAGAAAAACAGATGTCGGAGATTTGGAAACCATTTTGTCGCATATTGTAGCGGAAGCCAATAAACCAGCTACTTCTGCACAACAAAATATGGACATGGGCGGAGGCGAATTTGGGGGTGCCGGGGCAAGCGGAAATTATTAGCCTTTCGCATTCCGCAATTCAAACGTACTTTTGCAGCCCCAACTAAAAGGCACACAAAACTCACATGACTAAAATAACCGTCAATATTTTCATTCCCTGTTTCATGGATCAGATGTACCCGGAAACCGGCTTCAACATGGTGAAAGTATTGGAAAAAGTAGGCTGCGACGTGCGGTACAATCCTGCGCAAACCTGCTGCGGACAACCCGCTTACAACGCTGGCTATTTTAAAGAAGCAACCGAAGTGGCAGGTAAATTTCTGGATGATTTCAGCACCCAGGCCAAATACATTGTGAGTCCTTCTGCGTCTTGTGTGGGCATGGTGCGCAATGGCTACAGCGAGTTTTTTGAGAAAAGTCTGAAAAGCAGGCAGTTTACCCAGGTAAGGGAAAAGATATTTGAATTCACCGAGTTTCTGACCAAGATTTTGGGTGTAGAACACATAGAAGGTGCCAAACTGGAAGGCAAAGCAGCATACCACGATGCTTGTTCTGCCTTGCGGGAATGCAAAATATTTGAAGGTCCCAGAAAATTACTGAGCCATGTGGAAGGGCTGGATCTGGTCACCATTCCCGACAACGAAACCTGCTGCGGATTTGGGGGCACATTTGCCGTAAAATTCGATGCCATTTCGGTGGGCATGGCCGAGCAAAAAGTCCAGAATGCGGTGAGCGTAGGTGCCAAATACATCATCAGCACAGACACCAGTTGCCTGCTGCACCTGGAAAGCTACATCGATAAAAACAACCTCAACATCAAGTGTTTGCACATAGCCGATGTGCTGGCTACCGGTTGGTAATTATTCCTGACTTAGCCTTTCTTTAGCTTTTTTGGCCAATTCTTCAGCTTCTTTCAGCAGCTCTTCATCCACCAACCGGGCTTCTGCTTTGTTGTCTGCGTTTTTTAAAGCAATGGCCAGTTTTTCCTTGGTGGCCAAAAATCCGGAGAACAATAAGCTGTTCAATTTCAAGGTGTAAGCCTCCTGCTCATACTGGCTTTGGATTTTATACATCCTCGCCAGGGCGTTGAGTTCCGAAGGCGATCTGGGATTCAAACTGTCAATTTTTGAAACGATTTTGGCCCAGCCTAATGAATCACTGAAAGCAGGCATGGGTTTGTTTACCAAGCCAATCATGGCTTCCGCCGCCGGATAATGGGTAGGATACACTTCGCCTGAAACAATGTCCAGCAAATCGTCCTCCAAGCTGCTCAGCGGACTCTCAATCACTCGTCCCACTTCTTTTCCGTCCTTGAACAGAATGATGGTAGGCACATGGTGAATGTTTCTTCCTTTTTGCTCCATGGTGGGTGAAATGTTGCGACGCTCAGGTTCAGAATAAACGCAGATATAATTCACCCTGGCTGGGTCAATTCGGGCTACTTCAAGCACCCGCACCAACCTGGGAATTTCTCGTTTACTGTCGCCACACCAGGTTCCCATAAAAACCTGTATATCCATGTCTTTCAGGTATTTGCCCAGCTTTTTGGCTTTCTTGTCCTCGACAAAATATTCGAGATAGCCCTTTTGAAACCATTTGGAATAGGGTTCTGCCTTCAAATGATTTAATGAAACCAATCCTGCCATTTGGGTGCGACCTTTGGCATCTATGTATTCAAATTCCCGAAGTGCCTGAGCTATTGAGTCCAAAGAAAAAAGCCCAAAAACCAATAAACAGATGAAAAAAAACTTTTTCGACATGTGCATAGCGCTAAGAATATGGGCAAAAGTAAAAGAACTGTCTGGACGATGCCCAATCAAAATGTGTTGCATTTCGAACTACGTTTCATTTTCATGGTTTTCTACATCAAAATCCCATTTTGTGGCCTAAGTTTGCAACTTTGATGCGCCCCCTTTCACCCATGATTGAATTGTTTACCCTGCTGGCCATTTGCTTACCTCTGTTTGGAGGTCTGGCATCGCTGGCAGACAAGCGATTGGCATCAATCCCGGTTTGGTTTTCGTTTGGCCTCTCAGCCTATCTATGGTGTTTGGTGGCTGATGGTTCATCTTTTCAGTTTGCGACCAACTGGCTCGCCTTGCCTGCAGGGAAATCATTTCAGGTTGGCGTTAGAACTGATTTGCTGTCGGCCAGCATGGCTGCAATTGTGACCTTCATTTCAGGGCTCGTTCAAGTATATTCCATTGGATATTTCAAAGCTAAAAAGCATTTACCCCGTTACTTTTCTTTCATGGGTTTGTTCACTTCGGCCATGTTGTTGCTGGTGTTTTCGGCTGATTTGCTGTTGTTTACTGTGGGTTGGAATTTGGTAGGGCTGGCCAGTTACTTGCTTATAGGCTATTACTTCGAAAAGGAATCTGCCGCCAGGGCAAGCACACAAGCCATTTTACTCAACAAACTTGGTGATGCTTTTTTGTTACTTGGACTCATGGGCACTTGGGTCATTCAAAAGAACCTGTTTTTTGCAGGTGATGAACAAACTCTAACAGTTTGGCCCGAGTCGGCCTGGTGGATTCCCTTTTGTTTGATGCTCGCAGCTATGGTAAAATCTGCACAGTTTCCGTTTCAGGTTTGGCTTCCCGACGCCATGGAAGGTCCCACGCCTGTTTCGGCTTTGCTGCATGCGGCCACCATGGTGGTGGCAGGTGTGTTTTTGTTGATTCGGGTGTATCCGTTGCTGCCCAACGAAGTGCTCGATTTGACTGCCTACGTGGGTGTTGGTAGTGCTTTAGTTGCTTCCATGTTGGCCTATTTTCATTGGGATGCCAAGCGCATATTGGCCTGGAGCACCGTGGCTCAAATCGGATTTATGTTTGCTGCTATTGGTTTTCATGCGCCGTATGTTGCCTTTTTACATCTATTCACCCATGCGTTTTTCAAGGCAGGTTTGTTCCTTTCGGCAGGCAATTCCATTCAGCAAGCCAGCATAGACTATTCCGGAAGCCAGCATCTTGCCCAACTTTCAGGATATGGTTCAACCAGAGAAAAATATGCCTTTATTTTACTGTTGGCCTCCTTAATCGGGATGCCGCTCAGCATAGGCTATTTGTCGAAAGAAGCCATTCTCGCTTCGGGTTGGGCGCATCAATCCTGGCTTGTCGTTTTGCTCATTCTTTCCGGAGGTGTTACAGCACTGTATATGGGCAAGTATTTTTTCCATGTTTTTGGCAAAACAGCATCAGTAACCACCAGCAAAACAGCTATATGGCAATGGCTTCCGGTAGCATTGTTGGCAGCATTCACCTTGTTGCCTTTGGGTTGGGCTCAATATGGAATACATGCGGAAACCATTTCCTTTTTGCCCATTGGAATTTCTGTATTAAAAGCTGTTGATGCACCAATCTGGCTTCCTGTGTTGGCGATTGCATTGTCTGTTTCAGCCTTTGCCTTCGCTTTTTACTCCCAAAGCAAAATGCCTATCACTTTGGCGAAAGAGGCGAAAACACCTTCCTGGGCCGCATCTTCATTTCTTATTTATGATTTCTGGCTTTCCGCCTTCAGATATGGCTTTGAGGTCTTGCCACGTCAAATCGCTCATTTTGACCAAAACTGGGTCGACAGGTTTTGGCGGGCTGGAGGAAAATCCGTGGTGATTTTAGGTCATCTGGTTGCCTTCGTCGATGTAAAATTTGTAGACAACTTGGTGTTGCTCATTGCCACGTTTTCCAGATTAGGCGGACGAATCATTAACTCATTTCAAACAGCTTCCATGCAGCGAAATCTGGCACATCTCATCTATTTTGTCATCATCTTTTCATGCCTGGTTTACTGGCTCACTTCATAACTCATGCAAACAGCATCACTTTCACACACCAGAAAATTTATACCATCCAACTTCAACATCACCACCTGGGATACACTGAAACCCTGGCTTGTTGAATTGGAAAATATGCCCATTTCGAGCCCGGAAGACCTTGAGCAATTTTTGATTAAACGGTCGGAACTGGAAGGCGTGCTGGAAGAAGACATGGCCTGGCGCTACATCCGCATGACTTGCGACACAACGATCGTAGCTCACACGGAAGCCTTTCAATTTTTTGTGCAGGAAATTGAACCACAGGTAGCACCATTCAGCAATGCCTTCGATAAAAAGGTACTGGAATCGGGTTTTGCAGACGACCTGAAAGGAGAAGCTTTTTTTGTGTACCTGAGAAGCTTGAATAAAGAAGTAGAGATTTTCAGAGAAGAAAACATTCCCTTGCTATCTGAAATTCAGTCCGAACAACAGCAATATGGAGCCACTACCGGAGCCATGACCGTGACTGTGAACGGAGAAGAACAAACCTTGCAAAAAGCGGCAGTGTTGCTACAATCCACGGAACGGGAGCTGAGAAAAGAGGTCTACGAACTCATCCAAAACCGAAGGCTTCAGGACAAACAAAAGCTAGACGACCTGTTCGACAAACTGATCAAGCTCCGCCATCAGGTTGCGTTGAACGCAGGTTTTTCAAATTTCAGAGACTATATGTTCAAGGCCATGGGCAGGTTTGAATTTGGACCTGCCGATTGCTTCGAATTTCACAGATCAGTGGAAAAAACCACCGTGCCGATCCTCAAGAAAATGGTTTTCGAGCGGAAGAAAAACATGGGGCTTACTGCTTTGCGTCCATGGGATCTGGCAGTGGATGAAAAAGGACGAGCGCCAATTAAACCATTTGAAAACGGCAAAGATTTGCTTGAAAAAACCATACGGTGCTTTCAGCGAACCCACCCGTTTTTGGCTGAATGCCTTCAAAAAATGGACACCATGGGGCACCTGGATCTGGAATCGAAAATTGGCAAAGCACCCGGTGGCTACAACTACCCGCTCGACGAAACCAATGTGCCTTTCATTTTCATGAATGCCACTTCAACGCTGCGAGACATGGTGACCTTGCTGCACGAAGGTGGCCACGCTGTGCATTCTGTGTTGGTGGCACCTCAAAAACTCAATGCCTTCAAACACACACCTTCGGAAGTGGCTGAGTTGGCAAGTATGAGCATGGAATTGATTACCATGGATGCCTGGGACGAGTTTTTTGCCAATCCGGAAGACCTGAACAGAGCCAAGCGAGAACATTTGCAGCAAATTATTGACACGCTTCCCTGGGTGGCCACCATCGACAAATTTCAGCATTGGATGTATGAAAACCCCGAGCAAACTCAAGACGAACGAACGGCAGTATGGCTTGAAATTTCCAGCCAGTTTAGCTCGAATGAAGTGGATTATTCGGGACTCGAAGCCTTCAAAGCCAATGCCTGGCAAAAGCAACTCCATTTGTTTGAGGTACCATTTTACTACATTGAGTATGGCTTTGCCCAACTTGGAGCCATTGCAGTTTGGAAAAACTACAAAGAGAATCCAGAAAAAGCGATGAAGGCCTATTTCAAAGCACTGGCTTTGGGCTACACCGCTCCTGTGAACGAAATTTATGCCGCTGCCGATATTCGGTTCGACTTTTCAGAAGCATACATTGCCGAACTCATGGCTTTTGTTTCCGCAGAATTGGACAAGCTACCGTCTTGATTTTTTGCTTATGCAAGTAGTTTTTTTGTTCAATGAGCCTTACCCAGCACCGGAAAGAACAAACAAAGAATTTCTTAACAACCTGGGCATCGGGGCGTTTGTAAGTATATTTTTGGTGGTATTTCAGCCCTTTGGCATTGGTGGCTTTGAAATTCCAAACAAGTATTGGTTTCTGAGTGGCTTCGGTGTAGTTACGTTTCTGGTTACCCAAACCACCCAATTTCTTCTTCCACGAATTTTTCCAATCTGGTTTCAGGAAAAACACTGGACAGTGGGGCGACAAGTGTTGTTCACTTTTGGAATAATATTGCTGATCTCACTGGCCAATGCAGCATACACCTGTTTGATTTTTCCCCGCCTTCATTTTTGGGGAATATTGCCCACTTTCTTGATCTACACATTCTCGATTGGCTTTTTCCCGGTGCTATTTTCTGTAATCCTCAAGTATAGCGCAAACCTGAAACGATTTTCCAGGCCGGCAGCATTGCAAATCCCGGAGCACGAAAAAACAACGCCAACTTTGCTGCAACTCAATTCTGAAAATGGCAAAGATATTCTGGTGGTAGAAAGCAATTCACTTGTTTTTCTGGAGTCTGAAGACAACTATGTCACCGCCACGTACCTCAAAGATGGCAAAACAGAAAAGCACCTGCTTAGAAGTACACTTAGTAGATTGGAGACCATGTTGCCCAATCCACCCTTTGTGCGCTGCCATCGCTCATTTGTGGCCAATTCCTGGTTGATTGTAAAGGTGACTGGCAATGCCCAGGGGTACAAACTGCACTTTGTAGAATTGTCAGAAACTGTTCCAGTTGCCAGAAAATATGGGCAATTGGTAAAGGATTTGGGTTAAGTTTTCCTTGGAAACAAGGCGCAAAAAAAACAGTCCTGCCGAAAATCAACAAGACTGTTTAAACTACCTATTAATACACCAAATTAACCAAATCTTAAATGCTGTAAGAGAAGGATTCGAACCTCCACAGGGCAGTTAGGAAGTGGCCGAAGCCAAATCTTTATCCTTTATCCCCACCCCCGAGACAGGAGGGTATGGCTACCTGTTTCATCACCTTACAGTGTGATGAAGACCACGCTTGACCTTCATTTGTTGCGACAAAGGTAATGGCAAGAATCTTAATTTGAAAATTTTACATGAAAATTTATTAATTTTTAGTTGATTTTCAAAAATTGACCTTTATTTTTGCAAATATTAAAATTGAGCTTGGAAAAAATGAACCATCATTTAGAAATTGACAACATCGATCTCAAAATTCTGTCCTTGTTGATGGAAGATGCGAACCTTGCCTACACCGAAATTGCCAAAAGAGTATATGTTTCAGGGGGCACCGTGCATGTGAGGATGAAAAAAATGACAGAATTGGGCATTGTCACAGGTTCCCAAGTTAAAATTGATTATTCTAAACTAGGCTACGACATCATCGCCTTTTTGGGAATCTACCTGGAAAAAAGCTCCATGTATCATGAAGTAGCCAAAGAACTGAGCCTCATTCCCGAAATAGTAAGTGTGCACTATACCACCGGAAACTACAGTATTTTCGCTCAAATCATTTGTAAAGATACCAACCACTTACGCAGTGTATTGCACGATAAAATTCAAAATGTTGAGGGTATCTCCCGCACCGAGACCTTTATTTCATTGGAAGAGAGCGTACATCGTTCGCTAAAACTAGAGCCAGGAAACTTCTAATTTCCGGCATGTTGCTTTACAACTCAAAATACCTGCAAGGGATAGAACCAAATATACTTAGGCATAAAAAGGATAAATTTTGTTTGGCAACAAGGGAAGTTGACCTTTTTTCCCGGGTTCAAAATTCTAATGTTTGATTTATTTTTCTACATTGGCGGCAGAAGTCTAATACACCTTCAGTTGAACCAATATGATGAGATTTTTACGCTTTATTCTTTTGCTTTTCATTGTCCAGGTGAATGGCCTGTACGCCCAGACTCAGGTAAAAAAAGTTGTACTTCAAGGGTTTTGGTGGGATTACTGGAACCAGAATTATCCTAATGCCTGGAGCAACTATCTCACCGAATTATCTCCACGTCTGCGCTCTTTGGGAATAGATGCGGTATGGATTCCTCCAAGCTACAAAAATGAATCAACTGGATTTGTTGGTTACGCCCCATTTGACCATTATGATTTGGGAGATAAGTACCAGAAAGGTGGGGGTGGATTGAGTGTTAGAACCCGCATGGGCACCAAAGACGAGCTATTGCGAATGGTAGCTGTTATGCATGCAAATGGGATGGAAGTAATTCAGGATGTTGTGCTCAACCATGTGAATGGTGCCGGCACCAATACAGGAACAGGTGGTCGGGATCCTCAAAGCCCGTTTTCTATTGCCACAGAAAATGGATTTAAAAACTTCAGGTATGTTTCATATTCTACACCTTTAATCAACGAAACCCAGAATGACTATTGGACACGAAATGGAAGATGGCCAAAAAACTTCACTAATTTTTATCCAAATGCGGCTGCGAATTGTACTACAGGAGATATTTGTACCAGCTTTTTCGGGCCGGATATTAGTTATGAAGCCAACGCATTTGGCCGAAGTTCGAATATCCCCACTTCGGGCTCTGCAAATGTAGGTGGCATCAATCGGACTTATGTAAATCCAAACCAAACATCAAACTACATGCGCAACAATGCTCGCAACTGGCTCATGTGGATGAAGAAGCAAACAGGAGTTGATGGCTGGCGTTGGGATGCTGTAAAACATTTCCCCATTTATGTTCAGGAAGATTTAATCTACAACACTAAATATGTATTACCCTCATGGAGTGCTGGTGGCCAGAGCATGTTGAATATTGGAGAATGGATTGGTTCAAAAGCAGATTTGGACAATTATGTAACTGCTGTTCGTAGTGGCAATGAAGAACACACCGGAACTTTTGATTTTAGTCTCAGAGGATATGGCGCAAATGGAGGTTTGTATTCAATGGTGCTTTCGCAAGGAGGCTACAATATGCAAAACTTACCAGCTGAACAACAAAATAAACGCTTCTTTGACTATGGCTCCATGCGGGTTCACAGAACGTTGCCTTTTGTAAACAGCCATGACACCTACCGTCCTATTTTGAATGCAACAGGAAATTATTCTAAACCACTGGGCGACGCCTCTGGCTGGAATACTGGCAATGAACTAGGCGGAAATGGCCAGCATATTGATTCCAGAGAACCAAGATTGTTTGCAGCCTATGCATCAGTATTTGCCGTAGATGGCAATCCTACAGTCTTTTTCGAAGACCTTTTCGATGTGGGTACCACCAGCAAGCGATGGACCCATCTGCCTGGCAACATTGATGACCTACCTGTGCGAGAAGATATTGCCAACCTGATAAGAGCTCATGGTAAACTTGCGTTTAAAAATGGGAGCTACGGTGTGCTCACTGCTCTTTCAGGCAACAGCGCTCCTTTTTATTCCAAGGGTTCTGCAGGAGACCATATCGTTTTCGAGCGATTTGGGCGTGCGATTATAGGCGTTTCCGACCAGTACTCAACTGTAGACAACAATACCCAAGACCAGGAAGTATGGGTAAGTGTGAGTGACCCCAGTTGGAGAGGCAGAGAATTAATTGACTACTCGGGTGCACACGGAACTTCAACAACCCAGGTAAATGCTGATGGGAGGGTACTCATAAAAACAGCACCAGCAGGACACAATATAAACAATGCACGTGGTCATGGATATTCCATTTGGGCACCCATACCCAATGGGGTGACTTTCAATCAGGTAAATGACATCTACAACTATTTGATGACATATAGCCCCGGAAGAAGTGCTACTACTGTACAGGAATGGGAAATGGCCGACGATTTAGGAGACAGCCATCCAGCTTCACTACAACAAGGTGGACGGTTGCCAAGCAACTCCATTGCCCAAAGAACAGTAGGTCGGATTTATGCAAAAGGAGGTTCAACTCTAACCTGTTTGGTTTACCCCGAGGTGAATGGAAGGTCGCAAACATTTTCTATATTCAATGCTTCAGGCAGCTTAGTTTCAGAATTAACGGCTACTTCCAGCAATTCGGCACCTCTCACCCTCAACTACACCCCGCCCACATCTCAATGGCTTACTATGCGCATAAGAAACGCCAATTCGAATACCAATGCCATGCGTGCTTGGGTTAATGTAACGTATACCGGCCCACAGGAAGTAGACACCCGAAACACCCCGGGCAACTTGCGGGTATCTATAGATGAGCCAATCGAATTAAACTTTGATGGCCATTTGTCCGAGGCAAGTGCAGATATATCCCCAAATCCTGGTGCTGGCAATTTTCAATTCAGCTTCACTGGAGTTGAAGCAGACAAAACAATACAGTGTAGTGTGTGGGACGCAAAGGGTAAGCAAGTTTTTTTATTTGAAGAGCACCTTGATATGATTCAAACACAATTCAATAAGCAATTTTCTGCGTTGAGCAGTGGCATGTATTTGGTAAGACTGCAAGGCGGCAACCTTAATAGCATGGTGAGACTTGTGAAAGAACATTGATAGCTGTTAAGTAAAATTTGTAAATCCTTTGATGTAAATCCTTTGATGTAAAAATGCAAATGGGAACTCTTGAACGGGTTCCCATTTTTATTTCTAAACATTCTTTATTGTTGTTTTCAGTCTTTGCCTTTTTCGCCTATCTTTGCATCGGCAAACTGGTACTACCAGCTCCTGCTAAATCCTCCAGGGCCGGAAGGCAGCAAAGGTAGGCGGTCGTAGCGGTGAGATATTGGTTTGCCATTTTTTATTTCCTGGCTTGCAATGTCTTCAAGTAATCGGCAGGCGCATTCAGCACTTCAACAGCTTTTTTGATTTCAGGGTCGTTTCTAAACGAAACAATTTTTACCCCTTTCTCCAGATAATAGCGAGATACAATTTCCTGCTCCAACAGGTTTTTAATTTCAGATTTATGCTTCTCTATATCTGATTCCTTGTTGTGAGTAATCTTTTTGCTCAAAGCCTCCAGTTGCTCCTTGATATCATCATAGTATTTTTCCTTTTTGGCAGAGGCAGTCAGCTCATTGTAGGTGGTTTCGACTTTGGTCACATAGTCGTAGTCCTTGTCCTCAAGCCATTTCACAAAATCCTGATACTCAGCATCAGTCATAGAGTATTCTTTGGCTGGAGCAATTTTGGAGTTCTTTTGGTGGTATTCGGTGGCATAGTCAAACAGCAAACCCTTCATCACTAAACTCTGTGTAATGGGAAACAACCCTGGTTTATCCAATTCTATGTCTGGAGAAACTCCTCCACCATCGTAAACCAAACGTCCATTCATGGTTCTGAAAGCAGATTTGAGCGAATCAGCAACCCGCTGGGCAACGCCATCATCACCTCGGTGAGAATAATCAATTGATTGAATGCAACGACCGCTGGGTATGTAGTATTTGGCCGTCGTAATTTTTAGCTGGCTGTTGAACGAAAGCGGTCGGGTTGCTTGCACCAGTCCTTTACCATAGCTCCGTTGACCCACCAATACACCTCGATCGTAATCTTGAATTACACCTGAAACAATTTCGGCAGCTGAGGCACTTTTTCCATTAATGAGTACCACCAAGGGAATTTCAATATCAAAAGCTGGGTTTAAAGCTGAATAAGTTTTGTTCCATTCCGTCATCTTACCTTTGGTAGATACCACTTCTTTATCTTTGGGGATGAACAAGTTAGACACATTTACCGCTTCACTCAGTAATCCACCTGGATTATCTCTCAAATCAAAGATCAACTTCTTGCAACCCTGATCTTTCAGCTTTTCCAAAGCCTTTCGTACCTCCCTCGATGCTTCTGCAGTAAAGTCAGAAAGTTGAATATAACCCACTTCGTCTGTTACCATTCCTGAAAATGGAACATTTTCAATTTTAATCTTTTCACGAACCAACTCTAGATTGAATGATTCTTTTTGTCCAAATCGTCTTGCCTTTATTTTCACCTTTGTGCCCGCCTGCCCTTTCAGCAACTTGCTAATGTCATTGGTTGGTTTTCTGGATATTTCAATCCCATCAATTTCCATGATTTCATCCCCAATGACCAAGCCAGATTTATGAGCGGGATAGTTTTCATAAGGCATCAACACAATGTTTTTATCTCCTTTTTTGCCAATTAAGGCTCCTATACCTCCATATTGACCTGTGGTCATGGTTCTGAAATCCTCAATATCATCTTCAGGAATAAAGTTGGTATAAGGGTCAAGCGATGAAAGCATGGCATCGATACCTGTTTTCATCAGCTTTTCAGGCTTAATTTCATCAACATAATAGGTGTTGACTTCCTTAAACATAGTAGCGAAAATGTCCAGGTTTCTGGCAATCTCGAAATACTTGTCTCCAGGCGAAGAAAATCTAACAAACAATACAATTACAAAAAGCAATCCAACAGGCGTTGTCCACTTTCTAATCAACTGAGGAAACTTCATGATTGAGCCCGGTTTTAAGTTCTTTTTCTAATAACGATGTCACCTGCAAAAGTGTTGCTTTTAGTTTTTTCTCCACCAATAAAAATTCAAGCGGTTCTTTCGCTACATAGATGAAGGCTAATTGAACACAAACGTTGAGTGCCGAAAGTGTGGGTTTTTCAGTCAATAAATGCATGTGAAGCCTATATGCTTCCTTTATACGCCTGCGAATCAGATTCCGGGAAACAGCTTTTTTGCTGTATGATTTGGGCACAGTTGCCAACATTCTAGCTGAAAACCCTTTCATTGAAGGTTTATGAGACCAATAAACTTTGAAAGGAAACTGAAAATGACCTTTTCCATCTGCAAATAAATCGGCCACGGCTTTGGTGCCATACAGTCTATTTGTCTTGCTAAAAGAATATGACCTTTCCATTTTTAAAATAAACAAAAAAAGCAGGACTCTGCCTGCTATCGAAATCTTAAGAAATTGAGTGCTATTATTATTTGTGCGATTTCTCGTCAGAAACAGTCAGCTTCTTTCTTCCTTTAGCCCTTCGTCGGCTCAACAAATTACGACCGTTAGCAGTTTGCATACGTGTACGAAAGCCATGTTTGTTGGCTCTTTTGCGTCGTGATGGTTGGAATGTTCGTTTCATAACCTTATAGCGATTTCAGAAATGGGCTGCAAAAGTGGGTAAATGGAATGGATTATCCAAAATGGATTTCAAATATTTATTTAGCGATAAGCTTAAACCAAGTCAACTGTAGCTGTCATATCATGGCTTATTCACTGCGATTGCTAAATTAGGTTATCGACCCCAAGAGTTACCACAGCTTCTATTTCTATCTCTTTATCCAGTTTGCCTTCTTGCTGCAAACAAAGCACATATTCTAAGGCATTCTTGTAATTCTGTGTGATTTCACCGTATTTTGCGACCCAATTTAAAAAAGCGCTCTAAATGGCCAGTATAGGTAAAATTACGCAGGTTATAGGTCCGGTAGTGGACGTTTCATTCGAAGGGGAAGGTGTAGAACTGCCAAAAATCTACGACGCCCTTGAAATCGTTAAAGAAAATGGTCAAAAGCTGATATTGGAATGTCAGCAACACCTTGGAGAAGACCGGGTTCGGGCCATTGCCATGGATAGTACAGAAGGTTTAGTGAGAGGAATGGCGGTTAGAGATTTAGACGGCCCCATCTCCATGCCAATCGGCGAAGACATCAAAGGAAGGCTGTTCAACGTAGTAGGCGAAGCTATTGATGGAATTCCTGCTCCAAAAGGAAAAGAATCACTTCCTATTCACCGACATGCTCCAAGGTTCGAAGATCTTTCTACTTCATCAGAAGTCCTTTTTACAGGTATTAAAGTAATCGATTTGCTTGAGCCGTATGTAAAAGGCGGTAAAATCGGTTTGTTCGGTGGTGCAGGTGTTGGAAAAACAGTATTGATCATGGAATTGATCAACAACATCGCTAAGGCTTATGAAGGTCTTTCTGTATTTGCGGGAGTGGGCGAAAGAACAAGAGAAGGGAATGACCTCCTCAGAGAAATGATAGAATCTGGCGTTATCAAATATGGCGATGCATTTAAACATAGCATGGAAGAAGGTGGCTGGGATCTTGATAAAGTAGATCAGCAGGCACTTGAAACATCACAAGCTACACTGGTATTTGGCCAAATGAACGAACCTCCGGGAGCTCGTGCACGTGTTGCTTTGTCTGGTTTAACAGTAGCTGAATATTTCCGTGACGGCGATGGCACAGGTCCTGGAAAAGATATCCTTTTCTTTATCGACAACATTTTCCGTTTTACACAGGCAGGTTCTGAAGTGTCAGCCCTTTTAGGTCGTATGCCTTCTGCTGTAGGTTATCAACCAACATTGGCCACAGAAATGGGTGCCATGCAAGAACGAATCACCTCAACTAAAAAAGGCTCAATTACTTCCGTTCAAGCAGTGTATGTACCAGCTGATGATTTAACAGATCCGGCTCCGGCAACTACATTTGCTCACCTAGATGCCACAACAGTACTTTCCAGAAAAATTGCTGAATTAGGTATCTATCCAGCGGTCGATCCTCTGGATTCCACCTCTAGAATTTTGAATGAAGCAACCCTTGGTGCAGAACATTACAATTGTGCCCAGAATGTAAAATCAATTCTTCAACGATACAAAGAACTCCAAGACATCATTGCCATCTTGGGTATGGACGAACTTTCGGACGAAGATAAACTAATTGTAGGACGAGCCCGAAGGGTGCAACGTTTCCTTTCTCAGCCGTTCCACGTAGCAGAGCAGTTCACTGGTTTGAAAGGTGTGCTTGTTGACATCAAAGACACCATCAAAGGCTTTAACATGATTATGGCAGGCGACTACGATCATTTGCCTGAGGCGGCCTTTAACTTGGTTGGTACCATTGAAGATGCCGTAGCCAAAGGTGAAAAATTGATGGCTGAAGCAAAAGCATAAAAAGGCACATAAACCATGTACGTAGAAATCATTACACCCGAGAAAAGGGTTTTCGCAGGTGAAGCACTTCAGGTCATTGCACCAGGGAGTGAAGGTTCTTTTGAGGTGCTTCCACAACATGCCAGCCTCATCAGCGTTCTGCAGGCTGGTAATGTCACGGTGAAAACAAAGGAAGGTGTGCAAACCTTTGCCATACAAGGAGGGGTTGCTGAGGTACTAAACAACCAAATAACCTTACTTACCGAGGCTTTGGTAAATTAGTGGAATTACTTACATCCTCTTGTAAGCAAAGACTCAAAGCCCTTACCTTAGCATAAGTTTTACAGGACGTATCCAACAAGGTTAACACAGGTTATGAATATGAATTTGAAATCATTAAAAAATGTTGTTTGGGGCATGGCTGGTGTGTTTTCACTCACTGCTTGCATTCAAGAAAAGCCCACCAGCATTAATCCAGGCACAAAAAGTACCACTACAGGCCTTCAATATGCATCCGATGATGGAGAAGAAGGTTTCGTAGTAAAGGACTTTAAAGGTCAGCCACCTGCACCAGGTATGATTTACATCGAAGGCGGTAGAACCGTGCTAGGTTCTGGTGAAGAAGATGTGATGTTTGCCCGGGACAACGTGGAAAGAACTGTTACCATCAACTCATTTTTCATTGATGAAACAGAAATTGCCAACATTCACTGGCTCGAATATTTATTTTACTTACGTCAAGATTCTGGGCACAATCCTGATTTATATCAGCAAGCATTACCAGATACTAACGTTTGGGTAAAAGAACTTTCATTTAACGATCCTTATCGTGATCACTATCTCCGCTACCCTGGTTTCAGGTATTACCCTGTCGTTGGAGTCTCTTGGGATCAAGCCAATGATTACTGCCATTGGAGATCTAATGTGGTGAACTACAAATTGGCACAAGATGCTGATGTCGATGTATCTACCGCAGGACCTAACGGAAGAATCCCACTCGAAAGCGGTTTAGTAGTTCCTGACTATCGTTTACCGTCTGAAGCAGAATGGGAATACGCTGCGCAAGCGCTCATTGGCACACAGTACAACGACGAAAATCAAACGAATCGGCGACTCTATCCATGGGATGGTCATGCACTTAGAAATCCTTATGGTCGGGCAATGGGAACTTTCCTTGCCAACTTTAAGAGAGGCCGAGGCGACTATGCCGGTATAGCAGGCAAATTGAACGATGGTGCTATGATTACCGATCAGGTTTTCAGCTATCCCCCGAACGACTACAACCTATACAACATGGCTGGAAACGTGAATGAATGGGTATTGGATGTTTACAGACCCATGAACTTTCAAGATGTTGAAGATTTGAATCCTTTGAGGAGAAATGACTATAAAGACGATATGAAGCAATACGACAAAGAAAATTCTTTGGTCGGCGCTTTCACTGAAGGAAATGCAAATCCACAAAGTTTTGACTTAGCCAGAACCAACAAACACCCACGTGTTTACAAAGGTGGCAGCTGGGCCGATGTTGCGTACTGGTGCTCTCCCGGAACCCGCCGTTTCTGGGCTCAGGATTCATCCAGCTCAACTATTGGTTTCCGCTGTGCTATGATCCAGGCAGGAAGAAACTATTAGGTAATCGCTTCTAAACTTAAGATAGGCTGCTCCAGAATTGGTGCAGCCTTTTTTTTGTGCTGAATAATAATTTTGTATTTTGAGTCTTCGCTGCAACTGTATTAGTTTTGCATCAGAACACAGATGGAAATCAAAATTGGTACAAGAGGAAGCAAGCTCGCCATGGTGCAGGCCGAACAGGTTGCCGAAGCGTTAAACAATGCTGGTCACACGACCAGATTGGTTGCAATAGAAACCAAAGGCGACAAAATCTTAGATGTAAACCTTCATAAAATAGGTTCCAAGGGTGTGTTTACCGAAGAGCTTGAAGACATGCTTCGATCTGGAGAAATTGACATTGCTGTACATAGTGCAAAAGATTTACCCTCGAAAATGCCTGCAGAACTAGAACTCATTGCCTTTGGAAAACGAGAAGATGCCAATGATGTATTGATTTCTTCAAACCAAGAACTAAAGTTGGAGTCTGATACCATGACCATTGGTACTTCGTCGACCAGGCGAGTGGCCATGCTCCGAAGATTGTTTCCCCAACATCGTATCGTAGATATGAGGGGAAACTTGCTCACCCGTATGGAAAAACTCAACTCAGGTCACTGCCATGCAATGATTTTGGCTTATGCAGGAGTGAAAAGATTAGGATTAACACAGCATATTTGCCAACAAATTGCAAAAGATATCTTCGTGCCGGCAGTTGGGCAAGGCAGCGTGGCTATTCAAGCCAAATCGAACCAAACTGTATTAAAACAAATAGTTGCAACTGCTTTTCACGACGAATCAACGGGCTTGGAAATTGAAATGGAGCGTGCGTTTTTGTTCAATATGGATGGAGGCTGTAGCGTACCCGTTTTTGGACATGCACAATTTCACCTCAAGCAGATAACCATGTCAGGAGGAATTATTTCTTTGGATGGCCAACAAATGGTTTCAAAAACAATAACCACCATGATGCCCAAAAAACTGGAAGAAAAAAAAGAAAAGGTACTAGAAACGGGTGCTTTACTAGCCAATATGGTGCTTCAAGATGGGGGCAAAAGCATATTAACTGAAATAAAATCTCAACTCAATTTAAATTAAGAAACGCTTACGATGAAAAAAGTCTTGCTCTCAGCTTGCCTGTGTTTAACATTTGGATTGTTTGCGCAAGCTCAATCTAAGTCAGAAAAAGAAGAAGTTGTATTTCTAAAAACCAACTTAGGCGAAATGGTGCTGGTGCTGTTCAATGAAACACCATTGCACAAAGAAAATTTTCTAAAGCTTGCCAAATCAGGGTTTTACGACAGCACTTCGTTTCACAGAATCATTAAAAATTTCATGATTCAGGGAGGCGATCCAAACAGCAAAGATGCCGATTCTACCAATGATGGGCAGGGCGGTCCAGGCTACACCATTCCTGCTGAGTTCAATCCAAAGTTCAGGCATATTCAAGGTGCTGTGGCTGCAGCCAGAATGGGCGACCAGGTAAATCCAAATAAAGAATCGAGTGGAAGCCAATTTTACATTGTGGAAAACAAAACCGGAACTCATTTTCTAGATAACAACTACACCGTTTTCGGACAAGTGATTAAAGGCTTAGAAGTCGTGGAAGCTATTGCAGATCAGCAAAAGAATTTCATGGACAGACCGCTTCGCAGCATCAAAATGAGCATGAAGGTAAAAACCATGAAAAGGGAAAAAATCACCAAAGAATTTGGCTACCAGTTCCCATCGTAATGGGTAAAAAAATTCTTATCACGGGTGCCAATGGCCTTCTGGGTCAAAAGTTGATCAATTTATATGGTTGTCATCCCAGTTACGAAGTATTGGCCACCGGGCTTGGTGACTACAGACTATCAGCCACATTCGGCAATATTCAATATACGTCGATGGACATTGGTAAACCGGATGAAGTGAGGCAACTGATTCAGGATTTCAGGCCAGATGCAGTAATCCATACAGCTGCCATGACCAATGTTGACCAATGTGAATCTGAACAGGAAAAATGCAGGATTTTAAATGTCGAGGCTGTAAAAACCCTGGTTAATTTGGCAGAAGAGTTTTCGTTTTTTCTGCTGCATTTGGGTACCGATTTTATTTTCGATGGGGAAAATGGCCCATACGATGAATTGGCAACCCCGAATCCACTGAGTTTTTATGGACAAAGTAAATGGGATGCTGACCAACTTCTCCTTCAAAGTAAAGCCAAATGGGCCATTGCCAGAACCATTTTGGTGTATGGCATCGCAGAAGACATGAGCCGCTCTAACATCATACTTTGGGTGAAAAAAAATCTGGAAGAAGGTAAGACCATTCAAGTGGTGACCGACCAATGGCGAACACCAACGTTGGCGGAAGATCTCGCTTTAGGTTGCTTTTTAATCGTAGAAAAAGAAGCAACAGGCATTTTTCATATTTCCGGGAAAGACCTGTTGACGCCTTATGATATGGCCATAGCCACAGCGGACTTTTTTGGTTTGGACAAGAACCTAATTGCAAAAGCTGATTCTAGCAACTTTTCTCAACCAGCAAAAAGACCTGCACGAACCGGCTTCATGATTAAAAAAGCAGAGCGATTGCTAGGCTACCAACCAAAAAGTTTTGAAGAGGGAATAGCCACTTTGGCAAGCCAACTCAAGTAGCGCACACAAGCTCAGGACATGAAAACGAAACATAAGCTTAGGCAAATTTGGAAAAATGAAAGGCAAAAGCTCAGCGAAAGTGAATGGAAAGACCGTTCAGAGCAACTTCATGATCAATTTTTCAATGAAATAGACTTATCTGGTATCAAGACTTTACATACTTACCTGCCAATAATATCTAAGCGAGAGCCTAATACACACTTAATCTTAGACACTCTTTTTTCAAAATATAAACAAATTATCTGCACCGTACCATTCGTGCAAGGCAATGACCAGCAAATGGAAAGCGTTGTTTTTAAGCCCGAATCAATAGTATCTAAATCTAAATTAGGATTTGAACAACCTGTTTTTCAACAAATTATCGAACCTCAAGAGCTTGACTTGATTATTCTGCCACTTTTGGCAGTTGATGAACAAGGTTATCGACTGGGCTACGGAAAAGGTTTCTACGACAGGTACCTCGCAAGATGCCGCCCAAATATTATGAAGGTAGCATTAAGCCTTTTTCCTCCTCTCCCCGCTGGAAGTTTCATTGCAGATTCATGGGATATTGCGGCTGACCATGTATTAGCCATTTATCAATAATTAACACAAAAGTTTTATTTTTTATCGGTTGTGTTTAGTTTCGCACTCAAACTGAACCAACTTGTTATGAAAAAAATACTATCCCTTATCCTCAGTTGCTTTGCACTGACACAATTTGCAATGGCCCAAACCACAGGAGGACCTGATGCTTTTGGCTACACTTTCCGAACAGACCAGGCCGCAAATGGCCCAACTTATGACTGGATTGACATTTCTCAAACCGGCACCAACGTTACCGGCTTGGGAGACGACAACTTTGTAGGCCCTTTCAACATGGGCATCGATTTCCCATTCTATTGGAACTCCTATAACAGGGTTTTCATAGGCTCGAATGGATATTTGATGTTTGGCAGAGGTTCAACTTTCGCTTCTTCTGGCCCACCAACTGATGGTTTTCCAATTATTCCAACTCCAGGAGCAACCAACAACAATTTTATAGCTGGTAATTTGTCTGATTTAACTTTTGTGCGAGCAGATGGGGGAGCACCGATTCCAACGGCTAAAGTGGTTTACCAAACCATCGGCAACAAATTCGTTTGCTCGTTTCTTGATGTACCATACTGGAGTGCAGATGCTGCTGCAGGCCCGGGTCAGTTTGCTGGTTCATCTACTTTTCAATTTATTCTGGATGCAGCTGATAGCTCTATTGTTATCAACTACCAAAATATGACCGGCCCTTTCTACTCAGGTTATACAAACTACAGCCGAGGTGGAATTGAAAATGTTACAGGACAGGTTGGCCTCATGTCGCTTTCAAATCCAACACTCCCTTTCACAAATAGTGCAGTAAAGTTTTATTACCCTCGAAATACAACGTTACAGTTTATTGATGTAGGAGCATTGGGCGCATTCAATGAAGACAACCAAGGAATTGTAATTCCAAGAGGAAGCACGGGACAATTGAAGGGCGTAGTAAGAAATTTTGGCACAACAGATGTTACAAACAATATTTCTGTGAGAATCAATGTGATCAGACCAAACAATCAAATTGCACACAGAGATACCGTTATTCTGGCAGGTCTGCCTAAAGGAAAAGATACCCTGATTACTTTTCCAAAACCGTTCACAATTACAAACGTTGTACAAACATTTTCAGCAACAATTATCACGACCCTTACAGGTGACCAACTTACTTCTAATAATACCGTTTCAGGTGAGTTAGTGATTAGCGATACTACAGCCAGGAAAGTGAATGTATTTTTTGCAAACTCAGCTTATCCTGACGCACTCCCCAGCACTGCAAATCCAATTATTGCTTTCGATGTGCAAAGTTCAGGTATGGTTTTAGATGCACCTGTCTACCCTGCAATCGTTGAAAATGCTTTGGTAGATTTGTTTTGGACTGATTCGGCTTACGCAGTTGATTTCTTAGGAGCTGCGTCTTATACAGATTCAATTATGCCAATTCGGGTAGAAGTGAGAAGCGATGACGGCCCTAACGGATCTGCTGGCACACTACTTCAATCTTTCAATATAACCCATTTGGAAAGCTATCCAGGTCAACTTGTGAAAACTATCAGAACTGGTGCTGAGATCACCTCGGTTGTGAAAAGATTTGAACTTCCCATGAACTCTTATCTTTGGACTGGCGGCAGTTTGTATGTCGGTGTATTTCAAGATCTTCAAACTGGATTTGTATGGAATTCTTTGTTACGCCATGGAACGGGGCCATTCTCATTCCGAGCATTAGAGTTACCCGGAGGCGTTTATGGACAACATAGGACAAAAGAGTCAGTTGATTTCCCAATAGGCATGCAAGTGCAGTATCAACCTCTTCCTACAAACACACCTGGTAAGAAAAACAAAGAGATTTCTTCAATCAGACTTTTTCCGAATCCAGCACAGAACAGTTTAAATATTATGTTGCCAGAAAACTTTAAAAGCTTGGCAACTATAGAATTTGTTTCAGCCACCGGAGCCTCTTACAAGTTTTCTACCGTGTCGCCAAACAATGGCAACTTGAAACTTGATGTAAGTCATATACCTCAAGGCATGTACACAGTTGTCTTGAAAGGTCAAGGTCAAGTATTTCAAAGCAGGTTTGTTAAAAACTAATTGATCCTAACCTCAAAAAGGCCATCTGTTTATTCAGGTGGCTTTTTTATTTGTAATAGGTTTAAAATCTGCCAAATTGCCATCAAATACACTACTATGAAAATTTTGCTTCAACATGCCTGGATCTGCATTTTGTTAATGGCCATATCCTGCACGCCAACGCTTGAAACACCAGAATATAAAGCACTTATTCTGGAAAGAGATTCATTGTATTTGGCCGTGAAAGAATCCGATGCACACATTGAAGATGTGACCAACACCATCAACGATATTGAAGTAAACCTCGCTTCTGTGGATGCCGAAAAAGACGTGTTATTAGGCATTAGAAAAGAGGATCAAGTAAAGCAAAAAGATAGAATCAACGCCATGGTGGCCGACATTTATGTCACACTGGAGAAAAACCAGATTTCTATCAAAAAATTAGAAGATCGTTTGGCCCAGTCGAATGTGCAGCGGCAGTCGCTGGCAACTCTTGTGAAGACTTTGAAAAAATCGATTTATGAAAAAGAATTGGAAGTTGAAAAATTAAGGAATAGCATAGTTGGGCTCGAAAGTAAAATAGATACACTTCAGGCTGTAGTGAACGCTAAAGAAAGACTACTTACAGAACAAAAAAGATTAATGGAAGAAGAAGCCGAAGAAGCACACTTTGCCTATTTCATTCAAGGAAACAGACAAGAACTTGTGGCTGCCAAAATCATTAAAAAAGAAGGTGGATTTCTGGGAATAGGCTCAGTGAAAGTATTGGAATCTAAACTTTCCAAAAATAGATTTTTGAAAATAGATACCAGGAAATCACTTGAAGTGGAGCTGGGCTATGTGAAAAAGAAAGAGCTAATTTCCACACATCCCAAAGACTCTTACTTTTTCCTGGCCAAAGACGGAGGGAAAATCTATCTAAAAATTAGCTACCCCGACAAATTCTGGAGTATTAGCAAGTTTCTTGTGGTTGAAACAGATTAGATCATAAAACCTATCCTGAATTGGAATGGACTGATATAGAGTGAATTGTTAGGGGTATAAATGAGGTTGTACATCACGGTGATCACCAACCCGCTTTGGCTTTTTCCACCAAACGATTGGAAGACACCGCCTCCAACAAATAATGCAGGAAACCAATGAGCAGGATTTTGTTCAAGATTCCTTGATAGCACATTGAATTTTAGAAGCTCGTACTCGCCATGGGCGAATACATTTTTATACACCATGTGCCTGCTGAATGCCCTACCACCGAAAGTACTGGTTTTAAACGATACTCTTCTTTGTTCGTAGTACTGATAAGTTAATCCTACTCCATTAACCCATTTATTGGTGGTTCTGTATCCAATCATGGGTGAAATATCCACCATGGTGATGTCGCCGAAATTAAGCCCAAAATTTCCACCATAGGTTAATCGGTCTTTGAGTTTCATCTCGCTTACATCGGTTTCCGGGTTTCCTTCTGCTGTAGGCCTGGTGGCAGGTTTTACATAATCGACTTGTCCGAATGCGACAAAAGCCACACTGAAAATCAAAATGAAGACCAAAAAATATTTCATGGTGTGAAGAGGTAAAACGAAGGTTCAAATATGTTTTTTATTAAACCAACATGGCATAACGTTCGCTGAGTTTGGTCCAGTATATCTGGCAAATTTAAACTTTCAGCCGTGTCCCAATTTACAGTATTAAGCCATTGTATTGTTTCTGCTTGACTCATTCGGTATTTGTCAGAAAGCAAATTTACCAAATCAGAATTGTTTAACATCAACTGGATTTCGTTTCGTATCACCTTAAGCATTTCGCCCAACGCTTGCCTTTTTTCTACCATGGACTTTGGGCTTGCAGCTATCATAAAACAAGGCCAAGGGGTGGGACAAACGCTGATTCTTTTAAACTCTCTTCCGTTCACTAACCACTGGGTTGTAAATTGTTCCCAAAAAAATACCAGATTTAAATTTTTGCCTAAGGCATCTCTGGCTCCGTCCAGATTGTCTACTATCACATAATCATCTTCTTGTAAAACTCTTCCTTGTTTTTGAAAATAATAGGCAGCCATCAAATGAGAACCAGAGCCAAACCTGCTGATACCCACTTTCGCAGATTGCAAATCACTTTCATTCATAAATGAACTTTGGGCATTTACATGGATGCCCCACAAAAGCGGAGAAGCAACATAGCCCCCTATAACTTTTGCGGGGTTTCCTTGATTGATGGCGTTCACAATTCCTTCAGTCAGCACTATGGCCACATCAAGTTCGTTAGCAGCCAATGCTTTCACCATGTCGCCAGTACCTGTTGAGTAGTTTTCCCAGCTTAAATGGATGCCTGCTGATTTGAAACTTCCAGCTTCCAGGGCTAAATGCCAAGGCAAATTGAAATGTTCGGGAACACCACCGACTTGGAGATTTGTCATCATAAATTAAGGATAAAGAAAGGAAATTTCATGCATTTGAAACACCTTTGAGCATGCGTTTGGTAATCGATGTAGGTAACTCCTTTTTCAAAGGAGCTTTATTTGAAGGAACAAATATGGTTCAAACTTTTGAACCCATTTCTGCAGAATCTGAACTGGTAAGTTGGATAAATTCTATAGAGATTGATGCCATTTGGGTTTCAACTGTTAGAAAAACGCTACCTGTAATTTTAAGCCACCAAAGCATTCCCATAAGGCAAATTCACCATAAACTAAACCTTCCATTCAACCTTGATTATAAAACACCTGAAACCCTCGGCACTGACAGAATTGCTGCTGTTTCCGGTGCTTATTCCCGATTTCCCGATACAAATATACTTGTTGTTAACCTTGGCACGTGCATCACTTTTGACATGCTAACTGCTGATAGAAAATACCTGGGCGGTGCCATTTCTCCAGGAATTTGGATGAGGTTTAAATCCATGCATTCATTCACTGCTTCATTGCCAGAGGCTTCGCTTTCCAATTATGTCGACTTTATTGGCAAAAACACAGTGGAGTCATTGGCTTCGGGAGTTTTCTCGGGAGTTTTTTCTGAAATAATAGGCTTCACCCACCGTGTAGAGAAACAATTCGGGCTTGTTCAGCTCGTTATTAGCGGCGGTGATCATATCTATTTTGATAATTTGCCGATTAAGGAGAAGTTTGCATCCCCATGGCTGGTGCTTGAAGGCATCAACCACATTGCTCAATTGAATGAATGAAAAACTCATCCGCTTGCTTACCGGACTTTCGATTCTGGTTTCAACCAGCGGTTTATCCCAAAGTAAAATAGGTAATTCCCCTCTTTCCCGTTTTGGACTGGGTCTCCAGTTTCCAGATGGATTCAGCAGGAATCAAGGAATGGGCAATGTAGGTCTGGCAAATATTGGCCAGGATCACCTGAATTTACAAAACCCTGCCCTGCTGCCTTTCAATCGAAATGTAAATATCGAAGGCGGTTACCATCTGCAGCGGAAATTCTTCGAAAATGAAGTGAGTAGCAGCAACCGCTGGGGCGGCGGTCCTTTGCACTTAAGCATCGGATTGCCCTTGACCAAAAAAGCCACAGCTGCCTTCGGCATTAAACCTTTTAGTGCGAAAGAATATAAATTCTACGCTCCTGTGTCAAGCCCATTCGATACAGCGGTGAGCATTTCTTCGTTCCAAAAAATGCAAGGCACTTTAAGCCAGGTATTTTTAGCAGGCGGTGTTCAGCTGGCCAAGAATTTTAACATAGGGATGGAGGCCTCTTACATATTTGGCACATTCACCCAAACAGATTCCATTATAGTTGCTTATCAAAATTTCTTTGGTAGCCAATATGCGATTGACAGAGCCACCTTATTCAAAGGCTTGATGATTCGTCCTGGCTTCAGTTATGTAGTACCCATCAACAAAGAAAAACTAACTTCCTTGGTTATTGGAGGTACGGTTCAAATGATGCCTGCCTTGCAAGCAAAAAATTATGAAACTGCCTTTCGACCTTTTGGTATCGACACCATCAATGCAGGCACTACATCCAGCTTTCAATATCCTGTAAATTATGGATTAGGGATTGCTTTCCAAAGGTCTTTTAATTTCAGACTTGCAGGCGATTTTAAATACATTGCCGCATCAGGTAGAAAAATTCCTTATACTACTTCTGCGGTAAACAATGGTTGGCAAATTGGCCTAGGCACCGAATACATACCCGGCACCTCGAAATCTACCAGATATGTGAACATCATCAATTACAGGGCAGGTGTTCAGTTTTCGAATTTGCCTTATACCGTTGGAAATGAGTCTATTCAATCACAATTGCTCACTCTTGGCGCATCATTTCCCATCATCAGAAAAGAGAGTAAATTTATGAGGCCTTTGTTCAATGTAGCCTTTCAAGTTGGGCAAATGGGAAATGCCAATTCATTTGAAGGGCGTGACCGCTACATTGGGTTAGTGCTCGGCGTAACGCTCAACGACCAGCTTTGGTTCCAACGCTACCGTATCGACTAGGTTGCAAAAAAATTCCTCCAGGAGGAGGTATAAAGCTCGATCAAAAAATCTAAACTGAAAAACTTTCTCCGCATCCACATGTGCGGGATGCATTTGGATTTTTAAATTGAAAACCTTTACCATTCAATCCGTCGGAGTAATCGAGCTCGGTGCCTATTAAATAAAGCATGCTCTTTTTGTCTACTTTCAAACGAATTCCTTTGTCTTCAAAACTTTTGTCTGTATCAAATTCTTGGTCATCGAAGTTCAAGTCATACATTAAACCGGAACAGCCACCGCCTTTCACCGACACCCTTACGTTGAAATTTTCACCGTAACCTTCTGATTGTCTTATCTCAGCTATTTTCCCTTTGGCTTTATCTGTGATGGTAATCATGATCTTTTTCTTATATTTTACAAAAATACTAGCAAATACCGAACCGTGCAAAACTGTCTGCCAAGTTGGCAATTTTCTTTAATCTAAAAATAACCTTAAGAAATAGCATCTTTTGTTGGTTTTTTCCGTAAGTTTGCCCCCTCTTTTTAAAAAGCATAATAGCGTACCGCCTTGGCTAATACTAAGAAAATTCCTCGCATTAATTTTGCGATCGTCAAACAGACCATTCCTTATCCTGATTTTTTAGACGTTCAACTCAAGTCGTTCAAGGAATTTTTCCAGCTCGACACAGCGCCCGAAAAACGCAACCAGGAAGGCTTATTCAAAGTTTTTTCAGAAAACTTTCCCATTTCCGACTCACGAGAAAACTTCGTGCTCGAGTTCATTGACTACATAGTTGATGCGCCCAAGTACAACGTTGAAGAGTGTATCGATCGTGGAGTAACTTATTCAGTTCCGTTGAAGGCAAAGCTTAGGCTTACCTGCAATGACGCTGAGAATGAAGATTTCCAAACCATAGAGCAAGAAGTGTTCCTTGGCAACATCCCTTATATGACCAGCCGTGGATCATTTGTGATCAACGGGGCAGAAAGGGTTATTGTATCACAGCTTCACAGGTCTCCCGGCGTGTTTTTTGCTCAAAGCAAGCACACCAACGGAACCAAGCTTTATTCGGCCAGGATTATTCCATTCAAAGGCTCCTGGATCGAGTTCGCAACAGACGTGAACAACGTGATGTTTGCATACATCGATAGAAAGAAAAAGTTTCCAGTTACAACCTTGCTTCGGGCCATTGGATATGGTTCCGACAAAGAAATCCTCGACATTTTCGGGCTTTCTGAAGAAATGACTGTCAATAAAACCAACATGAAGAAAATGGTTGGTAGAAAGTTGGCAGCCAGGGTGTTGAGAACATGGACCGAAGATTTTGTGGATGAAGATACCGGTGAGGTAATTTCAATCGACAGGAATGAGGTTTTGATGGAGAGAGATACCGTAATTCAAGAAGCAGATCAGGATCTGATTGTAGATTCAGGTGTAAAATCTGTGATTCTTCACAAAGAGGACATCAATGCGGCTGATTACGCCATCATTTACAATACCCTTCAAAAAGATAACTCAAACTCTGATAAAGAAGCTGTAGAGCAGATTTACAGACAGTTGAGAAATACAGAAGCTCCAGATGAACAGACAGCTCGTGAAGTTATTCACAGCTTGTTCTTTAGTGAGAAACGTTATGATCTTGGAGAAGTAGGCCGATACAGAATTAATAAAAAATTGTCGCTTGAAATCAGCCGTGAAACACGTGTGCTGACAAATGCCGATATCATCAGTATTGTCAAATATCTGATTACACTTATTAACTCAAAGTCAGTAGTCGATGACATTGATCACTTGAGTAACAGAAGAGTAAGAACAGTTGGCGAACAACTGCATAGCCAATTTGGTGTCGGTTTGGCTCGTATGGCCAGAACCATCAAAGAAAGGATGAACGTTCGTGACAACGAAGATTTCAAACCTGCTGATTTGATTAATGCAAGAACACTTTCTTCAGTAATCAACTCATTCTTTGGAACCAACCAGCTTTCTCAATTCATGGATCAAACCAATCCATTGTCTGAGATTACCCACAAAAGGAGAATGTCAGCACTTGGACCCGGCGGTCTTTCGAGAGAACGTGCCGGTTTCGAGGTTCGTGACGTTCATTACACCCACTACGGAAGATTATGTACCATTGAAACGCCTGAAGGTCCAAACATCGGTTTGATCTCCAGTTTATGTGTGCATGCCAAAATCAATGCCATGGGCTTCATCGAAACACCTTACAGGGTAGTGAAAGATGGAATTGCTGGTGGTGCTGAAGGTGTAGTGTATCTAACCGCTGAAGAAGAAGACGGCAGCAATATTGGCCTTGCTAAACTTCCGCTGGAAGAAAATGGCAAAATCACAGCTGACAAAGTAAAAGCACGTTACGAAGGAGACTTCCCGATTGTGGAGCCTGACAAGTTGGCTTACATGGACGTGAGTCCTAACCAGATTGTATCTGTAGCCGCTTCGCTTATTCCTTTCCTGGAACACAACGATGCCAACCGTGCGCTGATGGGCTCTAACATGCAACGTCAGGCGGTACCATTGTTACGTCCTCAGGCACCTATAGTTGGAACAGGTCTTGAGCAAAGAGTTGCCCAGGATTCTCGGACGCTCATTGTTGCAGAAGGCGATGGTGTAGTTGATTATGTAGATGCATCTAAAATCGTAATACTATACGATCATTCTGAAGATCAACATCTTGTTTCATTTACAGGAAATGAGAAAATCTACGACCTGATTAAATTCAGAAGATCGAATCAAGACACTTGCATCAACCTGAAGCCAATTGTAATGAAAGGCGAAAGGGTGTTGAAAAACCAAGTATTATGTGAAGGATACGCTACAGAAGGTGGAGAATTGGCATTGGGCAGAAACCTGCTTGTGGCCTTCATGCCTTGGCAAGGATACAACTTCGAGGATGCTATTGTAATTTCTGAAAAAGTTGTTCAACAAGACATATTTACATCTTTACACATCGAAGAATTCGAACTCGATGTGCGTGAAACCAAAAGAGGAGAAGAAGAATTAACCTCTGAAATTCCAAACGTAAGCGAAGAGGCTGTGAAGCATTTGGATGCTGATGGAATTATCAGGGTTGGAGCCGAAGTGAAAGAAGGTGATATTCTGATTGGGAAAATCACCCCTAAGGGCGAAAGTGATCCAACACCTGAAGAAAAACTACTTAGGGCCATATTTGGCGATAAAGCCGGCGATGTGAAAGATGCTTCGATGAAAGCACCACCATCGTTAAGAGGCGTTGTCATTGATACCAAGCTGTTTTCAAGACCAAGAAGAGATAAAGATTTGCGTGGACAGGCCAAGAAGAATGTAGAAATTCTTAAAGGACGCTATGCAAAAGATCTGCTTGAAATCAGGTCTCAGATCATTGAAAAATTGGTATTGCTGCTTGAAGGCAAAAATTGCTTAGGAGTAAAACATAAATTTGGTGATGAAATCCTCTCCAAAGGCGTGAAATTCAACAGGAAAAATATTACTGAGAATTTATTTCCTGAGAAAAATCCATACAAGGACGAAAGCAACTACAATGTAAAAGAAGAAGTGAACCTGGTTGGTGATCTACTTCTGGAAAACTGGACTGACGACGAACGCATAAACAGGCTCATTGTTGAAATCGTGAAAAACTACGGCAACCGCAGAAATGAAATTGCTGGTAAGTTTAAGCGTGAAAAATTCACCATGGAAGTTGGCGACGAACTACCAGCTGGTATTGTAAAAACTGCCAAAGTTTATATTGCGAAAAAGCGTAAGCTCAGGGTTGGTGATAAAATGGCCGGACGCCATGGAAACAAAGGTGTGGTGGCTAAAATTGTTCGCCATGAAGATATGCCTTTCCTGGAAGACGGTACTCCAGTAGACATCGTATTGAATCCACTAGGTGTTCCATCGAGGATGAACATTGGTCAAATATATGAGACAGTGTTAGGCTGGGCAGGTTTGAAATTAGGCCGTCGCTACGCAACGCCAATTTTTGATGGTGCCACAGAAGAGCAGGTAGTTAACGAATTGAATGAAGCCAAGCTTCCGGAATTTGGACGAACCTATTTGTATGATGGCTTAACCGGTGACCGATTCGACCAAAAGGTAACTGTAGGCGTGATTTACATGCTGAAACTTGGCCACATGGTTGACGACAAGATGCACGCACGTTCTATTGGGCCATACTCACTTATCACACAACAACCTTTGGGTGGTAAAGCACAGTTTGGTGGACAGCGATTTGGAGAAATGGAAGTGTGGGCGTTGGAAGCATTCGGAGCTTCGCACATTCTTCAAGAAATCCTTACCGTGAAGTCTGATGACGTGGTAGGCAGAGCTAAATCATACGAGAGTATTGTTAAAGGCGAGCCTATGCCAAAACCAAATATTCCTGAATCATTCAATGTATTGGTTCATGAATTGAGAGGTTTGGCACTTGAAATCACACTTGACTAAATTTCACCAGAGAACTCAACGAATGCCACCCCAAACAGGGTGGCATTTTTTATTCACGACAAAAGGTATTGTTTTGAACAAAATATGAGCAATTCACCCACATACAGTATACTGATTGCCGATGACCACTCTATTCTTAGAGAAGGCATGAAATTGATGCTTTCCGAATATTCTGATCTGGAATTGATTGGTGCCGCTTCTAATGGAGACCAAGTGTTGGATTGGATGAAAATAAGGGTGCCTGACTTGCTCATCAGTGATTTGTCAATGCCCGGAAAGCCAGTATTTGAAGTGCTTGAAGAAATTCATTCAAAGTATCCTCAAGTAAAAACTTTGATAGTCAGCATGCACGACACCCCTGATTATGTAGTACAGGCTATGAAGTTGGGCATATCAGGCTATTTGACAAAGTATTCCGCAAAAGAAGAGCTGATGAAAGCAATCAGATGCATTTTAAACGGCGAAAACTACTACAGCAACGAAATTGCCCAGGTTCTACTAAAAGGTAACTTAAAAGATGATAATGCCCGAGCAAGATTTCAACATCTGAGCAAAAGGGAGCTTGAAGTTTTGAAATTGCTTGCCGAGGGGCTCAATTCTAAAGAAATCGGCGATCGATTGTTTATTAGCGAACGGACAGTTTCGAATCACAGGGCGCACATCTTAGAGAAAACAGATGCACGTAATACAGCCGAGTTAGTCAGGTTGTATCTCAGTTTAAAGTCCCATTAAAATAGTCATTTCTACCTACTAAAATTGAGGGAAACCACTTATTTGCCTATCAATTAGATATATGACCTTTGTAGTGTTCCAAAATCACTATGAAAGCGTCTGCCATTTCCCGGATTTTCTCACAAAGCACCTCGCAAGAGTTTGCAGTATGCGACAATGAAGGTTTAGGAATTGCCTATTTCAATTTGAACGGTGCCATTATCGAATCAAACCGATATTTTGAAAATTTTATAGGCTCAGAAGATTCTGAAATAGCCAAAGGCAACCACTTTAAAAATCTATTTCAATTCAGTTTTGAATCTGAAAGTGCCACCAACATGTTTTGGTACAAAGTTCTTGATGGATTGCCACAAGCAACTGAGGTAAAAATAGTATTTAATGGTTGTGTAAATAAACTCCAGGTATTTCTCACTTCAGTGACCGACCCACAATCATTTGTTACTGGCATTGTTGGATTTTTTGCCCGAGTCGGCAACCAGCAAAACATAGAACAATGGCTTGAGCAAGGAAAACAGACCCACAACCCTTTCCATGATTTTGGATGGCGAAGAGAAAAATCAAAGAAAATTCTTGTAGTAAAAGACTTTGCTGGCTTAAATGAAAGCCTGAAATCAGCCTTGAGTTTATTAGATTTTCAATTTGTGGCCTCTGCAGGTTCTTGCGTTGAAGCTGTCGACAAATGCAGCATCATAAAACCAGATGTAGTGTTTCTCGACTATCAGATTATCAGTGGTGAAGATGGTATAGAACTAGCATCTTTTTTGAAAAAGACAGGCGTTGAATCCATTTTTTTCACTTCCATCCTATTTGAAGATTTGCAATTGCCAACCTCGAAAAGTGATTTGCTCAAGCCAAAACATGTGAAAAAATTAGAAAACTTTTTGTTGAATCGTGAATGACCGTGTGTGTATTACTTGAGTTGAAATTGGTAATGTGTCAACCAATAACATCTGTTGCATAGGCGGAAACCCCATACAACGGAACTCAAGTAATCTCCTCAATATTACATGCGTGATTGTAATAGATAGTCCGACACAGAACTAACAGCGGGAAGTAACAACTTTCGGCTGTTTATTTTTATGACAACACAGGATATCGACTCTGCTTTGGTTCATGCGCTATTTCATCCGGCTGGAATCTTGGCCGCAGATGCAAACGCTTGGATTGAAATCAATGCTGCCCTCAAAAATTTAATAGAGCAGGATGATTTGGCCTTTGAAAAGTTTCAAGTGGCATTGTTTGAACAAAGAAAAGCACCTTCTGAACTCGAATTCTTAAATTATTTCTGGCGAATCACACCAGTTCCGGGGTTCGATAATCTTTGGTTGGTGCAAACCTGGCCAAATATTGAAATCCTGGATCAACCGCTGGTTCCGCTTCATCAAGAAGTTTTTCACAGGGTTAAAAACAATCTTGCTATGATCGAGTCGCTTTTGTATTTGCAAAAAATGCTCACGAAAGACGAAGTCATTTGCTCGATATTGGATGACTGTGAGAAAAGAATTCACTCCATGATTCTGGTGCATGTGAACTTATGCCACAACCTGGAAACCGATGTTGTGAACATGCCTCAATACCTCGAGCAATTAATTCGATACTTGATCAACAGTTTTGGGTCATTCGGAGCTTACAACATTAAAACAAGCTACGCTGATATCGACCTGCCCTCTGACAAAGCTGTGGCCATTGGGCTAATCGTAAATGAATTAGTAACAAACTCCTTCAAATATGGCCTTAAAAACACCTATAACCCTACCTTGGAGATCAGATTTGAAGAAACACCCACTGGACTAAAGCTTGTAGTGGCAGACAATGGCCCTGGTTTTGAAAAGTTACCTGGTAATGAAGATAATAAATCGCTGGGGTTGATGCTGGTAAAAATGCTTTGTAGAGATTTGAATGGCAAGTTTGAACTAGTGAACAAAAACGGAGCAAGTGCAAGTGTGGTTTTTCAGCACAGCTAAAAAAAATGCCTGAGTCTAGCTCAGGCATTTTTTAAATTATCTGAATAAGCGTCTTCTAAAAGAACCTCACCCTGTTGTCTATTACTTTCGATATTTCCTTCATAGCCTCGTTTACAAAATATCCGCCTTTCGACTGTGACTTTTGAGCTAAACTTTGCTTTTGTGCTGTATAGTCTTTGGTTTCAGGAGCTGGAGTAAATTCCGTAACTTTAACTACCGCCACACCACTTTCTGCCTGGAAAGGTTTGGACTGCTTGCCTTTCTGAATGCCAAATACCCGGCCAACTACTTTAGGATCGTAGCCTATGTCTGCAATTGAAGTTGAATTCATCGAAATACCGGCTGCTACATTCACTTTTGCTTCGCTGCCGTATCCTTTGGCCATTTCTTCAATGGTAGCTCCTTTTAGCTTTGCAATGATCTGCTCAGCCTTCATTTGTTTGCGAACTTCAGTGGCTATTGACTCCCTCAAATCTTCAAGATTTGGATTATTCTCTTCAGTAATATTGGTCAACACCGGGATTACAAATCGGTCGTTGAGTTCAAATATTTCATTTGAGGCTGATCCCAATTTTGTTTCATCATTAAATGCCCAAACTACCAATCTTCTGGCATCTGTGATGTCGTTGAAGCTGCTGGCAGACTTTTGAATACCCTTCACAGCATTTTTGATTGCACCTGGGAATTTCTTCAGATTTGAATCCAGATCGGATGCTTTATTTACCAGAGCCTTAAATTCACTGGCAGCTCTGTATATCGAATCCCTTGTCTCGTCGCCAGCCGTTATGTTGCGTGTAATGCTGATTATTTTGTACTTCAAGTTTGTTTTTGGAACCGTTACCTTAATAAGGTGATAACCGAAATCTGTTTCGACTGGCTCAGACAACAAACCTGCTGATTTAGCATTGAAGACAGCATCTTCAAATGGTTTCACCATTCTTCCTGTTGTGAACCAACCAAGGTCTCCACCATTGTCTTTGGTGCCATCAGTGCCATGAATAGAAGCCATAGTTTCAAAACTTGCACCTCCCTTAATTTCTTTCAAAATATTCTTAGCATTGGCGAGCGCTTTTTTCTTGTCTTCGTCCGAAGGAGAATCGGATTTGAAAAGGATGTGACTTGCTTTGGCCGCAAAGTCTCCTTCATTTACCATATCAATCACCTTTTTTAAAGTATATGAATTGTCTTTCAAAAATGGGCCATATACTTCTCCTTTGTTGAGCATGCTATTTCCTGATAGTTCAGCTGGTAAATCGCCAGGGTTGATGACTTGAAGTTGCTCATCAACGTCTGATTTTGCTTTTGCAAAAGCTGTATCATTGTCACTTTGCTGAAAATCAGCCTTTATTTCTTCAAGTTCTTTTCTGAATTCCGCATTGTCTGCATCACTTGGGGCAATTGTAAATTGAACATAATCAATTCCTCTTGTGTCGCTTCCTTTGTATTTGGTTTTATTTTTGGTCAAATAGTCTTTTAATTGGCTGTCAGAAGGTTTAAACAAGCTGTCAGGCAAACTGGCATAGGGAACAAATATGTATTGAACATCCGCTTTTGCATTTTGTGCTTCGTACTCCCTTTTTGCCTCTGCCGTGGTTACGAAGTTGGTTTTAGTAAGCAAACTTTCATACTTCAATCGCTGTCTATCGTCAGGAAGTTTTCTTTCAAAATTGAACCAGGCAGCCTGCTGTTGAGGTGGCACTTTATCAATGTTTTTCAAAAAGTTAATGATTTGCTGCTGATCAAATTGCTGTGTATTAGGGTCAGTAAAGGCTTGCTTGATGGAAGGGTGAATGTTGTTGCCTTGCACCATATCTTCTAATTCAGCATCCGTAACAGCAATACCTAACTTTTCAAATTCCGGTTTGTGGGCTTTGTTAAAAATGATGGTATTCCAGGCTTGCTCCCGCAACCCTACCATTTCGGCCTCGGTTGGGTTCTTATTAGAATTTAAAAAGTATTCATTTTCAAGCTGCTTGAGCTGATCTTGATACTCTTGAGCAGATATGTCTTCACCTGCTACTTCGCCAACCACCTGCTTGTTACCAAACAAAACTGAATTTGGACCTAAAATGTCGCTGCCTACAATGAAAAATGCCAAACTAAGGGCAACAATTCCAACAGCTAAACCGGATTTTTCTCGGATTTTACTTACAATAGCCATGCTATGGTTTTAAAAAAAGGAGTGCAAAGAAAGGAGTATTTGTTTGGAAATCCAACCAGTTTAACAATATGAGGCATTAGATTAAAAGGAAATAAAGCAGCAGTTGCCATCAACTACACGTGAATGCCCAAGATAATTAATGAAAAATAGGTTCTGTTTATAGTTAAAGATGTAAAATTTGATTCCCAATGCCGATGTATCTAAATTTAAAACTGATTTTTTTTACATCAAAATTAATCAGTCTTTTGAGACTCAATACCGTCTCATTTTAAACATGATAAAAACAAGTGTACTTTTAACAGGAGCCTTATTGGTGACCTGTCTTGCATTTGGCCAGAAATCGCCTGATAAGCCTAATGCTGTTCAAACGCTATCGCTCGACGACGCCATTAAAAACCATGGATTTCCGGTTAAGAATAATTCAGGAAATGCATTGCGGGACAAGCAAGATTACAAAGCAGCCAAGCGACTTTGGGTTGCTCAAAATCCTGAGCTTTATAAAAAGCTTACTGCTACAATTCAACCAAAAACACAACCCGTGTTGATGGATGAAAAAACGTATAAAGCAATTAACCAAACCACAACCTCGGAGAAATAAAATGAAAAACTCTTTACGAATAATTGCCGCTTTACTTTTTGTTTTCCTTTTAAGTTTCAATCAAGTTTCATTTGCCCAAGCTGGTGAATGTGACACAGATGGGTGTCCGTTTGGAAACGGTACCCAAAGGCCAGCCACTGCTGTAAGTACAACAAGCGCAGCTTTTACTTCTATTGCCACAAACCTGCAGCCAGGAGATTTCTCCGTTTGCAATGTAGTAAGTGGAACTACTTACGAATGGTCACTCTGTCCCACCGACGGTGGAGTTGCAGGCTACGATGCTCAAATGACCTTGTTTACAGACACAGATGTCGAGTTGTGTTACAGCGATGACGTTTGTGGACTGAACCCCAAAATTCGCTATGTAGCCACCTTTTCAGGAACTGTGAAAGTTCAACTCAATGTGTATGATTGTGTAACTGCGGGTGGAAGTGCTTCTACTTTAGTTTGGAGAGCAGTAGACCCTAACTTAAATGATGTAGAAGTAGCCGAGGTTTACACGCTGTCGAAAATGCTCATTCCAAACGGAAACCCACATGTGGTAAAAGCAGCTATCAAAAACAATGGTTCGCAAGCTGTGCCATTTCTAGAAGTAGCCTTGTCGGTAACAGGTGCAAACACCTTTTCTATCTATGCTGTTTTAACCGATCTTGGTCCTAACGAAACCAGAGTCATTGAATTTGAAGAGTTTAGCTCTACTACGACTGGCAACAATGTGATCACAGTTACAATTAACGAAGCGGACGATGTGCCTGCAAACAATACAAAGTCAGTGACACAAAATGCGAATGGCACTACTTTCTCTTATGCCAATGGCATTGTACCTTTCACAGGCCTCGGTTTTAATGGAGCTACCTCTGCCAATGGCGAAATAGGTGTAAAATTTACTAACACTGGCAGTATTTCTGTAGGTCAGATAAATGTGGTTTTCAACGCAGCTGGCCCTGCACATAGAATTAAAATTTATGACGCTACTGGACCTGGTGGCTTGCCTGGTGATTCGTTATTTTCCTCTGCTGCAAACAGAACAGCTACATTAGGATTAAATCAAATTGCAATTAGTCCTGCCGTTAACGTAACAGGTGATTTCTGGGTAATTGTGGTACAAAAAACTACCACTTTCGTAAACGTAGGTTGCGAAAATGAAAATCCACTACGCTCAGGCACTTTCTACTTTAAAGCCAGTGCCGCTGGTGCAGCTTGGACTGATGTTTCTACTTTGCCTACATTGCCTTTCAGGCTTATGATTGAGGCCGTGATTGCTTGCAGCCCGCCATCTGCACCAGTGGCAGTAACTGGAGCAGCATCAGTTTGTCCCGGCTCTTCAAATACCTACACGGTTGAACCTGTAGCAGGAGCAACTTCTTATCAATGGATTTTGCCAACAGGATGGACAGGCACTTCGACAACTACCACTATGACTGCAATTGCTGGCAATAATGGAGGAAATATTGGCGCAAGAGCTGTTAGCAGTTGCGGCCCAAGCTCACCAAGAGTACTTGCCGTAACCACATTGCCTAGACCAGACGCAGCTTTTAATTATGCGTCAGGATCTTTTTGTACTACTGGAGCTAATCCTATTCCTACCTCAACCACTACGGGAGTTTACAGAGCACCGGCTGGCGTAGTATTTGCTGACTCTACTACTGGCGAAATTAATTTGGCAGCCTCTACACCAGGTAGCTATACAGTAACTTTGTTTGTGAGAGATGGCCAAACCCAATGTACAAACACAGCTACGCAAAACATCGTCTTTTCAGTTTGTACTAAAAACCTCTCAAAGCAATCCATGAGCGGCATACAGGTGTTTCCAGTGCCCGCCAGCAACGAGTTGTATATTTCATCAGCTGATGACTTCACAGCTGGTAAAGTAGTGTTGCATGCGCTTGATGGCAGAAGTTTTGAAACTTCGGTTGTTGCAGCAAAATCAAATTTGTTATCCATTAATGTGGGTCAAATTCCAAGAGGACTCTACAAGTTGCAACTTGTGTCTGATGGAAAAATCTGGACAACCAACATTGTGCTTGAATAAATGAACTGATTTCAAAAAAAGGCTCAACTTTTTAGTTGGGCCTTTTTTTTGGCCAAATGGAAAGAATGCTTGTTATAAATTGAGCGAATTCACTCGTTCATTTTTTTTTCAACCTTAGGCCTACCATTTTTGGCCTGAGAAAGAAATCTCATGATTCATATGAAAGGAATTGTATTGGCAGGAGGTTCGGGTACACGGCTACATCCGCTCACATTAGCGGTTAGCAAACAGTTGATGCCCGTTTATGACAAACCGATGATCTATTATCCATTGTCGATTCTGATGCTCTCAGGTATCAAGGATATACTCATCATTTCTACTCCACACGATTTACCAAATTTCGAAAAACTGCTGGGTGATGGATCGAGCATTGGTGTAAACTTCCAATACGCTGTGCAGCCAGAACCAAATGGACTAGCACAAGCTTTTGTCATTGGCGAACCATTTATTGGAAGTGACAAAGCGGCCCTCATTCTGGGTGACAATATTTTCTATGGCTCAAGATTGGCTCAATTGCTTCGTGAAAATAGCAACCCTGACGGAGGCATTGTGTATGCTTACCATGTGCAAGACCCTGAAAGATATGGCGTTGTGGAATTTGACAGCCAGTATAATGCCATTTCGATTGAAGAAAAGCCAGCTCAGCCAAAATCGAACTACGCTGTACCTGGTCTATATTTCTACGACAATGAAGTAGTGGAAATAGCAAAAAACCTAAAACCAAGCCCAAGAGGCGAGTATGAAATAACAGACATCAACAAAATTTACTTGGAAAGAGGCAAATTGAAAGTAGGTATTCTGGACCGGGGAACTGCCTGGCTCGACACTGGAACATTTGCTTCTTTGATGCAAGCAGGGCAGTTTGTGCAGGTAATAGAGGAAAGGCAGGGCTTGAAAATAGGCTGTATCGAAGAGGTTGCCTACCGAATGGGGTATATGAATGCAGAGCAATTGCAAAAAGTAGCAACACCTTTGTTGAAAAGTGGTTATGGAAAATACTTGCTAGACTTGCTGAAATAAAAAAATCCGGCTGAAAGGCCGGATTGATTTTGGTGTGGTGATGGACGGAATCGAACCGCCGACACAAGGATTTTCAGTCCTTTGCTCTACCGACTGAGCTACATCACCATCCTTTCCTGTATCAGAAAAGTGGCGCAAAAGTATGTTAAAGAATTACACCTGCAAAATTAAGTAGATAAAGTTACCCACACCAACCAAACCAACCAACATGGAATTGATCCCACAAATACTTTTTTTAACCCTGCTTGCTATAACCGGTTACATGCTGTTTAAAAGAATTAACCGATTAAGGCAGAATATATTACTAGGCAAAAAAGCAGATGTTTCAGGGCCTAGTTCAGAGCGTTGGAGGAAAATGTTTTTGCTAGCTTTTGGCCAGAAAAAAATGTTTGATAAACCTTTGGTTGGAGTGCTTCACTTCTTCATTTACATTGGTTTTTTCATCATTAATGTAGAAGTTCTCGAAATTGTACTCGATGGTATTCTGGGTACACATCGCTTATTTTTCCCACTTCTCGGAAGCTTTTATGTTCCGCTTATCAATGTATTTGAGTTTCTGGCAGTTTCGGTTTTGTTGGCTTGCGTGGTTTTTTTGGCAAGGAGAAATGTGTTGAAACTTCGCCGGTTTCACATGGCTGAAATGGCTTCATGGCCTAAGTCGGATGCCAATATTATTTTGTTTGTTGAAATCATTTTGATGTCGCTTTTCCTCACCATGAATGCGGCTGATACAGCGCTTCAACAAAATGGAAGTGTGCATTATCCCTCAACAGGAACTTTTGCATTCAGTGGACTGCTTACAGGTTTCTTCAATGGATGGAGCGAAAGTTCCATGATGCTTTATGAAAGAGCGGCCTGGTGGTTGCATATAGCGGGTATTTTGGGTTTTGCGGTCTATGTTACCTATTCCAAACACCTGCACATTTTCCTGGCTTTTCCGAACACCTATTTTGCCGGGCTTCGACCTGCAGGTGAAATACAAAACATGCCTCGCATAACACAGGAAGTTCAAATTGCCCTTGGGTTGTCAACCGGCGAAGGCGTGCCGACTGATCAGGAGCGATTCGGAGCCAAAGACGTGAACGATCTGACCTGGAAACAGCTGATGGATGCCTACAGCTGCACGGAATGTGGCCGATGCACTTCGGCTTGCCCTGCCAATATCACAGGTAAAAAATTGTCTCCACGCAAAATCATGATGGACACCCGTGACCGGATCGACGAAGTAGGGGCAAGTCTGGAGAAAGGCGGCAAAGGCATGGAAGATGGCAAGGCATTGTTGGGCAACTACATCACCAAAGAAGAGCTTTTTGCCTGCACCAGTTGCAATGCCTGTGTGGATGCCTGCCCGGTTAGCATTAATCCGCTTGACATTATTTTAGACCTAAGACGTTTTGTTTCCATGGAAGAAAGTGGCACTCCTGCCAGCTGGAACAGTATGTTTACCAACCTGGAAAACAACGGTGCACCCTGGGCTATGCCTGCATCGGAAAGAGAAAGCTGGATGAAAAGTTAATTATTTCAAATGCAGATCGAAGTAATCGAGAATTTTCCTGAATAAATGCACTCTGTCTTTTCCTCCTACATTGTGTGGATGACCAGGATAGATGAAATACTCTAACTGCACACCTTCAGTCACACATTTTTTCAAAAATGCCTGACTGTGTTGCCAAACCACTACATCGTCGGCAGTGCCATGAATCATCAGCAATTTGCCTTTCAGATTTTTGGCATGCTGTGTCAAGTTGCTGTTGGCATAGCCTTCCGGGTTCTCCTCTGGTGTGTCCATGTAGCGCTCGGTATACATCACTTCATACATGCTCCAATCGATTACTGGTCCGCCAGCTACACCAGCTTTGAATGTTCCGGGACTTCGGGTCAGCAAGGTTGTGGTCAAAAATCCACCAAAACTCCAGCCATTTACTCCCATTCTGGTTGAATCAACAAAAGGCAAGGATTTCAGGTATTTCACTGCCTGAAGCTGTCCGCCCATTTCGGCTGTGCCCAGCTGCCGAAAAGTAGCCTGTTCAAAATCCCGACCCCTGTCGCTGCTGCCTTTGTTGTCTACACTAAAGACCACATAACCCTGCTGAGCAGCATATAACATCCAATTTTGAACACCCCAATACCAACCTTTGTTCACCAATTGCAAATGTGGCCCTCCATATAAATAGACAATTACCGGAAGTTTTTTCCCGGCTTCTATATTAGCTGGGCGCAAAATACGGCCATGCAAAGGTGTACCATCTACATCGCTTAGCGAAACATATTCTATCAAAGGTGTGTCATAGTTTGCCAAAGGATTTTTGGCGTCGAACACTTGCCGAATCTGTTTTCCGCCTGCGTCTAGCAGGTTGTATTGCCTGGGTGTTTTTGGATTCTGGGTTATGGAAATACAATATTTTCCTTCAGGTTGCACAATGCCAGAAACCATTCCATCGCCTGCATACTCCAATTCTTTGCCGCTGGCCAGTTCAACCTTAGCGACTCTACGCTCCAAACCATTGGCCTTTGTTTTTCGGTAATAGATGAATTTCTTAGCCTCGTCCAGCCCATACACTTCAGTCACCACCCAACTTCCCCGGGTGAGTTGCCGAAGCAGTTTGCCTGACAAATCGTAGAGATACAAATGATTAAATCCATCACGTTCACTTTGCCAGATAAAACGGTTGTTGTCAACAAATAAAGCGGCATGCTCAGGCTCCACATATTTTTCATGCTTTTCCTCGAAAAGAGTTTTCACCAACTGCCCGGTTTCGACATCGTATTGGTTCAATTTCATGTGGTTTTGTTCCCGATTTAGCACAGCTATGGTCAGGTGTTTTTCGCCGGGCATCCAGCTGATGTTGGTTAGATACTGCTCTTTGGGTTCGCCGGTTTGCAGATACACTACTAATTTGGACTTCAGGTCGTAGACTCCAACTGTAACATGATGACTTTTTTGGCCAGCCATGGGGTATTTTATGTTTCTCACTTTTGCGGGCTGTGTGCTGATGTCGACCAGCGGATAGTCAGTTACCATGCTTTGATCCATCCGGTAGAATGCCAGTTTGCCTCCCGATGGACTCCAAAAAGTGCCTTTGCTGATGCCAAATTCATTGCGGTGAACCGACTGACCTACTAACACATCAGGGTTGGTTTCCTTTGATACCAAATGTGTATCCTCCCCTTTTTTGATGTATAAATTGTTTTCAAGCATGTAGGCCACGGCAAGTGTATTTTTCTCAATATCCTGATTTTCTGCGCCTTCTTCCCAATGGGTTGCCACTACAGATCTTCCTTCTCCGAGGTTGTGAACAAAAAGTTTATGTTGATACACATAATAAAAACTAGTGCTTGAATTCCAGGTAATTGACGGAAATCGGGTCAATTTTTCCTGTAGCTGAACAGGCCTTAAAATGGTATCAACCTGAGCACTTTTTGGCTGACCTACTAGCAAAAGTTCCGACTTGTTGACCGTTTCAACCCATGAAAACCTATCTGTGCCAGGCACCCACTGCAACTGCCGCATGCTTTGGGGTTGCAAGGCTGGATTGAGAAAACAATCTTCTAAAGTGAGGCGCTGCTTTTGAGCGAAAGCAGTCTGGTAAGCTAAAACCAGGGTAAAAAAGTAAACTACAACTCTTTTCATGTTGGTGTGGATTGTCGTTGGCAAATTGAAAATTTTACAGGCAATATCAAGCTCAAAAAGGTTTTTCAGTTCATCCTGCGAGAGGGGATGGGAATTTCAGCTAAACAAGAATGCCACGTCGTCTTGAGTAAGTTTTTTCACAAAGCCACTTTCATCAGTAACAAGGTCAGCAGCTAAGTTTTTCTTTCTTTGTTGCAACTGGAGTATTTTTTCTTCAACTGAGTCTTTACAGATCATTTTATATGCAAATACCTTTTTGGTTTGGCCGATGCGATGCGTTCGGTCAATAGCTTGCTGCTCTACCGCCGGATTCCACCATGGGTCGATGAGATAAATATATTCAGCGGCTGTTAAATTTAGGCCAACTCCTCCGGCCATTAAGCTGATGAGAAAAATCCTTATTGCATCATCATTCTGAAATGACTCTACTGCCTCTTTCCGTTTCTTTTGGGTAGTACTGCCATCCAGATAAGCATAAGTAAGCCCTTTGGCCCTTAATTCTTGTTCAACCAAACTGAGCATGCTGGTAAACTGTGAAAAAACAAGTACTTTATGTTTGCCCGTATTTTCTTCTAGTTCCCTGGAAAGTTCTTCCAGTTTGATGCTTACATTAGGAAAATCTTCATCAACCCCGCTCAGTAGCGCAGGGCTATTGCAGGCTTGGCGCAGCTTCATCAGCCCTTGAGATAGCAATACCACTTCGCCCCATGCCCGACTGGGCTATACTTGCCATCACTTCCTCCCGGTATTTTTCTTTCAGGGCATTGTAAATACTTCGCTGTCTTTTATCCATTTCGCACCACAAAATAGTTTCAGTTTTTGCTGGCAAATCTTTGGCTACCTGATCTTTAGTGCGTCGAAGCATGAAGGGATAAGTGAGTTTTCGCAGATTTTCCGTCTTTTCTTTGTCACCATATTTATCTATCGGATTGGCAAATTCATTTCTGAAAAATTCCTGATTACCCAGCAGCCCGGGGTTTAAAAAATCAAATTGTGAGTACAAGTCAAACGTGTTGTTCTGCACCGGGGTGCCGCTCAAAGCAAGTCGATTTGAAGTATTCAAGAGTCGCACTGACTTGGCTATTTGTGAGACAGGATTTTTGATGGCCTGGCTTTCATCAAGTATCACATAGCCAAACCGGTAAGTACAGAAAAACTCAATGTCGGAGCGGAGGTTGCCATAGCTGGTAAGTACAATATCTGTTTTGTCAAAAACATTTTTGTCAAAAACTCTGTCAGGGCCGTAGTGAATATGAAAATCAAGGCTGGGTGCAAACTTTCTCAATTCGTTTTCCCAGTTGAAAATCAATGATGTAGGGCAAACAATGAGGTGGGTTTCTAATGAATTCTCTTGTTTCAGGTATTGAAGAAATACAATGGTTTGCAGGGTTTTGCCCAGACCCATATCGTCGGCCAAACAGCCAGCCCAGCCCAGTTGGTGCAAGGTAGTAAGCCAATTGAAACCCGCTAACTGGTAGTCTCTCATTTTGGCTTTAATCCCTTTAGGCATAGCTACAGATTCAATGTTATGAATGTTTTTTAGCTTTTCTCGTTTGTGTAATAGCTCTTCGAGCACCTTGTTATTGTCTATTTGATCGTAGAGACCATCGATTAAAGTCCAGTGCATTTTTTTAATTTGGAGATCTCCAGTAGTTTTATTCACTTTCCCAAACTTGAGCAATTGGGCAAATTTTTTCAACCACTCTTCGGGGAGTAAACCAAGGGTTCCATCGCCCAACACCACATACTGACTGTTGGTTTTAAATGCCTGTCTGATTATATCGAGTGGCACCACTTCATCGCCATAAGTCACTTCGATTTGCACATCGAACCAATCAAGACCTGAACTCACTTGAAAGGCTACTTTGGCTTTTTTGGTACTGTATTTGAATTTTTTAAGCTTGTCGAGTCCAAATATTTCAAAGCCTTGCTCAGACAAGGTTTGAAAAGTATTGAGAAACCAGGAAGCCGACATGACATCTTTGATATGCACATACAACAGTTGGTTGGCTGCTTTCCCAAGGTTTTGGTGGGTACCTATGATAACCTGCCTGAACTCTCTTTCTTTATCCGGGTTTCGTTGGATCATTCGGACCAGTGTTCCATCGAAATAAGTATGAGTTGGTTGCTGGTTGTCGGGCACTTCAGTACCATCGTAAACCCAAATGGGTTTAAAAAGCAGAAACTTTTCATCCATTTCCGACAGGTAAACCCAGGGCAGGGGATCTACCTCTACTTTTTCATAGGTAATTACATCATTGAACTGAATATCAACTTTTTGGCTAAGTGGCAGCACCACATTCTTAATAAACGCTGTCTTTGCCGATTTTGCCATCATCACTTTCCCCGCTGGAAACTCCTTTAGGAACTTTACAATATCGCTGGCCGCCAGCGAAATGGTGTCGTTGCTTTGAACGAAAAGTGGTGCCAGTAAATTGAGGTTTTCGGAAGGTTGACCTTGGGTAGCCACTCTTAATATCACCATTTCCGCTTCTTCTTCCAGGCTGAAATGGAAGTCGAGCAGAGGCTGGTGACTGAATGTTACTTTGGAAAACCCAGAAGCTTTATTTGGCATTTCTGGGTTTGAAATGTACAAATCCTGATATCTGGACAAATCTTCTCCAGCTTCTACAAAAAAGTTGCGGAGGGCATCCACCCATTTGTTGACAGAGTCGGTTTTTTCCCAATTGTAATAGCTGTAGGAATTACGCACGTTTTGATCTAGCCATTCTTCCTTGCAAACTTTCTTCAGGGCACCACGCATAACTGGCGTCAAACCCATAATGTCGTCTACATCTTGTCCTTTTTTGATGGCCCTTTTGCTCAATCCTGTGCCGCCATTCTTCTTTGGCTTTTTGATCAATAGATCGATACTCCAATCATGGCCTAGGCCACCTGCCAGGTTTATAAGCAATCCATGCTTCACCAGGTCATTTTCGGTCGTAGGAACAACCGATTCATTTTCATCTACAGCTTTCAAGTCAAAAGATTTTTGAAATTTATGAAAAGGATTTTCTGTTTCGGTAGGTAAGGGCAGCAAACCCGCCGGTACAGCTAATAGCTCAAAGTTCCCCCATTGGTTTACTTGAAACTTGAATTGAGAGGCCAAAGGATCCTTAGGTAAAACACCATACATTTTCATTATTTTAGCCTTCTCATCTGAATAATCGTTGAACGTGAAAAACCATTGAATGCCTTTCAGCGAGAAGATGTAATAACACAAGGCTGCTATTTCCAGCTTGGCCTTCACTGCTTGATGTTTCAAATCGAAATGCGTGAAAACAATGGTGCTCTTGCCTGTAATTTCTGCTATTACCCATTGTTCTGGTTTTGATAGAGACCGCATTTCCCAGGATTTTTCATCTTCAGAATGGGATATCTTCCAAGATTTATATGCAAACTGCTCGAGCTGATGTTGACGGATATTGGTTTCCCATATCAGGTTGGATTCCCAGTTGGAGTTGTTGAAATTCAATGAAAGACTTCCTTTAACAGGAATCCGAGAGCTGTTCGTTTCTTTTTTCTCTATTACCGGAATATTTTTTCTTTCTATCTTTCCTGTACTATAGGTAATGGTTTTAGGGTTCAAACGCATGGCTTCAAAGAGTATGTCTGCATGCATGGAATTAAGCCAGGATTTTGCTTCGGATTCTAGTTGAATAACCAAGGCAGCGGTGTGTTTGCAATATGGTTCGTACACATGAAAGGCAGGACAATTGCAGCGTATCTCATTGATTTTGAGACTTCCATTCTCTCTGAGAAGTGAAAATCTGACTTGGTAAAGGTTAGCGCTATTTTGAGATTTAACACTGGATGAAAAATCAATGGGTTCAAAATCTCCTTCAATATTTGTTATGTTTTCCTCTAAATGATTTCTGAGCAACACACTGCCCGCATTAAACATGATTTTCCCTTTGTTGAGTGTCATTTTCGAAAGTTCCCTGCCCATAAACTGTTGCAGGTAGTTGAAAACATGTTGAACCAAACAAATTAATTCCAAGGAATTAGATTCCATAAAACCAATAATTTAATAGTTGAATTACAAAGGAAAGTGCAGAAAAACACATATCATTTTTACTATAAATCCCTCACCGGTATAAACTTAAACAAGTGAGGGATTTTAAAATTTTACCATCAAAGCCAAATACAAAGAAGCACCTGGTATCAGTTATTTCGACAGTCTATGCCATCAGTTTCCTGAACTTAATGCGGTGTGGCTGGTCGTCTCCAAGTCGTTTCTTGCGGTTTTCTTCGTATTCAGAAAAGTTACCTTCAAATACATAGACCTGCGAGTCGCCCTCGAATGCAATGATATGGGTGGCAATTCGGTCCAAAAACCAACGGTCGTGGCTGATGACTACAGCGCAACCGGCAAAGTTTTCCAAGCCTTCTTCCAATGCTCGTAGCGTGTTCACATCCAAATCGTTGGTTGGCTCATCGAGCAGCAGTAAATTGGCACCGCTTTTCAATGCAATGGCCAAATGCACCCGGTTCCGTTCACCGCCAGACAGGTTGGCCAGCTTTTTCTCCTGATCGGCTCCGGCAAAGTTAAATTTACTCACATACGCCCTGGCATTTACCTGCTTGCCACCAAGGTTGATGAGGTCTGTGCCACCAGAAATAATTTCATATACAGACTTAGTAGGGTCGAGGCCATCATGTTCCTGATCCACATAGCCAATTACAACCGTTGGGCCTACTTCAAATGTACCTGCGTCGGGTTTTTCCTTGTCCAAAATCATTTTAAACAAAGTAGTTTTACCAGCACCATTTGGGCCAATAATGCCAACAATACCGTTTTGAGGTAATGTAAAATTGAGGTTTTCATATAACAATTTATCACCATAGGCCTTCGAAACCCCATGAGCTTCGATCACTTTGGTGCCCAACCTGGGGCCAGCCGGAATGAACAATTCCAATTTGTCCTCTTTTTGTTTTTGCTCCTCACCCAACATTTTCTCATACGCCTGCAACCTGGCTTTGCTCTTTGCTTGCCGGGATTTTGGAGCCATGCGCACCCAATCCAACTCCCTTTCCAGGGTTTTCATGCGTTTACTTTCGGTTTTTTCTTCCTGTTTCAGGCGGTTTTGTTTTTGGTCGAGCCAGCTCGAATAATTGCCTTTCCATGGAATGCCTTCGCCACGGTCAAGTTCCAAAATCCAGCCTGCCACGTTGTCCAGAAAGTAACGATCGTGGGTCACGGCAATTACAGTGCCTTTGTAGTCTTGTAAATGTTTTTCCAACCAATGCACACTTTCAGCATCGAGGTGGTTGGTAGGCTCATCGAGTAGCAACACATCAGGTTGTTGCAACAGCAGGCGACAAAGTGCCACCCGGCGTTTTTCACCACCACTCAAAGTAGCAATTTTGGCTTCTGAAGGCGGGCATCGCAAGGCATCCATGGCTCGCTCCAGCTTGGTATCCAGTTCCCAGGCATCCACGGCATCCAGTTTGTCCTGAATCACCCCTTGCCTGTCGATGAGTTTGTTCATGGCATCGTCGCTCATCGGCTCCGCCATTTTCATATACAAATCTTCGAGTTCCTTTTGCATAGCCACAATTTCGGCTACTGCTTCCTGCACCACTTCAATCACCGTTTTGGTGGGATCGAGCTGCGGTTCCTGCTCCAACATACCGACCGTATAGCCTGCATTGAAAACTATTTCGCCCTCAAATTCCTTGTCAACTCCAGCTATCAGCCTCAGCAAGGTAGACTTGCCCGAACCGTTCAATCCGAGAACGCCGATTTTCGCTCCGTAAAAAAAGGAGAGGTATATGTTTTTGAGAATTTGTTTTTTCGGGGGTACTATTTTATTGACCCCGGCCATGGAAAATATGATGGTTTCGCCGCTCATGTGTTTGCTAAGAAATTAAGGCCTCAAAAGAACGTCAAATGTTTGAAAAGGCGAGCATGGAGTTTTAAAAACTGGTTTTGAGGAGAGTAGGAGTGTGTCATTTACAGGCATTTTGTTATTGTGTCACTAGATTGAAATTTGGACTAGATTTTTGAGGCGTGCTCCCTTAGTTCCATCTAGTTCATAAAGGCATTTGTTCATATTATCAGGTTTCCTAAAATCATATTTACAAACAGTTAATTTGAGATGTATATTATGTAAGGCAATTAGGTATAAATAGTTTTCCATCGTTGGAAATTGATAATTTCAGTCAATATCAATAGAGAGAAAAAAATGCTATAAAAGGATCTAACTCATTCTCCTTTAACCAGCGTGCGGGTTAAATCATTTTCCGATATAACGCAGATTTACTATTGTTTTTTGGTTTCACCAAAGACCCAAAAAAATCTAAAAACCAGGCAAACCAATCTAAATCCGAGTCAATGGGCTACTTTATTTTGATGTGTCGATGCAACAAGAAGCACCTCACAAGCTATACTTTTGTTCCAAACCAAACTTTTTTAACCAAGTTTGCAGCCTCAATCCGGCAGAAATAATTTAGCTGAATCATGCAAAAACTTGGTCTTGTATCGCTCCTTGTAAATGTACTACTCATAGGTTGGCTTGTTTGGCTCACTGGCAAATTACCAGCTCAACATGCGGGAGAAACATCCATTGAAGCTACGACAGCAAAAGCAGATGAAAGCGAAAACGAAGGAGACGCCATAGAAAATGACGGCATTGAAATTCCCAAATCAATAAAAGGACACATTGCCTTTGTGAACACCGACACCTTGTTCGAAAAATACGAGCTGTTTAAAAACATCAAAGGCCAACTGGAAAAGAAAAATAGGAACCTGGAAAAAGATTTGGGAACAAGACTTCAAAATCTGGAAGGTGAAATGGTGGAAGCTCAGCAGCGTGCACAGGCAGGAGGCTACACCCCCAACCAACTGCGGGACAAAGAGCAGGAAATGATGCGCAAACAAGAAGCTTTAGCGGAATATAAAGCCACCCAAACAGAAAAAATGATGGACGAAGAGCGTAAGCTGAACAAGCAATTAATGGATGCCATCAAAGGATTTATGAGCAGTTATGGCCCTGAAAACAAACTCAACTACGTGCTTGGCTATACCGAAGGCGGTGGCATTTTATATGCTGTCGACAGTTTAGACATCACCCGGCAAGTGCTGAACGGCCTCAACAAAAAATATCGCTCCAAAAAGTAAATTTCGCTGGATTGTGCATTTCCCACAGATTTCGGAACAATGTAAAGTTTGTGTGAAATAAAGCTCGTCGTTTTGCGTCAGGTCAATAATTTGATATTATTGCGCCTCTTTTACATGAAAAGCCTTTTAATCAACTCTGTTTTTATCAACAAATCAACTCGTAAATAATGAACAAGGTACAACCAATAAAAGAAAGCCCGCTAAAGTCTTTCTTTGCCGGAATTGTCATCGTCCTGGTTTTTATTGTCGCACTCTTAGTTTTCCTGTTTGTGATGGGAAATCCTGGTAACTTTGAAGGAGGCGACCCCAACAACCACCCCCTTCCTGGAAATTATCTTGGCATCGTATTTAAAGGTGGCCCTGTGGTGCCGGTGCTCATGTCCTTTTTCTTAATGGTGTTAACTTTTAGCGTTGAACGTATGCTCACCATCACCAAAGCCACTGGTACCGGATCTATAGATGCATTTGTGAGAAAAATCAAGTCTTTACTATCCTCAGACGATGTGTCTGGAGCGCTGAAAGCTTGCGATGTGCAAAAAGGTTCTGTAGGAAATGTAATTCAGGCTGTGTTGCACAAATACAACGACATGATGAAGGAAGACGCCATGACTAAAGACCAAAAAATATTGGCCATTCAAAAGGAACTCGAAGATTCTACTGCGCTTGAACTTCCTATTCTGGAGAAAAACCTAACCATCATTGCAACCCTTGCTTCTGTGGCCACCCTTGTGGGTCTGTTAGGAACTGTAATCGGTATGATTAAAGCCTTTGCTGCACTTGCACAAGCTGGTGCTCCCGATGCTTCTGCCCTTTCAAATGGTATTTCGGAGGCCTTGATCAATACTGCTTTGGGTATTGGTTCGTCTGCCCTTGCCATTATTGCCTACAACTTCTTTACCAGTAAAATCGACACGCTTACCTACAGCATCGACGAAGTTGGTTTCAGCATCATGCAAAACTTTGGAGCCAAGTCGAAATAAGTTTCGATTGGTAAGTGTTCCACCTCTACCAGAACTACTTACATAAAAAATGGCTAAAGTAAAAATACCAAGGAAAAACATCTCGCTCGACATGACAGCCATGTGCGATGTGGCTTTCCTGTTGCTTACCTTCTTCATGCTCACCACCAAGTTCAAACCAGATGAACCGGTGGTGGTTGACACACCTTCGTCTATTTCGGAAACTAAACTTCCGGATGTGGACATTCTCACCATTTCCATCGACAAAGATGGCCGGGTGTTTTTTGGTGTGGATGGACAGTTTGTGCGTGAAGCAGTGCTGCAATTTATGTCCGACAGGTATGGCATCGCATTTACCCCTAAGCAGCAGAAAGAGTTTTCGCTCATGAGCTCATTTGGAGTGCCGATTGCCAACCTTCCCCAGATTTTGGACATGACTCCAGGCCAACGCAACAGTGTTGCTCAACCTGGAATCCCGCTCGACTCTGCCAAAAACGAGTTAAGGGATTGGGTTCAATATACACGCTATGCCAATACTAAATGCAGAATTGCTGTAAAAGGCGACCAACAAGCGGGTTTCGAAGTGGCCAACAAAGTCATTTTAACTTTGCAAGATTTGAACATTAATAAATTTAACCTGATCACTGACCTGGAGGCCCGACCAAAATCGCTCTAGTGCAGTTTAAATGATAGAACTATGGCAGAAGTAGACACCGGCGGGGGGAAAAAGGTCTCCACCAAAGTAGACATGACACCCATGGTGGATCTGGCGTTTTTGCTGGTAACATTCTTCATGCTTACCACCACTTTCAGCAAGCCACAAACCATGGAGATCAATATGCCAGACAAAACCAAAGACAACGAAACCATGAAGGTGAAGGAGTCGAGAACGTTGAGTTTGGTAATGACTAAAGACGACAAGATTTACTATTACCAAGGTGTGGAAGACCCGGTACTAGAGCAAACTGATTTTTCTCCTAACGGCATTCGCAAAGTGCTTTTAAAGAAAAAAAAGGAAATTATGGCTTCAACAGGTGAAGGACCTATTGTGGTTATAAAATCAAAAAAGGATGCCCGTTATGGCAACCTGGTAGATATTCTGGATGAAATGAGCATCACGGGCATAGAAATTTATGCCCTGGTAGACATCACCCCGGAAGATGAGCAATTGGTAGAAAAAGCAGAAGCCCAACAAAAATAGCCATGGCAGAATCGTATAAAGATTTGAAGTTGGATGATATCGTTTTCGAAGGTCGAAACCAGACTTATGGTGGATACATTCTCCGCAAACAATATCCTGACTATGTGAATAGGGCACTGATTATAGCTGCCTCTTTCTTTGTGCTGGCTATTTCCAGTCCTGTGATTATTGACTTATTGACCCCGGAAGAGGAAATGGAAGAGCAGATTGTTACGGTTGATCCAAAAATGATTCAACCGCCTCCAATCGATCCGAAAATTCCACCTCCACCTCCCATGCCATCATCGCCACCACCTCCCAAAGTGTCGACGGTGCGGTTTATTCCACCTGAAGTGGCCAAAGATGAAGAAGTAATCGAAGAGGAACCGCCAAAACAAGAGCAACTCAAAGAAGCTGTTGCGGGCAAAGAAACAGTGCAAGGCGACCCAGATGCTGATCCGGGTGCCATTAGTCTTGAGGACGTTGGAACTGGAACAGGTACGCAGATTGTAGCACCGGTGGAAGAGGAAATTTTCAACGTGGTGGAGCAGCAACCTGAAGCTGGATATGACTTCATGAAGTTTTTCAGAGACAACATCAAATATCCACCTCAAGCACAACGTGCCGAAATTGAAGGCGTGGTGTACGTAGGTTTTGTGGTTGGTTCTGATGGCAAAATTACAGATGTTAAAATAGTTCGGGGCATTGGCTTCGGTTGCGACGAAGAAGCCCTTCGGGTGGTAACAAAACTGCCACCTTGGGTTCCGGGAAAACAAGGAGGTCGACCTGTAAAAGTAAGAATGAATCTGCCTGTCAGATTTAAATTGGCCAAATAAACCAGGCGCTATTGCAGGTTAATTTCAAACTTATTAGTCAAACACTCATGTCGCTGATTTATGTGGGCATGGGTGTTTTTCTCATTTTTGTGCCTGCTGCCGAAAGAGTGCTCGATCAGAACTATTTGCTACCTGTTGGCGTTTGTCTCATGGTTTACGGCTTGTTCAGAATGATCAGAGCTATTCAACTCACCAAAAGAAATTTATGAAAAAGGCCATACAATGGGGTATTATTGGCTTACTCGCTCTGCAAATCAGTTGCTCTTCATCGAGCAATGAAACAGCCGACGGGCCTACATTTGGAGAAATAACTGTGGCGGTTGATGAATCGTTTATTCCGCTCATCGACTCTCAGGCAGAATCATTTGAGTCGATGTATAAGCGGGCCAAAGTAAATATTGTGGGCGCAGAAGAGGGCAAAGCCATCAATTTGATGTTGGAGGGAAATGCGAGAATTGCCATTGTCTCCAGAGAACTGAATGAAGAGGAACTTGCCATTTTTGAAAAACTGAAAATCAAGCAAAGGGTGTTGAAAATTGCTGAAGATGGTTTAGCCATCATACTTCATCCCTCGAATCCCGATACCTTGCTCACCATGGCCCAACTTGAAAAAATTGCCAAAGGAGAAACCAGAAAATGGAAAGACGTTTCAGGCAAAGGAAATAACCTGGACATCAACCTGGTATTCGACAAAGGCAGTTCGAGCAACTACAATTTTTTTCAAAAGAAATTCAATTTACCACAAGACCCCGACTCCTTTGTATTCGCAGCAGGGTCGAACGTAGCGGTGATAGATTATGTGAAGAAAAATCCCAATGCCATTGGTGTGGTGGGTGTTGGTTGGATTTCGGACAAAGACGACACAACCCAATTAAGCTTCAGAAAAGGAATTACTGTGGCCTCTATTGCAGCCAAAGACACCTCGTCAGACGGATACTTTCAGCCTTATCAGGCATATTTGGCACAGAAAGTGTATCCTTTGTCCCGTGATATTTTGATTTTGAGCCGGGAAGCAAGGGTTGGTCTTGGTACAGGTTTTTCTGCTTTTATTGCCGCCGACAGGGGTCAGCGCATATTTCTCAAAGCAGGGCTGTTGCCTGCCACCATGCCCATCCGCCTGATTCAAACCACTAAAAAATCTCCTTACGATAAGTAAACTAAACCATTTGAATGATGATGAAACGACTGATTTTTTGCTTCGCCAGCTTGTTTGTGATGATGCAACTGCATGCCCAAACAGCCAAAGACGCCTTGCGATTTTTAGAACTTGAGCAATTTACCAAGGCATCGCAGGCCTTTGCATCTTTGGTTGAAAAAGAACCAACGCCGGCAAACTTGTTTTACGCTGGGTACTTTTATTTGAAAACAGATGAAGCCGACAAAGCCAAGCCTCTATTCGACAAAGCTGTGGCCGAAAATCCAAAATTCACCCTGGGCATGGTAGGTCAGGGTGCCTATTTTCTGGCCAAAAAGGACAAAACAAAAGGAAAGGAGTTGATGGATGCGGCTATTAAACTTTCGAAAGGAAAAGATGCCGAGGTGTTGTTTCGGGCTGGGGAAGCATATATTATGTTTGAGACAAAAGACCACCCCGAGGCGATAAACCTGCTGAATGGTGCAGCCAAACTCAGACCAAAAGATGCCGAGATTCTCATAGTGTTGGGCGATGCCTACATGATTCCAAACGATGCCTCTGCTGCTGCCACCAACTACGACAGGGCAACCCGATTAAGTCCTAATTTGGCCAAGCCATACATCAAGCTGGGCAACACCTACATCAGGGCAAAAAGCTATCAGGTGGCGCTTGATCGGTACAGGGAAGGACTGGAAAAAGAACCAGATTATTGGCCAGGACACAGGCAATTGGGTGAACTTTACTTTTTGGCCCAGAAGTACAAAGATGCGGTCGCCTCTTACCGAAAATACATTGAAAATACCGACAACACTGCGGATGCACAATACAAATTCGGGGCCTTTTTATATTTAACAAAGGAGTATGAAGAAGCCTTGAAAGTGCTGGCTCCGCTCGAAGGCAAAGTGAGCCCCAAGTACCAGAAATACTGGCAACGGGTGTTGGCATACTGCCAATTTGAAAACAAACTTTACAAGGAAGGTTTAACCAACTTGCGTGCCGCCCTCGCTTCGCTGGATACTGCCATTTTAGCAACTGACTATCAATACTACGGCAAACTGTTGATTGAGTCGGGCGAGGATACCACAGCAGGCTTAAACCAGTTTTTGATTGGTATGAGCAAAGACACTGCCTCGGCTGATTTGCTCACCGAATATGGCGATATATTTTTGAGGGCCAAGCGGTATAAGCGTGCAGCTGAAGCACTTGAACTGGCTATTGCCAACGGCAAGACAGCTTCACAGGACTATTTCAACTACGGAAATGCCCTGTTTTATGGAAAAAACTTTGCCAAAGCAGATACCATTTATGAGAAAGTAATTGAGTTGGCCCCAAATTCAGCGGCCATTTATTACCAAAAAGCCCGAACCATCAACTTCCGAAAACTAGATTCAGATTTGAAAAAAGGCCTGGCAAAACCTTACTACGAAAAATTCATTGAGCTCAATGACAAATCGGACAAATACAAGCGAGGAAACATTGAGGCTTTGGAATATTTAGGCTATTATTACACGGGGGTTCAGAAAGACAAAGTCAAGGCCGACGACTACTGGAAACAGTTGCTAGCTATTGATCCTGAGAACCAAAAAGCAAAAAATGGGTTACTTATCAAGTAGTCTGAAACCTAATTTTCAACCAAAATTTAACAAACTTATGGCATTCTCACTTCCTTCGCTTCCCTATGCAACCGATGCATTGGAGCCACATTTCGACAAAGCGACCATGGAAATTCACCATGGCAAACACCATCAGGCTTACGTAACCAACCTCAACAATGCTGTGGCAGGCACTGAGTTGGAGAACATGCGTATTGAAGCCATTCTGGCTAACATCAGCAAATACCCGATGCCAGTGCGAAACAATGGCGGTGGGCATTACAACCACAGCCTGTTTTGGGCTTTGCTGGCACCAAATGGCGGAGGCGACCCCAGCGGCGAACTCGGAGCAGCCATCGACAGTGCTTTTGGTTCATTTGTAACCTTCAAAGAAGAGTTTGCAAAAGCTGCCATTGGTCGGTTTGGATCGGGCTGGGCGTGGCTCATTGTAAAGGATGGCAAATTGGCTATTTCCTCTACACCCAATCAGGACAACCCATTGATGGATGTTGCTGAAGTGAAAGGTGCACCCATTTTAGGCCTCGATGTATGGGAGCACGCTTATTACCTCAAATACCAAAACAAGCGACCCGACTATGTCACTGCATTTTGGAATGTAGTCAATTGGCCGAAAGTGGCTGAATTGTTTGCAGCGGCATAGTAAAAACGAGAGACATCTATATGAAAAAGCCCGACAGCGATGTTGGGCTTTTTTTGTGGGGTTTGGGTGTGTTTGTTGCACTCTGGTTAGCGCAGGGCTGCATATAGCTGGTTCTGGAAGCTGGTTCTGGTTAGCGCAGGGCTTCACAGCGCAGGGCTGCATACAGCTGGTTAGCGCAGGGCTTCACAGCGCAGGGCTGCATACAGCGCAGGGCTGCAGACAGCGCAGGGCTGCATACAGCGCAGGGCTGCATACAGCTGGTTAGCGCAGGGCTTCACCCTGCGTTGGCATATCCCGCCCTTTCAGGGCTAAGGACATTCCGGTTTTTTGTATGTTGAGAGGATGGCGGATATATTCCATCTCATTGGGAGTTCGCCTTTTCGAGTACAAAAACTGCGGACAGGATGGACTACAAATTTGTGGGCAACTTCTTTTCATAAAAGAGATGACCACAAACTAAATAGACTAGCCCTTGCTGGATTAAAATTCAGTCCTCGCAAACTTTTTGGTTGGATATTTGTGCAAAAACGGTGATTGGGATTGCCAGTTAAGGTGTCCTTCTTTAAGAACAAAAAATGGAAAAAAACTTCCAGAATATGGAATGAATTGAAGTAGACAACGTCTTTATTGTTTGTTTTTCAATACTTTAACTTTCTGGCATTTAATTGGCAAAGTTCATTAAACATCAAAATTATACATCAAACGTTTTTCTCATCATTATTGAATCAACCATGACTAATAAGGTAAATGTACTTTTAATGGTGGATGACAACGAAATCGACAACCTGATTCATGGTCGGGTGCTTGATTCTGTCAATTATGCGTCCAAGCGAATCGTCAAAAATTCGGCTATTGATGCGCTGGCCTATCTTCGAGCCAATTTGCATAATCCATCAAATTTTCCTGATCTTATTTTGCTCGATATCAACATGCCCGAAATGAACGGTTTTGGTTTTTTAGACGAATTTGAGAAACTACCTGCCTCAGCTATCGGGAGAACTTCAGTTATTTTGCTCTCATCTTCACTGGATTTCAATGACCTGGAGAAAAGCCACAAGTATAAGTCGGTTAAAAAATACGTGAACAAGCCACTAAGATCCGACGAGCTGGCGCTTTAAGCTTTTGCTTCTTCCTTTTTATTCTCCACTTCCAGGTTGAACGAATCGTTCAATCCGTCATTCGATCCTTCTGGATTGCTCCTTTTCCTGAGTTTGACACGGTTTTGCACAAAGAGCATCTAATGGCTTGAATGCCGGTTTTTTGGCCAAATCTTATCCTGAGAGTTTGCTTTAGCGCCCTAAGTAGGATCTGCTGAAAAAGTAAACATTGAATTTTGGGGCGGTTTTTTACAATGTTTATTGAAATCGTTTTTACGCCCGCATTGAACCTTAATAGAAACATCACCTGTAAAATTTATACCTTATTTCCTTATTTTCAACATCTGGCAAAATAAGGTAATAAGGTTGGCCGTTTGCTAACTACTGTCTACTAAGGTTCAAATGCAATTTCTGCAAGTTGGAAAGTATTTGTTACAATAGTTATTTTGAGACTTTTTGCTCATTTTCTCTAAATAGTTTGCAATTGCTGATTGAAATTATGTCTTAACCAATTGATTTTAAACAATATAAGACTTTTTTAGTAGGCCCTAAATATGAGCCTAACCGTCGAATTCATTTGGGCATTATCTGTCTTCAACAAAAGAGCCTCATGTTTGGTTCTTCTATTTTATCTCAGTCCCTGTTAGTTGGGTGATTGTTATTGAAGCGTTGAACGTAGGTTGTCAAGGTTTGAAGGAATAGAAGCGTAGCATTTCACTGTTAATTGTATTTCAAATCCCATTCCTTTTTTCCATATTCTGGAATTATTATTCCTAAATATGGAATATTTAAACATTCAGTTTATGCCGAGTTGTTGATTTACAGTGCCTTATATTTATGGCACTTAATTAGCTATGCGACAATTCAAATTTATTATGATGTTCAGTTTTTCCCGATTGTACAACCGGAGAAAAATTAAGCCCACAGTGAATCGAAAATAAATTATTGCGAGGTTCATTATTTTCCGATTGTATAACCGGAGAAACAATCAACCCCCAATTACACAAAAAAATTTTTTTATGATGTTCGCAATTTCCCAATTGTTTAACAGGAGAAACGCTCAGCCCGCAATTGAATCTCCTGTTGCTGGAATCAAGTACCGGAAAATGAACCAGTACTTCGCCTTGAATAAAAAATCGGCTTTCGGCCATTCTTCATTCAACGGCAAACCGGATGTGCTTTCTCTCCTGAGAGATGTAGCTCAATTCATTTTTTCAATTCCAGCAATCTTAAAGATTGCATTTTTGAGAAGGATGGTATTGGGGCATGATGTGGAAGTGAATTTGCCGTCTCTAATAAAAGCATCTAAGCCAGACCACGGCTTGTTCCCTGCTCTTCTTCCGATGAAGCAGGTGTTTCTGTTTTTTCTTTCTCTATTTAGGATAGACATCAATGGAGCCTTGCGATCAAATTCATTGCTCTTTAAACTTTGCTTGGCGTTCTTCCTATTTGTAGGAATTAATCTGAGCGCACAACAAACCGTTTCATGGCGAACCCAGGCCGCCAACGGCAATTGGGAGAATGGAAATTGTAACACCATGGGTACTGCCAACAGCCAGTGGTGGTATGCTGGGTTTACTCCCAATAATTCGCGTAATCGTCCTGATTGTAACGACGGATCAACAACACGCCACAACGTTGAAATTGCAAACAACCATCAGACAACGATGTCGTTGAATACTGCGTTTTGGGGATTAAGGTCATTCACGTTAACCAGCGCTGCAACGAGCAGCCGTACCTTCAATGGGTCGCCTGATGATGTTACACGAGGAATAAGCTTAACCAACGGATTGTACAACAATTCAAATTCGGGAGTAACGCACAACTTTAACGTGCGCATCGGCATTGATGCCAGTCCATGCACCCTGCGCACCCTGACAGCAGGCGCTACCACCAATTACAACCGCGAGATTTTTGGAAACTCTAATGCCATCGTATTTGATGGCAGCGGTGCCACCAACTCTACAGCGGTTATTTCTGGTGCCGGTGCTTCCGTCTCCAAGCAGGGAAGCGGAACGCTTACGATTTCGGGCAACAATACCTATGCAGGAAATACCACTATCTCTGCCGGTACGCTCCAGCTCGGTGCCGCCAATACGCTGAGCAATTCCAGCAACATGGTGCTGAGCGGTGGTACCTTCCGTACCGGAGCAACAGCGGGCTTTTCTGAAACGGCAGGTACGCTGCAGGTAACTGCCAATTCCACCATCGCTCTTGGTACGGGCTCGCATGACCTTAACTTTGCAGCAAGCTCAGCAGAGAGCTGGACTTCCGGAACTCTCTTGACCATCACCGGCTGGACCGGAACCAACAACGGCTCATCTTCCGGTACTGCAGGCCGCTTTTTCGTCGGCAACTCAGCCAGCGGTCTCATTCCTTCACAGCTTTCACAGATTGTATTCAACATCAGCAGCACACTTTACAGTGCTGTTCAGCTCAGTACAGGTGAGGTAGTTCCTTCTGGTTCAACTCCGCTCTATTTTTCAGGAGCAACTGCTGCCTGGAATACCAGCAACTGGAGTACCAACAACGCTGCTCCTTACACTACAGGATGGACCAATGGCCGCCATGCCATTTTTAACATTGCAAGCACTTCGGTGACAGGTGCAACGGTAAATTTTCCAAGGCTTACGGCCAATGCAAATGTGACCATCTCTACCATTGGGGGAACCATCGGAACCTCCAGCCAGAATGCTAACATTACCGTAGCAAACGGAGTATTACTTGATTTCAGCACACAGTCATTTTCATCCTCCGCGTCATTCGGCATAACCAAAAACGGCCCGGGTACCATGGCCCTCGCCGGTAATACTTACGGCGGCGGATTTACCCTGAATGCGGGAACGGTGGTGGCCAGAGGTATTAACGCCATGGGTGGAAATGGAACTCCGGGTGCGCTTAACATCAATGGTGGTACCATTGCAGGCTCTGCCGCAAGGGATTTCTCCGGTAAATTTTCTGCGATTAATGTAGGTGGCGACTTTACCCTTGGCTCTTCTGCAGCCCCGGCTTCTTCTGCTGCTAATCTGACTTTCAATGCAGGTGTGGCATTGGGCAGCAGTGCAACCCGCATCCTAACCATGAGCGGCACCGGAACCTACGCCCTGAACGGCGTAATAAGCGGCACCGGTTCGAATCTTGTTTTAAATGCTACCGCGGCGGGAACTTTGTCGCTTCGCGGTGCCAATACCTATGGAGGTAATACTACCATCAACGGAGGAACGCTATTGCTTACTTCAGGTAACAACCGTCTGCCTGTAACAACCAATTTAACATTAGCCAATACGGCAGGTGCAACGTTTAATTTGGGCGACCGAGCCCAGACCATAGCTTCTTTGAGCGGAGGTGGTGCAAGCGGTGGTAATATTGTAACAGGTGGATCAACGGGCGACCTTACTGTAAACCAAACTACATCTACCACCTATGCTGGTGTTATGAGTGGTACCGGCGATTTAATAAAAACGGGTAATGGTGTGCTTACTTTAAGTGGAGCAAACACCTACTCGGGTGTTACAACGCTTAGTGCAGGTACATTGCTTGTTAATGGAAGTACTGCATCAACAAGTGCTGTTACAGTATCTGCCAGCGCCACATTGGGCGGAAGCGGTACAACTGCCGGAACGGTAGCTCTTAACGGAACGGTAGCGCCCGGAAGTGCGGCAACTACTGTTGGCACGCTGAACACTGGCGCATTTACCTTCAACCCAGCATCTTCGTATCGATTCGATATAAGCAACGTAAGCGGAACAGCAGGTACCAACTGGGATTTGCTTGCATCGAGCGGTCAGATTGGCATTAACTCCAGTTCGGCTAGCCGTGCAACCATTTTTTTAACCGGTAATCCGTCTGGCTTTAATTCATGTACACCATACACCTGGCGTATTGCCCAAGGTTCCAGTATATCGTCGTTCGATGCAACGAAGTTTACCATCAACACGACATCGTTTACGCCTGCATTTGTGGGAGCATTCTCGTTACAGCAAAACGGCAATGCCATTGATTTGGTGTATACTGGAGCAACACTTTCACTCACCTCTGCCATTGGTACCAATGCGCAATTGCGTTGCATCAACACAGCTATCACGAATATTACGTATGCCACTACCGGAGCCACCGGCGCCACAGTAACTGGCTTGCCCGCTGGCGTTACAAGCAACTGGGCTTCGAATGTTCTTACCATAAGCGGAACACCAACAGCGTATGGTTTATATACCTACACGGTTACGCTTACGGGAACCTGTTCTTCGGTAAGCACTACCGGAACCTTAAATGTAAACGGACTTGATTATGGAAACCTTCAGTTTCCCGGTACACAGACCATCTGTCTAGGTACCAACTTTACGGCTTATGGTCAGGTGTTTGAGCCGGGCATTACGGAAGCAGCCGGAGCCAATGTCAACATCGTTGCAGAGTTTGGTTACAACACCAGCAACACCGATCCATCTACATGGCCTGCAGGCAACTGGTCTGCTACCTCTTACAGTACGCAATCCGGCAACAACGATGAGTACAGGATAGACTTCGGTTCAGCTTTGGCCAGTGGCACTTACTACTACACTTTCCGCTATCGCATCAATGGCTGCTCATGGCAATATGGTGGTGCGTTCAGCGGTTTCTGGAATGGAACCACCCAGCCAAGCGGTGTTTTAACTGTTTCTCCGGTCAACACAGCCGGAACGGCATCTTCTACGCCAACGCTTTGTATCAATACAGCTTTAACCAACATCACCAGAACGACAACTGGCGCAACCGGCATCGGAGCTCCAACGGGTCTTCCGGCGGGTGTTACAGCTGCATGGGCTGCTAACGTAATTACAATCAGCGGAACGCCAACTGCTTCCGGAACATTTAACTACAGCATTCCTTTAACAGGCGGTTGTAGTGCTGTGAATGCAACGGGAACAATTACGGTTAATGCTCTGCCTGTAATTACTACACAGCCCACAAGTCAAAGCGTTTGTGGTAACAATACAGCAACTTTTAATATTGCTACATCTGCATCAAGCCCTACTTATCAATGGCAGTATAATGCAAACCCCGTTACAGATCAAAACTATTGGGATGGTTTAGGTAACATTGCTAATAACCAATGGAATACCACTGGCTCAACAACCAGTATAATGAATATGCTGAACCCACTATCATCAGGTTGGGGTCCATCGTACAGCATCAGATGTAAAATCACTGCCGGTGGGTGCACCACTATTTCAAATGCAGTTACCATCACAGTAAATACCAACCCAACAGTTACAGGTTCCACGCCTAATTCGCGTTGTGGTAGCGGAACGGTTGCTATTGGCGCATCTGCAAGTTCAGGGGCAACCATCGATTGGTATGCAGGAGTATCAGGAGGTAGTGTATTATCAGGAGGTACTGCTGCAACAAGTTTTACAACTCCAAGCATTTCAACAACAACCAGCTATTTTGCCCAGGCACGAAATACAACTACAGGTTGTTTGTCTACTTCGCGTACGGGGGTAATAGCAACGGTGTCTGTTGCTTCTGTGGGCGGAACCATCGCAGGAAGCGCCAGTAAGTGCGCTAACAATGCCGCAACTTTGCTCACATTGAGTGGATATACTGGTAGCATCGTGAAATGGCAGTCTTCCACTTCCAGCACTTTTGCTTCTGCTGTTACCGATATTGCCAACACCGCTGCTACCTACACCACACCAGCCAACCTGAGTGCTACTACTTACTACAGAGCTGTCATCACCAGCGGGGTTTGCGCAAGTGTAAACAGTGGAACAGCCACCATTACCATCAGGCAGCCAGGTTCAGGTAATTTTGCCTATTCGAACTATGGATTCTGTACATCTACGGCAGGTGCTCAGGCGGTTGCAACATCAAATTTTACTGGCCCTGCGGGTTTGTATAGCAGGTCCCCAGCAGGACTTGTTATCAACGGTACTTCCGGTGAGGTAACACCTTCGACCAGCACAGCAGGAACGTATGTGGTAACCTACACCATTCCGGCATCCGGAGGTTGTGCTGCTTACAGTACCACCACCAACGTAACCATCGATCGGGCAGGAAGCGGATCGATTACCTATTCGCCTTCTTCCATGTGTACAGGAACGGCCGGAACCGTTTCACCTGTGATTACAGGTGCAGGTGGAACAGGTGCTTCTACCTGGTTTATAGGAGCTCCCGGAACCATAGCCATGGATGCAAACGGGGTAATTACACCATCAACCAGTGCGCCAGGTACGTATACCATTACGTATAACAGAAGCTCGACCGGATTGTGTCCAGCTTATTCAAGTAATACGACGGTAACCATCAATGCATCTCCGACCATCAGTTCTTCGACGCCCGGCTCACGTTGTGGTACAGGTTCTGTATTGTTGGGTGCCACTTCCAGCACGGGTACGGTTCAATGGTGGGACAGCCCAACAGGAGGGACCTTTCTGGCGTCTGGTAATACTTATAATACACCAGCCATTTCCGGAACAACAACCTATTATGCCGATCCCCTCAGTGTAAATGGTTGTGTTGCCGCTACCCGTACAGCCATTTTGGCAACGGTACTGCCGATTCCAACCATCACAGCTACGAACTCCGCATCTGTTTGCGGAACCGGTGTTGTAGCCTTGTCTGCTACTGCATCTGCAGGTACGATAAGCTGGTTTACGGCTGCTACTGGCGGAACTGCTGTTGCAACGGGCAATAGCTACAGTCCGACAATATCATCAACCACTACATATTATGTAGAAGCCACCAGTGGCGGTTGTACTTCTGCCTCACGGACAGCAGTAACCGGAACCGTGAATCCAATACCAACCATAACGGCCACTACCCCAGGTGCAACCTGCGGAACAGGAACTGTGGTATTGGGTGCTACCGCTTCTGCCGGAACACTATCCTGGTTTGCCGCTTCTACAGGTGGTACTTCGCTTGGATCCGGAACCAGTTTTACGACGCCTTCGATTTCTTCCAATACAACGTATTATGTAGAAGCAACCAATAATGGTTGTACTTCTGCCCGATCTGCTGTACTGGCATCGGTTGTGACATCACCTTCCATTTCTTCTGTATCAGCAGGAACAAATTGTGGACCGGGTTCAATGACTCTTTCCGTTACGCCTTCTGCGGGTGCTTCCATTACCTGGTACAGTGTTGCAACCGGAGGAACTTCACTTGGTACCGGAAATAGTTTCACAACTCCGGTTCTTTCCAGCAGCGCCACGTATTATGCGCAGGCTTCTGTAGGATCTTGTACACAACCAAGCCGGACGGCAGTTACTGCCACGATCTATCCGATCCCAGTGGTTGATATTACGGCTGATTATTGCAGTGTAGGAGGTAAAACGGTTCTTACAGCAACCGGAGGGATGCTGTCTTATACCTGGAATACAGGAGCGACGACCCAAAGTATAGAAGTTGACATGACTGGTAGATATAAAGTTACCGTCCTCAGCACTGATCTATGCGTTGTTTCCGATTCATTGCAGGTAGCGACAGAATTGGTTCTAAATGGCGGATTTAACTCCGGTAATTCAGGATTTACCACCAATTATACATACGTGGCTGATGGCCCAGGAAGTACAGAAATGTATCCTGAAGGAACCTACGCCATTGTGCCGAACCCAAATACAGTACACAACATGTTTTATGGGAAAGAGCGAAATGGTGGAAATGGAAACATTATGGTGATTAACGGATCCCCTGCACTGGGTGCTGCCGTCTGGAACCAGAACAACACCACTGTGTTACCGAATACCACCTATTATTTTTCGGCATGGGCCATGAGTGTAGTCAATGGAAATAATGCTATCCTTCAGTTTTCCATCAACGGAAGTCAGGTGGGTACAATCGGATACCTGCCAAATGGATATACCAATACATCTGGACCTTATACCTGGGTTCGATTTTTCGGACAGTGGAATTCGGGTCCGGCTACATCTGCCAATCTTTCGATTGTGAATCTGAATACCATTCTGGGTGGAAATGACTTTGCTCTGGATGATATCTCTTTTGGAACCTTGTCGCCGATTGCACTTTCAGTTTCTCCAATTATTAATAGCGGGACATCGGTTTGTCAGAATGATCCTCTTGTACTCAATGCCGGAGCATCTGGTGGTGCCAGTCCGTTCAGTTATTCATGGACAGGACCAAATGGATTCACTTCTACCGACTACAATCCCGTGGTAACCGCTGCGGCCAGTTCAACTCAGAACGGTACATATACGGTAGTGATTACGGATGGATTTGGATGTCAGAAAACGGCTAACGTAACTGTATCTGTTTCCTCATTACCCGCTTCACAAACTTTAACAGCCTCTTCCCCGGCCGTTTGTTCAGGAGGGTCCACCAACATTGTATTGAGTTCTTCAGAGGTTGGTGTCTATTACCAATTACGGAACAACGCTACAGATGCGAATATCGGAAGCCTGATGGAGGGAACCGGCAGTTCACTCTCGTTGCCAACTGGAGTGCTCCTGGCGAACACGACCTTCAAAGTTCTGGCTACCCGTTTTCCAGCCAATTGCGACCGTGAAATGTCGAATACAATTACAGTATCCATTTCGGTTACACCGGAACTGAATATCACCAACCAGGCTGCCTGTTCAGGAACGGTTGATTTGACAGCTGCTTCGGTAACGGCTGGCAGTACAGGTTCTGGTACGTTGACCTATTGGACAACGATCGCTGCCACAACCGCTGTTGCCACTCCGACGGCTGTTGGTTCCGGAACATATTTTATCAGGAGCACCAATGGGTCTTGCTCTGATATTGAGCCCGTAGTTGTTTCCATCAGCGCTACACCATCAGCAGCCTTTACTTACAGTGCGGCTTCGTATTGTACATCAGGTCTTGATCCAATTGCAACTGTAACCGGAACATCCGGTGTGTTCTCTTCGGTTCAGGCAGGTCTGGTTTTTGTGAATACCAACACAGGCGAGATCGATTTATCGGCTTCTACTCCGGGTACATACACGGTACGAAATACGGTGACACCAACCGGTGCCTGTTCACCTGTTTCGCAAACACAATCGGTTACGATCACAGCGGCTCCTTTGGCTGGATTTAATTATGTGTCAAACGACCTCTGCCAAAGTGCCAATGCCCTCAATGCATCACCAATTTTTGATCCTGGTGCTTCTGCAGGAACATTCAGTACATCTGCTGGTCTGTCGTTGAATACTTCATCTGGTGTGATCAATGTAGCGGCATCAACACCAGGCAATTATGCAATTGTGAACACAAGAGCGGCAACAGGGGGTTGTCCTTCTTTCAGCGACACCACCTTCCTGGACATCAATCCGTACATCTTTACAGGTGCGGTTTCATCCAGTGTATCAGAAGATGTGATCTGTCAGAATGAAACTGTTGATCTGTATTCCAGTGCCACATCGTATGCCACTGTCTTGCTTCGTGAGCGTTTCAACGGAACGATAAACAATTGGGTTAGAACAAACAGCTCAACAGGAGGAACACCTGCAAATGCCGCATGGACATTACGACCTGATCAATACAACAGTTCGGTAACCTACCGTTCGAATGATCAGACTCAGTTTTATTTATCAGACAGCCGTGCCCAGGGATCGGGCGGTACAACCTTGACGTATCTCCGTTCTCCAGCCATGAGCACCATCGGGTTCAGTACGCTGAGTTTGGACTTCTTTCACTTCTTCGATGCCCGTAATTCGGATGACATAGCCAGGGTTCAGGTATCAACCAACAATACTACCTGGACAGATCTCTTGAGTTATACCACGGATCAGGGCTCTCAGACTGGATTTACCAATGCAGTGGTAAGTATGAATGCATACGTTGGGTTGCCAACTGTTTACATCCGCTTCTTCTTTACCGCATCCAACGATCGGTATTGGGCAATTGATAACGTAAGCATCACCGGTAATTCAGTTAATTATGGTTATTCCTGGACTTCATCTCCGGTGGGATATTCATCCAATCTCCAGAATCCAACCGCCATTGCACCGACTGTGAATACATTCTACACGGTGACGGCTACCAACAGCTACGGATGTTCGAATCCAAACAGTCCGGTGCCGGTTACAGTGAATCCTATTCCAGCAGACAACGCAGGTACTGATCAGGTGATCTGTGGTTCCGGCTCGGTAAGCCTTGGAGCGACTGCTACTGCCGGAAATACCTATTCATGGTCTCCGTCAGCAACCTTGAGCAGTGCGACAGTTGCAGAGCCATCGGCCAGCCCAACCAGTACGACAACCTATATACTCACAGAAACCATCACAGCAACCGGTTGTTCCGATACCAATGCCGTGAAAGTGACAGTAAGTCCGTTGCCTGTTATCTTGTCTACAACCCCTGGTGGTCGTTGCGGAACAGGAACGGTGGTTCTGAGTGCTTCGTCTTCTACTGGTACCATGAAATGGTTTGCCAATCCAGTTGGAGGAACAGAACTTAGTTCATCGGCAACATTTACAACTCCTTCGATTTCGGTAACTACCACGTATTTTGTTGAGGCTACTTCGGCTAGTTGTAATGCTGTAAGCAGAAAGGCAGTTCAGGCAAGCATCAATGCGTCACCAACCATCGCTTCTCAGGTCACTCCGGCCGCAACGTATAGCCAGTTTGCAACCGCAACGGCGATGAGCGTAACCGCTAATGCCGGTAGTGGTACAGTTTCAGGTTACCAGTGGTTCTTCAATCCAACGGCCACCACAACAGGAGGGACATCGATTTTAGGAGCCAATTCCGATACCTACATTCCTTCGACAGCTGTGGTCGGTACTTTGTATTATTTCTGTGAGGTAACCAACAGCAACGGATGTACCGTGCGCTCGGCTGTTTCCGGTGCTGTTCAGACACTACTTTCTCCACAGATATCCAGCGTTACCGGTACGCTTCCATCTCCAGCTGTAGCCGGCCAGTTAAATGCAACTGGTTACAGAGGTCAGGAACTGACGATTGCAGGAGCGAACTTTGCGAGCAATGCGACTGTAACCATTAATGGTGTAGCCGCTACGGTAACGTTTGTAAACTCTAATCAGCTCACAGTTATTGTTAATAATTCCGGAGCCAACAGTACAGGTAACATGGTGGTTACCAATCCATCAACTGGCGCCTTCGTAAACCAGCCATTCCAATACATTGGGTACATTACTACTTCAACGGGATTTGATTTTAATGCTACTGCTGCCTGGCTGGGCGGTACCGTTCCAACGGCCGGTTCGGATGTTACTTTTGCTCACTCCAATACGGTGAATACAGCGGTGGGTGTGAGTCTTAACCAGGTAACCGTTGCAACTGGTTGTGTTCTGACATTTCCGAATGTCAATTCAACCCTCACGATAGTAGATCTGGTAAACAAAGGAACTGTTACATTTAACAGTACGGGTACACTGAATATTTCCGGAACCATGATTCTGGATCCTGCCTCGGTATTCAACGCCGGAAACGGAACAGTTGTGTACAATAAGGCAGGCAATCAGCAATTGTTTTCAGGCAAGAGCCTGGTAACGTATAACAACGTGAATCTGGCTGGAACAGGGAATAAATCACTGGCGGCTGATGTATGTATGATTTCAAAAAATCTGGTTATCAATTCGGGTGTTACTTTTAATGTAGGCAACACGAATGCTGAGATTTTAATGAAAGGTGACCTGACCATTAACGGAAACGTGACACAGGGAACCAGTGATTTTCACTTCATCGGAACAACTGATCAGAGTATTTCTGCGAACGGAACAGGCACAGCCGTATTCAGTTCGATGAATGTAAACAAGCCTTCCGGAACATTGAATCTGAATAACAATGTACAGATTCAGGATTCATTGATCCTGACAGCTGGTAACATCAACACTCAAACGAGCACGCTTGAAATCGGGTTTGGTGTAAACAACAGAGGAACACTAAGTTACACCAGCGGATATGTGAGTGGTAAACTGAAGCGCTGGTTTGCTTCGGCCACGAACAGTGGAAATGCAACCGGTTTATTTCCGATGGGTCAAATTGTTGCTGCGTCGTGGAAAAAACGCTTCCTGAGCATTGAATATACCATGGCGCCAACGGCAGGTGGTTCGGTAACCGTAGAATTTATGCCGGTTTCTATGCTGTTTGGTAACACAGGAACACAGACTTCGATTCCTGATATCTCAACTGGTGGTGCAGGCTTCGAAGTAGGCAAGTTCTCAGACGACGGATACTGGAAAGTGGATAACGAAGCCGGAACATTGATTGACGGTGAATATACCATCAAAGCAACGGCTGAGGAATTTATGCCTCTTGCAATTGTGAAAGAAGGACTCACGCTTGTAAAACGAGTGGGTGGTGGAGACTGGTTCTGTCCTGGTACACACCTTGCTCCGGTCGGTGATCTCACAACTACCACACTGGGGCGCTCTGGTGTAAGTGGTTATTCCAACTACGGATTTGCAGGTCAAATGGATGTTCCATTGTCAATCGAATTGGCGGGAATTCAGGTAAACTGCACCGGATTCAGGCCAACCCTTTCGTGGACAACCGCAAGAGAAGTCGAAACACGTAGTTTCATCATACAGGAGTCGTCCGATGGCAAAAACTGGAATGATCTTGCAACCGTATCGGCAGCCAAGAATTCGACGGAGATGAAGAAATATAACCTCAGTCTGGATAACCTCAATCAGAATTCAAATCAGGTTCGTCTGGTACTGATCAACGAGAATACCGAACGTCAGAATTTCAACAGCCTCAACATTCCGTGCGGAAGAGGCCTTATTAAATCCGATATCTTGGTTTATCCGAATCCAAGCCAGGGAATGTTTGTTGTCGATCTTCAGCAAACACGTGACGAGACACTCGAGATTGCTGTACTCAATATAATGGGTCAGAATGTGTACGGAAAATTACATAATGCCAGCCGCCACAGTAAGATCTCAATTGATTTACGTGGGTTGCCAGCCGGAATGTACCAGGTTGTGATGTCCAGTGCGACCGGTGAAAGTGCCACGCAAAATTTTAAAGTTGTAGTTAAATAAACGATGCTGCCCGAATTGGTATGGAAATGCATCGGACTTTGAATGTTCAGAAATTCAACTTTCGGCTTGCATTTCCGTACCGGAAAAAAACCAAGCGCATCGTTTTCTTTAAGGTAAAAACTTAAATGAATAGGCCTGAATTGAAATCCCTTGTGGCTTAATTGGGTTGCAAGGGATTTTTAGTTTTCCAGAATTTGGAATAAAAACAGGGAAATAAAATTTTATTCCCTAAACTTCGCCCCAAAATCGGTTTACACTGAATGTCCTATAAAATTTACATCATTGAAGATGACCCCTGGTATGGCGAATTGCTGAAGTATCAGCTTTCTATGAATCCTGACTATGAAGTAACCTTGTTTTCCAAAGCAAAAGACGGTTTGGATGCTTTATATAAAAAGCCCGATGTGGTTTGCATAGATTATTCCCTTCCGGATATGACCGGGGAAATGCTGATTCAGAAAATTAAAGCAGAGAACAATGCCATTCAGGTTGTTGTCATCAGTGGGCAGGAGCAAATTTCGATTGCTGTAAATCTCTTAAAAGCCGGTGCGAGAGATTACATCATCAAAGACGACAACACCAAAGACCAGCTATGGAATGCCATTTTAAAAATAAGGGAAACCGCTGAACTAAAGCAGGAAGTAGAGGTTCTGAAGGAACAACTGGAACAAAAATTCAGTTTCGAAAAAACCATCATCGGCCAAAGTCCGGCGCTTAAAAAGATTTTTGTCCTGGTGGAAAAAGCCACGCAGACCAATATCAATGTTTCAATCACGGGAGAAACCGGAACCGGAAAAGAACTGATAGCCAAGGCCATTCACTTTAATTCTGATAGAAAGAAAAAACCTTTTGTGGCTGTAAACATGGCGGCTATTCCAAAAGATTTAATGGAAAGTGAGCTGTTTGGTCATGAAAAAGGGGCTTTCACCGGTGCTTTTGATCAAAAAATAGGAAAGTTTGAAGAAGCCCAGGGCGGTACGTTGTTTCTGGATGAAATAGCAGAAATGGACTTGAATGTGCAAAGCAAAATTCTACGGGTTTTGCAGGAAAGAGAAGTGGTTAAAATAGGTGGAAATCAGACAACGAAACTAGACATTCGAATACTTTCTGCGACACATAAAAACCTGGCAGAAGAAGTGAAAAATGGAGCTTTTCGGGAAGATTTGTATTACCGGCTCATTGGTTTGCCCATCGATATTCCGCCATTGCGTTTGAGAGGAAATGATGTTTTGATACTTGCACGTCATTTTGTGGATGAATTCTGCAAAGAGAATAAAATGAAGCACCTAACCTTTTCAGCATCTGCCAAGGACAAACTTATGTCCTATAATTTCCCAGGTAATGTACGGGAACTGAAAGCCATCATGGACCTTGCAGCTGTTTTATGCGATGGAAAAGAAATTTCAGAAAGCGACATCACCTTCACTTCTGTAAGAGGAGATGACCAGTTTATTACAGAGGAAAAATCGCTCAGGGCATTTAATTGTGAGATCATTACCTTCTTTCTAAAAAAATATAACAACGATGTGGTTGAGGTGGCCCGCCGTTTGGATATTGGCAAAAGCACCATCTACAATATGATCAAAGACAAGAAAATAACAATCGAAAGCTGATATGTACGGCATTGTAAACAAGGCAATTGAAGACCTGGTGACCGAAACCTTTGGTGAAGACAAATGGGAAATCATCAAAGAAAAAAGCGGGATAGATGTGGACTATTTTATAAGCAGCGAACCTTATGACGACGACATTACCTATAAATTGGCCGGGGCTATTGCTGTTGAAATGGCTATGCCAATAACCGACGTGCTCATGGCATTTGGGGAGTGGTGGGTTTTGAAAACTGCCAAACAAAAATATGGCAGTATGATGGAAGCAGGTGGAGACAACCTGAAAGAGTTTCTTATAAATCTCCCCGGGTTCCACAACCGGGTTATGATGATTTACCCGAAACTAACGCCACCTGAGTTTACCATAAGCCATTCAGAAGAAAACAGTCTTTGGGTTCATTATCGTTCAAAACGACATGGTCTTCAGGAGTTTGTTCGTGGAATTTTGTCTGGTCTTGGTAAATTGTATGATACTCCGACAAAAATAGAATTGCTTCAAAGTCGGGACGAGGGCTCTGACCATGAAATCTTTAAAGTGAGTTGGTAAACCATGCATCAAAAAGGATTTAGTTTTAGCCCGGAGCAGTTCAATACGCTTTTTCCCTTCTACCTGCTTTTTGATAAAGGCCTGACAATACTTTCTGTGGGTAAGTCATTAGAAAAATTGGTGCCTGATTTGCCTGGAAAGCAAATTACGGATTGGATTTACATTCAAAGACCTACAGTTTCAATTCCTGAATTTGAGTCTATGAAAAATCTGACCGACCAATTGTTGATTTGGCAATGCGGTACAGGAGAGAAAATTACCAATTTTCGTGGGGAGCTTAAGTGGTTTGAAACCGAAGGTCAATTTCTTTTACTCGGTTCTCCATGGTTTGAGTCTGTGGACCAGTTGGTCGGGCGGCAACTTTCCGTCCGTGATTTTGCATTCCACGACCCTTTGATTGATTTGCTTCATGTACAAAAAAATCAAGAGATTAATTCCAATGAATTAAAGGAGCTGCTACAAAAAATTAACAAACAGAAAAACGAACTTAAGGCTGCTGCCGAAGCCGTTCAGGAAATGTCGCTGTTTCCGATGCAGAATCCCGATCCAATTATCAGGTTGGATGAATCGGGAAATATTCTGTTGATGAATCCTGCAGCTAAAACAATTCAGCAAGTTAATTATCAAGGTATTTTATATTCATTTCAGGATTTCTGGAAAATGATTTGTCCTCAAATCAACAAAAAATCTGACCGATGGCTTGTGGAGGCCATGGTGCATAGCCAGACCTTTTCATTTATATGCAAATATCTTTCTGAGCCTAAATTTTTCAACATTTATGGCCAGAACATCACAGAAGAAAAGGCAGGTCAGGAAGAGATTAAAAGACTTTCACTTGTAGCGAGTTCTAATGAAAATGGCGTTTTGTTCATAGAGCCTGATGGTAAAATTATCTGGGCAAACAACGGGTTTTACAAAATAAGTGGATACACTGAAGATGAAATTGAAGGTAAAACACCTGTTGATTTGCTTCGGGGGCCTTTAACGGACAAAGCAAGCCTGAAAGAAATGGTTGAAGCCTTTGAGGCGGGTAATAACTTTCTGGTCGAATCAATCCATTACAAAAAAGATGGAACTACATTTTGGGGTCGTTCTAAAGGTCAGGCTGTATATAATGAGTCTGGGAGTCTGATTCAATATTTCGCCCTTATTGAAGATATTACGAAGGAAAAAGAACAGGAAGATCAACTTCGGAGCCTTTCACTCATTTCGGAAGAAAATCTCAATGGTGTCTTGATTACCGATGCCGATGGCCGCATTACCTGGGTCAATAAGGGGTTCACCAAAATAACAGGTTTCCTGTTGGAAGAGGTCATTGGAAAAAAGCCGGGGCAATTTCTTCAGGGTCCGGAAACCGACCCCCAAACCGTTCAATATCTATCAGCACAGATTAAGGCCGGAGCTCCATTTCTCTGCGAAATTCTGAATTACAATAAATCAGGACAAACTTATTGGTTTAGGATTCAAGGTCAGGCCATTCGTAATAAGAAGGGAGTGATTACCGGTTTTTTTGCCCTTCAAGAAGATATCTCGAATGAAAGAGCCACTCAGGACGCACTGCGATTCAAAGAAGAAAAGTACCGCAACATCCTGGCCAACATGCATCTTGGGATTCTGGAAGTGGACCACGAAGAAAATATCCTGTATGCCAATGAAAGTTTTTGTGAAATATCCGGATTTGAAGAATCGGAACTAATTGGCAAGAATGCCCAATCATTGCTAGTCTCGGGGAAGACCGATGTTTTTATGAAGGAAAAGGTGAGTCTCCGAAAAAAAGGGAAGTCCGATGCCTATGAGATAGCCATAAAAAACAAAAGAGGAGAACTCCGTTGGTGGTTTGTGTCTGGTGCGCCAAGTTATAATGACAAGGGTGAATTGATTGGTTCTATTGGAATTCATCTGGACATAACAGAACAGAGGAAGTTACAGGATGAATTGGTGGAAGCCAGGGAATTGGCCGAGGCTTCATCAAAATCGAAAGAAATTTTTCTGGCCAATATGAGCCATGAAATCCGAACGCCAATGCATGCCATTTCGGGTATGGCTGAGTTGCTTTCAAAAACAAATTTGATATCCAGACAAAGATTTTATCTGGAAATAATTCAGTCTGCCTCGGAAAATATGCTTGTTATTTTGAACGATATTCTGGATTTATCAAAACTGGAAGCAAGAAAACTTACCCTGGATAACATTGGGTTTGATGTTAAACTTGTTTTGGAAAAAGCCATAGCGGTGATGCAGCACAGGGCAGAGGAAAAAGGCCTGAATCTTAGGCTGGAAGTATTGGACAGCAACGTCTCACCCATTTTGATTGGAGATCCATTTCGTCTAAGCCAAATTCTTTTTAACCTGATAAGCAATGCCATTAAGTTTACCGAAACAGGTCAGATTTCAGTGGAATGCCATCTGACAGAACAGACTGAAAACCGCCAGACCTTGGTTATAAAAGTGACCGATACCGGAATTGGAATGGACAAAGATTTCCTGGAACAGATATTTGAAAAATTCACCCAGGAACATCAATCTACGTCGATGAATTTTGGTGGTACTGGTCTGGGTATGAATATAACAAAAGAGCTGGTTGAACTAATGCATGGACAAATTGAGGTTGAAAGTACAAAGGGAAAAGGTACAGTTTTTACCCTCAGCATTCCTTTCGAAACAGGCCAGCATAAGGACCTTCCTGTATTGAAAAAAGAAGCCATTAAGCCTGATATTTTTAAAGGTTTAAAAGTTCTTTTGGTGGACGACAACGACATGAATCGCCTGGTTGCCAATACTATGCTTGAAAACCTGGGTGCAAAATGTGTGGAAGCCGTGAACGGAAAAGAAGCAGTTGAGTACATGGAAAACAACAGTGCCGACCTTATTTTAATGGATATTCAAATGCCGGTAATGGATGGATTTGAAGCTACCAAATTGATAAAGAATCAACTGCACCACCAAACGCCCATCATTGCTCTGACGGCCAATGCACTAAAATCAGACAATGAAAAGTACCTGAAGTCGGGTATGGTTGATGCACTGTCAAAGCCATTTAGTGAAGGTGAACTTGTAAATATCATATCCAAAGTTTTAACCCAAAACAAATCTGATATAAAAGTTGGCAACCAACCGAACGAAAGAACAGAAGTTCAATTGTACGATTTAAGCTATCTGGAAAAAATGGACCAAGGCAACAGAAGTTTTATTAACAAAATGTTAGAGTTATTTCTGAATCAAACGCCAACTATGCTCCTCCAAATGGAAAAGGCACTTCAAGAAAATGACCTGCAAACTATTTCAGATCTTGCACATAAAATGAAGCCCAGCCTGGACAATCTGGGTATTGTTTCTTTAAAGGAAATCATTCTAAAAATGGAAAAAGCGAATGAACAAAATATGGATATTGAATATGTAAGTCATCTGAATCAAACCTTATCAAAAACCCTCCATTTGGTATTTGAAAAGCTCAAATTGGAAATGGAAAAACCCAATCTTCAAGGGATATAAAAATCAAGATTTGCGCACATTGCAGGAATTTTTTGCGGCTTTTCCCCATTCAAAAATCGGGAAAAATCTGTTCCAGGTCTAAGCGTCTCGCTGAGACCCCTTCAGACTTTTCAAATCCAAACATATTGTATTGAATAGCTCTTAGCGAGCTAAGACCAGAGGAGGCAGGGGGTAGTGAATAGTAAAAAGTGGGAGTTGTGAGGTTTCAAGTTATCGATGCCTAAAATACGTTGACCGTTTTGAGTTACAACCTTCATGGCAAACGCTCCAAAACCGTGTCTCTATAAATCAGTTAACTTGGTTATTTTTGGCTGAGCTACTGGTTTTCAATTACCTTTAGACCCTGCTTGTACCACACCTATGAAGCCAGATATCTCCACATTTGATCACCGTTGTTTTGCCCGATTTGAGCCGCCAAGCCTCCCTTCCTCTCCTGCGATTGCTACCAGGGAAAACATTACTTTGCCGTCTAAAACCGGCGTCAGATTAAAACAAGCGTACGACGATGCTATACCCGGCGAACCGCCTTTTCTCAGAGGCCCTTATGCCAGCATGTACACCTTGCAGCCCTGGACCATTCGTCAATACGCTGGCTTTTCCTCCGCTCGGGAATCGAATACGTTCTACCGTAAAAACTTAGCAGGTGGCCAGAAAGGTTTGTCGGTTGCCTTTGACTTACCAACTCACAGAGGCTATGATTCGGATCACACCAGGGCAAGTGGGGACGTAGGTGCAGCGGGTGTAGCCATCGACACGGTGGAGGACATGAAGATACTTTTTCAGGATATTCCCCTGGATCAAATATCAGTATCCATGACCATGAATGGTGCTGTTTTGCCCATCATGGCCTCTTACATTGTGGCCGCCAAAGAGCAAGGTGTAGAAGCAAGCAAACTCACGGGCACCATTCAGAACGACATATTGAAAGAGTTTCTCATCAGAAACACCTTCATCTATCCACCCAGGCCATCGATGAAAATTGTGGGTGAAATTTTCAAATATGCTGCTACAAACATGCCTAAGTTCAACCCCATCAGCATCAGTGGCTATCACATGCACGAAGGGGGCGCACCAGCAGATTTGGAGTTGGCCTTTACCCTGGCCGATGGTGTGGAGTACATAAAAAAGGGAATTGAAAGCGGTCTAACTGTCGATGCCTTTGCACCCAGGCTTTCATTCTTTTGGGCTATTGGCATGCATTTTTTTATGGAGGTGGCCAAAATGAGGGCAGGCCGGGTGCTCTGGTCGGGCATAGTAGAAAGTTTTGGAGCGCAAAACGCAAAGTCGAAAGCCTTGCGGACGCATTGTCAAACTTCGGGCTGGAGTCTCACTGCGCAGGAGCCTTACAACAACGTAGCCAGAACCTGCGTAGAAGCCCTGGCTGCTGTGTTGGGACACACCCAAAGCCTGCATACCAATTCATTGGACGAAGCCATTGCCTTGCCTACAGATTATTCTGCCAGAATAGCACGAAACACGCAACTGTATCTCATAGCTGAAACAGGCATCACCAAAGCCATTGACCCTTGGGCAGGAAGCTATTTTGTGGAATACCTGACGGAAAGCTTAATAAAACAGGCAGGAAATGAGGTGAAAGAAATTGCGGAAGAGGGCGGCATGCTCATGGCCATAGAAAGCGGCAGGGCTAAACTGAAGATTGAAAGTGCAGCCACGTTGCTTCAGGCAAAAATAGACGGAGGCGAATCGAAATTGATTGGGATCAACATCAACAAACCGCTGGAAGATACGCCTTTGCATGTGCTCACCATGGACAACAAAGCCATAGTGAAAGCGCAGGTTTCATTTTTGCAATCGGTAAAAGCCAACAGAGACGAAACCCAAGTGAATGAATGCCTGCTCAGGCTTGAAAAGAAAGCCAATGATTTGGCCAACGACCTCGAAAACCAAGATAATTTATTGGCACTTGCGGTGGAAGCATTGGAGGCCAGAGTTACACTTGGAGAGGTGTCGTCAGCGCTGGAAAACGCATTTACAAGGTATAAGCTTCACACAGGCATGGTGAAAGGTGTATATGGACAACAAGCTATGGAACAGGAAGATGTAAAAGAAACGCTGAAACTGGCTGATGAATTTGAAAAATGGGATGGACGTAGACCACGAATTCTCGTTGCAAAAATAGGCCAGGATGGGCACGACCGAGGTGCAAAAATTGTGGCCTCTGCCTTTGCTGATTTAGGCTTCGATGTGGATGTGGGTTCGCTGTTTCAGTTGCCGGAAGAAGTGGCAGATACCGCCGTTGAAAATGATGTACACATCGTAGGCATATCGTCTTTGGCCGGAGCCCACAAGGTTTTGGTGCCTCAATTGATAGCAGAATTGAAAAAACGTGGGCGTGATGACATGATGGTTGTAGTGGGAGGCGTAATTCCGCCTGAAGACTACGAAGAACTCTACAAAGCAGGCGTTTCGCTACTTTTTTCACCTGGAACACCCATCGCTATTTCTGCCAAAGCTATTCTGAAAAAACTGATGGGTTATTAAAAATCAACCGTGTATGAGCAGGGCTTATGCATGGATGACGGTTACAAAAGTACCGGGCGTGCAAGGCCATATTGTCATACAAAGTTGGCAACAAGTGCATGATGTGACATTTAGCAAATTTTGAAAGTGTTTTTTCGCTGTCTGGATTTTTAAATCACTGACTTTCAGTGTAAGTGATTTTAAAAATAAGTATAAATACCCATCCCTGGTGCTGTGCATGTAAGCTATACATTGGCAGAAAACAGTAGCCGTTTTGTATAAAAATTGAAAAGATTCTACAATGGCGTTTACCTTTTTGAAGCAGGATTTGAAGAGAATGATAATATTTAAATTGATTGTCCTGGCGATTCCTGAACGATATAGACGCTCAAAAACGGAAAGTGGAATAATCAGCAAACCCATTCCTTATAAAAAATTTATTGATGAAGTTGTAGCATTTAGAGCCGACGAACATGGGGATCAACTCTTCCCTCCAAAACACAAATCTCCAGCATCGCCAAGGCCGGGCACGATGTAGGATTTCTGGTTAAGCTCAGCATCAATGGCACCCGCCCATATAAAGGCATCGGGTAGATTTTTCTCAATAAATGAAATGCCCTGGTTGCTGGCAAGGGCTACAGCAATGTGCACCTGAGCAGGTTGTCCATGTGCTTGCAATAATTTGTAAGTAGCCAACAACGATTTTCCTGTGGCCAACATGGGGTCGATGAGAATCAGAGGCCGACCTTCCAATCTGGGCGCAGCCAGATAATCTGTAGTAATTTCGAAAGTGTAATCTTCTTTGTGCTGACCTCGATATGCGCCGGAGAAAGCACTTTCTGCCCTGTCGAAAACTTCCAGAAACCCATAATACATAGGCAAGCCCGCCCTGAGAATGGTAGCCAAAACAGGTTGTTGAACCAAACCAAATGAAGTAGCTACGCCAAGTGGAGTTTGAATTTGCACCTGCTCGTATTGAAGCGATTTACTCACTTCGTAGGCCAGTACTTCGCCCAATCGCTCCAGATTTTTGCGAAATCTGAGTCTGTCTTTTTGGATTTGCACATCCCGCATTTCGTTGATGTAAGTGGTGCCTACAGAGGCGTATTCAGATAAATTAAAGACAGGCATTGGGTGGTTGGTTGGTGTACGAAAGGGCAATTTTAAAGGTTATTTTCAATTGAACCCTATTGCATTCCATCAATGATACATCGATGCAGGTATATTTGCCCTCCAATCACGAAAACGAATGAACCCGAGCAACCTGATACCGGGCATAAATCTGGAAGATCTAGCCAATGAGTACGGCACTCCTTTATATGTGTACCATGCTGAAAAAATACTCGAACAGTATGAAACGATTAAAAAGTCCTTTGAAGGTGTAGATCTTCGCATCATGTATGCAGCTAAAGCGCTCACTAACATCAACATCCTGAAATTGCTGCGAAATGCCGGCTCGGGACTTGACGCAGTGTCGTTGGAAGAAGTCTATTTGGCACTAAAGGCAGGCTTTCAACCCCATGACATTTTGTTCACACCCAATTCGGTTGGGTTTTCTGAAATTGTAGAGGCCGTAGATCTTGGGGTGAGGATAAATATTGACAACCTCAGCATCCTGGAACAGTTTGGCAAGAAATATGGAAATTCGGTTCCGGTTTGCGCTCGCTTGAACCCACATATCACCGCTGGTGGCAATGCCAAAATTCAAACCGGGCACATCGACTCTAAATTCGGCATATCCATTTTGCAGTTAAACCAACTGAAGGCCGTTGTGGATCAGTATCACATTCACATTGTTGGTTTGCATGTTCATACTGGCTCTGACTTTTTGAATGCGGATGTTTTTTTGCAAGGTGCCCAAATTGTGTTCGACGCAGCGGTCGATTTTCCTGATCTGGAGTTCATCGACTTTGGCAGTGGATTTAAAGTGTCCTACAAAGAGGGAGACGTGGTAACCGACATCAAGGAGTTGAGTAAAAAGATGACCAAAGCCTTCAAAGAGTTTTGCAAAAAATATGGCCGGAAATTGCAGATTTGGTTCGAACCGGGCAAGTTTTTGGTATCTGAAGCAGGCTTTTTATTGGCCAAAGTCAATGTGGTAAAAATCACACCTGTTTCGGTTTTTGTGGGGCTCAATACGGGTTTAAACCACCTTATCCGCCCAATGATGTATGAGGCTTACCATGATATTGTGAATATATCGAATCCGCATGGGCACAAAAGGATTTACAATGTAGTGGGCTACATTTGCGAAACCGATACCTTTGGCTTCGATAGAAAATTGAACGAAGTGCGGGTAGGAGACATTCTGGCTATTAAAAATGCGGGTGCATACGGTTTTAGCATGAGTTCGAACTACAACAGTAGACCCAGACCAGCCGAAGTGCTGATACAAAATGAAAAAGCGCACCTGATCAGAAGATCTGAAACACTTGAAGATTTATTGCAAACCCAAATTGACCTGACTGCCTGAAAAACTACCATGCAACAACAAATAGACAAACTGAAAGAAGAGATTGAATCAGCGCAATTGAAAGCCAAAGATTCGTTGGAGCAATTCAGACTCAAATTTATAAGCAAAAAAGGGGAGCTGGCAGAGTTGTTTACACAATTGAGGGATGTGGCACCCGAAGACAGGAAATCAGTAGGTGCGCTGCTCAACACGTTGAAAAATGAAGCAGAGGCCAGGTTCTTTGCGGCAGCCAAAGAGATGGAAGAAGCCCGGTTGTCGGACGTGCCAGCACCTGACGATCTCACGCTTCCTCCGGTAGCCAACACGTTAGGAGCCCGACATCCCATTTCCATAGTGCGACATCAAATTGTACAGATATTCAGGCGCATTGGATTTTCGTTGGCAGATGGTCCTGAAATTGAGGACGATTGGCACAACTTTTCGGCGTTGAACTTTCCCCCTGACCATCCTGCAAGAGAAATGCAGGACACCTTTTTCATTGGTAAAGATCCAGAGGTTTTGTTGCGCACACATACTTCCACGGTACAGGTCAGGATCATGGAAAACCAAAAGCCACCTATCAGGGCCATCATGCCCGGGAGGGTTTATCGAAATGAAGCTATTTCGGCTCGGGCACACTGCCTATTTCACCAGGTTGAAGGGCTTTACATCGATAAAAGTGTTAGCTTTTTTGACCTAAAACAAACTCTTTATTACTTCGTACAAGAGATGTTTGGCAAAGACATATCAGTCCGTTTCCGACCTAGTTATTTTCCTTTTACCGAGCCTAGTGCAGAGATGGATATTTCTTGCCTTATTTGTAAAGGTAAAGGCTGTAATATATGCAAATACAGCGGCTGGGTTGAGATTGGAGGTGCCGGAATGGTAGACCCAAATGTATTAGCAAATGCAGGAATTGATCCAACTATCTACACCGGATTTGCATTTGGTATGGGCATAGAAAGGATTACTATGCTGAAATATCAGATTAAAGATTTGCGACTTTTTACCGAAAATGATGTCCGTTTCTTGCGTCAGTTTCAAGGTGTCAACAATTGATATACAAGTTCAAAGGTTTGAAATTCTGATTTTTTGATTGAATTTTGAAGCGGAGAAAGACCTTGAATTTGTGTAACTCACATGTTTTTCGACATTGTTTTATCCCATCGTTTCTATTGAGAACAACCAATACATGAACTTTCGCATACTGTTAGCGACCCTTTTTTTAACCCTCACAGCTTTATCTGGTTCAGCTCAGGAGTATACCCTTATTCGGTTTAAAGGTGTGTTTTACAGAAAAGGCATGCCCTTGTCAGTTGGCTCAAAAGTTGGAATTAACGACACCATAAGGGCATCGAGCAACAAAGATGTGGCTGTATTTGTAGAGAAAAAGGGACAACCTTTTATCGTGACAAAGGCAAAGAAAAGGCCATTCATGTTTAAAGGATTGAAACCAGGCGACCCACAAAGTGACCCGATATATTGGGAAAAATTTAAAAATGGCCTCACATACATTCAAGATTTGAAAACTTTTTTTGGTAAGCAAGAACTGATTTTGTTCGACAACAGTGTGAAAGTGAAAGTAAACGCCAAGTACTTTCCGATGACGTCTTCAAATTATTTTTATGTGCAGTTTAAATATGGGAAAGAGACTATAGGTAAAAAACTCATTGTCAAGCGAGATTCCTTAATTCTGCTTCAATCAGAAATATTTAAGGTAGATAAAAAAGCAATTCCTGAATCAGCAGCTAAAGATTTGAGAATCAGATACTATAGCACCTCTGAAGCAAGGGATTTAAAATTGGGCAAACTGAAATTTGTGAAAGCGAATGAGTCAGCGATGTCTCAAATTTTGGAGACTTATGTTCAGTTTGCCAAGGACAACAACCACAAGCCAATTGACATCATGAGAAATTCAATCATTTTGTTGAAAGAGTTTGATGGCAAAATGCCTCCACCCTACAATATGATGGTGTGGTTACACCGAAAATACGATTTGCCGATTAAGTAATCGACAAGTCACTTTTCAAGTAATTTTGTTTTTTTAGTACTGTTTTGGTGCTGAGTCACTTGGTGCTTCTTCTACTGTTTCTGTTTCTTCTTGCAGTTCCCCAAGTTCTTCAGCATGCCTGATAAGCCCGCCTTGCCTGCCTACATTCATAATTGCTGCACTGGTTAATGCGCTGAAAATCAAGGATGTAATCACCATTTTATTTGCAAATTTTTTGCCAGTTTGTAGCGCCCAAAGTGTCATTAAACTCAGTAAACCGGTGATCAAAGCAATCCAAACGGCAGACTCGGCGGCTTCCTCGTGCTCGTGGATGAGGTGATGCGAAACTCCTTTGATTTCTTCGACTATCTCCTCAGCTTCTTCGCCTGATGCGTTCATGGCAAATACTGAAAATGAGGCAAGAAAAAGTATCCATAAGCCAGTTTTTAACACAGCTTCTTGCTTAAGCAATTTGCCCAACAGTAAAACAAGAAACCCAATGATAATACCGCCTATGGTAAGATGGCCGAAGTACAAGTGGAAGTGAACAGGTGACATATTTTCAATTTTAGCAAGATTAATAAAAAACCCCGAATCACCGACCCGGGGTTCTTTTTGAAATGAACAATTATTCTTAGAACTTTTTGCCTGGGAAATAGGCTAGATGACCCAGTTCTTCCTCTATTCGTAGCAATTGATTGTATTTAGCCATCCTGTCGCTTCTGGAAGCTGAACCAGTTTTGATTTGACCAGTACCCAAAGCCACAGCAAGGTCAGCAATGGTGCTGTCTTCAGTTTCACCAGAGCGGTGGCTCATGATGGATTTGTACTTATTTCTGTGGGCAAGTTCTACTGCCGCAATCGTTTCTGACAAAGAACCGATTTGGTTTACTTTTACCAAAATGGCATTGGCTATGGATTTGTCGATTCCTTCTTGTAAACGTGTAACATTGGTTACAAACAAATCATCACCCACAAGCTGGCATTTGTTTCCAATCAGTTCTGTTTGCAATTTCCATCCTTCCCAGTCGTCTTCAGCCATGCCGTCTTCAATGGAAATGATTGGATATTTATTCACCCAGTCTTTCCAGTAATGGGCCATTTCAGAAGGAGTCAGTTTATCTCCAGTTGATTTTTTGAAGTGATACGTTTTCGTTTCTACATCATAATATTCTGATGCCGCTGGGTCCATGGCAATGAAAACGTTCTCCCCCGGCTTGTAGCCAGCTGCTTCAATTGCTTGCAAGACCACCTGGATGGCTTCCTCGTTCGATTTGATATCGGGTGCAAAACCACCTTCATCACCCACATTTGTGCTCAATCCTTTCTTTTTCAAAACTGTTTTCAGGTGATGAAAAATCTCGGAGCCCATACGCATGGCTTCTGAAAAACTAGAAGCTCCGGTAGGCATCACCATAAATTCCTGAAAATCGATGCTGTTGTCAGCATGACTACCACCGTTCAAAATGTTCATCATGGGAACGGGCAATGTATGGGCATTAACGCCACCTACATACCTGTATAGCGGCAAACCTGCCTCCTGGGCAGCTGCCTTGGCCACTGCCAGTGAAACTCCCAAAATGGCGTTTGCGCCTAACTTTCCCTTGTTTGGCGTGCCATCTATTTCGATCATGAGTTTATCTATCCCGCTTTGGTCAAATACATTGTATCCTTCCAGTTCCATGGCCAGTGTGGTGTTCACATTTTCTACTGCCTGAAACACACTTTTACCCATGTACTTGCTTTTGTCGTTGTCACGAAGCTCAACGGCTTCATGCGAACCAGTGGATGCTCCAGATGGAACTGCGGCTCTTCCCATGTAACCATTTTCTGTGATTACATCCACTTCCACGGTAGGATTTCCTCGGGAGTCGAAAATTTGCCTTGCCTTGATGATTTCTATGTAGCTCATAATTGCTATGTTGATTTGCCCGCAAACTTAGGCAAAATGGAACGCTTTGTGCCCACTGTGCTAAAGTTGTTCGCAGTTTGATTGTCAAATTTTTAAATGTTCTCCAATAATTGATTTGAATTTCTGCTGTCCAGTTTGATGCGCCATTACATCAAAAATGGCAAGCATGTACCCAATGCATTCCTACTGAAACCTAGACCAAATGCTTGTGTTATTGCTTTCCCGTAGATATACTTATCTAAAACCTACGAAAAATGAAAAACATATTTGTATTGTTTGTGCTCATGTTTTCAGCATTGTTTTGCTTGAAAGCGCAAAGTCAATCTAATGAGAGCCAATCAGATAAGCAGGATGGTGATTTGAGGGTTGCAAGCAAACTTCAAAATGAAGATGAATATTCCAACCTGACATTTCAATTAGGTTATCATTCACTTGTGGCAGAAACTGGAGCGCTGCAGAACATTGATTCGGAGTCGTTAGAATTTAAAGGATTAATCATGCTGCCAACTATTAACATTGATGTCAAGAAAACATCTGTTTCAGAAGCTGAACCTACCTCAAATTCATCTGAAAAAATGAATATTCGAATTGAACAAAATGCATGAAATTCGAACACATTGATAAAAACTGATTTTTTTTAAAAATCTAACATTTACAGCCAACAAGGTTTTAGGGGTGCAAAACCCACAAAGCGCTACAAATGAACAACGTAATATTGTTGCTACTGGAGCCAGAAATAGTTTGAATATTTCCCCAAATACAAACCAGAGAAGTTTGAATATTCTCGTTCCCATATTCATGCAAGGCCTAATAGAAATTTGAAATGTAGGAAGGTAAGTTGTTAAAAACCATTCGATTCAGAGGAGCTGAAGTGGCCGTAAACTTAGATTTTCCAGAGGGAGCCTACATGGTAAAAGCAATAAGTCAGAACGGAAAAGGTATAGGTGAATCTGGTTTCTCGTTCGAATAAAAATCAAGCAATCCTGAATCTGACGCAACAAAAAATCCCGGAATTTTGCCCGGGATTTTTTGTTTGGAGTATAAATTATTTAGCGAAACTTACCGATCGCTTTTCCCGGATTACAGTGATTTTTACCTGACCCGGGTATTGCATCTCCTTTTCAATCTTCTGAGCAATTTCGAAGGATAGCATTCCTGCTTTGTCATCGCCCACCTTTTCGGCATCAAGTATTACCCGCAGTTCTCTACCAGCCTGAATGGCAAAACATTGGGTCACACCTTCAAATCCCATGGCCAGTGCTTCAAGGTCTTTTAATCGCTTGAGGTAGCTTTCTGCTACTTCACGGCGAGCACCAGGTCTGGAGCCAGAAATGGCGTCGCAAGCTTGCACGATGGGTGAAATGAGGCTAGTCATCTCCATTTCGTCGTGGTGGGCACCAATCGCATTGCAGACATCTGGGTGTTCTTTGTACTTCTTGGCCAATTCAAACCCGAGCACAGCGTGAGGAAGATCTTGTTCTTCGTGCCATACCTTTCCAATATCATGAAGCAATCCGGCACGTTTTGCCATTTTCACATTCAAGCCAAGTTCTGCGGCCATGGTGGCGCACAAACGAGCTGTTTCACGGGAGTGTTGGAGCAAATTCTGGCCATACGACGAACGGTATTTCATTCGGCCAACCATGCGCACCAGTTCGGCTGGAAGCCCATGGATACCTAAATCTATAGCAGTTCGTTCTCCAACTTCTACAATTTCTTCTTCTATATTTTTACGGGTTTTGGCCACAATTTCTTCAATTCGGGCTGGGTGAATTCTGCCATCGGCCACGAGTCTGTGCAGCGAGAGTCTTGCAATTTCTCTGCGAATGGGGTCAAATCCTGATATTACAATGGCCTCAGGGGTATCATCTACAATAATCTCGACGCCGGTTGCGGCTTCAAGTGCTCTGATGTTTCGTCCTTCTCGTCCAATGATTTTACCTTTTATGTCGTCGCTTTCAATGTTGAAAATGGATACCGAATTCTCGATGGCATGCTCAGCGGCAGTTCGCTGAATGGTTTCAACTACGATTTTCTTGGCCTCTTTCGTGGCTGTAATTTTGGCCTCCTCCATGATCTCCTTGATATAAGAACTGGCTTTGGTGCCAGCTTCCTGGCGTAAGGCTTCTACTATTTGCTCTCTGGCTTCTTCAGCGGTGAGGTTGGCAATTTTTTCAAGTTTTTGTACTTGTAGCTGATTTAGCTTCTCAACTTCTTCTTTGCGTTTGCCAACTATTTCAAGCTGTGCAGTTAAATTTTCTTTGGCACTTTCCAGTTCAGCTTCTTTACGACTATTGGTTTCAATTTGCCTGGAAACCTGTTGTTCTTTTTGCTTGATTCGGTTTTCGTTCGCTACCTGGGCATTTCTGCGTTTGTTAATGTCTTCTTCGAACTCTGCCTTTACTTTTAGCCAATGCTCCTTGGCTTCAACCATTTTGGTTTTCTTGATGTTTTCGGCATTCAGTTCTGCTTCCCGAAGAAAGAGATCAGCCTTTTCTTTGCTTTCTTTTTGAAGCTGTTCCAGGTTGGCTTTTAATATGAATTTGTTGATCATAAAGCCAGCCACTACTCCTGCTACAAGGGCAAGCAGGACAAATAAAATTTCCATAATGATGTTGACATGTTAAATTGATGAAAAAACACTCATGTCTGGAACGTACATTACAGCTAATCAGGAAAATGCATATATGACCGCAAGGACTTGGAGTTTTGCCTTATGAACTCAAGTCTTTTTCAAGAGCTGATTGAAGCACTTGCAACCGAAGTCCCACCTGGCTTTCAATTTCGCTTAACTCCTTTTCTCTGCCTAGTTTTTCGATCATGCAATCGAAAGCCACCAGTGCCAGAAGATCTTGTTTGTCGTCTAAGTTGAATGTTTTTTGGTAAAAGGCTAATTGTTCATTTATCAGTTGGGCTGCCTCAAGTATTCGTTCCTCTTGTGAAGGCTCGGTTTTCATGGGGTATTCACGCCCAGCTATGGTAAGTTTTACTGATATTTTTTCCATGCCTTGCAGCTTATCTGCATCTATTCATTCAATTGTGCGATGCACTTCTCAATTTCTTTGATGTACTCGTCCAGTTTTGTTTTTATGACGGGCGACACTGTCTCCACGCCATTGGGTTTGATTTCATGTCCGGTCAATCCGGCATTTTGAGCAACCTGACCATTATGTTCTTCAGGTCGGGTTTTTAGGGTATTCAACTTTTCATTCTCTTCCTGAAGTTTGCTCACCATACTTTTTAGCTCAAATCGCTCGTCCAGCAATTTCACCATATTTTTTTCAAGGTGATCTATCTTTTGAAGCAATTGTTCAAGAACTTCCATTTGGCAACCAGAAATACTATGAAAAGTGTTAAAAATCGGATTGCTTTTACCAATCTGATTTTATGGAGGCGAAAGGTAAAATATTTTGTTCAAATGCATACAACCTTTTGCATTTTACTTCAAGCAAACGGCACTATCCCTCAATTTATCAAGGGTTTTACTTTAAAATAAAATAAAATAAAATTGACCTAGTGTAATCCTATGCGAACGCCAACCTGAACTGGCTGCAAATTGGCTATGCCGGGAACAGTGACTTTATGGTTGAAAAAGTACTGGAATGTTGGCTCCAATACCATGCGACGATTGGCTGAAAAGTTGACTTGAAATGGCACTCCTACAAAGACATTGCCTCCAATATTTGATGATGATCCGGAACGACCCAGTCCAGAAACCAGATTCGTTTCGCTTTGTGTTCTGTTCATTGTAATGCCTGCGCCAAGCCGAAGTGAAACAGGTCCGGCAATATTCCTGAAAAGTAGTCCACTAGAAAATTGCAGGTAGAGTGATTTTAGGTTTAACTGGAAATGGCGGTCCGAAAATCTGCCTGAAAACTCCAATTCATTGGCTTGATTTTGGCTTTGATTATAGCCAATCAAAGAATCGCCGACAGACTTAAGATGCGCTTTGTATTGGTGCCAACCTAAACCGGCCATTACAAAGCCGTCGATAGTTCTTGAAATGGGTTTGTGTATCATAGTTCCGAATTCAAAGCCAATTCGATCGGTTGAAATAGCACCAGGCAATTGCTGACTACGCACTTCAAACGCTGGATGGATGTTGTAGTAGTTCATCATGAGTCCACCCCAAAGCGAAACCGAAAGAGGATAATTGGCAAATGGTTTTTGAGCTCTTCCACTAAGTATGTTCAATGATTCAGGTTGGTTTTCTGAGTTTGAAAAATGGATGGCAGCTAGTTTATTCAATAATGGATTCAAAGAATTTGGCTGTACCAATCCATTCAAATCTGAGGCCTCTGGAACCTCTTTCTCAAAACTTACCAATCCTGATTGGGTCAAATTTTCTTGGTTGTTAACAGTTTGAATAGAAACGTACGCTACGTTCGATGCTTTGAGTAAAGCCAATTGATTGACTTGGAAAGTGGATTTATTTGCTTTTGGTTTGGCTATTGGAGTTTTGAAAGCATGGCCAACTTTTGATATTTTATGTTCTGATTTTTTATCTGAAGATGCAATGATTTGAGGCTCTGCTTGTTCGTTTTGAACTGTAACAAATCCGATTTGACTATTTGGTTTAAAGGAAGCTACTTGTTTAGAAGAATTTGAATTAGATTGGGTGTTGATGGTTTCGAATGGCCAAAAATAAGCAGAAGCCGAAATACCTGAAAGCATGACCAATGCAACAATCCATGAAAATCCTGCCTTCTGCCAGAAGTAGGCGGTTGGACTTTTTTGACCTAACTGCTGCACCCTAGCCCATGCCGTGGGTGAAGGTTCAGGTTGGTACTGTCCGAATTTATCGCTTAAAAAACCTCTTTCTTCCATTCATATTTACTTTCTAGTTGACTACGAAGCAATTCTTTAGCCCGAGAGTACTGACTTTTGCTTGTGCCGTCACTAATGTTGAGCATAGCACCTATTTCTTGATGGGTGTAGCCTTCAATGGCATATAAGTTGAAAATTAACCTGGCTCCATCGGGCAATGCATTTACCAATTTCATAATTTCTTCAACGCCCAACATGGACAGTATTTCGTTGGTTTCGACTGAAGGAATTTCGTAATCGGGTTCCTGGCTGTTATACCAGGTTTGCTTTTTGTTTTTGTGGTAATGGTTTATCGATTCCCGAACGAAAATTCTTTTCAACCAAGCCTCAAATTGTCCACCCCGATAGGTGTGAAGTTGCGAAAACACTTTTGCAAAAGTTTGAACCATCACATCTTCAGCTTCCATGGTTTGCCGGCTGTAGCGCATGCAGATTCCTAGCATGCGCTTGTTGTATTTATCATACAACAACCTCTGAAAAGACTCTATGCCTTTCAGACTGCCTTCTACCAACTCTAAATCTGTGAAGTTCAAAACTTTGTCAGCTAATTAAGACATTGCAATTTCCCAGTGAATTATGTTTTCAAATATAAGAAAATTTGCAATGACTTACTTTTTAGAGACCTTGGTTGTAAAATACTGTCCATCAGCAGTTTTTATTATCAACATGTAACACCCTGATTTCAAAACACCTAGGTTGAGTTTTTCTGCTTTAGTGTGTAATAATTTTCTTCCTGTAAGATCGGTCAGGGTTACTTGCTCCAAGGCAACAGGTGTCTGGATCGTGAGCCAATCATGTGCGGGGTTCGGATATATTTTAATTTGCGTTTGATTTCTACTATTGAGGGTGGAAATCACTTTTAAGCCTTGCTCTTCAACTGAATATTGGATCAAAGGAGAAAATCCCCACCTATTAATGCTGAACTGAACTGATGCAGGTTCTACCATCGGGTGGTCGAGGCTAAGCCAATATTTTCCTATTGGTAGGTGGTTGATTTCGAAAATTCCATCCAGATTTAAAGGTTGAACATCCAACATGGTGTTCACTGAATCACCCAAAATGAGCCTTGCATTTTCCGGATCGAAAACAATTTGTTGTTGCTGATTTGTTTCAGGATTGCGATAGTTGACCATATTCCCTAAGCCAAGCACAAAACCTCGCACCATTCCTGAATCAGTGGCTACAGGGTTAAAGCTCTTGGGAATCAAATTGATTACTCTATTTCCCGGACTATTTACAACATCCGCATGTTGCCAATCCAACGAGCTGAAAGAATAAGTAGGCGCATAGCGCAATTGGCTTGGTCCAACAGGTGATGCCTTCAAAAGGTAATTTCCATTGGGCAAGCTCAGGTTAAACCTGCAATTTCTATTTGGATTTTGCTGTACAGTGACGGTTTGCCTATCTCCCCTTGAATAGCCAAATACTTCTAGCATTACAGAGTCTGCAGCACAGTTGCCTTGAGAAAATTCTGGAGTGGACCCTTGAACGACGACAGAAATTTCAAAATGACCTGGCCTCGGCACTATGTTAACTGTATCGCAACCTGAGACCATACAAAATCCTGAAAATTTTGCCACTGCGCAAACAATATACCGACCGGGAAAGCGATAGAAATGCTCAATATTGGTTCCCTCTTTATAGGTTCCATCGCCTAAATCCCAGACAACTTCAACCCGGGAAGGTAAACCATTGACTGCAAAATGATGCACAGAATCTACCACATTGTGCGTGAGTCTAAGTGGAAAATTACAGCGATTAGGTATAAAAATAGTCCGGCAAAATTGATGGGTTTGCCCTGTGTTTCTGTTGGTGATGTTGAGGCAAACTCTTTTTGGCCCAGGATTTTGAAACAACTTGACTAAAATATGGCTGGAAGTATCAACAACTTCATTGTCTACAGTCCAACGCATGGTTCTGTTGGCGCCAAAGCAAGAATCAAGTTCACTTCTTTGTCTGTTAGGAATTAGAGATACCACAGTTCCTGTCGGATTGGTAAGGGTATCTAATTGGGCAAAAAACTCAGCAGTACATGGTGGTTGGATGTTGAAACAATAATAAGGATACACCAAAAAGCTATTGGCAGAAGGATTTGCAAACAATCTTATTTCAGTGGAAGACCCGCTACAATTGGTATAGATAATTTTGAAAGTATGCAACCTGCTGTTGCTGTAAATGGGCAACTGTGTATTGAATCGGGCATCGTTGTCTGTGTATAAATCAGCTACTTGTTCAGCGATATTTGGAGGCATCCATGTTTCGTCAATTTCAAGAAATATTCGAACATTGACCTGTATTCCACGTGGCAAACCAGGGCTTGAAAGTAATATACCATTCAATGGTTTTGTTCGCACCGGATTAGGTTGACCCCAGGCCAAATTGCTACCCAAGATGATGATAATAGCAAGAAGCCTATAGAAAATGGTGGCGCATGTCTTCATGTTTATTTACCAGTATTTTGCAATGGTTACAGTAGCCGTGTCGCACTTGCCAGATTGACTACAAATGCGATACGCAAAATTATCACTTTGAAATCCCTGTGGATTATTGACCAGATACCACCAAGCGCTGTTTTGGAATACAAGTTTCCCACCATTGATTGAAGCGGGAAATCGGATAATTTCAAATGAATTCAAATCAATTGAAGTTGCACAAAAACCATCATTAGTCAACAAATCAGAAGGTTGAAAAATCTTGAAGTAGAATCCGTTTGGTAGTACTAATGTATCGTTTGTGGTGTAGAACCTATTCTCACAATAGCTGCTGGCCGGATTTGTTTCCACTACCACATCTGTTATGTGGCAACGATTGAAAGAACCACAAACTTCGTAGCTAATGTTTACTTTCCCTGTAGTAAATGGTTTGAGTTTAAAGTCAATTTTGCCATTTGCCCAGGATAGTATTTCAGCTTCAGCTGACCATGCTTTTGAAATTCTTGCCGATACGCACTGACCTAAGTTGTCGTTGATGAGTACATCTAACGAGATGCTGTCACTGGTTCTTTCGGGAAAACTGAAGAAGTCGGGGCTTAAACTAAATTGACAAGGAGGAAAAACCTGAATATTCACTTTGGCTTCTTTGCACTCATTTCCAAGGCAGTACACATAAACTAAGGAATCACTGCCAACAAAACCGGGATATGGCGTGTACACAAACGAGCCAGTTGCGCCAGAAGGAGAAATGGTTCCGTTTACGGGTTGCCTCACTGTTACTGTAATTTGTTTGCCAAGAGTAGTGGTGTCGAACAATTCAAATGAAACAGAATCGTTGCCAAGCATGTCTATTTCAATGTGTGCAGGAGCATCCTCAATTAAAAAAACCGGCCTAGGATTTTCTTTGAGTTTGTCGCACCCCCAATGCAGAAGGATTGAAGCAAACAGGAAAATCGTTGGCCGGAATTTCATTTCACTTTCAACTTCAAATGGTAAGACAGAAACATTGGTCAGGAGGTTGGAGTAGTTGAAAAATTTTTATTTTGAATTCAGATTCCTTTGGTCAAAATTTAAATGGCCAAAATTTTCTGAATCAATGATTAGAAGTTTGGTTGAAGTAAATATTTCTGGTAGAAATCTTCAATGGCTTTCACAGCTTCATCGGCTGTGTCTACCAGGTTTACCAGATCAAGGTCTTCTGCGTTGATGTAAGCTTCAGCCAATAGTGAGCCTTTAAGCCAATCAATCATTCCATTCCAAAAAGTTCTGCCAACCAAAACAATGGGGAAGCGGCCAATTTTTTTAGTTTGAATTAAAGTCAAAGCTTCAAACAGTTCGTCCATGGTGCCAAAGCCTCCTGGCATCACTACAAAGCCTTGTGCGTATTTCATGAACATCACTTTTCTTACAAAAAAGTAATCAAAATTGATGAGCTTATCCCTGTCAATGTAGACATTGTTGAATTGCTCAAATGGCAATTCGATATTGAGTCCTACCGATTTTCCTCCATTTTCGAAAGCTCCTTTGTTGCCTGCTTCCATAATGCCTGGACCGCCACCTGTGATTACGCCATATCCTTTGGTCACCAACATTCCAGCAATTTCTTCAGCAAGCTTATAGTAATGGTGATCTGCTTTGGTGCGGGCAGATCCAAATATTGAAACGCAGGGGCCAATTTTTGTTAATTTTTCGAAGCCCTCTACAAATTCGGCCATTACTTTAAAAATGACCCAGGAGTTGGCACTTTTTATCTCATGCCAGTCTTTTTCTTGAAAAGCCTTTCTGATTCTTCTTTCTTCTTCGTTGAGTTCTGCCGAATGGTTGATTGATTCGTTCATCATTATTTTCTTTACAAAAGCCGTCAAATGTAGGGTAATTCATTTAGAATCAGCCAATTTATTGGCGGAACATTTGTGAGGGCCTGTTTTGGTTAAAAGACCAATATTCACCGCACTTCATGTAGATTTATTACATTGGGTAGGTTAGAGACATATTCAATTGAAATGAGAAAGTGTTGACCCCTACTTTTGACCTCGGAAAAACAGAAACGAAATTGCTGTTTTTAATTTTCAGATTTAAAAAGACTTTTGTCCGCTTCACACACGCATTTAACAGCTTTTATGATAAAATCCATGCGCATTGCCAACAAGTTTGTTGCTCTTAGTTTAGGAACAACTATGCTTTGGTCCTGTTCCTCCGACAAACAGGAAGAAGGAACAGACCAACAGGAAGGCCAATCGGCACTGACCGAGCAGTCTACACTTCCTTCGAAGTCTCAGGAGTTTTTTCAAAGCCTGCCTTCACCGATACACATTTCCCGAATATTTCAAAGAGCCGGTTTGAAGTACTTGTCGGGATACACAAATCCTGCCGACAACGCTACCAAATACATGTCGCCCCACAGCCGTTCCATCAATATGGGCGTGTACACCACAGACTTGGCGTATTGCACATTCAGCGACCAGACTCAGGAAGCCATTACTTACTTTAAGGCAGTGAAAACGCTCACAGATGGCTTGAATATGAGCAGTATATTTGAAAACACCAACCTGGTTCCAAGATTTGAAGTCAATATAGGTAACAAAGATTCATTGATCATGCTGATGTCAGATTTGTCTATGGAATCTGACATTTTGTTGAAGCAGACTTCCCGGCTTGATGTGGCTTATCTCTCATTTGCAGGTGCCTGGACAGAGAGCATGTACATTGCCACGCAGATTCTAAAAAAGTCAAAAAATCCAGAGTTGACGAAAAGGGTTGCCGATCAACAAGGGTCTCTCGAGAAACTGATTGTTCTACTCCAGGACTATCAGGATAAAAAAGAATTTTCCAGCCTCATTTCAAGTTTGAGCGAAATCAAAGTAACGTTCGAAAAAATCAACAGTGGCAACGGGGAAGAAGATTTTGGCACCTTAACAAGCCAAATTGAAACTTTGAGAAATAAACTTACAAGTGAAATCTGATTACAGCAAGACTATGAAAAGCATTAAAATACTACTTCTCGTGCTTGCCTCATCTGTGATGATGCAATCTGCAAACGCTCAGTGCAGCGATAGGCAAATCAAAAAACTTTGCAAAGAGGGCCTTGGTTCCTACATTTTTGAATCAGCGGCTTTCAAACCACTGTCAGCTTTCAACATTAAGAAAAACACCATCGAAGCTGCATTTTCTGTCTATTCTCAGGAAAGCTACCGTCTGCTTCAATTGAGTTCAGGTTTTTCAGATCCTGTAGAGTTTTCCATCTATGATGCTGACCGAAATTTGCTTTTCAGCAGCAGCAAAGAAAAAGGAGCAAAACATTATGATTTTGTAGCCCAAAAAAGTGGTGATTACACCATTGAATTCAAAGTGCCGGGTGCCGATGCAAACAATGCCAACGCTTGTGTTGCTTTTGCAATAGGCTACAAATAATAAAAAGTTCAATCAGATTTGCGATGCCCTGTTCAACGACGGGGCATTTTTTTTGTACCTCAACAAATGAATGACATTTGCTGTGGTTCTTATGCGAAATGCCACAAAAAAGCCCTTCAAGTTCATTGAAGGGCTTTACATTTTCTCTAAATAGCGTTTAAAGCAAAGCTATCTCATCGCCATTTTGGTTGATGAGTTTAAAGTCAACTACACCTAGAGAAGAGTCTTTTTGAATGGATATCCATTTGCCATATTTTAGAAACCAGCTCATCTGCTTTGACATAATGCCTTTTGTAAAGTAGGCATATAAATAAGGGTGCAAATGCACTGAAATTTTCTTTTCGTTTTGCTTTCTAAGCACGTAGTCAAGGTTTTGCTCTACAATGTCACTCACAGAAATACTGGCCGAAATGGTGCCTGTTCCACCACAAGTGGGACAAGATTCTGTTGTAACAACAGCAATATCTGGCCTTACTCTTTGGCGGGTAATTTGCATCACCCCAAATTTTGATAGAGGCAACACGGTGTGCTTGGCTCGTTCGCCGGCCAACTCTTTCCGCATTTCATCATAAACACGTTTCTTATTGTCGATTTTTCGTTGATCAATAAAATCGATGCAAATGATGCCGCCAAGATCCCGGAGCCGAAGTTGACGAGCAATTTCTCGAATAGCTTCCAGATTCACTTTCAAAGCAGTGCTTTCCTGGTCTTCCATGGCGTTGTGAGTAGCACTACTGCCACTGTTCACATCTATAACATGAAGCGCCTCTGTGTGCTCTATTACCAGATAGCCACCACTGGGCAAGCTCACGGTTTTGCCGAACAAGGTTTTTAACTGCTTTTCAATACCGGTTTGTTCAAACAATTTTTGTTTGCCGGCATGCAGCTTCACAATTTTTTCTTTCTCTGGGGCTATTTCATGAATGTAGTTCTTGATGTCGTAAAACATCTCCTCCGAGTCACATGTAATGCTGTCGAAGCTTGCATTCAATAAATCTCTTAAGATGGAAGATGCCCTGTTCATCTCGCCGATCACGATATCTCGTGGCTTGGCATTTCGCAGTACCTTGATGCCGTCTTCCCATTTTTTCACCAGGTTGTCCAGGTCTTTGAGCAATTCTTCAGACGTTTTACCAGCAGCCACCGTTCTAACAATGATGCTGCAGTGTTCAGGTTTTACAGCCGAAACGATTTTAGACAAACGGTTTCGCTCATCTCTGTCGCTTATTTTCCTGGAAACATTGACTCCTGATTGTGAAAATGGACACAAAACCAAGTACCTGCCAGCCAACGATAGCTCACATGCCAACCTGGGTCCCTTGGAAGAAATAGGTTCTTTACTCACCTGAACGAGTATTTGCTGGTTCTTGGTGAGCACCTGGGTTATTTTTCCTAGCTTGTCTATGTCAGCTTCAGCTTTATAAGAACCCATTCTGTAGGATGCGTTCTTTTGGGTAAGCAAGGAAGCTGTAAATTTATTCAGGGTTTTTACCTGAGGGCCAAGATCGAGGTAATGAAGGAATGCATCCTTTTCATGCCCAATATCTACAAAGGCCGCATTCAGGCCTTCCGATAATTTCTTAACGGAGCCTAAATATATGTCGCCTACATTGAATTTTGTTCCCTTTTCTTCAAAGTGATATTCGATGAGGCGCTTTTCTTGTATTAAAGCAATTCTATCGCCATTGGGCGATGAACTGATTACCAATTCATTATTCAACCTCTTTTACGCTTTTTTGGATAATCTGATTCTGAAACAGTAAAACCGCAAGCCGACTTAGTCTAGACCTGCGGTGTTATTTTTAAGAAGTAATTACTTCTTCTTATGCCTGTTCTTTCTCAGCCTCTTTTTGCGTTTGTGAGTGGCCATTTTGTGTCTTTTTCTTTTCTTACCGCAAGGCATGATTTTTAAAATTTATTGGTTTAACAATTCCTTAAGTTGCATTTCAATGGTTTCTTTTGTTTCGGGGTCCGCTTCCAGCTTCAATGCTTTTTGAAAACTGGTCACTGCTTCTTTTCTCAGGTTTAGTTTAGCCTGACTCAGGCCTAAATAATAATACCCGTTTACCGAAACCGGATTTATGCGTACTACTTCTTCAAACCGTTTGGCGGCTTTTCCAAATTGACCCGTTTGAAAACTAAAAATACCCAGATTGTACTGTGCAAATTCGTTATCAGGCTCTTTTTCTGCCACTTCTCTCAACATTAGAATGCCTTCCATGGGCTTATCTGTGCTGATGTAGGTAAGCGCAATTTTTGCTTTTACCGTGTTGTCAGAAGGATCGACTTGCAAGGCTTTTTCAAAAAAACCCCTGGCTTTTTCAGCGTTCAATTGTGCCGTTTCTTTTTTCAAACTCAAAGCAAGCAAAGTGGAATAAGCATCTCCAGCTGCAACAAAGCTTGATTTTTCGGGAAAATCTTTTGCCAATCTGCTCGCCAGGTTGGCGGCTGAGTCAGCCATGTTGTTTGCTTTGAAATAGGCTAAAAGCTTTTTTCGTTCTGCTAATTCAGATGAAGTACCTTTAACCTTGGCAATGCTTTGCTGAAAAAGACCTAAAGAGTCGTTTACATGCTCCGAGATTGCATGAACTTCATGATCTTTGTTCGGAGCATTGCCTGACTCCAGGTTGTTTGCTTTGCCTTTGTCTGTAGCCTCATTTTGCTGCACAACTACTTTTGGCAAATTGAAAATCAAAACCACCAAGACCACAGAAACCGTTGTGGCAATGATAATTTTCTTTTGCAATTGCAGCAGTGGCATAAAGCAGGCTTATTTGCCTTTCAAAGCTTTGCTTTCTTTTACCTGCTTCACAAACTCTTTCGAAGGTTTGAAGCTTGGTACAAAGTGCTCGTCAATAATGATGGCTTTATTTTTGCTGATGTCTCGTGCAACTTTTTTAGCTCGTTTTTTGTTGACAAAACTGCCAAATCCACGAACATAAATGTTTTCACCGCCAGCCATAGAGTCTTTCACAACTTCGAAAAATCTTTCTACTGTTGCTTGTACATCTGTTTTGTCAATCCCAGTTTTTTGGGCAATTTCGGATATTACTTCTGCTTTTGTCACTTTCGCAACTGTTTGATATTCAATGATAACTTTGGATACGTTCCAAAATTGAGGGGGCAAAAATAGCTGTAATTTTTAAACTAAAAACCTGATTGTTAGAAAATTGGAAGAAAAATTAATTAATCTTTAAGAAATGGAGTCTAAAATGCACGCTGAGGGGCTTTTGACGTGGTACAATATTTTTGCTCGTGATCTGCCATGGAGACATACTACAAACCCTTATCACATTTGGTTGTCGGAGGTTATACTGCAGCAAACCCGTGTAAATCAGGGCTTACCCTACTATCAAGCCTTTCTTCACCATTTTCCCACCATAGATCTATTGGCGAATGCAGACAGCGATCAGGTGATGCGGGTTTGGCAAGGTTTGGGCTATTATTCGAGGGCTAGAAACCTGCACAACACGGCCAAATATGTGCACGAAAAGTTGCAAGGGAAATTTCCTGACACCTACGCTGAACTGATTAAGCTTCCTGGAATTGGGCCTTATACTGCCGCAGCCATAGCCTCCTTTGCTTTTCAAGAACATGTAGCGGTGTTGGATGGGAATGTTTTCAGGGTGCTTGCCAGGCTATTCCTTGTGTATACAGACATTCTTTCGACCCAAGGTAAAAAGCAATTCAGTAAGCTTGCCAATGAACTTTTGCCCAAGAAAAACAGCCACATATACAATCAGGCTATGATGGAACTGGGAGCATTGGTTTGCTTGCCTAAAAATCCAGATTGCAACAATTGTCCACTTCAGAGTCAATGTTTAGCTTTTTCTGAGAAAAAACAAACAGACTTGCCAGTGAAACAATCGAAAGCTAAGCCCAGAAACAGGTATTTTCATTACCTGATTATCCGGAATCAGGATCAATTGCACCTGCGTCAAAGACTGGGCAAAGATATTTGGAATGGGTTGTTCGAATTTTGGGGAATAGAAACTTTGGAAAAAGATGCCGGATTGGAAAACTGGAAATCAAATTGGCCCGAACATTGGCCGGAATTCAAAATGGAGAAATTAATATTTTTATCCAATAAAAAGCACCAGTTGACTCACCAAACACTTTTTGCTCAAGCCTATTTGGTTGATTTTGATGGCAAACCAGAAAATATGGAATTCTATTCTGTTGAAGAAATTCATCAATTGCCAAAGTCCGTGTTGATAAATAAATTTTTTGCGGAATTGGATAAATTGTAATTTCGTAGTTCGCATTTTAAACCAAACTCATTATGGCTAGCTATAACAAGATTATCGTAATTGGATATCTGGGTCGGGATCCGGAAATCAGAATTTTGGACAACAACAGGAAAGTAGCAAACTTCAGCGTGGCTACAAGTGAAAGATACACAGATAAAAACGGTGTATCTGTTGAAAAAACCGAATGGTTTACTGTTAGTTTTTGGGGGCAACGAGCAGATACAGCTGCTCAATACTTGAAAAAAGGTACCTTGGTTTACGTGGATGGCAGACTAAGCACCAGACAATATACTGATCAAAGTGGTCAGGCAAGGTTTAGCTTAGAAGTTCTTGGCAGTGAATTTCAAATTTTGTCGCCTAAGCAATCTGAAGGAAATGAATATGGAAGTAGTGGTGGAGGCGAAAGCCGATCAGTTGCTTATCAGCCCGCAACTGCATCTTCAGCACCAGTAGCCTCTCCAGCAGATTTTGCTTCAACTGGAGGAGATGATGATCTTCCGTTTTAATGGATTATCAATTTTTAATCCAACAACAAAAAAGGGGCTGCAAAGCCCCTTTTTTGTTAGTTGCTCACCAGAAATTCATCGTGCTGGCTTCTATCGAGGCCCAGCTTTTCGTCTTCCTCGCTAACACGCAGAGGTAATATTGTATCAGTTATTTTCAGTAATAAAGAAGACCCAACAAAAGCAAAAATCGAAATCGCAACCAAGGCAAAAAGGTGATTAAGAAACAAAGTGGTTTCACCAAAAAACAAACCTTGATCCGTGACACTACTATTGATGGCTTTGGATGCAAAAATACCTGTCATCACCATGCCGACCATGCCGCCTACACCATGGCAAGGAAACACATCAAGCGTATCGTCCAACCGGGATCGTGAGCTACCCCAATGTGCCTGATAATTGGAGACGATGGATGCAATAGTGCCTATAAAAATGGACGTGAGAATAGTAATAAAACCAGCAGCTGGTGTGATGGTCAAAATCCCAACCACAGCACCAATACAAAAACCAAGAGCCGATACTTTTTTGCCTTTGGTTGCATCTCGATCAAAACCCATGCTAAACCAGCTGCAGCCGCTGTGGTGTTGGTATTGGCAAAAGCAATGGCAGCCAATGAAGATACACTTACCGCTGAACCAGCAGTCAAACCAAACCAGCCAAATCACCGCAATCCGGTTCCTAAAAGCGCAAATGGAATGTTAGCTGGAGGTAATACCTTAGACTCAACTTTCGATTTTTGGGGTTTTAGAAAAATTGCTCCTGCGAGAGCAGCCCAACCAGATGACATATGTACTACCGTTCCACCTGCAAAATCATGTGCACCCATTTGGAAAAAGTAACCGTTTGGGTGCCAGGTCATGTGCGCCAAGGTGGCATAAATAAACAGCATGATGAAGAACACATAAGACTTGAAATTGACTCTTTCGGCCATGGAACCTGTGACCAAAGCAGGGGTAATGACAGCGAACTTTAATTGAAAAAAGGCAAAAACCACTAAAGGAATGGTGGGTGCAAGCGATCAAGGTTGAGCATCTACAACGCCTTTAAAAAATAAGTGGTCGAGTGGGTTGCCAATAAATCCACCAATAGAACTGCCAAACACAAGGCCAAAACCAACAACTACCCAAAGCACACTCACTATGCCCATGGCGATGAAACTTTGAAACATGGAACATGGGTAGAAATCACATTTTGCTTGTTGGCCATGCCCCCATAGAAATAGGCAAGACCTGGTGTCATGAGCAGTACGAAAGCTGTGGCAACCATCATTCAAGCCGTTTCGCCACCGTCAATGCCTTCAGTAACGATGCTTCCGGGCACTGTGTTGGAAATACCAAAGCCAGAAAACTGATGAACAAAAGTACAATGAGCGGCAGTACATCAAATAATTTGCGGCTGATTTTCGACTCAACATGAAGACCCGGTTTCTCGGTCACAGGAATTTCTGTCAATGAACTCATATTGTGTCTAACTTTAATTTTTACTGTTGAAATGAAGAACGGCCTATGTTTTTCAGAAAAACTGATAATGCCTGAACCGGCACCTTCAATTTATTCTGTTTTGAAAAAATAAGTAGGACTTACCTTTCGCAAGTAAAAATCAGATTAATTGAAAAAATTTAAAATATTAGTTTAAAAATTATAAATCTTGCCTTTAGAATAGGGTAAAATTGCGATTTTATATGTTTTTGAATATTTTTAGGCAATTCTGTATTTTTAAGTTTATAAAGAAATTTATATTGAAAAATGGGATTTATTCAAAACTTTGAATGATTGGGAAACTCTAAAAATATACGTGTAAACAGATCTTAGGCTTCTGCGTGTTTAAACTGCATCTGATACAAATGCGCATAGTGTCCATTTCGTTGCAGAAGCTGTTCATGGCTTCCTTTTTCAACCACTTCACCTTTGTCGAGCACTATAATTTGGTTGGCTTTTTGAATGGTAGAAAGTCTATGAGCCACAATGACCGAAGTTCTACCAGCCATAAGCTTCTCAATGGCAGTTTGGATAAGTTCCTCTGTTTCAGAATCAACTGAAGATGTTGCCTCATCGAGCACGATAACATTCGGGTCATATACCATGGCCCGCACAAATGAAATCAACTGGCGCTGCCCAACACTCAATGTGGCACCTCGTTCCATTACTGGGTAATTATATCCACCAGGTAAGTTATCGATAAACTTATTGGCACCTACCAGTTCAGCGGCATGTTTAACCTGTTCGGCAGTAATTTCAGGATTGCCCAAAGTGATGTTGTTCATAATGCTGCCGGAGAACAAAAACACATCCTGCAGCACCACACCAATGCATCGCTTGAGTGCCGCAATTTTATAGTCTTGAATAGGCACATTATCAATGTTAATTTCGCCCTGATTTACATCATAAAATCGGGTCAAGAGGTTGATAATCGATGATTTGCCCGCTCCGGTTGCTCCCACAAAAGCAACTGTTTCACCTGCTTTAATTGAAAACGAAACGTTTTTCAGCACCCATTCTTCCTGGTTGTAAGCAAACCAAACTTGTTTGAACTCGATTTGGCCTTGCAGTTTGACAGGTGAAAGAACGCCTGTCTCAGGAATTACATCGTTGTTGTCGAGCAGTTTCAAAATACGGTCAATGGAAACGATACCCATTTGCAGGGTGTTGAACCGGTCGGCAATGGCACGTATTGGCCTGAAAAACATGGCGATATACATAATAAATGCAATCAATGTACCTAGCGTAACTTCCTCTGCAATAACGCCTTTGGCGCCGTACCATACCAATAGTCCTGTGCCCGCAGCGCCAATTACCTCAGCCACTGGAAAGTAGACAGAATAGTATAAAACCGACTTAATGTTGGCTCGTTTGTGCTCCTGATTGATGACTTCAAATTTTTTAAATTCTCTTTCTTCTGCTCCGAAAATCTGAACGATATTCATGCCTGTAACATGTTCCTGCACAAAAGCATTCAGATTAGCCACTGCTATTCTAGCGTCATTGAAAGCACCTTTTAATTTTTCTTTGAATACGTAGGTGCTGATAATAAGCAGCGGAAACGTAGATAGACTCACTAAACTCAGCTTCCAGTTTGTGTAGAACATGAGCACAACGATGAATACAAGCTGAAGCAGGTCGCCTGCCATGGAAGCCAGTCCTTCAGAAAATACATCGGAAAGTGTTTCGATGTCAGAAATATTTCTGGTGACCAGCCTTCCGATTTGGGTATTGTCGAAAAATTTTAGCTTAAGACTTAAGATGTGGTTGTATAGCTTTACCCTGATGTCTCGAATAATGGTTTGACCCAACCAGCCAGATAAATAGGTTTGAGTATATTGGGCAATAGATTGGAGTATTAGCAAACCAATCATAAGTAAAGCCATATTTGTTAACCCACCCATATCGCCCTCGGCCATGTATTTGTCAACTGACAACTGAATGAGGTATGGCCTGATAGGAGAAAGCGCTCCAGCCAGAATGGTGAGAAAGACAAGGCCTAAAAAAGCGGTCTTGTGAGGTTTGGCAAAGTAGAGGAGGCGGCGAAGGGTGATCCAGTTGAATATTTTGCCGCTTTTTTCAGCGTTTTTTTCCATGAATGTGGTTGCAAATTATCATTTATAAAAGCAAATTTGTTGATAAGGTTTTTAGTGCGAAAAAAATTAATTGGTTGAGGAGGCTTTGGTTAATTAGCTATCAATCTCGCTTAAAAAAACTGCTATGTGATGGAGTGCTATTTGGGGTGCCCAAAGTTTTGGTTCCATACCTATTTCAAGATGAAGATTTAAATATCAGCTTTATGTTAGCATTGTAGAAAGAAAGAAAATTGACGGCAATGAGAACAAGGGAAAATCTTAACGACATGATTTACAATATAATTGGTGCGGACATAGCTGTTCAAAAAGCAATTGGCTTGGGTTGCTGGAAAGTGTCCCCACCTTCTGGTTCGTTTTTCAATAACCAATTAATAATCAAAAACTTAAACTCTAAAATATGTTTCGTGAGACATGAAACAAGGCGGAGGCTTTTTATTTTTTGTCCTTTGACATTAAATTAGGTATCAATAGAATAATTATTGAAATAGAGGTTGTTAGCAAACCGCTTACCCACGCCATTTTGTAATTGAAAATTGTTGTAGTCTCTTCAGTGACGTACTCATCTCGATCATTACTGCGCAACTTTTGTGCAAGCTGAGCTGGAATCTCATGTCTTCCTCGGAAATACTTTACTGAATCAATTTCGTTGTATACGCCTATTGATACTCCAATAATCAAGCCTAAAGCTATGGCTATCAAAATTTTAGTTATTATTTTCTCCATAATCAAAGGGTTTGCTAAAAGATTTCTTAGATAGGATGTCCAATGCTTAAAAGGTACTCAATTTCCTTTTTGGGCAAACAGACCCACTCTGGTTTTTTGTTCTTTAAAATGAGGAATGTAAATGTTAGAAAAAACTTCTCTCCGGTCTTAAAGTCCTTTTGTTGGACTTCCAGTTTGCTTGGGAAATACCTTTGCCACCATATCAGCAACCCCACTCGTACCCATTTGCACCTTAGATTTGCACTGTTGTATTAATTCAAGAAACCATTCTAAATTCGTACAATGAAAATTCTTTCGGTTAAGAGGGATTCGAGCGACCCACCCCGTTACTTAGGCTTATGACCTATCCCGTTTGCTGGTGCTTGATTCCCCTCTGAACTAAGACCTATATAAGAGTTCGTTTTCGATAAGGTTACTAGGCTACAGTTCAGATTCTTAACCTCCAGATTTTTCCCAAACCAAAAATAGTAGACGCTTATGAAATTTGAAAATTTTGTGGGTATAGATATCAGTAAGGACACACTGGATCTTGCCATTTTGACAAAACATGGGGAATTATTCAATCTCCAGATATCCAACGAAAGACAGGAAATTGAGCAAAGGGTTCCCCAATGGCTATCTGAGCACGATGCACAATCCTCTGCCACTTTGATGTGTGCAGAACATACAGGACATTTTGGAATGAAACTCATTGAGATTAGCTTGAAGTTAGGCTGGAATCTTTGGATGGAATCTCCCTACAAAATCGTGCACTCCCAAGGCTTGATTCGAGAAAAAAATGACAAAATTGATGCTCGAAGGATAGCACGATACGCAAACAGATACCAGGATTTGGCAACTTTAGTAGCTGTTTCAAATAAATCGGTTCAAATACTTAGCCACCTCAATTCTGAACGAGAAATTCTGGTGAAAGACAGAGCCAGGTACGAAGGCCAAATAAAACAAGAGGAAGGCTTCCTGGATGCGATCTATTTTAAGTCAAAGAAAAAAAGAGTAGAAAAAGCGATCCAGTGGCTAACAAAAGCGATAAAAGAGGTGGAAGCTGAAATGGATAAAATCATCAATTCAGACCCCGAAATAAAGAAGAATTTTGAAGCAATGTTATCCATAAACGGTATTGGCCCACAAACAGCCATTGCAACCATTCTTGCAACGGATAACTTCAATAAGTTCGACGATGCACGAAAATTTGCCTGTCACGCAGGCTGTGCTCCATTCAAATATTCGTCGGGTACAAGTAAAAACTCGAAGCACAAAGTTTCGCACAAGGCCAATAAAAATCTCAAACGGCTTTTCCACATGGCTGCTGTTTCCACCCTGCGGGTGAAGGGAGAAATGAAGGAATATTATGACAGAAAAGTTGGGGAAGGCAAAAACAAAATGTCGGTGATAAACGCAATCAGAGCAAAACTGATAGCAAGGATTTTTGCCCTAGTGAAATCTGGAAGAAAATATGAAAAAAACTATAATGCAATGCTTGTTTAAATCATAAGAGTAACGGGGGCGGACGAGATTTGCGTTTCCAACGCAGCTATGATAAAACTGTAATTCCATGAATCAATCCACTCGCACCCGTTTGCAAGGTGCGGTCGAGAAAGCCGTTTGTAACGGCAAATCCTATCCTTCCCCACACCAGCCCTCGCCCAGCACTTTTATTTCCTCCCCTTGCCAAATGTCAGTTTCTTGCAGGCCAACACACACCAACCGATATGAGCAAGGCAATTTTTCGTTCCGGCATTTGCTGGTTGTAGCTTTTGCAATCTTTTGCACCTGCACCTGCCCAATTCAAACTTTCTCATCCGGAATATGCAGCCATACAATCCAAACTATTGCACAACTGAAACACCTGGTACAACAACTCCATGCTCACCCATGTGCACATGCCTTCGGGTTTTGCGCTCACACCGCTCTTGTTATTTTGCAATTCAAGGTGTTAGTTAGGTCATTTGGCTCCCTTGCCTTGAAATAGGGTGGGGGTTGAGGCACAAAACAAGAACACGCTTAAATAAACGACATTAGGTTTGAAATCTGGAAGCCTTTTGATGCATTTACAATTCGGCTAAGAACATACACCTGTGCCGTATACTTGGTAGCCCTCAATACACTGTATTTCTTCTGTCGTTGTGGTGATTAAAAAAGATATCATGACAGCCTAAGGCTAGCTTACTCTTTCACAATTTTGACAATGCTTTCTTCCGAGCCATTGCTGATATGTACTAAATACATACCCGATGCAAAGTTTTCGATGTTGTAAATTAAAGTATTGCTTCCTTCTGAAATCATTTTCTTCTCTTCAATAAGAACCCTACTTTGCATGTCAGTAATTTTTACCCCTAGTTCTCCTTCTTGAGGGGAATGTAAATCTAAACTGAAACGGCTTGCAGTGGGATTCGGATATAAATTAATGTTAAAAAAATCCGAGCCTACCGCTTTCCTACTATGCATGCTTGAATTTTTAACACAACGAACTGACAGAGCCATGCGAGTCCAATGTTCGTTGGTAATAGATGCAGCCGCACTTGAAGAAGTCATATTCATTGAAAAAGCCTCAGTACCAGAATCGTGGAATGAACCAGTCCACCATTGACCTGTTGTTAAAAATCCTCCAAATGTACTCGAGGTTAAATTGCAACACCAACGAAAACCACCAGGAAGACCAGAAAAACCCGTACTATTGGAAGCACCTGAATTGGGCGATGCCCAATAGTGGTTTCCAGCACTTTTTAGCTTTCCTCCGGCTATTGATTCGCCTCCCAAACTACTTATCATGTTTGTAAAAAAAGGTTCTTCAGAGGGCACTGTCCACCCAGTAGGACACAAGCCTCTCGGGTCTACTACGGCAAAAAAGTTATAAAGTTTTCCATATGGGCATTCATTTGCAGGATTATTATTCATGTGGCACCATGCCCCTGTGCCAAAAGGTCTTGGTTCAATTGTTGCGTTCCAATCTGCATTATTAATGGGATTAGCAATCAGGTCACCGTTTCTATACCTGGTTGTTCTAAGGTTTTCGGCCATCCAAGTAAACGACCCAATAACTATTGTTTTATAGACGTTTCCATCCACATCGGAAACAGTGCCGTACGTTTTTCCAGGATTATGCACATTGGGTGCGCCACAAGAATGAGGCGCACCAGTGCCATCACTGGCTACCAATCTTGACAAGTTACATCTCTGGCCGCCTATATTTAATGCAAAATTAGCGACGCCGCTGCCTATAGGGGTGCCTGAAATCGTGTATGTTAATGAGCCGTTTCCCAAAAGGAACCTTCCCGAAGTAAGCACAGCGGTGAGACCGGTTACTCCGGTAGAATGTACACTCTGACCATTGTGTGAGCCACTATTTCCTCCTGTATATGGCACAGTACTCGTAATTCCTATTGCCGCTGTTCTTTGTGTAAGCACACCAATATGAGTAGCAGAGGCGCACTGAAGAACAGTGATGCTGCCAGGTAATACATTTCGGGTGATGGTACACGTTCTGCCTCCGATATTTAATGCAAAACTGGCGATTCCGCTACCGATAGGAGTTCCAGAAATGAAGTAAGTCAATGATCCTGTACCATTGGCAAAAATACCACCCAAAACCGTTGCAGTAAGTCCGGCTACCCCTGTAGAAATTACACTTTGGCCGTTGTGCGTACCCCCATTGCCACCAGAATATGACACAATACTATTAACGCCACCTGTAGTAAGCAAGCCTGCAATTAGGGTACCGGAATGTGTTACCAAACCACAATTCAGAGTTGAAATTGTTCCTGCCGGGTAAACTGTTCGTGTCAAAACACATGTTCTTCCACCAATATTCAAGGCAAAACTCGCTGTTCCGCTTCCATTCGGAGTTCCCGAAATATTGTAAGTTAGTTGTTGCTCTCCTACGGCAAATCGACTGGCTGCTAGAGTGGCTGTTAGCCCTGTTACACCTGTTGAATTCACGACCTGGCCACTATGGCTTCCCCCATTACCTCCTTGATACATTATCACACTGCGAACACCGCTTGCTGAAGCCCCTTGGGTAAGCGTGCCAAGGTGGCTTGCAGACGCACAATTGAGGGAGGAAATGCTGCCTGGAAGCACTGTTCGAGTCAAAGTACAGGTTTTTCCTCCGATATTTAATGCAAAACTGGCGGTTCCATGATTATTTGGGGTACCCGAAATAGAAACCGACAAATTGCCTGAGCCATTTAAAAATGATCCAGCCAAAATGGATGCAGTAAGTCCTACTACTCCGGTTGAAGATATGGTTCGGCCATTGAAACTGCCACCATTTCCTCCGCTATATGGCACAGAACTATTGACCGAAGCTGCTGCTAAGCCTGAAATTAATGACCCATTATGGGTTGCTAACGCACAATTTAATGCGGAAATGCTGCCAACAGGTACAACTAACCTGGTGAGGGTACATGTTCTTCCGCCAATGCTCAAAGCGAAACTTGCTGTTCCAGCACTTGATGGAGTCCCGGTTATCACATAAGTTAAATTGCCAGATCCTATGGCAAAGGTGCCTGGTGATAGAGTTGCAGTTAACCCGGTCACGCCTGTAGATGTTCTTGTTTGTCCGCTGTATGCGCCTCCATTGCCCCCTGAATATTGAACTAAACTACTTGCGGAGCTAATAGTGACACCAGCTGTGATAACATTAATGTGAACTGCTGATGCACAATTTAAGGAAGTAATAGTACCTTGGGCAAATACATGGCAATTGATCAAAAAGAAGAGAAATGATGTTTGAATTAGTGTTTTCATTATGGGATTTCAAATTTGTTTTTTACAAAATTATACATGAATTCTAATTTAAATTATACCAATTACCAATTGACGTCTATGAATTATCAAATGGCTGATTTGACTTATTAGTTGGATTGGTATGTTATAAATTGCTCTCCTACCCCCACCTATTTCCACCGCTTCCACTTAACTTAGCCATTTGCGAAGGCCATACAATCGACCACTCGCGTGCGGTCGAGAAAGCCGTTTGTAACGGCAAATCTTATCCTTCCCCTTCCCCACACCAGCCCTCGCTCTGCACTTTTTTTCCTCCCCTTGCCAAATGTCAGTTTCTTGCAACCCAATACACACCAAACGATATGAGCAAGGTAATTTTTCGTTTCGGCATTTGCTGGTTGTGGCTATGGCAAACGCTTGCGCCTGCAGCTGCCCAATCCAAACTTTCTCATCCGGAATATGCAGCCATACAATCTAAACTTTTGCAGGGCTGGAACACCTGGTACAACAACTCCATGCTCAGCCATGTGCACATGCCTTCGGGTTTTGCGCTCAGCCTGCGCTGGAAACAACATGCTAAAAACCAGGAAGTATTGCTTCGGGAGGCGCTTATAAGCCATGCCAACGCAGGAGCTCCCGAAATTCTGCCTCGTGAACACGCCTGGGACGGCAGCTATACTCGCCTCGTATTCAAGTGGCAACAAGCGCATGCTGATATAGAAACCTGTTCCGATGGCGAAAACATCATTATCAGAATTACCCAAAGGCAAAAGCCAGCCTTTCCTGTAAAAGTAGCACTGGAGGCCAGCTATCTGTGGAACAAGGCGGGTGCTGCTTTTCGGGTGAAGGACAACCTGCAAACGGTTGACAGTCAATATACAGTATTTACAACCAACACCTTAGCCGAAGATCCAAATATGGGTTTAACCGGACCTTATTTACCTGTTTATGCCGATTCGGTTGTGGTTTTTTCAACCGGCAAAAAGCTGAGTTTCGAGCAGGCTAACGCAGTTATGCTTCGCCAAAAACAAGCGTATCAAATCCGGTGTGCAGCTTTTGGAGACCAGGCAAAAAGCTATGAAGCCCTGCAAAGTTGCATGGCCTGGAACACCATCTACGATCCCTTGAACAACAGGGCTATATCCACCGTGAACCGGCAATGGAACATCAATAGGGGAGGTTATGGCATGTTTTGCTGGGACAATTTCTTTGGCTCCATGCTTTGCGGTGTAGATAATAAAGAGTTATCCGCTGCCAACCTGATCGAAATGCTGAACGAGCGAACTCCCGAAGGATTTGTGCCAAACAACAGCCAAGGCAACGGGAGAAAATCATTGGACCGCAGTCAACCTCCGGTAGGATCATTGGCCGCCTGGCAGTGGTATGCCAAATACAAAGAAAAATGGTTGCTCGAAACCGTTTTTGAACCGCTACTAATCTGGAATCGCTGGTGGATGAAAAATAGGCTGTATAAAGGAATGTTGTGTTGGGGTTCAACCCCTTCTCCCAATCCATGGAACGACCAAGCCTGGCACAACCGCTTAGCCGCAGCACTGGAATCCGGTCTCGACGATTCTCCCATGTACGACAACCTGGAGTTCGACTCCATCAACCACATTTTACCCTTGCACGATGTGGGCCTGAATGGTTTATATATCAACGATTGCAAACTATTGGCGAACATGGCAGCCGAATTAGGCCGAACTGCGGAACAAAATGAATTACTGAAGAGGGCTGTTCAGCTGGACAAAGCCCTCAAAACATGTTGGAATCCAGCCCGAAATATGTTTATGAATAAACATGCAAACACCGGGCAGTTTTCAGATATGGTTACCCCTACTTTGCTTTATGCCTTACTGTCGGGTACGGCTTCCACCCAGCAAGCCAACCTGATGGTGAAGCAAACCTTGGAAAATCCGGAAGTTCTTGGTGGTGAATTTATCATTCCCTCACTGAGCAGATCTCATCCTGAATTTCCACGCCAACGTTACTGGAAGGGAAGCATTTGGCCGCCGCTCAATTTTTTGGTGTACCTGTCGTTAAAGCAAGCAGGGCAAAAAACAGCGATGAAAACACTGTCACAAAAATCGGTTTCACTGTTGCTGAAAGAGTATGAAACGAAGGGATTTGTCAGCGAAAACTACTCTTCCATCACAGGAACAGGCGATAATCCGGGCATCAAAAGTGAACATTATTATTTTTGGGGAGGTTTATTAGGCCTCATCGGTTTGATGGAAGCTGGATTATATTAATATTTGTAACAATGTCCTTAGCTCCCTCTCCTCTGGAGAGGGCGGGGGGTGAGGTATTTCAGTAAAACTCTTTTCATGCGTCAATTTTTACGATTTCTTTGTTTGTGCCTCGTTTTACCTTTTACAGGTAAAGCCACACACATCGTAGGCGGTGAATTTCAATTGACTCACCAGTCAGGTTTTACCTACGAGATTAATCTTACCTTATATTTCGACGACATCAATGGCAGTCCTCAGGCTTTGGATGCCGAAGTGAACCTGCACTTTTTCAGAAAATTCGACAATGCTTTCATCAACACCGTTGTTGTTAATCTCGACAACAGCCAAGGCACATTTGTAAACTACACCAACCCCCGCTGCACCACGGGAACCGCTGTGGTGCTCAGTACCAAAATCTTCACCTACACCCGCTTAATCGAACTCACGCCCAATCTGTTTAGCCACCCTGCTGGCTACTACGTGGTGTGGGACAGATGCTGCCGCAACAACAACATCAACAACATTGACGATCCCGGAGGAACAGGGCAAATGTTCTACATGGAATTCCCTCCAGTAGTTTCTAATGGTCAGCCATTCGTGAACTCAAGTCCAACCTTATTTAAACCGCTCAACGACTACGCATGCTTAGGCCGCTTATTTCAGTTCGATTTTGGTGGTGCGGACGGGGAAGGAGATTCGCTGGTGTATAGTCTCACCAATCCTTTAAGAGGCTTGGGCACACGTGACAATCCGAGGCCTTTAGATCCCCCATTCACAGCCAGCACTACCGTTACCTGGATGCCGGGATTCGACGAGAACAGGCAAGTAAGAGGAAGTTTGCCCTTATCCATTGATCCAAGAACCGGAAGGTTGAGCCTCATACCTGGTGAATTGGGTTTGCATGTGTTCGCCATTAAGGTAGACGAGTATAGAAACGGGGTAAAAATCGGACAGGTAAACCGAGAATTTCAATTGTTGGTGCGGGATTGTCCATTCAATGCGCCACCTAGGGTACAAATTGAAAATCCGGCCATGGAAGGCGGATTTTTGGGCGACAACGACACCATGCGTATAGACGGACGGTGCTTTACCTTGCGCCTCAGCGACTCCATCAGCAATGCACCCAGCGATTCCTTGTATCTGACCATAAAAAGCACCCTGCCTGGAAGCACATTCGAAAGATACAGGCGAGGATTCAGGGTTCGAAGTGCAACCGATACTGCTATTGTTCAGTATTGCCTTCCAGGCTGCGACTCCTCGTTGATCAACAGGTTTTATCCCATCAACATCAGTGTGCGGGACGATGGTTGTGCCGTGCCGCTTCGAGACTCTGTTACAATTCAGGTTTATTTTGAAATTGAAAATCCAAGGCCACCTGCATTGACGCTCTTGAGTGGAATATCAGATGGCGATACCATTTCTATTCGGTTGGGTCAATCCTATTCCTTTCAAATTACTGCTTCAGACTCCGGCGAAGTGCTTACTTTTTCGACCATCCACCCTGGTGGTGCACCTGTAGTTTCGCATGGCTACCTGTTGGAAGCAGGAGCTAATTCTCGTGCTGATAGCCTGGGATATACCGTAATTTTTAATCCCTGCAATGCCCAACCCGGCATTTATCCATACACCTGGGTGGTGAAAGACGATGCTTGCCCCACGGGCAGCGACTCGACCACCATTTATTTGAAAATTAATTCAGAAGGCATTAGTCCACAAGCCAGTTTGCCCAACCCTCCAGGGCTGAAAGATGGCGTTCCAGCATACACGGTGGTGGCAGGTCAGCAGCTTACTATACCGGTGGCAGGTCGGGATACTACGGACAGGGTTTATTTGAGCGCATTTTCCCCTGACCTGAATGTAAACTTACCTGCCTTTTCTTTTTCGGCAGACCCAAATGGAAACCGTCAGTTTATTTCGGGTAATTTCAATTGGAATACCACCTGCAAAGACACTTCCTCAAAACCTTACCGCATATACTTCCTGGCCGAAGATTCTGCTTTTTGCCTGCTACCATCACGTGACACGGTGTTGGCTTTGGTCTTTGTAGTTCCCGATCTGCCCACCCAAAACTATTACCTCCTGTTTAATGGTGATACCCTCAGGCAACTCTCAGCTGGTTTAATACATAAAGATGTGATTGAATTTGAACTGATCGGGGAAGCAGACAAGCCTATTCCCATGGAGCTTTCATATCGGGCCTCGCCTGGCAGTCGAAACGAAACCTTTGCCATCACGCAAGAATCACAGCGCATAAAGGGTGTTTTTCGATATACCGCCAAATGCGAAGATGTCTCTTCCGACAGCATCATCTATGCCTTTCAGTTTCGCTCTGTTTTTTGCGAAACCCCAACCATTGAAACCATACGAGTCGCCATTGCAGCCAAAGATACTTTGCCTTCGGAGTTCATTCCGCCCAATGTGGTTACCCTCAATGGAGATGGAAAAAATGATTCCTGGTATATCTACAACCGCATTCCAGAACAAACTTGTAATTATGTGATGGAACAATGCACCATTTACAACCGCTGGGGCAAACCCATTTTTGAAACCACAGACCCTCGTTTTGAATGGAAGCCTGTAATCGAAGACACAGGCATGTTTTTCTATTACATCAGGTTTAAAGACAAGGCTTACCGGGGCTGGATTCAGGTGTTGACGGGAACGGAATAGCTACTTCCCCCGCCGGTCTTTCCACATTTATTTGGTCAAACCATCCAAATTATTTCCGTGATTCAATCTTGTGGAGGCCAAAAGAAAACCGTAACAGGGTGGCTTCTTTCTAGCTCAGGTCTTGAAATCCTCCTCAGATGAAAGTATAGGGGAACTGTTCAGAATTGCATTTCTGCCCCATTATTGCCAAATCGAACTTGGGTGAAAGGTTTTCTTTTTCTTTAAATGTTCAACAATTTGTTCTGTTGTCATTCCTTTCAATTCTTCACTAATCTTATCCCTGATTGAGCGAAGATTAGTAAGTATTGATTTGTCTTTTTTTTCTTTAGTCTTCATATTCTACAATTTCTTGTGGTGAACGAATGTCAAGAATTTTGTGCCCGTATTTAAAATTTACAGCATTGTAACCTCTGATTCTCAGGTGGTTTACTATATGCTTAAAGTTCCAGCTTACCAAAACATCTGCATAATTTAATGTTGCAATCGCAATGTGAATGCAGTCAGAGTGGCTAGTCTGTCCAACTACCTTTTCATCAATGTATTTGTCAGCCAATTGAACAGCTTGTGTTGTGATGTCTAACCATTCAATATTTTGTATTGGAAGTGATGCTGCCAAAACTTTTACTTGTTGTGGTGCATTTTCAAGTTCAATGTCTGTAAGCCTGGAAACAAGCACTTTGAAGGCACCTTTAGAAATTCTATCAAATAGAACCTTAGTCCACAGTTCAAACTCTGGTTCAAAGTATCCACCAAAGACAGATGTATCTAAATAAATTCTTTCCACAGTTCAAATTTACATAGTTTTTGGTGTCAAACAATCAGTTTGAATTCTGCACCTGTTTGGAGATTTGGTTTCTGAACTTTAAGGTTTTCACTAAATCATTAGGCTCAGTTTCTCAATGCAAAGGGATTTTGCCTTTCATAAACGCCCTGTTTTAAAGATGATTGAATTTATGCTTACAGGTAACGACTAACTACTTCCCCCGCCTGTCTTTCCACAACTGATTAAACGATTTCGGAGCCAATTTGATATCACTTCTGCGCTTACCCCAGGTGTTTTTAAACAAGACCGACAAGGCCCAATTTTTAATATTGCTTCCACCGATATTCATCAGACTTCGGTTTTTCATGGCTATCGTCCAAATTTTAAAACCCAGTTTTTCATAAGGGTTGCCCAGGTTTTCGTCGATCGACTGTTTTCGGTTCTGAAGCAGAATGTTGTGAATATCTATTTTTACCGGACAAACAGCAGTACAACCCCCACAAAGCGAACTGGCATAACTCAAATGTTTGAATTCCTTTAACCCAAAATACTGAGGTGAAATGATGGAGCCAATGGGCCCGCTGTACACACTTTCGTACGTATGGCCTCCTACGTTTTTATACACAGGGCAAGCATTCAAACAAGCCCCGCAACGGATGCAGTTCAAGGCTTGTCGTTTCACTTCGTCGGCGATTAGTTTGCTGCGGCCATTGTCCAACAATACCACATACATTTCTTCGGGGCCATCAGTTTCTCCTGGTTGCCGGGGTCCCGTAAATATGGTGTTGTACACCGTCACCTGTTGACCAGTTCCGCTGGTGGCCAACAAAGGCCAAAACAGGTTGAGGTCTGCCATGCTCGGCAGCATTTTTTCTATGCCAACTACGGCAATATGTATTTTGGGAAACGTGGTGGTTAAACGTGCATTTCCCTCATTTTCGGTTACTGCCACACCGCCAATGTCAGCTATCAAAAAGTTGCCACCCGTGATGCCAATGTCGGCATCGGTGTATTTGGAGCGCATCAGCCGGCGGGCAATCATGGTCAGTTGCTGCGCATCGTCGGTTTTTGGGGTGTTGAGTTTTTCGTGAAACAGATTCGACACATCTTCCTTGCTCATGTGCATGGCCGGTGTAACAATGTGGTAAGGCCTTTGACCTGCCAATTGCACGATATATTCACCCAAATCGGTTTCAAATGCCTCAATGCCATGTTCTTCCAGGTAGTCGTTCAGGTGAATTTCTTCGGTCACCATGCTTTTCGACTTCACCACCAGTTTCGCATGGTTCTTTGTGAAAATCTGTACAATCTCCAGCAGCGCCTCTTTGGCGTCGGTGGCCCAGATCACTTTACCTCCTTTTTTGGTGAATCGGGTTTCAAACTCCGTGAGGTATTTGTCGAGCTGCAATATGGTTTGCGACTTGGTGTATTCCGCCCTGTCTCTGGCTAACTCATGGTCTGCATACTGGGTCAATCCCTGATCCACCGAAGCCTTGTACTTGCCCATGTTGTTGGCAATGGTTTTCCTATGCTTCAGGTCAAAGGTTTTGGTTTCCGACTCTTCCAGAAATTTTTCAGCTGTATTCATGTTGTTGTTATCCGTTAGCAGGTAAAACAGGACGTTCCATTTTTGCGCCACATTGCTGGCAGGTGCAAAGTGTTTCATTGTCAAAAAATGCATGCATCACCACAGGCAATTGGGTCACAATATCACTCACATCAACAAACGCACTGTACAGTTGGTTTCCGCAGTTTTCACAAAACCAGTAAAATCCATCCTGTTCCGCTGAGGTTCGGTATCGTTCTATCACCAATCCAACAGTATTTGGGCCTCGCTGCGGCGAATGCAAGGTGCGGGGGGGTAATAAAAACATATCGCCCGGCCTCATGTGCACCGATTCAAACTTGTTTTCAACCACCATTTTCAACTCAATGGTTCCTTCCAATTGGTAAAAAAGTTCCTCACCCTCGTTGTAGTGATAATCTTTCCTGGCATTGGGTCCGCCAACCACCATCACAATAAAATCTGCATTGCCGGTAAAAATCTGCTGATTACCCACTGGCGGTTTCAGCAAATGCCGATGTTCGGCTATCCAGTTTTGGAGGTTGAAAGGAGGTAAAAAAGCAGGCATGCAAGTGAATTTGGTTCAAAAATAATGCAGCCAATTTTCTATAGCATGGTATTACCTGAAAAACACGAAAATAAAGATGAGATGAACTGCTTGTAGATTGAAAATCTTGATAGAAATCTTAATAACATCCCATTTCAAGTATTTCATACATGCGTATATTTGTTGTATGAGATATTTGATTGAATGGCCTGAAAACCAATCGCCACCCCTTGAAATTCTAGAAAAACTGGTACACGAAGGTGCCGTTTTATCCGAATTGCCTCAAACAAAGCACTTAGCCATTCCAGGATGGAAATTGACAAATGCAGCTTTGGAAGTAATTATCGACGCTTCTTTATCTTCAAAGTCAAGCCCAAAAGAGGAAGTGCTTCAGCGGATTGCAGGTAAACTACATGCGAGCCAGGATTGAGATTCCCGAAGAAGCTGAGGAGATTAATTCTTGAGTTTCTTATGTGCCCTACTGTGCCTCATGTGTTTCAATTACACTAATTATTTGAACAAACTCATATGTTTACATAAAGAGTTCAATTCCATTTTCTTCATTGTTTAATTCAGCTCTCAAACCAAAACCCATTAAGCATAGTTTATCCTTTCATTACCTTTACCTCCATGTCCAAAACTGCTGCTGAACTACCCATCAAAATCTCGGAACGAGCCAGAGAAGAAGTACAAGCCATCATGTCCGTCAAAAGTATTCCGAAAGGATATGGACTCAGAATTGGCGTGCGAGGCGGAGGTTGCTCAGGGGTTTCGTTTATTGTAGGTTTCGACAAGCCCAAAGAGAAAGACGACATCTACGATCTTGGCGATTTCCAGGTACTGATCGAAAAGCGCCACACCTTGTACGTGGTTGGTTTACTGGTTGATTTTGTGGACACAGCTACGGAGCGTGGATTTTCGTTTCAACATCCGGATTTAGAGAATTCTGATAGAAAGTAGCATTTCGGGCTCTGACTTTCGCTTACTGCTGCTTCATCCACTTTCCCTGATAAGAATCCTCGTTGGATTTCAGTATCAGGTAGTACAAACCTGGTTTCCATGTGTGCGTGTGAATGTCGTGATTTCCGTTTGTTTGACTTGTGTACATACATTTGCCTTGTTGGTCAAACACGTGAACTTTTCCTTGCAGTCCGGCTGCGGAAACATGCAATAAATCTGTACCAGGATTAGGATATACTTGCAAAAGGTGAGCTCGATATGTGGATTTTATACGTAACGATTCCAATGGCCTGTTCACCACCTTGGCCAGGCCGTAGTTAGGGGCATCGCCAAAATGGCTAAAAGAACCCCCTACTAACATATTCAATGAATCCATTTGAACCATGCATTGGACAAGTCCGAAGCCTACTGAAAGACTTACAAATTGTGTGTCAACTTCCCATTGAGCATTACGCCTCATAAGACTGAATCCTGCCGAAGTACTTTGATTTGGCAACACAGTGCCAATGTCTTGGTTGGCTAATACCATGGTAGTATTGTCAAAAATGGTGTCTGTTGGCAGTATTACAGGGCTGAACGAAAAATCAGCAACGACACTTCCATTTTCTTCAAGTTTAATCAGACTCGTTTCGGGTCGTGTCCTATTGTTCTGCGAGTTTTGTTTATAGGCCACTGTGGTTAACAGATATTGGCTCCCCACCTTTTGAATATTCGAAATACCACCTGCCCCGGAAGTAATGGGTTGAGCCTCAAAATTTGTATCCAATGAACCATTTTCTCTTATTTTCAAAAGTTGTGAAATAGCAAATGGTTGAGGGTCATTTCGCCATCTGGATGATTGACTCACAAACAAATCGCCATTGTTAAGTCTGTGCAGGCCATTGAGACCTGTAGATTCATACGGAATAAAGCTTATATCTTTTTCACCATTAGCCAGGTATCTATACAGCACAGTTTTCGGTTGAGTGAAACCGACAGGTTGCAGACTAATGAGTGCATAAATGGTATTTTCTGGGCCAGCTAATGCTGAAATGAGCTTGACAAATCTCCCTGTTCCACCCATGCCGCTGGTGTCTGGTTGCCAAATATCCATTGTATCGCCATTGGCTTGCAGCAAATGCAAATTATTGAATATCCCCGTTCTTGGCGCTACCAAAGTTGGATCAGTCAGCACCACCAGTTGCCCGTTGGCCATCAGCGATAATTGCTTAATAGGGAAACGACCTGGCGATAGCGGTCTTGTGAACAACAGTGAAGAACGAAATAAGGTGTCTTGTTCTCCACTGGGCAAAATTCTGATGATGCCTGGACTACTTCGTCCTTTGAATTGGGTGAATTGACCTGCAGCAAAAAACTTTTTCGAGCCATCGGGAAGCAATAGGTTTACAGGCCCGTCAAGGCCTTGTGTTTTTTGTTCTACTTCCAATGTGCCACTTTGAAGTAATTTCACAAAGCGGTACTGAAACTGCTTATCGAGACCAAAGTAGCAAAGCTGATTGCCTTGTAAAAAAAACCTGTGCTTGAAATCATCTACTTCCCTCGATACACCCGAAAATGAGGTTTCTACTACAAAAGAAGGGTCAAAGACACCAGTGGCTGTATGTCGGCGCAGTTGCCACCTGCCCTGAAAGGGCTCTGCAATGTAGGCAGCGCCACCGTTGTCAAAAGCCAGTAAATGGCCGGCAATAAAAGGAGTGATGACTGAATAACCCGAGGCCAGTGCTCCGGTATTGGTTAGTCTTCTTACCCCAATATACGGATGATGAATCAAAACATCTCCATTGCCTAACTCCTTCATGGTGATGAGCATTTTGTTTCGCCCATTTAGAGAAAAGCTGATGTTGCAATTGAATGTACGATCTACCACGCCTTGGGAGGTATAACGCCTGAGTTTAAAACTATCTAAGTGAAGCGCCAGAAATTTTTCGTTTTGCAATAATAGGAAGCCGGAATACGCTTCTTGATCAAAGCGATGGAAGTTTCTATCTAATTCTCCGTTGGCATTAAATTTTCTTAAAACGCCGACTTTACCCCATGGGACTTGCATGAAACCGGTGGAGGTAGATGGAAAAAAGTTCCCTTCCGAATAAAAAGAATTGAATGATAAATCCTGACTGAAGTCTCGATTCAGTTTAATCATGGGCAAACTTTTATCCACGCTTTCCATCAAAAAAGTTTCACCGGTTTGCAGGTGCGGACGATAATTTTTTACATCAATAACAGGGTTTGGAAGCTCGTTGTCCAAATTACCATCTGGCTTCAATTTTACAAGCCCTCTTTTTTCAAACCCCGAAAAATAATCGCCTGGCCAACTTATCAGCATGCTTCCATTTTCAAATACCTGCAACTGATGTAGATGTTGGTTAGGCCCGTAACTCCTGCCCGAGCTAAAGTCACCAGACACTGTTCCCGAAATTTGCCCGGCTGCCTCCAGAATTGCGAAGGAAAGGAACCATAGAGCAAAATAGTACTTCATATAAGCTCAAATAAAATTCAAATGTATAGCTGTCACCCTGAATTACCTAACCAGTTCAGGGCAATTAATTGTAAAATTTCTCTTGCAGAAATGCGGAGCATATTCTATTACTTTAGCTCAAACAAGAATTTTACATGGCAGCAGTTTTGGAATTCCCTCCTTGGCTAAAAAATAAAAAAGCCCCTCATAACTTAAAAGGGGCCTTTTTAAAGTGTGTTTTCATTAAAGAGGGTTGTTGTTGGTATGATCGCCAACTTCCACAATGCCATTGGCAATGATATCTTGTTCATACGTATTGCATCCTATGAGAATGGCCGTTAGCTCATTTTCCTCTTTGTTCTTTTCTCTCATGCCAAAATAAACCCTGAAGTATTCGCAGTCAGTTCCATCCAATATGGCCTGAACCAAACTCTTGTCGAAAGTAGCACTTACAGGATAAGTTGAATGTGCTGTACGGTAGGCTAGGGTCATAGCCCTTGCTTCTGTATCTGAAATTGTAGATCCTTTTGCCATGATGTTAATAACTTAATTGTGAGCTATAAAGATAGATAACCGAATGAAAAGCTACCCGGATTTAAACATGTATTTTCGATATTGTCTGCATTTTTTCCTGTGAATGAGGGAGTGTCAATTTTTGCCTGCTGCTATTTGATTTCTTTTTGTTTAATGCAAGTGCTTGCAAATGAAAATGGGATTCAAGTTTTCTCAGTTTTTCTTTTCCATATACTTTTGTCTATCTATGCGGGCTTGAAAGAGCTCAGACTCTACTAAACCACTACCTACATGCAACCAATATACAAAAAATATCCTTGGATTTGCGTTTTTGCACTATCCTTGATTTTTGTTTTCTCCGCCAATGTTTTTGGCCAAACCTACATCAACGAAGATTTTAACGGAACCCCGATACCGACCGGATGGACGGTTACTGATGGAGGCAATACCAACGATACCTGGGTAATGCGTGATCCTGGTACATATGGGGGCGTAAATATTTCGTTCACAGGTTCAAGGCATGTTTGGGTTAATGGAGACCCATCAGGTGCAACCACAGTGATGAACGATGCAATCACTTCCCCAGCTGTCAACACGAGTGCTGCCACTTTGCTTTTTCTGGAGTTTGACCAATATTTCAGAGACTATACAGCCACCACTACCGATTCTGGTATTGTAGAAGTATTTGATGGCACCCGCTGGATAGCCATACAAAAAGCTATTGCTAACGTTGGAGGGCCTACAAGTCCACAACGAAGCCGCATTGAAATTACTTCTTACAGAAATGCGAACTTTCGGGTTCGTTTCAGGTTGGTGGGCAATTGGCCATGGTATTTTTTAATCGACAATGTAAGGGTATTTCAACCTGCTCCCAATGATATTGGCGTGGTTGCTATTGTTACGCCTAGTGGTTCTTGCGCCAGTGCCAGTTCACAAGTAACGGTCAACGTTACCAATTTTGGTTCTGCACTGCAATCCAGCATACCCTTGTCTTATCAGGTAAATGGCGGAGCTATAGTTTCGGAAACATTCACTACCCCGCTTTTGCCTCCTGGCACTACCCAAACTTATGCCTTCACCACAAGGGCAAACCTAACAGCCCCTGGAACATACAATTTAAGGGCTTTCTCAGCTTTACCGGGCGATGTCAATCTCCAGAACAATGAATCAACTTCCACCGTTACCAGGCAATCCGGCAGTTTGAGTGTGGTGAACTTTACAGGGTTCGATGGCAACAATATCAACCAGATTTCATCTGGCTGGTCGCAGGCCAGAGGCATTAGACCCTTGCCTGGAGCTACAGCCTGGCGGGCTTCAAATGCAGTTCAAACTGCTCACTTAGGCTCTATTGCAGCCACCATCAACATGTTCACTACAGGCAAAAGAGATTGGTTTATCTCACCTTCTTTTTCTGCAACAGCTATTTCAGGCCTCACCTACAAAGCAGCAGTTACTACCTGGCAGGGTACACAGGGTACAGCCATGGGAGGCGACGATTCGCTAAAAGTTTTTGTTTCTACCAACTGTGGTGCATCCTGGCAATTGGTTAGTCATTTAAACAGATCGAACAACGTGCCCAACGTGTTCAGAGAATACATTGTTCCCCTGGCTCAATTCAATGGACAGGATATTCAAGTAGGTATTATGGCTACCGAAGGAAACGTAGACGATGCCGAGGACTATGACTTTCACCTGGATGATATCGAAATCAGAAATCTTCCGCCAAACGACCTTACCACTAGTGCTATTCTTTCGCCCCAATCAGGTTGCACAGGTGTTACACCTGTTCTGAGGGTTGCCATAAGAAATGTGGGCTCTCAACCTCAGTCAAACTTCCCCGTTTGCTTTTCCATCAATGGTGCAGCACCGGTTTGTACCACTTTTGCTGGTACTTTGGTATCTGGCCAGGAAAATACCCTCACTTTCAATCAGGCTACTGCTACATTAACTCCTCCCGGAAATTACACAATCACTGTTTTCACCAACCTGGCCAATGATGATACGAGGAGAAACGATTCTATCAAGCGCTTTGAATATCAGAATATTCCGCTGATCAACACTTTCCCTTATTTCGAAGGGTTTGAAAACAACAATGGCGGATGGGTATCTGGTGGAACTTTGTCAAGTTGGGAGTGGGGCACGCCGGCTAAATCGGTTATTCAAGGTGCCGCTCAAGGTACCAAAGCTTACGTCACGGGTGGTTTGGGAACCGGAACCCACAACAACAATGAGAAAAGTTTTGTACTTGGGCCATGTATGAATTTTACCAACCTGCAATTACCTGTGTTCGAAATGAAGGCATGGTGGCATTCAGAAAGCAATATCGATGGGGCCGCTTTGCAAGCTAGCATCAATGGCGGTGGTACCTGGACCACCATAGGTGCTTTAAATGCTGTAACCAACTGGTACAACTGCACAGGAGTATCAGGCCTCGATCCTCTGGTACCAACACCAAGAAACGGCTGGTCTGGGGGTGTTGGTGCCCGAAATGGTAGCAACGGATGGGTTTTGGTGCGAACTGCCATGCCCACACTTGCTGGTCAGACAGATGTGAGACTTCGTATAGTTTTTGGTGCCAATGGCAGCAATACGGCCGATGGATTCGCTTTCGATGCCATTCGGATTTCTCAACAGCCGGTACCTGATTTGGCCATGGTGTCCATCGAAAGACCACTACCGGAAGGTTGTGGTTTAGTCAACCCTGCAACTTTCTCATTCAGGGTTCAGAATGTGAGCAGGGATACCATCCTAAACCCCATATTCGGTTTTACAGTGAATGGAGGAGTAGCTACCAACGAACCTACAACCAATGTAAAAATAGGCCCCAATCAATTTTTTACTTACAACTTCACAGCCACCCGGGATCTAAGTGGTGCAGCACCGATCAATATAGTGGCTTGGGCAAAAACAGTTGAAGATCTATATTTTGATAACGATACACTCAAAAAAACTATAGTTCGAAATACTGCTTTAAGAGACACTATCAACTTTGATAGATTCAATAACATCAACCTGGGCGATCTTTTTCCCGGTTGGAGAGTGGCCAATGGCTCCCCTTTGCCCATCAACTCCAACGGTCAGTGGAGGGCGCCACAGGCTAATCAGGTGCCATATACCACCAGTAGCGCTATTAGATTGAATGTATTTGGCAACAACCGGAACGAATGGATTATTTCTCCGGGTTACCTGGTAGAACCAAATTCTTTCCTCACGTTCGAAGTAGCTGCCACCACCATTTTCGACACAACCAACGACCCGAACGGAGGATTTAACAATACAGACGATAGGCTGCGAATTATGGCCTCAACCAACTGCGGCGAATCATGGCAGGAAGTTACCTCATTCGGCAACGGCGACAACATCGACAGGGTGTTTAGAAGACTTCGGGTGCCGTTTGCATCCTTTGCAGGAAGAGAAGTTCGTTTTGCTTTTTATGTCACTTCAGGCCCTATTAATGATCCCAATAACTATGATTTATTCCTGCGTGATATATACATGGAAACGGTGGCTCCTTTGGACGGTGGTGTTACGGCTATTGTATCCCCACGCATTTCCTGCGGACTCACCAATCAAACTACGGTGCAAGTAGCCCTCAGGAATTTTGGCTCTGCCCCCATTTCAAATTTCAATGTGTTTTATACAGTGAATGGCGCTGGACGCATACAGGAAACCTACTTGGGTACCATAGCTCCTTTCCAGTCTGCCACGTTCACTTTTGCCCAAAGAGCTGACCTTTCCCAAAGTCAGCCTTATACCATTGTAGCGGGTACTCAAATCACAGGCGATGGAAACGAAAACAACGACACAGCATTCGTTGCTTTGGTTAAAGTGATTGCTCCCCTGCTCGATAGACCTCTAACAGGCTATAATGGGTCAAACCTGAGCACTATCTGGCCTGGATGGGGCGAAGGCATTGGGGCAAACAGCCCGGCACCGACCAACTCCGCATGGACAAATGCCGATATTGGCAATGTCACCATGTTCAAAATTCCATTGGTAGGAGACCAAAAACAAGATTGGATAGTTTCGCCGGGTATCAGAATTGGTACAAGCAACTTCCTCAGGTTCAATGCAGGTATTTTCGAACGAAATGGTACCGGTGCTGCCCAGTTCGATGTGGATGATTCCTGCTCAGTTATGGTGTCTACAGACTGTGGTGAAAACTGGATCAGAGTATTTGGTTTAAAGTCAACCACCACGCCTGCACTTATCAATAGCATGAGAGAATACACCGTACCGCTTGATGCCTTTGTAGGCCAGGATCTTAGAATCGGCTTTCGGGCACGTGATGGTATCAGGGCCGACTTCACCTCCGATTTGTACATCAACCGAATTGAGATTACTACAAACATAGGCCTCGATGTTGGGCCTATCGAACTTCAATTTACCCCTGCTCCTATAGGCAGAACCATGTTGCTGAACACCAACTATGCAGTAAGTGTGAGGGTCGCCAATTTTGGTACCCAGCCAGCCAGCAACTTCCCGGTGGCAGTTCGTTTGGCAAACGGCACTGTGCTCTCAGGCCAATTTACCAGCACGCTCAACTCAGGACAAAGTGCACTGCTGAGCCTTGGCAATACCACGTTCACCAGCACGGGATCTAATCTCATAGCCAGAGCATACTCAAGCCTCAGTAGCGATCAGGTGGTAACAAACGATACCCTCTTTTTTAACTACAACGTGGCCGACCTGTTGCAGCGTGATGCCAATGCCACTGAAGTAATCATTACGCCAGAGCCACCTGCCGGCACCATGCGCACAGGCACATCCTATCAGGTTTCGCTTCGCTTTACAAACCTGGGCCTCGTGCCCATCACCACCATGCCCATTGGCGTGCGATTTGCCGATGGCACGCTTGTGTCTCAAACCTTTACAGGAAACCTGGCTTTCGGCCAAACCACCATTGCAAACGTAGGCAACTATACGCCCACTACAGTAGGTACCAATCTGGTAGCCAGAGGTTTTACCGCCCTCGTTTCCGATGAGGCTCCGGCAAACGATTCTGTTTCTTACAACTACAACGTTACCGACCTGTTTGCCATAGATGGCTCGGCCCTTGAAATTTCCTTTAATCCTGCACCTCAGGGCACTACATTCAGACAGGGAAGCAGTTACCAGACAACTGTAAAAGTGGTGAACAGGGGTGCTCAACCCATCACTACCATGCCGGTCACTGTCCGATTTGATGGCGGAATAGTACTGTCGGCCACCTTTAATGGTAACCTCACCACCGGACAAGAAGCCGATGTTGTAGTGGGCAACTTTACCCCGGCTGCACTTGGAACCGGCTTGGTGGCCAAGGCGTTCACTGGCCTTACCGGCGATGAACGCAATACCAACGATACCATTGCTTACACCTATAATGTAACCGACTTGCTCGACCGTGACGCCACGGCTTTGGAATTGATATTTGACCCCGCTTTAGAAAGCAACGAGATGAAGAAAGACCTCCCCTATCAGGTTTCGATAAGGGTGAGTAACCTGGGTCAACAAGCCATTACTTCGCTGCCTGCCGGTGTTCGCTTTGCCGATGGTACAGTACTCAACCAAACTTTCTCCGGCAATCTGGCATTCAACCAGTCTGCTACCATTGCATTGGGTAGCTATATTCCCCTTGCTGTAAGTTCCGGTCTGGTGGCCAAGGCATTCACTGGCCTTACCGGCGATGAACGCAATACCAACGACACCTTGACAGTTACATACAGCATTGTGCCTTCCAACTGCCAACCCAACCTGCCTCCTGCGGCTGCTGTTATCAACCCGCAGTTTGTTTCTGGTGGCTTGCCTGCATTCAGGCTGGTGGCTGGCCAAAGTCTTACCTTTCGTGTAAGTGGCAAAGACTCTACCGACAGAGTGTATCTCACGGCCTTCTCGCCCGACCTCAACATTGGCACCCAGGGTTCTGCATTCGCTGCCGACGTAAACGGAGCGCCAAGAATGCTGGAAGCACAGTTTACCTGGACCACTACCTGCGCCAATGCGAACACCAATCCGTATCGCCTCTTCTTTGTAGCCACCGATTCTGCCATTTGCTTTGCCCCGCAAAAAGATACTGTTCAGGTTTTGGTTTTTGTAGATTCCGATGCACCCACTAAAACGTTTGCTGTAGTGGTCAACAACCAGTCACTGCCTCGTTACAATACTTCTGTGCTCAACCAACGTGTGGTCAATTTCGATGTGGTAGCTACTTCTAACGGACTGCTGCCCAAAGAACTCACCTATGTGCCGGTTGGAGGTAGCAAAGGCGAAACGGTTACCTTCAGTACCGATGGAAATCAGTCCCAGGCATCGTTCTCCTACACGGGCCGCTGCGCCGACATAGGCGACAGTCTTGTGTATAACTTCAATTTGGCGACCACCTACTGCAACCAAACCACCACCGAAACCATCAGGGTGACTATAGCAGTGAAAGACTCTGTGCCTGCATCGTTTGTGCCGCCAAACGTGGTCACATTAAACAATGATGGCAAAAACGATTCCTGGCTTATATATAAAAGCATACCTGAAGAGGCCTGCAACTTTAAACTTGAATCGGTGAAGGTGTTCAACCGTTGGGGCAAAGAGGTATTCGAAAGCTCCGACCCTTTGTTCGAATGGAAACCCGAGGCCGATGAGCAGGGCACATTTACCTATGTCATGAAAATAAATGGCAAAGCGTATAGGGGCTGGCTGCAAGTATTGAAATAATCTTTTATGCGTCTTAAAAAAATGGCCGGGGCAATTGACCGGCCATTTTTTTTGTGCCAATAGCAGGTAGCCCGATTGACGACCTCAAGGGTCTTACATTCAAACCGGGCCGAATTGGGTACCAGGATAATGTTGCCATGAATTCATTGGAGACCCGAGGTGGCGTCTAAAGCGGAACTTATTTGTTACCATATTATTATCCGAGGCCATTTTATCACAGTGGAAGCCATGCCAAATAACCTGGCACTTAGCAAACATTATTTTGTCATATCCTGGTTTTCCGAAAATTTCTTTGTCATTTTTAAAATATTTTTATCAACTACTTTGAATGTAATATTCTTTACTTATTTTTGACCCTCACACAGATAAACATGTAATCGTTAATGAATGGTTACCTTTATGTAAAGTGTGGTATAAACTAACCGGAAAGCCAAACCGCGAACACTTATAGTATGAAAAGAATCTTCTCGCTCCCAATTTACTGCTCTATTGTAGTGGCATGTATTGCACTCCCACAGGAGACACAAGCCCAAAAAGCAGGTAATAAAAAGGTTGAAAATCAGCCGAGTGAAACTAAAAAAGGAGAATCTTCCATGCAAGTTATTGACGAAAAATCAGGCGCAGGTGTTACCACCTCCGATGATCTGGCAACGCTTAAAGACATTACAGCCAAATTGGAAGTTACCGCCGACGGTAGCTACAACTCCCCGCTCCTATTAATACCCGCTTCGTTCAATCCCTTGAACGACAATGCTTGGGCAGCCTTGATCGACAGGATTAAAAGCGACGAAACTACCCCCGTTCGCTCCGTTGTTATTCAAGACGTAAATACAAAAGAAAATGTAGCCATTGCCATCAACTCTCCCGAGGGTTTGCAAAACATGGCAGCCACCAAATTAAAGGTTAAGGTAAAAGTGTATGCCATTCCCGGCGTGCCTGCCATAGACCGGGTGGCCGATGCCCGCTTTAATAAATATGCTGAAAAGCACGCTTTATCCAAAATCACAGGTGTGCTCAATACAGGTTTCAAACCTGGTGAGTATGGCCCCATGCGGGCTCCTTTGTCGCCGGCCGACAATGTGATTAAAGAATAAAAAGCAACGTTTTTCAGCCAAAAAATTCAAAGTTTCACTTTCATTCATGTTTCACTTTTATTTCAAACCAATGCGTACTTTTCTACGTTCATTCTATGAGAAAGCGTGGCTGTCCCGGTCGGGGCCCCCACTGCTGCTAACGGCCTTTGTGCTGTTGGTCACGATGTTTGGGGTTAACGCCCAAACTACCCTGGTTCAAATCGGCGCTGGAGCTACTGGCTCCGGTGGATTTGAAAATGCCGCCCCCACGGGTGTGCCTGCTACCGACATACCTGCCAACAACTGGCTACTGGCGCAATCAGCCGCCGGTAACAACCGCTGGCATGTTGGCACTGCCGGTACCCAGGCTGCAGGTGCATACCATGCTTTTATTGGGCCCGATGGCTCAACATGGTCAGCTTCAAATACTCCTGCTGTTTGGCAGCACATCTACAGAGATGTAGTTATCCCTCCGGGTGAAAGCATTCTTAGTGTCAACTACCGGTTCAAAATGTCGGCTTTGGATGCCACTTTTGACTTTTTGCAAGTTAGAATTACGGACATGACCCTTAATCCATCTACGCCAACTGCTGGCAGTGAATGGATTAATCTCGGGGTTGTTTTGTTGCAGCAGAATGATGGTACACTTACGTACGACAACTACTCTACTGCTACTGGAGTTACTCCTGGCAATACTGTCAGGGTGTGTATTTCTTACCGAAACGATGGTTTTAACCCTGCTTGCGCAGCGGCGGTAGATGATATTCAAGTTGTTACTTCTTTACCCGTCACTTTCACAGCTACTGCTGCTGGTGGTTTGTGGAACAGCCCTGCTACCTGGGCAGGTGGTGTGGTGCCAACTCCCGGCAACGACGTGGTGATACCTAACGGTTCTGAAGTTGTTTCGAACCAAATTGTCAGCGTGCGTGACCTTACTGTAAACGGTCGCCTGAAATGGTCAGGCACTTTCGCTACTACTGTCACGAGAAACATGGTGGTAGGTGCTACTGGTCAGGTGTTCATGCTTTCAACAACAGGTACTGGGCAAAACATCAGAGTTAATGGCGACCTTACCAACAATGGTTTTATAGACTCCTACTTTGGTACATTAGCGTTTTACGGAACTGGCAACAGCCAGTTGGCCGGAACAGGTACTTTCCGCACCATTGGTGGCCGTGGTTTGATCAGAACCTTGGACGTTGAAAACAACGGTACTTTTACCTTGAATCAGTCGCAAAACATCACTGTTGGAGCCAACTTGATAAACACAAGCAATAACTTTGTAACCAATGGCAGACTTAGGGTAGACAATGCGGTGGAATATTATCCAACATCGCTGCTGGTAGGTGCTGTCACCAATATGGGTACAGGGTATGCTTCCGCTCCTGCTTTAGCTGGAAATGGTGCTGTAGCCTGGGCTGCCGGTGCTACAGCGGTTGGTACTTTGCGTGTAAACGGTGGTCAGCAATATGTATCTTTAGATGCTGTTGCTTCTTCCATTGCACCGACACACACTACTTTCGATGTGCAAGACCCTGGTGATGGCAAAAGCTGGTTACACGTAGGCCCTGTGGGCGTAGTAGGTACTGCTTTCGGTTTTGGTGCTACAGCTACTGCCGGTGCACAGTATTTCTGGAATGGTGCCTTGTACACCTGTATCACCGGTGGTGCTACTTCCATAGCCAACATTAATGCTGCCTTGCCATTTGGCACCACAGTAGGAAGCTTGGTTACTGTGGGTACTGCTACTTTCCGTTGTGTTGGTACTCCGGTAACGGGTACGTTGAACTACGACGGTGTTACCCAAACTGTTCGCTCGCTTAATTATTCTTCCCTCGGAGCCGGCATCACGGCTATTCCTGCTGCAGCCATTGTAGGTGGCGGCGGAACCGGTGCTGTTGTTACTAATATATACAGTACCGCTACTGCTGGTGCTGCCAATGCGACGGGTATTAAAGCCACTGCTTCTACTTTCACAGGAGCCGTAGGTACTCAGCACTCAAGTGCACCTGTAGGTGCGGCTGGTAACGGTGTATATAGTGCCACAGGTGGTGCAAGCCAGCGAGGATGGTACAACACGGTACCTGCAGTTGGTTTCAGTGCGCCTCTTTTAGCTAATTTGGCTACAGCTCAGGGCTCAGGCTACGGTACTACTGCTCCTACTGTATCTGTAGTGGGTGGAACACTCATTTCAGGTGCTGCTATGGTAGCAGGCGATTTCCAGATCAATGTGGCTAATGGGAGGGTAATATCTGTGTATTGTACAAGTGCTACTTCCAAAATTTACTCAGTTCCACCTACCATTTCATTAACCGGCGGTTCGGGTGCAGGTGCTACCATCGATTGGGGCACGTCATGGCCAACTGCTACGGTTACTTTGAGCAATGGTACTGATGGTCAGATTGAAAGCATCGCCATCACCAACAATGGTTATGGTTATGTAACTGCTCCTACCATGGCCTTCAGGGCTGCAGTTGCAGGCGAATTTGCTGCTACTGCGCCTACTTGCCGTTTGCAACAGTTGAACCTTCAGTGGGGTTTCTTTACTCCTCAAACCTCCAATCCGAACAACAACAGCGTAATGGCTTTGGTGCCTGCTAATGGCCGTGTGAATGCATTGACAACTTCTTCTGCACAGACTTTCACAAGCAACCTGGAAGCCACTGCCCTTGCACCATGGAACACAAATGGTAACATTGACATGAGCAACAATACCATTCGTTTCTCTCACCCTGACTATACAGGTTCTACTGGTGCGGTGGGTGTTGCTATTTCAAATGCTACTATTGAGCTTAGCCTACGAGGCGGTGCTGCAACTGCTACCCGTACTTTCCCCTTGGCGGGCGGTATAGGTGCTACAGCGCGCTTTGTGCATACTACCGGTGTCGGTACAATTTCTACTGGTTATACTTACACAGGTATCAGGGCCACACGAACCGGTGCACCTTCGGGCACAGTAAACTCAGGTGGAAGCACAACAGGTATTCGTACCGTGCGGATCGACCTGCAAGGATCAGGTGTGCTTACCAACCTGAACGCAACCAGGACCATGACCCTGTTCTACAATGGTTTGGATGGTATCGTTTCTAACAATCCAAGCTTGTTCTTAGGTCAGGCTTCTGTAGTAACTGGTCCATGGGAAGCACGTTCTGTAACTACCGGTGTGGGTGGCTTAACTGCCACTGGTAACAGGGTAACTGCTGCTGCTGCTCCTGGTCCGTATTTCGTCAATGCTACCACGTTCTTTGGATGGATCAACAACGGATTTGTTGCTCCTCCGGCGCTTGCCTACAATGTGGTAAGAGCACCTGGCAACATCACCTACAATTCCATTGCACCAACGGCTTTGGGCGGCGATAACTCTGGTTTATCATTGGGAGTATGGACTGATGGTGACGATGCCATTTCTCCGGTAATTTCATTGGTAGATGCTTTAAACAACTTCTCATACCAAGGTGAGACTGTAACAGGTTTCAGGGTGTCGACCAACGGTAACATCCAGTTGCAAACAGCTGGTGGTGCAACAGCCAATACTACTTTTGCCAACTCATGGTCAGATGCAACAACTTTGAATGTAATTGCTCCTTTCTGGGAAGATTTGGTTGCAAATCCAACCACAGCAGTTGGTGCTAATAACTCTATTCGCTATTTAATTACAGGTACAGCTCCAAACAGGACTGTAACGATTGAGTGGGCCAACATGTCGGTGTTTGGTGCTTTAGGTGCTGCCAGCCTTGCCTTCCAGGTACGTTTGGTAGAATCGAACAACAGCATCATCATAGAATATGGCGACAACCAGATGTTCAACGGAACTGTAGAGCGTCGTTATTCATATAGCATGGGTCTGAAAGGAAGATATACTACTGCTTATCCAACTGCGGGTCAGGTATTTGCTCAACGATTTGAAAACTACAACCTCTTTGGTCACATTGGTACACAATTTCTGAACCTCGGAGCCAACGGTTTGGCCGTTTCTCCCGAGCCAAGAACGAGATATACCTTTACACCGGGTGCTTACGTGGCTCCTGCAGCTCCAACTCCTACGGCTCCGTCTAACGACAGCCCGGGTGGTGCTGAAGCCATCACTTCCTTGTCTGTTTTCCCCTCAAATATTGCATGGAATCAACCTGATGCCAAACCACGGGTTTATACAACCCGATTTGCTACAGCAGGTGGTCCAGCAGCATGTGGTGGTCCGGCCAATGCCCGTGATGTATGGTTCCGTTTCGAGGCAAACGAAACAGATGTAACGGTGAGGATTTATCCATCAGCAGGGTATATTCCAAGAATATCTGTTTACACGGATGACCTGAGTGCTAATTTGGCTTGCGTAGTGGGTGACCAGGGCTTACAAACCGATGCGGTACTTACTGGTTTGACAGTTAACGACTTCTATCTGGTACGTGTTTCTCACGACAGGATTGGTACGGCGGCTGCGTTCACACCATCGGCTATCGCTAATGGTTCACTTAGCGGCCTGAGCATTACCAATGGAGGCTCAAACTATACCGTTGCAACCCCTACCTTTGGTGGACAGGGTGGTACAAGACTCACCGCTACCGGTGGTGGTGGCACATCATTCGTTGGTTCTGTAAGTGCAGTAATCGGTGGTCTGGTAACTGGCGGTGGTTTCGACGGTGGTAACGACTATGTTACTTTGCCAAGCATCACTGTAGAAGAGCCTAACTGGGGTATCACCGGCGATTTCGCCATTGTGGTGTACGCACCTCCAGTCAACGACAACTGTTCTGGTGCTATAGCACTTACTGGTGTTGGTGGAACAACCTGTAATACAGGAACAAACCAATTGCTGGGTATTACTACCAACAGTGCCACGCCTTCTCCTGAAACCATTGGTGCTTGTGGTACAACTCCTGATGACGATTTGTGGTATAAATTTGTTGCTACCGGCAACCGGGCACGTGTACAAGTACAAGGAAACGGTCTTTTCGATCCTGCCCTTCAACTCTGGGCTCAAGCTGCCGGTAACTGTGTGGGTAAAACTACACTCGGTGCTCCTGCAGCTGGTTGTGTGAATTCAACTGGAGCTGGTGCATTGGAAGATCAGGAATTTAATACCACGCCGGGTACAACTTACTTTATCCGTGTATTCCACGCTGCTGTAGGCTTTGGTGGTGGTTCTTTTGATATTTGTGTTACTACCATTCCAGATGTTGACATCCTTCCTGTTGCTTTAATCAATCCTGCTTCTGCTGGTGGTTGTGGCGATCCTGCTCAAGCTGTAACAGTTAGAATCAGAAACAACGGTGCTACTACTCGTTTAGCAGGTGAAACAGTTCAGTACACTGTGAACGTCACAGGTACAGTGGTTGCTAACCTGAACGAAACCATTGCTTTGGCAACGGATTTGCTTGTTGGTGAAGAGCGTAACGTTACTTTGGCTGGTACATTCAACATGAACGCCAATGGAAATTACAACTTTGCAGTAACTGCAACTGCTGCTTCTCCTGCCGATCAGGTAACAGCAAACGATGTGTTGACTCCGGCTCAAACCAGAACAATCAGCAAATTCGCTGTACCTCCTGCTTATGTAGATGGCTTGAATACACAAGGTCCTTGGGTTATTTCTCAAGTTGCTGGAACAGGCAACTGGGTATTCTCCAACACGCCAGAGTTAAATGGTGCAGCTCCAACCGTTCCTTCCTTTGAGGGATCAGGTTACTTGTTCTTTGAATCCTTTGACTTCTTTTCTGCTACTTCAAGAGCTGCATCTCCATGCTTTGAACTACCTGCAGGTTGTAGCCGTATGACCTTCCGTATGAAGCGTGATAATGGTTTAATGACCGCTTTGGATCAGGTTGATGTGCTAGTAAGTACAGATGGTGGTGCGACGTGGTCTGCTCCATTAACGCTGCGTAACCTTACGCTGGATCGTGATGAGCAAGCTATTCGCCCATACAACGAAAGTGGTCCCGCTATTCAGTGGCATCAGTTCAGTGCTCCATTGAGTGCTTATGCTGGTCAAACTATTCGTATCGCTCTCGATGCTTTCAGCGATTTTGGTAACAACATCATGGTAGATGACTTCAGAGTAGAAGAATCTGTGAACGACGATGTTCAGCCAGTTTCAGTTGTTTCACCTGTACCATTCTTCTCTTGTGGAAACACAACAGCAAACGTTACGGTCAGGGTTAGAAACAACAGTTGTGCTACGGCTACCAATGTTCCATTTACTGTTGCAGTAGGTGGCTCTGGTTCTCCTGCCATTTTGAATGGAACTGTACCTAGCATTCCTGCAAACGGTGAAGTAAACGTATCTGCTGGTGTTGTAACCATAACCGGAAACACGCCGCTTACATTTACTGTAACTACTACATTGCCGGGCGATCAGGTACCAGCCAATAACAACCTGGGCCCAATTGCAATTCCATTGCGTCCTGCTCCAAGTGTGACTACTACGCTTACAGATGAAAACCTGGTGTTAGGCTTTAGTACAACAATCAACAGTGTTGGCTCGATCAATACGGCTTTTGCGAACGTAGTGAATACTTCATCCTTTATCATTCCAGCCGCTGGGGCATCTTCTCAAGATCAGATCATAAATGTGTCTGGTATGGGTACACTTGCTGCGAATCAAATCACACGTTTTACAGTGAACATCCTTCACTCATTTGTGAGCGATTTACGCTTAACGTTGATTGATCCACTTGGCACCCCGGTTGTTCTTTTCGATCAAAGAGGTGGTGGGGGAGACAACCTGCAAGGCACCGTGTTCCAGACAGGTGGTGCTGCATTAACCAGCGGTTCTGCTCCTTTTACCGGAACATTTGCTCCAGAGCAGGCTTTCGCAGGTTTCTCTGCTACATCTGGTTCTGCCAATGGCGCTTGGACTTTGCGGGTTGAAGATTTGTTCAATCTTGATGGTGGGTCTTATCAGAACAGTACTATTACCTTCCCGAATGCTTTGAGTCAAAGCGATTACACTTGTCCAACTTGTCCTGTAGGTTTCCCTGCAAGTTCAACTTTACCAGCTACTGCTTATCCAAACAATCCACTTGGTGCTACGTATCCTGTAGGTGTATATCCGATTACACATACAGTGAACGATCGTCAGGGTTGTTCAGTTGTAACTGACTTCACTTTGAACGTATTTACTACCAACAGATGGCTGGGTATTAACCCTGGTGCGGACAACTGGAACGATGCTGCCAACTGGCAGTCGTCTCCGGCACCTCCAACCAATCTGGTTGCTGTAACTATACCTCCGGTGGGTGGCACCGTAGTTCATGCTCCAAATATTAACACTACAGGTACATCAGGTTCCATGATTCTACAAGGCGGTAGTGTTGTAAACATAGGTTCCGGTGGTTTCCTTAATGTATTTGCAAATTGGTCAGGTGGCGCGAACACGCAGGCACTTGGTGCAGGTAATGTTAGATTTAACGGAACTGCTACCCAGGTTATCAATGGCAACACGTTGTTTAATAACATCCGATTTGATAAACCATCCGGCAACGTAAACATTGCTGGAACTGCAGCTGTATCCGGTACATTAACCATTGGAAATGCTACTTCACCGATTACAGTGTTGCCTGGAGGCAAATTGAACCTCAGATCAACTCCAACAGGAACTGGTCGTATAGCTTCAATTCCTTCTGGTGCATCTATCGTAGGTAATGTTACCATGGAGCGATATATCACGCCAAATGGTTCAGGCGACTGGTACCTGCTTGCTACGCCAGTGGGTGGAAACAATTTCTCTGATTGGGGAAGTGATTTCCGAGTTGCTGGTCCTTCTACATCGGCCACCGGTTCTCACTACGGTGTACAAAGCTCAGTGTTGAATGTAGGTGATCCTGATCGTGCGACAATCTTTGTATATGATGAAACTACGCACCACACCCGCTTCGATACAGCTCAAAAGAAAGGTTGGAAAATTGCTCCAAATACCAATATCCTTCCTGGTACTGGTTACAGGGTATATGTAGACAATTATACTTTGGGTGCTAAGCAGAAGTTCAACAACATAGGTACAGTGGTAATTGGACCTGTGAATATGCCACTTACACGTAGCACTTTTGCTGCTTGTGTGCCGGCTACTTTCCCATGTTTGAACAGTGTAAATCAATTCTATACTGGATGGAACCTGGTAGGTAATCCTTTGGCTTCTGCTATTGATTGGGATGCATCCGGTATTGGTACCTGGACTAAGCCAGTTGGTTTGCAAGATGCTTACTGGAGATGGCATGCCAATGCTAATGGTTACGGTGTATATGTTGGTGGTTCTGGTGTTTGGGCTGGCGTAGGAATTAATCCTACTCCGTCTCCTGCTCCTTCCAGCCCAAATATCATCCCAAGTTCACAAGGCTTCTTTGTCCGGATGAATACAGGTACTGGTGGTACTCTTACAGTAGGTGAAAATGCCAAGGTTGCTACTGCTGGTACACACTTACGTTCAGCCACAGAAGTAACCAATAGGTTGAAACTTGAGTTGTTCCGTGATGGCGACGACAAAAATTACACAGGTTTTGTAGCTTTCGATCCTTCTGCCAGCGACGGTGCTGATGATAAGGATTTTGCTAACATGGCTGGTAATACATTTGATTTCGCCTTTGAAGTTGGAGGTGGAGCCTATGTATTCACTACTTTGGGTGCTTTGGATGGCACTAAAACCGTACCTGTAAGGGTTTCGTTTGGTGGCCGTACTGGAAACTTCAAGTTCAAAATGTCTGATCTTGGCACCTTCGATGCCGGAACAGAAGTATATCTGCGTGATTTGTACAACAATACACTTTACTCTGCAGATATGGGCGAATTCTATGAGTTTCAGGTAAATGCTGGAAATGCTTCTGTTCGCAACAGGTTTGAACTTATCTTCAATGGTCAAGCATTGGGAGTTCGCAACAATTTGCTGAGCAAAGGTCTTTCAGTTTATCCTAACCCAACTGACCTTGATGGTTCTACCAGTGTTGTGTTTAACGGTGTTAGCACACAAGGTTCAGCGGTGGTTACTTTGACTGATCTTGTAGGAAAAGTAGTTTACGAGCAAGTAGTTTCGACCAAAGGAAGTGGAGCTACTGAGCATATTATCAATAATTCACTGCCTGCTGGTACATACACTGTAAAAGTGTCTGGCAACAGCAAAACGCTTACTACCAAGCTTATTATTAAGTAAGGATAGTTCGTATCAATGTAAAAGGTCGGCCTGAAAAGGCCGACCTTTTTTTGTTATTTCAGTTCTGTTTTGGTTTCTTTACTCACATGAACAAGCGTGATTTTTTGCGAACCGGACTTCTGGGTGCTGCTGGTGTAGCCCTGGGTACTTTTACCTCCTCCTTGCAGGCAAGCGAAGTGATGACCACCGGGTTTACTTTGCCTCCTTTGCCATACCCCAACAATGCTTTGGAGCCCTATATAGATGCCATGACCATGGAGATTCACCATGACAAGCACCACGGGGCCTACGTAGACAAGCTAAACCAAGCTTTAAAACTTTCTCCGGATCTGGGAAAAAGCATTGAACAAGTGCTGGCTGAACAAGCGCACGTTGACGATGCCATTCGCAACAATGGTGGGGGACACTATAACCATGATTTGTTTTGGAAAACCCTTTCTCCAAAAATGGGTCAAAATCCGGGTGGGAAACTGCTGGCAGCTCTTGAGGCTGAGTATGGTAGTTACGACATGTTTACCAAAAAGTTTGAAGCCTTTGGGTTGAGTCGCTTTGGCAGTGGCTGGGTTTGGTTGTGTTTGGATGCCAATCAAAAGATTTTTATCACCTCAACGCCCAATCAGGACAATCCGCTGATGAAACTTTATGGAACTGAAAAGGGATTTCCATTGTTTGGTTTGGATGTTTGGGAACATGCCTATTACCTCAAATACCAGAACAAGCGCAAGGATTATATTGACGCATTTTGGAAAGTGCTGAATTGGGAGTTTGTGGAGAAACGGTATGCAGAAGCCACAAAAATGTAGTGTTTGTACTGGCTTTATTCAAACAATTAATTGTAGTCCTGTCTCTTCCAGTTCAAGGCCTTGAATGTGGTTTTACCCCTGATAAATGCCTGAAGGACTAGGAGTCCTGGATAAATTGTAAGGTGAGATCGTTGAGGATATTTTTGCGCCATTTGCTTCCTCTCAAGCAGCCAAACGGATAAGTGCCTGTACATGAAACCATGTGCCTTAATAATAGCGAGTGTGTTTTTCCATTGGCCTTTCGCCAGAAATTGTAACCCTGCCAGTCCATCCAGGCATAGCCGAAGAAATATGTTCGATACAAATCCTTTTGGCGGCAAATTTCGAAACAGCATCCAAAGTCCGTTGCGGAAATTGAGGTATGTTTTGAATGGACTAATGTTGAGGGTGCCTCCTCCTACGTGGTACACCACTGAATCAGGACAATAGGCAAGCGAATAGCCTTGGTGTTGCCAACGCCAGCAAAGGTCAATTTCTTCCATGTGGGCAAAGAAGCCAGGATGAAATCCTTGCTGTTCGCTAAACGCTTGTGTTCGCACCAACATACATGCTCCACTGGTCCAAAATACTTCTGTAGAATCGTTGTATTGGAGTTGGTCTCTTTCTACCTGATGAAAAATCCGACCCCTGCAAAAGGGATAGCCTAACCGATCGATGAAACCTCCTGCAGCACCGGCATATTCAAACGAATCCTTGTGATGAAAAGCTTTGATTTTGGGTTGTACTGCTGCCAAATTGGGGTTGCTGCGCATGGCAGCGAGCAAGGGTTCGACCCAATGGTTGGTTACTTCTACGTCGGAATTCAGGAGCAACACGAAAGTTGACTCAATTTGCTGGATGGCTTTATTGTAACCCTCAGCGAAACCATAATTTTTATCCAGTTGAATGATGCTAACTTCCGGTTGGTATTGCTTAACCCAGGCAACTGAATCGTCGGTTGAAGCATTGTCTGCTACTACAACTGCATGTGGGCTTGAATGAGCCACTACGGCTGGCAAAAATTGCTGCAACCAATGCAGTCCATTCCAGTTCAGAATTACAATGGCCAGTTCCTGCATGAATTAGCCTAAGCCCAGGCTGCTGAGGTCAAGCCCTGGAATGTTGGGCACCAGTCCTTCTGTGGCTTTCAACACTTCTTCTTTTACCATGGCTTCTACCTCGGCCAAGGCTTTGTTTGTAGCGGCTACTACCAGATCCGATAGTATCTGAGAATCCTGGTTGCTGTATAAACTGGGGTCAATTTCGAGTTTGATTAACCTTTTTTTGCCACTTACCGTGGCTTTCACCAAACCTGCTCCAGCTTCTGCTGTATGCGTAATCAGTTCGTTCTTTGCATTTATTTCGGCCATCCTGGCTTTCATCTCATTGAGCTTGCCAAGCATTTTCATCATGTCGAACATAGTCGGTTTGGTTTAAAGTAAGGTGCAAAAATAGGTGGATAATTTATTGATGCATCTGTTCAGGTGGCTTTTCTTTTTGAAACGATGAAAGGCCAGGGAAATCAAATTTCATTGGCCAGTGTGTTGAAACACATCAACAATTCATCGGTATCGATTTGCAACCTGGATTGTGGTTTAATAGAGAAAGTTGGAGCAGCTATGCCTTCATGGATTGTATGTCTGCTGACAAAAATCCTGGCTTCGTCCCACAGGTTGAGCGAAATAAAACGGTTTAGTGTGAAAGCTCCTCCTTCGATCACCACTGATTGTATGCCTTTTTGAACCAAATTTTCAAGTATTTTTTGTTCGGGCTGGTTGCCTTCAGGAATCATTTCATGCATCACGTTGGAATCCGAATTTGGATTTTTAGAAAACAACATGGAGGGCTGGGTACCGTCAAGTACATGTGCATGATCAGGAATTTTTCGGTCAGGATCAATCATAACTCTGTATGGATCAGATCCATGCCACAGCCTGGCATTGAGGCGGGGGTTGTCGTTGACGACCGTGTTGGCTCCGACCAGGAATGCATCCTCTTCCGTCCGCCATTTGTGAACCAATATTTTGGAGGCAGGGCTGCTGACCCAGATTTTTTCACCTTTCCGACCCATAAAGCCGTCGGCAGATTGTGCCCATTTGAGGATGATGTAAGGTCGGCCTTTTTCCACAACGGTCAAAAATCGGCGGTTTTGATACCGGCATTCCTTTTCCATGATTCCGACTTCAACCTGAATGCCAGCCTGTTGTAACTTGTTTAAGCCTTTGCCTGCCACCAAAGGATGAGGATCCAGATGCCCGATAACCACCCGAGGCACTTTTTTGTCGATGAGTAAATCAGCGCAAGGCGGTGTTTTGCCCACATGCGCACAAGGCTCCAGGGTTACATATACCGTACTTTCTGCCAGCAAATCATGGTTTGAAACAGTGCGAATGGCCTCTACTTCGGCATGAGGCCCTCCATATTGCTTGTGCCAACCTTCGCCAATGATTTGATTTTCATGCACGATAACACAACCTACCAATGGATTTGGTGAAGCCTTTCCCAGCCCAAGTTGGGCCAGGGTTTGGGCACGTTTCATCCAGTGTTGGTGCAGGTGTGATAGATCAGGCATCTTGTTGTTTTGCTTCTCGCTTTTTCGTCATGGAGTCTGTCATGATTTTCGCCGAACTCAAGGCCAAAGGTATGCCGCCGCCGGGATGCACGCTACCGCCACAAAACCATAAATTGTTGAAATAGGGTGAAAAATTAGGGTGTCTTAAAAAGGCGGCAAAACGGTTGTTGCTGCTGTTGCCATACAATGAACCACCAGCAGACGAGGTTTTTGACTCAATGCTGCGAGGCTCAAGCACTTGCTCGGTTGCTATGAGCGGTTCGATTGGCATTCCCAGCATGCGACTTATTTTTTTCAGCATATGACTTCGGGTTTCCGCCATGATTTGGTCCCAGTTTTGTCCTTCATTGCTGGGCACGTTTACCATCACAAACCAATTTTCGCAACCTGATGGCGCATCTTTTTCTTCATATTTTGAGGTGATGTTGATGTACACAGTCGGATCGTGATACACCGTTTTTTTTTCAAATATATGCTCAAACTCTGCCTGGTAGTTTTCGCTGAAGAGTATGTTGTGCAAGCCCAGTTCCGGGAAAGTATATTGAATGCCCCAATAAAAAATCAAAGCAGAGCTTGATTTGGGCTGGCTTAGCAACTTTTTAGGTTGAGGTGCATCTTTTAAAATGGTTTTGTAAGCATTCACCATGTCCATGTTGCACACCAACGTATCTACTTTTTTAGGATTGCCATTCACCAAAATACCTGTCACACGTTGGCCATCGAATATTATTTTTTCCACCTTGGCACTGAAGTGAAAAACCACGCCCAGGTCTTGTGCCAGTTTAAATAAACTTTGGGTAATGGCATGCATCCCACCCAGGGGCAAATATGCACCGATGTTGTGCTCCAGATGAGGAATGATATTGAGCAAAGCCGGAGTTTGGTAAGGGTTCGATCCGTTGTAAGTAGCGTATCGATCAAATAGTTGCACCAGCTTGGGATGATGAAAATAGTCCTGATTCGCCTGGTGCATGGTGCCAAAAAGACCGAGAAAAGGAATTTTCAGGTAGGCCCGCAACGCTGCTGGGTTTGTCCAGGTGTTGAAGTCATGCAATGAACGATCGAGAAACAAGTCGCCCACCGTTTTGTATTTCCAGGCAGCATTTTGAAGGAATGAAAGCACCTTTTGCTGAGGAACCTGGGTTTTTTCTTCCACTTCAAGGGCAAATTTGGGCAAGTCGGCCCAGGCGGTGATCCGGGTTTGGTCTTCCCAAAAGTAGCGACAGGTTTCGGGAAGTTTTTGGTATTGAAAGTAGTCGCCAGGGTTTTTTCCAGCCAGTAAAAAAAGTTCATCGACCAAAGCAGGCAGGGTGAATAAACTGGGGCCTGCATCGAATCGATAACCGTCTGACGTTATCACAGACAGTTTGCCTCCCGGATAGTTGTTGGCTTCAAATACCTCCACTGGCTGGCCGCTCACAGCAAGCCGGATAGCCGAGGCCAGGCCAGCTATACCTGAACCAATGATGGATACTGAAGACTTTTCGGTTTGCATGTGTAGTGTGAAGTAGTTCAGGTTGCCTTTGGGTTACATGGTGTAAAAGTAGGTTTACCGCAAATCAGCGATCCCGGGTTTTTGACAATTTACTACCTTCAATCAATCCAAACCTTGCCTTTATTTTCCGCATGCATATTTGAAATACGCCAAATGTATAGGCCCTGTTTAATGCTTTTTGGCAACACAATGGAAGAAGTGTTTTGTGCTTGAATTTGGGTGTTTATCAATTTTCGACCTTGCAAATCAATGAGTTCGAATCTAATTTTGTCAGTAGACGTGTTTGTTCTTACATTGATTTGTCCATCTGCAATCCACACACGAATTTGATCTTTATCTTCAAAAGTATGGGTTTGCGTGGTAGTGGTGGTGGTATCAATTCTGCCCACCATCAATTGCCCTTCAAGCAATGTATCGAACTCCACCATCACAAATGGTACGCCCATGGGAATTTCAAGGCTTGCCTGACGTAGTGGTTTCCACATTTTATCACTGTTTGAAGCCCGATGAAGCAGCCAAAGCGGAAGTGGTCTGAAATTTTCAAGTTCCATGTACTTTGCCTCTGGAATCAAAAGCGCAGTTTTGCCTTCACATTGCAGTAAGCCATCATTGTTGACAATCCAATAGTTTGATGAAATTACTTTGCCTTGTGATGTGGTAAACGTGTCGCCAACAATGGAAGTGTTTAAAGTTGTGGCAGTGATTTGACCTGCCTGACCTACCTGATTTATGGTAAAACGCAGGTCGAATAAAGGCCCATAAGATCCTGGAGTACTGGCATCAAGTGTGGCACTTTCACCTTTGCCAACCGGGGCTGTACTTTCCCTTCGTTCTGGATTTTGGATGAGTACCGCACTGTAGGTGCCGCTCACTTTTTCCAATGTGCTGTCCATGCCGGCAGTCACCGGCCACTCATTAAATTGGTAATACAGCACCAATCCAGGTTCAGTTCCTTGCAGGGTTTTGTGCATATTTTCCCGAATTTCCTGTTCGGTAAGTGCTCTGCTCCATATCCTTACCTCATCAGTTGTACCTTCATGAAATTCATGTTGTGGACTGCTGAGTCGGGCATGTTTGCCTATTTTGAGCGTGGCTGTTTCCTGGCGTGGTGGTCCGTTAAGGTTGGGATTTACGGTAACCAATTTGCCATTTCTATAAGTCTTGAGCAACACGCCATCAAAGGTTCCCGCCAAATGATACCAGGTTTCAGCCTCCCAATCAGAGCCAAAACTTGCTGCTTGCCAGCTGCCTGAAGAGTCACGAAGAACCAGGGCATTTCGGGCTCCTGAGCTTACATGGTCCCAGTTAATTTGAAAATTTTCTTCGTAGTGTACTGGTCCTTTTCCTTGCCGGTTGTTGGGAGCTTGTGGGCTTTTTGCCCAGCATTCTACTGTGAACCGAGGTAAATGTTGGTTGAAGCGGGTGTCGATGTAGCTACTAAATCCGTTGGTGAATATGGCCCGACCGGGAATGGTGTCCGACTGTGCCCCCGCCATCAGACAGAACAAAGAAAGAAAGGTTGCGAGAAAATATTTCATGGTTTTGGTGTAATTTGAGCAAGCAAGATAAGCCAAAACTCATTGATCGAGCAAGGCATTCATTTGCTCGTCCAGCAATTGGAGATACAATGGTTCGGTTATTTTTCCATTCTCCAGGAATCTGTGGACATGGGCAAGTCTTACTTTTTGCGGCAACACCTGCATGCCCATGTAGTGGAAAATGTCGGTCAGATGACTTAAAGCCAGAATACCACCTTGAATTCCCGAGCTTAAACCAACCAATACTGCCTTTTTTCCTTTGAGACTGTCAGGATACCTAAGCAGATCAATGAAGGTTTTGAGTGCACCGGGAAATGAGCCATTGTATTCAGGAACTATAAAAACCAATTTATCGGAATAATCTATGATTTGCTGAATTGCAGCCACTTCGGCGGTTTGATTTTGCCTGTTGAACACCAGAGAGGGAAAATTTTCAGGTAATTTCACCAGGTCAATGATTTGCGATTCGGTATGTTTGGTTGCTAATAAACTGGCATAAAATTCAGCTATTTGAAAAGTTCGGCTCAACGGTCGGTTGGTGCCAGATACAATGGTAATCATGTGTTGAAATTTTTGATTGCAAACTCACAGTGCAAATAAAATGTTGACAATAAAATGTAAAAACAACTATTTGGTACCAAGGGTTCTCATTTTTAAGCCAAACATTCAATGAGCTGGTTAAAAACAGTCTGTCGAAAAAAGGCTAAGCCGCTGCTGTGAAAAGGCATATTATGGGTTTCTTGTAAGCCACCCAAATTAAAACCAAGGCCAGCGTTGGCAAGAAAGTAAATAATAGGTGAGAACTTCTCAGCACGCAATATCATGAACCACAATTTTATTTGGCTTGCAGTATGGCTTTTAACAATAGGTTGCAACAGCAAAACCGAAACACCTTCTTCATACCCATCTCATTTCCCGGCTTCATTGTCAGCACCAAATAATAACCCTTCCACAGTTTTGGGAGTAGCATTAGGCCGCATGTTGTTTCACGATCCAACACTTTCGCCCAAGGGCAATGTAGCCTGTTCAAGTTGTCATATTCCAAGTTTTCATTTTGGCGACACTGTGAGTTTGTCGGCTGGTCATCAGGGCGAAACCACACACCGAAACACGCCGCCTTTATTAAATATGGCTTGGTCGCCCTTGTTGTTTTGGGATGGAGGCGGTTTGAATATAGAATCGGTTTCACTCACACCACTTCACAATGAAAGCGAAATGGGCTGGAAAGATTTGGCCTTGTTGGAACAGCGATTAAGAGCATCGCCATCGTATCGGGAACTGTTTTCACAGGCATTTGGCACCCAGAATATAGAAATTGCCCATGTGTTGCGGGCTTTGGCGCAGTATCAGCGAAGCTTAATACACGCTGAAAGTCGCTGGGACAAATGGATACTTCGACAAGGGGAATTGACCAAACCGGAGCTGGAAGGTTGGAGTTTATTTCAAAAACAGTGTGCCGGTTGCCACAAACCTCCGCTTTTTACCAATTATGCGTTTTACAAAGTGAGTTCAGATGTATTGCCTGATACATTGCCACTCGATCACGCCGCACGGGGACGAAATCGAATCACACAGAAACTGGCTGATTTGGGAAAGTACCGAACCCCCACATTGAGAGGATTAGGCAAAACATATCCATACTTTCACGATGGCAGATTCTTAACCATTGAAGATCTGATGCAGTCACCCGGTTTTGACAACCTGCATGCTGGCAAGCCAATGACCAATCAGGAAAAACAATTGCTAATCTCTTTTCTGAATACTTTAAATTAATGCTTGCGGATAAAAAAGTCGTTGATGTGACCTGTGATTGACGAAACCTGTTCTGGTTCCAATTCATAGTACAACGGTAGGCGCACCAGTGTATCCGTGAAAAAATCGCTCATAGGGAGTTCACGTCCGTCATGCCTTTGTTGGTAAAAGGGCGATTTGTGCAAACTGATGTAGTGAAAAACAGGTGAAATTTGTTTTGATCTGAGGTAGTCAATCAGCCGTGAACGCTCATCCAGGTTGCTGCAAACCAGGTAAAACATGTGCGCATTGTTGGTGGAATAGGAGGGTATGTTTGGCAATTTCACCAAGCCTTCGTCTTCCAGGTGTTTCAGTTCTTTTTGGTATTGAGTCCATATTTTTACCCGTTTTGCCTGAATGGAAGCAATTTGCTCCAATTGCGCAAATAAAAAGGCTGCTACCACCTCAGAGGGCAAAAATGAAGATCCAACATCTACCCAGCCATATTTATCTACTTCGCCTCTGAAAAACGCAGAACGGTTGGTTCCCTTTTCCCAGATAATTTCAGCCCTGCCGGCAAAGGCTTCATCGTTGATGGCCAACATGCCTCCTTCACCTGCAATGATGTTTTTGGTTTCGTGGAAACTAAATGCTGCCAGATGTCCTATAGAACCTAGCGCTTTTCGATGACCTTCTCCGTCGATGAAATAATTGTCCAGAGCCTGGGCGGCATCTTCCACTACATGAATGTTATACTTGGCCGCCAATTGCATGATTTTGCCCATGTCGCAGGCAATTCCAGCATAATGTACAGGCACTATGGCTTTTGTTTTTTCTGTAATCAGGCCTTCAATTTGCTCAGCGTCTATGTTTGGATTATTCTTCATAGAATCGGCAAAAATGATGTTGGCACCTCTCAGGATAAATGCATTGGCAGTACTCACAAACGTGTAAGAAGGCATAATCACTTCGTCGCCTGGTTGAATGTTGAGCAAAATAGCAGCCATTTCAAGGGCATCGGTGCAGCTGGTGGTCAACAGGCTTTTTAGAAAACCGTATTTTTCTTCGAAAAATTTGTGGCACAGCTGGGTGTACTTGCCATTGCCCGACAATTTACCCGTCTGAACCGCATCGTACATATAATGGGTTTCTTTGCCAGTGAGAAATGGTTTGTTAAATGGAATCATGATTCTCCGGAGTGAAAGTCTGTTGTTTTACTTTTAAATTAGCCTCTGAAATGAAGCTTCCTCAGCCATAGCACAAATTGTCAAAAGAGAAGGTTCAATGCCCAAATTGTAATGGCAGCAAAAGCGGCCTCAAATATGGTTTATTTGCCTAATTATATCTTCACAGAGAGGGGGATTGCATAAATTTTGACTAAATTTTGGCCTAGCCGGGCTATTTCGTCGGGAATAGGTAGAAGAATTGGGAATCTCAAAAGTTGACAGATTGTAGGCAATAACGTATTGATTTTCTTTTTTTTGGCAAAAACCTGCTACCCTACCTGAGTTCTTACCCTGTTTCCATTTCACCAAATTGGTGCTGACAACTATTTCCAAATTTTAAATATAATGTTCTCTGGCAACAACGTTACTTGCAGCATGTTCATGAATTTGTTTTTCCGGTGTTTGACCATGCTGGTGGTGCTTATGTTGGTCTCAGGCTGCTTTCGCCGCTTTCGAATGACAGAGGCTGACCTGAATAAATACTATCAAACTCATGCGCCACGCCCAGAATCCAGAGAACAAATTGATGGTAAACACAGAATCCACTGGGTACAATCTGGTTCAGACACATTGCCGCTTTTACTGTTGGTGCATGGTGCGCCAGGCAGTTGGTATGGTTACATCAACTTTCTGTCCGACAGCACTTTACTTCAACATTTCGCTTTAGCATCGGTGGACAGGCCAGGCTACAACAAAAGTCGGCCAGGCGGAAAAGTGTTGTCCATTGCCCGGCAAGCCGAATTGATTTCACTCATTTTCAGAGGCGACAGTACCCGTCCTGTTTATTTGATGGGCCGCTCGTATGGCGCACCCATTGCAGCCTATCTGGCAGCCAAATTTCCCAATCAGGTAAAAGGGTTGATGCTCATAGCGCCTGCCGCTTCGCCAGATCACGAAAAATTTTGGTGGTTTTCGCCGATTCTAAAATATCCTCCTATTCGTTGGCTGTTTCCTTCACCCATCAAAACAGCTTCAGACGAAAAATATGCCCATCGCAGGGAACTTCGAAAAATGCTTCCGTATTGGTCGCAAATCAAGTGCCCAACCCATATTCTTCAAGGGAAATCCGACTTCATTGTGAAGCCAATCAATGCCCAGTTTGTGGATTCATTGTTGGTTTCTGCACCACATAAACTTACATTTCTCGACGAAACGGGTCACCTTATTACCCGGGAAAAGCCCTGGCTAGTGAAAGAAAAAATGCTGCAACTGAAATACAATCATTTATTAAACTGAAAGCAAATAGGAAGAAAAATAACAAAAACATAAAGGAAATGGCTCCTCTTTAGTCCATTCTTACCAAGCGGTATGTTTCATTGGTAAACACTTCACCGTCTTCCTTTTTGATGCGGTAGGTGACTACGCCAGCCTTCTTCAAAAAAAGTGGCTGGACAATGGACCCGGTGCATATAAGTTCCACCCCGTCGAAAACTTTCACGGAGTCGCCAGTCTTCAATTCTGCTGAATCGTAAATGATTTTATTAACGACATCGGCTCGCTTTTGCATAAACTCGCCGATTTTCTTATCCATCTCGAGTATCAACTTTAATTTTTGTTCTGGTACCGGGTGTGTCATGGTTTGTACCTTAAGTGTTCAGAATGAGAAAGAAATTGTACCAAGTTTTTTATCAGGTCTTTGGATGTGTCGTCACAAAGAATTGACTTGTTAGCATTGGTTTTTACTATTTAAACTGCAAACTTAAGATATTGCGTTAAATCCCAAAGATATTTGCATAAATGATATTAAATAATCAATTAATAATGGGATTTCTTTGGTTTTTGTAGCTTTCCGCCGTGATCTCAAAAGCAGAACAGCCTATTGGCATTTTCGATAGTGGAATTGGCGGTCTCACCGTGGCACATGCTTTGGCAAAAACCCTTCCACACGAGTCGTTCATCTATTTCGGCGATACGGCGCATCTTCCTTATGGCGACAAGTCGCAGGTTGCCATTCAAGCCTATTCCATCAAGATAGCTCACTTTTTGTTAGACAATCAAGTAAAGGCCATTCTCATAGCTTGCAACTCAGCTTCGGCCATGGCATTTGATTTGGTGAAAGAATATGTGGCCAGCAAAGCTTTGGTATTCAATGTGATAGATCCAGTAGTGGCTGAAATTGTGCATAAGTATAGCAGGTCTTCTGTTGGCCTCATTGGTACCAAAGCCACCATAGGTAGCCATGTGTATGCGCAAAAACTGAATGCACTTTCACCTGAAACGCCCTTGCATGCCTTAGCCACACCCTTGCTGGCATCGATGATTGAAGAGGGTTTTTTCAACAACAACATCAGCCGGGAAATTATTCACTCCTATCTTTCACAGCCAGAACTTGCAGGTATTGAGGTGCTTATTCCAGGTTGCACACATTATCCACTTATTCAGCAAGAGCTTGAAGAATATTATCAGCATCAAATTCCGGTGCTCGACACTGCCGGTATTGTGGCCCGTGAAGTAGCTAACCGTATGCAGCGAGAAAACGTATTAAATCCAGGTTCTGCATTGGGCAAGCACAGATTCATTGTGTCAGATTTTACCCATGCCTTTCAGCAAACGGCAGCCATGTTTTTCAGAAGCCAGATAGATTTGGAACTTCATAGGCTTTGGGAATAATTTATTTGCCGAACGCAACTGGGAAACGAATTCCGAAACCTTCATCTCAAATTATAAGGCAAGGTTTAAAAAATCGAGAAAATGAAGGGTTTACAATATGTTAACATTGTGTTTATATCCATGTAAAATACAATGATCAGGTTTGTGACGTAAATCAAAAGGTCATGAGAAAAAATTTGATTTCATTATTGTTCGAAAGCAAGCTGATTTCGCTTTTGCTTGGCCTTTGGAAAAATCATTACCACCTCTCCTCTTAACGCTGGTAGAGTTTGGCTGCAAAACAAAACGGACGACGCAAAGTAGACCTGGTTATAATTTCCGATGTACATCTGGGAACTTACGGGTGTCAGGCCAAAGAACTGCTTCAATACCTGAAAAGCATTAAGCCAAAGCACATCGTGCTCAATGGTGACATCATCGACATTTGGCAATTCAGCAAACGCTATTGGCCCAAAAGCCACATGCGGGTGGTTAAGCACTTGTTGGGGATGCACACAAAAGGCGTTGAAATAACCTACATTCCTGGCAACCATGACGAAATGCTGAGGCGTTTTTCAGGAATCAAATTTGGAGGAATTTCCATCACCAATAAATTGATTCTGAACCTGAATGGAAAGAAAGCCTGGATTTTTCATGGCGACGTGTTCGATGTTACCATGCAGTATTCCAAGTGGTTGGCCAAATTAGGTGCAGTTGGTTACGATGCCCTCATACTCATCAATGCCTTTGTCAATTTCGTGTTTTCAAAAATAGGTAAAGACAAAATTTCATTATCAAAGAAGGTAAAAAACGGTGTGAAGAAAGCTGTGAAATTCATCAACGACTTTGAAGACACCGCAGCTGGAATTGCCATTTCCAACAAGTATGATTATGTGGTTTGTGGTCACATCCATCACCCCGAGATCAAGGAAATTGTACAAGAACACGGCAAAGTAACCTACTTAAATTCAGGCGATTGGATTGAAAACCTATCTGCCCTGGAATACCACAAAGGCGCATGGAGACTTTTCAGGTTCGAAAAAGACAATCAACCTGAATTGGCCTTGCTCGACGAAGAAGACGAAATAGACAACAACAAACAGCTTTTTGAAAAGCTGATGGTAGAATTCGACATCAAAACCTTGCAGAAAGTGAAATGAAAATACTGTATGCCATTCAAGGAACCGGAAACGGACACATAAGCCGAGCCAGAGACATTATTCCTGAACTGATGAAACATGGAGATGTGGATGTACTGGTAAGTGGTATTCAGTCTGATGTTTTTATTCCCTATCCTATCAAATTTCGGTTGCATGGTATGGGCTTCATGTTTGGCAAAAAAGGTGGTGTCGACCTTTTTCAAACGTTTCGAAAGTGTGTGAGTCGAAAATTTTTACAGGAAGTCAAAACGTTACCTGTCGAACACTACAACCTGGTGGTAAATGATTTTGAACCTGTTTCTGCCTGGGCATGCAAATTGAAAAAAGTGCCTTGTATTGGGCTTAGTCATCAATATGCCGTTTTAGCCCAAGGTGCTCCATTGCCACATGAATCTGATTTGATAGGTAAATGGATTTTAAAAAATTATGCGCCCATCCAAAAGGGGTTTGGGTTTCATTTCGAACAGTATGCCGAAAATATTTTCACCCCGGTTATCAGGCAGCAAGTGCGTGATCTTGAAGTAGAAAATCATGGTCATTTCACCGTTTACCTGCCAGCCTACGATGAAGAGAAACTGGTGAAGCAGTTTTCGAAAATCAGACACGTGGAGTGGCATGTATTTTCAAAGCATAGTAAAACTGCCTCGATTCATAAAAATGTACAGGTGTTTCCAATTGAAAACTTTGCCTTCATCAAAAGTATGTCACTGGCCGAAGGAGTACTTTGTGGGGCAGGGTTTGAAACGCCAGCCGAAGCTTTGTTTTTGGGCAAAAAACTGATGGCTATTCCCATGAAAAATCAGTTTGAACAACAATGCAATGCAGCCGCTTTGGCAAAACTGGGAGTGCCCATTGTGAATTCGATGAAGAAAAAACACCTGCCATCCATTGAAGATTGGATAAACAAAGGATCGGTCATTCAGGTGGATTACCCCAATAAAACAGCTGAAATAGTGAATCATGTCATAGCAGAATTTCACCAAAACCAGTCCTTGAGTTTAGTGAAACAACTCATCAGCGCATAGCCAAAACCTTGCTATTGGAACAACATCATTTGGCTCAATTGGTATCGCAGCTCAACCCTGATTTTGCTTTGGGGGTGGCCACAGCTGCTTATCAAATCGAAGGAGGTTTTTTAGCAGATGGAAAAGGACCCTCCATTTGGGACGATTTCAGCAACAAAAAAGGTAAGATTTACCAAAATCAGAATGGCAACCATGCCTGCAGGTTTTATGAAAAATGGGAAGAGGATGTGGCTTTGCTCAAGCAATTGCATATTCCAAACTACCGTTTTTCGTTGTCGTGGAGCCGTTTGTTGCCAGATGGTCTTCACAGGGTAAACCCCAAAGGCATAGAATTTTACAACCGTTTGATAGACAGGCTGCTGGAACTTGGAATCACACCATGGATTACGCTGTATCACTGGGACTTGCCCTACACCCTGGAAAAAGAAGGTGGCTGGACAAGTCGAGAAGTGTTGAACTGGTTTGCCCGGTATGCCGACCTCGTAACCCGGCATTTTGGCGATAGGGTGAAACACTGGATGGTGCTCAATGAACCCATGGTTTTTACTGGAGCAGGTTATTTCATGGGCATTCACGCACCTGGAAGAAGAGGGTTTGCCAATTTTCTGCCCGCTGTCCACCATGCCACCATGGCCATGGGCGAAGGTGGTCGAATCATTCAAGCCAATGTTCCCGGTGCTGAAATTGGAACCACTTTTTCTTGCTCGTGGATTCAGCCTATAGATGAAAAACCAGCCAATATCAAGGCTGCCACCAAAGTGGATGCCCTGCTCAACCGGTTATTTGTAGAGCCCGTTTTGGGGCTTGGATACCCAACGGAACAATTGCCAGTGCTGCGGAAAATGGAAAAATACATCAGACCCGGTGATCTGGAAAATATTCCTTTTGACTTTGACTTTATGGGAGTGCAAAACTATACCCGTGAAATAGTGAAGTACTCCATGTGGACGCCATATCTCAAAGCGAAATTGATTCCTGCCTCCAAACGGGGGGTGCCATACTCCGAAATGAACTGGGAAATTATTCCGGATTCAGTTTACCACATGTTGAAGCAGTTTGGCAGCTATCCGCAAATAAAAAAAATGATGGTTACCGAAAGTGGCTTAGCCCTGCAGGACAAGGTAATTGATGGTCAGGTCAGTGACGTGGTAAGAGCTACCTATATCAAAGATGTCTTGCAACAAATTGTGAAGGCGAAGCAAGAAGGGCTCTCTGTTGAGGGCTATTTTGCATGGACTTTTACCGACAATTTTGAGTGGGCAGAAGGCTACAGACCTCGGTTTGGTTTGGTACACAATGATTTTGAAACACAAAAGCGCACCGTAAAAACGAGCGGGCGCTGGTTTGCAGCACTTTGCAAGCAGATGGAAATTGCCGTGCTGAGCGAAAAAAATTAAGCTGACTCATTATTTCAAACTTGTGAAATACTATATTTCGATCGACAAGTCTTGGGCAAATGAGTGAAAATTCGTTTTGGGATTCGTTCCCAATCATGCGGTTTTTTGTGATACTGGCATTTGGCTGTATCCTCGGGTTTTATGCACCAATAAGCCCATGGTGGCTTGCCTCTATGTTTGTGGTTGGTGCCGGATTGTTTGCCTTTTTCAATTTTCGCATCACCAAAATCCAAGAGGTGAAGCACTGGCAAACTTGGTCGGCTGGCTTGCTGTTATTTGCCATGGGTTGGCTACTATGTTCTTTTTACCTGGGTAGGTCTTCAGCAGGGTTTTTTGGCCATTCACATGAACAAATAACTGCCTTCGAGGCCATCATCAAGCAAGAACCTGCTGCCAAACCAACCGTGTACAGGTTTACAGCCCAGGTTACCAAATGGCGGGATTCTTCAGGAAATTGGCGCAAGGCCAATGGTAGAATCTGGGTCTATGTATTTCGCAAACAACTTGATTTTGAACCTGCTTTCGGCGATAGGATTTTGGTGTTGCAAAAACCAGTTTTGATTCAAACTGCCGTAAACCCCGGTGATTTCGATTTCAGAACATACCTGTCGTATCAAGGCATATATTATCAGGCGCATGTGCCTGGTTTTCAGGCTCAATTGCTGGAGCGAAACGCAGCAAGTCGCTTGGAGGGGCTGGCCATAGTAGCCAGACAAAAGTCAATTGAAATCATACAATCTACTATTACATCCAAACAAGAAGCTTCGGTAGCCCTCGCCTTGGTGTTGGGTGTAAAGTCTTTTATTGATCCAGAGTTGCGCAATGCCTATCAATCAGCCGGAGCCATGCATGTATTGGCGGTGTCGGGCATGCATATTGGACTTGTTTTTGGTGCCCTTACCCTCATTTTTGGTTTTATAAAAAGGTACAAAGGGGGAGTATGGACATTTTCAACCTTTATTTTGCTCATTTTATGGTCTTATTCCTTGATTACTGGCTTTTCCGCTTCGGTACTGAGGGCGGTCACCATGTGCTCATTTGTATTGCTGGCCAATAGTTTGGGCAAGCACCATAATATGTTCAACATATTAGGCATTGCTGGTTTTGTTTTATTGATGTTTCAGCCTACCATTCTTTTCGATGTGGGCTTCCAGTTGTCGTTTGCGGCTGTTTTTGGCATTTTTCTCATCTATCCTGTTACAGGATATTTGTTTCAAACGAATCAAAAAATTGTGAGCACCATGTGGAAAATCAGTTGTGTCGCTTTTGCTGCTCAGTTGTTAACTTTTCCGCTTTCCATATTTTACTTCAACCAATTCCCAAACTATTTTCTCCTGTCCAACCTGGCCATTGTGCCAACTTCCACCCTGGCGATGTATACCAGCCTCGCCAACGTGAGTTTTAGCTGGGTGCCTGGTCTTAGTTTCCTTTTGGGTAAATTGGCTCAATATTCTATTTGGCTGTTGAACAAGTCCATTTTTATCACGGAGTCGATGCCCCATGCCACCACCCGGTTTCTGTATGTCAATGTGGTGGAAACGATCTGGATATACCTGTGCTTAGGTTTGATTATCACATTTGTATTCACAAGAAGAAAAAATATGATGTATGCCAGTCTGGCAGCAGTTTGCTTGTATTCTTTCGGTCGGTTGTATAGAAATGTTTCATTGAGTTGCCGTGAATCGGCCATCGTGTATCGCATACCTGGGCATACACTTATGGGTTACTTTAAAGGCACTCAGGGAAAATTCTGGGGCGATCGGGATCTGATAAACAACAAAGCAAAATTGCATTACCACATCGATAGGCATATTGCCATGCTTGGACTTAAAGAGATTGATTATCAGGAACTTCGTGATACAAATACTTATGTTTATAGGCAGAAAATTGGCAGCAAATCAGTTTTGGTGGTGAACCATTTGCCTCCCAATAAACTCAAAATACTGAAATCAGAAACGGCTGATTTGGTGTTGGTTCGCAGTGTGCCACATGTTAAAAATATGGATTGGCTCAACGACATCGATGCTCCGGTTTGGTTGCTGGATGCATCGGTTCTTAAACCTAAAAACAAGGTGTTTGCCACAAGGCCAGATGTATGGAATGTGTTGAACCAAGGCCCTTATTTTTTGAATTTTTCCCAGTAGGCATTCTAAAGTGAAGTTAACAAATGACATGATTCACTGAGACAGCAGCTCAATGGTAATGCAATCAGCTTTACAAAATGTTTGGCTTTACGTTTTTAGATTACTTTTCGCCAATCCGCTTTCCCACTTATCTTGCAGCCCACAACACCAAACTGCTATGAAGCATTTCATCACTGCAACTCTTGTTTTTCTTTCTGCATGGGTCACGGCGCAGCCGGGCGAAAAATTTTTCCCCAAAGCAGACTGGATGACTCCTGGTATTTATTACTACCCTGAACATTGGAAAGAGAACCAGTGGGAGCGGGATATTAAAAAAATGAAGGAACTCGGTTTCGAGTTTGTGCACATGAGCGAGTTTGCCTGGGCTAAAATGGAGCCTGAGGAAGGGAAATATGATTTTGCGTGGCTCGACAAATGTGTGTCACTAGCCGATAAATACGGCATGAAATCGGTGTTGTGCACTCCGAGTCCTTGTCCGCCTGCCTGGATGCAAATCAAACATCCTGAAATACTTACAGTAAATTGCCAAGGTCAGCGCATTGAGCATGGAGGCAGGTTGCAGGCTGATATTAACCACCCGAAATACAAAGAATACATCCAGAAAATTGTGCTTCAACTCACCCAACGATATGGAAAAGACAACAGGGTAATGGGTTGGCAAATAGATAATGAACCACACTATGCATCTCTTTTCAACTATTCAGAGCATGCCGAAAAATCGTTCAGACAATGGTTGAAAATCAGGTACATAACCATCGATAGTTTAAATTTCAGTTGGGGAAACCATTTCTGGAGCATCAACTACAACAACTTTGACCAGATAAAAATTCCAAACTCGAAAATAGACGGACAGGGAGCCAGTCCACACAGTTTGCTGGATTTTCAACTGTTCAATGCTGCTGCTTTGGCAGATGGACTTCGCTTTCAGGCACAACTGCTCAAAGCCAATGTTGCACCCACACATTGGGTTACTACAAACTTTGCCTACTATAAATTTCTTCCCTCGGTCGACCTTTTTCTGAACCAAAAGGACTTTGATTTTGCTGCCCATACCATGTATTTGCTCAGCACATACCTTGATAGCCCGAAAGGAAATTTGGCGCATCGGCTTGGGAGTGGAGTTGGCCTGAGTATGAGTACCGAATTTGCTCAGTCTATGAATGGATATACCGGAATTATGGAAATTCAACCTGGTCAGATTAATTGGGGTGCCTGGAATTCTCAGCCGCTGCCAGGTGCTGTGCGCATGTGGTTGTGGCATGCTTTTTCAGCCGGCGACAGGTTCATCAGTGCCTACCGGTTCAGGCAACCTTTGCGTGGTGGCGAACATTATCACACAGGTATTATGGAAACTGATGGGATCACAGTGGCCCGAGGAGGAGAAGAATTTGTGAAAGCCATGGCAGAAATTAAATCATTGCGAACTTCCCAAAAGCCAATGGCCAAACTGCCAGCCGATGTTCAATCGAGGAAAACTGCCTTTTTATGGAAACAGGCCAATTTGTTCGACATGAACAACGAACCTCACAACAGGGCCTGGGATAGCTGGACCCATGATTTTAGTTATTACGAAAACCTAAAAACCCTCGGCTCTGCGGTAACATTCCTGCAAGAATCTGATGATTTTGACCCCCAAAAATATCCATTCATGGTAGCCCCTGCCTTTCAATTGGTAGATGCGAAACTGGTGGCCAAATGGAAAAAATATGCTGAGGCAGGTGGCCATTTAATTCTGTCGTGTAGAACCGGACAAAAAGATGGCTTAGGTCACCTATGGGAAGGGCCGCTTTACATGCCGATACTTGACCTGATAGGTGCCAAAGTGAAATTCTGGGATCATTTACCTGTTGCCAGCAAAGGGAAGGTGCAATTTAAAAATGAAATGTTCGACTGGCATTTATGGAGCGATGTGTTGGAACCTAACATAGGCACCGAAGCGCTTGTCACTCACAACGATCAGTATTATGCAGGCATGCCCACGGTGGTAAGGAAAAAGTATGGAAAAGGTAGTGTAACCTATATAGGCACCTCGACCGTCGATGGGGAAATGGAACGAAAAGTGCTCAGAAAAGTGTATGAAGATGGAGGAGCTACCATTCTGGATTTGCCACGTTATTTGTTCCAGGAATATCGGGACGGTATTCGGGTGGCAACAAATTATACCAGCTCTGATTTTGAATTGAATGTACCCAAATCGGCCAAAATTTTGTTTGGCGAGTCGAATGTAAAACCAGGCGGAGTTTGCGTTTGGAAAGACTAATAGGTTGAGATTTTGAAACGAAACCTCCACCATGTCTTTTTTCCACCTTATTTCAATCCAGGTTTTATTCCTACATAATCGCTGCTAATTTTGTAAGCCCCAAAAGGGGAAACTGCTTTAACCAAATTAAAATAGAATTCGAAAAAATGGGTTGTTCGTCGTGTAGTTCAGGAGGGTGTTCGGTCAAATCGGCTTCTTCGGGTAATAAAGTATCTGGATGTGGCAGCAAAGGCTGTTCCTCAGGGGGCTGTAATAGACTCAATACTTTCGACTGGCTAGGTAGTATGGAATTGCCTTCCGACGGCCCGAGATTTAATATTGTAGAAGTGCGCTTCAAAGGTGGCCGCAAAGACTATTACAAAAACAAATACGGCCTTCCGTTGATAACAGGCGATCCTGTAGTGGTCGATGCACAGGGTGGCTACCACATTGGTTTTGTGTCGTTACAAGGCGAATTGGTTCGCCTGCAAATGAAAAAGAAAAAAGTGGCCGATGGTTCTAACGAAGTGCGGACCCTTTACCGAAAAGCCACTGAAAAAGAGATGGAAAAATTGGAAGAAGCCAGAAACAGGGAACTTCCATCGCTTTTCCGTACCCGACAGTTGACTGGAGAAATGAAGTTGAATATGAAACTTTCGGATGTGGAGTTTCAGGCCGACAATACCAAAGCAACTTTTTATTATTCATCAGAAGACCGGGTAGACTTTCGGGAAATGATAAAAGTACTTGGCAATGAATTTAAAATCAGGGTTGAAATGCGCCAGATTAGCCTTCGACAAGAGGCAGGCAGGCTTGGCGGAATTGGCTCGTGTGGCAGAGAACTTTGTTGCTCCACCTGGCTTACCGATTTTAAATCAGTGTCAACCTCTGCTGCCAGATATCAAAACTTGTCGCTGAATCCCACAAAACTGGCTGGGCAGTGTGGCCGACTTAAATGTTGCCTCAATTATGAGCTTGATACTTACCTGGTAGAACTTAAAGACATACCCAAAGTAGACAGGCCACTTCAAATAGAAAAGGGGGAAGCCTTTTTGCAAAAAACCGACATTTTCAAAAAACTGATGTGGTTTGCCTATAAGGGCGAAAACAGTTGGTTTGCCCTTGAATTAGATCGGGTGAGAACCATTCAGGAACTCAACAAAAAAGGGCAAAAAGCGCTTGGCCTCACAGAAGATGAGGAGAGAATACTGCAAAATCAAAGAAGCGGAAACCACGAACTGAACGACGATTTGATAGCCTTGGATGCCAAGTACAAAGCCTTGGACAAAAACAAAAAACGAAAAAAGAAGAAAAAGCCTAGGCCAAATATGCCAGGTCAAGCGCCTTCGCCCAACCAAAGGCAAGGTCGGCCTCCAGGTGCTGGCGAACCACCTATTGGTCGCTAAAGACGTATTTTTCAATGCTTATAAAAGCAAAAATCCCGGTTCTGCCGGGATTTAGTGTTGTAATTGTCAAGCATGGATTTTCACCCAAACTCCACATTCAGTATCGCAGAAACGGGTAGAAACATGCCACCTTTTAGCATTACATATTCTTCAGTTGCTGCCCAAACGGTGGTGTTCACAATATTGAACTTGTGGTTCAAGCTGGTAAACTCAATGCGTACTTTAGATTTATGCCCGTTTCCAAGTTTTTCAGCTTTTTGTAAACTCAGTTTTCTAAGCACTTTTTGTACATCATCCTGCAGCACATCTTTTTGGGGAAATCGGGCATGCAGGAGTTCCTCTTTGGCAATGATTTTTCTTGTTTCCATAGGTAGTTCAAAATTTTCTTAAAATTGTGCTATTTTCTTTTCTCGGAAACCACCATGTAAGGTTTAAACCTTACATGAGAAATAAGACGTACTTTTTTTAATAGAATTCTGGTTCTAATTTGCCACGGGATATCGGAAATGAAGTCCTTAAGAACAAAAGTTATGTGGAAAGAAGTTGAGAATGCGCTAGAGAAAACCTTTGAATTTAAAGATTTTGCCACTACTTTTAGCTTTATGACCAAAGTTGCCGACCTGGCAGAGGAACAAAATCATCACCCATGGTGGTCTAATGTGTACAACAAGGTCACAATTAGGCTCAACACACACGATGCCGGTGACAAAATAACCAGTAAAGACCATATGCTCGCCGAAGCCATTGACCGACTGCTCAGTTAGTTTTTTTTAACCACACCTACATGAACAAACCTTTTCAGAGAATTTTCCTTTTTCTACTTCTTATTCTTCAACAACTGGCCAATGCCCAGCAGCCGTTTTTTACCAATGGGCTAGCAGACGATCGTTCTACATTTGTTGCATTTACCCATGCAAGGGTATTAACCGAGCCTGGAAAATGGGTAGAGGACGCAACCCTGGTAGTAAACAAGGGTAAAATTGTGTCCGTCACCAAAGCTGGGCCAGTACCCACAGGTGCCAGTGAAATCAATTTGACCGGAAAATGGGTTTATGCATCCTTCATTGATGTTTTCTCTTCGCTTGGTTTGCCTGAAGAAAAATCACAAATGGGCATGATGATGGGGCCAACTGTAGAAACAGGCAGAAAATTGAATACTTATTGGAATCAAGCCATAAAACCCGAAGTAAAAGCCGCCGAATTGTTCAAGCCGGAAACCAAGGACATGGAAGAACTGCGGTCTTTGGGTTTTGGAGCTGTATTGAGTACCCCCAAAGATGGCATCATGCGGGGAACAGGCATGCTGATTGCGCTTGGAGCTAACACGCCACAAGAATATATTCTTCAAAAAGAGGTGGCCAAAGGTTTATCCTTTTCAAAGGGTGGTTCTGGCCAAAGCTATCCTTCGTCGCAAATGGGTTCTATTGCGCTCATTCGGCAGACCTTGATAGATGCTGAATGGTATGCCACCCAAAAAGAAATCAAAGAACTTAATCTTTCGCTCGAGGCTATTAACCAGCAAAAGTCGCTTCCCTGGTTGTTTGATGGAAAAGAAAAGTATGAAATTTTCAGGGCAGCAAAAATTGCCAAAGAGTTTAATATAAAATTGATAGCAAAAGGAAAAGGTGACGAATACCAACGTGCAGACGAGTTCAAAAAGCTCAATATGCCACTTGTATTACCGCTTAATTTTCCAGAAGCCTACGATGTTGAAAATCCTTTCGATGCTGCACAGCTAGGGTTCACCGAAATGAAGCATTGGGAAATGGCACCTTTTAATGCGAGGATACTGGCAGAAAAGCAGATTCCCTTTTGTTTCACACTGAGCGATTTGAAGGAAAAGAAAAGCTTTCTGGCACAATTGAAAAAAGCCATAGAAAAAGGATTGAAAGAAGATGCGGCATTGGCAGCACTCACCACACAGCCTGCTGCTTTCATCAATGCTGGAAATATGTTGGGAAGGCTTCAACCAGGCTATCTTGCTAATTTTATCATTACATCAGGCAATATTTTTGGTGCCGAAAGTCAAATTATAGAAAACTGGGTGCAAGGCCAACGGCATCAGCTTACAAAACTCGACCTGACCGACATCAGAGGCAAGTATCAACTTACGGTGGGTAGTTCAGGGCCATTTGCTTTCGAAATCTTCGGCAAAGTAGCAGCTCCCGATGCCCATGTGGTGCTAAAAGATACCACCAAAACGACGGTGAAGCTTAACTATTCCAAAGACAAAGTAGGGTTTCAAATCAAAATCAAAGCCATTGACACCACAGCTGATATTCGTTTCACAGGATTTTTGAACGGCAAAAATCTGGAAGGCCGTGCCCAACAACCCAACGGCCAATGGCTCAACTGGCAAGCCACTTTCACTTCACCTGTAGCAGAAAAACCAAAGAAAGACTCTGCTGTAATTACACCTTCTATTCCTTCTTTAGTCTATCCATTTCAGGCTTTCGGGGTTCCTGTTTTGTCCAAAGCAAATAACTACCTGATAAAAAATGCCATGGTGTACGACAACCTTTCAGCTTCGCCAGAAGAAAAGGATGTGCTCATTGTAAATGGAAAGATTCAGAAAGTTGGAATAGGTTTGACTGCCACTGCAAATACAACAACCATTGAGGCCAAGGGAAAACACCTGACGCCTGGAATCATTGACGAACACTCGCATATTGCCATTTCCAGGGGTGTAAACGAGGGTTCGCACAGCATTAGTGCTGAAGTCAGAATCGGCGATGTGATAGATCCTGACAACATCAATATTTACCGCCATTTGGCTGCGGGAGTCACGGCTTGTCAGTTGCTTCATGGTTCTGCCAATGCAGTAGGTGGGCAGTCGGCTTTGGTGAAAATGCGCTGGGGCGTAATGCCAGAAGAGATGAAAATCGAAGGTGCTGACGGTTTTATAAAATTTGCCCTGGGCGAAAATGTGAAACAAAGCAACTGGGGAGATTTCAACAGAACCAGATATCCTCAAACCCGTATGGGTGTAGAGCAATTGTATATCGAGGCATTTACTGCCGCCCAAAAATATGACCAGGAATGGAAAACCTTCTCCGCTACTGGATCGAAAGCAAACGCTGCCCTTGCTCCCCGAAGAGATTTGCGCCTGGAAACATTGGCAGAAATTGTGAACAAGAAGCGTTTCATTTCCTGCCATTCGTATGTGCAAAGCGAAATCAACATGTTGATGAAAGTGGCCGAAAGATTTGGATTCAGAATCAACACCTTTACGCATATTCTGGAAGGCTACAAAGTGGCCGATAAAATGGCTTCACATGGGGTAGGCGGCTCTACATTTGCAGACTGGTGGGCCTACAAAATGGAAGTGAAAGATGCTATTCCATTTAATGCAGCCTTGATGACCAAAGTTGGAGTAACCACGGCCATTAATTCCGACGATGCCGAAATGGCCCGCCGATTGAATACTGAAGCTGCAAAAACCATGAAATATGGGGGCATGACAGAAGACCAGGCCTTGAAAATGATAACCCTCAACCCTGCCAAACTACTTCACCTGGACAAGAAAATGGGAACCGTAGAACCAGGCAAAGATGCCGACCTTGTGCTTTGGACAGAAAAACCATTGAGTACTTATGCCCGGGTAGCGCAAACTTGGGTGGATGGCATCAGCCAGTTTAGCTTGGAAGATGACGAAGTCAGAAAAAAGACACTACAAGAAGAGAAAGCCAGACTAATCCAATTGCTCTTGCAGGCCAAACAAAAAGGTGGATCGCTACAAAGGCCAGAAGGTCGCAGACCCAGAGTTTACCATTGCGAAGATCTGGACGAGCATGAGTTGTAATCTTTCATTCAATAAAATGTAATTATGAAATTATCAGGTGCACATATTATTTTAACTGGAGGCAGTTCGGGTATTGGCAAGGAAACAGCTCGCTTACTTACCGAAGCTGGTGCCAAGGTGCTCATCACAGGTACTGATGAACAAAAACTTAAGCGGGTAGCCGACGAGATAGGGTGTTTTCAAGTTCGAGCAGATGTTTCTTCGCAAGTAGATGTGATGCAAACCTTTGAAAAGGCAAATGAAATCTTTGGAAAAAAATTAGACGTGCTTATCAACAATGCAGGCATTGGGGAATTCGATGCGGTTGAGCATAGCGTGTACGATAGTTTTCAAAGGGTTTTTGGTGTAAATGTGTTTGGGCCTGCCATGATGGCCAGGCAGGCAGTTCCCATATTTAAACGGCAGGGTCATGGAGCCATTATCAACGTGGCCTCTACTTCTTCGAGCAAAGGTTTTGGGTATGGAAGCGTGTATGCTTCTTCTAAATTTGCACTTCGAGGCCTCACCCAAAGCTGGTTGGACGAATTGCGGGAATTTAACATCAGGGTAATGCAAATAAATCCCAGCGAAGTTTACACGGCATTTGGAAACCCGGAAAGAGTGGAACGTGTGCCACCACCTGATAAACTTTCACCCTACGAAGTAGCCAGCACCATAAAAACCATGTTGCAAATGGACGATCGAGGCTTCATTCCAGAAGTAAGTGTTTGGGCTACGAACCCAATAAGTTAAACAATCTTAAGAAAATATAGTTGCATGTACAATCTTTTTGGCAGTGCTGAAAAGTGGCATCAATTTTGTCTTAACAAATCAAAATCAAACGTTTTATGAATACATTAAAAAACATTTTCGCAGCCACACTTGGCATCATCTTCCTGGCAAGTTTCATTGCCAAAAATCCTCAAGTCGATAAATTCAAAATTGATGCTTCGAAAAGCTCAGTAAAATGGACAGGCAAAAAAGTAACAGGTGCGCATGAAGGCTCAATCGTAATCAAAGACGGGTCTGTAAGTGCAGAAGGTAAAACTCCGAAAAAAGGTGTTGTAGAAATGGACATGACCAGCATTCTCTGCACAGACATTACAGACGCTGAAACCAATGGCAAATTTGTAGGTCACCTAAAGTCGGACGATTTTTTTAGTGTTGAAAAAAATCCAACATCAAAGCTTGAAATCAAAAAAATCAACTTTAAAGGCAAAGACGACTACGAAATTGAAGGCGATTTGATTATCAAAGGTATTAAGCAGGCAATCACCTTTCCTGCAACCATTAAATCAGATGGCAAAACGCTGACTGCAAAAGGTAAAGTGGCGGTTGACCGCACCAAGTATGATATCAGATTCAGGTCTGGTAAGTTTTTTGAAAACCTCGGCGACAAGTTGATTAATGACGATTTTGAATTGGAGTTTAACATCGTTGCTACCAAGTAATCACTTAAAACAAGACTAAGATAGACCCGGCTGGTTTGGCCGGGTTTTTTATTTTAAGCTGGATTTGGTTTGTTTTGTCAATTCAATTTGGCGTGGCCTATTTTATAAATGAATATTAAAAAGCTTTCAATCGTTATTCCTGCCTACAACGAAGGCCCAACCATACATCACATTCTCGATAAAATCAAAGAAGTAGAATTGGTTAATAACATTGAAAAAGAGATTATCATCGTTAACGATTGCTCACGAGACAATACGGAAGAATCGATAAAGGCATATATGCAGGCCAACCCGGGTTTGAACATTCAGTACAAAAAGCATGAATTTAATCAGGGAAAAGGAGCCGCACTTCATACAGGTTTTGCTATGGCAACCGGAGAATACACGGTGGTTCAAGATGCTGATTTAGAATACGATCCGCAGGAATTCAATTTATTGCTTGGACCTGTGGTAAAGGGCTTTGCAGACGTAGTTTTCGGGTCGAGATTTATTGGTGGTAATCCGCACAGAATTTTGTTTTTCTGGCATTCCATTGGCAACAAAATCCTCACTTTTCTTTCCAATATGTTCACGAATCTCAACCTCACAGACATGGAAACCTGCTACAAACTTTTCAGAACAGATCTGCTACAGAGTTTGCAACTGACAGAAAAACGTTTTGGTTTCGAACCGGAAGTAACCGCCAAAATTGCCAAGGTTCCTCAAGTTCGGGTTTATGAAGTGGGTATAAGCTATTATGGAAGAACCTATGCAGAGGGAAAGAAAATAGGTTGGCGTGATGGCTTCAGAGCAATTTATTGCATTCTGAAATTTGGGTTTTTTAAGTAAACCTAAAACCTTGGTTTATAGGTTTTTTGAAATTCTTCGTATCCCATTTTGGTGTGTTGATTTTCGCCAAAAAAGTGAATGATTTTATCAAATTCAGCTGCATCTACATATCCTGGCACTGGTTGGATCACATTTAGTTTTTCATCTAAATAGACCACAGTTGGGTAGCTCATTTTGCCGCCAAGCATGGTAACTGCCAATTCGTTGCTTCTGTATTGATCTGAATATTTGTAAACCCGATCCTTAAAAATAACATTGCCTGTCATTTCGGCATTGAATTTTACAGAATAGAATTTTTCGTTCAAGTATTTCGCTACTGCCGGATGGCTAAATGTGTTAGCATCCATGCGTTTGCACCAGCCGCACCAATCGGTGTACACATCTACAAAAATTTTCCTAGGATTCTTTTTGCTCAATTTTTCGGCTTCTTCAATAGAAACCCAATTCACTTTTTCAGCCGAGGCAGGTGCCTGAACTTTGAAAGCCGCACTCAAAAAAACAATGAGCAAAACTGAAAACACAACGAGCAATTTGGGTAAGGTATTCATGGCTTTATAGTTTGTAAGGCAGAAACTCATCAACATTCGCTCCAAATTTATGCAATTCACGCACAATGGTAGAACTAATGTAAGCTAAATGAGGCGAAGTAATTAAAAACATGGTTTCCAATCCCGGGCTCACATGCTTATTAGCCTGCGATATGGTGTTTTCATATTCAAAATCTGTGGTGTTTCTTAACCCTCTGATGATGTATCGGGCGTCAACAGTTCTTGCAAAATCTGCGGTAAGGCCATTAAACACCTCAACCCGCACTTTGGGTACTTTGTGAAACGATTCCAATATTTTTTCCTTCATGGATGCAATAGGAAAATAGCGTGACTTGGTGGTGTTTTGCCCGATGGCTACTACAATTTCATCGAAAAGCGGAATGGATCGCATCACAATATCATAGTGCCCTTTGGTAAATGGATCGAAAGATCCTGGAAAAATCGCCCTGAGTATTTCTGACATTTCAACCTTGGAATAGGTGGTTTGACATAATTAATGAATAACGATTTAGGCTCGAGGATGCGATTTCTGCTGGAATTTCCAGCCAATTGGGTGTGCTCATCATTTGGATTTTAGAAAAAAACCGGGAAAGCTTTTCGTAACCAACCGAACCAGGCATAATAGGGCCGGCAAGATGCAAGGTGTCGTTCAGGTTCGAAAATTCTGTTTCCTGAGCCACCAATTGTATGAAATACAGCAAACTGTTGTCGTCTTGTGTAGCATACCGATTCAACAACAACAACTTTTTACCCTGAAAAGCAGCTACCAATACATGAAAGCTACCAACGTGGCAAAACAGATTGATCTGATTTCCAGGTTGAATTTGCCGCAGCACCTGAAGAATGAAACCATCAACGCTGTGGAAGTGCCTGGTTTTTTTCTCCACTGCCAATTCATTTGCCACCGCTGTCCAAATAGATTCCTGTTCAAAAACCACTTCTATTCCCAATGCTGCATGCTGACTGATCGCTGGATTCTCATGTTTGGCCACTCCTCCCAATTGAGCATATTGGGCAAGATGTGATTCATTGAATAGCTCTGAAGGTATAAGTGTAAATGGACTGGCGGCAAAAACAAGCTTAACCTGTTTCCAACTTCCGATGGGCAGCAGTGGCAATTTGCCAACAGCTGGTGCAAAAGCTTGTAGAATGGCGTCTACTGAGGATGCTGTTCCTGAAATTTGGAGGTCTGCCAACATCTCTACAGCATTGCTTTCTTCGTTAACCACCATCAACTGACAGGCTTGCTGGTCGAGCAACATGGTGAGGCTCCACTGGTAAGTGAGGGCTTTATGAAAGTTTGACGAAACCTGCTGGTCGTTGACTATAAATTCCAAATCAAGGAAATTAGGGTGTAAAAATGCTATATTTTGAGTTATGAAAATGCTTCTGGCTTCACAGGTTTTTGATGCAGAATTACCCTGAATGTAGTTCCTTGACCAACTTCAGACCATTTTACAAAAATGCGACCCCGGTGGTAGTTTTCAACAATGCGTTTCACAAGGGTAAGGCCAAGTCCCCAGCCCCGCTTTTTGGTGGTAAAACCAGGCTCAAATACCTTCTTGAATTCAGAACGTGGAATGCCTTTTCCAGAATCGGTAACGTCGATGCGAATTTTAGAATCGTCTCCCTGTGAAATAGTAACCGATACTTTACCTGGATTTTTACCAATGGCATCTACTGCATTTTTGCAAAGATTTTCAACCACCCAATCGAAAAGCGGTTTGTTGATGTAGGCGTAGATGAGCTCATCTTTTGGTTCGGTTTCCAGCGAAAACTTAACTTTTGAAGAAATGCGTTTTTCGAGGTATTTCATCGTTTCAGACACCACGGCTACCATGTTTTCCTGCGACAAAGAAGGAATGGAACCAATGCTCGAAAACCTGGAAGTTACCATTTCCAGCCTGGAAATGTCTTTTTGAATTTCTTCTACAAAAGGTTGATGCGCCAGTTCCGGGTCGCCTTTGAAATATTCCACCCAGGCAATGAGCGACGATAGTGGCGTGCCTAGCTGGTGAGCAGTTTCTTTGGCCAACCCTACCCAAACCCGATTTTGCTCGGCATTCCGAGAAATACTGAACATGCCATAGCCAATAACAGCCAACAAACCAATGACACCCAATTGCAAAAATGGGTAGTACTTCAGGGCCTTGATGATGTCGCTGTTTCGGTAATAGATATATTGCTTCAAACCTGGTATCTCGATGATAATAGGATCATATTCAGCCTTCATCTCGCTGATTTGCTTCTTTATGAAAGCGTCTCGTTCAGCACCTTTTAACTTTTTGGGTATTTCGAAATTGCGGTGGCTGATGTAACCATCGTTTTCATCAGCTAAAATGACAGGCACACTGTTGTTCGCTTCAATGATCTCCCGAAACCAAATACTGAGATTATCGAAGTTTTCTGCAGTGGCTATTTCTTTATATGCCTTTGCCGAAAGGTCTATCAATCGTTTTTCCCGATCGGCTAAAACAGTCACCAATTTGTTGGTGTACCATTGCGAAACCGACGAAACCAAAATGACAGCCAATCCAATAGCTACCTTGAATTTTGTCCTGTTTGAATAAACATCCCAATCGAACATGTTGCGAACTTCAAACTAAAATAGACCTGTTGAATCATGTTGCTAATTATTTAGAATTATTCTAAATAAACAAAGTTGATTTTTGTTAGTTTCTTCCGTCACATCTACACGTAAATTTGCACCGTATATTGAGGAAAAGAGACGGTAGTGATAGAGCCACAAAACAAGTTCATGTTAAATCAATTTAAAGCTTTGGTGCTTTCTTTCAGGGAAGCTTCTGTGTCGGTGAGAGAAAAGGCAGCTTTAAATCAGGAAGATACCCATCAGTTTCTGCAAACATTGCAATCCTATGTACCTGCCAGCGAGTTTTTGGTACTGTCTACCTGCAACCGTACTGAAATCTACTATCAGGCAGAAACAGACTGTTCTGAAGTTGTCACTAGTTTACTTTGTCTTCATAAAGGCATTTCAACCCAAGAGATTAAGCCGTTTCTCAACCATATTTCTGATCATGAAAATGCTGTAAGGCACTTATTTGAAGTATCGCTGGGTCTCGATTCTCAGGTTTTGGGCGATTTGCAGATTATCAATCAGGTGAAACAGGCCTACCAAGCCAGTGCCGATGCCCAAGCTGCTGGACCATTTATACACAGGTTGTTGCACGCCATATTTTTTGCCAATAAGCGAGTAGTACAAGAAACCAGCTTTAGAGATGGGGCATCCTCAGTTTCTTACCTCGCTACTGACTTGATGGAGCAAACCATTAGTCATATTGAAAACCCAAGAGTGCTATTGTTGGGCTTAGGTGAAATGGGTATCGACGTTTGCAAAACTTTGACAGACAAAGGTTTTAGCAACATTGTGGTGGTGAATAGAACATTTGAAAAAGCTGAAAAATTTGCCTTGGATCAGGGTGTAAGCGCAAGCCCAATCGATCAATTGCAAGCTGAACTTCAATCGGCTGACGTGGTGGTGAGTTCTGCAAACGCTGGTTATTATCTCATCGCTCCTTCAGATTTAGGTCAGCTCTCGTTGAGGGGCAAAATGCTTATTGATCTTTCAGTGCCACGCAGCATAGACCCCATAGTTGAGCAAATGCCAGGCGTTACTTTGTATAATATTGATGAGCTGAAAGTAAAATCGTCAGAAGTGCTTGAAGCCAGAATGCAAGCCGCCCCACATGTGCGGCAGATTGTAGATGAGGCACTTCAACAATTTGCTGATTGGGCAAAAGAGGCAGAAATTTCACCAGCCATCAATCGGTTCAAAGGACTTTTGGAGCAAATGCGCCAGGAAGAATTGTCGAAATATTTGAAAGGGCTTGACGAAAAAGAAGTTGAAATGCTGGACAAAGTTACCAGAGGTCTCATGCAGCGAATTATAAAACTTCCGGTACTTCAATTAAAAGCAGCTTGCAAAAGGGGCAATCCAGAAGGATTGATTGACGGATTGAACGATTTGTTCAATCTGGAAGTGGAGAATAAAACGGAAGAAGCAAAAGCTTAAAGCGCCAGTTCGTCGGCTCTTAGTGGCTTGTTCACGTATTTTTTAATCGACTTATACTTGTGACTTTTCTCCAGGTCATTGAAACTCAGTGAAGATGTGAGCAAAATAACTGAAGTTTTCCCGATTACTGAGGCAGGTAGTTTCTCAAATTCGTCTAAAAAACCAAACCCATTCATTTCGGGCATGTTGATATCGAGCAAAATAAGATCAGGAAAATTAGATGGGTTATGCAAATTGGCTCGAAGATATTCAAGCGCATCAATAGCCGAATTTTTGACGATTCGCTTGGACGCATAATTGACAGAATCAAGCACCCGACCATGAATCAGGTTGTCGATTTCGTTGTCGTCCACCATTAGAAGTACATTTACCTTATTTGCCATGGTTAGTTCAATAATGAAGGGAAAGACATGAGAATTGAAGTCCCTTGTCCATTTACTGATTCTAGTTTAACAGTTCCATGTAGTTTTCGAACTGTTTCACGCACAATGTAAAGCCCAAGGCCAGAACCTGAATGGTTTTTATCTGCTTTGTAAAACAAGTCAAATACTTTGTCGAGGTGGTTGGCGGCAATTCCTTTACCGTTGTCGGCCACTTTAATTGAAAAGCCGTCTTGAGAGCAATTGAAAGTGATGTAAATAAAAGGATTTTGTTTTACACTTTTGAATTTGATGCTGTTGGATAACAAATTTTTCAAAATTAATTGAATTCGATTGGCGTCGCTGAAAGCAAAGCCAGATTCCACAAATTCAGTTTTGAAGGTAGTTTCGTCAAATCCATTTAAAGATTTTACCAGCTCAATTGATTCATTTACAATATCTTGTGCATTCAGTTTTTCGATTTGTAAATCAGCCCGAGAGTTTTTGTTGTAGTCAATTAAGTCCCGGATGAAGGCATCGAGTTTGTCCGTTGTTTTTTTAATCAGATCGAGGTATTCTTTCGATTGATGGCTTACGTTAATATCCATATCTGCAATTTGCAGAATCCCTTGAATGGTGGTAACAGGTGCTCGGAGATCGTGCGAGGCACTGTATACAAAGTGATCTAGCTCCCGGTTTGACTGCACCAATTCCTGGTTTTTCTTTAACAGCAATTCTTGCGTTTGCTTGATGTCGGTGATGTCGACCAACACGCCGTCGTAAAAAGTGTTGCCATCTTCATCGAGGGTTTTTATGCAACTCACCATGCCCCAGAACTCCTCGCCGTCTTGCCTTTTGAACAGAACTTCCCGATTTTTGAACATATTATCGTCGCCTACAAATTTAATAAGTTCACTTCGTGCCAATATGTCCTGGCTAAAAAAGCTACTGGTGTTTGATAATACTTTTTCTGGTTTGCTGTAGCCAAAAACTTCTGAAAAGGCTTTATTGATGTACAAAAATCCGATGCCTTTTTTAAACCTGTAAATGCCTTCCTCTACGTTTGCATTCAAAGATTGAAGCAGTTGCTCGTTTTCCTTGATTTTTTCCTGAGCATGCTTTAAAGCCGTTACGTCGAAGCCGTATCCCAACACAATTTTTACTTGGCCTTCCTGATCAAGAATGGGCGAATATCTGCGTAAAGCGTAGGTTTTAATTCCTTGTGGCGAATTCATGGTTTCCTCCCATTCTACTTCCTTTTTGGTGAGAATAGCTTGTTGGAAATAATTGAGCCGCTCGCCTACAATGGTTGGGTCTTTTTTTCGATATTCAGCATATTCTTTATCTGTTTTTCCAATGATCCATTTCCGAACTTCTTCGTTTTTGATAGCTGCCTGGCTCACAAAAATGTATCGCTGTTCAGGGTCAAGCATCACCAGCTCGATAGGCATTTTGTTCAGCGTAGATTCATAGAAAAGAGCTTGTTTTTCGTATTCCTGAATATCAGAAATAATCGACTGTGCGTCTATAAAAAATCCGCACGATTCTAAAGAGCCTGAAGCAACGTCTTGCGAAAAATCGGTAAAAAAGCCTTTCAGAACCATCCAAATATCTTTGCCGTCAGGGTGCACAAAGCGAAATGGAATTTCGTAACTTGAGCCAGACAAATAGCTTTTAAACACGGCATCACGAATGACCATGGTCTCGAAATCAGTAATGAAATCCTTGAGATCGACAGGAAAAGAACCGAAATTTGACTCGTCAATTTTTAGTGCCTGAGCAGCTTTTGGATCAGCATGCAGGAAAATTAATTTTTCACCTATCACAAATCTGGCGGCAAATGCATGTGCCGCTCCTCCCCAGTTAATCAGCGATTGTCTGATTTCCAGAAAGTTGTCCGTAGTAGTTGATACTTGATTTTTCAATGTTTTCCTTAATGACAAAAGACATGAAAAGAAATGAGTAATTCTTCTGAATTCAAAATAAATCTAACATGAATGATTTTTGGAAGTTAAACCACAACAGCTGGTTACTGCTTTGCACCTGGTATATAACTCAATTGAATGGTGAAATAGGGAATATTTCTGTTCTCTTTTTGCTGTAACGATTCCCGGGTGCTCACTGGTCCAATGTATTCCTTATCTGAACTTTTGTACCGGTTGTAGCCTAAATTTTGCTGAAACCAAAGGTATAAACTACAGGAGAATCGCTGGGTGGTTTGCCAGGAAACCTGACCTGTCGGGCCGGTTTGCCACAAAATGTTTCTCAGGTAAATTAGTTTTATGCCTGACGCATTCTCGTTGAAACCAGATTGACTTTTGCGCACCTGACTGAAATGCCTCCAGCCCACTTCCCAAACCCATTTTCCTTTACCTTCTGCATTCAATTTTTGCTTTCTGAAAAGTAGTTTCAAATCATTAACAATGTTGGTGTCAATCGGGCTTTCTTTAAAACGTTCCCAGTCGAGCCTGCTAAGCCTGTTTTCCCTGTAAAGCCATAAAAATTCCACATCTGAATTTCTGTTCATAGGGTGTTTCAACCTATGTTCTGACAGAAATATTCTGTTCGAACGGTTTCTATCCATTTCTGAAACAAAGTCTCTCACCTGGTAAGTAACCCACAAAGTCTGGCTTCCGTCCCAGGTCAGCTTGCCTATTTTCCATGAAAATCCCGGGTCAATTCTCAACACCCTGTCTTTAAAATTTTCTATGGATTGCGATGGTTTTATGAAAATGAAATGCCGGTAGCTTCCCGAAGTTTTCATGGTGAACCTGAATTGGTCGAACAGTTGGTTTTCATAAGCCAAAGTTCCGCTGTAATACACTTCATCCCGATCCTGGTCGTTTCTGTTGCTTGGCGTGTTTACCCGAAATAGTTGTGCTACCGAGCTGAATTGGAGAAAAGAAGTTTGACTACTCAGCCATTTTGCTTCATAGAACCAGCCAAAAGATTGCTCCTGAATGTCTTTCGTTTTTTCAAGTTCAAGTTGCCTTTCATGTTCTCGCAGTTGCACCTGAAAATCTACACTTTTGGGGTCGGCCAGGTTTTTTAAGTAGTAAGTTCGGTCACGTTGTCGGTATTCAAACCGCCCCAATCCAGTCAATTTTTCGGCTTGGTAGGTGATTTCGCTACGGTTCAACAAGTCAACTTGGTTGTAGCCCACGTTTCGGTTGGTTTGCCCGGTTTGAATGTTTAAAAACCTGAAATCACGGATTGGAATACCAAACTCTGTGTAGTTGTTCACTTTGAGACGGGGGCTTAAACTAAACATCATTTGCAAAGAGGTAAGCAGTGTGTCGCTGCTGATTCTTTGGATGTTTTGGCTTGAATAGTCGTCCATTCTTCTTCGGTAATAACCAAATCCTGCCACTATTCCAGCATCATCATTAAATTGTTTTCTATAGCTGGCTGCCCCACCAATCAATGAAATTTTTCTGGGCTTTATCCAATGATTTTCTGCTACTACGCTCCAGTGAAACACAGAATCTTGTCGGCTTTGCGGTCTTGAACTGCCCATCACCACCAACGATGGGCCATAATCTGTGAATTGAATACGCTTGTCGAGCCTAACGCCTGTAAACAGCGTAAACTGAGCCGGAAATATACTGGCTGGTGTCCACCTGATTCTGCCCCCTGCATGTGCAATTCGTGTTTCATAAGTGGCATAGTCATATACATCCACCAAACTTTCTATTGCCCAATCGTTGTTCAACTCCCAGCCAAAACCAGCCTGGGAAAAGAAATCACGTGTTACAAACTGATTGCCAGTGAGCCGTTGGTTGAAAAGCCAATCGGAGCCAGCCCTGCCAAAAACATAAAATTGAGGTCCAAAATGCCGCCTCCCAGCAATCTGGTTGGTGAATCTGAATGAATTGATGCCTACCCTGTCAGAAATTGAATTGGCTTGAAGGGTGTCGGTACTTTGTGCCAATGTTGTTCCTGAAAGGAACAAACCATAAAGCATCCACAAATAGACAGTGTATCCTTTCAAGGGTTGTAAAGAATTAAATCGGCAGGTGCAATTGAATATAAATTGAACAATTCAACATTGTAATCTACAAATTTGTGCGGCTCTTGCGGCATTTCAACGCTTAACAACCAGATTAATGGAAAAAATAGCTCAATACCTTGGACTGGTGCTTGGCAGCATGTTTAAATTTTTTCTTGGCCCTGCGGCAGGAATTTCACTTGGATTGGGTCTATGGGAAACCGCCACTTGTACCATTCTTGGCATGATGAGCAGCGTTACATTGTTTACCTATTTCGGGCCATATATGCTCAATTGGTTGGGATTATTGTTTCGCAGGGAGCGCCGAACTTTTTCCAGACGTAGCCGAAGACTGGTTCGTTACCGCAAATCGTTTGGATTATATGGCATTGCCTTGCTCACTCCTTTGTTGTTTACACCCATTTTAGGCACTTTGCTCGCTGTTTCATTGGGTGCCGACAGGCGCAAAATTCTGATAACCATGCTGATTAGCGCTGTATTTTGGGGCTTTGTCATCACTTGGATGATGATGTTTTTCAAAAAATCGATAGTTGACTAACCCAAACCTGAAAGACTATGATGAATTTCGAATTGATTCTGGTTGAAAACCAAGTTCCAGTCGGTGTTGCACTGATAAGGCTCAATAGGCCAAAAGATTTGAATGCCTTGAATTTGCAGTTGATGAGCGAATTAAAGCAAGCCTGCAAAGAATTGGATTCCGACCCAAATGTTCGCTGCATCGTTATAACCGGAAATGAAAAGGCATTTGCAGCTGGAGCAGATATCAAACAAATGGCTGGAAAAACCTCCATCGACATGTGGGAGGCCGACCAGTTTGCCACCTGGGATCAGATTAAAAAAACCAGAAAACCCATCATTGCAGCTGTTTCAGGATTTGCCTTGGGTGGTGGTTGTGAGCTGGCCATGCTTTGCGACATGATCGTGGCTTCTGACACGGCGCAGTTTGGCCAACCAGAAATTAAAATCGGCACCATGCCGGGAGCTGGTGGCACACAGCGCCTTACCCGTGCTGTGGGAAAAGCAAAGGCCATGGAAATGGTGTTGACCGGAAAAATGATGTCGGCCCAGGAAGCACTGGGTTTTGGTTTGGTAAATAAGGTTGTGCCAGTAGAATTGTATTTGGAAGAAGCCTTAAAACTGGCCGGAGAAGTGGCGGCCATGTCGCCGGTTGCGGTGAGGTTGGCCAAAGAAGCCATCAATCGGGTTTTTGAAAGTTCGCTGGAAGATGGACTTCAGTTTGAGCGAAAAAACTTTTACCTCACGTTTTCTTCAGAAGATCAGAAAGAAGGGATGGCAGCTTTTGTAGAAAAAAGGAGGCCGGTGTTTAAAGGGAGTTGACCAATGCCGTAAAAAAAAATTCAAAGGTTTAAGTTCCTCAAGTAAACATTAATACTTCTTTAAACCACATAAGGCACGTAGTTCACATAACTGCAATCAGCAATTACCTATAAATTTGGTTTATTTCTTTGTCTCTTTTGCAGCTTGGATTGCAACCACTATCAATTGGTTTTTCATGGCCTGATTTTATAAGTTATTAAAGAGTAGGCATTAATAGGGCCTCGTCTTAAATATTTTTCTCTACGTTTTGCTGGCAATAACTCAGGAAACTCTGACAACAACTCTACTTTTTCGAACAACTGTTGAATAATAGACTGAACCTGTTTTGGTCCGAAGTGTAAATTTAAATAGTCAACTATTTTTTCAACTCCTGTAATCAACTTTTGGGTCCAAAGTACCTCTAAAGCCATTTCTGAAATCGACTTTTGACAACTTCATGAGGTACAGTTTCCCCACGTTCGACTTGCTCCAAACCCAAAAGAATTTCGCTTTTTTCATCTTGGGTCAATTGCTTCCACCAATCCTCGTTTTGACCTTTTTTGATCTCTAGAAGTTGTTTAATTAGATGTTGGTCTTGCAACGCTGTTACCCAAGAAATGAGTTCATTTTTTTCTTGCTGATTTGTCATACCATATCATTGCACATCAAAGTTACTGAGTTATCTTTTCCATTTCAAGTTGGAAACGAGGTATAAATCCTCATAGTTCTATTTCATGCCAATTAACCTATTCATCTCCCTTACCCCAATTTTCCCTACCTTTGCACTTGAATTTACACAGAAATCATGCTCCAAAAGTTAGAAGGAATAGAAAAACGCTTTGAAGAAGTGGGCGAGTTGCTGGGCGACCCCAACACCATGTCCGATATGAAGGTTTTTTCCAAATTGAGCAAAGAATACAAAGACCTGGACAAACTGGTGATGAAGATTAAAGCATTTAAACTGCTGCTTGCCAACCAGGAAAGTGCTAAAGTAGTGCTTCAAACTGAAAAAGATCCTGAGTTCAGAGACATGGCCAAAACAGAACTCGACGAACTGTATGTGGCTATTGAAAATGCGGAAGAAGAGCTGAAAGAAATGCTGATTCCCAAAGACCCCAACGACTCTAAAAACGTAATTCTGGAAATAAGAGCCGGAGCTGGCGGCGATGAAGCATCTATTTTTGCCGGCGACCTTTACCGTATGTATAGCCGATACGCCGAAACCAAAGGTTGGAAAATGGAACTGCTCGACTATACCGATGGCACTTCCGGGGGCTACAAAGAGATCATTTGCGGGGTGCAAGGCGAAGATGTGTTTGGTGCCATGAAATGGGAATCAGGTGTGCATCGGGTGCAGCGGGTTCCTGCCACGGAAACGCAAGGCCGAATCCACACTTCTGCAGCTTCGGTTGCCGTTTTGCCCGAAATGGATGAAGTGGAGGTAGACATCAACATGAACGATGTACGAAAAGATACGTTTTGCTCTTCGGGCCCGGGTGGACAATCGGTGAACACCACCTATTCTGCCATCAGACTTACCCACATTCCATCCGGTTTGGTAGTGAGCTGTCAGGACGAAAAATCGCAAATCAAAAACTTCGACAAAGCCATGAAAGTGCTTCGCTCAAGGCTATATGAGTTGGAACTTGACAAGCAAAATGCAGAGGTAGGCGCCCAAAGAAAACTCATGGTGGGCAGCGGCGACCGATCGGACAAAATTAGGACTTACAACTATCCCCAAAGTCGGGTTACCGATCACCGCATTGGCCTGACCGTGTATAACCTGTCGGCAGTGATGGAAGGTGATTTAGACGAATTTGTAGAGCAACTGCGTTTAACTGCGAATGCAGAAAAACTAAGAGAAGGCATTGGAGCCGAAGCATAATTTTCTATTGAGAGCTTACATTTCATATTTGTTGTTGTTTCTGGCTTTGGCTTGGTTTTCATCTTGCCGGCCCGACAAGGAAAAGCTGGATTTGAATCCCGGTCAGGCGCTTCAGTTTTCGTCTGACACCATCACTTTTGACACGGTTTTTACCAATTTTCCAACAGCTACCCGCCGACTCAGGGTGTACAACAGAAACAAAAATTCCATTAAAATTGCTTCCATAGACATTGCAGGACAAGGAAGTTCTCCTTTCTCCCTAAATGTGAACGGTATTGAAGGTCCCAAATCGGTGCGCAACCTCACCATTCAAGGCGAAGACAGTTTTTATGTGCTTATCACTGCCAGAATAAACGCCCAAGATCAAGGATTGCCTTTCATCGTGAAAGATTCTATCCTGTTTCAAGTGGAAGGAAGGCCCGGAATTCAGGATGTAAAATTGCTTAGCTATGGTCAGGATGCCATTTTTATCGACAGGCTCAAAGGCGATACCATTGCCTGCAATACCACTTGGTCTAACCTGAAGCCTTATGTAATTTTCAATTCAGCCATTGTACCTGAAGGCTGCACACTCACCATCAAAGAAGGCGTGAGGGTTCATTTCTTTCAAAATTCAAATCTGTTTGTGGCTGGTACTTTGTTGGTGGAAGGAACCAAAGAAAATCCAGTCGTATTTCAAGGAACACGGTTGGAACGGTTTTATGAAAACACACCGGGCCAATGGGGCGCCATTGTTTTGCTTGACAGTAGTGGAAGCCGGAGACCTGGTATTCCTATTGGCTTGCATTTTATAGACCATGCTATCATCAAAAACGGCCTGCATGGCGTACAGGTGAATTTGCCTGGCGACGAAAATCCAACTGGGCTTATTATTTCCAATTCACAGATTCAAAACATGTCGGGTGTGGGCCTTTATGGCTTTGGCGCATTGATGTTGGGCTACAACAACGTGGTGGCTGATTGTGCACAAAACCTGGTGGCCGGATTGGCGGGAGGCAGCTATGAGTTTTGGCATAACACATTTACCTACAGCGGAGTAAATAATTTTTCCCGGGATCTTCCCGCTGTGATTTTTGCCGACCACTTCGACGACCGTTCCAATCCTGTAATTTTGGGTCAACTGGGGCTTGGTTTGTACAGCAACATCATCGACGGAAGCCAACAAAAAGAATTTGCAGTTGCTGATAATTTAAGTGGCAGACCCATCCTCGATACCTTGCTAAACAACCTCATTAAAAGCGATGGTGAGCTCAACAATGGCATCAATCGAAAAGAAAATTTACCCATAGTTGGTAGGAATCTTGTGTTTAAAAACCCATTCCGTTACGATTTTCAACTCGACAGCTTGTCGCCTGCCCAAGATAAAGGCTTTTTTCCCTTGCCTGCTTCTTTCATCGGTATTCGAATAGACAAAAAGGGTAATACTCGTGGAATTGTGTCTCCGGATTTGCCCGATGTGGGTGCTTATGAATGGAAACCAAGGTAATTGCCGATATTAGCCCCTTTTAAACCAAACACTTATTATGAAGAACATCTTTTTATTCCTGATTTTGCTTGTGGCTTGTGCTTCATTCACATCGTCTTGTGTGAGCAGGAGAGAATTTGACAGGCTCGCATTGCGCAAGGCCGAAGCCGACAATGGCCTCAGGGAAGCTGAAGAAAAAGCAGCCACTGCATCCAAAGATAACGAGAAATTGGTGAAAACAAATGGTTTACTCTCAGAAGAAAACCAAAAACTGAAAATAGATTCGGCTACTGCGGGGTCGCTTTATAGGAAGAACAAAATTCTATTGGACGATGTGTTTGCCAAATACGACCGATTGGAAAGAAGCTACAATCAGTTGCTTTCAAACAGTGCTGCAGAGCAAGGACTTTTGAGCAGAAACCTGACCAGGAAAGAACAGGAATTGGCTGATGCACAAACCTTGCTGAACAAACAAAAGGCAGAATTTGAGACTTACGCTACGGCTCAAAAAGCCATGTTGGCCGAAAAGCAAACCGCTGTTGAGCAGCTGGAAAAAGATGTTGAAGCCAAAAAAGTAAAGCTCACTGAAATGGAAAAACGCATTGCCGAAAAAGACAGTGCTGTGGCCAGAATCAGAAAAAGTGTGGCTGGTGCATTGCTTAATTATAAAAGCAGCGATCTGACTGTTGAAATGAAAAATGGCGTTTTACATGTGTCGTTAGCAGAAGCGTTACTATTTAAAACAGGGTCTTATGTTTTGCAAAGTGCAGGTGTAACTGCTATTCAAAAAATGGCAGAAGCCATTAGACAAAACAATGATATTCAGGTGCAAATAGAAGGCCATACCGACGACGTAGAGTACAAAAAACCTGTAGGCGCCATCACAGACAACTGGGATTTGAGTGTGTTGAGGGCTACCTCGTTAGCAAGGGTACTGAAAGCCGAAGGTGTACCAGGTGAGAACATAACCGCTACAGGCAGGGCTCAGTTCATGCCTTTGGTAAAAGGTACCACGCCTGAAATCAGAAGTAAAAATCGCCGGATTGAAATTATTCTCCAGCCCCGACTCGACGAGTTGTATAAGCTGATTAACGAAGGGTAATTTATTGACATTGCCAAGCCCTTGTGGTAGAACCAGTTAAATTTTTCTGGTAAGCAGGTCTTTCAAAGCTTCTTCAAGATCGGTGTGCAGAAAAGTAAAGCCTGCTTGTTGTAGTTTTTCTGGTGAAACCCTCGCTCCACCCAATACAAGATTGGCCATTTCACCAAACATCAGCCTTAACACAAAAGCGGGGACAGGAATAGGTAGAAGCCAGCGTCCCAAAGCCTTGGCCAGTATAGCCGAAAAGTCATAATTGGTGACAGGAACTGGTGAAACAGCATTGTACACGCCGGGACTTATGGAAGTTTCCATCGCAGCCCCCATCAGTCGGCACAAGTCGTCGATGTGAATCCAGCTCAGGAATTGCTTGCCAGAGCCAAGCGGTGCACCCAGCCCACTTTGAAACACGGGCAGCATTTTAGCCAAAGCTCCACCTTGACTGCTTAAAACTACGCCTATTCTAAACCTGAAAAAATGAGAAGTGAGCGGTGCTAATTCGTTGGTACCTTTTTCCCAGGCGGCCGCCAATTCGGCCGCAAAACCTTGCCCATTGGGATCTTTTTCTGTGAAATAATGTTCTCCTTGGTCGTTGCCATAAATCCCGGCTCCGGAAGCTGCCACTATACATGCAGGCTGAATTTGATGGGTAACGAAAGTATCAGCAAGCAATTTGGTGCTTGTTAGCCTACTGTTGAAGAGTAGTTTTTTTTGTGCTTCACTCCAGCGTTTGGCTCCAATATTTTCGCCTGCTAGATGGATCAATACCTGTGTGCCAACTAGTTTCTCTGCATCTATTTTGCCTACAGCAGGATCCCAGAAAATGTGATTGGAGGCTTTTGGTGAACGTGTGAGGTGAAACACCTGAAACTTTTCCTTAGCAAGCATGGCAGTTAATCTGCTGCCAATGAGCCCTGTTCCACCTGAAATCACTACTTTTTGCATGTATAAATAAGTAGAAAGAGCATGAGAAAGTTATACATATCAGGAATCGGTGTCTTTGCCTAGGTCTACCCGGCGTACAAAAAGCAGCATTTTTTTCCAGTAGTTCGACTGGTTGATGCTTGTAACCACAATGCCCTGGCCCGAAGCACTATGAATAATTTTCAATGGTTCGCCGGCATTTGACACTACAATGGCTGCATGATTTACCAAAACACCTCGTTTAGTTTTCCAACCAAAAAATGCCAGATCACCTTTTTGAGCTTCCTTCATTGAGACTTTTTCTCCAACCAAAGCTTGGGAGCCGGAATGCGAAGGAAGTTTATACCCGAATTTAGAAAAAATAAAACCGGTGAAGCCTGAGCAATCGAAACCAGCCGGCGTTTTACCTGCACTTCGGTACGGTTTGCCCAAATATTTCATGGCCACTTTTATCAGGTTGTTTCTCCAATGTTCGGGCTGGCTGTTGATGCCTTCTTCTTCCAATTCCTGACATGGAAAAACCACGGAATAGAACGGTGAAATTTGCAGAATAGAATCTGGATGTAGCTTGACTGAAACTGGGTAAGGTGTCACCTTGACCAGGTTGGTTTTAGCAGTCCATGTTTTCGCCACCTCATTATGAGGCCGGCACATGGCCAACAAACCTAACATGAGCAACAAGGAGCAGGCAGAAATCCAGTTCGAGCCATGAATCACCTTGTTTTTTACAGCCAAGCTTACCGAAATAAGCTTGTTCATCATATAAGTGCTTCTGATTAACAGGGTGCAAAGTTAACAAAAATCATTAAAAAGGCAACGTTTTTCTACCAATTTAATAATTAATGAACCAATAAATATAAATTTTGCAAAAACGCCCGTGATAGGTTCTTGACCTGTTTTTTTACTCCTTTAAGGGAATTGCTTCCTGTTCGGCAATCATACCAGCAACTTCCTCATGCAGGAGCTTCACGTAGTTTTTCAGGTTTTCAGGCATCATGCCTTCTGTTTTTACCACTTTTTTCTTACCATCCATGATCACCATCAATTCAAGGCCGGGTAGGTCGGGTGCATAGCCCAAGTCAGCGGGTAACTTTTGAATGCCAGCCTTTTTTGCCTCATATATGAGATTTTTTAAGAGTTGAGGAGGAATCACATATTCATAATTTCCAATCAAACTCATGTGTTTTTCGCCCTTGTACACCAAGCGGTTGTCACTTTTGAACCAGGCTTCATACACAGGGCATTTGCCCATGCAAGGTGTTCTCTTCAAATAGATAACATCGAAAACAGTAGGTTGCTTGGTTTTTAGAGTCGCTTTTTTCTTGGGTTGGCAACATAGGGTACCAAAACCAACGGCCAACAGTGCCAGAAGTGTGAAGCAGTATTTCATGCGTTAAAATTTGAAAAAATGAAGCTAACAAATAGCTTTACAAGCAAATTAAGGTCAAAACATTTGAAAGACCACCTTTATGAGTGAATTAGAATTGCCTAATAAGTCGAGAAAAAATGGCCTGCTCATTGCCCTTGTTGTACTTTTAATTGGGGCAAATGTGGCTCAGTTTTATTTCAGCCAACAAGATCAGGAAGAAATTGAGAAAAAGGCTGTGGTCATTGCCAAACAAAGCATCGACTTGCAAAAGGCAAATCTGGAACTAGATTCTATGCGCTTAGAGCTGGATTCCAAAATATCCGAAGTGTTGAAGTTGGGTGGTGATACGGCAAGTTTAGGCGAGTTAAAGCGTCAAATTGAGCGTGATTTGAAAGATGCCAAAGGCAAGTTGAGAATCACCCGGGTGGCTATGGAAGAACTTCGGAGTCGCATAGAGCGGTACGAAGACATCATGGACAAAAAAGACCAGGAAATTGCTAAAATCAAGGATGAAAGAGACAACCTATTTAAAGACAACCAAAAGCTGAAGACCAAAATTGTACAGCGAGAAGATTCGATTGAAAACCTGAAAAAATCTAAAACGCAACTGGCCTCTCAGGTAGCCATTGCCTCTGTTCTCAAGGCTGAGAGTGTTAAAGTCACCATTTTAGATAGCAAAGGAAAAGAAAAAGAAGAAGATAGGTACAAAGCCAAACGAATTGCTAAAATCAAAGTGGCCTTCAAAATTGCAGACAACAAAGTAGCCAAGATTGAAACCAAAGAAGTGTTCTTACAAGTGAAAGACGACGGTGGCAATGTGCTGTACGATGTGACTACTGGTGGCGGAATGTTCAAAAACCAAGCTGGCGATGAAATGCCCTTTACTTCAAAATTGTCTTTTTTCTTCGATAACAAAATGCCTGACCTTGCTTTTGTTTGGGACAGAGGTGGCGAGTGGAAACCAGGCACATACCAAGTTATGGTGTACTGCGAAGGTGAGAAAATAGGCCAGGGAAGTTTCGTTGTTCGCTAATAAAACAATGTTGCTGTTTTGGTTTATCTGAGACTGGCTGTTGCCAATCTGCTTTTTTCAACTATCTCTTCATAATACGCTTCGTATTGTGGCATGATGGCTTTGATGTCGAATAGTTTGGCTCTTGCCAGAGCTCTGGCTTTAAATCCAGGCAAATTTTCGTCTTTTAAAATGAAGAGTGCATTTTTTGCCATGTCGTCGGTGTCGCCAACGTTACTCAAAAATCCAGTTTCACCTTGAATATTTAACTCGGGCATTCCGCCTGTATTGGTAGAAATAACTGGGACTTCGCAGGCCATAGCTTCCAAGGCTGCGAGGCCAAAACTTTCGCTTTCAGATGGCATCAAAAACAAATCGCAAACCGAAAGCAATTCTTCCACGGCATCCATTTTGCCCAGAAACCGAATATCTTCACAATTGCCAATCTCTCTGCAAATGGCTTCCATCCTGGCCCGTTCAGGGCCATCGCCCACTAGCAGCAGTTTAGCCGGAATTTGTTCTTTGATTTTTACAAAGGTATAAATCACATCTTCCACCCGCTTTACCTTTCTAAAATTCGATGTGTGCACCAGTAGTTTTTCACCATTTGGACAAATGGCATGTTTGAAATGGTCTTTCTTTTGTTTTCTAAATCGGTCTAAATCAATAAAGTTTGGAATAACCCGAATGTCGTTTTCTATGGGAAAATGGGCATAAGTATCTTTTTTCAGGTCTTCTGACACTGCAGTTACTCCGTCTGACTGGTTCACACTAAATGTGACTACAGGTTCATAACTAGGGTCTTTGCCTACCAGCGTGATGTCCGTTCCATGCAGCGTAGTGATGATGGGTATGTGAATGCCTTCTGTTTTCAGGATTTGTTTTGCCAGATAGGCCGCTGAAGCGTGAGGAATAGCATAATGCACATGCAGCAGATCAAGGTGTTCGTATTTTACCACATTCACCATTTTGCTGGCCAGCGCCAATTCATAAGGAGGATACTGAAACAGTGGATAGTTCATCACGTCAACTTCGTGGTAGAAGACGTTTTCATTCAAAAAGTCGAGCCTGTGCGGCTGTGTGTAGGTGATAAAGTGTACCTGGTGTCCTTCTTTGGCAAGTCCTTTACCAAGTTCAGTAGCCACAACACCACTACCACCAAAGGTAGGGTAACAAACAACGCCTATTTTCATGCGGTGAAGTTGGGTATCATTTTAGTTTTCCAGTGAACTTTCTAAATAATTTCTCAGGCGAACTCAAGTCTTCATCGGCTTGAATATCGCTGAGTTCAATTTTCAGAGCTTCCGTCGACATAAACAATTCTCGTAAGCTCAAGCCAAGAGAACATATCAGTAAAATCATGCTGAGGGCAAAAAGCCAACTTGCTGCCTGGTTGTAACCTGCAAAAATCAAAAACATGTCGACCACACAAGTAAAAATACTTGCAATGCCAAACACCTGCATGTCTCTGATTAAGCGAATACGAATGCGAAGGCTTTGCAATTGTTGTAAAGTGAGTGTGTCTTGCTTGGCTACGTACTGGGTATGCAATTTTCTGATCAAGCTAGCCAATGCCATAAACCGGTTGGTATATGCCAATAGCAATAGAGAAATAGCCGGAAAAAGTAAAGCCGGTGTGTTTAGGGAAATGGTTTCATGCATGATGGCAACAACACATGGTGTGACAACTACACAAAGCGGCTTTTGGTTTAAAAACCACTACTCGCAAAACGGCTCTATCGGCTGTGTGTGTGGCAATTGCAAAAACTTATGGCGCTCAGTCTCACTTGAAAATAAATACATCGCATAGCCTCCCCAGCCACCTCCGCAATATTTTTTGGCCATTTCATGGTGTGTAGGCAATTCGTCCATTCCTTCGCCATGCTGCATGGTGTAGCTGAGATTTACCGCTTCGGCCAATTTTTCCAAATCCTGAACATGGGGCAACACAGCTTCCCTGGCCAGGCGACCCGCTTCATACACCATGTCGAAGTCCCGGGTGAGGTCGGTTTTTTCGTAGGTTACATGGTTTTTGCCAGTCCAGTAAAGTGCCATTTTACCTTTCAGCCAATTGCCGGAGGTTTTAAACTCTAAATCTGGTCTTTCACCTGATTTCCAAACGCACAGTCCGGTTTCGGCGATTACGGCAGGATCTTGCCAACCCACACCGAGATCCAGTTCGCTTTCCACACCGTTTTTGCCCATCAATAATGCATAAGCCGCTGAACCGCCAAGGCCTCCACCAATTTCGAAAGGCCATTCAGCTATACTCACCAATGGCGAAATAGCACAGTTGACGATGAAGCCTCCATCCCGGGCAAATTTTGGAACGTCGAGCCAGCCACCGGCAAAATCTACTCGCAAAGGCACGGTTTGGGGCGCTTTGATGTAGCTGATGATTTCTGAAGTTGAAACTTTTTCGTAGTTCAATGTTTTGGGCAACACCATGTATTCTGCACCCACTTCATCGCATAAGGCTCTTTTTTCTTTTTCGAATTTGTCGTCCTCAGTTACTACAAGCACTTGTGGCTTCAAGCGCAGAAAGTGTGATTTGAAATCGAGTCCAATAATTTCATCGTCGCCCACCACCACTTCATCTACCATGGTCAACGATTCAATGAGTCGCTGCTTGTGGTAAACCGGAAGCGATGATTTTCTATTCTTATGGATTTTCAGCGATTTTTCTCCGGCAAAGCTTACGATCAGGTAGTCTCCCAACGATTTAGCTTGTGTAAAAAACTCCACGTGTCCCCCGTGAATGATGTCGTAGCAGCCGGAAACAAATACTTTTTTCATGTGTTGTGTGTTTCAGGGGCGAAAATACAAGTCGAAGGTTTAATCGGCTGTTTTTTCTTCAAAAGCCTGGGTAGACTCTTCCTCTGTTTCAGTTCCAAACTGCGTCACAACCTCTTCGCTTTCAATGCCGTTGTCGTTGAGCCAACGTGAAAAAACAGCGGTATAGCCATGAGTGGTCCACACTTTTTGTGCCTCTGTTGCCAATACAGCTTCGTTGAGGCCTGGCCAGTCGGCATGGTCGGATAGTACAAAACCCGTATCGAGGGCATTTCTACGTTTTTGACCTCGAACCTGCATCCATCCGGAGGCAGAAGCAGTGGCATAATCTCCAAATTTCTTCAACCAGGGACTTCCCAGTGCCGATCCTGGAGCAATGACCAAAGCTCCTTCCCAATCTTTCTTTGTTTGACCTGCTTCAACCCTGGTGTACGGGTTTAGCACCATTCCATTTTCTTCTATGGCCTTGTTTACATTCCAAACAGCTCCATGCACAAACACACTTCCAATATCAGGATTTATGCCTTGCAAAACCCGTTGGGCCTTCCCAAGCGAGTAAGCAAATACGACACTCACTTTTCCATTCGCTTTGTTTTCCTGCCACCAGGCGTTCATATTATCAAATATTTCAGCTTGGGGTTTCCAACGGTAAATGGGCATACCAAATGTGCATTCTGAAATAAAATGGTGACATTTTACAGGTTCAAATGGAGTTGAAAGGCCGTCGTTTTCTACTTTATAGTCGCCCGAAACCACCCAGATTTCTCCTTTATATTCTACTCTTACTTGCGCCGAACCCACAATATGTCCGGCAGGGTGAAGAGAAATTTTCACCCCATTTTGCATCCAAGTTTGGCCATATTCCACCGTTTGCAATGAAATTTCATGACCAAGACGAAGCCGTAAAATTGGCTCGGAATGCTTATGGGCTAGATAATGTTTACTTCCTGGCCTGGCGTGGTCGGAATGGGCATGGGTAATTACTGCATAGTCAACAGGTCTCCATGGATCAATGTAAAAATTGCCAGCGTTGCAGTAAATGCCTTTATCTGTAAATGTAAGCAGTTGAGCCAAAGTCAATCAATGATTGCCACACGAGTGGTTTGTTTGCTTCCGTTGAAGCTGGTTTCCAACAAATACAAACCAGCTGGATGACTATGTAACCCAAGAGAAACTTTCTTGTTTGTAATTTGATTGGGTTCCAGCTCAAAGGTTTCTACCTGTTGACCTTTCATGGTTTTTAATTTCACTACGGTTAATGTTCGAGGTGAACTTTTGAATTCTATGTTGAGCAGTTTCCCTTGTAGCGGATTGGGTGAAATGGAGACAGCGTTTTTGGTAAATAATAGAGATTTTAAATCCGTTGAACCGCCAAATAGTTCAAAAATTACACCCGCAGTGGCATTGAATTGAATGACTGAGTCGCCTTCAACAAAAAATGGAATGAGATTGCTGTTCGATCGAAGTTGGACCTGATCCAGATTTTGAAAGGTGTTGTTGAGCTGAGAACTGGTTATTCGGACTGTAAGCGGATGATTAAAAATGCTATCCGGCAAACTTGAATTGACTGTGATTTGATAATTGTTGCCATTAGCCTCGAAGACCAAATTGCTGAACCTACGTTGCGTGTGGTATTTGGCTGAATTGGCAAGTGTGGTGATCCACAGGTCGTTTTCTCTTGATTTAATAGAGGCTAAAGTTTGCTCGAAACGGGTTAAAGGAACCAGATTAACACCCACATCTTCAATGCCGTGGTACAGACAAGTGTACCAACCACCATATTTTATGGTTGAGTCGAGGACTGAACCAATAGTTGAAGGCAAAATGCTTCCCGACATGAGGTAGGTGCCCAGCATGTGGTAAAAACTACGTCCCTGGTAAAAGGCATTGTTGAAATCATCATAAGGTATGTAACCTCTTGCGCCAATGCCTGCGGATCGAGCTGCAAAATAATAGGATGCTGCTATGCGCCTGATGGTATCGTCTTTCAATGGGCTTCCTCCACCTTGCCCAAATGGCCAGGCTATCGTCATTCCTTTTTGATTGGGAAATCTGCTTTTGATGGCTTGAAATGAACTGGCCATTTCTTGTCTGATCTGGCTGGTATCCATATTGCGCAACATGCCATGGGTGACCGAGTGGCTGGCAATTTCATGACCAGCTGCATAGGCCGAATTTACCTGATTCCAATCTACTGTGCCACATTGCGAGCCGCCTGTAATTACAAAGAAAGTCGCTGGTAAACTTCTATTATTCAAAGCAGGCAACGCATATTGAAACTGCCCCGGGCAATTGTCGTCGAAGGTGATGACTGCAGCAGCTTGTTTGTTGTTGAACCAAGGCGTAATCCGGGCTTGCGTGTACCCTAAAATAGGTGCAAACAATAAAGGGAAAATGAATCTTTTCATGATTTTGGTGTTGAAAGAAAAATTGAAGAAGATTTTTCAGCCAGTTCTATGGTGTAACCATCGGGATCTTCGAGGAATATTTGGCGGACTCCATCTGGTCTGGCTTTTGGCGGCCGATAGGGATATTTTTGATGTTGAAGCCAGATTTCCCAATCGGATAAATCATGCACTTGCAAGGCAAAATGATTGCTTCTGGAGCCGGAAAGAGGCTTTTCTATTCTGTTGCCTATGAGGTGAATTTCCCGATCACCAACTAAAAACCAGGCGCCTTCAAAGTCAAAGTTTGGCCTCGGCAGTAATTGAAGCCCTAAAATATTTTGATAAAATTGGATACTTGCCGAAACGTCTTTCACATGCAAGGCTATGTGATCGAACCGGACAACTATCGGCTTTTCCATGCCTAAAAAACCTGACGAATTTCGTCTTTCACAATTTTCAAAGCTCGTGCAGCAGGGTCGGCTTGTGCATTGATAATCTGGTCGAAAATTTTCTTCGCCAACTCAATCCCAGGTGCTTCGGGAGAAACCTGTTGAGCAGAAGTATTGATCAAGCCAATGATTTCTTCCATGGTGTTTCGAACCACTTCCCAGGCTTCGTCGGTCATATACACTTGCTGGCTCAGGTTGTGGCCAAACTCTTCTCTGATTTCGCCTAGCATTTGTTGCTGCAACTCCATCACGGTGTACATGGGATTGTTTACCCGCAAAATGAGGTTATGAGGAGAAATGCGCTCTAAAAATAGTACCGCTCTTTCGTAAGCTTGCAGGCGAATCGGCAAGACCAAATTCTGGTTATTTTGCCTTAAATCGAGCACTTTTTTTTCAAAATCTTTGGTAAGCATGGTGTTTACCATGAGGTAAGCTGCTACAAGAACCAGCAAAGCCGGAATGAGTAGTTTGAACAAATCGGTGAGAATGATTTCCATAAATATTGAAGTAGGCGCAAAGTAAGGATATTCAACTGAACCTTGCTCAGATCATTTTGAGTAAATTGGAAAACCGAAAGCTATTGAATCAGCAATTTGCCTGTTTTGCTTAAACCATTTTGAAGGCAAATTTTGTAATAGAATAATCCTTTGGGTTGTCCTTTTATCATGATTTTTTCACCTTGCTTCACTTGTTTATGAGTGGAAAATTCTTTGCCAGTAGCATCATAGATCCACAAATCAGCACTTTCATGTTGGGGCAATTCCAGGCTCAACCAGTCTTTCGTTGGATTTGGATACACCCGAACCTGGGCAGCTATTATTTTTGCATCGAACCCTGTGATGATGTCTCCTGCCGCCACTTTCAAAATTCCTCTCGAGTAAAAACCACTGGTGTCCCAGGAAATAGCTCCTCCATAAGTTGGCAACACAAGATTGCTAAACCTACCTACTTGGGCATTGACCCCAAAAACCTGAAAACTATCGCCCACCGCCAACCTTATTCCTGATGGAATATCGAACCGGAATGTTCCCGCAAACTCAGCCTCTTTGGCCAGCACGGTAGCTCCACGACTAACTCTTACCACTGCATTATCGCTTGTGACAGCTAATTTTCTGATGTGTGCCTGGGTTCCTGAAAATTGTGCCGTTCCATTTTGCTCCAACCTGATTTCAAGGTTTTGACCGGTTTGCCTGTTTTGACTTCTGTAAAATGTAGAATCGCTGGCTACATACGGATTGGAAACAAAATTGACAAGGCCTGTTCGAATTACCATGGTAGCACCTATGTTGTAACCTTGTTCGCCAGTAATGGTGAGGGTTGAAGAGCCTTCTTTTGCCAGAGTCAATCCTGGATTCTCGAGAAATATGCCGCCGAAATTGGTGTAATCTGACCATACCGATCGCACACCCGAGAGCAGCAAATCCGACTGGGCTTCAACGCTCATGTTCACCCGAACCCAAAGTCCGCCTTTGTAGTCCTGCGTATTCGATTTGGTGATCCAGCGACTGCCTGGTTGGCCCTCAAACACCAAATGGCTGTTGATCATGGCAGGATTTGGACGGTAGCCCAAGGGCAAGCCTTGCGTTTCGTGGGTTACAAAGTTGCAATTGCTAAACCTGATAGAGCCTAATCCATCGGCTACAGCACCCTGATTGGTGCGGTCGGCTACAAAGCCTGGTGCAAACTCTACCGTACCAGTCCCATCACCGAGGCACCAGAATTGCCGGGTGAAAAATGAGCCAGCCAGCACCAAATTGATTCTTGACGCTGCGGTGAGAACGATTTTGCCACTATCGAGCACACACAAGGACGGAAAACTTTGTCCGCCTGCCGACTGAAAATTGCCGCTGTAGTTTACCACCGTTCTGGAACCATGTGCCCCAATGATTGGACTGCCAAACAGGTTGGCAATGTTCACATTGTTGGTCATTTCGTTGATAAGGTTGTTTCGAAAATGCAGACCGAACTTTTTAACAGGTTCAGTGTAGCGCATTTGTCGTTCGCTCACCACAATAGCCCGGGTGTCGGTATATGGCCCGTTGATGCTAATACTGTCGGTGAGCATGTTCATGTTCCAGGTTTGGGCCATGCCTGAATAGGAAAGAAAACCGATGAAGGAAAATGCCAAAAATGTTAGTTTCATGGTGCTATGACGAGTTTTTGAGTTTTGGTGTGTCCCAACTTGTCGGAGAGATGCAGCAGGTAAAGACCTGAGCCTACACCATGAAGTGGAATTTGATTGTCGAAGATAAAGCCTTCTCGCTGGGTTTTTCCTTTGGTGTCAATCAATGTAAATGTATGCATCCTGGTATCTTTTACCCAAAGTTTGCCTTCCTGATTTGGGTTAGGATACACCAGGTTTTCACCTTTGGTAGTAGCAGTAGAAATAGCTGTTTTGGTACCAGAATACCCGATTTTAACATTGGCTAAATAAGATCGATTCGACGATCGGAAATAAAACCGCACCGCATCAATTTGAGGAAACCAACGATAATACAAGGGTAAATTTGAGATATTGGAACCATACAATTGATTAATTCTCGAAATGGTGTAGGCCCTGCCAGGCGAAGTTTTGGGAACGTGCATCACCATGATTCTGCGATTGGCTTGCGCTGTTGTGTCTGATTTTCGCATCCACAATTCCATTTTTTCAGGAAACAACTTGAAAGTAAAATGCCGCCATTCGCTGCTGCTGGCCAAAAACGCAAATTCCCGGGTTGTGGGTCCTGATGGATAGGCTGGCCCTGTTTGGGGCGATTGTCCTCCAGGCTGGGCTATGAATCCTGGCAGCCACCATTGTTTCACGTTGTTTTGTGAATATAATTCAAACTCGCCTAAACTATCGAGGCCTCCACCATAAAAAAGATAAGCGGTTCTGGCTGTTGGGCTGGCGTTCAGGGCTTTGTTCAAAATGCGGATGTTGTAAGCCGGTCTGCCAAAGGGCGCTTCTTCATTCACCTGATTTACCGCATTGAATGGAATTTCACTCGGATAGTCGTACAAAAAGGCCATTACCATGCGTCCCGCTTCGCCAATTTGTGACAATGTGTCCCAAAGTGCATCAAATTCAACTTTGATGGAATCATTCTCCCTGTTTAGGGCAGGTAACCTATAATCGAAACAGGTAGAAGTTTTGAGGGAATTATCAGCTGTGAAGCTGCTTCCATGCACCAAGCTGGAGTCTGAAGGTGAGATGCATGCATAAGTTTTCCCTCTTGCATCAGCTTTTTCGGTTAGTTGAAAAGCAGAGGTTGCTACGCTGTTGCTGCCCCAAAGCAGTGTTTTAGATAAATCAAAAATCTGGCTACTGTTGGCAAAGGAATCTGAAACCAGGGTTCTGTATCCAATGTCGACTTGTGCCCAACACAAAGGTGAAAGCAATATTAGGAAAGTGAATAGGCGAAAAGTCATGAATTGGTTTTGGTGGTGTGTCAAAACAAAAGTAGTGTATCGCCGCACGCATGCGCCTTGATTCAGCTTTTGGTCAATGCTTTGGAATGGTCTGTGGCCATCAATTCACCACAAATCTTTTCGTTACTGTGGAGTTTTTGGTTTTCACAGTGAGTGCATACATACCTTTTGGCCATGTTCGGGTGTCCCATTTACTTGAAGCAGCCACCAAGGAGCCCGACGCCATCACCTGTCCACTGAAACTCACAATCTGATAGCTTTCGGCATGTTTTGGGAAGTTGGCTGCTACAAAACCGGAAGCTGGATTTGGGTAAATCAATAAATCTCCGGTAAGATTTTCCTTCTCTCCCCCAACGCTTGTGGGCAAATAGCTGCCTTTGATAGAGACATTTGCAAAGTAAGTGGGATTGCCTCCGTTCATAAAAAACCGGACTCCGTTTACTTCTTCAAACCAATTGTAGAGGGTTGGCAGAGAATCGGGCGGAGCTGCCAATCCATGACCTTGTTGCATGGTAGTCAGCATGGTATTCAAAGGGCCGGGTTTGGGTGTCACCATCATGAGTGCTAGGGTGTCGTTGCCCCAGGGTTGCGAAGCCGACCTGATCCACACTTCCAGTTTTTCGGGGAATATTTTCCAGGTCACATGTTTCCAGCGGGTTGCCGAGGCAATGGTGTAAGGCCCCCAACGCTTCACCGGACCCAATGGGTACTCAGGAATGTTTGACTCTGGTGCAATTCCACCCGGACCGGAAATAAAACCTGGCAGCCACCAGTTACCTGTGGCACCACTAAACTTTTCAAATTCCCCATCCCGGTCACGCCCTCCCCCATACATCATGTTGGCGTAGTTGTTTGTGCCTTGGGGAATCCGATTTAAAATTCTGAATGAATAAGCCGGTCTGCCAAAAGGTGCTCTGGCATTAAGCGAATCATTGATGGTATTGAATGGAATTTCAGCTGGCAAATCGTGCATGAGCGCAATCACAATGCGACCAGGGTTGCCACCAGACACCAGGTTGTCCCACAGCACATCGAATTCGATGCTCATGGAGTCATTGCTGCGGTTGAACTTCGGAAAACGATAATCAACAGCTATGCTGGCTTTTACTGAATTGGCAGGTATGTAGCCTGAATACTTTCGGGCACTGTCGGTTTGATTCAGCGACATAAAACCAAGCCCGGCACCATCAGCTTTCATCATGCGGCGGAAACCAGAAGTAGGTTGTGTGTTTGTGCCCCAAATAAACTTTTGGGTCAAATCATGGTATTTGAGTGAGTCTGAAAAATCGTCGGAAATAAGGGTTTGGTATTGGGCTTGAGAAGCCAAAGAAATGAAAGTAAAGACAACCAAGGTTGTGAAAAAGAATCGCATATAAATTGGTGTTGTGTTGGTTCAAAGAGAATAGATTTAAGCAACAATTGCAAACTGACGGGCACTTTATCCCCAAGCCAGAACCCAATCATTTTTGTTTGCTGCCTGGGTCGAGTTCCCATTTAACTGATTGAAATGTTGCGTTTTCCATCCTAATAGGTTTTCTCATATTTTAATGGGGAAGCATAGTCCATTATTTGTATTCAATTTCTTTTACTTAAATTTGAAAGATGAACTCTATGCGGATTGATATATTAAACCCCAAAGCGGCAAGGATTATTAAAAACCTTGCCGACCTCAACCTTATTGCCATTCAGGACAATTCGAAAAATGGGTTTTTAGGAGTGCTTAAAAAGCTTCGGTCAAAGGAACATGCCGCCCCTTCGCTTGAAGAAATTACCAAAGAGGTGGAATTGGTAAGAAGCAAACGGTATGCGAAGAAAAGTCAATAGAGGAAACATCTTTGGAGATTTAACCAGAAGAGAAGCCGATGTGGACCGGCTTTCCCGTGAATTGAGCAGTGGAAATGGTGGCGCTATTGTATTTACATCATCATCCAGAAAGCAAGCCTCCCTCGAAAGCACGCTTTGGAACAACGGTGCTTTTACCAAAGCCTTGGTAGAGGGGCTTGAAGGAAAGGCAGACCTATTTCACCAGAATTACATTTCAGTCACTACCCTCAATGCCTACATTTCGAATCGTGTCAAAGAATTGACGCAAGGAAGGCAGCATCCCAATACCATCATTCCGGAAAGTATTCATGATTTTGCGATTGCGATGAAACAGTAGGCCTATAGCAAACAACGACTTAGTTTGTTATGTCCTAACCAGGGTTTATTCATGTTTGTGAAAAACCAGGTTTGGACAAGATATGTCTGCTATTCCCTCCCCCCCAATTCCCCCTCACACCAAAGAACACACCAAATCATCCTTCTCCACCAAACTGCCGATTTCAAGTGCTACAGAAACTACTTTGCCATCGGCTGGGGCGCTGACTATGGTTTCCATTTTCATGGCTTCGATGATGAAGAGGGGTTGTTTGGCTTTTACGGTTTCTTCGGGTTTTACCAACACAGCCGAAAGTTTTCCTTGAAGCGGGGAGCCGATTTCGTTGGCCTGACTCACTTTCTGGTTTTGCTTTTTGCTGGGTTGAAATGCCCGGTCCCGCACCTGTACCTGAATGTTTTGGCCGTTTAATTGAAAACTTACCCTGCGCATGCCGTTTTCGTCCACCTGGGAAGGGGAGCCCAATAGTTTTATTTGCACCAGTTTGCCGGTGGAAAGTTCAATCAGCACTTCTTCTTCTTCTTTCAGGCCGTAGAAAAAGGCAGAGGTAGGCAATTTGCTCACCACCCCAAAAGCCTGGTTGAACCGGTGATACTCTTCGAAAACCTTGGGATACATTTTCCAACTCAGGTAATCTTCCTCGGTTTGCTCGTTGCCAAATTCTTTTAAAAATGCCTTGTAATCGTTCTCCAAATCCAGCTCCGGCAAATAGGAATTTGGCCTGCCTGTCAACGGTTTTTCATCACCCAGAATCAATTTACTCAACGCTTCAGGCAGTCCTTCGTCGGGGAAACCCACATAACCTTTGAAAAATTCCTTCACCGATTCGGGAAAAGACAAATGGGCCGCTTGCTGAAAAAAGTGCTCCTCAGTCAGGTTGTTGGTGGTGAGAAACAAGGCAAAATCACCAACAATTTTTGAGCTTGGCGTCACTTTCACAATGTCACCAAACAAGCGATTGGCCACCGCATAGTTTTTCTTGATTTCTTCGAACCGATGCTCCAAACCCAGGCTTCTGGCTTGTGGACGCAGGTTGCTGTACTGCCCGCCCGGAATTTCATGTTCATAGACCTGAGCCGTTCCAGCTTTTAACTCCGACTCAAAAGGGTAATACATTTCCCGCACATCTTCCCAATAGTTTGAAAGTAGATTCAGGCTTTCCAAATCGGTTTCCGGTTCCCGTTCATGGCCTTTGAGCATGGCCACCAACGAGTTGAAATTGGGCTGTGAAGTTAGTCCGCTCATGGAAGCCAGCGCCACATCAATGATATCCACATCAGCCTCAATGGCTTTGAGGTAGGTGGCAGGTTGAATACTTGATGTGTCGTGCGTATGCAAATGGATAGGCAAACTGACAGCTTGTTTCAAGGCCGAAATCAATTCTGCTGCTGCAAACGGTTTCAACAATCCAGCCATATCTTTGATGCAAAGCATGTGTGCTCCGTAATCTTCTATTCGCCTGGCTTTATCGATGTAGTATTGCAGGTTATACTTGGTTCGGGTCGGGTCTTGCAAATCGCCGGTGTAACAAATCGAAGCTTCAGCAACCCCCTTGGTTCGGTTTCGAACGGATTCAATACTTATTTTGATTTCGTTCAAACTGTTGAGCGAATCGAAAATCCGAAACACATCCACGCCGTTTTCGCTGGCTTTTTCAATGAATTTTTCAACCAGATTATCAGGATACGCCGTGTAGCCAACTGCATTCGAAGCCCGCAGCAGCATTTGAATCAAAATATTGGGCATGGCAGTCCGCAAAAGGCGTAATCTTTCCCAAGGGCACTCGTGCAAAAACCTCAAGGCCACATCAAACGTGGCTCCTCCCCAGGCTTCCACCGAAAAGAGATTTGGTTGATGCCAGGCCATGGCTGGTGCAATTTTGAGCATATCAATCGTTCGCATGCGGGTGGCCAGCAAACTTTGGTGGGCATCCCGAAAAGTGGTGTCTGTGATCAGGACGGGCTTTTGGCTTTTGACCCAATCGGCTAAACCAGCGGGGCCCAGTTCATCCAGCTTTTGTTTTGTACCCGATTTAGGTGTCTCGGTAAGGGGGAATACCGGAATTTTGGGTTCCCTGAAAGTTCTTGTTTCATCTATAAACTTGACATCAGGATGCCCATTGACCTCTATTTCTGCCAGGTAACGTACCAGTTTCACAGCCCGGTTTGTTCGCTTCGGTAATTTGAACAAACCCGGATTTCTTTCAATAAATTTGACCGTGGCATGCCCATTTTGAAATTCGTGGTTCGAAATCACATTTTCCAAAAAGCCCATATTGGTTTTCACACCCCGAATCCTGAATTCCCGCAAAGCCCGCAACAGCCGCTGGCAAGTACCCTTCATGGTTCGGCCCGAGCAGGAAACTTTCACCAACAAGGAATCGAAAAACGGCGACACTTTCATGCCGGCGTAGGTGCTGCCTTCGTCGAGCCTGATGCCAAAACCAGTCCCCGTTCGGTAAGTGATGATGGTACCAAAATCGGGCTGAAAACCATTTTCAGGGTCTTCGGTGGTGATGCGGCACTGGATGGCAAAACCCCTGCAATGCACATCGGCCTGAGATGCCAGGAATATTTGTGGGTCGCTCAGCTTGTGGCCTTTGGCGATCAGAATCTGCGAACGCACAATGTCGACCTTGGTAATTTCTTCGGTGATGGTGTGTTCTACCTGAATTCTTGGGTTTACCTCAATGAAATAAATGTTGTTTTCGGGGTCGATTAGAAATTCCACGGTGCCCACATTGTTGTAGTTCACCTTGCGGGTGATGGTGAGGGCATATTCGTAGAGTTTGTCTTTAATTTCCTGGGCCAAATGAGGTGCAGGTGCCACTTCCACCACTTTTTGAAACCGCCTTTGCACCGAACAATCCCGCTCGAACAAGTGCAAAATATTACCATGGTTGTCGGCCATGATCTGGATTTCAATGTGCTTGGGATCCATGATGTATTTTTCGAGAAACAGCGTGTCGTCGCCGAAAGCTTTGCCTGCTTCGCTTTTGGCTTCTGAAAAGGCTTGTTGCAATTCCTGCTCGGTTTTCACCACCCGCATGCCCCGGCCACCTCCGCCCGATGCGGCTTTCACCATGATGGGAAAACCGATTCGTTGGGCTTCTGCCAGGGCAATTTCATAGGTAGAAAGGTCAATGTGGCTATCTTCAATCACCGGCAAGCCAGCTTCTCTAGCAATGCGCTTGGCTGTCACTTTGTCGCCCAAAGCTTCCATCACTTCCGGCTCAGGGCCCACGAAAATGATCCCTTCCTCCCGGCATCGGTGTGCCAGTTGCGGGTTTTCGCTCAAAAATCCATAACCAGGATGTATGGCATCTATCTGATGCACTTTGGCCAGCGAAATAATGGCTTCAATATCGAGGTAGGGCTTGAGGGCACTGTCGCCATCGCCAATCTGGTAGGCTTCGTCGGCTTTGAAGCGGTGCAGCGAATAGCGATCTTCGAAGGTGAACATGGCCACCGTGCGGATATTCAATTCAGAAGCAGCCCGCAAAATGCGCACAGCTATTTCGCCCCGGTTGGCTACTAAAAGCTTTTTTAGATTTTTGAGTTGTGGGTTCATTCTTTGGGCATTTGTTTTCTTTGTGGCATGAACGGAAACGATGGAACAGCGAACACCTTGATGGAGCAACTGTATGCACACTGGGGCAAGACCATGTTTCCTGATATTGTGCTAAAACTGGCAATAGAAGGGCAGACAATCAAATTATTTTGATTTTTTCAAAGGTATAGGACGGTTATTGGGATGCCGATACTTTAAAATAGCTTTGGGATTTTTAAAAGTGAAAGCGCTAGCCTGGCATTTTCAAAGGAGATTGAGGAAGACTTTTGAAAGATCGGAGCAACTCGGTTCAATTTAAAATTGGATCCATAATAACGATACCTCCAAACAGTATTAAATTTTACCAGGCATCTCTTGAAAACTCAATGCAAAAGGAAATCAATAACAACCCATCCTTATAAGGATTTTCGTTAGGCTAATTCCATACTTGCCAGCTCTTTTCCTAAGCTGCGCACACCGGTCATAATTCGCTCTACCTGTTTTTCAGAGGGTTTCTTAATGCCTTTGGCATATTGCGCCAATAGGCTTTGACTCATACCTATCCGGGCAGCAAGAGCCTTTGCATTGATGATACCATAATACTCAAAAAAGCTTTCAATATCGAAAACAAACTGAATTTCGTTAAGGGTGTAGCTCATGCCTTTATCTTCAAAGAAAAGGTTCACAGCTTCTACCACATGCTGTTTCAATTCCTCCAGGGTATCGCCATTGGTGCTTATCACACCTCCTTTCACTTCTGCATAGGCCCAGAATGCATCGGAACTACGCTCTACAGTCATTTTTAAAGCTTGCTTTTTCATATCTGCGTCTTATTTCTGTCTCAAAAGTCCTGAATTACTTAAGGCCGGCTTGCTTGATGATACTTTGGTATAATCCCTTGGGTACTTCCTTGCTGCCGTGGTCTGGAAATACCAATTCGTTTGGCTTAGTAGGGTGCTTCATTATCTTGTGACTACCCTTCTGTCGGATTTCATACCAACCGGCTGCTTTTAGTATTCTGAGTAATTCAGAACTTTTCATGATATAAAGGTAATAAATATATTACCTTCCTGGCAAATTTTATGTGAGTTTTTTCAAAAACGAATTCCTTTAGACTTGCATCCATAAATCAATCTGCTTGCAATTGAGTTGGGCTTATTTCTTAACTCATTTGTAGCCTATTTTTCCTCCTGATCGAGACTTCGTACCCGGGTTTCCGAATCCCAATAGAATGAAGAGCTTGTCCCGATACAGCGGGAGACTGTGCCCCGGTTTGTAAGGATAAACACCTTTCTACTATGTAAAAGCAAATCTTAAATCAATTAAAAAAACAAAACACCTTCTTGCCATTTTAATAGGAACTTGGGGAAGGCTATTTGGAGTTCGAAGCAACTGGAAACCAGATAAGGCTGTGTGTGTCTAACAGAATCATGGTCTACATGTATTCTTTAAAGTCTTCCAAGGGATCGTCAAAGCCTGGCTTGATGGTAAACAAACCTTTTGCACTACCAAATTTTGCCTTTTTTTCTGCCGGGGGAGTGATTGGAAAGTCGGACAGTTTTTCGACATACGCTACTACCTTCTTTTTCTTTTCAAGAGGAAGATTCTTGTAAATCTGAAAAAACTGCTGATCAGTGGCTTGCGTCTGTTTCATGGGATCAAAAATACTAAAATTCGTTTTATCAGTTCTCATGATGTTAATTATGGACGCTTTGGTTGCTTTACTACACCAACCTAATTGTCTTTTAAGCAAATCTTAAATCAATTAAAAAAACAAAACACCGTCTTGCCATTTTGATTGGAACTTGAGGATGGCTATTTGTATTTCGAAGCAACTGGATACCAGATAAAAGCATGGGTGTCAATAAGGTATTTCATTTTTTGTATGTCTCAAAGCCTGGTATGGGTGCATCAAAGTCATCCTTCATTTTAATCAAACCTTTAAGGCTTCCATAACCTCCTCTTTTGCGGTGCTCTTTCCTGGACTTTTCAAGCAATTGTTGCAAATAAATTTCAAGCTCTTTCTGAAGTTCTGGAGGTAGCTTTTCAAAATCTGAAATGAGTGTTTGAGTAGACATAGCTGATTTTTTTATACAAATTTATAAGTAATTTTCTTAAAATTATTGATGCCCTATCTATCATTTATCGCCCCGTCCACACATTCAATTCCTAAGCCGCCCGAAGCATTCTCACAGCTATTTCGCCCCGGTTGGCTACTAAAAGCTTTTTTAGATTTTTCAATTAAGGATTCATTGTTTTTGCAATTGTTTTCTTTGTGGCATGAATGGAAACGATGGAACTGCGAACACCCTGATGGAGCAACTGTATGCACACTGGGGCAAGACCATGTTTCCTGATATTGTGCTAAAACTGGCAATAGAAGGGCAGACAATCAAATATTTCGACGTTTTCAGGCGAAAATGGCTCATTTTAACTCCCGAAGAGTGGGTTCGTCAGCATTTTGCCCATTGGTTGGAACTGGAAAAAAACGTGAGTCGGGGCATGATCAGGCTTGAGCATGGCTTGTTGGTAAACCAAATGAGCAAGCGGGCCGATGTGGTGGTGTACAAATCGGACCAAAGCATTTTGCTACTTGGCGAAATTAAGGCACCTTATGTGGAACTGAACGACAATACGGTGAAGCAAATGGCTAATTACTACCAAAAATTTCAAGCCGACTGGTTGGCCATCAGCAATGGCAAATCCACCTTTTTCTGGAATAAAACGAAAGACGGAACCTGGCAGCACTTGGAGCAACCAGGGTTTTAAGGTTGAACTTGGTGCAAATTCACTGTGTGCATTTCGACTGCTTATTGGGGTTTGCACACACTTTTGTGTACAAGATTGAAACCAAAGCTGAATTTGCATACAAGGTGAAGTGTTGAAGAAACAACAGCTGTTGGTTGTGCTGGCAATGATTGTCTTAGCAAAATCTTCTGGTTTCTTTTGCTTAGTCATCATTAGTCAACCTTGTAAATTGAAAGTCAGGGTTTCAATGTGCAAGGTTAGTCATACATCAAGTATTTATCCGTTCAAGACCTCTTTAGAGCCAACTGCCTGATGCTTTGCGCTTGCCAACTCCAGGTAAAATGTAGTGCCCACACCTTCTTTGCTTTCGAAGTACACGCTTCCCTGATGTGCATCCATGATTTCTTTTACTATTGAAAGCCCGAGTCCGAATGTAGGTTCATTGGCTGTTCCTTTTCTTTTGGCAGCGGTGAAAGTGGTGAAAAGATCGGCGTGATATTTTTCAGGTATGCCAATGCCTTCATCCTGCACAGCGATAATCACTTTATCGGCTTTTGCTTGGATGAATAGCTGAACCTTGTCTCCGATTTCGCTGAATTTTATGGCATTTGAAACCAGATTTCCAAGGGCTCGATTCAGCTTTTGTTCGTGGGCCATAGCGAAAATATTGACCTCTGCATTACAGGTTATTTCTACGCTTTTTTCTTTTGCTACGTGTTGCAAACCCTGCACAGTTTGCAGGAGCAATTTGCTCAAATTGGTGGGAGTCAGTTCAATTTCCTTATTTGTTTTAGCATCGGTCATGTGCATCACTTCATTCATCAATTCGAGGGCATTGTTGCTGGCCTTTTCAATATGTTCTACCAGCTCGAGATCATCGGCGTGCAGATTCAACTTATTAAAGAGCTGAGCCATGGCTTTAATACTACCCAGCGGATTTCTCAGATCATGCACAATAATGGCTGTGATGCGTTCCCGCTCTGCTCCCAGTTTTTCCAATTGACCCACGTACACTTGCAGTTCTTCCTGCTGACGGTTTATTTTTTCATTCAATGTGAGAAGTTGCTTGTTCTTCTTTTTCATGGCGATCAGGTTGAAAGCCACAATCAGCACCAGCACCAAAACAATGAATCCCAGCACTACGAAAGTGATGATAAGTTTTTGCTGCAAAAAGTTGGTGTCTTCCAGTTGAGCCAATTCTCGTTTTTTCTCCAGCGCATCTACATAGCTTTGTACATGAAAGGTTTCACTGGCCCTTGATTTCCTGCGCAAAGAATCTGCCTTTTGCTGATACAGTTGGCTCAAATCGGCTGCTTGTTTATAGTCGCCTTTTTCATAGGCTTGCTTGGCCAAAATCTGCAATACTGGAAGTTGTATGCCATGATTCTTTTCATCTATTCCACTTTGGGTTAAACGCCCGATCCAGTAATCTGCCTTTGAAAATTCTTTTCTTTCCTGATACCATTTTACCAGCGAAATCATGGCTCGCCAGGCATCGTTATTGTCGTAGCCGGGCTTTATATTTGTTTCAATGTTGTAGATAATGAGTGGTTCAGCCGCATCGAAATTGCCGGTTTGGTAAAGTATATCTGCCTTATTGCCAGCTATTACTGCTTTTGCTATTTCGAGTTCGGTTAGCTTTTTGTTGAAAATAGGTTTGTAGGAATCAATGAACATGCTAGCCGAATCGTAAGCTGCGATAGCCTCTTGCATTTTACCCATCTTGCGAAGGCACAAGCCTTTGTTGTTCATCAACTCCTGTATTCTGTAGAAAGGACCAAAATCTGAAGAGTCGGATTTGAAATGCATTAAAGCAGTGTTGAAATGGCTGTAGGCCTGTTCATATTCGCCTTGTCTGTATTGGGCCATGCCCATTCTATAATAAAAATTGGCAACAACCCGGTTTTCAAACGTATACTTTCCGAAAGTCTTTGCCTCAAAAAACAAATCATAGGCCTTTCTGTACCTTCCACTTTCGCTCAACACATCACCTTTTTGATAAAGCGCATCGACATACACATCAATGTCACCACGACCTGTTTCAGCCGGATTTCCCAATTTCAGCACCGAATCCATGTGCATAAGTGTACCCGGATAGTCCAACATCCGAAACAACAAAAATCCTTTGTGGAACAAATACCGCTGACGGGCTTCTATAAACTGAAACCTGGGTAGCTTTGCCAATGAATCGAAAAAATTGTATCTTCGTTCGTATGTCCATTGATGTTGGTCTTTTTCAATGGGGCCAGCTATTCGATCATACTCGTCGATGAGTTCCTGACTCACACGATTTTCCGCACCTTCACGCTTGCATGCCAGTATGCCCATACATATCAAAGGCAAAATCAAAAGGCATAAAAAGTGTTTTAAGAGATGCATGTATAATAGCCATGAAAAATGTAATAGCTTTTCAGGCTTTGATCAGCTGCAAAATTGTTGGCATTCTTCGAACAATTATTCGGCCAAAACCATGCATTTTTGTTGGATGTAATATTTTAAATCATTTGATATAAAAAGCGACTCAACCAGATTTTCATTTATTTGCAGCATGCATTCAAAAACCATATTTCCGGCCATCATTTGTTTACTCCTTGTGTTTAGTCATGTACTGTTTGCACAAACAGAATCGACCTTGCTGCATACAAATTGGCAATACAAGGAAGCCAACAACATAAAATGGTATCCTGCAACGGTGCCAGGCTGCATCCACACCGACCTGATAGCCAACAAAAAACTGCCCGACCCATATTGGCGTGACAATGAAAAGTGGGTACAATGGGTTACAGAAATGAGCTGGGATTATAAAACCAACCTCAACCCAAGTCAGGCGATGCGAAAGCACCGGCACCTGGAAATCGATTTTGAAGGCCTTGACACCTATGCCGAAGTATTTATTGAAGGAAACCCGATGCTAAAAGCCGACAATATGTTTGTGAAATGGAAACGGGACATAACGAAACTGATAGGCACAGGCGATAATGAACTGCTGATAAAATTTCGTTCGCCTACCAAAGAAGCCATGGCCGACTATTTCCTGAACCCCATCACTTTGCCGGCAACAAACGAAGATGGAAGGGTAAAACTGAGTCCTTACACCCGAAAGGCAGGCTACCAATATGGCTGGGATTGGGGGCCACGTTTGGTTACTTCCGGCGTCTGGCGTCCCGTGAAACTAACTGCCTGGACAGGTGCCATTATCCGTGACGTGCAAGTGCAAACCCTCAAAGCCAGTGCCAAAGAAGCCATGGTGAAAGTGAGTTGGATCATCGAGGCAGATACAAATATGGCTGTGAATCTTTCCTCGTTTTTGGGAACTCATGGCATGCAAAGCGCCATGAATTTAAAAACAGGAAAAAATACGTTTGAACAAGTAATAAGAGTAAAAAATCCGAAGCTTTGGTGGCCAAACGGATGGGGAGAAGCATATTTGTATCAGGCAAAATTCACCCTTTTCGAAGGCAGAAAAGCCCTGCAAACTGAAGAAAAAAAGATCGGAATCAGAACGGTGGATCTGGTGCATGAGATGGACAAATGGGGCAAAAGCTTTTACTTTAAAGTGAACGGAACCCCCGTTTTTATGAAAGGAGCCAACTTTATTCCGGTTGATAATTTTGTGACCCGGGTCGATAGGAGCAGATACAGAAATCTACTCAACTCGGCCAAAGCAGCCAATATGAACATGCTGCGGGTTTGGGGTGGCGGCATATACGAACAAAACGATTTCTACCAGCTTTGCGATTCGCTGGGGCTCATGGTTTGGCAGGATTTTATGTTTGCCTGCAGCATGTATCCGGGCACCGATTCTTTCAGGGAAAATGTGCGCAAAGAAGTGACCTACAATGTTCGGCGATTACGAAACCATGCTTGCATTGCACTTTGGTGCGGCAACAATGAAAACGAAACCGGCTGGTTCAAGCGCTGGATGCGTGGGCGTATTCCTTATAGCGACGAAGATTCGACTATTGTGTACAACGACCACAAATTCCTGTTTCATGAAATGATTCCTGAAATTGTGGCCCAAGAAGACCCGCTCAGATTCTATCACCGCAGCTCACCTAGCGCCAACGACGACAACATTTTGCCAGATAAAAAAGGCTTTGGCGATACTCATGATTGGTACGTTTGGTTTGGAACCGGTGATTATAGAGCTTATGAAAAGCAGGTAAGTCGCTTTCAAAGTGAATACGGCTATCAGTCGTTTCCAGACTTTGAAACCATCAAAAAATTCTCTGTTGAAAAAGATTGGTACGAAGACTCAGACGTGATGGATGTGCACCAAAAGCACACCAACGGCAACGAGAAAATCAGAAGGTTTGCGGAACAATTTTATCCTAAACCAAAGAATTTCAAGCAGTTTATCTACATCAGTCAATTGCAGCAGGCTGAGGCCATGCGTTTTGCTACAGAGGTTCACCGAAGAAATATGCCTTACTGTATGGGCAGTTTGTATTGGCAACTGAACGACTGCTGGCCGGTGGCTTCCTGGGCAAGCACCGATTATTATGGCCGATGGAAAGCGGTGCATTATGCTGTGCAAAAGGCTAATGAACCATTTTTGCTCACGTTTAGGCTGGCAAAAGATTCTTTGTTTGTGTTTTCTGTTACCGACAACATTCCTGCTGGCGAGGGCGAGTTGGCCGTTCGTGTTATGGACTTTTCGGGCACCGAGAGATCCGTGAAAAAAATAAAAGTTTCCTGGGCAACCAATGCTTCCAAGCGCTTAATAGGTTTTAGTAAAAAGGACATTCTTCAAAATCCTGATTCTGCTAGTATCTTTATCGAGGCCAACCTGAGCGACACAAAAGGCATGTTGAAAGCGTCTAAACACTACCTGCAAGTATTACCCAAAGCGCTGAATTTGCCTAAGCCAAACATCACCTGGAAAGTTGTTCAAAAGGAAGGGAAAAACACTTTGATTGTCAGTTCACCTGAATTTGTGAAAAATGTACATTTCTATGTCAAAGACGGAGAGGCACATTTCAGCAACAACTACTTCGATTTGCTTCCTAGAGCTAAATATGAGGTTGATGTACAAATCAGTTCAGGCACAGTAGACAATGTATCTGTTGAAAGCTTGTGGGATTGTTTTTAGAAAATGAAATTTATCCTTGAAAATGCTCGACCAGCCTCTTTTCTACAAAAAGAATAGGAGCAGTGCTGCATGCAACCACAATGAAAAGCACCATCACCGATTGTGTGTCCTCATCCAGATTGAAATATCCCAGGGGAAACACGGAAAGCATGGATACAAGCCCCCATTTCATCATCAGTTGGGCGGCATAGCGCTGGGCAAAATCCCAGGCTTCCTGCGAGCGCATGGACCTGGAAGAGCGGTAGCCCATCATTTTATTGATGTCCTTTGGTGGATTTCGATGGAGGTAATAGCCGGCACAAACCATCACAAAACCTGAAAGCAGTGGAATGAGGCCTAAAGAGAAATATTCGTTGACCATTTGACTGAGAGACTACCAAATGTAAATCAATTCTGTTGAAACTTTGTGCATAACACTTGTATTTAGAACAGATTTAAAGAGTTTTGGCATTGTTGTTTGCTTCCGGTTTATCATTGCAGCCCATGAAAAACGTATTTTCTTGTCTTGTTTTAGCCCTTTTTATGTCAAATTTTCTGCAAGCACAGTCCTTGTTGCAGTCGGGCCCCATGAATGGATATGCTGATTTAAGAGAAGTAGCCATTTGGGTACAAACCAAAAAAGAAGCCAGTGTTTCAATCCGATTTTGGGACAGAGCAAACCCAACGAAAAAACGACTTTCGGCCAGCCTGAAAACTACAAAAGAGCAGGCTTTTACGGCTACCATCACCATTGACTCGCTGATGCATGGTACCACGTACCATTATGAGTTGCTCATCAACAACAAAGTTGAAAAACGAAATTACGACTTGCAATTTAAAACCCAGGCTCTTTGGCAACACCGCACCGATCCGCCGGAATTTAGTTTTGTGGCCGGTTCGTGCACCTACGTCAACGAACCGCAGTGGGACCGACCCGGCAAACCTTATGGCGACAGCATGATGATTTTTGAAACCATTGCTGCCCGAAAACCTGATTTGATGCTTTGGGTAGGCGACAACACCTACACCCGGGAAGGAGACTGGAATACAAAATCCGGGTTTCATCACCGCTACACGCATACCCGTTCTTTGGCTGAAATGCAGGCTTTACTTGCATCCACGCACCATTACGCCACCTGGGACGACCACGATTACGGCCCGAATGATTCAGACAGGAGCTTTGCCAATAAAAAAACAGCTTCAGAGACATTTTTCAATTTCTGGCCAACGCTGCCAGGAAAACCATTTGATGACGGGTCTATTTGCCAGACTTTTCAATGGAACGATTGCCAGTTTTTTATGCTCGACGACCGTTGGTTCAGAGCGCCAAACAACGACAAAGATAGCACAAGGCCCTACTTTGGCGATGCACAGACCAACTGGTTGTTGGATGCTTTGAAGTACTCAAAAGCCACTTTTAAAATCATTTGCAGCGGAGGTCAAATCCTGAATTCGGCCAGGGTAAAAGAAAATTATTCCATATTCCCGGTGGAACGACGGATGCTACTCGACAAAATAATCAAGGCAAATATTGCCGGCCTGCTATTCATTACCGGCGACCGCCACCATGCCGAACTGTCAAAGCTGGAACGGCCTGGAACTTATCCGCTTTTTGACCTCACGACCAGTCCGCTAACATCTGGAACAAACAATCCGGCAAATGAAGGAAATACGCTCAGGGTGCCAGAAACGCTGTTCACAGGGCATAACTTTGCCCACATTCAGGTGTCAGGACCAGCAAAAGATAGAAAAATGAAAATCGACCTCTGCAACAACCGGGGCGGTGTTGTTTGGAGTAAAGAACTGAAAGCTTCGGAATTGAAGTAAGGCTACAGTTTGTCGATTACCTGGCAGAGTTCCTGGAATATTTCGTCGATTTCGCCAATGCCATACACCGTGAAATATTTGTTTTGACCTTGGTAAAAACCCGCAACCGGAGCCGTTTTTTCCAGGTATTCTTTCACCCGCTTTTGAATAAGTTCTTCGTTTTGATCGTCAGATCGTCCTGAGGTTTTGCCTCGTTCCAACAGGCGGGTTACCAGTTCTTGTTCTTCTACATCGAGGGCAATCATGGCAGAAATATGGGTGCCATTTTTTTCAAGCAGTTCATCCAGTGCTTTTGCCTGAGGAATGGTGCGAGGAAATCCGTCGAAAATGAAGCCTTTGGTATCTGGATTTGCTTTCAACTTGTTGTCTATCATGCCAATAACTACATCGTCGGGCACCAGAAGCCCTTGATCCATCAGTTTTTTTGCTTCCAACCCAAGAGGAGTGCTGGCTGCAATTTCTGCCCTAAGCAAATCGCCGGTAGATAAATGAGTAAGGTTGTATTGGGAAAGTAATTTGGCACTTTGGGTTCCTTTCCCTGCGCCCGGAGGGCCAAAAAGTACAATGTTTAGCATAAATGAAGTTTCTTCAGCTTAATCAGGCTTCGGCCTGTTCGGTCAACACATAAATTTCTCTCAGATTTCGGCCATAGCCATCGTAGTCGAGTCCATAGCCCACCACAAATTTATTGGGAATCTTCATGCCGACATACTTCAACTTGAGATTCCGACTCAAAGCATCCGGCTTTTGCAGGAAAGTGGCGATTTCCAAGGAAGCCGGATCCAACTCCTTGAGACTTTTGGTTACTTCGTGCATGGTTACACCCGTGTCAACTATGTCTTCTACAATAAGCACATGCCTACCCATGATGTCTTTTTCAAGCCCCAAAACCTCTTCCACTTCTCCGGTAGAACTCACACCTTGGTAAGAAGCAATTTTGATAAAAGTGATTTCGCAAGCAAAGTTTAGCCGCTTGATCAAATCGGCTGCAAACATAAATGCGCCATTCAAGACTGGAACAATCACAAGGTCTTTGCCTGCATAATCCTGATTGATTCGGAACGCCAACTCTTTCACAGCCTCTTCTATCTGATCTTCAGTGATGAAGTGTGAAAATTGCTTATCCAGTATCTGAATGGTAGTGGCCTCCATGGAGCTGATGGTTGAATGGAGAGGCAAGTAAGGAAAAAGGGACGTGAACATCATGGATTAGATAAAAAAATGAGGCATTGAGTAGTTGATTAGAAATGAGAAGCTATATTTGCAGTCCGATTTGGGTCCCGTAGCTCAGCTGGATAGAGCATCCCGCATTGTGATGCGGGAAGGTCTTTGGTTCGAAGAGTTAAAATTATTGGTCCCGTAGCTCAGCTGGATAGA
>Ga0247844_1000061_pt1 | contig 208593 bp, 203 predicted proteins | sample LaCtaG_FD_192421 | JGI IMG/M metagenome (GOLD analysis project Ga0247844, IMG submission 192421) | Freshwater microbial communities from meromictic Lake La Cruz, Castile-La Mancha, Spain - LaCruzMarch201714.5m_1 | ecosystem: Environmental > Aquatic > Freshwater > Lake | place: Spain...
CTTCGCGTTGCATCGAATTAAGCCACATACTCCACCGCTTGTGCGGGCCCCCGTCAATTTCTTTGAGTTTTAATCTTGCGACCGTACTTCCCAGGCGGCACGTTTAACGCGTTAGCTCCGGCACGGAAGGGGTCGAATCCTCCCACACCAAACGTGCACCGTTTACTGCTAGGACTACCGGGGTATCTAATCCCGTTTGCTCCCCTAGCCTTCGTGCCTCAGTGTCAGGAACTGCCCAGAGAATCGCCTTCGCCACTGGTCTTCCTCACGATATCTACGCATTTCACTGCTACACCGTGAATTCCATTCTCCTCTACAGTCCTCGAGTCCAGCAGTATTGAAGGCAGTTTCGGAGTTGAGCTCCGAGATTTCACCTTCAACTTACCAAACCACCTACGCACCCTTTACGCCCAATGAATCCGAACAACGCTTGGGACCTCTGTATTACCGCGGCTGCTGGCACAGAGTTAGCCGTCCCTTCCTCTAACGGTACTATCACTTTCTTGTTCCCGTTTGACAGGAGTTTACGACGAAAACGCCTTCATCCTCCACGCGGCGTCGCTCCATCAGGGTTGCCCCCATTGTGAAAAATTCTCGACTGCTGCCACCCGTAGGTGTCTGGACCGTGTCTCAGTTCCAGTGTGGCTGGTCGTCCTCTCAGACCAGCTACCCGTCAAAGCCTTGGTGAGCCATTACCTCACCAACTAGCTGATAGGCCGCGAGCTCATCGAAAAGCGCCTTACGGCTTTAGCGTCCCGAGGATGTCCCCGGTAGCCACATGCGGTATTAATTTGCCTTTCGGCAAGCTATCCCCCACTTTTCGGCAGATTACTCACGTGTTACGCACCCGTGTGCCACTAGACTTAATCGGTATTGCTACTTCATAAGTCCCGTTCGACTTGCATGTCTTATCCACGCCGCCAGCGTTCGTTCTGAGCCAGAATCAAACTCTCCGTAAAGAATTTGTATCCGATTTCTCGGAAAATTCCGACTATCCATAATCCAACCTCGTGTGAGACGAGGTTGGGAATGTGTCGTCAAATAATTAAACTATCAAAATCAACAGAAGAACGCACAATTCAGTTCTCACTAAATTTGCTTCTTGTTTCTTGTTTGCGTTCTGAATTTTCACGATTGCAAAAACCAGAATCAGACTATCAAATATCTTCCTTCATCAGCGGAGCCTTTGCGTCCGAGCTTGAGACGAGGGGTCAGTCGACCCGATTCGTGATTCAAGCATCGGAGCGGTGCTTCCGCCCGAGAGAACTTCGCCTCGCTTGGCGATCTGGAATCCAGTGCCTTGCGGGAGTTAGACAAGTATCAGAATCTCTCCACAGGTCAATAGATTTTTTAACTTTTTTTCGAGAGCCTGCTGGGAGACGATCCGAAAGATGCCGCAAACCCTGTATTCATGAAGCTTTGCGGGCGCTGAACATTTTTTGAGCGCCAACAAAAATCTTTTGCGCTTGGTGCGATCGTTCGTCGATTTGAACTCGATTGCCGCACTGCGACCCCGTTTTGGCAGATTTTTCGCACGAAGAATCGTCCGCTTTGGTTTTGTTTTCGATTTCGGTGCGAATAGCATTGCCCGGGACGTCCCGGCACACGCAGTTGATCGATGGCGATCCGGTGGCTCTCGACGCAATCCCCGCGGATGAGGGTTGCTGCGGGCGAGTCTGGATTGCTCTGAATTGAAACAGCCGAATCTGCCGGAGCTACTTGAGCAGGTCTTCGAGGACACTGTCAGGTTCGGCGCCTAGCGTGATGGATTTCTGGTAGTGATCCCTCGCGCTAACGACGTCCTTTGGCTCTGCGGTTGCGAGGAGGAGCGCGAGGTTGAAATGGGCCTGTGCGTAATTAGGATTGTTTGCGATGGACCGCTCGAGTTCGCGCATAGCTCCCGTTCGATCTCCGGTGCGGCTGAGCGCAAGACCCCGGAAAAATGGTGCGAGGTGATTTCGCGGGTCTGATTTTGATGCCGCCAAAAGCGTTGCGGCGGCGGCATCCATTTTTCCCTGACGAAATTGCGCGATGCCTAGGTGGGTGAGCGCGAATCCATCATCGGGGCGGATAGTGAGTGCTCGTCCGAGGCTTTCCGCAGAGCCTTGGTAGTCGGCGGCGCGGAGCTGTGCGACACCGAGGTTCACGGCGGCGAGGTAGCTTTCGGGAGCTGCACTGGCAATCTCGCGGTAAATGTCGATTGCTTGTGCAAACTTCCCGCTACGGAATTGCTCATTTGCTTCGGCGGCGCGCGAGAGGAGTGCTGGTGGCAAATCGGGCGCAGGCCGCTCGTCTGCTGCTGCTGGGGCGGGAGTCGGAGCCGGCTTCTCTGCAACGAGCTCGACGGAGGTTACTCCCCCGGGATTACCGGAACCAGTTGGCGGGAGTGTGGCGAACAGCTTTTGTTCCTTATCATCCAATAGGGTGGGCGTGCGCGTCATTGCATCGAGTTGACTGAGGAGTTCGGAAGATTGGATCTGCGCTCGGGCGAGCTCGGACTCGATCCGTTTGCGCGCTTCTTGACGAATTCGCTCTTCTTGTAACGCGCGATTCACAATCGCGCGGAGCAATGCATTTTCTTGAGCGATGGCGCTGGTTGCGGAGGCTGCAGCGGCCGAAGTCTCCTCGAGTTGGTTCTCCAGTTCGCCAATCTTTGTCTGGCCCTCGCTGAGTTTACCTTGCATCTCAGCCAGCTGGGTGGCGGAGGTTTCCAGCTGGGTTCGGAGATCGGAAAGCATTTTATCACGCTCCTCGTTGCGAGTGGCAAAAGTTTTGAGTTCCGCTTCGGCCTCGCTCAGCCGTTTAGCGGCATCGGAGTTTCCTGCCTCGATCGATTTGAGGCGAGCGGCAATTGCTTCATTCGACTCGGTCAGTTCGCGATTATGGGTCTGCAACGTATCGACGCGAGAAGCCAGCGTTGCATTTTCAGCCTCAGCGTCTGCGAGGGTTTTCTCGAGTTGCTGGACAGCCAATGCAGCTTGCTCCTCGCTTTGTCTTGCGGCGGCCGCATCTGCGGTTGCGCGCTCGAGATTGGCTTCGAGGCCTGGAATCCTCTCGTTTTTCTTAGACGCATCGTCCATGCGCGCCTCAATTTCCTTGATCGAGTTCTCGGCCACAGCACGCGCGGCCTTTAGCGTTTCTACCTCGCTGCGGAGCGAATCGAGATCCGCAGATTGAGCTGCGATTGTGCCTTCAGCGGCCGCGCGGTTTTCTTTTTCTTGTGCGGCGAGCGCTTCGGCTGCTTTAGCGGCCTCATCAGAATCAGTGAGTCGGGCTTGAACCTCCGCCAGGGCGGCTCGCGCATCAGACTCGCGCTTTTCGGCTTCGGCGGTCTTTTTCTCGAACTCGGCAAGTTTCGCATTGAGGTCAGGAAGCGCGCTACTGGCCTCACGGGCGGCGGTTAGCTCTGCCTGCAGATCGGTGAGTTCCTGAGCCGCTGATGACCGAGCCAGGGTTAACTGCTCAATCTCGGATTCAAACTTTTTGACCTCTTCGGCGTGCTTACTCGATTGTTCCTCTGCAGTTCGCTGCGATTCGGCAAGGTCTTTCTCTGCTTGCGTCAGTTTCGCTGTCAGTTCGTTCACGGACCCCTGAGCGTCGCTTAGCTGCTTGGTGGTGGAGGCCAGTGTTTCGATCGATGTCTGCTCGATTGCGGCTAGCCGTTGAGTCTCCTCGTTGGCAGCGATCAGGTCTTGCGCGAGTTTTTCTGCGCGGGTTGTCGCTTCGGCTTCGCGACGGGCGAGTTCGTCGAGGCGGGCTTGCAGCGCACCAGTTTGTTCGAGCGTCGCTTGCGATTCCTCCTTGGAGGCATCCGCGAGTTTTTTCAACTCGGAAAGAGATTGTTCGACGGTAGATTTTTCGGCAGTGAGCGTATCGATGTCTCCCCGCAATTTAGATACTTCGCTTTCCAAGTCGGTACCTTTCTTGATAGCGCCTTCGAGAGCCTTGGACGCTTCGGTCAGTTTCTGCTCGACAGATTGTTTTTCCTTCTCGATCTCGGCCGTGGCATCAAGTTTCGCGGCGAGTTGATCGCGTTCGGTTTGGATTTTTTCGGTTTCGATGGTGAGGCGCTTCAGTTCCTTGTCCATTCCAGATTTGAAGCGGTTGTTTAGCGAATCGCGTTGTTCGATTAGCTCGGTTCGGATTTGATCCGAGGTTGCAATGTAGCTCGCTGCAGATTCTAGCTTTTTGAAAAGCTCGGCATTATAATCTTCTGCGACCTCGAGATCCGCGCGCGCAGCCTCGAGTTCTTGCTCCAGTGTGCCAAGCCGCTCGGTAAAGGCCTCCGTTTTGGAGTTGAGCGATTCGTTAGAGTCTTTCAAGTCTCCGATGGCTTGCCGGGACTGGGCAAGTTGTGACCGCAGATCCACCAATACGACCTTCGTGCGATCAATTTCGTGCAGTGCGCTTTGCTCTCTTGCCATCGTTTGGAGCAGTTGCTCGTTCATGTCGGAGGCACGCCGCTCAGCTTGACTTAACTTTAAGCGGAGCGCGGCGATTTCGCGCTCCATGGCTGCCGAGCTTCCCGGAGAAGAAACTCCGGATGGCGTCACGGGCTCCGGACGTCCTTGGACGTTTGGAGGCATCGGGATCCGGTAGGTTGAACGGGGTCTCGACGGTGGTGTCTGTGTGGGCGCGGTCGGGCGGGAAGACGAAATCGATGCGTCTGGTAAAGGAAGAGCGTCAGGAGCCACGTCACCGATGGGAACCTCCGGCAGCGGCATTTCCGCAGCGGCGGCAAGGCGCGACAAGTTTTCACGACTCTTGCGGAGGCGGAATTCGATGACTACGGGCTCAAAATCTGGAAATTTTCGCCGGATTACTTCTAATTTCCTGACTGCTTCTTCGTATTTTTCGGATGCTTCCTTCGGGCGATCCTGCTGCTCAAGCCGTTCGGCGGATCGGAATTCCTGGTATGCTTGAAGAAACTGTGAGGCTGGATCATCTGCAGCGAATGCCGCGGCGACTAGGCAAGCGGCTCCGATGTAGGCAATGAGTCGGGGAATGATCCTGTGCAGGGACATGCAGGTGCAAAGAAATAGCGGACTAGCCAAGGAAAAAGCAAACGCCAACCGCGTAGCTCGTGTCGACTCGAACGGACGGCCTAGACCGCCGTCGCGGCAGACTACAAGTAATCTCTATCATTCTGCGCTGGATTGGAAGGCGTCGGCGCCTCCGTAGGCGACGCCTGATTTATTGGGGTCGGAGCCACAACGGGCGAGCCCGATGGGGTAATCTGAATAGACCGCGCAAAATCCGGGTAGTTGGGAATGGTTGCCTCGACGACGTAGGTGACGCCCGGTTGCATCTCCCGTGTTGGGATCCGCTCGACATACTCGATTCGTTCGCCGGGGTTCACCATGACGACACCCGTGACTTCAGCAAAAAAACGATCATCAGACCAACGTTCGATGACTTTTCCACTGGGGTCAGCCACAGTGATTTCGATCCGCTGCGCGTTGGGGAAGTCCAGCTTGATGATTTCGTCTGCTTTATTGGTCACCACATATGTGACGGTGAACTCGCGGCGATCATCAAGCGAGAAGGCTTTAGGCTCGACGGAGAGCTGGCTGGATGCGCGCTCCGCTTCGCTGGAACCCAGCTTTACGCTGGCAAACATATCCGTAAAAAATCCGGTGAAGATTTTGCCTGCGTTGACATCAGCGCCCTTGCTTCGCGGATACTCTGCCGAGATCCGGCGCTGTTCGGGAGCGTTTGCTTGACGAAACTCGCTGCGGAGGACGAAAAACGGGCTCTCTTCATCAGGAATATGCGGCACAGGGGAGGTAGCTTCCTGAGCAACCAAGGGAAGCCCGAGGCCTATAACCAGAGAAAAAACAAAAATTCCGCGTTTCATACAGCATCGGGTTAACCTAGAGCGGGCACGGTTGCAAATCCTATCCGCGCCGCTACCATAACCCGTGATGCAAATTCCCCGATCCCTTTATCGCTTCGCCACGTCGTTAGCCGTGACCATTTTATGCGTTGGTTCCGCTTGGGCTGGAGCAAAGCCGCAGACGCCGCTGGTGATACGATTTCACCCACAGACTGGAAATCAGGGCGGCGAGTTTTCGAGGCCAGTCACGCTCCAGCACTCCGGGAAGCAGGTGTTTATGGGAACGATGCCGCTGATTAACGAGCGGGATGTGGTCTCTGCCCAGACGTTCCCCGCAGCAGACGGCAGCCTCGGTGTTTACTTCAAGCTCGATGCACACGGGACCAACCTGGTGATGCAGCACACGCTTTCTCAGCGAGGTACATTTCTGTTTGCGTTTATCAATGGGCGCGCAGTGATTGATTTGTATGTGGATCGTCCGGTGCAGGATGGTATAATCGCTATTCCAAGGGGGTTGACGCCGGAGGAGGTTATTCTGATTGAGCAGAAATTTCCGATTATCGGGGAAGAGGGCGGTAAGCCGCAGCGCGCGAAACCGAAAGCCACCCCGGTCCCTAAAGAATGATCAGCCGCGCTGCAACCTTGGGATTGATTGTGTGCTCGGCCGCGATCGCGCAGACAAAACCGTTAATCGATTTCCCAACGCCCAACCGCGCATTGCTTGCGGGACAGCCGGAACGATTTTTCATGTATGTCACGCGCACGTTCGAGGGAAAAGAATCGACTCCGTGGCAGGGTGGCACGTACGGATTTGTGCGGGGTCCTGTGCGCCAAGGACCGGGCATCGTCTACCTGCACCATCACGAGGGCATTGATATTGCGCCTGTGCATCGAGATCCAGCTGGCAATCCGATGGATCCAATTTTTGCGGCGGCAAGCGGCACAGTCGTTTACGTGAACGAAAAGCCATCTACGTCGAATTACGGCAAGTACCTTGTGATCGAGCACGTCATTGAAGGAAGCCGCTACTACAGCCTTTACGCGCATCTGAGTAGCATCGCTGCGACGGTCGGTTCCACGGTACGGCAAGGTGAAAAGGTCGGAGTCATGGGATACACTGGTGTCGGACTGAACAGGGAGCGCGCGCATCTGCATTTCGAGTTTGCATTGCTGATTAGCCCGTATTTCGCGCAATGGTTTCCTGCGGACTCCACAAAAGACCCTAATCCGCATCGAAATTTCAACGGTCGCAACCTCATCGGCATTGATCCCACATCGCTCATTCTCGCAGCGCGGAAAAGCCCCGACACGTTCCGCTTAGATTCGTACTTACGATCGGCTCCGTCGACGTTCCGCATCGTGGTGCCCAACACCCAGGCATTCAATTTAGTTCAACGCTACCCTTGGCTGAATGATTCTGGCTCAAGCGCTGCCGAGGCGTGGATCCTCTCGTTCTCCGAACACGGAGTCCCGGTGCGTGCTACACCTGCCGAGAAGGGCGCCTCTAGCGCTTCCGCGCTCGACGTGTCGGCTCCCGCAGATATCCCTATTGCGCGGGCAACACGAGGTCTCCTTGCGGGGAGCCATTCGCGACCGACATTGACCTCGGCGGGATCGCAACTAGCACGTTTATTGACGGAACGACCACCTATCGCTAACGCTGGGGACTTATGAGCGAAGGAACAAAAAAGCGCCCAATCCGCGGCGAATGGATCGTCGTTGTATTGGCAGCAGCCGGCCTGCTGAGCGTCGGGTGGTCGTGGATCACCTATCATGAAACGAATCCCACGAGTGTCGATGCGGTGATCCAACCGGTCGATGGTGGTTGGGCTGCGCGGGCGCGCTTCACCGAGAAGCAACTCGCGAAACTGACTCCCGGCACTGCCGCAGTAATCACAAGCCCGCAGCTTCCAAAGCAAAAGCTTTCAGGAAAAATTGTCCGAATCTCCGAGGATGGCTGGTACGAGATTGAGTTCACGACGCCGCCCGCTGCGGATACGCCACGGGTCGAGATATTGGGCTTTGTCACGGTGGATGCCGCCACCGCACCGGTAAGCCAATGAAGAACCTCTGGCCCTGGGGTGCCGCAATAGCGAGCGGTGTCATGATGGCACTTGCGTATCCTCCTTTTGAATGGAACTGGCTGATCTGGATCGCACTCACGCCCATGACCTGCGCGCTCTGGTTTCGTCGGGATCGCACGCCTCTGGGGCATTTTTTGATTGGATTGGTGACGGGGGTTGTCTTTTTTCTGACCGTCTTTTCTTGGATCACCGAGGTGACGTCCGCAGGTTGGGTGCTGCTTTGCTTCTATTTAGCGATTTACTTCGGCGCATGGAGTTGGTTTGCGGGCGCGGTCGCTTGCCCCGATCGCTTAGTGGACCTCAATGCGCCGAAACACCGGCAACCGTGGATGAATTCATGGACGAATCTACGTCTGGTATTGTCGGGCGCGGCGGCATGGGTTGGACTGGAGTGGGTCCGCGGAGAGCTTTTCACTGGGTTCGGCTGGAATGGACTCGGTGTCTCGTTGTTTACACAAACGACGCTCATCCAAATTGCAGATTTCGCAGGGGTCGGCGGCGTTTCGTTTTTGATCGTCATGGTCAATCTTGTTCTCGTCATCACGGTGCGCCGATTCCTGATCGAAATCCGACTCATGCGCGTGCGCCCGCACTACGACTTCACAATCACAATTGCATTAGTGGCCGTTGCATTCAGTTACGGCGTGCACCATTTTTACAAGCCGGCGGGTGCGAGCATTCCCCTCAAAGTAGCAGCCATCCAAGCGAATATTCCGCAGGATCAAAAGTGGGATCCGGCGTTCGAGGACCGAATCCTAAAAACATACCGCCGCCAAACGGAAATCGCGCTGATTGCCAAGCCGGACCTGCTCATCTGGCCAGAGGCTGCCACTCCGCGACCGGCGCTGAATGATGAATCGCTGCTCGCAGAAGTCACTCAGACTGCAACCTCAGGCCCCGTGGATTTTTTGTTCGGCACGGTCTATTACGACGCATTTGGAGGATACAACTCAGCCGTCCTGCTGCATCCCAATACAACCGCTCAGGTCTACAATAAAATCCACCTCGTTCCGTTCGGGGAATATGTGCCGTTCCGTCACTCGTTTCCATTGTTCGCATGGGTCGTCGGGGATCAAGTGCCGGCGGACTTCGATCCCGGGATCGAGCCGGCGGTCCTCGAGCTGAGTCGCGTGCCAGTCCGGATCGCGCCATTGATTTGTTTTGAAGACACCTTGGGGGAGCTCACACGCGGCTTCGTCTCGCGCGGCGCGCAAGTGCTTGTGGTGTTAACGAACGACGGCTGGTTTCGAGAGAGCGCAGGTTCCCGCCAACACCTCGCGAATAGCATATTTCGAAGCATAGAAAACCGGCGCCCGATGATCCGGGCCGCAAACACCGGCGTGACCGCCTTCATCGATCCTCTTGGCCGGGTGACCGAGCAGTTGGAATCCGAGGACGGAAACACATTCATCGAAGGATTTCTGAGCGGAACCATCGATGTGCCAACTGCACCGCCGCTCACATTTTACACGCGTCATGGCGAGGTCTTCTCGGTGATCTGTCTATTTGCCGCGCTGATTGCCATACAGATTCATCTCGTTACATCACGGCGATTGACTGCTTGAAACCTAGGATCAAAATCCGCATGCTCCGCAAATTATGAAGGCCGTTGTCCACGTCATGCCCAAACTTTCTGTTCTCGACCCTCAAGGTGCCGCCGTCGCCCAAGCGATGAAACACCACGGACTACCCCACACCGGGAGAGTGCGTGTAGGAAAACGCATCGAGATCGAGCTCCCGGCTGGCGCAGACGAAGCCGCCCTCAATACCATCTGCCGAGATCTTCTCTCGAACCCCGTGATCGAAGACTACACACTGGAGATTTCGGAATAGCGCTCGCCCGCCATTCCCTCGAACTTTTTGAAATCATGAAATTTGCTGTCCTCCGGTTCCCCGGATCCAACTGTGATCAGGATTGCTTGCTCGCGCTGAATGCCCTGCCTAAATCCTCTGCGGAACCTGTCTGGCACAAAGAAACCTCTCTTCCGTCCTGCGATGTCGTAGTTGTGCCCGGAGGATTCTCCTACGGCGATTACCTGCGTTGCGGAGCCATCGCGCGTTTCTCGCCCATCATGCAGGCGGTCAAGGCGTTCGCAGAGGACGGCGGCACGGTCATCGGGATCTGCAATGGATTTCAGATCCTTTGCGAAGCGGGACTGCTGCCAGGCGCATTGGTGCGCAACCGGGATCTCCACTTTGTTTGTGAACACCGGCACATTCGTGTCGAAACGCCGGACTCCCGATTCACGCGCAACGCGCCGGCTGGCACGGTGCTGAATTTGCCCATCGCGCACGGCGAGGGTTGCTACTTTGCGGACGATGCCACGCTGCTGGACCTCGCAATTCACCGCCAGGTTCTGCTGCGGTATTGCGACGACCAGGGACGCACCACCGAAGCCGGAAACCCCAATGGCTCCCGCTCCAACATTGCGGGCATCTGCAACAAAACTCGCAATGTGTTCGGGCTGATGCCTCACCCGGAGCGAGCCTGCGATCCCCTGCTCGGCAGCACCGACGGGCTGGTCATCTTTGAATCATTGCTCGCGTAACCGATATCACCGCCATGCATTCCGATCCCGTCATCACACCAGAAGTCATCGCTAAACACGGCATCACTCCGGACGAATATGCCCGCATCCAAGACATCCTCGGACGCGACCCAAATTTCACAGAACTCGGCGTTTTTTCCGTCATGTGGAGCGAGCACTGCTCCTACAAAAACTCCAAGCTTGAGTTAAAAAAGTTCCCGACCACCGGGGACAAAGTGCTCGTGAAGGCGGGCGAGGAAAATGCGGGTGTCATTGATATCGGTGATGGCTGGGGGATCGCGTTCAAAATGGAAAGCCATAACCACCCTAGTGCGGTGGAGCCGTTTCAAGGGGCCGCGACCGGCGTTGGCGGGATCATTCGCGACATTTTCACCATGGGAGCCCGCCCGGTTTTTTCGATGAACTCATTGCGCTTCGGACCGATCCACGCGGATCATCCAGACCAAGAGTCCGAAGCCGCAAACAACCGCAGACTCTTTGCTGGGGTGGTTTCAGGCATCGCGCACTACGGAAATTGCATCGGCATCCCCACCGTCGGGGGCGAAATCTATTTTGACGAATCGTATTCCGGCAACCCGCTCGTCAACGTCTTCAATCTGGGCATTCTCAAACACGAGCAGATCGCGCGCGGTGGTGCCGTCGGCATCGGGAATCCGGTGTTTTACGTTGGCGCGGAAACCGGCCGCGATGGCCTCGCAGGTGCGGCATTCGCATCCCGAGAACTCACCGAGGAATCGAAGGAAGACCGCCCCGCCGTCCAAGTCGGCGATCCATTCCGCGAAAAACTCCTCCTCGAAGCCTGCCTGGAACTACTCGCGAGCGGCTGCGTGGCGGGCATCCAAGACATGGGCGCTGCAGGGCTCACGTGCTCGACCTGCGAAACCGCATCGCGCGGCGGCACAGGCGTCGAGATCGAACTCGATCTTGTTCCAAAGCGTGAGACCGGAATGACCCCATACGAGATCCTGCTCAGCGAATCGCAGGAGCGCATGCTGGTCATCGTCAAAAAAGGGCACGAGCAAACAGTGCGCGATATTTTCGAGAAGTGGGACCTTCCCTACGCACTGGTCGGCGAGGTGAAAGACGACGGCATGATGCGCGTTCTCCACGGCGGAAAAACTGTCGTGGAAATCCCCGCTGCGAAACTCGCGGACGATGCGCCGCTCTACTCTAGGGAAGCAGCCGAAAAGCCGGCCTCCGCTACGATGACGGCGCATGAACTCCTTCACGGGCTCCCGGACACTTCGATTCAAGACGCGCTCGTCCGCCTTCTGTCGCATCCCAGCATCGCATCAAAAAACTGGGTTTGGCGTCAGTATGACCACATGGTGCGGCTCGGCTGCGCCGTTTTGCCGGGTTCCGACGCCGCCGTATTCATCGTGCGGGAGGCAAACAAGATCCTTGCTGCTACGACGGATTGTAACGCGATTTACTGCCGCCAGGATCCACGCGAAGGCGCCCGCATCGCCATCGCAGAGGCGGCTCGCAATCTTGCCTGCTCGGGCGCTGTGCCAGTCGCAGTCACAGACAATCTGAATTTCGGCAACCCGCACAAACCCGAAAACTTCCTGCAACTCCGCGAGGCAGTCGAGGGCATGGCGGAAGCATGCCGCGCGTTTGAAACGCCGGTGACGGGCGGCAACGTCAGTCTTTATAACGAAAGCCCGGTCGCAGCAATCGACCCCACACCCACAGTCGGCATGGCCGGCTTGATTGCAGATGCAAAACACATAACGTCCTCTGCGTTCAAAGCTGCGGGCGATGCGATTTTTCTGCTCGGCAATTTGGTTGAGGAGACTGCGGCTCAAGGCATGGGAGCGTCGCATTATCTCAAGGTGATCGGCGGCCGCAAGGCGGGCTCGCCGCCGCGATTGGAATACAGCGAGGAGATCGCGCTGCACGATACGATCCGCGCATTGATCCGGATGGGGCTGGTTCGCTCGGCGCACGACTGCTCGGAGGGCGGCCTCGCGGTCGCAATCGCCGAGTCGTGCATCTCCGGCGACCAGCAATTCAGTGCGGCCATCGATCTCGGCACGACTGGCCTTACTCCGCTGGTGGCGCTCTTCAACGAATCGCAGTCGCGCATTTTGATTTCTGTATCGCGAAAAAACGCGACCGCGGTGGCTGCACTTCTGGAGTGGAGGGGCACACCCGCCACACGACTCGGCAGTGTCACACCGGCCGGAGAGCCACTCACTATCAGCGCCGACGGCAAAACCTACGAATGGGATTCGGCGTCGCTCGCGAGCGCATGGAACGACACGATTGGGTCGCTGATGGCCGACTGATAATTCCCCCCACACAACCAAGAACACATATTCTCTAATGATCATAACTCCTAAAATTCGTGGCTTCATCTGCACCACAGCGCATCCGGATGGTTGCGCCGCCCACGTGCAGCAACAAATCGACTATGTTCAGTCCAAGGCCCCGCTTTCTTCTGCTCCCAAGCGCGTCTTAGTCGTGGGTGCATCGACCGGATACGGCCTCGCGTCGCGCATCGTGACTGCATTTGGCGGCGGCGCATCCACGATTGGTGTGTTTTTTGAAAAGGAAGCCGTCGAGAAGAAAACTGCATCGGCAGGATGGTATAACTCCGTCGCGTTTGAGGACGCAGCCGCCGCCGCGGGCCTTTACGCGAAAAGCTTTAACGGCGATGCCTTTTCCACCGAGATGAAGCAGCAGGTCATCGGGGCAATTCAGGCGGATCTCGGGCAGGTCGATATGATTATCTACAGCCTCGCGTCGCCCCGGCGCGTGGACCCGGTCACCGGCGAGATTTACAGATCCGTGCTCAAGCCAACCGGCGAGACCTACACAAACAAAAACCTCAACACGGACAAAAAGGAAATCGACACCGTCACGATTGAACCGGCGAGCCCCGAAGAAATCGCACACACCGTAAAAGTGATGGGCGGAGAAGACTGGCAACTCTGGATCGATGCGATGGCGGAGGCTGGCGTGCTGGCCGATGGGTTCAAGACCGTCGCGTATTCCTACATTGGGCCGGAGCTCACATGGGCGATTTATACGGACGGCACCATCGGCCGCGCGAAACTCCACCTGGAGCAATCCGCTGCGGAAATGAATGCTCGATTTGGAGCCGGAACTGCCTTGGTTTCCGTCAACAAAGCATTGGTCACGCAGGCAAGCTCGGCGATCCCTGTCGTTCCACTTTATATCTCAATTCTCTACAAGGTCATGAAAGCAAAGGGCCTGCATGAAGGCTGCATCGAACAGATTTATCGTCTGTTCGCGGACCATTACGGCGCTCCAAACGGCCCGACCCTCGACGAGAGTGGCCGCGTCCGAATCGACGACTGGGAAATGCGCTCCGACGTGCAATCAGAAATCACCGCCGTCTGGGACGGAGTGACCACCGATACCATCGACGACGTCGCGGATTTTGCCGGATACCAGAGCGAGTTCTATCGGTTGTTCGGGTTCGGCCTCGCCGGGGTGGATTACGACCAAGAGGTCGAGCCCATGCGTCCGATCAAGAGCCTGAGCTGACCGCTGCTGCTTACGAAATCGATACCGGACCGCAGATCAGGACCGGTATCGTTCGGGCAGCGCGGTGAGCAACTCGGCTTTCCCGGCGCGCTCGCAATACTCGCTGAATGTCTCGTCGCCGGTTTTATTGTCGGTGTAGGCGCGCAGCAGCGAATCGATCACGACATCCACATCCGTGGCAAGGATCTTACCTTTCAGTAGGTCGTTAAATCGGCGGTTTTCGCCAAGACGGCCCGCAACAAACATATCGTAAGCGTCGACCATCTTGCCATCCACTTTGGTTCTGGCCCCGCGGAATCCAATATCGGCAATTTGGTGCTGACCACACGAAGACGGGCAGCCGCTGAAATGCACGCGGATTTTATCTTTATACCATCCGCTCCGATGTTCGAGTTGCTCAACGAGCGAGATCATCCGGTTTTTCGTTTCCGCTACTGCCAAATTACAAAACTCAATCCCGGTGCACGAGACGCAACCCTTGCGGAAGTTGCTTGGTTCGTAAACTAATCCGAGAGCATCCATTTCCGCCTTCATGGCTGGCAGGTTGGCCTCCGGGACATTTGGAATGATCAGATTTTGTTTATTGGTAAGACGGATTGTTGCCTTTCCGGCTTCGCAGTACTTCGCAGCGATGGCACCCACCTTGGCGAGCACACCGTCCCGGATGCGGCCGCCCGGCAAGCAAACACCGACCCAGAACAAACCGGCCTGTTTTTGCGCGTGGATGCCCATGTGATCGGTTTCCTGGTCGCGCGGAAAGACGAAGTCGGTGTGCGGCCTGAGGGTGTATCCGAGGATCGCTTCCACTTCAGCGGTCATTTTTTCTGCGCCCCAATCGGCCACGAGAAACTTGAACCGCGCGCGATTCCGTTTATTTCGGTATCCCTCGTCGCGGTAGATCTCGCTGATTGCCTTGGTTACCGGCCAGACCTGATCGGGAGCGATCCACACCGGGAGTGTCTGTGCCATGTGCGGTGCCGACGAAAGTCCGCCTCCCACCTTCACTCCGTAGCCGGGCTGGCCGTCGCTGTTCAATAATCCGAAAAACCCAAGACAATTGATGTCCGGCTGGGAGCAGTGGATGTGGCAACCGCTGATCGAAATTTTATACTTCCGCGGCAGGTTGGAGAAATCCCGATTGTTGGTCAGGTTCTTGTTGATCTCCATTAGTTGCGGGGTGGCGTCCAGGATTTCGTCAGGATTGATCCCGCTCACGGGGCATCCGCACACGTTCCGGGTGTCATCGCCGCACGCGCCACTCGTCGTGATCCCGACCTTGTCTAGTTGGTCAAAAATGTCCGGAATGTCCTCGATCCGAAGCCAATGGAACTGGATCGTTTGGCGCGTCGTGATGTCGCAAAATCCATGGCCATATTGGTCCGCGAGCTCAGAGAGCTTGATCGCCTGCTCGGGCGTGATTTGCCCGCCCGGGACCTTGGTGCGCATCATGAAATATCCACCGTCTTTCGGCTTCTGACGATAAACGCCATACCACTTCATGCGGTCGAAATCCCCGTCCGTGATCGCCCCGAATCCCAGCTTCGCGTAGCGGTAAATATCGTGGATGACGTCGAGGCCATCCTTCTCAAGCTTGAGTGCTTCCGCAGGCGGAATCTCAATGAGGCCTTGTTTGATGGCTGCAAAATTTGGGTTAATGTCGATCATTTTCGTCGTTAATTAAATCCGTGATACCGACTCTGTCAAGGTAGCTTGCGCCGCGAGGTTCGCTGCGGACTGAGAGCAGGGATTTTTCAGTGATGGCGAAAAATCCAATCTTCGGCCTCGTATCGAGCTTTTTGGAGATCACGGACGCCAAGGAAAAATTCATCCGTCGGCGACCATGGAGTCGGGGATTCAGCCAACGCCGATCCGAAACGCAGGGAGAAATCCTCGGGCGGCATCATATTTTGCAGACTTCCTTGGTACAGCACGCCGTCTCGCGTTTTTCGGAGGGCACCGCCGAGGATTTTGCGATCTCCGAGCATGACATCGGCGCACACAGGGCTCTGGAAGCATTGCGACCCGGATTCAAAATCGGGCGGCGAGGCCAGCCGCGCCGACGGGAAGCTGCTCCGCAGGGCGTCGAGTGCGGCATGGTGAATCCACCGATACCATTCCGACGCGTTCATTTTTTGAGAGATGGAGCCGTGCTGCACAGCAAGCGCAAGCGTGAGGTCCTTGCCATGCTCCACCATTCCGCCGCCGGTCCACCGCCGCACCCACGGGCGCTGGCCAGCAAATGCAGCCGCCTCGCCCGCAGACGCCATGGTTCCAACGGACACTGCTTCGTGCGACCAGCGATAAAGCCGCAGCGTTGGCCAACTCAGTGCCAACAGCGATTCATCGCAAGCCATATGCTCGGCGGCGCTACGATCCACTTCGTCCGCCCAAATTTGGAGGATCTCAAGGCGTCGTTCGGTGGATGACGGACAGGACATTTGGCGTCCGAGCATTTCAGTGCGGAGTCAGTTCGTCAAAGTTTCCTGTAATCGAGTTTGATTTCATTGGCAGCAAACCGTTAGACTCTATCGATTAATGGGAAAACCATCACTCGGCAAAGGACTAGGCGCACTGATTAACCCTCGGGTGTCTGCGCCTGTGCCCTCGACCGATGATGGCGAACGGATCCAGATCATTGGGCTTCAGAAAATTTTCCCCAGTCCGCTTCAGCCGCGCACGCATTTTCGTCCTGAGCAGCTCAGCGAGTTGATCGAGTCGATCCGCGAGCGTGGGATTATTCAGCCATTGATTGTTCGCGCATCGAACGGAAAGTTTGAGCTTATTGCTGGCGAGCGCCGGTGGAGAGCCGCCCAGGAGGTCGGCCTCACCGAAGCACCGGCTATCATTCGCAAAGCGTCGGATCAGGAAGTTCTTGAGTTGGCACTGATCGAAAACCTCCAGCGTGAGGACCTGAATCCAATTGAAGAGGCTTCCGCTTACGCCAGGTTATCCAAGGAGTTCGGACTTACGCAGGAGGATATCTCAAGACGTGTGGGAAAAAGTCGCGCAGCGGTAGCGAACGCTGTGCGCTTGCTGGATTTGGACGAGGACGTGCAGGCGATGTTACGCCAGGCCCAGATCTCCGTGGGCCACGCAAAAGTTCTGCTATCACTCCGAACAAAAGAAGAGCAACGGCTGTTAGCTGATATCATTCTTCGCCAAGGCGCTTCGGTGCGCGTGGCAGAAAAACTTGTCGCCGAGCATCAAGAGAAATCCGGACACCGAACGGCAAACGCTGGCAAAAGCAGGAAATCCGACGTCAAACAATTGACGCCAGCGATTCAACACGTTCAAAACTTATTACAGCACCGTCTAGCAACCCGAGTCGTAATACGTCATGCTGACAAACAAGGTCAGATTACCATCGAGTATTATGGAAACGACGACTTACAACGAATCCTCTCAGAAATCGGCATCGCCTCCGAGTGACACAGCGACACCATCGCAGCGACCAGGCATGTTACGCCGATTGATCAATCTCATCGATTCCGACTACTTTCCGCAAGGCGCAGAGACCGTGCGTGCGATGCCGGAGCGCTTTGAGTTTTCGCGAGCGGTTCCGTTCATTTTCCTACACCTCGGCTGTCTCGGTGTGATCTGGACCGGCTGGAGTTGGACCGCGGTGTGGGTGGCCGTGGCTCTCTATTTCATTCGCATGTTTGCTGTGACCGGGCTTTATCACCGCTACTTCTGTCACCGTGCGTTTAAGACATCGCGGCCAGTTCAGTTTTTGTTTGCGATTCTCGGGTTGACGGCGATTCAGCGTGGCCCGCTCTGGTGGGCAGCCGTACACCGGCATCACCACAGACACTCGGACGAGGAGGTCGATGCACATTCACCAGTGATGAAGGGATTTGTGTGGTCGCACATCGGATGGCTCACCAGCAGCAAGAACTTCCCGACCGATTACTCGACCGTCCGTGATTTGGCCAAGTTTCCTGAGCTCGTTTTTTTAAATCGCTTCGACCTGATCGGGCCGCTGCTGCTTGGTGCCCTGCTTTTTGGATCCGGCGAACTCCTTGCCGCTTTCGCACCGCATCTCGGCACGAATGGATGGCAACTGGTGGTCTGGGGATTTTTCATCAGCACGGTGTTTGTTTTCCACGGAACTTGCGCGGTGAATTCGTTTGCCCACACACTCGGTTCGAAACGCTACAAAACCGGTGATGAAAGCCGGAACAGCTTGATTCTGGCGCTGATCACCTTGGGAGAAGGCTGGCATAACAACCATCATCATTACCAAGCCTCCGCCCGGCAGGGGTTCTACTGGTGGGAGATCGATATTTCCTACTACGTCCTCCGCGCCTTGGCTGCGATGGGCATCGTGTGGGATTTGCGGAGCGTACCGAAATCCGCTTACGAACTGGGCAGCGCTGAAACCAAACACAACTGACCGTGGAACACATCGCCATCGTAGGCACGGGCGTGGCCGGTGTGGGTTGTGCATGGAATCTGCGGCACCACGCAAAGCTGACACTTTTTGAAAAAGCGGCGCGTCCCGGCGGTCACACGAATACCGTCGTAGTCAAAGAGGACGGCCATGACATCCCGATCGACACAGGGTTCATCGTTTTTAATAAAGTCACCTATCCGAACTTGTGCCAACTGTTCGACGAGATGGGCGTTGAAATCCAACCCAGCGAAATGTCGTTCAGCGTGCAGCACCTTCCAGACGGGCTGGAATACAACGGCATGAGTCTTCCGAAGATTTTTGCCCAAAAGCGAAACCTGCTGCGACCGAGGTTTTATCACTTGCTCGGGGAGATCAACCGGTTTTTCAAGGTCGCGAACGCATCGCTCAGCTCCAACGATGCGAGCGGGAGGACAGTGCGGCAATACGCGGAGGCCCATGGATTCGGGCAGGACCTGCTCCACTATTACCTCGTTCCGATGAGCTCAGCGGTGTGGTCCACCCACCCGGATGATATCCTCGATTTCCCAGCCGAGATGCTCATCCGGTTTTTTTACAATCATGGCTTTCTCGGGGTCAAAACCCACCATCCTTGGTTTACGGTCAGTCGCGGATCGCAAAGCTATCTGCGCAAAATCCTAGCCGGAACCGTCGAGCCGCGTCTGGGCGCGGATGTTGTCGCGGTCGAGGAAACCGGGAGCGCAGCAACGATTCGCACCGCCGATGGACGGGTGGAGCAGTTCGACAGGGTCATTGTTGCGACCCACGCAGACGAAGCAATCAATCTGCTCGCCTGCCCCGACTCCGAACAGGCCCGCCTCCTCAAACCGTGGCAATACCAAGCGAATACCGCCACGCTTCACACCGATGCGTCGTGCATGCCCACAAAGAAGATCGCATGGGCATCGTGGAACTATCGGCTGGAGAATGCGCCGGACGGGAGGATTCGCGCGACGACGCATTACTGGATGAACGCGCTTCAACAGGTGTCAAAAAAGCGCGATTACTTTGTTTCGATCAATGCGGACGGATTAGTTGACCCAGCGAGCGTTCTCTATAAGACCGACTACACACACCCCGGATTCACACTCGATTCGATCGGAACTCAGAGCGAGTTGCCGTCGCTCAATCGGCGCTCCTCGAAGCAGCGGATTTACTTTTGCGGAAGCTACTTCCGGCATGGGTTTCATGAGGACGCGTATTGGTCAGCAGTCGAACTGATCAAGACGATCCGGGAACACTTGGCAGCCGCATGAACTCGTGCATCTACGAATGCACCGTGATGCATCGTCGGCTAAAACCGAAAGTGCACCAGTTCACCTATCGGGTGTTCATGTTCTGGCTCGATCTCGATGAGCTCACGCTGATTCAAAATCGGATCCCCATTTTTTCATCCGAGGCACCGAACCTCTACAGCCTGCGCAGTCAGGACCATTTTTCGATCGGCGCGACGAGCATTCGCGACAACGTATCGGCGTGGGTCCGGGCGCAGGGCGAGTCGCGCGAGGTCGCGTCGATCCGCATGCTCACGCTTCCGAGGTTCCTCGGATACACATTTAATCCGATTACGATCTACCTGCTCTACGACCCCAAGGGCCATGCAATCACGTCTGTCACCGAAGTCGGAAATACGTTTCGCGAGTTGAAGCCGTATTTGGTTCCGCGGGATGCCTCCGCATTCCACTCGCGTGTGACGAAAAACTTCTACGTTTCGCCATTCTCGGATTTGGACTTGGCGTTTGATTTTCGCTACGAGGAGCCCGCAGAGCGGCTTAGAGTCTGGATCGACGACTACCGTGGAGAGGATAAAGAATTGATAAGCGTGCTAACGGGATCGCGCCGCGAACTCACCACAGCGGGCTTGCTGGTCTGCACCGTGAAGTATCCATTTATCACGCTCAAAGTGATCGGACTGATCCACTGGGAGGCGTTTCGGTTGTGGCTGAAACGCATCCCGTTTCACCAAAAACAGGCGAACACTCATTTGCAGCAAGGGTTGTTCAACCCTCACGACTCGCTGAAACGCAAACGCGGGGCGGACACCCCGCCACAATCAAAATCGCTCCCTAACAAGCCTGAGCAAACCTAGCACATCACGCGTGTCGGCGGGAGCCTATCGGTGTTGGGAAAGCGTATTGACACCGTGTTGCAAAAGCAACACGGTATTCTCATGAAAACTGCAGCAGTCCACAGTCGCATTAATCCGGAAATAAAGGAGCGGGCTGAAGCCATTCTTAACCAACTCGGTTTGAGTCCGACAGAAGCCATTCGAATGTTTTACACCCAAATCGCCCTTCGAAACGGACTTCCGTTTGAAGTCCGAATTCCGAATTCCGTCACACGGAGTGCGATGGAAGATTCGCGAAGCGGAAGCAAATTGAGAAAACACAAATCGGTTGATGAGCTTTTCGCAAGCTGGGACGAATGAAGGCGATCTACGAAACCAGCCAATTCAGAAAAGATCTCAAAAAAGCCAAAAAGCAAGGAAAGCAGATAGAAGAACTCAAACTCGTTGTCCGACGGATCGCCGAAGGAAAGCCCCTCGATCCCCGGCACCGAGACCATCCTCTCATTGGTCCGTTGAAGGGATCACGAGATTGCCACATTGAACCCGATTGGCTTTTGATCTATCGGACTGATGGCGAATCGCTGTTTCTTGAACGCACCGGCAGCCACAGTGACATCTTCAAAAGCTAAATCCCAACAGAGCGATCAGCCTGTTACCTTCGTTGCAACTTTAAGACGAAGCGCATTCAGCCGGATAAATCCGGTAGCATCGGACTGATTGTAGGCCTTGGTCGGATCGGCTTCCATCGTTGCGATGTGAGGGTTGTATAGGCTCACCTGGCTCCGAACGCCTGCGGCGATGACATTTCCCTTAAACAATCGGACGCGGACATCGCCCGACACATTCTTTTGGGACTCCGTAACCAAGGCCTGCAAGGCCAAGCGCTCCGGGGCGAACCAAAAGCCGTTGTAAACGAGGGTGCTGTATTTCGGAATAAGCGAATCGCGCAGGTGCATCACTTCGCGGTCCATCGTCAGCGATTCCATACGACGGTGCCCATGAAACAAGATCGTCCCGCCCGGCGTCTCGTAGACTCCGCGACTCTTCATGCCGACGAATCGATTTTCGACCATGTCCACGCGGCCTACACCGTGTTTGCCTCCGAGTATGTTGAGGGTTCTCATCACACCGAGCGGGGTGAGTTTTTCGCCGTTCACCGCTACACAATTGCCCGCTTCGAACGACAACTCAACGATCTCGGATTGGTCGGGTGCGTCCTCCGGTGCCACGCTCAGCTTGAACATTTCTTTGTTCGACACATCGCTCGCATCGAACCACGGGTCTTCGAGAATCCCGCTTTCGTAGCTGATATGCAGGAGGTTTCGGTCCATCGAGTATGGCTTTTTTGCCGACGCCTCCACACGAATCCCCTTGTCCGCGCAGTATGCAATCATCTCGGACCGACCGGGAAACGCCTCGCGGAAACGCTCTTCGCGCCATGGCGCAATGACCTCAAGGTCGGGGGCTAGAGCGGCGGCTGTGAGCTCAAATCGCACTTGGTCATTCCCCTTGCCCGTGGCTCCGTGCGCGATTGCGTCAGCGCCCTCGGCTTTTGCAATGTCAACCATCCGCTTAGCAATGAGCGGACGCGCGATGCTGGTGCCGAGAAAATACTGGCCTTCGTAAATAGCACCTGCCTGCAACATCGGGAAAATGAAGTCGCTCGCGAACTCGTCCTGGAGGTCATCGACAAAACATTTTGATGCTCCAGTTTTGAGTGCCTTTTCTTCGAGACCATCCAGCTCTTCCTCCTGACCGATATCCGCGCAAAACGCGATAACTTCTGCGGAGTAGGTTTCTTTCAACCAGTTCAAAATCACGGACGTGTCGAGTCCGCCGGAATAAGCAACGACGATTTTCATGTTCCGCAAACTACCAACTCGAAAATGAAAACGCACGTCACAATCCGGCCAAAATCCCGCTTGGCGGTCGGGTAATCACCGCCTACGCTGCACACTATGGCTTCCATCTGGAACTGGCTCGTCACCCGGTGGAACTGGCCGGGTGCCGCAGCGATCGCCGTTCACGCCGTCATTATCGTGGATATGAAGCACATGCTTAGGCTGCATTGGCGTTAGGGTGGTGCGGATTGAGCAGTTCGATCTCCGATTGCGGATTGGTGAGGTGTTCCAATCACCCATCAAAATTCAGCAATCAACAATCGACAATCGTCAGTCCCAACCAGTGGTGAATAATACGAGTACCCTTTTCGGAAAAATCGTTGCGATCACGCTTTCGGCTCATCATCGACCGCAGGCGGACTCTCGAGAAATAACTCGGCAGATGTTAGAATACGCGGGGATGCGGCAGCAGGCTGGACTTCAGCAATCTCGATGTCTTTGCCGACTCCGAGATCGTTGAATCGCCTAGCTGAAACCAGCACGCGGGATTCTAGACTGCCGACGGCCCTGTTGTAGCTTTCCACGGCCTTGCCGAGGCGCTGCCCGACTTCTGCAAAGTGCGATCCGAGGTCGCTGACCCGCTTGTAGAGGTCACGTCCAAGATCGGCGATCTTGCGGGCATTCTCTGCCATTTGCTCCTGTCGCCATCCGTACGACACCGCTTTGAGTAGCGTGATCAATGTTGTCGGCGTGGCAAGAATCACCTTTTGCTCCACGCCAATTTCGATCAGCGACGGATCCTCCTGAAGTGCAGCGCTAAAAAACGTCTCGTTGGGTAGAAATAGGACGACAAATTCCGGCGTCGGCTGGAACTGCTCCCAGTAGGATTTCCGACTCAGGGCTGCCATGTGGTCACGGATCAAGCGGGCGTGTTCCTGTAGTTTGTGTCGTCGGCGCCCCTCGTCGGGCTCGTCCATCGCATCAAGCACGGCAGAGAGCGGTGCTTTGGCATCCACGACGATATTGGTCCCACCCGGCAGGCGAACGATAAGGTCTGGCCGGAGGCGTCCGTCGTCGGTGGTCGCATTTTGTTGCTGATAGAAATCGCATTTCTCCAGCATTCCAGCCAGTTCAACCACGCGACGGAGTTGGATTTCCCCCCAGCGTCCGCGGACGCGCGGCGTGCCGAGTGCTTGAACCAAATTTCCGGTTACTTGCTGAAGATGGTTTTGCGTATCCAGCAAGTTCTTCACTTGCTCGGAAAGCTTCTCGTATGCCCCAACGCGCTCTTTTTCGATCAGTTGATTCTTTTCATCCAGCTTAATCAGCGACTCGCGCACGGGTTTGACCATTTCTTCGATAGCTTGTTGACGTTGCGAAAGGTCACCTCGTGCCTGCTCATGGAACGTTTTGAGCGTTTCCCCCGCAAGCTCGACGAAACTTTGATTGTTACTGCGCAAAGCCTCGGAGGATAGCGCTTTGAACGCATCCGAAAGTTGGGCCTGCGCCTTATCAAGCAAGGCGAGCTTCTCGGCGGCCGATTCCCGATCGGCTGCGGCGCGGGTGGATACGACGGATTGTTCTGCAGTGAGGCGAGCGATTTCAGCCTGCAAACTGTCTGACTTCAATCGCTCGGTTGAAAGCTCGCTTAGCAATGTCTCCATACGCGCCGTGCGCTCGGCGACTGCTGATTGCAGCGTGGCAAGTTCAGCGGCCGTAACCGCCCTGGATTCGGCTGACTGCAAGGCAAAGCGCGAACGGAGAACGAACCACACGATTCCTGCGCCCACGGCGACTCCCAGTCCCAACGCGATCCAGCAATAAAAGTCAGGCATATCTTTTTGCTAATCTATCTACCCGAGAGCGGGACCAGAGAAAAAAATTCCGATTCCCGCAAGTTTCCAATGCGTCGTGTTTTCCGAAGCCGGGGGAAATCCCAACGCTTGCCTCAAAAACGCAGAGGGCGGCGGAGTTTCCTCCGCCGCCGTGCATGGCTCCCTGATTTACCCTAGCGATTGACTGTGGTTAAACAGCCTCTTCTCCGGTCTCGTCGGTCCGAATACGGATCGCTTCTTCGACCGAGGAGACGAAGACTTTGCCATCACCGATCTTACCGGTTTTGGCTGCCTTCACGATGGCTGCTGTCGCGCTTTCAAGAAGCGCGTCCGATAGAACCACTTCGATTTTGATTTTTGGCAGAAAGTCGACCGTGTATTCGCTCCCACGGTAGATTTCTGTGTGTCCCTTTTGCCGTCCGAAGCCCTTGACTTCGCTGACGGTCATTCCCTCGATCCCGAGGTCTGCCAGCGCGTCTTTGACTTCTTCGAGTTTGAACGGCTTGATGATGGCTTCGATTTTTTTCATGAGTATTTCTTTCGGTTAGATGATTTGAGCCAATCTTACGCTTCGGAAATCGGCTGGAAGTCTGGGTAGGCTTCCTGACCGTGTTCTCCAAGATCGAGTCCTTCGTTTTCTTCTTCTGCCGACACACGCACACCCATGATTAGCTTCAGCAAGCCGAATACGATGAATGAGAATACAAAAGTGAATCCGCAGACGCTGGCTACGCCGATGAGCTGTGTAACCAATTTGTGCTCAGAATCCATGCTGAAGATACCTACAGCCAGCGTTCCCCAAATACCACAAACGCCATGAACCGAAATGGCACCAACTGGATCGTCGATTTTGATACGATCCAAAATGACCACTGCGAAGAACACGATGATACCAGCGATTCCGCCGATGATGATGGCGCTCACCGGAGTAATGGTGTCAGCGCTCGCGGTGATTCCAACAAGACCCGCCAAGGCGCCGTTCAAGGACATCGACAGATCGGGTTTTTTCAGGACAATCCACGAAGTGAACATCGCTGTCATGATGCCGGCAGCACCACCGAGCGCGGTCGTCACGAAGACAAGCGAAACCAAAACGGGGTCAGCACTGAGAACCGATCCACCGTTGAACCCGAACCAACCCAAGAACAGCAGGAACACACCGATCGCGACGAGCGGCATATTGTGACCGAGGATTGGCTTAATTTTGCCGTTTGGCAGATATTTGCCAAGCCGAGGTCCAAGGATGAGCACGCAGGCCAAAGCCGCCGCACCGCCCACACCGTGAACGAGGGTCGATCCAGCGAAGTCTTTGAAGCCCATGTCGTAGAGCCATCCGTAACCCCACTGCCATGATCCTGTGATCGGGTAGGAGATTGCCACGAGAAGCGTGGCGAAGATCAGAAATGGCGCGAGTTTGACGCGCTCAGCAACAGCTCCCGAAACGATGGTTGCAGCTGTAGCAGCAAACATTGCTTGGAAAATAAAGTCGGTCCATGTGGTCATGTTTAGCGCATAACCCACCGGTGTGAGTTTAGCGAACAGGACCTCAGGGTCTGTCACCTCAGGCGAAAATCCGATACCGAACCCGCCAAAGCCAAGTATCTTCGAGATGATCCAGTTTGACCCCGGATACATGATCGAGAAGCCGATAGCGGCGTAGGAAAGAAGACCGATGGCAACGATAAACAAATTCTTCGTGAGAATGTTGACCGTGTTTTTCGATCGGCAGAGACCGGATTCCACTGTGGAGAAGCCTGCGTGCATGAGGAAGACCAACGCTGCGGCAATGAGAATCCACAGGTTATCGATCATGAACTTAGCGTAGAGGAACGGATCCGCTTGGAACTCTTCCATCGTTGCGTATGGAGGGGCCTCCTCTGCAGGAGCTTCTTCGACTACAGCCGCTGCGACTGTTTCAGTGACTACGACGGCTTCCTGCGCGTGAAGCGCAACTGGCAAACCAGCCGACACTGCAAGCAGTGCGGTGGCAACCAAAGAGGCCAAATAATTTGGGCGTTTAAGCATTGGGTAACTTCCTTGTTGGATTGGGTTGGTTTTGTTTTTTACTCTGGGTCGCTCCACTCTGGGCGAAGCGTCCGGGACCAAGTGGGAGCAATTCATGTGCCAAGTCACAAATCCTTCAGCGATGTGAGGATCTGATGTGCATTCAAAAGCTAACGAATGCACTTGGGCGACAGCGCCAGAGACTCAGCGATCCCAATCCGTAGAGGCCCATTAAAGACCGCCGGCCGAACCGTCAGAAGTTGCGGCGCCCGATTAAGACTCCAGCTAGGAATCAGCAATAGATCGCCCCGCTAGGCAGTCGGAGCGCGACGCTTTTCCATCCACGCTTTTCCCATTTCCCAGGCGATAGGCATAATTGAGACGATGATAATGCCCAGAATCACGACCTTCATATTTTTTTGAACGAAAGGCATATTGCCGAACAGGTAGCCCGCGCCGATGAACAACCCGACCCATACGATTGCGCCGGTGACGTTGTAGATGATGAATTTTGTGTAATTCATCGTGCCGACTCCGGCAACGAACGGGGCGAATGTGCGAACGATCGGCACGAATCGAGCGAGGATGATCGCGCGCCCGCCGTATTTTTCGTAGAAAGCGTGGGCTTTTATTAGATGGTCTCGGTTGAAGAATCGGTTCGATTCAAACTGGAAAACCCGCGGCCCGAACCACTTGCCAATACTGTAGTTCACGCTGTCGCCTACGATCGCCGCGACGAGCAGGAGCGGCGTGATGAGTTCAAGATTAAGCCCCATCTCGGGTCTTGCCGTCAGCGCCCCCACTGCGAAGAGCAGCGAGTCGCCGGGCAAAAATGGAGTCACCACGAGGCCTGTTTCGCAAAAAACAATTGCGAAAAGCAGAACATAAATCCAAACGCCGTAGTTCTGAATGAACCAAACCAGATGGTTTTCGGCGTGAAGGATGAAATCGATCAGTTGCTTAATTAGGTCCATGGTTGGTCGAAAGAAAACGCGAGACCCGTGCGCGTGGGAAGCAAATTGTTTTCCGCTAAACCTGAAAACGATTTTTGACAGAATCGAAGCGGAGCGGAGAACGACTGCTGTGGAGCAGCCCTTCACGGGAGAGCGCAGCGAATCAATTTACAGAATCGAAAGAATCAACGAGAAGCGCCTTGGACCAACAGCACGGGAGAATATCAGGACAGCGTGTATTTCTCGAAACCCATTTTGTCCATTCTGTTGATTCTGTCTAATCCTCCTCATTCGCTGGATCCGGGCTTAAATCTCAACTCGGGCGTTTGGCCGTGGATTGAATCGCCAGGTCTCGCAGCTGCCGTGGATCGACCTCGGCGGGTGATGCGGTCAGGAGTTCCTGCCCGCGGTTATTTTTCGGGAATGCCATGACATCGCGGATCGAGTCGGCACCGGCGAGGAGCATGACCATGCGGTCCAGCCCCAGCGCGATTCCGCCGTGCGGCGGAGCGCCAAATTGGAAGGCTCGCAGGATGTGCCCGAAGAGCGATTTCTGCTCGCCCTCGCTGATTCCGAGAATCGAAAACATTTTGGCCTGCAAATCCGATTCATGGATTCGCAGACTTCCGCCGCCGAGTTCGACTCCGTTGAGGACAACGTCGTAGGCGACGGCGCGCACGTCAGCGAAACGCCCTTCTTCGAGCGCGGGAAAATCTTCTGGCTTGGGCCGCGTGAACGGATGGTGCACCGCGTTCCATTTGTTATCCTCGGCACTCCATGCCAAGAGGGGAAATTCTGTCACCCACAGGAAGTTGAGGAGCGCCGAATCGGCTGTGAGCTTTAAGATCTCAGCCACGCGGAGCCGGACGCGTCCGAGCACCTCGCACGCGACGTCCCATTTGTCGGCACCGAAAAGCACGAGGTCTCCTTCTTCGAGCGAGAGGCGGTCGGTCAACTCGGACTTTTCGGCATCCGAGAAAAATTTGACGATGGGCGATTTCCATTCGCCGTTTTCTACTTTGATGAATGCAAGCCCTTTGGCTCCGTAGAGCTTTGCCATCTCGGTGAGCTCATTAATTTGACCCGCAGTGATGCCCGCAAATCCTTTGGCATTGATCGCTTTGACGACTCCGCCCGCGTCGAGGGCACCCCGGAACACCTTAAATTCGGAGGCGGCAAAAACATCGCCGAGGTCATGGATCTCCATTGCGAAGCGGGTGTCCGGCTTATCGCTGCCGTAGCGGTTCATGGCGTCGGCATACGTCATTCGCGGGAATGGCGTTGGGATTTCCACTCCTCGCGTCTCGCGCAGGATCGTGGCCATGAGCTTTTCCACCAGAGCGAAGAGTTCCTCCTCGGTGGTGAATGACGCCTCGACGTCGAGTTGGGTGAACTCGGGCTGACGGTCGGCGCGCAGATCTTCATCCCGGAAACACCTCGCAATTTGAAAATACCGCTCGATCCCGCCGACCATGAGCAGTTGTTTGTATTGCTGTGGCGCTTGGGGAAGCGCGTAGAACAGACCCGGCGAGAGCCTTGAAGGAACGAGAAAGTCTCGGGCTCCCTCGGGCGTGCTTTTTGACAGCACAGGCGTTTCGATTTCGTAAAATCCTTCGCCGTCCATTACGTCGCGGATCGTTTTCGTGACACGGTGGCGCAGGCGCAGGTTGGCGGCCATTTCGGGACGCCGGAGGTCCAAGTAGCGGTATTCCAGCCGAAGGTCTTCGTTCGCCACCCGCGCATCCAGCGGAAATGGCAGGACGTCCGATTTGTTTAAGACATCCAACTCGGACGCCACGACCTCAATGGCACCCGTCGCGAGGCGCAAGTTTTCGGTCCCCGCAAGCCTCGGAGAAACGACACCGACCACGCGGATCACATCCTCACTGCGCAATCCGTGGGACAACGCGGCAACCGCCGGGAACTCATCCGGACGGAAAACAATCTGCGTGATCCCTGCCCGATCCCTGAGGTCGATAAAAATCACGCCCCCATGGTCCCGGCGGGAGTCTACCCATCCGCTGAGAGTAACAGTGGTGTCGGCGTGCTCGGCGCGCAACGCGCCACAGGAGTGTGATCGGTAGTTCATGAAAATGTGCGCTAGAATGCGGCGATTTTGAGCCAGTCGGCAAGTTCAGTGTGTGAGATCATGTACTCGGTGCGGGCGGCTAGGTTTTTAATTTTGATCTCTGGCCACTCTGAACCGACGAGGATCGCGAATTTGGCACCCGACGCCTCGGCCGATTGGAATTGTTTTGCGATTTTGGCCGGTGTCAGCGGAAAGTCGCAGCGCCTTCCGGCATCCCGCGCGAGCTGCACAAGCGCGATCGCAGCCGGGCGTCTTGCTTCATCGGCAATGATGCAATAGAGCTCGACGACTGGATCTGCCGCCATCGCTGCCTCGCGCAGCGCCAGAGCATGCGGAGTTTCCTCGACGAGATTTGATAGAACAACATCCCCCATGCCGAATCCGATGGCCGGTAGACGCACCGCACCATCGCTTAAGTCACCAATCAGGTTGTCGTAGCGGCCCCCGCCAGCCAGCGCGCGTCCCGTCCGACCGCGGTCGAACGCCTCAAAGACCACCCCGGAGTAGTAGGCAAGCCCTCGCACAATCGACAGGTCGATTTCCACAAAATCGCGGAGTCCGCGCGCGGCTAGCGCGTCCAGTAGCGGCGTGAATGCCGCGGGCGGTGGACCAGCAATGAAATCTCGCAGTGTCTGAAGGGCGATTCCGGATCCGGCTAACTTCACCTCCAGCGTCTCCGGCGCATCACGCTCCAATTTATCGACCACAGCCAACACCGATGGGATAGCCGCTTCCGCGCAACCGGCTGATTTCAAAAACTCTATCCACACCCGCCGGTCACTCAACCGAATCAGAAAATCCTCGGGCCTCAGACCCACGCTCCGAAGCATGTCGATGAGTAGCCCGATGAGTTCAGCATCCGCCTCGGCCGAAGGCTCGCCGAGGATATCCGCATTAAACTGAATGAACTCACGCAGCCGACCCTTTTGCTGACGCTCATACCGGAAATATGGCGCAATGCTGAACCACTTGATCGGTTTTCGATAGTGCCGCTCTTTGGCGATCACCATTCTCGCCAACGTGGGAGTCATCTCCGGGCGCAGCGAAACACGGCGCGAACCACGATCTTCAAACGCGTAAAGCTGGGATAGAATCTCAGCGCCGGATTCATTTTTCTTCTCGTAAAGCTCCGTGGATTCGAGGATCGGACCGTCCATTTCTTGAAACCCATATCGCCGGGCAACCGCACGCCAACGCGTCAGGAGATACTCACGCTTGGCGAAATCTTCCGGAAAAAAGTCCCGGAATCCTGGAAGTGACTGCATCATGGTGGCATCAAGAAACAAACCGCACAGCGGTCGAGAAAATATCGCTACTGGCTTGGCTTATCCTTTTGCGCTTCGGCAAGCACATCATCCATATCACGCACGGAACCATCGGGAAAAACGATCAACGCTCCCCGCCCGAACACGTTCGCAATTTGAATTGCCCACGGCTGGGTCGACCAGCGGTAGGGTGTCCTAGGGTCCGCATCGAACATTGTCGGCGAATAATGCACACGCGGTGAGTTGCGGTTTTCCTGGATTTTCCCGAGTCGAAGAATCCCGGGGCACTGCCAAGTGAGTTCTGTCATTCCATACGGCGCCATCGTGCGAATCCACCAATCTTCGTATTGCAGTTGCTGCGTGATTCCAAAATCCGGCTGCTGCGGCCATTTCAACTGCTCTTGAGTGTAGGTGTCCAAGGCCAGATACAGGTTGCGCAGATTAGCCGTGGACTTCGCCCGATCCGCAGATCCAGGGAGCTTGGCAACCACGGTGATAACCAATGCGGAAAGCACGATCAGAATACCGATGGTAGCAATTACTTCGACGAGCGTGAAAGCATTGGTGCGCGAACGGGGATGAGTCATGGTCCGTAAATGGCAACTCCGCGACCGTTGCCGGGCGCGGAGTTTGAAATCGTCTGAGGCAATGATTAGATCACTGACCTGCAGTGGAGGAAGAGGCGGGCGTGCTTGAGAAACCACCCTGAGCGGTGAAACTTGTGCGAACACCTTCAAACTTGAAGCTCGACCCTGGCACCAAAGCTGGATTGGTTGTCCCCGGAGTAAGCAAACCTTCGCTGCCTGGGATAGTAATCGCAACGTTGGTGATCTGGATTCCGGGAGGAATGTCGCCCGTTTGAGTCGAATCGATTCCGATGAACGTGATTGTCTCGGCGCCAGCACCGATGATGCTGCCGCTGCCGCTGAAGTAAGACATCCGGTCGTTCAAATCAATTTGGCCCTTAAACTCTCCCGAAGCACGGTTTCCTCTGACAACAAAGATTGCTGGGAGCTCGACTGTTCCCTCATCATTGGTCGGCACCGTAAAATCCTGTCCACCCAACACGCCGGCAATCTCCTTGCCGGTGATCGATGCACTCGTGCTTCCAGAGGTGACAACACCATTTACGAAGAAAACGTAGTTGTTTGCGGTAGCGATCGGGGATTGCACGCCGTTTTGGTAAGCAAACCGAATAATGCCCGTGAGGTTTTTGCCGCGGGCTGTAGCTTGGTAACTTCCGTCGATACCGCTCTGGAGAGGCGAGAGATTCGTGAACGGCGGTGGTCCACCAAATGAGCCAGCCATGGCGGAAGAGGCAACGCCAAATGCGAGGAGGGAGCAGAGGATTGTTAGCTTCATATCTTTCGGATGTTTTTCACTCTAATAGCAAGTGGGTCAAGAGAATTTTAGAGAATCATTTATAACTCACTCGCTCGTTTTACAACTTCGAGACCATTTCTGCAAAGCGGCGGGCAGCGAAGGCGGAGAGTGCAGGTCGCAACAACGGGGCAAGAACTTTGAAGATCCCGACCAGAACACCAAGCAGCGTGAGAGAATTCGCGGATGGGGCCGCCTCGGCGGACACCAATTTACCGGCGGGCTTCAAGCGCTTGCTTCTGCGCGGACGCCGACTAAAGAAGGCCAAAACAAACCCCGTCGCTGCAAAGCCGCCGAGCCAATGGACTGGATGGTTGCGAATCGCATCCTTGGCGCGTTCTTGCACGTCGAGTTGATAACGGAGCGCCGTAACATCGCGACGGATTGCCCGCCGACTCGCCTCGAGTTCCCGCATGATGGAGTCCGGGATCATGGTGTTGGTTCGTTGGAGTCCAAGGTTCTTAGTGCCGCGAGGTCTTTTTTGATTTCGGTGCCCGTGACCGAAAACACCGGCGTCCGGAAATGACTCCGAACATGCGTGGCGCACATCAAGGCGATGAGCAAATGGAAGACCGCCAGCCCGAGCGTGATCCAAATCCACGACACCCCAAATAATGTTGAGATCGCGAACGCCAAGAAAAAGAGGATCGAGAAATACGCGACGGCAAGAAATAAAAGCGCTGCGACCAGCATGATAGCAAGGCGCACGTACAGCGCGAGGGCGTCACGTCCCTCCGCACCCGCCACAGCAACCAATGCTTGCACGTGCCGGGCCAACGAGCCGACCAACCGTAACCCATCGGGCAAGATGCCCGCGGTTTTCGGAGGTGCCTGGTGCCCTCCCTCTTGCGCAGATGCCATAATCCTCGAATGCCTGACGGAACCAGGTTGATCCCATTGATCAACCTGACTGGCGATCAGTTAGCGGCGCAGGATGAGGCCAAAAATGAAACCGATCCCGGCCGCAATCCCGAGCGATTGCAAAGGGTTATCGCGGATAAATTGCTCGGCGTCGCTTTGAAAAGTCTGGGCTTTCGAAGAGGCCTGACCGAATGCCTCCTGGGCTCGATCCTTCACTTCCCCGGCCTTCGTGGTCGCTTGGGATTTGATTTCGCTGTATTTGGCGTTTGCTGCGTCGGAGAGATCCTTGGCAGCGAGGCTGAGGTGCTCTTTACTCGTCGAAATCGCGGAGCCTGCGTGTTTGCGTCCGGTTTCGATGACTTCTTTCGCGGCAGCGGTGGTAGCTTCCAAGGCTGCCTTCGCGTGGGCAGTGCTGCTTTCGAGTTTCTGCTCGGCTAGTTTGGACGGGTCAACAGTTGATTCGGACATGGTGTGCCTTTCGGTGTTAATTTTCTCTGGTAAACTGCCGCAAGTCCCCGAGATCGGCAAGAACATAACAATAAGTTCACGCTCGATTCGAGTCGTGGGGCGAGGCAAACTGGCACAGCTTGCTTGACAACGGCGCGAGAGAGGGTGAAGCGTTCGTTATGCCGCCATCGGATTGGGTCAAAAAATCACGCCTTCTGACGCTGTCGGCATTCACTCTGATCGAGCTGCTTGTCGCAGTCGCGATCTTGGCCATCCTAGCCGGGTTGATCACGCTTTTGATTCCCCAGATCCAGAACCGGTCCCACATGGCGGCGTCGCTGAATAACCTGCGGCAGATTGGTGCCGGAGTGATGATGTATACGGGCGAAAACAACTTCGCGTTGCCAGGACGGGTCACAAGCGGTCAAAAGTGGCCGTATTTAGTCCATGAGTATCTCCAGAACGCGAGGGTCTACGCGGCACCGGGCGACACGGAAAATTTCATTCGGCGCGAGGCAAATCCGTTGAGCAATGCGCGTAATGAGACGAGCTACATTATGAATGGTTACAATGATCTCGGCACCCTCGACGATGAAACCGTCGTTGTGCGGATGAATGCAGTGGATCAACCGAGCAAAGTCATCTTGCTGGCAATACCACGCACAGGATCGCGTCACTTTTACATGGACATGCTCGAGGGCCGCGGAAATCACCGGGATGTCTTGAATCTGAAGGCCTACGGCGATGGATCGACATTTTTGTTTGCGGATGGATCGGCTCGATTTCTAACTGAGGAAACCTACGACCACCGGATGTGGCTGGTAAATCCAGACTTTCAGGTCCCGTAAACAGCTTTCGCCACGAAGCCACGCGCGGCTGCATCGGCGGCGAACAATTCATCTAATGTCGGCTGGTCGAGAGTGCTGTGGTCGTCCATCGCCCGCTCGACAAGTGCCCAGATCTCTGGAAATCGGATGTCTCCCGCTAGAAAAGCGGTCACCGCGGATTCATTGGCGGCATTTAGCACGGCTGGCAATGTTCCGCCGCGTGATCCCGCATCCCGCGCCAGACGGAGGGCTGGAAAGGCGTCCTTGCGAGGCGCCTCGAACTCGAGCGATTGAATGGCCGCAAGATCCAGCCGTTTGAGCGAGCCCGGGAGACGCTCTGGCCAGGTCACCGCATACTGAATCGGGAACGCCATGTCCGAGCAGCTGAGCTGGGCAAGGAGCGACCCATCCACGAACTCGACCATTGAGTGCACGATGCTCTGCGGGTGGACGATGACATCGATCTGCTCCATCGTCAGGTCAAACAACCAGCGGGCCTCTATCATTTCCAGGCCTTTATTGAACAGGGTGGCAGAGTCGATGCTGATTTTTTGTCCCATGCTCCAAGTCGGGTGGCGCAGTGCGTCGACCGGCTGCACGTTGCAGAGTTGATCGGTTGGAGTGTGGCGACACGGACCGCCCGAGCAAGTAAGGATAACCCGCTGAACCGAATGCATGGTGCGGCCTTCCAAACATTGGAAAATCGCGTTGTGCTCGCTATCCACCGGAAGCACGCGCACGCCGTATGCCTTCGCCTCAGCCATCACGATCTCGCCCGCCATCACAAGGATCTCCTTACTTGCGACAGCGATGTCTTTACCGGCGCGAATAGCCGCCAATGCAGGCTTGAGGCCAGCGGTTCCAACGATGGCGATAAGCACCATGTCTGCATCGTCAGACGTGGCAAGGTCGATCAGCGCATCAGCACCCTCTAAGGCCCGACAGTTTGCAGGCAAATCACTGCTCCAGCCTGGCGATCCCGCGGGGTTGGTGAGGCACGCTGCAGTGACTCGAAATTCACGCGCGGCCGCAACCAAGGCATCCGCATTCGCATGGGCGGAAATTCCCACGATTTGCACGGCATCCGGCAGGGCGCGGGCGACTTTTTGCGCACTCACGCCGATCGATCCGGTAGCGCCGAGAATGACTATCCGTTTTTTCATCAGAAGATGCCCAACACGAGACGCATGTAAAAATACAGGATCGGGGCCGTGAATAGCAGGCTATCGATCAAGTCGAGCGTGCCGCCGATGCCAGGCAGCACGCTGCTGCTGTCCTTGCTATGGGCGCTGCGTTTAACGATGGATTCGGCGAGGTCACCGATGATGGCCGCGAGCCCGAGGACGAAGCCGAGCACAGCAAAATCGACGAGATCGAACACCTCGAGTTTGTCGGGCATTAAAAATGCGAGCCAGAAGCTACCTAGCATCGCGCAGGCAAGAGCCCCCGCGAGGCCCTCCCATGTTTTTTTCGGGCTTATGTGCGGCACAAGCGGGCGCTTTCCAAAAACACTGCCAAAAACATAAGCCCCCATATCGCTGAACTTCGTCACGAGCACCAAAAACAAGACGTAATATTGGCCGGTCGGACTGCCATCTTCCGATCTCGGCATCAGGAAAAGAATCTTCGCCACGAAGTTAAAAAGCCACGGGATGTAGAGTAAGCCGAATAGCGTATACGCCATCGTTTGAAGCGGCTCCCGGTCACGCATCGAGGCAAACATCTGGCGCCCGAACATAACCATCAAAAAGAGAACCATGATCGCGAGCTCAAAGTCCAGAGCCCGTCCCGGCCCATAAGCACTGAAGTAATAAAAACTCCCGGACATGAAGACGGCAGCACAGATCATACCGGTCAATTTGAAAACCGGGATATGGTCCTGTTCGAGCATCCTAAAATACTCCCAAAGCGCGACCAGAGCCATGCCGGATATCACGATAAAAAATGCAAACTCATTGCCCGAAAAAATCGTGGCGAGAATCAATGCCCACAATCCGATCGTGCTTATCAGGCGAAGAAAAAACGTAAGCCGTGTGCCGCTCATTCGCCCGTCAAAAGGTCAGATCCCATCCCAGATTTAGAATGCAGGCACACCACGCGCCCGCACAAGTAGGATAACGCATCATCCGCTGAACCGGGCCTGCGGAGGAGCTCATCAGAATCCTGAGCCCGCATCAGCTGCCTGCGCTTTAATTTTGTTCAGTAAAGGAATGAACTCCGCTGACCATAATCCGAGGACTGGCCGTGCATCTTCAAACCCGGCTTGATCGGCGTCGTTCACCACCGACACGGACACCGCGAGCCGGTAATCATTGCCGGACAGCGGGACCATGCGGAGTTTCGCGCGGTAGGTGGTCGTTTGATTGTATCCGCCCCACATCGCCTGCCCGAAACCACCAGCTGGTTTATCAAAGGAAATTGAATCTGGATAATCCACTGGACCTACCGAATAGCCCGCATCCGAGAACACGTCGTTTGCAGCGTTTGTGATCGCGTTCAGATTCGTGTTCGGCACCGTCGTCGCAGCGAGCCCGCCTGCCGACGAATTGCTGGCTGTCATGCAGCCGGCAAGCGAGAATGAAAGAATGACAGCAGCGAGGAGGGGGAGACGATTCATAAGTGACAAAGATCTAACACACCCGGCCCTCGACATTCCACATCAAAGCGTCTAAATACAGGATCGGTTGGATTCCCCAGCTCCAAGCCGCTCAAACGTCGAAAAATCGAACCCAGCAATACCCCATGATCGACCACATTTCATCCCTACTCGGTGACCAGGCAGACCATCTGTTGAATCACAAATCCAAGACGATATCCGCCGATCTGTTGCATCTCCCAGGCCCGGACTTCGTAGATCGGATTTTTCTATCCAGCGACCGAAACCAACGCGTGATCGCAAACCTCGAGCGCATGCACAAACACGGGCGCTTGGGCGGAACAGGATATTATTCCATCCTGCCTGTCGATCAGGGCGTCGAACACTCAGCAGGCGCAAGCTTTGCTAAAAATCCAATTTACTTCGACCCGGAAAACATCATCAAACTCGCGATCGAGGGCGGCTGCAATGCGGTGTGCTCGACATTTGGAGTCCTCGGCATCATGGCCCGGAAATACGCGCACAAGATTCCGTTTCTGGTAAAAATCAACCACAACGAGCTTCTGACATATCCGAACCAATCGAAGGAAATCCTATTTGGGACCATCGACCAGGCCTACGACATGGGCGCTGCGGCGGTCGGGGCAACCGTGTATTTCGGCTCCGAGGATTCCGGACGCGAAATCGTGGAAGTGGCCGAGGCGTTTGCCCATGCGCATGAACTCGGTATGGCCACTGTGCTGTGGTGCTACCTGCGCAATCCTGCTTTCAAAAAAGACAAAGACTACCATGTCGCAGCGGACCTCACAGGTCAGGCCAATCATCTTGGCGCGACGATTCAAGCGGATATCTTGAAGCAGAAACTTCCGGAGAACAACGGTGGATTCAAGGCGTTGAATACCGGCTCGTCCAGCTATGGAAAACTCGACGAACGGATCTATACCGAGCTCACGTCGGATCACCCGATCGACCTCTGCCGCTATCAAGTCGCCAACGGCTACATGGGGCGCGCCGGGCTCATCAACAGCGGCGGAGCGAGTGGCTCCAATGATTTTGCCGACGCGGTCTTCACGGCGGTCGTCAACAAACGTGCAGGCGGAACCGGGCTGATCTCGGGTCGCAAGGCATTCCAACGCCCGATGGACGAGGGCGTCCGGCTGCTGCATGCGATTCAAGACGTCTATCTTTGCCCCGAGGTAAGCATCGCGTAACGGCCCCGTTTGGCGTATTCCGCTCTGTCCATGCTAACGAAACCCAAACAATCAGGCATTGCCTGCGCTGACAGACTGAGCGCCATTTATCATGAGAGGCTCCTCGTAAAGTCGCTTGGCTGCCTCGGCGTGCTTCTTGTGTTCCTCGCTCTTTCGGAATGGACGCGAATAGCATGGTTCGCCTCATTTGGCATTGTTCTCATCGGAAGTTTTATCGTTTTGCCACATGTCATACGCATTCGAAGATTCCTCGCCTCACTTCCTTGCCCCGCGTGTGGTTCACCGGCCGGGAGCTTTTTCTCTAAGTCGTCGAGAGTGCATCTTCGCTGTAAGCACTGCGGGGAGGTCTCACCGACAGATTGTTCCTTCCTTTACGCCGGCGGGCCTCCGACAAAGGTCTGACTCAGCCGATCCTATCCATTACGCCTAACCGGGCGCTCCAGCGAATCCTTCGGGCGCGTCACGAGTCTTGCCTTCGCAGTCCTCGCGCCACTTACTACGGATCGCTGAGCTTGAGTCGCAGTGCAATCGGGCCAGCGGCAGCAAGCGCGTCAACTTGCGTCAAGACGGCGTATTGTGGGAGAACCGGGGGAGATCGTCTGCCGTTTCAAACCACTCGAGACGGTCTGCCATCCAGTTGTGGTCACGCGGCGGACATGCCCCGGGATCATCGAGGGAACACGTCGTAACCTCGAATTGGTCGGGCAGGGCAGGATCGTAAAAACTCAGCGGCGTTCCACAATCCGGACAAAAAGTCCGGAACCGCTCGGCCCACGCGAGCGTTTTTGCTTCACCCCGGGTCCATCGGATCGATCCCGATGGGAAAAACGTCCATGCGACAACCGGCGCGCCGCTGGCCCGTCGGCAATCCTCACAATGACAGAGTGAGGTACCGAGCGAGGAGTCCGGCACTTCATATCGCACGCTTCCGCAAAGGCATCCACCGGTCATACGAAGGATGGTTGCGGAAAACTCACGCGGCATCAAGCGCTTGGTCCAAACCAAATTCCGACGGCACTGGGCGCCCCGCATGGTCCCCGCAGAACTACTTTAGACTACACCGAGGTAGGCCTTTTTAATTTCATCGTTCGCACGCAGTGATGCCGCATCGTCCTGAAGCACTAGGTTTCCAGTTTCCAACACATATCCGTAGTCGGAGACTTCCAGGGCGAGGTTTGCATTTTGCTCGACCAGAAGAATGGTAAGTCCGGTCTCGCGATTGATTGCGACAATTCGATCAAAGATTGTCTGGACCAGAATCGGAGCGATACCGAGCGATGGCTCGTCGAGCATGAGGCACTTTGGCTTACTCATGAGTGCGCGCGCGATCGCGAGCATCTGTTGCTCGCCGCCGCTCAAAGTGCCGGCCGACTGCTTAAGGCGTTCTTTCAATCGGGGAAAGATGCCGAAAAGATAGTCAAAGTCTTTTGCGAAATTGTGTCTATCCTTCCGAAGGTAGGCACCCATTCTGAGATTTTCTTGCACGGTAAGGTTGGCGAAAATCATGCGTCCCTCAGGGGACTGAGCGATGCCCCGTGCGACGATCTGGTGTGGTGGGAGGTTGGTGATCGGTTCGCCATCGAAAGTGATGGATCCCGATTGAGCACTGATTAGGCCTGAGATGGCGCGGAGCGTGGTGGACTTTCCCGCGCCATTTGCGCCGATGAGAGTGACAATTTTCCCGGTCGGAACCCGCAGCGAGATTCCGTGGAGTGCAGCGATGGCGCCGTAGGAAACACGCAAATCTTTAATCTCAAGCATGCTCCGGTTCCTTTCCAAGATACGCTTCGATGACTTTCGCGTTCGATTTTACCTCCGTCGGGGTGCCTTCGGCAATCTTGACTCCGTGATCGAGGACGACGATCTGCTGGCAGATGCCCATGACCACTTTCATGTCATGCTCTACAAGAAGCACAGTGATGCGGAACTTCTGCTGGATGAGGCGAATCAGCGCCATGAGTTCGATCTTTTCGGTCGGATTCATACCCGCGGCGGGCTCGTCGAGTAGGAGGAGCTTGGGTTGCGTGGCAAGTGCACGCACGATTTCAAGGCGGCGCTGGTCGCCGTATGGCAAGCTTGTCGCAAACTCCTGCTCGAGTCCTTCGAGTCCAAACATTTCGAGTAGCTCCATAACAGCGGATCGGATTTCGCTTTCTTCACTCAAAAATCCGCCTCCGCGGACAAGTGCGTGTGCGATGCCATGACGCAACCGCATATTCATGGCCGTGCGCACGTTATCAAAAACGCTTAAGGACCCAAAAAGGCGAATATTCTGAAACGTACGTCCAATGCCAAACGATGTGATCTTGGAAGGTGAACACCCGGCAATCGACCGGTCGCGAAACACGATGCCTCCAACTGTCGGTTTATAGACTCCGGTGATCAAGTTGAACACGGTGGTTTTGCCAGCGCCATTCGGTCCGATCAGGCCCACCAGTTCTCCTTCCCGAATGCAAAAATCAAGCTCGGTAAGCGCCTTCAGGCCCCCGAACTGAATTGTCACTTGGTCGAGTCTGAGAAGGTCGCTCATGTGCGTGATGCGGGACGTTTACGACGAAAGCCACGAAAACTCCCCAGCAGCCCCTGTGGACGCAAGATCATCATAACAATCAGAATAAGCGCAAAGATGATCATTCGATACTCCTCAAATTGACGGAGAAGTTCATTGAGCACCGTGAGAAGAATTGCAGCGAACGCGACGCCCAACGTGCTGCCCATTCCGCCGAGAATGACCATTACAACAATATCGACGGACTTGAGGAAGTTAAATCCCTCGGGTGTAATGAAGGTAATGAAATGGGCGTAGAGCCCACCTGCGACGCCTGCAAAAAATGCACCAATGACAAAGGCATTCACTTTGTATTTTGTCGTATTAATTCCCATTGCCTCTGCGGCGACCTCATCGTCGCGGACGGCTAGAAATCCGCGCCCGTAGGTTGAGTCCACAAGATTTGCTATGACGTAGATCGTCACTGCGGCCAGAGCATAAGTCCAAAAGAAGTTGGTATAGGGCGGGATCCCCCCGACGCCACGAGGTCCCCCGAGGGCATCGGTGTTCTGAATGACAACGCGAATGATTTCACCGAATCCAAGTGTGACAATCGCGAGGTAATCGCCGCGCAAGCGAAGGGACGGCACGCCGACCATGAATCCAATAAATGCCGCCGCAATACCGCCAAGACCGAGTGCTAGCAAGAATACAAGCGACGTGCCCAGAGTGCCCTCATCCGAAGGATTGATGTTGAGAACGGCCGGTGCCGCAAACATCGTGATCGCGCTCGAAGCGTAAGCACCCACTGCCATAAATCCGGCGTGCCCGAGAGAAAACTGACCCGTGTGGCCGTTCACTAGGTTCAAGCTGACTGCCAGGATGATATTGATCCCAGTCAGAATGAGAATGTTCAGGACGTAGTCATCAATCTGATTTGAAAAAAGAGAAACTATCAGGCTCGCGATGATGGCGAGAAGTAGGGCGGAGCGGGGCCATTTTTTCATCGCAGACTAAACTTTTTCCCGCTCGACCTTGCCGATTAGCCCGGACGGTTTGATCAGTAGGATCAGGATGAGGATGACAAATGCTACGGCATCGCGGTAGCCCGGTGGGATGCCGATGTTACTGCTGTAGCCTACAACCAAGGTTTCGATGACTCCGATGAGCATGCCGCCGAGCGCCGCTCCGGGGATGTTGCCGATACCACCCAGCACCGCCGCGACAAACGCCTTGATTCCCGGCATCACACCCATGAAGGGGTCGATTGCCTGATAGAGCATCGAATAAAAAATCCCGGCGGCTCCGGCGAGCGCAGATCCGAGTGCAAACGTGAACGAGATCGTGACGCTGGTATTCACACCCATCAGCGCTGCGGCAGTCGGGTTGAGTGAAAGCGCCCGCATCGCGAGGCCCATGCGGGTTTTCATTACGATCAACCGCAGCAAAACAAGTAGCAGAATGGTCACACCGAGCACGATGAGCTGCTTCAGAGTGACCGACGGCACACCATCACCTCCAAATGTTTGGTTTGGGACAAGTGTTGGAAAACCTCGCGGCGCGGCACCGAACATGAGCTGGGCAGTGTATGCCAGAAAAAGAGACACCCCGATTGCGGTGATGAGAACAATCAGCCGGGGTTGTTGTCTGAGTGGCTTGTAGGCGAGCTTTTCGATTACGACGCCGAGGATACCGCAGGCAGTCATCGCGAAGATTAAGATGATCAGTGCACTGAAAATCTCAGGCAGGCCTTCCAGCAGTGGCATTAACCAGCGATTAAAGTAAAGACCGGCGAAGGCACCGATCATGAACACATCACCATGCGCGAAGTTGATAAATCGCAACACCCCGTAGACCATGGTGTATCCGAGGGCTATCAGTGCATAAATGGAGCCAAGGGACAATCCATTGATGAGTTGCTGCCCCAGATTTTCCCAGTTCACGGTCGGCTAGGGCGAGACAGTTTCGACGTATCGGAATTTGCCGTCCTTGATTTCGAGAATGACTGCCGGTTTGTTCGCATTGCGCGCAGCGTCCAAGGTGATCATCCCTGTGACTGCTGGGAAATCTTTCGTCGCTGCGATGGCGTCGCGCAGAGGCTCTGAGTCGGTGGTGCCGGCGCGCTTGATCGCGTCCGCAAGGATCATTGCGGAGTCGTAACCGAGAGCGGCCATCGCGTCTGGCTCCTCGTTGTATTTCGCCCTGAATTTGGCGATGAAGTTTTGAATCACCTCCGACTTGTCCTCGGCCGAGAAGTGGTTTGAGAAAAAGTTCCCCTCCATTGCAGCGCCGCCGACTTCAACGAGCGAGGGCGAATCCCAACCGTCGCCACCGAGAAGCGGAACGTCGATCCCGAGCTCACGTGCCTGACTCGCAATAAGCCCGGCTTCGTTGTAGTAGCCGGAAACCAAAATCGCATCCGGGTTCGACGCGGAGATCGATGTGAGCTGTGCTTTGAAGTCCTTGTCTCCAGAACTATAGCTTTGCTCGCTCACGATGGTCCCTCCATTCGCAGTGAAGTATTTTTTGAAAAAATCACTGAGTCCGACCGCATAGTCCTGTTTCACATCGGTAAGAATTGCGACATTTTTCCAGCCGCGGGCCAACGCGAACTTCGCCAGGACCGTGCCCTGAAATGGGTCAATAAAGCAGACTCGAAAAATGTAGTCCCCGACCTCGGTGACTTTGGGATTTGTCGAAGCGGGCGATATCATCGGGATCTTGTTTTGCTGTGCGATCGGCGCGGCCTCGAGCGAGCGCGACGAAGCCACCTCGCCCAAAAGTGCGACAATCTCATCGCGGGAGATCAGTTTGCGGACCACAGTCGAGGCCTCCCCCGCTTTGGACTGATTGTCCTCCGTGATCAGCTTCACTTTTTTCCCGAGCAGGCCGCCCGCTGTGTTGATTTCATCCACCGCCATCAGCGTGCCTTTATGGGAAGATTGCCCAAAACTCGCCGTTCCTCCGGTAAGAGACGCAAACTCCCCGATGACGATCTCATTGGCGGGGACGTTGGAATCTTGCTTTTTGCACCCGGTCAAAGCGGTGCAAATCATGAAGGCCACTAGGAAAAGACGTTTCATGGGCCGCACGTTACGGACTGGTTAGAACGAATTCAAGCGTCAATTCCACCGAGTGATTTGCCCAAGGTAGACAACTCGGATTTGTCGAACATCAAGAAGCATCAAAGGCCGAGGACGATTTTCTTGCCGACTGAATCGCAGGACTTGAGAGTGCGACTCGGGAAATGCAAACATATCAAAGGGGAATGAGGTAACATTGAACTGGCTGACTCAAATCACCAACGGGAACGAAGTCGCGCAGGCGGTTTTGATTCTATCCATCATCTCGGTGGCCGGACTAGCGCTCTCAGCAATCAAATACCGGGGCATCGGAATGGGGATCTCCGGCGTTTTATTTGCCGGACTATTTTTCGGACATATCGGGTGGCACATAGAGCCGGAAGTGCTTGGATTCATCCGTGAGTTCGGGCTCATCTTGTTCGTCTTCACCATCGGACTTCAAATCGGGCCTGGTTTTTTTGCCTCCTTACGAGACCAGGGCCTGAAGATTAATCTCTGTGCGGCGGTAATCGTCGTGAGCGGGGCCGCACTGAGTGCTGCGCTCGCTTTCGCACTTGGGATCAATCCCGCTGCGGCCGCAGGGCTATTCTCTGGCGCTACCACCAACACCCCCTCCCTGGGCGCAGTGCAGCAAGCGCTCTCGGTGATTCCAGACGTTGCTACCGAGGTCCGAGCCATGCCCGCCCTTGCCTACGCCGTAGCATATCCCGGCGGCGTGATGGGCATCATTATTTGTATTCTGCTCCTGCGCTTCCTGCTTCGGATTGACCCAAAGGCGGAGCTGTCAGCTTACGAAAAAGACAGACGGGGCACGGCCACTAAACTCGTGCGGCTAAACCTGGTGCTTACCAATGCCAATTTGGATGGCAAGTCGATCGCCGAGATTCCTGGAGTCGGCGAAAAGGGTATCGTCATCTCGAGGCTTCAAGCGAAAGACTCCCCTCACGTGCAGGTCGCCACAAGCGATGTCATCGTTCGGCTTGGCGATACATTAATGGCCGTAGGAAGTCCGGCTGCCGTGGAAAATTTCCGACTGATTGTCGGCAAGGTGTCGGACCTAGACCTCATGGAAGCACCCGGCTCTGTCGAATTCCGCCGCGTGATTGTTACCCGCAAGTCCGCACTCGGCAAATCACTGCGTCAACTCGCGCTTCACACCGCGTATGGCGTAGTGGTCACCCGCGTCCAACGTGCAGAACTCGAGATGTCTGCGACGGCTGACTTTAGGGTGCAGTTTGGAGACACGCTGCAAGTAGTAGGCGATAAGGCTGGTTTGGATCAGGCGTCAAAAATCCTCGGCAACTCGCCAAAGGATCTCGGCCACACAAACTTCCTACCCGTCTTTGCCGGGATCGCGCTGGGTGTGGTCGTTGGATTGATCCCGTTCGCATTTCCAGGTCTCCCAGTACCTGTCCGTCTCGGACTGGCGGGTGGTCCACTCGTCGTCGCCATCGTTTTGAGTCGGATTGGCCGAATCGGCAGCCTTGTGTGGTACATGCCGCCGGGAGCCAACCTGGCACTGCGCGAAATGGGCATCGTACTTTTCCTCGCTTGCGTCGGGCTAAAATCCGGATCGCAGTTTGTGGACACATTGCTCAGTCAGGACGGCTTGCTATGGCTTGTGGCGGGTTTCGCGATCACACTCGTTCCGATCTTTGTTGTCGGAATCATCGCCAGAGTTTGGATGAAGCTGAACTACATTGTGATTACCGGCTTGGTAGCGGGTAGTATGACCGACCCTCCAGCGCTCGCATTTGCAAACGCACTCACCAAAAGCGACGCCCCATCGATTTCGTACGCGTCGGTGTATCCGCTCACAATGCTATTGCGTATCCTTTGTGCTCAGCTCCTCATTCTATTGTTCGCCAGTTAGAGGGATGGGCTGAGAGTGGTTATTGTATCACCAGCTCTTGAGGATTGTTCAGCAAGGACAGAGCGTCCTCGCTTGGGGAGTTGACGCATCAACAGAGCAATGATAACGCAGGCGTTATGTTAGATGGATTTTGGATTGTTTCGGTTCGCGTTTCGTTCGGTGAGTGACCAATCAAAAATGAGTCCTGAGAGGCTCCGGATGCTAGCATTGGGCGCGCTTGGCGTCGTGTATGGGGACATTGGCACGAGCCCTCTTTATGCTCTGAAAGAGAGCCTTCACTCGCGACACCACGAGGCCCTCGGAGAGCCCACCGTCCTGGGGATTTTATCCCTGATTCTCTGGTCGTTGATACTCATCGTATCGGTAAAGTACATCGCGATCATCATGCGGGCCGACTACAAAGGCGAGGGTGGGATTCTCGCCCTTCTGGCGCTCTTGTTCTCCGAAGTGAAACGCCCACTCGGAAAAACGGCCGTGACGATCTTCGCGACCTTAGGTGTTTTTGGTGCGGCACTTCTCTACGGGGACGGTGTGATCACTCCAGCAATATCGGTTTTAAGCGCAGTCGAGGGGGTAGGGTTCGCAGCCCCCAGCCTCGCGCCACTCGTGTTGCCGTTGACTGTCGCCATCCTTTTCGCGCTGTTTATTTTTCAACGGATCGGCACTGGCGGAGTAGGCAGGATCTTCGGTCCTGTAATGACTATATGGTTTCTGTCTATCGCGGTCATCGGCGTCTGGCAGTTGATTCAGGAGCCACGAGTTCTACACGCGTTTAATCCCTATTGGGGCCTGACCTATCTGACCTCCAGTGGACCGACCGGTTTTCTAGTTTTGGGTTCTGTATTTCTTGCAGTGACTGGAGCCGAGGCGCTCTATGCGGACCTTGGTCACTTTGGACGGCGTCCGATCTCGCTCGCGTGGCATACGCTCGCCCTTCCCGCCCTTGCGTTGAGTTATCTCGGGCAGGGTGCCCTTGTCCTGCGCGATCCGGCCGCCATCGAAAACCCATTCTTCGCGGCGGTTCCGAGTTGGGCGTTCGTCCCAATGATTGGCCTTGCAACCGCGGCGGCAGTGATTGCCTCGCAAGCACTGATCTCTGGAGCGTTCTCGCTCACGCTCCAAGCGATTCAGCTAGGGTACTGTCCGCGTTTGGAGATCCGCCACACATCGAGCGATGAATGCGGACAGATCTATATTCCACAGGTGAACTGGGCGCTGATGATCGGCTGCATCGCGCTGGTGCTCGGTTTTGGCTCATCGGGGGCTTTAGCTTCAGCGTATGGGATCGCTGTGACAATGACGATGGTGATAACCACGATCCTCTTCATCGCAGTCACCAATCGGATTTGGAAATGGCATCTCGGAGCAAGTTTGGCCGTCGGGGGTGCCTTCTTGACGGTCGAGTTGGGATTTTTGGCGGCAAACATCGTTAAAATTCCGAATGGTGGTTGGTTCACGTTGGTTGCTGCTGGCACGATCTTTCTTCTCATGCGGACGTGGAAACGTGGAAGGACTGCTCTGTTCGAACGTATCCAGCCATCTCTGCTTCCGTTGGATCTCTTCCTCGAAACCCTCAGTTATTCGCCGCCAACGGTGGTGCCGGGATGTGCGGTTTTCCTTACGTCGAATCCGGATACCACCCCCCTCGCACTCCTCCACAATCTCAAACACAACAAAGTGCTCCACCAGACGGTCATTATTTTGTCCGTGAAGACCGAGCTCCGCGCGTATGTCGAACACGAGGATGAGCAAATTTCCGTGCGATCGCTCAGCCATGGATTTCATCAGGTCGTGGCCGTTTATGGATACATGGACGAGCCGCATATCCCCCAGCTTCTAGAGCGTCTCAGGGAACGCGGGATTCCATTTTCGCCAAACGAGGTGACTTATTTTGTGAGCCGCGAGAGGTTGGTCAAGGGATCTCACGGAAAACTCAAAAATTGGGAGATGGGCTTATTCTCCGTGCAGTCGAAACATGGAACATCACCCGCCGATTTTTTCCACCTCCCGCCGGATCGTGTGGTCGAAATCGGAATGCAGATCAGCTTCTAGGGCCATCTGAGGCGGGGCAAAAGTCACGCGCCCTCGGTTTCGCTAAGCAACAGCGTGGCGGATAAACAGAAACGCCGCCCGGTTGCCCGGACGGCGTTTTGTAATTTGGAAACAAATCCGGTTTGTTTAGAACGCGAAGCGCAGTCCGCTACGAACATTCGCGAGGTTGCCCACGCCGCCGTAGAAGTACCGTCCGTCAACGAACAGACCGATGTTGTCAGTGAAGCGGTATTCGACGCCGCCACCCACGTTGCCGTATCCTTTAGCGTCGCCATTGAACGCAGCACCGCCACCGACCATCGCGTAAGGAGCGAGGTTCAGTGAGCAAATTGGATAACGGAAGAACAAGTTACCACCTGCTGGGAAATGCTCCCCTTGGCCGGAGCCAGTCCAGAATGCCTCGTAGCCAATACCGAAGTATTTGGCGAAGAAGAAGTTCAGGCCCACGCCGCCGCCGGATCCGGAGCCCACTTTCGAGCCACTGGTTCCGATGATGCCGGAGTAAAACGCGTCAACTTGAAACTCCATGTCGCGGAAACGGCAGAGCGGTTCCTCGACGGTGATTTCTTTGAATGCCTTGGAAGGCGTGCCGGCATAGGCGCCGGAGACAAGCACGATGCCACAAAGTGCTGATAGGATGATTTTTTTCATTTTGTTTTTTGGTAGAGTAACCGGCTCATTGACTCCCGCCCGCATCCCCTTTGCGTGAAGTCCATGGTCACCGGACTCTTGTAGCGTGATGCAAAGACAGACGACGCGTCAATGTTATTTATTTGGTATTTAATGAGATAACAGCTTCGCCCAACCCGAGCATGAGGGTCGAGAGCGACTATTTACCCACGAGCACGACGGCCGATCGTGCGATCGGGTGGATCATTTTCTGATTGATGAGTGGGATTTCTGCCCCCGGCTCTTGGATGTCGAGCGGTGCCGGTTTGCCGGTGTCGAGGAACTCATGCCACTGCATTCTTTTTGGCAGCTTCGGGAGCTCGAAGTCCAGCGATTCGTGGAACATATTAAAGCAGACGTAGAAAAACCAAGGCTTCCCGCCGATCGCTCGTGAATGGCGACCACAGAGCAAGAATGCAACGGTCCTGCTCGCAAAGGACCAATCCGGTTTCCAAGGTTCTACTCCGTGCCAACTGATATCCGCGTATCCGCTGCCGAGTTGGTCGCTCCCGGTGAGAAATGTCGATAGGCGAAAGACCGGATGCTCCGCGCGAAACGAAGCAAGCTGTTTGTAGAATCGATGCAGTCCGCGAAAGGACTCCGGCAACGACCAGTCAAGCCAGTTCCAATCCTCATCGTGGCAATATGCGTTGTTGTTCCCATGCAGCGTCCGGCCACACTCATCCCCCATATTAATCATGGGAATCCCTTGGCTCACGAAGAGCAGGGTGAGTGCGTTCTTCTGCATTCGGTCCCGCAAAGTTAGGATGTCGGCGTCGCTAGTCTCGCCCTCTGCGCCACAGTTCCAACTCCAGTTGTCGTTCGAGCCATCTCGATTGCTCTCACCGTTTTCGAGATTGTGTTTTCCGTTGTAGGAATAGAGGTCCCGCAACGTGAATCCATCGTGACAGTTGATAAAATTGACCGATGCGGCCGGTGAACGACCCGGTTTTTTGTAAAGATCGGGCGACCCCATGATGCGCTGCACGATCTCCCCGCTCATGCCGGGATCGCCCTTGATGAAGCGACGTGCAGCATCCCGAAATTTCCCGTTCCATTCCAGCCATCGACCATAATCCGGAAAATGTCCGACTTGATATAATCCACCAGCATCCCACGCTTCGGCGATAAGGATACAATCCGCCAACACGGGATCTGCAGCAAGTTCCTCGATCAATGGAGGCGAGGGCAGTGGGTGGCCGGATGCATCGCGCGTGAGCGCCGACGCCAAGTCGAAGCGAAATCCGTCGATGTGATACTCCGACGCCCAATAGCGAAGGCTGTCGCGGATGAATGTGCGAACGACGGGATGGTTCGCGTTGATCGAGTTCCCGCAGCCGGAGTAGTTGGCGTATTCGCCATCGGGTGTGTGGATGTAATACGTCTGATTGTCTATACCTCGGAATGAAATGAGCGGCCCGTCTTTTCCGCCTTCTGCGGTATGGTTGTAGACGACGTCCAAAACGACTGCGATTCCGGCGGCGTGCAGTGCTTTGACCATGCGCTTGAATTCGAGTGCCTCACCAAAATTGGCGCCGCTGGCTGCATACCCCGCCTTCGGAGCAAAAAATCCCGTTGTGCTATATCCCCAGTAGTTACAAAGCGGCTCGCCCGTGAGAGGATTCGTCCGGGTGTTTTCGCATTCGTCAAATTCGAATACGGGGAGTAACTCGACACAATTGACACCGATGGATTTGAGATACTGAATTTTTTCACACAGGCCGGCGTAGGTGCCGGGATGCTCAACGCCCGAGTTCGGGTGCATCGTAAACCCGCGCACGTGCATCTCGTAAATGACAAGGTCCTCTTTCGCGATGCGGATGCGGCTGTCGTTCTCCCAATCAAAAAGCAGAGGCTCCATGCGGCCGAGGATATCCGTCATTTCATCGTCGCAGGTTCGCCAGCAATTCCGCCCAGTCAGCCCGCGTGCGTAAGGATCAATCAGGACTTTTGACCGATCAAAGTAATGAGGGACCTTGGGGTCGGATGGCCCATCGAATCGAAATCCGTATTCAAACGTCCCTAGCTCAAGCCCCTCGACCACCATCGCAAACATGTGCCCGATCCGGAACTCCGGCGGAAACGGCAACTCAGCGATGAATTCGCGAGAGCCAAGCTTGCGCAAGACCAATGTGCATGCCGTGGCAGAGGACGAGTATATCGAAAAGTTCACCCCACCCGGAACGGGATACGCGCCCGAAACCAACGGATGACCGATTTTCAGGCTCCACTTGGAGGAGTCGGGCGCAGGAATTTTTGCCATGTCGAGCGTAATAGCCATTTCGCGAGCGTCGTGCAATGTCTTGATCGGGTTTGCGTGGCGTTTCAGAGCCTCGACGGATTTACTTTTTGTCGATGCCGTCCCCTGATGCCGAACTCGCGATGGTTCGGCCGGTTGAGTAAATCTCACGGTTGCTAGCCTGAAACTCTGCTTTTAAGCGCAACTGCATGGTTGCGAGGTCTACGAGACTCCAGCGTGTGAATCCGATTTTGCCGTTCTGCCATCCGGTGTGCATGATTCCAACGAGTAGATGCACGGCGTCAGACTGGATTTTATTCGTTTCCACCCGCGGCTCGTAGTAGAACGTGCGCAGCGAGCTCGACTCCGACTCTTGCGAGTAAAGCTTAGGGTCCAAATAGAACGCTCCATCCGGGGTTTCGAGAAGCAAGTCGGGGTAACCGGACCGCTGGGCAGCGCCGCCGGTGGTCTCCGGGATGCTGCATTTCCAGTCGGGCACCCGATTGAAGGCCGCAAACAGCTCGTCCTCGATGAACCGGCTGGCTTCGTTGATCCGGCCTACGGCGTGGATAGGGTGCTTCGGTTCACCTAACTTCTCGACAACTTGATCGATTACAGCCGTCAGCTTGGTCAGCGTGTGGTCGTGGAGATTTCTGTCCACTGGAATCACGTGATGTCCGGTAGCAGATTCGACGACTTCAGAAAATGGCACCGTTTCGAGGTTGCGTGCATCCTTGAGCACTCGCGTGACAAGCGTAGCGTCGTTATTGACGGTTGACTCCTGCGCATTGGCCGAGCAGATGAGAACCGCAAGGACAAGGACCAGCGTCTTCATGGTTCGATCTGGACGGCACGGAGAACCTCGCTCGCAGCAAGCGCTGCGGAGGATTCTGTCCGCGCATGCACCCAGCACATCGGTTGTCCCTCGGTCACAGGAGAGTCCGATTTCAAGATCTTGGAAAACCCAACAGCAAAATCGACTGAGTCCGTGGTGAGTTTCCGTCCAGCGCCGAGCACCACCGCCGCACGACCAATGACGCCGGCATCGAACCGGGTGATCCGGCCGTCACGTGGCGCAGGCACCGGATGAACCACGTCAGCTTGATGGACGGCGGTGAGACGCTCAAGCGAAGACGCATCGCCATGCTGGGCTTCCGTGAGTTGGATAAACTTTTGCCATGCGCGCCCGGATCGAATGTGTGCCTCCAGCGCATCCCGACCGCAGGTAGTGAGTCGTTCGGCGAGATCCAACGTGAGGTCCATCAGATCCGTCGGCCCGTTGCCGTGGAGAGCATCCACAGCTTCGGCCACCTCAAGGGTATTTCCCACAGCCGCCCCAAGCGGTTCATCCATGGTTGATAACAAAAAATGTGTCTCCACGCCGTTTGCTTCGCCGGCGGCGCATAGGCGGCGAGCTAATGCTTCGGCTTCGCTGCGTGATTTCATGAACGCCCCGGATCCAAATTTCACATCCAGCACCAGACGGTCCAATGACTCCGCCAATTTTTTTGACATGATACTTGCAACAATGAGCGGCTGCGACGACACGGTGCCCGTCACGTCGCGCAGGGCGTAAAGTTTCCGATCTGCGGGGCAAAAATCCAGTGTCTGGCCAGCCATGAAGACGCCGATTTTTTCCAACTGTGCGATCGCCGCCGCTTCGCCAAGCACCACCTGAAATCCGGGGATCGATTCCAATTTGTCTAACGTCCCACCCGTGATTCCGAGGCCGCGCCCGGACACCATCGGCACCCACACATCCTCGCACGCCAAGAGTGGAGCGAGCACGAGGGAAACTTTGTCGCCGATTCCGCCGGTCGAGTGTTTATCGACCTTCGGAGGACTCCCGTCGGGGTAGCGGAACACGCTGCCGCTGTCCCGCATCGCAGACGTCAATGCGCCAGTTTCCAAATCCGACAATCCGCGAAAAAAGACAGCCATCGCCCATGCGCTCATCTGGTAATCCGGAATTTCTCCAGCCGTGAAGCCGCGTATCAACTCGGCGATCTCATCTTGAGTCAGCGTATCACCATCGCGTTTCCGCTCGATCAAATCCGAAACATGCATCGCGTTACTATTCACGTTTCCGGGAAAACGAAAAGCACGGGGTGATCTCCCCGTGCTTCTCAGAACAAAAACAACCCCGGCTGGTATGAAAACCCGGGTGGTTTTAGAAAGGAATTAGTTTGCTGATGCGAGTTCTGGCTCGACGTTCACACGACGGCCCTGACGATCAAACTTCACACGCCCATCGACCAAGGCCCAGATCGTGTAATCACGTCCGAGTCCGACATTCAGGCCGGGGGTGAATTTTGTGCCGCGTTGGCGGATGATGATATTGCCAGCGATGACTTTTTCGCCGCCGAATTTCTTGACGCCGAGCCGTTTACTGACGCTGTCGCGTCCATTTTTGACGCTGCCTTGTCCTTTTTTATGTGCCATGACTTTGGATTAAGCGGAGATGGTTTTGATTTTCAAGCGGGTGAGCTGGCGGCGATGACCGACGGTGCGGTGGTAGCCTTTGCGGCGCTTGTATTTGAATGCGATGACCTTGTCACCTTTGTGCTGATCGACGACTTCGGCCGTGACCGTTGCGCTGGTCAATGTGGGCGAGCCCACTTGGAGAGCGGATCCGTTCGAAACCATCAGGACTTCGAGATTAGTGTCCGAGCCTGCTTCGACGTCGAGTTTTTCCACGTCGATCACATCGCCCTCTGCGACGCGGTATTGTTTGCCGCCGGTTTTTACAATTGCGTATGCCATAAAATTTCCCTCTGGTTGAGAACCGGGGAGAATGGGCTATGTCAGGCGAATCCGCAAGAAAATTTTTCTAAGACGCGACGAAAATTAAGTGGGAAGCGACTGCCGCGCTATTTTTTCGCTATTTCGTCGCGGTATTGGATGTAGGCGGTTCGGGTTGAGAGGTAAGGGTCTACTGCATTTTCGACGGCGGCGTCGTATTGGGCGAGTTGGTTAGGTAGCGAACGCATGGTGTTTGCGGCCGGGATGGCTATTGTCCACACATATTCTCCATAAATGATGGTGACCCAACTGACCGGATTGAGTGCATAGTCACCGGCGAGGCCTACGACGTCCCGTGTGGTTGTGGGGCCAAGGAGCGGAAGGACGATGTAAGGTCCATGACCGATCCCCCATTTAGCAAAAGTCTGGCCGGTATCAGCTGCGGGAACATTCGCAAGCGCAGGGATTTTTTCCGCTGGCTGCATGAGGCCACCGACGCCGGCTACGGAATTGACGATAAACTTCCCGGTTTCCTGACCAGAGCGCTTGAAATTCCCTTGAAGGGTATGGTTCACGAAACGCACGGGGAACTTCACGTTCTCGTATGCGTTATGGACCCCGGTGCGCACAAACTTTGGAATGATCGTCTCGTAAACTTTCGAAATCGGCTTGAGTAGGATGGTGTAGATGCCGTGATTCAGCGTGAACGTGGCGCGATTCAGCGGCTCCAAGGGATCTGAGACTTCGGCTGCGGCATATTCGTCGAGATCGTCCTCGGTTTGAACCGATTTTCCATCCGTTTGAACGGATTTCCCGGTGACTGCGGGTTCGACCGCGTCCGGCGATTTCCGGGCGGATGAACAACTGGTGACCAGCGGTACCAGTGATATCAGAAGAAGTGGCAGGATGTTGGAGTGGATTCTCATTTTGGGTGGTCAACGGATTGGGTTAGCGAGTTGATGACCGCTTCGGAGCCACCTTTTTTAAACTGAGCGTCGAGCTGAGCCCGGTAATTGGCAACCAGGCTGACTCCTTCGATAACGACATCGGTGATTCGCCAATCTTCGGAACGCTCCATGCGATAAGTCACTTCGTAGTCGCTACCTTCGTAGGTAAGCATCGTCGGGATGTCGACCCGTCCAGTCGCAGGCTCCGCTGCGGGCTTGAACTTGATGTGCGGCTGCGCGCCAGGGGTGAGTTTGTTGCTGTAGGTGCGAATGATCAGGGTAGTGAACAGCTCGATCGCCTTGTCCTGCTGTTCATCACTGAACTGCCTCCATCCCGGCCCGATTGCACGGCGGGTCATGGCGTCAAAACTCAGGTATCTCTTCAGGACAGGGCGTAGGTTTTTGATCAATCCATCTCCGCTGGATGCGCTGTTAGCGATGACGAGGACCTCATCGATTGCGCTCCGCAATCGCTTCTCTGCATCATTGACCGATGCCAGGAGCGTTCCGTGCAGACAGGCGATGCTGATTAGAAGCAAAAGTAAGCGGAGATTCCTCATTGGGCAGGTGGGTTTTCTGGTTCTTTGTCGACGCTTCCAAAGGCCATCTTTCCGATCAGTGACTCCAGATCGACGGCGGATTCTGTCATGGTTATCCTTGCTCCTGGTTCGAGATATATTTCATCCGCGCCCGGAGCAAGAGCGATATGTTTGTCACCAATGAGTCCGGTCGTCTTGATCGAGGCCATAGTGTCCGTGGGTAGTTGGAGAGTGGAAACAATGCGAAGCGTGGCGATTGCGGAATAGTCCGCAGGGTCGAATTTCACCTCGTCCACGCGGCCAACAAAAACCCCGGCGAGCAGCACGTTGCTTCCTTTGTTCAGCCCGCCCGCATTGGTAAATCGGGCTTCGATGGCGTAAGTATCGCCACCGATCATGGAGCCTGTGCCTAGTTTCATCGTGAGGTAGGCGATTGCAGCCACTCCGAGAACCACGAAGAGGCCGACGAGAAGTTCAAGTTTGGTGTGTTTCATAGATCGTCGGGTGGGATGGTAGCTCCTTGTCGGATGGCAGCAAGGGCGGTGCCAAGTGTAGCGGCACTATCACGAAACGCACGGACAACCTCGTGGTCAGACTGAATAAACTCGGATGGCGCGCCCTCAAAACAGATCCGCCCATGGTCGAGCAATGCAACCCGGTCGCTGGCAACCAATGCCTCGACGACATCGTGCGTCACGATGAGGGCCGTGAATCCAAACTGACGTTGGTATTTCGCGATCATGGTGAAAACCGCATTTCGACGCAGTGGGTCGAGTCCAGCGGTGGGTTCGTCAAAAAAAACGAGTTCTGGCCGCGTGACGATGGCGCGCGCGAGGGCGAGGCGTTTTTGCATACCTCCGGAGAGCATGCTCGGATAATGGCCGCCATACTCCTGGAGCTCCAATTGCGTCAGTGCTTCCAAGCACCGTTCACGGATTTGCTGATCGCTGAGGTTGGTGGTTTGCTCGAGCGGGAGGGCTACGTTTTCAAGCGCCGTGAGGGAATCGAAGAGCGCATTGCTTTGGAAAAGAAAGCTGCACCTTCGGCGAAAATCTGCTCGGGCCGCCGGATCCTTTGCGTGTAAGCGGCGTCCGTCAAAGTGGATTTTTCCCGCATCCGGCACTTCGACGTTTGCGAGGCATTTCAGAAAGACCGACTTGCCCGCTCCGCTGGGTCCTAGCACCGTGAAGAGGCTACCCCGCGGAACATCCAACCCAACACCCGATAAGACCTCGCGGTTGCCAAAACGCTTGTGCAGGCCCTCGACTTGAAGCAGGAATTCCGTTGGATCGGCAGCCATGACTTAGACAAGAAAAGATGTGATGACGTAGTCCGCCGCAAGCACGATAATACTCGATTGCACCACGGCTTGCGTCGTCGCCGCACTGACTGCCCGGGCGCCCGTGGCGGAGCGGCAGCGGTGCGCGTTAAATCCGTGGTAAGCGCAGATGCTTATCGTCAGAATCCCGAACGTCGCCGCCTTAACAAAGCACTCCCGCACGTCTGATGCGCCGACAGCACGCTCCACAGACGACCAATAAACACCGGCCTCCACACCAAGGAGCAGCGACCCCGAGAGGCTGCCGCCCCAAAGTCCGACGGCCACAAACAACGCAGTTTGAACTGGAAATACCACAAGCGCCGCGAGCAGGCGTGGCGTGACAAGATAGCCATGACTGCTCACGCCCATGGTTTCCAAGGCGACGATTTGCTCCGAGTTCCGCTGAATGCCGAGTTCCGCGGCCAGCGCCGATCCAGCCTGCCCGACAAGCATCAATGCGGCAAGGACCGGTGCCATTTCCCGAACCAGACTGAGCGACACCAATGCACCAAGCAAGCTCTCCGAGCCAAACCGGTTCAGCACATAATACCCCTGCAGCCCCAGCACTAGACCAGTGAATGTGCCGACGATCAAAATAACCGGCAAACACAGCGCACCTTGCTCGTAAACCGCACGGATAACCCGCCGCGGCAGCCGCTTCGAATGCGCCACCGAGCCAAATGCCTTGCCAGTGAAAAGGGCAAAATCACCAAGCCCGGAGATTATGGAAAGGGTCTGCCTACCGATCAGGTGCAACATTTTCTGAAGTGATCTCACAACGCGCAAAAATGTGCAATGCCACCGTAACTTGAAATTATCCTGATTGGATCGCTTGCCATATCCGGTTCCGACGATGATAGACTACCCGTATGCATCGATTTTTTCTCGCACCAGAACGTCTGCTCGATAACACCCCGACGCTCACCGGCGACGAGGCGCACCATTGTGTGAATGTCTCGCGGCACGATCTGGGAGACAAGGTCGTCGTATTCGACGGCTTGGGCAATGAGGCGACCGCAGTGATCGAGGCTACGACCAAATCCTCTGCACAGCTAAAAATCCTACACCGCGCGAAGTCGAAACCGATGCGCTGCAAACTGTCGCTCGCGCAGGCAGTGCCGAAAGGAAAAAACATGGACCTCATCGTGCAGAAAGCCGTCGAACTCGGTGCCGCTGCGATTTTTCCTATTCTCTCCGAACGGACCGTCGTGCAGCTCAGCGAAAGCGAACTCCTCGACAAACAATCAAAATGGCAGGCAGTAGCGCTGGAGGCGTGCAAACAGTGCGGACAAAACTACCTGCCGCGCGTCCACACACCCGTTTCACCCAAAGTGTTTTTCGAGCAACATGCGCCGAAAGGAATGCGACTCATCGCATCCTTGCAGGCCGGATCATTGCCGATCAAATCCGTGATGGCGGAAGCCACCGAGGGTGGCCGCGACCTACCCACCGAGGTAACGGTGCTAGTCGGACCGGAGGGAGACTTCACTCCAGCCGAACTCGCACTTTCGCGCAGCCACGGCTGCCAACCGATCACACTAGGCCCAATCATCCTACGCACCGAAACCGCCGCAATCTACTGCATGAGCGTCCTAGGGCACGAGTTGTTCTAAATCCTTGATTCGCCCAAAAAAGATCCGCTTCTTTCTTAAAAAAAGCTTCCGACCGGCATTCGGTCTGTCCAACGAAGGGCTCAGTACGGGCAGGCAATGCCATCCAGTCGCGGGTCACTGGCGCCGCAGAGGCTTTCGGGATCGAGGAGGATCGCTTGGGCCGAACCTTCGAAGCTTTCACCCACGTCGCCCGGCGAAGCGGGGGTAGAGCCATCCCAGACCACCACATGCCCCATCGAGGCAAGCCGTTTTCCGAGGTCCGGCAGCGGGTGGGGTTCGATGGAAACGCGCTTGCCATCGAGCACACGGACGCGCGGGGCATCGAGGGCTTGTTGCAAATTCATACCGCGGTCTATGAGGTTGAGCAGGATTTGCACCTGGCCCTGGGGTTGCATGTTGCCGCCCATGCAACCAAACGACATTTTCAATTGGCCGTCCGGATCGAGCACCATGGAGGGAAGGATCGTGTGACGGACCCGCTTTCCGGGACCAGCGGCATTCGGATGTCCTAGGGTTAGGACAAAATCGGCGAGGCGATTGTTGAGGACCACGCCGATACCCGGCACGACCACGCCACTACCAAAAGGTCCTGAGATACTGGTGATCAGCGAAACCGCCATACGGTTGCGGTCCACGACAGTCAAGTAGGTCGTGTCACCGAACACGCGGCCGGCCGGTGGATTTTCTGCGGCGTGGTCGCGGTCGATGCATGCGCGCCGCGCTGCGATGAAGGCGGGATCAAGTAGGTTCTCGATAGGTGCTTGGAGAAACCGAGCGTCGGCGACCGTGGCTGCGGCATCGGCGTAGGCGAGCTTGATCGACTCGAGAATCAGATGGCATGCTTGGACCTCGTCCGCCGCGAAAATGGCCGCCATGTCATATCCTTCGAGGATGGCTAGCGCCTCAAGTGCCACGATCCCTTGGCCGTTCGGCGGCATTTCTAAAATCGTATGTCCGCGATAGCCGCCGCGGATCGGATCGACCCACTCGGCATGGCTGACGGCGAAGTCTTCCGTTGTCAAATAGCCGCCCAAATTGGCAACCGTTTCGACGATACGATCACGCACCTCGCCCGCGTAGAAAGCCGAGCGTCCATCGCGTCCGATTTGCCGCCACAGCCGCGCCAGATCGGTCTGGCGGAAGATCGAACCCGGTGTCGGCACATTACCGCCGGGAAGATAGTCGGTCGAGCCAGGCGAAAACTTCCGGAGCAACACGGACCCTGCATTCCAAGCTTGCGCGATTTTTTGGCCCACTGGAAACCCACGGTCAACCAGCGAAGCCGCCGGTTCGAAAAGGTCGGTGAGTTCCATCGTCCCGAACTTCGTGTGCAGCTCCAAATAGCCATCGAGTGCGCCGGGCACATTCACGGTGGCCGCTCCCGCGTGCGGCATAGTGTCGCCATGCTCGGCGCGCACGCGCTCAAGTGTCATGAGCGAACCAGATCGCCCGCTCCCGTTGAGTCCGTGGACTTTTCCATCCTGCCAAACCATGGCGAACATATCCCCGCCAAGGCCGCTCATCACAGGTTCTGTCACATTAACCACAGCGGCCATCGCCAAGGCCGCATCCACGGCATTTCCACCCGCCTTGAGAATATCGCGTCCGACGACAGCGGCGAGCGGTGTGCTGGAACAGGCCATGCCATCGCGGCCATAAACAGGCGCACGTTGGTTGTTAAATGGTTGGGGGGTGACCATAGTAGGGAGGGCTATTCAGGAATCGGACTCGGGGTTGTCGCGAACTGCGGAAACGTAGCCTTCCATTGCTCCACGGAGGCGATCACGTCGGCGGCCGGGCGCTTTGGATGGAGTTCGATGACAAATGGGATATCGCATGGCAGCGACGGCACCAAGGCAGGAAAGTCGATCTGCCCAAAAAACGGGACCTGATGGTCCTCAACGGGCCACATACAATCATGAACGTGGCACCCGATGGCGCGTGGCCCCATTTGCTTCAGCCACTGGGCATGGTCCATGAGGGCGAGATTTTGTTTGCGTTGGGCGTGCCCAAAATCGTGCCAGTACCCGCAGACTGGGCCGAGTTCGTCGAGTAGTTCGGGGAATTCCCGTTCGCTCGGGAGTTGTTCGTAGCTGTCACGGTTTTCGATGCCGAGGCGGATTCCGGCCTCCCCGGCGGCGGCAATGACAGGTTTCAAGGTTTCCTTCAGTCGGGCGACAGCATCCGGCGATGCTTCTTCGCGACGGCGCACACCGTCCAGTTTTTTTTCGACATACGCCTTGGTGAGAAAGTCCCCCTGCATCACGAGATCGATGAGTTCTCTGCCGAAGCCGACCATCGAGCTGACGGTGCCCGAGTGAAGCACGATACGGGTTGCGCCAAAACGTTTGGCAAATTCGATCGTTTGCAGCGTCACTTTGACCGCGCGCTGGCGGACTTCTGAGCGACTGGAGCTGAATTGATAGCAATCGGGCGAGTCGGTAGTGACTTCAATCGGCTGCGGGCAGAAGTTATGCAGGCTGCTGACCTTGATGCCGCCAGCCTCGACGAAGCGAAGCATGCCTTCCATGTGATGGATATTGAGTCCGTGGCTGAGTTCGGCGTATTCGAAGCCCATATCCACGATTTCGCGGAGACAATCGTCTCCGGTGCGGTGGCGGCTTGAATTCCAGCAGGTAGAGAGAGATAGAATAGACATGATTCGAGATACTAGGAACGAGCAATGAAATAGGCGGCTGCACGTGCTCCGGACGACATGGCCGATTCGATACTACACGTTCCAGTTTGATCGCCAGCGAGGCGCAGATTTTCCGGCAATGCGATGGCGTGGAGTGTTGGCGCAAACTCGGGGTGTTGGCAAAACTGCGCGTACGGGGTGCGGAGCAAATGGACGAACTCGAGATGTCCACGTGCTTCAGTGAATATGTCGCCCACTTCGCGCGTGACTTGGGCAGCAACTTCATCGTCTGAGCGGTCGCCCGGATGCAGCACGGTCACGCTGATGAGGTGCCATGGCGTGGGGGCCAATCCGGGTGCGATGTTGGTAATCTGAACAAGGTGTGTCGTGAGCCGGGTGGGGTCAGACGCCGGAAGCACGAGGAGCCCACCAGTGTAGAGCGATTGCGGAGATTTCAAATACACTGTGGTTACTCCTTGGGCGGGTCGAGCGGGTGGCACGGGATGCTTGAGTAGGTCGCGGCTCGTTCGCTCGTCGGTCGCAAGGATGAATTGATCCGCTTCGATACGCTCGCCTGTGTTGGTGACTGCGGCCGCGACACGGGCGCCGGATGTCTCAACGTGCGTGACCTGCACATCAAGGCGGATGCTTGTCGCAGGCAGGCGAGCAGCGAGTTGATCCGGAATCGCCCCCATCCCGCGTGCCGGAATGATCACCTGCCCGAGGGCGAACTTTTTCAAATAATACCGGAACAACGCGGCGCTCGTACGCAGCGAGTCATCAAGAAAAACTCCGCCAAAAAACGGCCGAATAAATCGCCGGATTGCAGCATCGGAGAGCCCGACGCGTTGGAGCATTGCGAGCGTGGTCTCACCGTCTGGCCTGAAGCTCGATAGCAATGCGGCATCAGAGTGCGCCGCGCAACTGCCGACGAGCGATGCAAGTGTGAGTTTGTCGCCCCACGACAATGCGGGGCTCAGCACGCTGGATGCGAACCAATCCGGGTGACGAATCGGATGCAGCAGGCGGAAAAAATCTCCATGGTCGTATAACAGCGCGCCAGAGTCGAAGCCCTGCGGCTGGAGTGCGGGCAAATCGAGAAACTTTGAAACGGTCGGATAGTTGCCGAGCAGCACTTGAAACCCGCGATCGAGGATGAACCCGTCGACAACATCCGATCGCACACGTCCGCCGACTGCGTCGCAAGACTCAAGGATTTGAAACGGTCTGCCCGCGCGATGCAGTGCCGTCGCGGCTACGAGTCCACCGAGGCCCGCGCCGATGATGAGAGTTGATTTTGGCATACGAGTCAGTCGCAGGGGGATTACTTTGCAAGCAACTCTCGGGCGTGGGCAAGCGCTGCTTGGCCGGTGCGGTCCCCGAGCATGCGGGCGAGTTCCAGCGTCCGGGATTCCGGATCCATGCGTTCGAGCGACGAGACGGTGCGTCCATCCACAACCGATTTGCTGACCACAAAGTGTGTGGCTGCGGCCGACGCAACTTGCGGAAGGTGTGTGATACAGAGGACTTGTCGCAGGGCGCCGATCTCACGCATTTTTGCTGCGACGGCATGGGCGATTTCGCCGCCGACGTTGGCGTCGATTTCATCAAAAACGAGCACTGGCACTTCGTCCTGCGCAGCGAGCGAGGTCTTCAGTGCCAACATGACGCGTGAGATTTCTCCACTCGAAGCAATCGAGCGAAGCGGCTGCGGCGGCTCGCCGGGATTGGGCGAAAACACAAAGTCGATCTGTTCGAGGCCATCTGCGGACGGTTCTTCGACGGGATCGAGCTGGATCTCGAATCCTGCCTTCAGGAACCCAAGGTCGTTGAGGTGTTGGCGGACCGCTGAAGAGAGTTTCGGCGCTGCCTTTTTGCGGAGCATGGAGAGCGACTTCCCGGCGGCGAGCATCGCGGCGTGGGCAGATTTGATCTCCGCATCCAGCCCATCCCGACGGGACTCGCGGGATTGGAGGGTAGCGAGACGGGCGGCGGCGGTGTCACGGAAGGTGAGGATTTCAGCCACGGACGATCCGTACTTGCGTTTTAGCGATTCGACGGCGTCCATACGCAATTCAATCTCCGCGAGTGCGGCGGGGTCGTCGTTGAGTTTGCTCGCGAAACTTGAGATATCGCGGGCCAGATCCCGGCATTCATCGAGGAGCGCTGCAGCCCGGTCGGCGAATGCACCAGATGCTGGAGCAAGGCGGGCGACCTCGCGAAGTTGCCGCACTGCGTCAGTGAGCTGGGAGTCCACGCTGAAGTCACTTTCCGTGAGCACTTGTTCTGTGCTTGCAGAGAGCTCGATGAGTTTGCGCGCGTGAGTCGCGGCAAGGTGTTTTGCGGGGAGGTCAGATTCATCCTCCGGCTTTGGATCGACGGTCTCGATTTCCTGGACCTGATACTGGAGAAGGTCGATCTCGCGGTGGGTTGCTTGGCGGTCGGTTTCACTATCCGCCTTCTCGGCAACGAGCAATAACCAACGCGTGCGGGCAGACCGAAAGTCCGCTGCGGCCTCGCGCGCCCCGGCAAATGCGTCAAGCAGTTGCGTCTGGGCGTCCCTTGAAAACAAACTCTGGTGGTCGTGGGGACCATGCAGGTCCACAAGGGCATAGCCGATTTGGCGGAGTAACGCCAAGGTGCACGGGGAGCCATTTACAAATTGGCGTCCGGCACCCGTCGCCGAAACGGTGCGTTTGAGAATGAGCTGCCCGTCCTCACAAGGTTCAGCGCCTGCATCTTCCAACATCGCAACGACGCGGGACCTCTCCGGCACGGCAACGACGGCCTCTACCGCGCATTCCGTCGCACCGGTACGGATCATTCCCTTGTCGGATCGCTCGCCGAGCAGAAGCTTGAGGCCACCGATCAGGATGGATTTTCCAGCTCCCGTTTCTCCGGTGATAGCCACAAAGCCGGATGGAATCTCCCAGAGCAGAGACTCGACGAGGGCGAAATTTCGGATGCGAAGTGAGGCCAGCATTGCAGGATCAGTCGGGAATATGACACCTTCCCATCGAAAATGAAAGCGGACGAGCACTTTGAAGTCACGTTTCTCGGCACGGGCACGTCGCATGGTGTGCCGATGATCGGGTGCGATTGCGACATCTGCCGATCAGAGGATCCTCGCGATAAACGTCTGCGAACGGCGATCTATGTTCGAACGCCCGAGACGGCGATCGTGGTGGATACGCCGCCGGATTTTCGAACGCAGTGCCTGCGAGCCGGGATTTCGAGATTGGATGCTGTGGTTTACACCCACTCGCACACCGACCATACATCAGGGTTCGACGATCTCCGGCGGTTTTGCGAGGTAAATGGAGGCAAGCTACCCGTTTACGCCGCGCCGGCGGTCATGGATGACCTGCGGGTGCGCTTTTCCTTTGCATTCGGCACGATCACGCCGCCACCGAACTACATGAATCCAGTGCCGCGAGTGTTCACGAGTCCGTTCGAAATCGGGGATATCCAAATCACACCGGTTGCACTCCCTCATGGACGTTCTGATACGAGTGGATTCGTCTTCACTTGGCGGGGCGAGAAGCGGCTGGCTTATTTTACGGATTGTGGTGCAGTGCCCGCAGAGGCACTTGTCGCAGCGACTGGAGCAAAGGTGCTCGTCCTCGACACATTGCGCTGGAGGCCTCACCCGACGCATTTGTCAGTTGACCAAGCGACTGAAGTCGCCCAATCGATCATGCCCCCGCAAACCCTCCTCACCCACCTGTCCCATGATCTCGGGCACACCGCCACGGAGGCCGCGCTCCCGCCGGGAATCGCACTGGCCTACGACGGGCTCCAATTACATTTATGATCTGGCGGTTTGCAGTGGTTTTCATCGCACTGGTCTCGGGATCTACGAGCGTGGTCCGTGCCCAGATCCCCGACCTTCGTAAGTCGACAGTGGTTATTTACAACCGGGCCGTTCCAGAGTCGCGTGCGCTGGCAAAATACTATGCGGAAAAGCGCGGCATTCCTTTTCGCCAAGTGCTTGGGTTGGTGTGCTCAATCGATGAGGAAATTTCGCGCACCGAATATCTGTCGACTATTCAAAAGCCGCTCGAAGCAGCGTTCACGCAGCAAAATTGGTGGGTTCTGACTCCGACGCGCGATCTTGGTGATGCTGTCGAGGCAAGCCAGATGCGATATCTTGTCATCATTCGTGGCATCCCGCTCAAGGTGCGTGCGGACCCCACGCTCCCCACGGCGACAGCGCAAGCGGAGATCCCGAGCGACCATGCGATGCAGCAATTATTTAAAAGCAACGAGTCGTCCGTGGATTCCGAGCTCGCTGCATTTTTTGATCTTCGCAACGAATACCCAGGGATCGTTCCGAACCCCTATTTCAAGCGGTTTTCATCGATCTTTGATGTTCCGCCGTCAGCAAGTCCCCTTGTTGTTGGGCGCCTCGATGGCCCAAGAGATGATGCCATCCGCTTTATGATCGATGCCGCCGTCGAAACCGAAAAACGCGGGCTATGGGGCTGGGCAGTGATCGATGCCCGTGGAATCACGTCTGGCCCGTATCTCGAAGGCGACACATGGCTGCGTGAAGCCGCAAACTTTCTCCGCAAGCAGGGCGTTCCCGTTTTGTTTGATGATTTTGACGAACTCCTGCCAGCTGGATTTCCGATGCCGGAGACCGCAGTCTACTACGGATGGTATACGGGGAATGTGGAGGGGCCGTTTGCCGACCCTGCATTCCGATTTCAAACGGGAGCCGTGGCGGCACATATTCATTCATTCAGCGCCAGCACATTGCGGAGCCCGACGGCTGGTTGGTCTGGGCCGCTCGTACTCCGTGGGGCCGCTGTGACTCTCGGCAATGTTTATGAACCGTATCTGGCACTGACTACAAACCTAGACGTCTTTCAGGATCGCCTGATGGCTGGGTTCACTGCCGGCGAGTCTGCATTCATGGCAGTGATGGGTCTCTCGTGGATGAATATCGTCCTCGGTGATCCGCTCTATCGGCCATACGAGACATGGAAAGGTATACCCTCAAAAGAGAATCCTGCAGATCGCGCGTTCGTAGATTATCGGAAAGCGGTACTCGCATCGGGAGGAAGCGCGGTGAGGGCGGCGGCGTCCCTGCGCGCCCTGGCGCGCGCCAGCGGGAATTCGATGTTTTTGGAAGGGCTTGCCGATGCCCAGATGGCTGGCGGCGACGCAACCGCCGCGCTGGATTCTCTCGATGCTGCCCTCGGACTCGAAACACGCTCCTCAGTACGCTTCCGGCTCACATGGCAAAAACTCGGAATTCTCCGCCGTAAAAAAGACATCCCGGGCGCAATCCGCCTGATCGCGGACGCTCTCGGTGATTTTCGAGACCCGGCACAGCGCAGCATTCTCGACGCTGTCTTGCTAAAAATCCAACCGCCTCCACCTCCGCCGCAGGCCCCATGAGCGCTTTGTTCCCAGGCTGGTATGCCGACATTGTCGATCGGTCTTACATCCGCGAAACGGGCGGAGCTAACCGCAAACCACCTGAGATCGAGATCCAGGCCAGATGGTTTTCAGGCGAGTTTGGAACTGATTGGGTGAGCCAGGACGGGGTCGGGTTGAGGATCGTGGATTTCGGAGAGTGGAACCGCGAACCCGGACCGGACTTCACCGGGGCTACCATCCAGCTGGCCGACGGGAGCATTGTACGCGGAGATGTCGAGATCGACACCGATGTGCGTGATTGGGAGCGACACGGGCATGTAGCCAATCCGTCATTCGGGCGCACCGTTCTGCACGTATTCTCCCGTCAACCGACGAGTCGATTCTTTACCAAAACCCATGAAAATCGCTTGGTGCATCAGGTCCTACTGGCACCCGCTGCGGCCAACAAAATACCGGCTACTTTGCCGACGGGGATCTCCATTTGCTCGGCCGAGGACGATGCGTCACGGCTTTTGCTTGCAGCGGCCAAGTATCGATTACATCGCAAAGCCCAAGCACTGCAACTCGCAGCATCCGCTTGGGGCGAAGAGTCTGCGTGGTATCGGGCGCTAGCGGTGGCGCTCGGCTATAAAACGAACAAGCTCCCGTTTTTGCTTCTGGCTGAGCGCTGCGCACCTTCGCTAGTTGCCAAACCCAATGGGGAGGCACTCCTTTTCGGAACTGCAGGATTTCTTTCTGGCGCGGAGCCCTCACTCACGCCGGAACGGACTCGCGGCTATCTCAAATCGCTTTGGAGTGACTGGTGGATGTTGCGTGCAAAAAATGAACGCATGGTTATCGACGCAGCTCTGTGGACTATGGGCGGGAACCGTCCGGCCAACCACCCGCACCGCCGAGTGGCAGCACTTGCTGTGCTAGCGAAAACGTGGAAACCCGTGGCCGCCGCGCTGAAATCCGGGGATCACGCCAAATTTAGCGAGGCGCTTGCCACGCTGGAGCATCCATTTTGGTCTTATCATTTCAACCTTCATGCAGCGCCCCTCAAGGCTCCGCAATCGCTCGTCGGAAAGCAACGCCTCCAAGATGTGATCACCAATGTTTTTTATCCCGCCGCGATGATGCAGAACGCGGTGCTCTGGGATCAGTTCATGACGGAGTCCGGTGCCACGGTCAGCCGGTCACACGAGATGCTCGCTGCCAGGTTCTTTTCAGGGGTCGAGATCGGGCGGAAGTTTTTGAAATCCTGCGTCCACCAGCAGGGGCTCTTGCAGCTGGAGGCGGACTTTTTATCGGCTTCCGACCCAACACTGTTCGCCGAAAATCTTCGTACTCGTATAATTCTCCAATCTACAGAATGAATCCGACTTCCTCAATCGCCCTGTCAGCACTCGTAATTGCACTCGTCGCGTGCCAGTCCAGTCACGGTGCAAGCGTAGAACCAACAAACCAGAACGCACCACTCGTGCTCACCGTCGAAACCGGAAAGGTCATCCGGCAGGGTGCAGACGAGGTGCTTGGCATCAATGTCAACTACCTCCGTGATGCGGACGCAAATCGATCCGGCGGGCGAACGCTGCGGGCGGCTCTGCAAACTCTCGGCGTGCGGTGGCTGCGCTATCCGGGCGGCGAGAAGTCCGACTTTGTGCAATGGGCGGCTCCGCCCTACACCGCACCGTCTCCGCGGGTCCTAGGGGCCTACCGTTCGATCAAGGGAGCGCGCATGGACTTTGATCAATTCATCGCGACCGCGCGGGCCGTCGGTGCCGAGCCGTATGTGGTTGTTGGGTACGACTCCGAGAAACGCACTGGACGCAAAGAGTCGGAATGGTTGCAAGATGCTGTGGCACTGGTGCGGTACGCCAACGTTACCAAACGCTACGGCGTCCGATACTGGGAGATCGGCAATGAAAACTGGAACCACAATACCTTCAGGCCGGGTGAGATCGCACGCGTGACCGCCGCATTTTCCAAGGCAATGAAGGCCGTGGACCCGGATATCCGCATCGGCAGCAGCGGATCTGACATGAAGTGGTGGCAAGGACTGCTGCCCACGCTATCTCCGCACATCGATTTCCTTGCCATCAGCCTCTACAACACCGACAGATGGAAAAACTACGACCATTGGCTAAAGAACCCGGATGCCAATTTGACAGGTCCCGCACAAGTCGCCCTCGACGCAATCCAACGGTATGCGCAGCCTAAAGACCGAAAGCGCCTGAAGTTGGTGGTGGCTGAAACGAACTCTGTGAATTGGTCGAAACGCGGCTGGAAATCCACTAATTCCCTGGGGCACTCGCTCGTGACGTTCGACACATTTGGCCGATTGCTTCACGAACCACGGGTCATGGCCGCGTTGCTCTGGGGCACCCGCTGGATCAAGGACTCCGAATCGAACACCAGTGCCTTCTACGCGCTCGGATCGCAGAATCAGGTGCTGCCAACCGGACGGGCCCTTGCCATGTGGGGGCAGTTTTTGAAATCAGAGATGGTGCGCGTAACCGGCGGGGATCGCTTTGTGACGGCCTTCGCATCTCGTTCCGGGCGCGGCGACCGATTAACCGTCTGGATCTTAAACCGTGCGCGGACTCCGCGAACCGCTATCACCATTCAGCTCAATGCCAGTCGTAAATTCGCAAGCGCACAATGTTTCCGGTGGTCTGGTGATGGACCCGATGACCTATCGCCCAAGTGGGAGTCATTAGGGAAAATCGACGTGACGAAAAACCGGATCTCCCTGTTGGCCATTCCAGCCACCTCGGTGAGCGTGCTGGAGTTTCAGCTTTGAGCGGCTACACGGTCCGCCCGCCTCTCCTTGCCGCCGACGTCTCCACGTCGCTTCCGCGGAAATTCGCGGCGCTGAGTCATGAGGTGCAGGATTCCAAAGTAGAACCCGGAGAATATCGTTTGTCCGCCAAGAACCACGCAAACGGCCACTAACGTCGCAAGAGATAGATTGGTGGGAATGCTGTGGGTGTTATCCATAGCGAGGATTGCTATCCAAACAGACGCGATCAACCCAAGTAGCGTGAGGACACAACCTGCAATAACAAATCGTTCCAAGGTTCCGCGATCCCGAAGCATCCAGAATTTGGTTTCCGGCGAATGGAGGCCGATTTCGATTGCGATAAACTTTGCAAAAATCGCGAGGAGCGTCGCTTGATATCCGAGGATGATCATCACCGCGGAGCCGACCAACGCCGGTGCCATCCACGCGCATTGGATAAGGGTCGATAAAACGCCAGCCATTGCCAGCGCTCCGAGCAGGATCATCGCAAGTCCAGGAAAACCGAACGTCCAACGCGGACTCATAAGCAGGTAGAGTCGCAGGCTCCTCCATCCGTCTCGATACGTGTTCAAATGCGGTTTCCGATCTCGCCCGTCCACGGAGAGCGTCGTTGGCACTTCCGTGATTTTCAATCCGTGAAGCTCGGATTTGATGATCATCTCCAGCGCGAATTCCATGCCGGTGCTCTGGATGGCTAGCGCTTGGATCGAGTCCTTGCGAAATCCACGAAGCCCGCAATAGAAATCCCCGCAGACATCATGGTCGTAGATTCGACGCCCCAGCATTGTGAGCATCGGGTTGCCAAAAAAGCGATGTGACAGAGGCATTGCGCCCGGTGCGATACCACCTTTGAAGCGGTTGCCCATGACGAGTTCGTATCCCTCGCGCAGCTTATCCACGAACGGCTGAAGATCCAAAAAGTTGTAGCTATCATCACTGTCGCCCATGATTACAAACTGCCCCTGGGCCGCATGGATTCCTGCCGACAGTGCGGCTCCATAACCGCGAATGGGAACATTCACAACCACGGCTCCCAATTCCTTGGCCATTTCGATCGAGCCATCGGTGCTGCCATTGTCCGCAACGATGATCTCGCCATCAACACCACTTTCCTCAAGGAATCGTTTTGCCTTTGTGATGCAGGTGGAAAGCGTGAGCGCCTCGTTGAGGCATGGCATGACAATCGATAATTCCATGGCTGTGGAGTTTCCTAAATGAGCGAACGGGGCGGTTGGTTGATTATGGAGTGACTGTCGGAGCAGGATGCATACCTATCGGCGTTTTTGAAACAAAAATGACGGCACTTGCGTAGGGCACCGGGGTGACTTCTGCATTTTGGAGGCGTGGGATAATATTCAAGTTCGATCCGATCCGCGAGGCGGGGTCCACAAATCGATAGAAGAACCCAAGCCACAAGTCCTTAATCTTGTTGGCCGGGATGCCGCGCATCACTGGCGACGAATCCATGCCGGACAAATACAAGTTCCTCACCTGCATCGATTTCCAATGCGTTTTCTCCACGTACCCTTTAAGGATGTCGGGTATCGGGTCCCGCGCCGGGAGCACAATTCCACGCTCGGCGATCTCGCGGAAAGCTACGGCCTCCCATATGGTTCGATTAAGATTCTGGAGATTCTCGTCTGTGGGTTCGATTTGACTCCATGCGGCAGCTTCGAGCAGGTCGTAGCGGCTTGGAAAGACGACGTCCATCTGCACATAGATATACGCAATGGGATCAGGGTAGGTATTCAGGAAGCTTCGGCGAATCGGCGCAACACTTTGCACGGGGAGTCCGGTGTAATACGTGATCGGTAGGTGCTCGCTCGGCGTCGCGAAGATTTTGGTGCGCGGCGCAAAATCGATTTTTTCTAGTGCAGTGGTCAGAGCAGCCACGCTTGCCCGTTTAGCAGTGATCACGCTCCCCTCGAAAAATGCCAACCGCTCGCGGACGGTAAGAAATGCGAGCACGGAAAGGACGGCCAAGCAGGCGCCAATTGCGGGCCGGAACCTGGCAAAGACATCCGCCAAGAACAGCGAGAGCATGAGCACAAATGGGGTCCAGAGCACTAGCGATAGACGCTCAAAGAAAAAGCTCGCAGCCGGGACGATCAAGTGAAATGCGACATACGCAGCGACAAGCCAGAACAGCAGCAATGCATAGATCGCTCCGTGGTTCCGCAACGGTACGCTGACTGCACTGGGTAGCCATGCGGGCTTTACTCGCGCGATTAACAATACCATCACCACAGTGATCGTGAGGACGAGCGGTATCGGCCGGTCTAAAATAAAAATCATGGCGTCCCATTTGGATTCGAACAGCGTGTGAATCATGGGCACATGCGAAGCAGTGCCAAGAAACCCGGTTAGCACGATCCACGGGACGGCAAGCATCGCCGACAGTCCGCCGCCAACCAGTGACTTGGACAGCCAATGCTTCTTTTTCACGATAGATGGCGTTGCCGCACAGGCCACCAGCGTGAATGCCATCACGCTGAACAGGTGCGTGTGGAACAAGAGTGCGGCTGCGACTCCAAGCCCAATGAAATCCCTCCACCAACCGCGCTGCATTACTTGGATCAATGCGAATGCACACAGCGCGGCGAAGAACAACGTCGCCGAGTAATACCGTGCTTGGTATCCGAAATCGACCGTTTGCGCATTGAACGCCATGAGCGTGAGTGCCGCAAATCCGACAGGGAGCCCACCCAAGCGGCACCCAACAAAAAAAATCAGGAGCATTGTTCCCACGGAGAAAATCAACGCAGGCAAGCGCGGAGCAAACGTCCGGATGTTAATCTGATCCGGTCCGTGTAGAACACGCGGCGGGTCGTGCGCTACATCCGGGCGAAGGCCAAACAGATACTGCGAAGCAGCGATGGCAAAAATTGGAAGCCATCCGTGATACACGACCACACCTCGGTCGGAGTAGGTGCTGTCGCGAAACTCGTACTCCGGACTATCCTCCCATGGAAGCGTCAGCGTGTTTTCAAAAATCGGCAGGCCCACATACTTCCACGCGGGGACACCCGTTCCGATGATCGATAGCGCATTGATGCTCGACTCGGCCTCGTCACACCAGAGGGCCGATTTGTTCATCCACGAGATCCGCAACCATAGCCCAAGCACAACGATGACGGCCACAGCGACCGCCGTTAAAACTCTTGGATTTGCACTCAATACACGCATTTGTGTCGTCTCGATCCGATAGAACAATCAAAAAAGACACCTCTCTGGAAGCCGTTACGGTCAAAATTGCGGGTTTCCACTATGCAGCGGCTGTAGTATCGATAAGCGAGCGAATGCAATTCGAGACCACATGTCAGGCTGCTGTTGAAAGCGGAGCATCAGATTTGATTCTACACTACGGAGAACTTCCGCGGATGCGTGTAGGTGGCATGCTGTGTGTGATTCCGGGTTCGGTAACCATAGGCGCCGAGTTTTTGGCGGAGTTGTGGTCTGCGGCTGGCGCAGCACCCTCGGTCGTGAACGCTGATGCCGCGGTGGTTTTGCGGGATGGTCAACGTTTTCGCGCGAGTCTGTTTCAGCATCTCGGAAAAAGGGGTGCCGTGCTGCGGATTGTCCGACGAGAGATCCCTGCTTTGGACGATCTTGGATTGCCGGTCGAGGTTCTCCGAGGCTGGCTCGGACGGCGTGCTGGATTGATTTTGGTGACGGGACCAACGAATTCGGGAAAATCCACTACACTCGCCGCTTGCGTCGTAGAGACGGCCCGATCCGCACCACGGCACATCATTACGGTTGAGGATCCGATCGAGTTTGTATTTGGCAGCAGCGACTCGATCGTTACACAACGCGAGGTTGGCATCGACGCTCCATCATTTTCAGACGCTCTACACCAAGCCCTCCGTCAGTCGCCGGATGTTCTATTGATCGGTGAAATCCGCGACGCCGAATCGGCAGTCACTGCTCTCCAAGCTACCGAGACCGGGCACTTGGTCCTCGCATCGGTACATGGCAGCAGGATATCGGACGCCATCGAGCGGATCACGCAGCTCCTGCCGGCCGACCTCCGACCGATGCTTGCTCGCGTGCTCGCAGCAAACTTGATTGGCGTGATGGCACAGCGGCTTCTGCCGGGACGTGACGGGGCACGCATCGCATCAGTCGAGTATCTTGCAAACGTGGGTGCGGCCCGCGCGCTAATCGAACAGTGCCGCCTCGATGAGCTGAACCAACTGATCGAGCGCTCCGCTCCAGACACCGCCCGCTCGCAAAACCAGTCGCTGTTGACCCTCTGTCGAGCTGGCCTTGTTTCGGAGGCCGAGGTTTTGGCAGCGTCCGATTCACGAGCCGACCTGATGCTCCAGCTCAAAGGCATCAATCGGCGAACAACATAGCCACATCGCAACCTTATGCCCCTCCCGGAACTCTCTGACCTCTTACGCTACACCGTCGAACTCGGTGCGTCCGACCTGCACATCGCCACCGGTGTCCCACCTGCGCTCCGCCTAAATGGTGCGATTCGCCCTGTGGGCGACGAGAAGCTCACAGCGGAGGATGCCCGCGCGCTGGTGCTTAGCGTTCTAACCGAACAGCAACGCGGGCGGTTGGAGCAAGACTGGGAGCTCGACTTTGCCATCCAGATTGATGGTGTCGGACGTTTTCGCGGGAACGCACATTTCAGCCGCGGCTGCCTCGAAGCAGCGTTCCGGCATATCCCGAACGTGATTCCCGCACTTTCGACGCTGGGCCACCGGCAAACTATCCGGCGCGCTGTCGGATTGGAAAGCGGGCTCGTTCTCGTGACAGGCATAACCGGGTCCGGAAAGAGCACGACGATGGCATCGCTCGTGCAGGAGATTTGCAATGACCGCACGTCCATGGTGATCACGGTTGAGGATCCGGTAGAGTATCTATTTCAAAGCACGACAAGCATCGTCAAGCAACGCGAGGTCGGGACGGATACCCGGTCGTTTCCAGAGGCACTGCGACATGTCTTGCGGCAGGATCCCGATGTCATACTGATAGGCGAGATGCGTGACCTTGAAACCATCCAGACCGCAATCACTGCAGCGGAAACAGGGCACCTCGTTTTTGCAACGCTGCATACCATCGACGCCCCCAAAGCTATCGACCGGATCGTGGACGCCTTCCCCGGTGACCAGCAACCGCAGATCCTCGCTCAACTCGCTAATGCGCTCGAAATGATCATCTCTCAGCGCCTGCTACCCACCGAGGACGGCACTGGCCGAGCACTCGCGAGCGAAATTCTCGTAGCCAACACGCCCGTGAGGGCATGTATCCGGGATCGGCGGTTCGAACAACTGATCGGACTCATCGAGATCGGCGCCCGCGACGGAATGCACACAATCGACGATTCGTTATCCGAGTTGTTTCTAAGCGGGCAAATCAGCAAAGAGATGGCCGTCTCGCACGCCAGAGACCGAGGCCGGATCAGTGCACTCGAACGCCCAGCACCCGATACGCCTAAACGAAGATTTTTCGGATAGCCGCGTCTGGACCGGATAGTCAGGATCAATTGCTCGACACTTGGGTTTCCGAAACCGATTATCCGACCTGTCACTGAGCGGAACATAAATTCGAATGCAATGGAATGAGAAGGGCGCGTATGCCCACGTGGCGCTTCAGGAGGAAATCCTGCGAAGTGCGCGGCTGCGGGCAGTCCTTTTTGTGGTCGTGCTCATTGCTGCGGCGCTTCCGATTTGCATGTTTTTGTTGGGACCCCGAATTGCGTTTGCAGGCGTGGACGCAGATTTCGCAGCGCGGTTTGCCGAGGTGTCGCCATTGATCCTCTCCGGGCTGCTGGCACTTGCTTTGACGGAAGCCGCCATTGGATTTTACTTGAGCCGGTGTTTACGGATGCATACCCAGCCACCGGGTTCGCTTGCGTTGATTCAGACCACGGTCGAGGCGATTTTCCCCGTATGGGTACTCTTTTCCGCGATGCGCATCCTGGGGGTGGTTGACACATTCGGCGGGGCTCTGACGTGGCTGTTTTTTCCGGTGATTATCCTTTCCGCGCTGCATCTGCGATTCGGGATCAGCTTCTTCTCAGGCCTGCTTTCAGCAGCCGGCTTTATCTTTGTCGCGGAGCTGGGCCTGGCCCACCTTGATGCCGCCGGCACCGAAGGGAATATCCTCACTATTCGCCATCCTTATTACATCAAAGCGGCAATCTTGATCGCCACAGGCGCGCTGACCGGGCTGGTGGCCATCGGGATCCGCCGACAGCTATACGCCGCAGTGGGAAGCGCCGCTGAGAGAGATCGCGCGGTAAGTATCTTCGGACAGCACGTGTCTCCCGAGGTCGCGCACCGCCTGCTTCACCAACCCGTAGCGGACGTCGGCGAAGACCGTTGCGTCTGCGTCATGTTCCTCGATATCAGAGATTTCAGCAAATTTGCCGCAACACATCCGGCTTCAGAGGTTATGGCCTATCTGAACGCGCTCTTCGGTGAGCTCATCGTTGTGGTTAATTCCCATCAAGGCATCATCAACAAATTCCTCGGCGATGGATTCATGGCGGTTTTTGGGGCGCCGGGCGATGACGTCGAGCCGGCACGCAACGCAACCCGTTGCGCATTGTCATTGCTCGATCGGGCCGATGAGCTCAGCGCCGCCGGTATCATCCCACCGACCCGCTTGGGGATCGGACTGCATATCGGAGATAGCGTGACGGGAAATGTAGGGGCCGCAACCCGCAAGGAATACACGGTGATCGGAGACGCGGTCAACTTAGCCGCCCGAATCGAACAAGCGACCAAGACATTCTCAGCACAGCTTTTGGTTTCCGATGAGGTCTGGAAATGTCTACCGGATCACGAATTTACTTCGGAAAACCTCGGCTTGGTTGAATTGAAAGGCCAGCCCAAGCCGGTGGTTCTTCACAAGTTGCGTTGAGGTCAGGGGACCGGGTGGTTGGCAGTAGAAAGCTGGAGAATAGAGCTTTCGACGGCAATTGAGGGGAGCACTACTAATGGGATACCGCAAAAGACTTTAAACAATTTGTCCGGTTGATGAAGAAATTTATTGACGAAATCTCACAACAAAACTATTTCCGTGTTTGTGAGTTATTCACATTTCATTCACTTTCGCCGCACAAGCGGTGAGAAAGGGGGGATATACGATGGCAGTAACTAAAAAAGCACCCGCAGCTAAGAAACCAGCCGCTGCAAAAGCGCCGGCAAAAAAAGCGGCTCCTGCGAAAAAACCGGCTGCGAAGGCACCCGTGAAAAAAGCAGCAGCACCGAAAGCAGTTGCTAAGAAGCCGGTAGCGAAAGCACCAGCTAAAAAAGCAGCTCCAGCTAAGAAAGCGGCTCCTGCGAAAAAACCTGTTGCGAAAGCACCGGTGAAAAAAGCAGCAGCACCGAAGGCAGTGGCTAAAAAAGCACCAGCAAAGAAAAAGTAACCATCTGTCTCTCCTTAAGAGCAGAGTTTCCCATCGGGGAGGAGTCGCTTGTCGATTCCTCCCCGCTCTTTTTTTGGGCGGGCACTTTTCGGAGAAGTAGCTGGATTAGCCTAAACGGACTGGCTGCCGGACTCGGCGAATTCCATTTCTGATTCATCTTCGACGTCGATCAGGGGCGCGAATCGGTCGGAACGGAAGCCGAGTTCTTCTGCTTGGTCTGGGTTCATATAGGGATCCGGGCCATTGACCAGTTCTACGAGAAGCACACGGTAGCTGATCCCCGAGTCCGGGACGCCACTCTTCAATCGCCCTAGCGAGCACTCCCGGACGGTATAGATTTCATTCTTCGTGGGTAAGCGATTGTAAATCCGCCGCACGAGCGGTGGAAAGTCATCGTTGACGCAGACTACTTTTTCGCCGGTTTCAAACATAGATTTTATAGTTCAGCGGCGGGAGGATTTGCTGTTAGCATGGCTGCTCCAAACACCCCGGCACTGTCGCCCAGTTGCGGTTTGAGAAGCGGCGCTTCGAACGACGGAGCAAAAATCTGAGCGCTGATCAAATCCCGCACATCCTGTCCGTAAAGCTCATCGATGTTTCCGACGCCGCCACCGACCACAATCGCATGGGGATCGAACGAGTTTATGATTACGGTGATCGCGCGAGCGAACGCTGTCTTGAGCCGATCGATCGTTGCAGACGCGTCGGGATCGACTCCCTTTCGAGCGCGCTCAACCACCTCGCGCAACGCAAGTTGGGTGCCAGTCCGCCGGGCGTAGAACTTCTCCAATGCAGGCCCGGGAAGCATCGTCTCTATGATTCCTCGGGTGCCGTAGCCGGATAGTTCGCCATCGGGTTCCAGAACAATCTGCCCCCATTCACCCGCGATTCCATGGCATCCGTTAAGGACTTTCTGGTGAACGACGAGGCCTCCCCCGCAACCTGTGCCGAGGATGGCCCCGAACACCGTCTCGTAGCCTCGGGCTGCGCCAAGGGTAGCCTCCGCGAGTGCAAAGCAGTTGGCATCGTTGGCCATGCAAAATTCCACGCTGATCGCCGCCTCAAGGTCGGCCTTAAATGGTCTGCCATTCAGGCATTGCGTGTTGGATCCCCGGAGTAATTGGGTTTTAGGATCCAGCGTGCCGGGGGTCCCAATACCGACGCGGCCCGGAAAATCGTCGCCCATTTCCGTGCGAATCAGGCCCACCATCTTTTTGATTTGGGAGACGATGTGGTCGTACCCGAGGTGGGATTCGGTCGGCAGACGGGCGCGGAATGCCGCATGGTTGAGCGCCGCTTCGTCGACGATAGCGCCCTCGATCTTCGTACCCCCAAGTCGATTCCGACGAGTGAATTTGCAGTCATCATTGTTGCTCGCCTCCGTTCAGTAGGGGGCGTTGGGGAGATTCATCAGGTTCAACGCCTGCAACGTCGTCTTGTCGAGTCGTCCGGTGGCTTTAAATCGCGCGCTGCGTTGGTATTCCTGAATCGCGGACGTGAGCTCCGGGCTTGGATCCCCATTCAGCGGCCCGTTGAAGTAGCCGAGAAGTTTCAGGTTTTCCTTGGCCTTGAGCACTGTCGCCACTTGGAGCTCCGGAGGTGCGTTCAGATACGGTCCGCCCTTGAAAAGATCGGCTAGTGCTTTGTATTCCGGGACGACTGGGGTGATCGACAAACTTTGCAATGTGGCCTTATTGAGCTCGCCAGTGGCACGCAAATCATTTGCGAGTTGGTATCTCCGAACGGCCGCAGCGGTTTGACTGCCCCAAACGCCATCCACACTCCCCGCGTAAAAGCCGGACTTTTTGAGTTGTGCCTGCACCGCAAGCACCGTGTCATCCGCGCCCGCACGACCGACACCAGCAAAAAATGCAAAGACGACGCAAAGAGCGAGCAGCACTGTTTTCATAGACTCAAATCGTAACGGATTTCCGGTGGCGAGGCAAGCGGGGGTGGTCTTTCCAGGCAGACCCTAAACGTTGAACCGGAACTCGATGACATCGCCGTCCTTGACGACGTATTCCTTTCCTTCGATCCGCAACTTTCCGGCTTCCCTTGCCTTGGCGTGCGTTCCCAAAGCCACGAGGTCCTCGAATGCAATCGTCTCCGCTGCAATGAATCCACGCTCAAAGTCGGAGTGAATCACCCCTGCGGCCGCAGGAGCTTTGTCGCCCGCACGAATCGTCCATGCACGCGTTTCCTTTGGCCCGGTGGTGAGGTACGTCCGCAGCCCGAGCAAATGATAAGCAGCACGAATGAGAAGACCGACCCCGCTGTCCTCCACACCAAGGCCTTGAAGGAATTCTTTTGCCTCGGCCGGCGGCAACTCGGCAAGTTCAGCCTCAATCTGAGCGCTAATCACGACCGCTTCACATCCGAGATGGGTGGCTGCATATTCCCGGACCGCATGAACGTACCGGGCGGCGGGAGTGTCTCCATCGAGGTTGGCAAGATCGTCTTCGCGCACATTGCACGCAAAGAGCGAGGGTTTGGCGCTCAGCAAGAACAAGCCATCAAGCACCAGACGTTCCTCCGGTGAGACCTCCAAAATCGACGCCGGTTTGCCCGAGTCGAGGTGTGGAACCAAGCGCTCAACCATTGCCAATTCGGCTTTGGCCACTTTGTCGCCCATGCGCGCGCCTTTTTGCAGGCGGTCTTTCCGTTTGGTGAGCGACCCCATGTCGGCCAGAATCAATTCCGTGTTGATGACTTCGATATCGCGCACCGGGTCCACCGATCCGGAAACGTGATGGATGTCATCATCCTCAAAACACCGGACAACCTGCACAATCGCATCGACCTCGCGGATGTGGCTCAGAAACTGGTTGCCCAACCCCTCGCCCTCGCTGGCGCCGCGCACGAGGCCCGCGATGTCCACAAACTCGATGGCCGCTGGAAGGATGCGCTCCGACTTGGACAAGGCGGAAAGTTTTTCCAGACGTTCGTCGGGCACGGTGACGATACCGACATTCGGCTCGATCGTGCAGAACGGAAAATTTGCCGCTTGAGCTTTGCGGGTGCGGGTGAGTGCATTGAAAAGAGTAGACTTCCCGACATTCGGTAGTCCGACGATTCCGGCTTTTAACATAGTCGGGGAATGGTAGTGATTCCCGGCCTCCTGCCAAAGCATCTTTTCAATTCCGTCGCAGAAGATACAATCTGGCCTCGTGGAACTTTCATTACTTGTGGATTGGTTAGACCGGGAGTTGGATCAAGCGTCCATCGAGGATTACCCCAATGCGTTGAACGGCCTTCAGCTTGAAAATGCGGGCGGCGTCACGCGGATTGCAGTGGCGGTCGATGCCGCCGAGGCAGTGATTGAGCGAGCCGTCGAGGCGGGCGCGGACCTTTTGATCGTGCATCATGGGTTGTTCTGGAGCGGAAACCGGCCGGTTACTGGAGCATCCTACCGGAAATTGAAGGCAGCGATGGACGCGAATCTCTCCATCTACAGCTCGCATCTGCCACTCGATGCTCACTCGAAACTGGGGAATAATGTGCTGCTTGCCCGCGCCATCGGGCTGAAACCCAGCGCGTCATTCGCGAAGATCGGGCTGGGATGTATGACAAAGACCACGCTTCGTAAACTCGTTGATCGAGTCGAGTCCGCTGTTGGTGGGCCCGTTCATCTTGCGCCGGGCGGCCCTGATCAGCTACGACGCGTCGCCGTGGTAACCGGCGGCGGTGGCTCCCTGGTGGAACAAGCGGCGGCCCAAGGGTACGACACGCTGATCACCGGAGAAGGCCCTCATCACACGTTTGCCGCCGCCGAAGAATCGCGGATCAATCTGATCTACGCAGGACACTACGCGACCGAAACATTCGGCGTGAAAGCGCTAGCGACAGCGATCGAAAAAGCTCACGGAATCCCGTGGAGTTTCATCGATTACCCAAGCGGACTATGATTCCCGCCGGCTCGAACTTGATAAGCGTCAAGCTACTACACGCCCCGAGAACGTCTGAGCTTTCCGAACCAACTCCCTTCAGAATACTCTGACCGAGTAACAGCCGACTATCATGAACACACCCCGAGACCTCACCCACCCTGCTGTCCGAATCGTCAACGCCATGGAGCGGATCTACCGCTATCGCATGACGACCACATCCGGCGGCAACCTCTCCATCCGCGATGACAACGGGGACATCTGGATCACACCGGCCCGCATCGACAAAGGTGCGTTGAGGCGCGAAGACATCGTTTGCGTGAAGGCTGATGGCTCAGTGGAGGGCCGTCACAAACCCTCGTCGGAGTTTCCATTTCACCGCAGCATTTATGAAAAACGTTCGGACGTAAAATCGATCGTTCACGCGCATCCCGTCGCGCTCGTGGCATTCAGCATCAGCGGCCAGTTGCCCAACACGGCGCTTTTCGCAAAATCGCATCAAATCTGCGGCAAGGTCGGGTTTGCCCCTTATGCACTTCCCGGGAGCGAAAAACTCGGCGAAATCATCGCCGGAGTCTTTGCGAAAGGCTTTAACTGCGTGATGTTGGAAAACCACGGCGTCGTGGTCGCAGGCGGTGACTTTGAACAGGCATTCAAACGCTTCGAGACGCTCGAGTTCACGGCAAAAACGATCATCAAGGCGCGAGCAATCGGTGAAATCCAATACCTCAACGACGAGCAACTCCTCCTCGCGTCCAGCCGGGAGTCGAGACTCGGCGTTTTTGCTCCCGGGCCTGCGAACAGCGCCGAACGGGCCATACGGCAGGAGCTGTGTGAATTCGTGCGACGGGGCTACCATCAGCGCTTGCTCATAAGCACCCAAGGCAGTTTTTCTGCCCGCTTGGGGCCGGATGAGTTTGTTATCACCGGTCGCGGCGTGGACCGTGCTCACCTCACGCCGGACCAACTTGTGTTGGTGCGCGGCGGCGCCGTGGAAAATGGAAAACAGGCGAGTCAAGCCACCGAACTGCACCGCGCGATCTACCGGGAGCACCCGAAAATGACAGCCATCATCAATGCCACTCCGGTCAACGCCACAGCGTTCGCCGTGTCGGATTCGGTGCTGGATACCCGGACGATTCCAGAAAGCTATATTTTCCTGCGGGATGTCGGAAAGCTGCCGTTTCGCGAATTGTTCTCGGCGCCGGAGACGGTTGCGAAGCGGATGCGGGACGAGTTCCCTGTGGCCCTCACCGAAAATGATGGTGCGCTCGTCCTCGGACGCACGATGCTGGACGCCTTCGATCGCCTGGAGGTCTTGGAATCCACTGCCGAAGCCGTGATCAACGGGCGCGCACTCGGTCCGGTGAAATCCATGAAAGCAGATGTCATCGAAGAACTGGTACAGGCATTTCTGAAGTAGCGAAACGACGACTTTCAGCGACAATCAGTTGCCATCGTGCCGCGATTGCGTGATCTTCATGCACCGATGTCCGCGCCTATTTTATACGAGAGCCACTGTCACACGCCGCTTTGTCGCCACGCAGTGGGCGAACCATTAGAGTATGCGGAAATGGCCGCGCAACGCGGACTCAAGGGGATCATCTTCACATGCCACTGTCCGTTGCCAGATCGGATTTCCGCATCGGTGCGGATGAAGCCGGAAGAGTTTGAGACTTACGTCGCACTGGTTGACGCCGCACGTGTAGCGATGGATGGAGTCGTGGACGTAAGACTGGGATTGGAAAGCGACTACATCCCTGGCATCGAACCATGGTTGCTAGAGCTCCACGCCCGAGTGCCGCTGAACCATGTACTTGGGTCGATTCACTATCAGGTGCCGGATTATCGAAGTCGATATTTCAGAGGCGATGTGTTTGCGTATCAACAAGTGTATTTTGACCACTTAGCCGCCGCAGCAGAGACCGGGCTCTACGACACGCTCGCACATCCCGACCTGATCAAAAACGAGGATCCATCAGAGTGGAGATTTGAGCGCATCCGGCCTGACATCGAGCGAGCGCTCGATCGTATTGCTGCCACCGGCGTAGCCATGGAACTGAATACAAGTGGATTGCAAAAAGCGCTCTCGGAAATGAATCCAGGTGTGCAGCAGTTGGAGCTCATGCTGGAGCGCCAGATTCCGGTCGTGATCGGCGCCGATGCGCATTGCCCCGAGCGGGTAGGCGATGGATATGTGGAAGCCCTGCGGACGCTAAAGTCGGTGGGCTATCAGTCAGTCAATATTTTCCTAGACCGCAATCGCCAATCGATCCCGATTTCCGCCGCACTCAGTTCACTGTTCGGCCCGGTCTCGTCCGGTGCCCCTGCGACCGTAGCGTGAACGGGTTCTGCTATCCAACCGGTTCGCCGCTTGTGCCTAGGTCCCGAGCAGCAAGCGCATCGGGTTTTCAATACAGTCTTTAACGCGGACTAAGAACGTGACGGCTTCCTTGCCATCGACGACGCGGTGGTCATACGACAGCGCGAGGTACATCATTGGTCGCACGACGACTTGGCCCTTGATGGCCATCGGGCGCTCTTGGATTTTGTGCATACCTAAAATACCGCTTTGTGGGGGGTTGAGGATCGGGGTGCTCATGAGCGACCCATACACGCCCCCATTGGAAATCGTAAATGTCCCGCCTTGGAGGTCGCTCATTCCGATCTTTCCATCCCTCGCCTTGACGGCGAAGTCCACGAGGTCTTGCTCGATCTGAGCAAACGACTTTTGGTCGCAATCGCGAAGCACGGGAACGATGAGTCCTCGTTCGGTGCCCACTGCGACGCCGATGTCGTGGTAGTGGTTTTGGATGAGGTCGTCACCGTCCATTCGGGCATTAATGGATGGGACCGCCTTGAGTGCGTCGACGGTGGCCTTAATGAAGAAGGACATGAACCCCAGCTTGATTCCATGCTTGGCGGTGAACGCCTCCTGCATTTGTTTCCGAAGTGACATGACCTCCGTCATATCGCATTCGTTGAAAGTTGTGAGGATCGCGGCGGTCTGCTGGGCGGCGACGAGTTGGGTCGCGATTTTGCGGCGCAGCGGGGAGAGTTTTTTTCGGGTGCTCCGGCCATCGACCGGGGCGGCGGCGACCGGGGTTGCGACGGCTGCGACGGCCGCGACTGGTGCCTGCACTGCGGGCTTGGCAGCTTCCTGTGGAACCGGAGCCGCAGGAGCGGTCGCAACCGGTTGCGGGGCGAGTGCTTCTGCTTTGGGCTCTGCCGGGGAGCCGGCCTTAATGAGCGCGACGACTTGGCCGATTTTTACTTCCTCACCTTCGGGCACTTGGATTGTCAAAACGCCGGATTCGGTCGCATTGACCTCACTGGAAACTTTGTCCGTTTCGAGAGTGAAGAGTACTTCGCCGAGTGTGACGGATTCGCCGTCTTTTTTGTGCCAGACGGACAGGAGGCCTGACGAGATGGATTCGCCCACGGCGGGGACTTTGACTTCGGTGCTCATTCGATGGTGGGTACGGGGTTAAACTTCGAACGCGTGTTTGACAAGCGCGGCCTGTTCTTTTTTGTGTACGGCAATGGATCCGGTGGCCGGGCTGGCGGCAGCCGCGCGACCTGCATAATCGATCCATCGACCGAAAAGCAGCGAGATCCGCGGCAGCATGAACGTGTAGGCTCCCATGTTTTGCGGCTCCTCTTGGCACCAGACAATTTTCTTCGCGTTGCCGTACTGGGATACGATCCGGTGGAGTTCCTCTTCGTAGAGCGGGTAAAGCTGCTCCACGCGAACGATGGCCGTTTGGTTCGGAGCGGGCAGCGCGGAACGGTAGTTTACCAGATCGTAATACACCTTGCCCGAGCAAAGGATGACGCGCTCGACGCCATCGACTGCTGATTGAGACGGATCCTCCAAGATCTCGTAGAACCGGGAGTTCGTGAAGTCTTCGGATCGTGAGACCGCTTGCTCATTTCGAAGCAGGCTTTTGGGGGTCATGATGATGAGCGGCTTGCGATACCCGCGATGGATCTGACGACGCAACCCGTGGAAATACTGGGCGGGCGTCGTAAAATTACAGACCTGCATATTTTCCTCGGCGCACGACTGCAAAAACCGCTCCAGCCGAGCGCTCGAGTGCTCAGGGCCCTGTCCCTCGTAACCATGAGGAAGGAGCATTACAATGGAACTAGGGTGCTGCCACTTGGATTCGGCAGAGGCGATAAACTGGTCGATCACGATCTGCGCTCCATTCACGAAGTCGCCGAACTGAGCCTCCCACAGACAAAGCATGGATGGGAAATCCATCGAGTATCCATAATCAAAGCCAAGCACAGCATACTCAGAGAGTGGGCTGTTATAAACGCAGAAGCGGGCCTGATCCGTGCTGAGCGTATTCAGCGGGATGTGTCGTGCGCGCGTGTGCTCGTCGTAGATCACACTCAATCGCTGGCTGAATGTGCCACGCCGACTGTCCTGCCCGGAAAGCCGCACGGGTGTTTTTTCCAAGAGCAGGGATCCGAAAGCAAGTGCCTCTGCGTAGGACCAGTCGTAAGGCCCCCCGTCTTTCCAGACGGCCAATCGCCGGTCTAATAGAATCCGCTTCAACTTTGGAAGGATCCTGAACCCCTCTGGGACTTGTGTCAGCGCGGTTACAATCTGTTCCAATGTTTCCGGCGAGATCGCCGTAACAACAGGTTCATGGGAGTAAGGCGGCTGGAAGACCGCCGTGGAGCCGGTCAGCTCCGGCTTTTTGGCCAAGCGTGCCGCTTCCTTGGCTTTCACCTCAGAGAACGCGGCTTCCAAGTTATCGAGGACCTCCTTTTTTACCGATTGGATGTCGTTGTCGGAGAGTGTGCCAAAGGGCTTAACCTCACCGATGAAGATTTCGCTGAGTCTGGGGTGTTCGGAGATCTTTTTGTAAAGATCGGGCTGCGTGAAGACAGGCTCATCCAGCTCATTGTGCCCATAGCGCCGGTAGCAATAGATGTCGATCACGACGTCTCGTCCAAATGTCTGTCGAAACTCGAGAGCGATCTGCGCAACTTGCAATACGGCGAGCACATCTTCTCCATTCACATGGAAAATCGGTGCCTCGACGATCTTCGCAATGTCGGTGCAATACATCGTGGAACGCGCGTCAGCGGGCAATGTGGTGAAGCCGATCTGGTTGTTGACCACGATGTGAATCGTGCCGCCCGTGCGGTAGCCCGGCAACTGGGACATGTTGAACACTTCGGCGACCACGCCTTGGCCGATGAATGCGGCATCGCCATGGACCAATAACGGCAGCACCTGTTTGCGATCTGCCGTGTCATCCAATATCCGCTGGCGTGCCCGCGCCTTGCCCTGCACGATGGCATCGACCGTCTCAAGGTGACTCGGGTTGGCCGCCAGCCGAATTTCCACATCATGGTCCGGCGTCACATGACGCGTCGTGGTGTAGCCGAGGTGGTATTTCACATCACCACTGCCAGCGACGGAATCGGGAACGTAGTTTTCCGAAAACTCGTTGAAGATCAGGCTGAATGGTTTGTGGAGGAAGTTGGCCAACACGTTCAGCCGCCCGCGATGGGCCATCCCCATGACGATTTCTTTGACATTGTGCTTCGCGCAGTCGTCGAGCACGGCATTCAGCGCCACCATAAGACCTTCGCCGCCTTCCAACGAAAAGCGCTTGTTCCCTTGGTAACGGGTGTGCAGGAAGTTTTCGAACTCCTCCGCCTTGAGCAAACGCCGGAGATAGTTCTTGTGGAGTTTAGGATCGTGTTTCGGCGCTGACGAACGATTTTCGAGACGATCTCTCACCCAGTTACGAATCGCTGGCGTCTGGATGTGCATGAACTCAGCTCCGATGGTATCGCTGTAAATCCCACGCAACTCAGCAATCATGTCGCGCAGTTTCATTTCTTTTCCATCGCGGAAAAACTTCGAGTGCACCACGCGTTCGAGATCTTGCTCGCTAAAACCAAGCTCCTTGAGCTCAAGGAGTGGGTTTTCACGCGGTGCGACTGCAAGCGGATCGAGCTTGGCAATCGAGTGCCCAATCGTGCGGAAGGCGTAAACTAGGGCTTCGGTTCGGGTTTCGACTGCGAGGCCGAGTGGCGACGCGGAGTCCGTTTGCTCAGCTGAAACGGCACCTCCTTTAGCCACAGGGCGGGCGCAGCCGAGCTCAAATCCTTCAAAAAACGCCGCCCAGCCTGCATCCACCGAGCATGGGTCATCGCACCAGCGTTGATAAGTCTCGTCCAAAAGCGCCTCGTTCCAGCGAGCGGTGAAAGAACTATTCATGTGATTGGGTAAGTCGTAAAGGGGGCCGCTTTGCAGCCGAAAATGGTTTGCAACAGTGAATCAACAGGTGAAAAAACGCAAGCGGTCTCTCTCGGCGAATTCCTACGAATTTTTCCGGCGCGCGGGCCATCCCTATCGACTTACTGGCTGCATCCCGCGGCAAATCCATGTAGAAGTCATACCTATGTCATTGTTTTCACGCCGCCTATCATTACGAGTCTTCCGTTCGATGGCATCAATCGGGAGTTTCTGTGGACTCATCGGCCTTGTTATGTTTTCAGCCGGATGCGCCGGACCACAGGCAACGGTCAGCCAGTTCGGGACGTTGGATGGCTTGATGGTCGGTGAGTTTGATGGAACAGCATCCTGCTCCGAGATTCGGAAACGTGGCGACCTTGGACTGGGGACGTTCGACCGCCTCGACGGCGAGATGGTCGTGCTGGACGGGAAAATCTTCCAAGTCACAGCGGACGGCGTTGTCCATCAGCCACAGGGTTCGGTGACCAGTCCGTTTGCAGCGGTCACGCGCTTCGTGCCGGATCGCACCGCAGTTACACAATCCACTCTGACGCTTCCGCAGTTGGAGGCGACGTTAGGCCGGTTATGCCCGGATCCAGATCGGATTTACTCGCTTCGTATTCGCGGCGAATTTCCTGCGCTCACGCTTCGCAGCGTCCCTGCTCAGTCGAAGCCCTATCGCGGACTCGTCGAGGTAATCAAAGACCAGACTGTTTTCCACACCGGCCCGATTCGAGGAACGCTAGTCGGGTTCCGATTTCCTGTGGCATTCAAGGGGATCAACGCAAGCGGGACGCACCTGCATTTTCTTTCGGACGACAAAAAATCGGGCGGCCATGTGCTCGATGTGGAAACGGGCGCGGGAGCGCTGGTTGAGGTGGCCACGGCGGATAAATTCGAGCTATTCTATCCGAGCGAGCGCACCGCAGAACGGTAAGGGTTCAAGCGAGCAGTGCCTCGTCCAGCTTTTCAGCAAGTTCGAAGTCGAGCCGCGTCAAGCCGCCCTTGCTGTGCGTCGAAAGTTTTATCCGCACTTTATTCCATCGGATATCGATATCCGGGTGATGATTCGCGCTTTCTGCGAGTGCGGCTACTGCGTTTACGAATTCGATCGATTCGACAAAATTCTTGAATTCGTAAACTCGGACAATGTCACGGCCCTGCAACTCCCATTCGGGAAGATCAATCAGAGCATTCTCCACCTCTTCTTCGGAAAGTCGATCTGGCATGAGTCGGGAGATTAAAATATTCTTTTTGCGCTGACAAGTCGCGTTGTGTAATTTCACACCCCCAACTAAGATCCCAAAACATCCCGAACACCTCATGGGCAAAATCTACAACAACATCGTCGAAACCATCGGCCGCACACCACTGGTCCGCCTCAATCGCATCACGGCAGGGCTGCCAGCCACAATTGCCGTCAAATGCGAATTTTTCAATCCGCTCGGCAGCGTAAAAGACCGGATCGGCATGGCGATGATCGAAGACGCCGAGAAGCGCGGGATACTGACTGCGGACACGGTTATCGTTGAGCCCACGAGCGGGAACACGGGCATCGCGCTCGCATTTGTGGCCGCATCCAAGGGCTACCGGCTGATCCTGACCATGCCAGAAACTATGAGTGTCGAGCGCCGCACGCTTCTTGCCATGTTGGGAGCAAAGCTCGTATTGACGCCCGGCTCCGAGGGCATGAAGGGTGCCATCGCGCGCGCCGAACAAATCGTTCAGGAAACGCCCAATGCTTGGATGCCTCAGCAGTTCAATAACCCAGCCAACCCAGCCATCCACCAAGCCACCACCGCCGAAGAGCTCTGGGAGGATACCGACGGACAGATTGATATCCTCGTTTCGGCCGTCGGCACAGGCGGCACGATCACAGGTTCATCTGAGGTCATCAAAAAGCGGAAGCCCGGATTTTTGGCCGTCGCGGTAGAGCCGAAAGACTCACCAGTAATCACCCAAACCCGCAACGGCGATCCTGTAAAACCGGGGCCGCACAAAATCCAAGGAACCGGGGCCGGATTCGTCCCGAACAACCTGCACCTCGACCTCATTGATGAAGTCATCACAGTGACCAACGACGAGGCATTCGCTATGGCTCGCCGCCTCGCCAAAGAGGAAGGCATCCTTGGCGGGATTAGCTCCGGAGCAAATGTGCACGCAGCCATCGAACTGGCCAAGCGCCCCGAGAATGCGGGCAAACTCATCGTCACCATTGCTTGCTCCACGGGCGAAAGATACCTCAGCACCGCCCTAGCGGAAGAAGCCCGCGCGGAAGTGGCCGGGTAGACCATAGCCACCTCGCCTTTTCGCATTCCACACCCGATTCGTTATCTCCATGCAAAACCGCCCCGATCCATCACCTGTCACTTCATCCGACGAACCCATCTTCGAACTCGGGCCCACTCCGCTTGAAGTCGTTTGGGAAAAGTATAAGTCACTGATTCTGATTGGCGGCAGCGCGGTGATTGTTGCGGTGGTTGGCTTCTTCGGCGCGATGTCGATGACGCATGCCAAGCGCGAAGCCGCGATGGATGCCCTGGCGGGAGCTACGGGACCGGAGGCGCTTCGCGAGGTCATCGTGAAATTTCCAAACTCGGTGGAGGCAGGCAACGCATCGCTTCTGCTTTCCGCCGCGCTTCGCGGAGAAGACAAGACCGCAGAAGCGGTCAATGTCCTCGAAGAGTTCCTTGCATCCCAACCCACGCACCCGCTCGCGCCGCTGGCGTTGATTGGCTTGTCAGGCATGGCGGCTCAGTCCGGCGATGCTGCTGCAGCCAAAGCATTTTTAGACCGGGTGGCGAATGAATTCCCGGGATCTTTTGCGGTTCCATTTGCACTCTTTTCGCAGGCTGAGATGTCTCTGGCGTCGGGTGATCGCACAGCCGCGCTCGCGGGCTTGCAAGGCCTTTCGCGTCAGCATCCGTCGTCCGTCGCGAGCGGCGCATCCAATAACACGCTCATGGCTTTGGAGTCGCTGATTAGTGACCTTGTAACACCGGCACCTCCGGTTACGCCGGGCTCCGTGGAACTTCCAGCGCAGGAGGCCGTCCCTCCAGCGATGCAGGTGATCGATGTGGATGCCGATCCCGGAATCTAAGGCTCAGATCAAGCACCGCGCGAGCGGCGAATCAGGACTAAGTTTCTGACGTAGATGCCCCAGCCAGTGGCTTGTCCGAGGACGCCAACGATATCGCGTCGCCAAATGAAGTAGACCAGCAACATCGTCGCACCGATCAAGCTCATCCACCAAAACGCGACCGGAATGACGGAGCGTTGAGATTTCTCACTGGCAAACCATTGGACCAACATGCGCCCCGTGAAAAGGATCTGGCCGAGCAGTCCGACGGACACCCAGAGGATCCCCACGGGGCTTGTGATATTGAAGACGGTTTCCAACCATCCTGCGCGCGTCCGGCTCTCGTAAAGGAATCGCGTAAACTCATCCGGCGTCAAAACCCGATCCCGGTCAGAGCCAAGCCGTTTGACAACGTAGGCGACGTTACCATCTGCCAAGCGCACCAGCTTCACGTTGTCCTTCGCACCCGGAAGGTCGATTTTTACGCGGGTTTCAGGCCCTTCGATCACGACGTCGGTGAGGGGACGGCCAACGGTATCGAGAGAAGTCTGGTCTTGTGCGCGCAGAGTTGGTGCCGAGCAAAAAAGGAAAACGAGCGGGATGACCGTGCAAAATACGCGCGCAAATTGAAAAAATGGATTCTTCATTTTCCGATACAAAAAGTTCCGAATATCCGATCCAAGATGTCCTCGGTGTCCATGCGGCCGGTGATTTCACCCGCGGCCTCCATGGCAAGCCGCAGTTCGACTGCGATAAACTCTGGCGCGAGGGTGTCGCCCATGGCGATGATGGCTGCATCGAGTGCCACCACGACCCGCTGCAAACAAGCTTGATGGCGAGCGTTGATGGCCGCACGGCTTTCCTCCGACACCGGATGCCCGTCTCGGACGTGGAGCAAAATCCGATCCACGAGAGCGGGCAGGCCATCGCCAGTCAAACAAGAGATCCGGACGGCGTCGTTCGGATACAGGGCTTGAGTAGGCCGGGAGATGTCCACTTTATTGAGCACTAAAATTTCATCCTCCCGCGCTGGAGCGTCGGTATCCGGTTGCGTGGAGTCCACCACGCGGACGACGACGTCGGCAGAATCAATCGCCCGCTTTGCGCGGCTAACGCCCTCGACCTCGATGGCATCATCGGTCTCGCGCAAACCTGCGGTGTCCACGATTCGAAACGGGATGCCTTTCAAGTTCACCAGTTCTTCGATGGTATCACGCGTCGTCCCGGCAATCGGGCTGACGATTGCCCGTTCGAACCCTGCGAGCCGGTTGAGAAGGCTGGATTTTCCTGCGTTGGGGCGACCGCAGATGGTGAGTGAAACACCCTCGCGCAAAATTCGACCCTCGGGTGCCGTTGCCAGTAGGTCCTCCGCTCGCGTTCGGATTGTTGAGAGGGTTGCGACCATCGATGCGCCTACCTCCGGCGAGATGTCTTCGTCTGGAAAATCGATATAGGCCTCAAGATGCGCGACGACCGAGAGGATGGCGTCGGCGATCCAGCGCGCTTCATGGCCAATTCGACCTTCGAGCTGGAGTGCTGCCGCGCGGGCTGCCAACGGCGTTTGAGCACGGATCAAATCCATGACGGCCTCCGCTTGCGTGAGGTCGAGTTTTCGATTCAGAAATGCGCGCTGCGTGAACTCGCCCGGCCCTGCGGCGCGCGCGCCTGCATCCAGCACCGTTTTCAGCACTGCGGCGGCGACCACGGGTCCTCCATGCCCGGAGATTTCGATGACATCCTCCCCGGTGTAGCTGCGCGGACTGCAAAAGCTGGTCACCACAACTTCATCCACGGTCCCCCCGCGATCATCCAAAATCCTACCCACCTGCACGCGCCCGCTCTGCAAGGGTTTTGAGAAGGTTCGGGCTGCGATCCGAAAGGCCGAGGGCCCCGACACACGGACAACCGCCAGCGCACCCTCGCCCGGAGGCGTGGATATGGCCGCAATCGTCTGGTCATCAAACATGGCGCGCACGCTATCATAGATCGCACCGATCAGCCCAACACATCTTGACTCACATTTCGCGAATCGGTAAGGCATCGAAAAATGGGAATCGACATGCCGGTTGGATATTGGAGCGAATGAAGGACAAGGCGATTGTCATGTGTGTCGAGGGGGAAATATACCGCGCCTCGTTCGATAGGATTTTCCTTCCCGGCATCCGTGCGTTTGCCACCCGGCACGGGTATGAATTGTTCGTGGTGGCAGGCGAAACAATCCGCGAGGCATTTCACAACATCCCGGCACGCGCGCCGCTCGCATCCATTCCCTCGTCGTGGCTGAAGTTGTTTGCCATTCAATCCGTGCAGGCAAAGGGGTTCCGGCGTGTTTTGTTTTTGGACGCGGATATTTTGATCAGCCCGGTCGCGGAGGACTACTTCCAGTTTCTGCCGGACGAAACCGTTTCGGCGATTCTTGAGACGAACATCCCGGAGTCGAATATCCGGTTGTGGCGCGCGGCTTGTGGATTGGATCCGGCTGGTGCTTCGTCGATGGTGAATGCAGGTGTGTTGTATTTGGCGGGGGATGCGGGGCAGGAGTTGATTGACGGGATCATCCGCCACATCGACGCGCAGATGGATCGGATCGATTTTCGTAACCGCGTTTTCGAGCAACCCTTGCTGAGCGATTTCTTGCTGAGACATCCTGCGTTCAAGCGAATGCGCTACACCTACAACACATTGTTATATGCAGACCGTGGGTTTCGAATGCCGGAGTTGCAGGCGATCCGGTCCAAGGTGAACCACCTCTGCGCGACCTTTCCAGCCCTATCGCGGTTTCGTCGATATGGCTTTACGTGCCTCTATCATTTTCCGGGCCGATACGCTCGCGGGAATCGGAAGCTGATGCGCGACCTCCTCGCGGAGGGACGCTTTATTCACTTTGCAGGCATGAACGACGAACAATGCATCGCCGCTGGGTTTGCTCAGGCGAGTTCGCCTCAGGACTCCACCGCGTGAGCGATGAGGTCTTCGCGGTCCACGAACTCAAGAACCGATGCGTGACAAGCGCCCAACACGACCTGTGGAGCAACGCCAGCCTCGAACGCCTCCTGCCAACGCCGGACGCAGAGGCACCAGCGATCTCCGGCTTTGAGGCCGGGAAATTGATACTCCTCGCGCGGGGTGGTGAGATCATTTCCGCGCTGGAATGAAAACGCGAGAAACTCATCGGTCATGACCGCGCAGACGGTGTGCAGGCCGATGTCGCCGGGGCCGGTTTTGCAATATCCGTCGCGGTAAAATCCGGTCATCGGTGAGGTGCAGCAGCATTCGAGCGGTTCGCCCATTACATTGGATGGCATCCATGCATTGAGGCATCGAATTTTTCCCGCTGTCAATCTCTTGCATCATTCGCAGGGTGGAGTACAACCAACTACCCAAACTCCATGCCTGTTGTTCGACCGACATTTGCACCGCCGCGCTGGCTCGCGAATGGCCATATCCAAACGATCCTGCCCGCCGTGCTTCCGCGCAGATTGACTGTGCCGTATGTGCGTGAGCGGCTCGAGCTCGATGATGGCGATTTTCTCGAGTTGGACGTGCTGGATGGTGGACACCGCCGGGTGGTGGTGATTTCGCATGGGTTGGAGGGGTCGTCGCGCGATGCGTACGTGCGGGGGTTGGCGTCTATCCTGAGCGAAGCCGGATGGAATGTCGTGGCATGGAACTACCGGGGCTGCGGCGGCGAACCGAACCGTCTGCCGAGGTCGTATCATAGCGGTGACACGGACGACCTTGCGCGTGTGATCGAGCGGGCGGTTGACGGCGGTCGGCAAGCGGCATTGGTTGGATTCAGCCTCGGCGGAAATCTCTCGCTTAAGTTCGTGGGCGAGCGGCCGGATTACCAATCGGTGATCGGCGCGGTCGGCGTTTCTGCGCCGGTGGACTTGGCATCGAGCGCGGCGAAGCTCGACCGGGATCCGGCGAACCGGATTTACTTACGGCGCTTGATCGCACGACTTGAGGATAAAGTTCGAGCGAAAGCCGTACGATTTCCGGATCAGGTGCGTGTGGCCGACTTGGAGGGGGTAAAGGGGTTTGCCGAATTCGACGACCGGTTCACTGCGCCGATGCATGGTTTTCGCGGAGCGCAGGATTATTGGACGCGGTCGAGTGCCCGGCCATTTTTGCCGTTCATTCGGGTGCCGTCACTCTTGCTGAATGCACTCGACGATCCGTTTTTGGCTCCGGCGTGTTTTCCATTCGACGAGGCCGAGTCAAGCGAATCGTTCTTATTGGAGGCCCCGATGTCGGGCGGGCACCTTGGATTCGTGCAAATCCCATGGGCCAAACACCATTGGGCGGAGTTTAGGATACGGCAGTTCCTGAGTGAGCTTTAAGCATAGGAACTTTTTCGGCGATCTGGTTTGCAGGCTGCTCGTTCCCGCGATATGTTCTTTGCTTCGCTGGATTATCCGTAAGCCCCCCTTATCGGATCCGGGACAGGAGGAATTCATTACATGCCGAGCAAGGACATTCGCGACCCGCAACATTTTATTAATCGTGAGCTAAGCTGGCTGGAGTTTGACCAACGGGTGCTGGACCAGGCATTCGACGAATCGAACCCCCTGCTAGAGAGATTGAAATTCCTCTGTATCGTCAGCGCGAATCTGGATGAGTTTTTCGAAGTCCGGGTGGCTGGCCTCAAGCAACAACGCCAGACGATGACGCACGAAACGGGCGCCGATGGCCTGACCGCCACGGAGGTGCTAGAGCGGATTTCCAAGCGGGTTCGCCGAATGGTGAACGACCAATACCGGTGCTGGCGCGACCATTTGCGCCCGCAGTTGGAAGCCGAGGGCATCCGATTTCACTCGTATCCGGATGTGCCGGAAAATGAGGCGGCATTTTTCGAGGAGTTTTTTCACAAGCAGGTTTACCCGGTTTTGACGCCGTTGGCCATCGACCCGGTGCATCCGTTTCCGCAGCTTTTGAATAAAAGCCTGAATGTCGTCGTGGAGCTGGAGGGGGACGATCTCGAAACCGATATCGCCGTTGTCCAAGTCCCACGGATCCTACCTCGGGTGGTCAAATTTTCCCACGACACAACGATGGACGACTATGTCTTTCTTGGAAATGTCATCCAGCACCATGTCGGGCGGCTCTTCAAAGGTGTGAAAGTGCGCGGCGCCCACTTGTTCCGAATCACGCGGAACAGCAATCTGTATTTTGACGACGAGGAGGTTGAGAATCTACTACACACAATCGAAGCGGAACTCCGTAAAGTGAATCGCGGCGCCGCCGTCCGCTTGGAAGTCGAACATGACTGCCCGGAGCACATCATCCAACGCCTCCTTGAGCTATTTAATCTGGAGATCGAGGACGTATTCCAGATTGATGGTCCTCTCAACCTCGTGCGCCTGATGCCGCTGGCGATGCAGATCGACCGTCCGGACCTGCGGCACAAGCGCTTCACGCCGAACACGGTGGTTTCGCTCGAAGCCGAGGCAGATGTCTTTTTCCATATTCGCAAGGGGGACATCCTGCTCCACCATCCGTATGACAACTTCCAGATGGTCGTTGATTTTCTGGCGCAGGCGGCTGAGGACCCGCAAGTGCTGGCGATCAAGCAAACACTTTACCGCACCAGTTCGGACTCGCCGATTGTGCGCTCGTTGATTGCTGCGGCGCAAAATGGGAAGCAAGTGACGGTTGTCATCGAACTCAAGGCGCGCTTCGATGAGGCTGCCAATATCAAATGGGCTCGCATGATGCGCGAAGCCGGAGTCGATGTGGTTTACGGAGTTGCCGGATTAAAAACCCACGCCAAGGCAATCCTCGTCGTCCGGAATGAGGGTGATTCGATTCGCCGATACGCCCACCTCGGCACGGGCAACTACCATCCATCCACCGCAAGAATCTACACCGATCTCGGGATGCTCACATGCCGCGAGAGCATCACGGACGATCTATCGGAGCTCTTCAACTTGATCACGGGTGTCTCAAAGTTCGAGGGAATGAACGACTTGATTTGTGCGCCATTCAATCTTTACGACCAATTCATTGCGCGGATCGAACAAGAGGCCCGCAATGCGATCGCCGGCAAACCATCGGGCATTTACGCCAAAATCAACTCGCTGATCGACGAGGGAATCATCGAGGCCCTTTACCGCGCGTCGGCTGCGGGCGTGCCAATCCGCCTACTGGTTCGCGGTATGTGCGCCTTGCGCCCGGGCGTCAAAGGCGTGAGCGAAAACATCGAGGTCCGGAGCATCGTCGGCAGGTTTTTGGAGCACAGCCGGATTTACCGGTTTGAGAACGCGGGCACTCCGATTTACTTGCTTGGCAGCGCGGACTGGATGCACCGGAACTTATTCCGACGGGTGGAAACGGCATTCCCGATTGTTGCAGACGGGATGCGCGCGCACGTCGAGGAGATCCTCGCTTGGTATTGGAAGGACAATGTCAAAGCGCGCGTTATGCACTCTGACGGCACGTATCATGACGTCCCGCGCGCACCCGGTGAGCCTGTCTTCCATGCGCAGGCGGAGTTTTTGGCCGACGCGCAGCGCCGCCGCAAGGCGCGGATGGTTAGTTCGTAGAAGCTGGAGCAGTGTCGGGGTAAACCGTCTCGCCTTCGCTCCGAGCGATGATCACAGCGCCCACAGTATCACTGAAAACGTTCACGGATGTCCGGCACATGTCGAGGATGCGGTCTGTGACCCAAACGATCCCGATGGCCTCGATGGGGAGCCCGACAGCGCCGAGAATCACTGTGATCGCCACCAAGCTCGCCGCCGGGATTCCGGCCACCCCAACGGATGTCAGCAGGGACAGCAGGACGACATTGACTTGCATCGCAAGCGTGACTTCGAACCCTTGAACAACCCCGTAGATTTGCGCGATAAACAGGACGACCACACATTCGTAGAGTGCGGTCCCATCCATGTTGACGGTCGCACCCAGCGGCAGAGTGAAGCTACTCACGCGCTGTGACACGCCGGCGGATTTTTCCACCGTTTCCATGGTCACCGGGAGTGTGGAAGCCGAGCTTGCCGTGGAAAATGCGGTTAGCAAGACAGGCGCCATCGCCCGGTAGTGTTTCCACGGCGAGATGCCGCCAAGCGTACGCAATGTCAGCGCCAACGCCCCAAATGTGTGCAGGAGCAGCCCGAGCAATACCGTGATGAAAAACCACATCAGCGGCTGGAACAACGAGAACCCGGTTCTGGCGAGAATCGGAGCGACCAGTCCAAATACCCCAATCGGCGCAAACCGTATCACCAACTCCGTAATCCCCATGATGATTTCGTTTGCTCCATTCCAGAACGCGGCCTGTGGGTCGCGCAGTTCCGGGCGCAGTCGACCCACGAAAAATCCGTAAAGCAGGACAAATGTGATCAGTCCGAGGAGCTGCGAATTATCGGATGCGGTTTCAAAAATATTCGTCGGGACCATGCGCAGGAAGATGCCGACGATGTCACCTCCGTCGCGTCCCTCCACCTTATCGGCAAATGCCTCTGAGTTTTGGGCGTGCCCGAGGATTTGTGCGGCGACTTCTGGAGTCACGTTGCCTGGCTGGATGAGGTTGACTAGAGCCAACCCGATCAGGATCGCGACCAACCCCGACAGCGTGTAATACGCCAAGGTTTTGATTCCGAGTCGGGCGAAGTCGCGTTCTCCTCCCATTTGAAGCATTCCGGTGATGATCGACGTAGCGACCAGCGGGACGACGACCATCCGGAGTGCGTTCATGAACAAGGTGCCTATGAATTCGCACGTACTGACCAGCCCGACGGCGAAGCCGGTTTCGAGCCATCCGCCGAGGTTGATCGTCAATCCACACGCAGCCGCAATGACCAGTGAGGATAATACCTGCCAATGCAGCGGCCAGCGGAGTGGGTTCATGATGGCAACATCCAGCGATTTTCGGGCCAACCTCGCGATGCCGCGGTCAAAGCGACCGCTCGCAGGCCGTGATGGTGTTGGCCATGAGCATGGCTATTGTCATCGGCCCCACGCCACCGGGCACTGGGGTGATCGCGGCGCATTTCGGTGCAACGGAATCAAAATCCACGTCACCGACGATGCGATAGCCTTTCGGTGAGGCCGCATCATCGACGCGGTTAATGCCGACATCGATCACGACCGCGCCGGGCTTCACCATGTCCGCCGTGACAAATCCAGGCTTGCCGATGGCAGCGATCAAAATGTCCGCCTCCCGCGTGAGCGACGGGATATCTTTGGAGCGGGAATGCACCACCGTGACCGTGGCATCCCCGGTCGCGCCCCGCGCCATGAGCAGCAACGCCATCGGTTTACCGACAATCATACTCCGTCCAAGCACCACTGCCCGCGCCCCAGTTGTCATCACACCGCTCTCAGCAAGCAACCGGATGCATCCCGCCGGAGTGCAAGGAATGAAACCGCTCGCATCGTCCATGGCGAGTTTTGCCACGTTCACCGGATGGAATCCATCCACGTCTTTATTTGGATCGATGGCCTGCACGATGGCGGCCTCGTCGATGTGGGCTGGTGGCGGCGATTGGACGAGGATGCCATGGATTGCAGGGTCTGCGTTGAGTTCCCGGACGATTGCGAGCACCCCGTCTTGGGTTGTCGAGGCGGGAAGCTCCAGCTTCTTCGAGTAGATCCCAAGCTCGGCGGCGCGTTTGTCTTTTGCGCGCACGTAGGCGAGCGAGGCCGGATTGTCGCCGATCAGGACGACTGCGAGTCCGGGCACGATGTTTCGCTTTTTCAGCGCTTCGACACGCGCGGCCGATTCCGCGTGGACGGCTTTGGCGACTTCAGTTCCGTTAATGAGTTTCATTGCGAAGGATGGATTCGATTCGTTGGCGCTCGGCTTCGAACGATGCCTCGTCCGGAGTTGGTGGAATTTGCTGGTAGGGATCGATAGTAACATCGACGCGGGAAAACGGAAGCGGGATGCGGAACCCGTCCCAGGTTTTAAGTTCGAGTGCTCCGCCGAATTTGACATGCACCGGGACAATGCGGGCATCGGTTTTTTGCGCGAGCAGGATGAGTCCGGGGCCAAGGCAATACCGTGGGCCTTTCGGGCCATCCGGCGTCACGGCGAGATCCGCACCGGATTGCAGATGTTTCGCGCATTCAAGCAGGGCTCGCGACCCGCGCCGGGAACTCGACCCACGGATCGCACCCATGCCAAACCCGGCCATGACCTGCGCCAGGATTTCCCCGTCTTTGCTCGGACTCGTGAGCACGCTCACCCCTTTTCGGCCCTTGGGATACCTCCGCAAAAATGTCAGGGTCACCGCCATAATCCGGTTGTGCCAAAACGTGATAATGAGCGGGAAATCCTTCGGATTGTCCAAAAACCCGGAACGGTCAACCACACGCAGCCGCACAGTCAAAAAGACAAGCCGTGTGAGAATAACGACCAGACGAGCCAGCCAGCGGGCCTTTAGCGGGGTCATGATCCTAAATCGCGCAGTTGGACGGCCTGAAAATGCCGGTTTTTTCCGTGAAGACCAGGAAGGGCATGAAGAAATGACTTTCTGAAAGCCAATCCGAGCAAGCGGACTTTCCTTTACCCATCGGGTGAACGAGATGAAAGGTCCTGAGTTTGCCTAAGGTATTGAACTTCATGCTCTTCATGTCCTTCACGGTGAATTCGAATGCGGATCCTAGGATGATAGTAATTTCGCCAGAGTTTCATGCAATACCGGCCTCGCAATTTCCGCAAGGTCCCGGTTTGCGAATGCCACCCACATTACCGCCGATGTCGTATCCAGCGGCGCATCGGGAAATCCTCCCAGCGGCGATTCGTAAATGACACCGCCCTCGTCGAGCAGTAGCCACGCTGCCGCGTCATACGGATGGCAGACCAGCGATGACTCCAAATCCAAACACCGGAAGACCAACGGCCGGATGTCTCCAACCATGCGATCATGCCCCGCGAGCAATTCGTAAAACTGCCCGCCGGTGCAGATGTATTGGTCATCAAAGATCGTGGGCGAGTCGTGTTTGCCCGCCCCGATGATTTTATCCCACATCAACTCCTCGATCTGTGCAGTCAGCGTGCGGCCCTCCGGGAAATACTTCGCCAGCGAGGAAAACCCATGCTCAAACTGCTTCGCACCCGACGGTTTCAGGACGAGCGGGGCACGCGTCCCGTCGAGCACATTCACCGCCTCACTCACCAATCCCCGCCCGCGCACCGCACTCACCTGATCCGCACGCCATTGTTTCGTGGTCGGCAGCTCTGTCATGCACGCCACGCACAGGTCCGATAGCCGCGTCGTGACACCAAGCTGCGGCGCCAACCCCGCGAGCGACCAGGCCGACCGCTTGTCATACATCAACCCACGCGTGCCATCAATCGGGTCCAGAATACACTTCCACCGGGTGTCCAGCACATCCACACCGAACGGAAAACACATCGACTCCGCGTCGTCGATCCCTTCCATGACCACCTCGACCGGCTCCGACGCGGGCCAATTTGCCAAAAACCACTGCGAAATCGCCTCCTCGCTCAGTTTATCAATCGCATAAATCGTGTCCGCCACACTCTCATGCGCAACCTCCGCCATCTCGGCCACAGTGCCACGCTGACCGACCACCGCATCCCTGACGAAATCGCCCAGCCCGCACAGCAAAACCCGAAACCGCTCCAAATCCTCAGACATACCCCATGGTCTATAAGATGACTCGCAACATGGCGAGCATCGTCGGTGTATTTCGGCGTAAGAGTGCAGTCCTCGATATACCGCGCCGCAAAGTCCTCCACGTACGGCGAGGTGCCACAAGTGCCGAAGGCGCAGGGATTAGCTCAATCGGCCCGTTTGGCGTATTCTTCTTTGATTCGCTCACTCAGCCACACTTTGATGATCGACTGTCGCGTGACTCCGATGAGGTTGGCTTGACGATCCAACTTCTGAATCATCCAAATTGGCAAATCAACATTAACTCGCTTTTGATCCAGATTGGGCCGGCGAAGCGTCGTCATGTCCAGATAGGGAAGAATGTCTTCCTTGCCTTCATCAAAGATTTTATCCAGTTCTTCTGCTTTCATAATATATTTCTTCCTCCTGATTTCTGGCCCGCCGCACGGAAATCAATCGAATCTTGTCAGAGCGTTCTGTGAAAAATGCGGTCCAGATCTTCCCACGGTGAATCGCGATCAATGCAGACCGTGGCTCCGAATCGCTCCGGGCATCCACTCTCGCAGCATATTGGTCCTTCCATAGATCCCGTGCCTCTTTGAAATCAATTTGGTGTTTGCGGAGATTTGCCTCGCTTTTGACGGGATCAAATTCAAACGCTATAATAGGATATTATCTATACCTTTAAGGGTGTCAATGCGGAGATATTTCTCTGCCGAACAAGCCGATCAGGGTCGTAGGTGTCATCAAAGAGGCTATGCACATACTCAGGGGCCACAGCAAGTTCAGGCGAGAAATCTTTGAGATCGGTGGGAGTGCGAAAACGCCAACCGGGAGATTGAGGCTTTGAGCGCTTTGCTCTTGCCTTCGGCAAGCCTGTCTCCCTGCGGTCGGCTGTCCGAACGGTGGAATAGTGGGCTCACGCGGAGGTTCACCCTCCCGAGCGGCGGATTGACAAAAGATCGATGGTCAACGTTCTTACCCATATGAAAACAACCATAGATATTGCAGATGATCTATTCTTGCGAACCAAGCGGGTCTCAAAAGAGCGCGGGGTGCCTATGCGGGAGCTTTTTGCCGAGGGATTGGCGCATGTCTTGGAAACATGGGACCAGACACCGAAACCCCACATTCAACCCATCACTTTCAAAGGTCATGGGCTTTCCCCCGAGTTTGTTGAGGGTTCGTGGCAGAAAATCCGGGACGCTGCCTATGATACTGAATCCCGCAGTCGAATCACCAATGAACGAATTTTTACCATGAAGCGGGTGAAGCTCATGAAGAATATACCTGCGACGACGGTTCAAAAGTATTCGTCACTTCTCACCCAAACTGTGGAGCAAAGCGTGAGGGTGAAAAATCCATAAACCACTTATCTTCATGCCCTTCAATCCCTTCATGGTGACCGTAACTCCGGTGTTTAGGATGGTGTGCAGCCACTTCCTTGTAATTGCCCAACGCGTTGGCTTCGGCGCAGGCGTGAATGGAGTCGCCAACCTTGCGGTTACTCGGTGAGGGGCCAGATCATTTTAAGCGGCTGGAATCACTCGCTCTCGCCGCCAAGGCGACCGGCCCAATGATCCACGACGCCCGCATCGCAGCACTCTGCCTGAGTCACGGCGTCCGCCAACTGCTTTCAACCGACCGAGACTTCTCCCGATTTCCTGCGCTCCGGGTCAAAAATCCGCTGGTGTAGGGGAGTTGTTTGGCAAAGTCGCCTGCAAAGCCCGCTCGAAACAAGCCTACGCGAGGCTGCCGCAAACTTGCTGCTTTCAACCTCGTGCGAAGATTTCACCCGCCAATTAACGCGTGGCAAAATCAGGACAAACGGAACATCAAGGATAGCCAACAGCTCCACCAATCCGAATAATCCCAAAAAAACAAAACAGGCGGATGACCTTCGCCACCCGCCTGTTGGATGAGTTGATTGAACGAAGCTTACGCCCGGGCTGCGCGGCGACGGCGGAGATTCCAGATCATGAACGCCGCTCCAAGTCCGAGGAGGAGGTAGGTGCTGGGTTCTGGGATCGCCGAGAATCCGATGCGAGGGTCGGTTAGGACCAAAGCGTCGTCAGCCGCAGCTAGACCAATGTTCGACCAAACCGAGGCGAAGTCGGTTGCGTTACTACCAGCCGTGGTGCTCCATCCGACATCAGTCGTCAATCGAGAAAAGCTGGTGTTAGCCCCTTGGTTTCCTAAGTTCGTAAAGCCGATTGCGTCCACTACATTCGCGGTCGCGAACGTTCCAGTGCCGAGTGTCAACGAAACTGAATCATTTCCGTTAAAATTTGCGACAGTGTTCGCCGACGTGAAGGAAGTAACGTATGATGGCGTCGGGGTTGATCCACTGTTGCCCAAGATCAGTGATACACCACTTGCAAGCGAGCCAGTAGAAAGATTGAACGTCGCGGATGCGGTTCCGTCTGTCTTGTAGCCTTCTGCGTTGGCGTTCGTCCAGAGCTGCACCTGATAGCTCGTCGAAGTGAAGTCAATTAGTGGACCTCCGACATTGGTTAATTCGATCCATTTGTTCGTTCCTGCGCTGCCCTCGTAGTATTGCGTGATGAGCAACTGTGCCTGTGCTACAGTCATTGTCGCAGCCGTGAGTGCGAGGATTGTGAGTGTCTTTTTCATTGAGTATTTTGGTGGTTTGACTGAAATTTCCTTGGTCAGTTAAGCAAGAATTGGACCACATCCAAGAAATTTCTCGGAGAACGGCCGAACTTTTACTCTATTTTTCGGTGAGCGGATTTTTCGCGCCGCAGCCTCTCTCCGAGATTCGCTACGCTATTTTTTCTCAACTCTCCCGTCAATCTTCATGTTAATTAGAAGGCCTCACTGATCCTCGCAACGAAAAGACTGTGACACTTTCGTCACGCACTCATTCGGAACACACGTTGCCCCGCGGTGCCGAAAGGCATTCCAAGCCCCGGGGAGGAGGCTTTGAGCGTTTAGCTCTTGCCTTCGGCAAGCCTGTCTCTCTGCGGTCGGCTGTCCGAGCCGTGACTGAATGGAGAGCTCACGTGGAACTTCGCTCTCCGGCGGATCGTCGGATCTGCAAGTGCTCGACCATTCTGGGCTTCGCGGGTGTTTCCGTCTCGGTCCCGGGTTTTGGAAGAAACGCCCGGAGATCTGCATGGACATTTTCCTACCGCCGAAACGGATTCACGACCCGAACCCCGCTGTAGTCCAGCCCATCGTTAAGGTCTTCGGACAGCACGGTTTCGCAGCCTACGCTGCGAGCCGCCTCGATGATGGCTGCATCCCAATACGAAATCCCCCAACGCTCGCGGGCGATCAGAGCAGCATCCAGAATCTCGGGTGTGATTGAGACCGGCTGAAAGCGCTTCCAACTTCTCACGAGACCGGCCGCCTCGTCGTGAGAAAGCGCCCCATCCCTCGATGATCGAGTGGCTTGGACGTAGAATTCCTGAAGCACTTGAACGGACAAGCGCAGGTCCGTCGCCTCAAGCAACTCGGAAGCAATGCGGTGCTTGGCTGCCTCCGCCTCCACCATGCTCACGCGGTAAAGGAGAACGTTAGTGTCAACGAAGCGCATGCCGGTCGTGCGTTTGATCTCGTGTCATTCGTTTCTCCGCAGAGAAACCGGTGTGTCGTTTCTCAAGTCGGGCAATGATCTCGTCCTCTTGGCGTTTCAATCGTGCAAACTCATTTTCTTCGGCGGCCAGGTCGCCAAGGACCTGACGCACGATCGCCGAGACCGAGGTTTTGCGTTCCGCTGCTCGCACCCGCGCCCTGTGATAAGTATCATCATCCACAGAAACTGTGATATTCTTCATTTACACAGGAGATGGCTAATCGGACGGTTTGTCAACACGGAGGATTTCATCTGATGTGAACATGCGCTTTGTGATCGAAACCGCGAGAACCGCGTAGTTGATCGAAGACTGGGCTCACGTGGAAGTTCGCCCTCCCGCGCGTCGAGCGAGTGACCACCACCTTGGATCGGATGCTTGGCAATATTCGCGAGGGCTTCCCACATGTTGCCCGCTGAGACTAAAAGGGTGTGGGCCACTCGGCAGATTACACGGTCAGCTTTTTCTGTAAGGCACTTCGATCGTCCGGATCATCGGGTAGTGCTTTCCATTCAATGTGCATAAAACCAACCCGTGCGAGTCTGCGGTTGCTGCGATAATGCAATCTGCCAAGCCACAGCCGTGAGATACCCGATAATCGCGCGAAAAGAGTCCGCCTTGCTCTGCGATGTCTGTGGTAATCGATAAGATCGTGAACGCAGAAACGGTCGCGGCAAGTTTCGCTCGCTCATCTCCATCGCGAACGCCTTGATAAAGTTCTGCCACGGTCATCACTGAGATGTATGCCTCGGAAGTATGCGTTTCTATTGCCGCAACGGCTTCAGAACAGCCCCGCAGGTAATCGATTAAGATGTCGGTGTCGAATAGGTATGCCATCTAAAACCGATCAAATTCGGCGCGCATCTTTCGCATGTCGGGTGAATCTTGGCGCTCTGCCCAGATCCCCCGGGCGGCGCGTAACTTTTTGAGGCGATTCGTCGTGTCGCGGCGGTCGATAAACTCGTCAATCGCTTGACGAATCAGTTCACTTTTGCCGTGACCCAGAGCTCTAGATAACCGGGTAATTGCCGAGCTCTCCTCCTCCGTAAGATACACTTGGGTCCTGATCATACACAATGATGTATATTGTTTACTTATCGACGTCAATCACGCGCGCATTCCAAGGCAGATTCGGTTACTCGACCGGCGAAGATTCGGGAGAATGATCGCTGAACAGTTTCCCCTTTCCTACCAAGAGCCGTGCTTACAATCAGAAAACGGGGGGTGCGCTCTCAGTAAGGCTGCGGTTAATACACCATGGATGAATAAATTCCTTGCCATGATTCTTGAAAATCCTGTGAATTCTGTCGAAAAAATGTTTCCGATACGGTGCCGCTTACACGTGCGGGCCGACGAGTTTGCGGAGTTTTATCATGCCTCTGCGGATGCGGGCTTTGATCGTGCCGAGCGGCTCGTTGAGTTGGTCGGCGATTTCGTTTTGCGTGAGCCCTTTGAAATAGGCCATTTCGATGACTTGGCGCTGATCGAGGCTGAGTTTGTCCACCGCCTTGCGGACGAGTTGATTGGTTTCAGCGGTATCCACTTCATCGACCGGGCGACGCTCATGGATGACATCGCCACACTCGGCTTCTTTGCCAGCCTCTTCCTTCAGTCGGAAGCGGCGTTGGAGCGAGCGGAGGCGGTCAATTGCTTTGTTTCGGGTCATGGTGACCGCCCATGTGAGCGGCTTGCCGCGGGACGAATCATACATCCCGGCCTTGTTCCAAATCATCACGAACACGTCCTGCGTGACATCTTCGGCATCGGTCGGGTCGTTCAGCACACGCAGTGCCGTTGAAAAAATAATTCCGGAGTAGCGCTGATAAAACTGCTCAAAACTCTGACGATCCCCGTCGCCGATACGGCGGATTAGGTCGATCTCGTCGAAACTTTCCAGTTCTTCATTCACGGCTTCATTCCTTCGATGCTTAAGGTCCTTAAACATTAATGCAAGGTGCTGGAATAACCAGTAATTTTTCATCGTGCGACCCGTTTTTCGATTCGATTGCTTCGTATCCCACTCATATCCAGTGGTTTTTCAGCGTGCAAAAATCGTGCGGCTACTGCGCGGGTGGGCTCAATGCGACTGCATCCGGACCTCCGTGCCTTCCTGCCACTGAAGGCCCCAGTCCCGAATCGCACAAACGACAGGATTGAGCGCTTGTCCTTTCTGAGTGAGGCAGTACGCCTGCCGCTTCGTGCCATCCGCCGCAGGGATGCGCTCCACCAGTCCGAACCTCACCAATCGCTCCAGCCGGTCCGTCAGGATATTTGTCGGAATTCCCTCCGGAGAGCTCATGAAATCCTTAAACCGCGAACGCCCAAGAAATAAGTCCCGCACCACCAGCAAGGTCCATCGGTCTCCAAGCACATCCAGCGAACACGCCACCGGACACATCGAACGACGCGTGACCACGACCTCGGGCTCCGACGAACGGTTTTTACTCATTGCCGGAATATGCCACAGACAATACTTGCATTCCACAACTCTTTTACTTGCGTTCTGCAAGTCTCTTGATAATCTAGGTAGCCTATGAAAGATGATCTAGCACCGACATTGGCCCCGCCTGGAGCGGGGTTGCCACGCATTGAGCTATTCGTTGGAAACATCCTGCTCCGGATCCGACTTGCGACAGGAGACCGCGGATCTTTCAACGCGCGCTTCAACAAAGAGCGGCAGGCAATTCGGGCACTCGTTGAATCCTGTAGGGGCGAAACCGGAGGCAAACGCGTCTCAATTGAGCGTCCGCCCGGTCTTGAGGACAGCAGCCGCTACTGGTCGGTGTGGATGACATTGGATCATCTGCGTATTGTCCATCACGAGATAGCCAAAGCGATCGCACAGCTTGGCAATGGGGTCGTGCCGTCGCAAAAGGTGAGCACGGCCACAGTCAAGCCGAGTCCCGAGGCCAGCGAAGCGGTGGTGGCGGCCTACGAGGCGTCCTGCGACGCAGTGATGGCGGCAGTGGCCGCGTTGCCGGACCTCCACACGAGCGCTCGCCTTTCACATCCGTGGTTTGGGCCGCTGGATGCTTACGGATGGCACGGGCTCATGGGCGGGCACATGGGGATTCACCGGGGTCAAATCGAACGAATCCTGCAAAAACTCGCTCGTCAATCGACCCGCTGACTATCGTCGCACGAATCCACCGGGCGTGCGTGGCGCATCGCGTTCGGGAAGCGTGGCCGACCGACGCTCGGCGCTACTGAGCAGTGCGTGACCAGTTAAAAATGGGATTCGGGCAGCGAAGATTGCAGATCTAAAGTTCGGGTGGCGCGCGATCTCCTACTGATTTTCTTTTACACAGCGGGCTGGTTGACTATCCTCCTCTGCTCGTCGTGGTTTGATTCCCCATCGTAGCCGGGCGACTGCACAAACAATTATTCTTTATGTCACCTGGATACACATTCGCTTTTGGGCTTCTGATGCTCGTGCTTTTTGGTTGGTATTTTGCCACTGAGATTGCCGCTCGTAAACGCTGGCTGGGTCTTGTGCTCACGGTTCTGCTCGTCGCCTTTTGCATTGAGGAAGTCACACCGCTCGATAAACGAATCCGCTTGGGCCTTGATCTCCAGGGGGGCACGTCGTTTTTGCTGCGAGTCGTTCGCGAAAATCCAGAGGATGTCATCACGAAAGATCTGATGGATCGTGCAGTGGAGGTGATTCGCAAGCGTGTGGACACATTTGGTGTGAGCGAACCCGACATCGCGCCGCAGGGAGAGGATCGGATTTTGGTGCAGATCCCGGGCCTCGATGCAGAGGCGATGAAAGCCACGAAAGAGCAGTTGCAGCGGGTTGCGAAGCTGGAGTTTTCGATCGTGCAGCCCGGCTCCGAAGCGCTTCTCGCAGAGATTGCGGCGGGCCGAGCGATCATGCCGCCCGGGTTCATAATCAAAGACCTGATCGAGACCACCGAAGGCAAAGAATCCTCGACGCCACTGCTGATGAAGCGCAACGCCGATATGGGCGGAGAGTATGTGAGCCGCGCATTCGCCTATTTCGACCAGTCGGGGTGGGGAGTTTCGCTTGAGTTCAACTCGGAAGGCGCGAAGTTATTCGACCAAATCGCGGCAGCCAACAAAGGCAACCAAATGGCAATCCTCTTGGACGGAGAGGTGCTCTCGGCACCCACTTTGCAGACCGATTACTTTGGTGGCCGCGCCCAGATCACGGGGCGATTCAGCGAACAAGAAGCGCGCGACCTTGCCAGTGCATTAGAGAACCCGCTGCGCTACCCAGTTCAAATCGAGGAAGTCCGCAGCGTCTCAGCTACACTCGGCCAAGACTCTATTCGGAGTGGCGTGACAGCCGGACTGATCGGCTTGGGCTTCGTGATTCTATTCGTAGGGATTTACTATCGACTCGTGGGCGTCGTCGCCCTACTGGGACTCGCGGTGAACATCGTCCTCCTTTTTGGAATGATGGCGATGTTCAACTTTGTGCTCACACTACCGGGTATCGCAGGTATCATCCTGACGATCGGCATGGCCGTCGATGCGAACGTCCTGATCTATGAGCGACTCCGTGAGGAATTGGCTGCCGGAAAGTCGGTAGCCGCCGCGATGAATGGTGCCTACGACAAGGCGTTCAGCGCGATCTTCGATGCCAACCTGACGACCCTTATCACATCGGTGATCCTATTCATCTTGGCTACCGGCTCGGTGAAGGGTTTTGCGGTGACGCTCACGCTCGGCATTATCGCATCAATGTTCTCGGCCCTTCTGGTCACTCGTACAGCATTCCGCTGGCTGGTCGAAAAGGGCGGGCTCAAAAATGTCTCGATGCTCGATATCATCCCGAAGAAGAAATTCGACTTCGTGGGCAAGGGACGCGCAGCACTGCTTACATCCGTTGGCCTCATCGTTGGCTCGGTAGTTATCTTTGCGTTTAACGGACAGAATAACTTCGGCATCGACTTCCGCGGCGGGGACCTGATGGCGGTTAGCGCCACGACACCGATCACCGTCGCCGAAGCTCGCGAGAGCGCGGACCGCGCAGGCCTTGGCGGAAGCACGGTCATTCAAGAAGAACGCGAAGGCGATACGGAGCTCCTTACATTCCGCAGTCCTGAGGGAGGCAGTGCAACGCTCATAAACCAGCTCAAGTCCGACTTTCCCGACCGCGGTGTGGTCGTGCAGTCTGAGGACATTGTGGGTGCTCGCATCGGCACCGAATTTGCAAAAAGCGCGCTGTGGGCACTTGCTCTCGGAATGCTTGGAATCTTGATCTACGTGACCGTCCGCTTTGAATTCTCGTTTGCGTTGGGTGCAGTCGTAGCCGTGCTTCACGACGTGATTATCACACTCGGATTGTTCTCACTCATCGGTGGCGAGCTTTCGCTGGTCATGGTGGGCGCGATTCTCACGATTGCAGGGTATTCCATCAATGACACGATCGTCGTGTTTGACCGCATCCGGGAGGCATTGAAATCCGGCGCTTCGGGCTCTGTGCGGGACCTTATGAACACGGCCATCAACGAAACGCTCGGACGGACCATCTTGACGGGTGGAACGACGGTGCTCTCCGTGGCTGCACTCTATGTGTTTGGGGGTGCTGTATTGCAGGACTTCGCATTCGCGATTCTTGCAGGTATCCTGATCGGCACTTACTCCTCGATTTTTGTGGCCGCGCCGATTGTGCTTTGGTGGTCAAAACTCCGTAAGCAAAACATCCGCCGCGAAGTGCTCCAGGCCGAAGAACTGCGACGGACAGCGAGCGGCGGCGCTTAGTAGTAGTGGCCAATTCTAGATGCGAAACCGTAGACATGTCTGCATGACCACGGTGGATGACGTGAAAGCGAGACGAGGAACCTAACCCGGACACAAGCGAATGCGCACGGTCGTTGGATTACTCGTCTTTGTCGCGTCTGCCGTAGCTCTAGCTGTCCTCGCTGGTATCGCACTTCACGGGCTCTCAGGGCCGATTGCTTCGGCGGTGCTAGTCCTGTCAGCGATCTGCGGTGCCCTCGGTGCGTTCCAAGCCGACAAGCATCCGGTGGCAGACGGCCCGGTATTCAAATCATGGACGGTTGCAGCGATGATATTGATTTTTGCGCTTGCGGCGATGCGCGCATTTTTTTGGCTCATCTACCGCGACGGAGACTCGTGGATGATTTTGTCGCCCTACAACCTTGGGGACCTTGCGCTGCACATTTCGTTCATACGCTACCTCGCATCGGGTGTCCCATTCTGGCCGGAAAGCCCGATTTTAGCCAATGCGCCGCTAGTCTATCCCGTGGGTATGGACTTGTTTAATAGCCTCACCCTGCTAGCCGGCGTGCCGTTAGAGCGCGGGCTGATCTGGTGCGGCCTCGCGGGAAGTGCGTTGACCGCGTGGGCCTTGTTGCGATGGGCTGGTGCTTTCGGATTGGCTGCGTTTTTGTTTACCGGCGGTCTCACCGGGTTTGCCATTCTGAGCGGCGACGATTGGGCGCTGCGGGATTTCGGGCACGACGCGGAATGGAAGAATGCATTTCTGACGATGTTCGTGACCCAGAGGAATTTTCTCTATGCCTTGCCAGCCGGGTTGCTTCTGTTGATCCATTGGCGCCGGTTACTGCGCTCCGAACCAGGGCCATTGCCGTTCTGGGTGAGCTTGGTCTTCTACGCGACGATGCCGCTTTTCAGCGTGCATGCCTTCCTCTTTCTGAGCGTGTGTTTGGTCGGCGTGTTTTTCGGCGTCAAAGCCGACGAGTCCCGCCGCGAACTCATCACGCTCGGTGTCGGGGCACTGCTACCAGCCTCGTTCGCAGTCGCTTTGGTAACCGGAGGTTTTTCGACGACTGGCGGCATTCGCTGGCATCCGGGTTGGATGCAAGGCGACTCAGGCTTGCTGTTCTGGGTTTGGAACTTCGGGCTGATGATTCCAGCTTGGGTCCTCGCCATTTGGCAGGTGGTTCGCTTGCGCAACCGCGAAGGCCTTGCTCTGGCGCTTCCGGCGACGGTTTTGTTTCTCCTGTGTGCGTTCATCGCGTTTGCTCCATGGCCTTGGGACAACACGAAGATCATGATTTGGTGTTGGCTTGCCATCGTTCCGTTCATCTGGAAATACGTCTGCGCTCCGCTACCGGTTCCTGCGAGAGGGGTTGTGCTCAGTGTGTTGTTTTTCACCGGGGCAATCTCGCTCGTCGCTGGCCTCGACGGCCGTCATGGATACCGACTGGCGAGTCGCAGCGAGTTAGTGGAGACGGCAGCACTCGTCGCTCATCTCCCGATCGACACACGGTTCGCGACCGCACCGGACTATGCCCATCCCGTCCTGATGGCCGGACGCAGGGTGGCCATGGGATACGACGGCCACCTCTGGAGTCACGGATTAGACTATCAGGAAGATGAGGCGGCGCTGAATCGGCTCATGCTGGGCGCTCCCACTTGGCGCAATGACGCTAAATCACTGGGTGTTGATCACTTGTTCTGGGGGCTTCGCGAGGCGCGGCGGTTTTCCAATTCGACAATGATTTGGGGAACAAGCGAGACGCAGAGTAATGCCACAGGCGAACTCTTTGAGCTTCCTTTAGGCCAGTAAGCAACGGCCTTTTCCAAAAGCTAATTGGCCAAACGCGACACGCCAGCGTTGCAGGCTTCGCAGGCTTCGCAGACTCAACTACCCCAGCGACCATTCACCGCGGGAATCCATCCCCGCAGATGTCCGTTGGAGTAGTCCGTTTTGCCAATCGCTCCGATCATTCGCTTGCCAGTTGCTTTCCGCCACACCTTACTCATGCTTTCCCCGGTGTGGCATCCCCAGCTTTTGATGAATGCGTCTTTGGTGAAGATTCCTCGCCGGATTTTCTTTAGCTCGTCCTCATGGAGCCATGACTTCGAAGCGCTGTCGATTTCGTTGCTGTAATCAAACATGAAGCATGCACGATTGGAGTGCCCATAAAACTCGAAGTTCGCGATTTTTACTCGGTCCCGCGGCAACCCCTGATTGAGGTAATTGATCACCTCGTCGCCCGTAGAAAACCAGACGAGATTCACGTTGTATCGATCCCGGACGGAGTTGATATTCGCGATGAGGTCCGCGTTATCTTGTCGTCCAGCCCTGCGCACATAGCTGGGTTTGTGCACCAACCATGTGATCCGCGCTGTAGGACCAAGTGTCTTCCGCAAATCCTGAATGCGAACCCTAGCCGCACGAATGAAGTTCCCCCACCAGCGGTCGTGCGGCTCGGCTTTGAACTTCTCCCATTCGATCAACGACGGCCCGCCGCTGAGCAAAATGTATTCGCGGTCTGGCGTGGCAGCCTGAGTTGTCGGAGTAAACCCACAACAAACGAAGAAAAACACGATCGTCGCAAAAAGTTGGCGCATCATTGAAATCAGTTTGGTTAGCTACGGCTCCGTCGCAAGCGGAATCCGGATCACTGCACAAAAAATTTTCTCAATCACACGGCCCGCCACCGCGCTGGAAAGTCGGAGGTGATAGCGTCCACCCCTGCGTCGATGCATGCTGAGAAATCCGGTTTACTATTGATCGTGTAGACGTAGACCTCGCATGCCTCCCGGCGTAATTGACGAACTAGCTCTCGGGAAATGGCTAAGCCAAATCCTAGATCCACACCGTGGAGGTTGGCAGATTTTACCTTGTCCACGAGCCAGTCCGCCAAGCACACATTCTTTTCCCGCTGTGCGTAGTTGCCAAACAACCAAAGCGCACGCGCTTGCGGGATGCGTCGCCGGGCTTCTGCGATGACTTCGTAATCGAATGCAATCAGCGTGATCCGCGTTCGCGTCAGGTCGATGCTGCGCAGTGCAACGTCCACACATTCGAGCAGCTCCAGTCCCTCTTTTAATTCCAGGACGCACTCTTTTCCTTGCGGTGTCTGAGCCAGCACTTCCAGAAGCGTCGGAACATTTTCGCCGGCAAATTGATGACCGCGCCACCTCCCAGCATCAAGTGTGCGAATCGCCTTCAGCGTCAGGTCCCGGATCGCACGATCATCTCCGAGTGTTCGGCGACCGTCCGCGTCATGAATCACAACAACCTCACCGTCTGCAGACCGTCGCAAGTCACACTCCACGCCATCCGCACCCACACGCCATGCCTCGGCGAATGCGCAAAGGGTGTTCTCGGGAAAATCTCCGGAGGCGCCTCGGTGCGCGATGATTCTGGGACTATCGCAGTGCAAACGTAAACCCAAGGGGCTGCAAAAAGTGATACGTTCCAAAGACTACCACGCAGAGCGATAGCGATGTCAGCGCGGCCGGTAATGACCCCCGTCTCAGCGAATACAACGCGCAGGAAAGAGCGGAAACCAACAACAAAACCGGCACCCAGCAAAGCAGGTAACATCCCAAAGGATTGGCCGCAAATGCCATCAGCAAATAGTGATCGTAGGGCGCGGGCAAAAGCCGCACGTAAATCACCGGCGCAAGCAGCATCGTTCCCAGGGATTCGTAGTAAAACGGAACGGGGCCCCGAATAATCACATACCCGAAGACCAGAAGCATCGTGAGGCCGACGACGAGCACTGGTGCGATAGTCCACAGCCCGAAAGATCGCGAGCATTGCGCACCGGACAGACCAGCGATTGACTCAGCGTCATCGATCCGGTGTGTCTCCCGTTTCATGGTTAAATAGTCGCATTGCCGACAGAAAAGACAACAGCAATCTAGCCCACATTGCATCGCGCAAATAACCTATCGTAACACCTAGAACGCCACCGACTCTGCTGGATCGCAAAAGTTTGCGCGATTCCCCATTGGACAATTCGGAAATATTGATTATTAAGGCACTTAATAAACATGGACTCCAACACTGCCGTCGCAGATCCCCCCGCTGAACGCATCGATGCCGAGGGCATTGAACGATTAGCGGATATCATCATGCGTTTGCAGCGGTGCCTCATGCTCAGCCTTTCGGCGGAATTAGCGCGCGGTCAGGTGTCGTTCCCACAGTTTTTTCTTCTCGGGCATGTCAGTTCGTGCGAGTCGCTTAGCATGACTGAGATTGCCGAAAAAATGAACCACACCACGGCAGCGGCCACGGGGCTGGTCGATCGGCTTGAGAACCTTGGTTACGTGCAACGAATGCACGCGGAATCCGATCGTCGAAAGGTATTAGTTCGGATCACACCGAAGGGCGAGCAGCTGGTCGGGCGCGTTCGGCAGGACATCGTAGCCGGTTTAACTAAGCTCACAGATTACTTGGAGCCAGAAGAGGGGAAGATGTGGCTTCAAATTTACACCAAAATCATCGACTACTGTCAGGTAGAACCCAACACTTGCGATCAATGACTCATTCCTCTCGAAAGAAGGCCCTCTGGCTGGTCTGTAGTTTGTCGGTAACATTTGCGATTGCCCAGCCGACGCCTGAGCCGGTTCCCGAGACACTTGCGCCCGCATCCACCAGTCCAGTCCCGGCACCAGCGCCTACCGCAACTCCACTTGCCAACCCGTCGGCCGCTCCGAATCCGACACCGAGCGCCACCCCGACACCGCTTCCTCTTTCGGCTCCGAATTTATCCACAGCACCAACCGTGGACGCTTCTCAGCCGAATCCAACCGCGGCCGACTTTTCGGACACGATTCTGCCATTGAATTTCTCTGACCCCGGCCTGCCACCCCCTCCGCAAGTCACTCCGAACCTCTCAGATGTAGCACCAAGTGCCGCAGCCGTCCAAAAGTCGACCCAAGAAGCCGCGGCACAAATCGCTGCTTTTGCGGCGAGTATTCGCAATCCCAACGTGCCGGACTTCACGCTCGATGATGCCGTCAAAACAGCATTAGCGAAAAATCCAACCCTGCTCAATGCCGTTCAGCAAATCCGGTTTACTCGCGGTCAAGTGATAGAAATCACCGCGCAGGCACTGCCCCAGATTGATGCCGTGGCGGGCTATCAGCAGATCGCGTCCGAGTTAGCCGATCCGAAGACTCCCGCATCGTCCGGCGGTAATACGATCAACATCCCGCTCCCCGATGGAACCACCGTGCCACTCAACCTCGGTGGCAGTGCAGGAAGATACGTTAACGACAAATCTTGGAACGTCGGATTTCAAGCGAGCCAGTTGATCTACAACGGAGGAGCGGTGATCTCGGGGATTCGCGCCGCCGATGCGGTCGAGTCCGGCGCCTATTTCCTGCTCCGCCAAACGATCAACGATGTGGTCGCGCAGGTGAAAATTGCATTTTTTCAGGTGGTGTTGAATCGCGCATTGATCGTTGCACAGAAACAGTCGGTCGACCTCCTCGCCGAGCAGCTCAAAGACCAGGAGAACCGCTATGAAGCGGGCACCGTGCCGCGGTTTAACGTGCTGCAAGCCGAGGTCGCTTTGGCAAACGCGCAGCCCCCATTGATCCAAGCACAGAACAACCTGCGCATCTCGATGTATCAGCTCGTGAAGTTACTCGGCATGGACTACTCGCCTGCAAAGCCAAGCGAGGTGCCATTTAACGTAGTCGGTAACCTCACTTACGTTGCGCGAACAATCAACATCGACGAGTCAGTCCGTATGGCCATTGAGCGGAATCCGGCGCTCAAAGCGCAACGGCAAAACCTGCTCGCTCAGGCGCAAAACGTGAACGTCCAGTTCGCGGGCTATTTGCCAACAGTGAGTGCGCAGGCAGATTACTCATGGCAAAACAATAACGCGTTTCAATCGCTCACCGAAGTCACGCAAGGCTGGACATTCGGATTTGTGGGAAGTTGGGCGATCTTTGATGGCTTCGAAACCAAAGGCCGCGTGATGCAGGCAAATGCCCAGCTCGAGCAAGCCGTGAACAACTACAACGATGGCGTGCGACAAGTGATCTTGGACGTGCAGGAAGCTATTTCGAATTTGCAAACAGCGCTCGAGACCGTGCAAAGCCAGGAAGCCAGCGTGCTCCAAGCCACCGAGGCCTTCCGCCTCTCGCAAGAGCGATTAGACGCCGGTGCCGGCACTCAGCTCGACGTGTTGAATGCTCAGACGCAGCTCTTGCAGTCACAGACCAATGTCCTGACTGCGCGTTACGATTACATCACAGCGCAGGCCCAGTATAATTTGGCATTGTCGTTGGATGCTCAATACGAGGAGCTATTCGACGATCCATTGAATCCGAACGAGCGGAAACGCTTTGCAAAAATCACTAACCCCACGGCACCTCAGCCGCCGCTGCCACGCAAACTTCGCGACCAAGACCCGATTTCCGGATTCGCTGCGAATGCGCCTGACGCGCCGGTCGCAACACCCACTCCGTCACCGACACCAGTAGCGTCGGATGGGAAATCGGAGCGGAAAGCCCGCGTGCCAGGCCGGAAGTGAGCGCGATGCCTGCGGATCGTCCGGCCGTGATGCAGTGGCCGGACTTCGGCCCGGTCGGCATTTGCACGCACGGTTTCATAACGAGGCTGCCTGAGGTGGATGTCGTCACCGATCGCGAGACAGCTATGCAGCGGCTTTTTCCTCTGCATCAACAATGCCTCCGGGAAGCCGGCGTGGATCCCGATGCACTCGCGACGGCAGAGCAAGTCCATGGGTCCTCAGTGGCGGTGGTGGAACAATCTGGCCGGACATCCGGAGTCGATGCGCTCGTCACAAACTGCCCGAGCCTGCCGCTCGGCATTTATGTAGCGGACTGCGCGGCCGTTTATTTTTTAGACCCTGTTCGGCGTGCCATCGGGCTCGCGCACTCGGGAAAAAAAGGCACTGAAGGGCGCATTGTGGTCGCGACTCTGGAAACCATGCGCGAGGCATTCGGATGTGATCCGTCAGCCTTGACCGCGCTTGTCAGCCCATGCATCCGCCCGCCTCACTACGAGGTAGATATCGCGGCACTCATTCGCGGCCAACTCGATGAATGCATGGTCGGCAAGGTCATTGATTCCGGGATTTGCACAGCGGCTCAGAACGACCATTTCTACTCGTACCGCCGGGAACTCGGTCAAACCGGGCGAATGCTCGCGTATTTAGAACTGCTCGGATGAGGCGCGAGTTTGATCCGCAGACGCCGGAGTGGATGGATTTGCCGCAGCCGGTCTCAGCCGAGTTAGAGGATGATTTAGCCAACCTGCGCACACTCAACCGTTGGTTCGGTGGGATCAGAGCGGTTCTCGATCCGCTGAAATCGATTCTCCAAACCAGACGCGAGTGGTCGCTTCTGGATCTAGCCACCGGCTCGGCTGATATTCCCAAGGCCGTCGCGCAATGGTGCCGGCAGAATGCAATCTCGATCACCATCGATGCCGTGGATTTCCAAGCGTCGACACTGGCTGTCGCCGAGACGTTTTGCGGCGACGAAGCGAATATCCGGTTTCATCAAGCAGACATCCGGACCTACGCGCGGGAGCGGACATGGGACCTCGTGGTTTGTTCGCTTGCTCTGCATCATTTCAGCGAATCCGACGCCGTTCAGATTCTTCAGCGGGCGAACGCACTAGCGACGCAGTGTGTGATTGTCACCGACCTGCGCCGGTCCTTGCTTGGAACGTTGGGGGTGGATTTGCTGACCGCCGTTTGGATGACGGCTCCCATGACGCGGAACGATGCGCGGGCATCCGTCCGGCGAGCATTTTCATTTTCTGAGTTTTCGGATTTGGCGCGCTCCGCCGGATGGCTGGCGTTCGAGCACCGTCGAGTGCCAACGTTTAGGCAAACGATGATTCTCAGGAAATGAGTGCGTAGAATTGGAAAAATGCGGTTTCGCAATTCAATTTCCGTCGATATCCTTTTGTCATGAAAAGCATGACCGGCTACGGCCGCGGAGAATCTCCGGCTGACAACCCATTTTGCATCGTCGAATGCACTTCAGTTAACCGCAAAGCCTTGGAGGTATCCTGTCAGCTTCCGCGCGAACTAACCGCCTGTGAGATCCCGATCCGCGATGTCGTTAGCAAGCGTGTCTCGCGCGGACGGGTAAATGTCGCGGTCACTCTCACCGGCCCGATTGCGGATTCGCAGCCGCAAATCGACTTTGTGTTGGCCCGCCAAGTAGCGAGAGACCTCGCACGCATGAAGGCAGAAATGGCATTGTCCGGCTCGCTGGATGTCGCGACGCTTCTACGGGTCCCTGGGATCATTCGCTCGGTTCGTCCGCCGCAAGACGATTTGTTACCTGTGGTGATCAATGCGCTCAATGCGGCGCTCGATGGGTTGTGCACTATGCGCGAGAAGGAAGGTGCGTCGCTGGCTGAGGATCTTCGAACACGCATCGCAGGCCTAGAACAGACCGTCTCGGATGTAGCTGCGCTTGCACCGCAGATCACCGCGCATTACCGGACGGCCCTCATTGCCCGCCTCGACGCTGCCAAGCTCGAAATTCCAATCGACGAATCCCGCATCGCTGCCGAGGTGGCAGTCTTTGCCGAGCGCTCAGATATCACCGAGGAAGTCACGCGGCTTACCAGCCACTTGGATCAATTCTCCGAAAAACTGGCGGCCGCTGAGCCATCGGGCCGTGCGCTTGAATTCCTCTGCCAGGAAATTGGCCGCGAACTCAACACCCTCGGCGCAAAAGCCGGTGACCCCAACCTTTCGCGAATCGTCGTGGACGCGCGGGTGGAACTCGATAAAATCCGCGAACAAATACTGAACCTTGAATAGTCCAACCGAATTCCACCGCACAGGGATCTTGTTTGTTTTGTCCGCACCATCCGGTGCCGGAAAGACGACGCTCACGACGGCCCTGCGCCATAAGCCCGATTTTGTTTACGCTGTCTCCTGCACCACGCGGGCGCCACGGCCCGGCGAGATCCACGGCGAGGATTATATTTTTCTAACCGAAGAGGACTTCGCAACGCGGGTCGCCGCGGGTGAATTCCTCGAACACGCGGAAGTTCATGGGCGGCACTACGGCACGCTGAAGCGCACGGTGCTGGATCAACTCGAAAATGGGGTGGATATCCTCATCGATATCGATACGCAAGGTGCAGCATCGATCCGGGCATGCGAGGATGCATTCATCCAAGGCGCTCTGGCCGATGTATTCATCATGCCGCCGAGTGTGGATGAGCTTCGCCGCCGCCTCCTCCGCCGGGGCACCGAAACCGCCGAGCAAATCGAAGTCCGCATCCGAAATGCCACATCCGAAATGAAACACTGGCGCGAATACCGCTACACGATCATTAGCGGCTCGATGGAGGAGGATATCGAAAAATTCCGCGCCGTGATGCGTGCAGAGCGCTACTTAAGCAAACGTCTGATCCGCTCCAACGAGGCATGAGCACGCCGCATTCCGCACCGGTCATCGTCCTCGGCATCAGCGGCTCGATTGCCGCTTATAAGTCCGCCGACATCGCAAGCAAACTTCGCAAGGCGGGCTGCGAGGTGCATGCGGTGATGACGCGCAGCGCGACCGAGTTTATCACACCACTGACGCTTCAAACACTCACCCGGCAACCGGTGACACTTGATCTTTTTGATGAGGGGGATTCATGGCATCCAGGACACATCGAACTCGCCGATAAGGCATCACTGCTCCTCGTCGCACCGGCAACAGCGAACATCCTCGCGAAGTTTTCGTACGGCATCGCAGATGATGCGCTTTCCGCAATAGCCCTTGCGACTCGGGCTCCAATACTGGTCGCGCCCGCGATGAATGGCCACATGTGGCACCATGCAGCCACCGTAGAAAACGTCGGTCGATTGAAATCCCGCGCCGTCGAATTCATCGGACCAGAGGAGGGGATGCTCGCCTGCGGATACGAAGGCATCGGCAGACTTTGGAATGTCGATGAAATCGTAGCGCGAGCGCTGCAGATCGTTTCAGGGCGATCGTAATAAAATCACCGGCGAAGCGAGAAGTTCACGGGAACCTCTACGGTCGCATCGACCGCCTGCCCGCCCACGGTCCGGGGTGTGAACTTCCATTTGCGCACAGCGGCGACGGCGGCCTGATCGAGTATGGCGTAACTTGATTTTCGAAACACCGATGCCGATGTCACCTTTCCGCTCGTGCTTACTTGGGCCCGCACGATGACCTCTCCTTCCCAGCCATTGCGGCGTGCGAGATCCGGGTAGCGCGGTGGGGGATTGCTTGCGTAGTCCGGCCGTGCCTCCACCATTTTTCCACGCGGCGCAGCGGGTTGTGTCGGCGCTGATGATGGTTTTGCAATCGACGGTTTGGTGTCCGGGCGTGGCGTTGCCTTGGGCGTCGGTCGCGGTGTTGGTGCTGGCGTGGCCACAGGTTCGGGCGTTGGCTCTGGTGTGGCTTCGACCGTTTGGTTTTCGCTGGATAATATTTCTTCCACCGCCGGAGGTGGCGTGGGCTCCGGGGTAGGTTGCGGTGTGGGCTCGGGAGTGGGCAGGGAAGGTGGTTCAGGCGGAAGTGGCACCTCCTCGATGAGAACCACCTCGACGGCCTCGGAGGCGGACAAAACTTCGGACGGCGTGCTGGTGACGCCAGCAATTTGCAGCACCGCCACATGGGCCGCTAGCGACAGGACCAACAGCGAAACCGGAAGCCAAATCCGCCACGCCACCCGGCTATCGAAATTCATGGCGTCGGTGCCGATTCGTAAACCAAATTGATCTGTGACGCTCCGGCCCCACGCGCGCGGTTCATGACGTCCAAAATCAGCCCGTAATCTACCCCCCGGTCACCCCGAAAGTTCACGGATTTACTATCCTCACCGGAAAGCCGGTCCTTTAGCGCCGCCTCGAATTGGTCCCCAATCAAGACCTCGCCATCGAGGGCAACCACCCCCGATGCATCAATACTGACCACCGGAGCGGGCCGTGGGGGTTCGTTTGCCACGGCCGACTTCGGCAGCGTCAGCGGCAAGGCTGGCGGCGTGAAGCTCGACGTGAGCATGAAAAACACGAGCAACAAAAACACGACATCGATGAGCGGTGCCATGTCGATACTGTGCGAGGGACGCTTAGGCCGACGGAACATATTCAACCTGCCTACAACACGGTGTTCCAGTCGTCCGTCGGTGCTGCCGCAGTGCGATCCGGCGCTCCCATTGCACAACCGGGAACCACCCCAAGGACTTCATCGATCGAACCCGATACCATCTCCATGCGGCGGGCGATTTTGTCCGCGTGGCTCTCAAACGCATGAAATGCCGCCATCGCAGGAATCGCGACGATCAGGCCGAAAACGGTCGTCAGCAGCGCCTCCCAGATCCCACCCGCCAGATCGGACGGCTTGACCGTGCCTTGCAGAGCTTGGATTTCAGAAAAGGCAACGACCATCCCGAGGACCGTGCCCAGCAGCCCGAGCAGCGGTGCCAAATGCGCAATCGCCGCCAGAACCCGAAGCCGCGCCTCCACCCGCTCCAACGCAATGCTCCCCTCCCGCAAAACCGCTTCTTTCCGAATCCCCGCCGGCGCCGTCAGGCGCGACAAATACGCGGTCACGATCACAGCCACCGGATGCCGATACTTCTCCGCCATCGATTTCGCCACATCAATCCGCCCGGCCCGCAACTCGTCCAACACCCGATCCATCCACGCATCCGGTCTCAGGCCATACCATAAATACACCACCGCCCGCTCTGCAATAATCGCGACACTCACCACCGAACATCCCAGCAGGACCCACATAAGCGGCCCGCCAACTTCAAATAACTTTATCAAACTCATAAACCCAGTCGTTGAGGAAAAATTTCTCAAATGTTTCAGAGGAAAACAATATTTATTGAGATTGAGTCACATTTTCCTCTTGCGCAGTGAGACTGGATCTCATTAAAACCCTGAGCTATCAATGAAAATGCATCCCGTTTCGAATCGAGTAGTTATTATGCAACTGATGTTTTCGGCCATCGTTGTTGGGTCATTGGGCATCGTGGTGGCGCAGGAGTCTGAGCCTGCGGTGGTCGAGCGCATGTCCACGGTGATGGTCGAGGCCGACTACGATCGCCAAGTGGAGGGGCCATTTTTGCCCGATGTCGAGGGCACGAAAATCAACGCGGGAAAAAAGACATCGAGCATCGACCTGCGGGAGCTGCCGGAGATCAGCAATGACAACTACCGTCAGGTCATCGCCACCACGCCGGGTTTGGTTTTGGCGGAGGAATCCACACCGCTCTTGAGCATTGGCTATCGGGGATTTGAGCCGCACCGGATGCAGTATTTTCAGGTGTTGGAGGATGGAATCCCGATCCTCGCGGACATGATTGGGTATCCGGAGGCGTATTACACACCGCCGCTCGACGCTGTGGAGCGCGTGGAGTTTGTTCGTGGGGGCGCGGCGCTGATGTATGGTCCGCAACCGGCGGGTGCGATAAATTTTGTGATGAAAAAGCCGCCGACGGACACGCCGTTTGAAATGGAGACAATGAACCTGATCGGGAGTTTTAACTACTACTCGAACTTCACATCATTCGGCGGCACGACGGGGCGCGTCGGATATTACGGATGGTATGACCATCAGCAGACCGACGGTTTTCGTGAGGCTAACAGTGACTTTTTTCTGAATGCGTGGGGAGGGACATTTGCGCTCGATGCCACGTCGGACCGCCGCTGGTATTTGAATGTGACGGCGTATGATGAAGTTCACGGCGAGCCCGGCGGGCTGACATTGGCGGACGGCCCCAACACGGTGAACTACGACAAAAACCGAAATGCCACGTCCCGGTTTTTCGACCGCATGCGTGTCAGCCGCTATGCCGTTGCGTTGATTCACGAATGGGACATCTCGGATCGCACGTTGTTCACGTTTCGAGGATGGTGGGACTACTATCTGCGATATAGCCGCCGTCAGCGGGGTGGTGGATTTGGCACGTTGCCGACTGGAGCGGCCGCTCAGACGAACTCGATCGAAACGCAGCAGTTTTACACCTTCGGAATCGAACCCCGCCTGCGTCATGACTGGGATTGGCTCGATCAAACGCACACGTTCACCGGTGGGATGCTGTTGTATAACACGTATTCGCCGCGCACCGATGGACGGGGCAATAGTCCGACCGCCATGCAGGGGCGGGTGCTGAACCAGAGTAATCGATACACGTGGTATTATTCGATTTTCGCCGAGAACAAATTCCAAATCGGGAACCTGTCGATTACGCCGGGCGTGCGGTTGGAAAGCATCTGGCAAAGTGTCGCTGAAACCAAAAACGTCGCCCGGTCGGATGCGGGCCTTCCGTTACAGGATGAGACGCTGTTCAACTTCGTTCCGCTCTTTGGGCTCGGGCTGGAGTATCAGTTCACCCCGCAGGTGGCTGCCTACGCCAATGTCTCGCAGGCATACCGTCCCCCGATTTTCACGCAAGCCGTGCCAACCGGCCCCAACGTGGCGGTGGATGGAAACCTGCAAGAAAGTTTTGTGTGGAATTACGAGGTTGGATTTCGCGGGGACCCGACGAACTGGATCAACTGGGATACCAGTCTCTGGGCGATTGATAGTTCGGACCAGATCGGCACCCGCACCGCAGACAATGGAAACCTGACGATCATCGAGAACGCTGGCCGCTCATTCACTTACGGCTGGGATTTTTCTTTGAATTTGGATCTCGTTGGACTGGCCGATGCCATTTTTAACCAGCCCGAAATCGCACCCGCTCCGTCCAACGATGGGAAATCTTTCAAATCCGAGGTCGACGTGGTGAATACGCATCGCAGTTGGGTGGACACCTACGGGTCATTGAGCGTGTATAATGCGCTCACGCTCATGAAGGGCGAGTTTATCGGCGGCCCGAACGAGGGGAACACGCCGCAATACACACCAGACTATGTCTATCGTGTCGGCTTGATTTACAACTGGCGCGACAAGCTGAAGCTCGCATTCCTCGGAAACTTCAACGGGTCGAGCTACGCCGACGACACGAATACCGAGTCCCGTTTCATCCCCGCTTATGACGTGTGGGATTTGACCATCGAGGCCAAAGTTTACCGCGACAACGTATCGGTGATCGGCGGCGTGAATAACATCTTCGACGCGGACTACTACTCGCGGATTCGACCGGATGGTATCGACCCGGCCATGCCTCGGAATTGGTATGCGGGATTGAAGGTGGAGTTTTAGTCAGGCGTTTCTGTCGGCGACCGTTTCTACGATCACGTCCCGTAGTAGCGGTCTCCGGCATCTCCGAGTCCGGGGGTGATGTATCCCCGCTCGTTGAGGGCGGCATCCATCGCGGCGAGGAAAACCGGGACGTCCGGATGTTTCTCCGCGATGGTTTTGACACCCTCTGGACAGCCGACCAGGCACACCAGACGCAGCCGTTTGGCTCCCGCCTGTTTGAGCCGATCCAGTGCCGCAGCCCCGCTATTCCCCGTGGCAAGCATCGGGTCCACCACCAACACCTCGGCGTCTTCCACGCCGGGTGGTAGTCGCAAAAGATACTCCTGCGGCAGTAATGTTTCCTCGTTGCGAAACATTCCGATATGCCCGATGGCCGCCTCAGGCAAAATCTCGGAAACCGCCTCCGCCATTCCGAGACCGGCGCGCAGGATGGGCATGATAATCACCTTCCGCTTCAGCGAGGCACCGGGACATGGAGCCAGCGGGGTTTGCACGGTTTTTTCGACTTCTTCGAGGTCCCTCAGCGCCTCGTAAACCACCAGCGCACTAAGCTCGCGCAGCGTGCGCCGGAACAACTCCAACCCGGTATCGCGATCCCGCAACACACTCACCCGCACCCGCACCAAGGGATGGTCAACCACATGATAGTTCATGGATCAACACCCTACCGCATCGAAGCCCCGAGGCGAGTGCATTCCGCCGAAAGCGCTGTTGTCGGGTGCGATTTTACTTATCCGCCGAGGGTTGAAAGGAGCACCTCGTAAACGATGGATCGATGCTCCGCGAAGATACAATCCACCCGCCGCAGGCCATCAATGAATGAAAACTTCAGGATAACCCGAAATGCACCACATCGCAGACGGGAATACCCAATCAGGCGTCCTTCCAACGACTTGATATCACCATTTTCAAGAGCCAATCCACGGATGGCGGCGTGGAGTTTTTTGCGCGGTTCCGGAGGCAGGCACGCGCAGAATTCCGCCACTTGAGGCGCAACGCGAACCTCAGTCATCGCCGAGATTGGCAAGATCGAGAAAGGCTGATTCGCCCGCCTCATAGGCCTCGATGGCTTGGACCGCGCGCGGATTGGACAAAACCTCCAGAGTTTCAATCAGCGCATCCATCTTGGCAGCCGAAACCACGTATCCCGCCACGCGGTCATGCCGCGTAATCGTAATCGTGTGTTCCTCGGCATGGCGCACCAGCGCAGGGAACTGGGCCTGCGCCTCGCGGATAGAATACGTAGTTTGCATGATGAAACTATATACATTGGAGCGATCTAATCAACTCTATCCGAAGCATCGATCCCCTTCCCAGCGAGGCTGGGACGTTGACTCTGACGGGAAGCTTTTGTTACTATTCAGCTGTGCGCAGTGGACAACAAAATCTGCTCGATAGCCTCGAACAAATGGCGGTTTCGGAGGATTATAGGCAGGTCGCGGAATCGGCGATCTCCATTTTGGGGGATGAGGTGAAGGGGGATTATTTTTCGGTGTGTGCGTTTGAGGCCAACTTCCAAAACTTGGAAGTCCTGCATCCTGGGGAGGGATGGTTGGGTGCTGAAGCTCCGGTTTTGCGGGCCTTGCGGTTTATTCAATCCACCGTGCCTGCTTCCTCAGCCCATCCGGCGATGGTTGCCTTTGGAAAAAATCCCCGACCGGGCGGGTTCATAAGGAGCCTGCTTTTGCCGGACCGGCAGTGGATGAAAACCACGCACTATCAGGTCGTGGACCGTGCGCTTGGAATCCGGGACATGGCTTCGATCTTCCTCATTTCCGACGCGAACAGAATCATGATTCTCAATTGCGGACGAACGCGGGCATTTCGTGATTCGGAGTTTCGATCGATTGTTCGTGTGGAGCGTGTGTTGACCGCGCTCCTCGCCGGGCGGGCGGCGGGGATGCGGTATGCGAAAGCAAACGGCAGCGACCATCCCATCACGTGTCTGACACCGAGAGAACTGGAAATCCTACGCTGGGTTGACGAAGGAAAGCGCAACAGTGAGATCGCAATGATCCTCTCGATCAGCGCACACACGGTTCGCAAACACCTTGAAAATATTTTTTCCAAGCTTGGGGTTGAGACCCGTGCTGGTGCGGCGAAGGCGCTGGAAGCCTGATCGGAAGCGCATCGCCCCATATACGACATTCGTCTAATTTACCGTCGCGTAGGTTCCGGGCATCCTGCTGATGGATGCAAACTCTCCCCCGTTGGCAGCTGTTCGGTGCGACAATAGTGACCGCTGCATGTCTGGTTTCGCAATTGGCTCGGGCCAATCAGGACGGGTTGACAGACGACCAGTTGGAGTATGGCACACGTTCAAAAGACCGGCGGTTTCTGGCAGATTTCGCAGAAGAGTTGCGCGAAGATTTTAACTCGGCATTTGATCTCGTCGCCCGGGGTCAGTCTGATCTCCAAAAAGGGACCGGCATCAGAGCGTATTTTGATTATTACGGGGTCTTCCTTGCGAATCCGACGGGAGGACTTTCGCAGTCAGTCGGGTATTCCCATGAGATTGTTGTTGGGGCGCATTTGGATCTGGAAAAGATCGTTGATTGGCAGGGCGCGACGATCACGGTTTCATTTGCCGAGGGCGCTGGACACAACCTCTCCGAGGACATCGGCAACTATTTTATTGTCTCGGAATCCTACGTGCAGAACACCGGGGTGCTCTTCAATTTGTATTTGACGCAGAAGCTATTCGACGAATCGCTCGACTTGCGGATCGGCCGTATGAGCGCCGGGCAGATGTTTGCCACGCTGCCAGCGTTTGGGCTGCAAGTGAACGGGGGCATCAACGGAAACCCGAACAACCTGTTCAGCAACGCCCCGTTCCATGCGGGGATCACGGCAACGAATGCCGCGATGATCAAATACAAACCAACCAAAAACATTTACATCTCAAGCGGGATCTTTCAGGCCACACCGCGATTGGGCGTTTATGCCTACCACGGAGCGGATTTTTCAATCCGCCAAGGGGATGGACTCCTAATGATGTTTGAAGCGGGGTGGAAGCCGACATTCGGGGCGGTAGAATCCGGATATTCGAAGGACAAGGATTTAGTCAAATCTGCGGCACTGCCGGGCATATACAAGCTCGGCGGCTACTATTCTAACTACACGTTCGATCAATTCTCAGGCGGTCAAATTGCAAATGCCTATGGGTTCTACGCTATGGGCCAGCAGATGGTCTGGCGTTCGCTGGATCAACCAAATCATAACTTTTCGGTGTGGGGAGGTGCTGTGTTATCGCCTCAGACGGACATTGCCAGCAACCCGTTTATGGGGATGGCGGGGACGATTTGGCAGGGTCTGATTCCGGGACGGGATCAGGATCAGTGGCTGACTTGCTTCCTCATTTCCAACTTCAGCACGGAGTTTGCGGACTCGTCGCGCAATACGGGCAGCACGACACCGACGTATGAGGCGGTGCTGGAAACCAGCTACGTGATTCAGCTCAACAAATACCTGAGCGTCCAGCCGGACATCCAATATGTCATTCGCCCGAGCGGATACGGAAACATCCCGAACGCCCTTGTGATCGGATTACAGGCCGTCCTGAGCTTTTAACAAATCTATGAAAAAACACCACCACATCACGGTTGCTCTGGGCGTTGCCTGCGGCATGTTTTTCAACCTTCACGCCGGAACAGCCCCCGATCCAGCGGCATTACAAAAGGCGGTCGATAATGCGCATGCGAAGTTCAAAGACGAGAAGGGCGGAGCGAACGCGAGTTACATCCCGTACCTTGCGAAAGTGCCGTCTGAGCTGTTCGGGGTCGTGATTGTGACCGTGGATGGAAAGGTCTTCAAAGCGGGTGATGTGGATTACGCATTCGCGATCGAGTCGGTTTCCAAGCCATTCACGGCGTCGTTGGTGATGAATCAATCCGGACCCGAAACGCTCTACGAAAAAATCGGGGTCGAGCCGACCGGGCTGCCCTTTAACTCGGTGCTGGCGGTTGTTGAAGAGCCGGCGCGCTCCGTGAACCCGTTTGTGAATGCGGGCGCGATGGCGACAGTCAGTCTGGTAAAAGCCGAAAACGCCACCGAGAAATGGGAGACAATTCTCGCGCACTACAGCAAGTTCGCAGGCGAGACGCTTGCGATGAGCGATGAAGTGTATCAATCCGAAGCGTCAAGCAATCAGCACAACCGGGCGATCGCAGAGTTACTCTTCAGCTACAACCGCATGTATGCCGATCCGCTGGAGACCTGTGATGTTTACACCAAACAATGTTCGGTTTTGGTCACGGCGAAGCAACTTGCGGTGATGGGAGCGACGATTGCGAACGGGGGAGTGAACCCGATCACCAAAGAGCGGTGCATGGATGCGAGCAGTGTTTCGAAGCTGCTTGCCCTGATGACGATGGCTGGGTTCTACGACGAATCGGGGGCCTGGGCGTGGAAAGCCGGGCTGCCATCCAAGACCGGCGTGGGCGGGGGCATTGTGAGCGTGGTTCCGGGAGTCATGGCCATCGTCGCATTTTCGCCGCCACTCGACGAATCCGGTAACAGCGTGCGCGGAGCCAGCGCCATCCAACAAATCGTCGCCGATCTCAATCTCAGCCTATTCAACCAACAGTAATCTTATGCCACTCTCATCTCCCCCATTGCCCGGTAACCCGAACGACGACATTTTCGCATCAGAAGATCTGGCGAGCGTGCTTCCAAAAAAGCATTTCCCGCTGAACGAACATGATGCCACCCGGATTTATCAGGCTGTTCGTGATGAACTCCTGCTCGACGGCAATTCGCGCCAGAACCTCGCGACATTCTGTCAGACATGGGTTGAGCCCGAGGTGCACCAGCTTCTGGATGATTGCATCGACAAAAACATGATCGATAAGGATGAGTATCCTCAGACTGCCGAAATCGAAAACCGGTGCGTCGCGATGCTCGCAGACCTTTGGAATGCACCATCCGTCGCCAACGCAATCGGGTGCTCCACCACGGGATCGAGTGAGGCCGCGATGCTTGGTGGGATGGCAATGAAATGGCGGTGGCGCGCGAAGCAAAGGGCCCTGGGCAAGCCGACTGACAAACCCAATATGATCTGCGGCCCCGTGCAGGTTTGCTGGCATAAGTTTGCCCGGTATTGGGACGTCGAACTGCGCGAGATTCCCATGGAAAATGATCGGCTCCTCATGACCCCCGAAGAGGTGATCAAACGGTGCGACGAAAATACCATCGGGGTCGTGCCGACGCTCGGCGTTACATTCAATGGCTGCTACGAGCCGGTGAAAGCGGTTTCTGATGCGCTCGACCAGCATCAAAAGGCGACCGGACTAGACATCCCGATCCACGTCGATGGTGCCAGCGGGGGATTCCTCGCCCCGTTTTGTGCGCCATCAATCGAGTGGGATTTTCGGCTTCCGCGCGTGAAATCCATCAACTCGTCCGGCCACAAATTCGGTCTTGCCCCGCTCGGTTGCGGGTGGGTTGTTTGGCGCGAAAAGCAGGACCTTCCGGAGGACCTGATTTTTAACGTGAACTACCTCGGCGGTAACATGCCGACGTTTGCGTTGAACTTTTCCCGTCCCGGAGGACAGATCATCGCGCAGTATTACAACTTTTTGCGCCTCGGCCGGGAAGGTTACACGAAGGTGCATTCCGCGTGCTACGCGACGGCTCAGTATCTCGCCGAGGAGATTGCGGCGCTTGGTCCGTTCGAAATGCTTTACAGCGGAGACCCGGCGGATGGAATCCCCGCGCTTTGTTGGAAAATCGCGCCGGGAACAGAGCCCGGCTATTCGCTCTACGACCTCGCTGACCGACTGCGGTTTCGGGGATGGCAGGTGCCCGCGTATTCGATGCCGCCGCATCGGGAGGACCTCGTTGTTCAGCGGATCCTCGTTCGCCTCGGGGTCAGTCGTGATCTTGCAAGCCTGCTCGTCGAAGACATGAAATCCGCCATCGCGTATCTGGAGGCGCATCCAGTCCCGGTATCTGCCGGCACCCAGAATGCCACAGCATTCCATCATTGATCCTATGACAACCGCAAAAAAACCCACGCTCGGCCTCACCGGATTCTTCATGATGACCGGGTCGATGGTCATGACCATTTACAGCTACCCGGCGTTTGCGACCTCCGGGTTTTCGCTGGTGTTCTTTCTTGTGTTTGCCGGGCTGCTGTTTTTCATTCCGGTCGCATTGGTGGCGGCGGAATTGGCTACCGGTGAAGGATGGCAGACCGGGGGCGTTTACACGTGGGTGTCCGCAGCATTCGGAAAACGCTGGGGGTTCACTGCGATCTTTTTGCAGTGGCTGCAAATAACGGTCGGATTTGTCACGATGCTGTATTTCATCGTGGGCGCTCTCAGCTACGTGCTGAATTGGCCGGAGCTGAATTCGAATCCGTGGCTCAAGCTGGCGTTCATCCTTGTGATTTTCTGGCTGGTCACCGCATTCAATTTCAACGGCACCTCGTGGACCGCCCGTCTTGCAACCATCGGTCTCGTCGGCGGGGTTTCGATCCCGGCATTCATTCTTATCGGACTGGCCATCACCTACATCGTTCAGGGAGATCCAATGCAGATAAAAATGGGCGTCTCGGAGTTGCTCCCGGATTTTGCCGAAGTGCAAACGCTTGTGGTTCTTGTCGCCTTCATCCTCTCTTACGCGGGCATCGAGGCGTCGGCTCCACACGTCAATGATTTAGAAAACCCGAAAAAGAATTACCCGCTGGCGATCATTCTCCTCACGATTTTTGCCATCGTGATCAATATCCTGGGGGCCCTTGCGATCGCGATTGTCATCCCGGCGAGTCAGATCAACCTGAGCGCGGGAGTCCTCCAAACATTTCAAGTCCTCCTTGACCAATACCACCTCGCGTGGGCTCTCAAGCCCGTAGCCATCCTGCTCGCGCTCGGGACCGTCGCCGAGGTCAGCGCGTGGGTTGTCGGCCCTGCTCAAGGGATGTTTGCCGCTGCCAAAGAGGGAATGCTCCCGCAGGTTTTCACGAGGGTAAATAGCAAAAATGTCCCGATCCCATTTGTTCTCGCCCAAGGGGTGGTTGTCACCATCTGGGCGTTTATCCTGACCCTCGGCGGCGGTGGCAACAACCTCTCGTTCCTGCTCGCAATGGCGCTCACGGTGGTGACCTACCTCGCCATGTATATCCTGCTTTTCCTTGCCTACTTCGTCCTCAAAACAAAGCGGCAGGATGTGGCCCGTGCCTATAATATCCCGGGTGGAAAAGCCGGGGGATTTCTCGTGGCAGGCGCCGGGTTGATCATGGTCGTGTTTTCCATGGTTATCTCATTCCTGCCCCCGGGCAGCATCACCGGGCCCTCCGAATCCCACTACGTGGAGATTCTGATCGGATCGTTTGTCGTCAGTATGATTGTGCCCCACGTGATATTTGCCCTCCGGCCGAAACAAAACCTCCCGGACGCCGCTTGAAGTGATCCGAATATACCAGCAGCAACAACTCCCAGCACTGCTCCTGAAGGCACACGGCCCTCGGTTCCGTGGCGGGACGATGATTTCTCTTGCGCGCGAGCGGGGTGGACTTCTACTGCTGAGCGATGGTGGATCAACTCACGGGGATATTTGATTGGTTGAGCGGGGTTTTGTGGGGTTTGCCGCTCCTCGTGCTGCTCATTGGGACGCATTTGTATTTGACGGTGCGGCTTGGGTTTATTCAGCGCTATTTGGTTCCCGCGATTAAACTAACGTTCCAGCCGGCCGGAAAGGCGGAAGGGGACGTCAGCCATTTTGGGGCGTTGATGACGGCACTTGCCGCCACTGTGGGCGCGGGGAACATCGTGGGTGTTGCCGTGGCGATCGGCGTGGGTGGTCCGGGCGCTGTGCTTTGGATGTGGCTCACCGGTGTTTTCGGAATGGCGACGAAATACGCCGAGGGCTTTCTTGCGGTGAAATACCGGGTTCGCAATGACCGCGGCGAGATGTCCGGCGGCCCGATGTTTGTGCTGGAGCATGGCCTGAAGATGAAATGGCTCGGTGTGATCTTCGCGGTGTTTACTGCCATCGCGGCCTTCGGAATTGGCAATATGTTTCAAGCGAAAGCTGTCGCCCAGCAACTCGTCGAGGTGTTTCCGCACTTCGACGCAACAACGCTGAAGATGATCGTTGGGATCGTCTTGGCCGTCTCCACAGGCGCCGTTTTGCTTGGCGGGATAAAATGGATTTCTCGATTCTGCTCCGTTCTGGTTCCGTTCATGGTCATCGCGTATGTCCTCGGATGCACTATCATTCTCGGGATTCACTTCGCGGAAATTCCGGCAGCCATCGGGTTGATCGTGTCGGACGCGTTCAGCGGCACTGCGCTGGCGGGCGGGGCTATCGGTGCGGTCATTCAAGCCGGGGTCAAGCGCGGGCTTTTCTCCAACGAATCCGGCCTTGGCAGCGCACCGATCGCCGCCGCAGCGGCGAAGACGAAAAACCCCGCGCAGCAGGCGCTCGTATCGATGACCGGAACATTTTGGGACACCGTCGTCGTTTGTGCCTTCACGGGCTTGGTCTTGGTCGTCACCGGCTCATGGGAGTCCGGCGAAAAGGGTGCCGCCATGACGCACCGTGCGTTCGAATCGATCCCGATTTTCGGTCAACCGATCCTCACGCTCGGGTTGGTGACATTCGTGTATTCCACGCTGATCGGTTGGTCCTACTACGGCGAAAAAGCCATCGAATACCTCGGCGGAACCAAGCTCATTCCGGCATACCGCTGGCTCTGGGTGATTGCGATTTACTTTGGAGCCACCTCGCCAAGTTCTCTCGTCATCAACTTCGCGGACTCTGCGAACGCGCTCATGGCAGTGCCCAACTTAATCTCGCTGCTCGCACTCAGTGCCCTGCTCGCCCGCGAATCCAAAAAGCAACTCGACGACCCGCTGACATTCCAGCGCGGGTGAGCACTGGGTGCCGCGGAAATAGGATTTTCCGCGTGGCAGCAGTGTGATTTGCCATCGAACATCGGAAAACCGCAGATGCTAAGGCCAGCTCGCTTTTTCTAAACTCTGCCCGGCTGCGCTGAAGTCAGTCATTTCACGCCCCAACTCTACCTCCCAACACGCGTAATCGGCAGCTCCAGCGATGAGCGCATTGAAGGTGGTCGTGCCATGGGTCGAGTCCCAATTGAGGTATTCACCGGGATTGCCTACGATTGATCCATTGGCAAAAGGTGGAATTTCGTCATCAAGGGGAGCGTAGGATTTCTCCGTCACATTGGAGAGGCCGTAGGCAGCGGGGTTGCCTGGCACGGAGAACAGGGGAGGTAGCGGAGGTCGGGGTGGTCTGCGGTGAATTCGATCTCGGTGTAGCTCACGGTTTGCGCGTCGGTGCGGTGCATGCAGATCGAATACGGCCCGCGTTCCACTTCATGAGAGGCATGCAACCGCCGGACCCAAGCGATCGATCCCATGTCTGACTGTAATGCGGCCTTTCGGGCCACAGCCGACCGCGCCACAATCACACCCGGCTCGTCAAATCCGGAGGAATACCAATGAGCGATTTTCCACGGGTGGTCCACGAATGAGAAGAAGGTTCCGTCCCAACGAAACTCCCTGATAACCTCGGATGCCGTGTCAACGCACACCAACCGAAAGGGATTGGTTCGAGCGAGATCCACATCGACAAATTGGTTGGTTGCCGATTGGTAATCACCCCCGTTGAGAAGTTGAGGAATCAAGCGTCCCCGGCTCAGGCAATCTGGACGGACTGGGTGGGCATACCAATTGAGCAATGCCATGGCGAACCCGTTTTCGCGGACGCCAATCCATGTGCCGCCACCGGGCTCCGCAGGATAGATAGCAAATCCTCCGCCGATGGCATGACGCGAGGGCGGACGGGCGGTTACACGATTGAGTTGTTCATCGCGGTTCATCGCAAGGGCAAAGCCGTCCGCGAGTGGCAAAAACGAGAGCGTGCACATAGGATGAGTCAGTCAGCGATGGAACGTCGGCTTGAACACTTACGGTAGGCCCGCCACTCCGTCAGCAGAATTTTCCACGAGGTCGGGCGGTGTCCGCGTTTTCGATTGGCGGCACCGATGGCAAAAACCAACCTCCATTGTTCGAAGAGGACGGCGTAGGCTTTGAACAACGAATGAGAGGCGGCATAGGCGTTAGTGGACTCTGAGGCCGCGCCATTGAGTTCGAGAATTTTGAATCCCTCACCTCGTGCGAATGCGGCGGAGTCGGCGAATCGGACATCATACCGCCCAATGAAAAAGCCCTCCAATCCCCGCGAGATGACATCCATCCGCGCTTCCAACTCCGGCGTTATCGCATCTTTGCCATCCTCAAAAATACAGCCTTGCGCATGATTTCCGGCTTCGACCAAGCGGACCATTTCACCCGCAGCCGGAATGCGGGCGCGCTGCGCGGCGTGGCGTTGCAGATACACTCCGGCCATCAGGCGGGCTCGTGGGTCAGCAAGAATGAGGGCCTCAAGGCTTCGCTGTCCATCACCGGTGAGGCAGGGGAATACCTTTTGAGTGATCGAAAAAATCCGACCGTGCTCCTGCTCGGGAAAACGATAGTAGAACACCCCGGCTTCGTGCGGTCCGGGTAGATACTCCTGCGCGATCATCGGCTCATCGGCATGGAGCAGGCACTGCACGGCGGTTTCAGCCGAACGGATCAGCCGAAATCCGCTACCTCGCTGACCGACATCGGGTTTGAGCACGATGGGATAGTCGAGCTGGCGGGCCGCCATGCCAGCAGTTAGTGTGGACATGCGCTCATCAATCGGACCGACTGGAATCAGAAAACCTGCTGCAACCCAATCTGGACTGCTGCGTTCTAAATCAAGCAAGGTGGCAATCTTTGACTCCCCGATGATGCCGCCGGTGAACATGCCGGGGTTTGCGCAGGTTGGGAGCGTGGCGCTGCGGTGACGCAACGCGAGCAGGACATACCAAATCGCGATTGGGAAATAAAAGATTGCCGCCGGCCAGAACTCCCATTGGAGGCAGCGCGCAAAGGCCGGGAATCGATTCAGCCAAGCGCCGATGTTTCGCCTCTGCCACCAGACCAAAACGAGACCGAGCAGACTGGCTCCGACCAACGCAAGCGGCAGCCGTTGCATTTCGAGCCACATCGGGGCGGAAGCGCCGATTTTTGCAACCACGACCAAAAGCACTCCGACCCAGATGAACGCGACGACTCCTGTGATTGCGACAAAGCGCCAGACGGGCATGCACAGCAGGCCCGCAGTGAGATAGGTCGGCAGTCGCGTGCCGGGCACTGCCCTGCACAGGATGAGTGCAAACCAGCCGTGGCGCTCAAACCACGCCTGACTATTTCGCAGGCGTTCTTCGGCCCGCGCGCGGTTGCGCAGAAGGCGGTCCACCAGTCCACGGCCAAAGATTCGCGCCAGCGCATAAAGCCCAATGTCCCCCAGCCAGACTCCTAGAAAGCCGCCTATAAATGCCGTGGTCCATTGAATCTTTTCCACCGAGGCAAGCACCCCAGCACCAATCACCGCAGCATCTTCGGAAACCAATGTCACCAAGGCGATGGAAAGAGCGGCCAATCCCTCTCCTTCATAAATCATGACCTTCCAATCGCTGCGGGCTGGAGGCACGAGGCGGTTGCCGCCACGGTGGATGGAGCCACTCCGAATGTGGAGGGAAGTTCACAACCGATCCGACCGCAGATGACTCGGATCAGAGCGTAATGGTGAACAGCATGCATGACACAAAACACCGCCTCACGTCCAAACGTGGACCCCACAGAGGTGGAGGTCGAATCTCCATAGTGGATGCGGGTTTTCACTTCGAGTTGCCGATCAAACCAGACCTCGTCGAGGGCATCAATTAAAGCCATCAAGCGTCGGGTTTCCGCGAGTGCGGAGTCGCGTCTGGTTTCCACCGGGGTGTTGCGAGCGCGACAATCGTAATCCAGTTGACCTTCAAATTCCCCCTCGAGGAGGTTCCTAAAATGATCGAGGATGTGCCTGTAATGTCCGCCGACCGATCCGTTCATGACCTCGGGCGCGCGGCGGACGTAGGTTTTGTCATCCAGCTGGCAGACCAAGTCTTCTCCATCGGTGAAGCACCGGCGCATCGCTTCAATCAAGGATGCGGATTTCATTTAGGCAACATTTTCCCGAGCACGGGAATGCGAGCACGGTCCATCCACAGAAGGATCGAACAGGCAATGGCTACTAGAACGGCCAGACCGAACAGCAGTCCTCCATCGCCCTGCACCTCGATGCCAAGGAGCGTGAGATGGCTCATGATCGCGCCGCCGATCACACCAAGCGCGAGACCCGCACCCAACCATGTGAAGCCCGGCACGAATAGCAGAATGGCAGCCATGAGTTCCACCAAACCCGAGCCGATGCGACCCCATGGTTCGATTCCGACTTTCGTAAAAATATAGACCGATTCAGGGGCCGCGGTGAATTTGAAAAAGAGCGTTTGAAGCAGAATCACCGCGGCAACGACCTTGCAGATCCAAGCAGCCACAATGAGAGTTTTGTTGTGTGAGTTCATCAGTTGCTGCTTTGTCGGGGAAAGCAACGTTTCCTTACAAGATGCATCCGGAAAGTGCCAGTTATCATGCGCTTTAGTTTTGCTGGGTTTGGCAGAGCTATGGTTGCACCCAACCACCCACGGCCTGAATCGGAGTCAGGCTTTCAGGCGATCTCACCCATGCGGCGACCGCCGAGACCGGTGCGAGCGTGGTTTTTGGAAGCTCAAGCCGGGATTCAAATAGTCCGGATGCGGATTGAACCAACTCACCTTGAACCATGGCCAGTGCAAGGAAATCGTGCTGGAGATTTTTCCCCGCGTTTTCGCCGTGTTTCACGTTCGTGCTAATACCTTGGCCAAGGAATGCGACTTCGACGATCAATGGGCCAACGATTTTATTGCTGGGTAGGAAGGAAACATCCAACGTTCCACCCTCCGAAATGTTTGCCATCAGGCGTCCGACCTTTTCCCCCGTTGGCGTTGGAAGTGGGTTTGTTCGGTGCCATTCTTTACCGTTCAGCACAAAGCCTGGCGTATAGACGGTTGTTGAATTCCATTCGGCCGCGTAAGTCCTCTGACGCCGGGTGAATTGTTCCGAGGCAAATGGGTCACGCCAGCCCAGATAATCCCAGTAATTGACATGGAACGCGACCGGAACGAACTTTTTCCACAGGCCGGAATCATCTCTCAAGCTACCCAGCCATGCTTCCGCGGGCGGACAACTGCTGCAGCCTTCGGAAGTGAAAAGCTCCACGAGGTCGATGCGCTCCTCGGAGCTTTCCAGCAGAGTATTCGCGTGCGCTCCAGCGGCAAAGGCTGTGCCTGCCAGCATCAGGGCTGTTAAAATATGGCGCACCTTATTGGCCTTTTTGATGGCGTCTCAGATGAGGGTTATTTCCCCTTTTTCTGCACCAAACTTGGCCAGTTGGCATCGGCCTTTTTCAGGTTCCCCTGCGTGTCCTTGCTAAAGTCCTTGCGCACGCCAAGGCTGTATTGGAGGAGAAGCCGGCCATCGACGATCTGAAAAGCGTTGGGGTCAATGGAGGCTGTGTAGCCCTGCGAAACCGCCCAGGCACAGAATCCTCCGAACTGCGGTGCATACTTGGCGGGATCATTGTCAAAGACGGCCTTGTTCTCGGCGGAGGCGAAGCGATAAGTTGCGCCCCCGAAAATTGCGGTGATTTGGGGGTCGCCCTTGGTTGCAGCACCTAGGACGAAGTATGCGACGGGGTCGTGGCCTTTGATTGCCAGCCCGGATTTATCGATGTTAAGCAACGTTTGCGCGGAAGCGGAAAACGTGATTCCGAAAAGCACGAGACTGAGTAAAGCGAGGTATTTCATTACTGCTTCTGTCGGAGCGGGCGAAGATTCCTTACGGTAAAAAATCAAAGATCTCTGAGTGCCCGCTGAATGCGTTCTTTGGCTTCCTCGGACAGATGTTCCTCGCCATGTTCACATTCATGACGGGACAGACCGGCGAGGAGACGGTGGATCATGTGGAGTTGATTCCGATACCGGGTGCACCACCGGCAGCAAAGCAAATGCAATCGCATCCGCAGGCGCAGCCCCCAGGGTAGGGGTGCATCACATTCCTGCGAAAGCAGCCGGGTCATCTCCTTGCAGCACGGCGTTTGGCTCCAAACCCAATCGGTGGCCTTATCTTTGATGTAGGCGAACGGCTTGGATTTCATGGTTCACCTCCTTCGGTCGGAAGGCCGAACCAATTCCTTTCAAAACATTCCCGCAGCGCCATTCGCGCCCGATGCAGCATGACCCAGAGGTTGCTCTCCGAAATATTCAACGACGCGCAGACTTCTTTCCCATCAAAGTCATCCACCACTCGCAACCGGAAGACGTCCGCGATCCGCGGGGGAAGTTTGTCCATGCAATCCCGGAGAACATTCCAAAACTCCTCACGGTGCAACACCTCATCGGAGGGTGGTCTCCAATCCTGAGGAGCGAGATCATGATTCCAGAAACCCTCCCCATCAAACTTTTCAGAAAACTCACCATTCAAAAAGTTCAAGTCGGTAAACGAATTCTCCCGGTTTCGTTTCCGGTAATGGTCAATGATTTTGTGCTTCAGAATCCCGGCGAGCCAACTGCGGACCGCTGAGCGGCCGGCGAATCCGTCCTTCGCCTTGACCGCTGACAGAAACGTGTCCTGCACCAAGTCTTCTGCGATCTCTCGGGTGCGCACACGGGACATGGCAAACCGAAACAAAAAATCTCCGTGCGCCGTCAGCCAATCGGCCGGATGGGTAGATTCGTTATCTCCATAATTCGGTTTTCCAGCCGGAGTCTCCATTAACGCCAAACTGCGGGATCCTGTGCTACTGAGCAATCCCGATTTTTAGCGCGACGTAGCGGGCTGCGCGATTCCCAGCGCAGCCCGGCCCCGTCGAGAGGCGGCTCTACCGAGCCAACCTATTGGTTCACTGGTTACTTCATGATTTCGATTTTGGACGCTGGTGTCTTCCCGCCGCCTGTGATGCGGACCTTGATGCTTTTGCCGAGGTCCGTCATTTTCATGGCGTTACCGGTCTCGTCGACAATGACGGTATTACCATCCATCATGACCATCATTTCCTCGCCGGCCTCATTCATGAGCATGATTGAGTGGGCATCGGCGTTCATAGAGGTGATAGTTCCAATAAAGCCTGCGCCTTTGCCGCTGGCTTGAGCGTTGACGGATGACGCCCTGAAACCAATGGTTACGGCAAGTATCAGGCTGAGGATTAGAGTGATTTTTTTCATGATATGAGTTGGTCGTTTTGTTGTCTTAGTTAGGTCGTGCCTACCTGTAATTGAGCAGGTTACGACACCGGTAAGTCGCAAGCCGCCCCCGAAACCTTACAATCATCCCAATTGAGGATTTCCAAAAATCCGCGTAAGGATTAGTCTACTTCCTCGTCAGATCGTCGATGAGTCTATCCACAGAATTTTCGCTTCCCCGAATCGGATTGAGAATGCTGGGTTCGCTTTCCCGTTTGTCACCCGTTTACGAAGTTCGCTTGGCTGAGTGCGAGGCGGATTCTATGGCCGCCTTCCGGCTCCGGTACGAAGTTTTCAATCAGGAGCTTGGCGAAGGGTTTTCTGAATCCCATGCTACGAAGCTCGATTGTGACAAGTTTGATTCCGTGATGGAGCATTTGCTGGTCATTGAAAAAAAGACCGGATGCCTCGTTGGCACCTATCGGCTGCAAACCGGTCAGATGGCGCGAACGGGCTGCGGATTTTACAGCGCGCAGGAATTTGATTTTGAGGCCTTCGCGCCGATTGAGAATCAGCTTTTGGAACTGGGGCGTGCCTGCATTCATCGCCAACACCGGACCGCGACCGTTGTCCTCCTTCTTTGGCAGGCCATCGCCGATTACGCACAAGCCCATGGCTGCCGCTACCTCGTCGGATGCAGCTCGCTGACCTCGCAGTCCCCGGCGCATGGACATGCAGCGTGGCTCAAGCTCCAGCAATCCGGTCACTTGGCACCCGAACCACTCCGGACCTTGCCCCGACCGGAGTATGCGCTGCCCGATGCGCTGCCCGAGTCGGACAGTTTCCCGATCCCCAGACTCCTGCGGGCTTACCTCGGGGTAGGAGCCAAAATCTGCGGAGCGCCCGCGATCGACCGGGAGTTTGGAACCATTGATTTTTTGACCATCCTCGATCTCCACTCGGCGAACCCCACGGCGTCCGGTCGCTTTCTTAAGTCTTTGGAAAAATGAAGGCCGGTAGCAGCGTTCGTCGATTTCTCCGGTCTGGCGTGGGGATTTTGCGATTGCTCCTCTTTGTGCTTTCCGCATGGCCCACCTGGATCTTTCTTAAGTTCGCCGGTCGGCTGAACGAGCAGGAGAGGCGTGCACGATGGATGCAGATCATGTGCCGCCGCTCATTGCGAATTCTGCATGGTCGCGTCGTAATGAATGGGATGGTGCCCACCGACGGTCTGGTGGTTGCCAATCATTTGGGCTACGTGGACATTCTCGCTCTCGGGACTGTCATGCCCTGCGCGTTTGTGGCCAAAAAGTCGGTTCGTGGATGGCCGGTTTTCGGCTGGCTGGCGTCCATGGGAGGAACTGTATTCGTGGATCGCGACGTCCGCGTGCGCGCAGCCCAACCCCTCCCGGAAATCGAGGTCATCCTCGCCGCCCGAGTTCCTGTCGTACTTTTTCCCGAAGGCACGAGCACCGATGGTTCACAAGTGTTGCCGTTTCGCACCGCCCTGCTTGCTGTCGCCGAGCGTAGCGATCTCCTGACCACGCCGGTCACTCTGCGCTACGCCTCGGAGGACGGTCACCCCAATCGCCGGCTCGCTTACCACGGCGAGGACGTTTTTTTTCCGCACTTACTGGCCGCTCTGGGCGCAGAACGCACGGTTGTCCACATTGAATTCGGCGAACCGATTGGTGAAATGAACCGGAAAGAACTCGGGGCTAAACTCTACACCATCATTTCCGGAAACCTCACGACTTCGGCACGTGACAAAAGCCACCCCCGTGCTTCTCTGCATACTTCTGGTGGTATTCCTCAGCCTTGAAGTATGGGCCTGCCAGATCCACTTGTGTGGCAATTCGCCCGGCGATGTTTTCATCGCGGCTGAGTTTTTCCATGGATGCACGGATGATCCTCTCCTGCGCGGGCGAGGTGTAGAATACCGCACTGCGATACTGGCTCCCCACATCGGGGCCCTGACGGTTGACGCTGGTTGGATTATGAATCGTCCAAAATGTATCGAGGATCTTGTCTAGCGGGACTTTTGCCGTGTCGAACACCACTTTCACCACTTCCGCATGACCGGTGTTGTGGTAACAGACGTCCTTGTAAGTCGGGTTTGGCGTGTGGCCCCCGGCGTATCCGACTTCGGTGGAAACAACGCCCGGGATTTTTCCGAACGCCTCCTCGACTCCCCAGAAACATCCAGCGCCAAAATAGATCGTTTCCGTTTTCGGAGCAGGCGATTCTTGGAAATCAAGCACGGCCGAGTTGATGCAAAACCGCTTGTGGCTTGGCGGCGGACCATCCGGAAACACATGACCCAAATGCGTCTTGCAACGCGTGCAGTGGACTTCCTCTCGCACCATGCCGAACGAGCTGTCGATCGTGCTCGAAACGTTTTCAGTCGCCACCGGCTGGAAAAAACTCGGCCAGCCCGTCCCGGAATCGAACTTCGCATCCGAGCGAAACAATGGCAGTCCGCAGCCGATGCAGTGATAAACTCCCGTTTTGTGGTTGTCGTGGAAAACTCCGCAGAATGCGCGCTCCGTGCCATGCGTGCGCCCAATCTTGTATTGCTCGTCGGAAAGACGCAGTTTCCACTCGGCTTCAGAACGGACCACCGACGGCACCTCCTGCGGCTCGGATAGTGCTCCTTTGGCGTCAATCAGACGGACGACTATGGGTTCAGACTGGGATGTGAGATCGGTATTCATCGAGTTTTCTGCATGGAGTTTGGAAATGCCGGTTTGGACGAAAAAGACAATCGCGGAGCATCCCGCGATGACAAGGAGAGTGACGGATAGTGACTTTTGCATACCCGCTTGGACGCTACCGATCTTCAAACCTTACAACTTTACTACTTGGGTGCAATCAGCGTTGGGATTTATGATCGCTGGGAAAAATTCACAAGGCGTCAGGTCTGGTCAATAGCGAATCGGCAACACTCCCGGCGTAAGGAAATTCGATAACCACCGACCACCCTATAATGACACTCGAATCAATCTTATCCTGCGTGATTTGGATCGCAGCCGCTTACGCTCTGGTCGGGCTGGGATTTGGTATTTGGTACCTCAAATTCCAAACTTCGCGTGTCAGCGAAACGGCAGCGCAAGGCAATCTGCCGTTTCGTCTGGCGGTCTTGCCCGCCTTTGCCGCACTTTGGCCATTGCTGTGGTTTGGTAAACATTTTCTTGGCGGGGTGGAGCGACCGTTTTCCCAGCGTCGAATCCGCCGATGGCACGGGATCGCCGTGCTCCTGTGGGTCGTGTTGATTCCACCCATCGCGTTTATTGCTCTCGCCAACCGCCCTGTGCCCGTGCTCGAGACAGGAACTCAATCATTGCCCACAGAACCAAATCGATGAGCCTTACCTACCGAGCAATTTCGTGGAACCCGCAGAAGAAGCTCTATGATGTGACCCTTGTCGGGTTGCTGTTACTGGGGTTGGCCGCGTTTGCAGGAGTTTCCCTGATTTTCAAACCGGGAATCACCCCGGAGACACTGATTATTCGGTGGTCGGCGGTGTCCGCGCTGGTGCTGTTGCATTTCATCCTGGCAATTGGTCCGTTGGCGCGGTTGAACCCGCATTTCCTGCCGCTGCTCTACAATCGTCGGCATCTTGGCGTGACTCTTTTTGCGCTCGCCTTTCTCCATGCGGCTTTTGCCACCCTTCAATTTCACGCGGGAGGGGATCAGTTCGCTTTGGTCAGCATTTTTACTGCCTACAGCCGGGATTATACTTCGGGCGAGTGGGCGCATTTCCCATTTGAAATCTTCGGCTTTGGCGCGCTGTGCATTTTTTTCCTCATGGCCGCGACCAGCCACGATTTTTGGTTGAAAACCCTCGGTCCATCGGTTTGGAAAATGTTGCACTTGGGCGTGTATGTGGCCTACGGATTGGTCCTCATTCATGTTCTCCTCGGTGCGCTTCAGAGCGAACGACATCCGGCCCTGGCAATTCTGTTGGGTGTCGGCTTCCTGTTTTTAACGGCATTGCACGTCGCTGCCAGAGTCCGCGAGATTCAAAAAAACCGCGTCAACCGTGAAGCGGAAGCCGATGGATTTCAGCGAGTCCTGAGCGCTGGGGAATTGCACGAAGGCGTGGGGCGCGTGGTGCAGGTCGGCGGAGAAAAGATCGCGCTCTTTGCGCAGGACGGACGTGTGTTTGCGCTCTCCAACGTCTGCCGGCATCAAGGTGGTCCGATTGGCGAGGGCCGCATCCTTGCGGGATGTGTGACCTGTCCATGGCACGGCTACCAATACCTTGCAAAGGACGGATGCAGCCCTCCTCCCTTTCACGAAATCCTTCCTACCTACCGCGTTCGCATTTTGGAGAATGCGATCTACGTGCATCCTCAAGCTTTTCCACCCGGCACCGAATCACCAGGAGAACCGCTCCCCGATGTGAAACCTGCGTTGAGTGATGAGTTTTACGTCGGCTGGCAACGCTCTGCCCCAATGTCCGTAAGCGGATTTCTGCGGCGCATGGTGATTGGTCTTGCGCTGTTTGTACCAATCCTATTTGGAACGATTGCATGGATGCAAAATCCCATCGACCCAGGGACTTTTGAATTCGGTGTGGTGAAAGATTTTGAGGGAATCCTCCATGATCAGCCCGTTCCCATGCTTATCTCTGCGGATCGTTCTCAGCCATACCTGCTGGTGGGAGCGGGCAAATTTGGTCCCCCACCCGATCTTCTCAGTGAGTTTGACGGCCAACGCGTCCGCCTCAAAGGCTCGCTAATCCATCGGGATGGCACCGCGATGATTGAAATCAACGCTTCAAGCACCCCGGCAGTCGTTTCCGAGGAGCGCATTGCGCCACCATCCTCCGTCATGATTGGTTCTGGCACATTTGTCGGGGAGCTCGTCGATACCAAATGTTTTTTGGGAGTGATGCGTCCGGCCACGGGCAAGGTGCATCGCGCCTGTGCCGTCCGCTGCCTCAGCGGCGGGATCGCTCCGGGCCTGCTGGTTCGGGGTGCAGACGACAGCGGTGTCGTCTATTTCCTGGTCGGCCCGGATGGCGACCCGCTCGACTACGACGTCCAACTCGCCGCTCGAACCCTCAAAATCGAAGGCACATTGGAAATCCTCAACGGCGTGCCAATCCTAAAATCGCATAGCCTATCCACGGTTGAATAGAGTCAGAGAGCAATCTGATGATTCAGGCATCGAACGGGGTCGGTGTCACCAGCATCAGATCAGGGGAAGTCACCAAATGGAGAAACAATTGAGTGCAAGCGGGATTCGGAAAGAAAGGTGGCGGCGCTGAGTTTTCTGCGAGGCTCCGAAGGCAGGCACGCGCAGAATTCCGCCACCTCAGGCGCACCGCGAACTTCACTCTTCGCCGAGCATCCGTTTCCAGATGAGCTGAAGCCAGCGGCTTCGATCCACGGAGACGCGCACGCCGACAGGTAAAAGCTTACCGTTCTCGGACTCCAACCGCCATCCGAAGATCGACGCCGGTGGGTTTTCCGGTCCGAGCCGCCCCATCGAGTTCCGGATTTCGGCCCTGAATGGGATACTTATCTCGCGGATCTCCGAATGATTGATCCCTAGGACTGGAAATGAAGATTGCACTGGATACAAACGCCTAGAGCGACTGGCGGAGGTCGGGGAATTGGAACTCTCTCCGCAGCCAATCCGTGCGGGTGGCTATCCCTGTGTTTATTCTGAGAGAACTCCGGGCCGGTTTCCTGCGGGGTGTTCCAGGAGAGAAAACTGAAGCGTCATTGCTGGTATTTCTTTCAGAGTAGGCGGTCGAAGTCCTCTGCACCACGGATAGAACGTCATGCATTTACGTAAGGTTCAAAAGCAATCTCCGGAGTCAATGCTCGCCGACCCAGGAAAACGACATCTGGGTTGCCGCATTAGTTCATGAGCATGGCTTTTTGCTGTGTAGTGGCGACACACACTTCCAATTGCTGCGGCAAGTTGTTTTGGCTTTGGTCTGATGGTAAGGCAAATCAATAAGTCGCTGAGAAACCAAAACCGGCGCACGATGGTGAATCATGCGCCGGTCTGCTTTTGGTTTAAAATATTGCCCCGCCTGTGCCGTTTGAAGCATTTCCCGTTCCCTTATGAGAACGGTGGATAACCACAGTGAGAAGCTCTGACTTCCAATTAAGGCCTGTCATCGCTCATCCCCGCCAAGCCTCCATGTAAACTAAACATCGGTCCGGGAGTTGCATTCGTATCGCGAACACCGCAGGGCAAATCTGGTGTGAAAGTCGGGTGCTTGAAGCCTCCCGTTTTGGGATCGCAGAGACGCTCGTTATCCGTCTTCCGTGGCCCTTCTATCACAAAAATTTGAAAGAACTACTCGCGAAATTCCACCGCGAGAGCGGACTTAAGTGCTGCTTTCAGACGCTCGAAAGAACCGCTGACTTCCTCTGAGGTAAGGGTCCTCTCGGCGGCACGAAATGTCAAGGAAAACGCCAGCGATTTGCGGTCAGCAGATAACTTGATACCAGTCGGATCAGTGAAGACATCGAAGACCGCGACTTCCGCGAGTAACGGCTCATTTGCATCGACCAAAACAGATTCGACTTCCTCGCAAGATAAGGCCAATGGCGCTACCACAGCGAGATCACGGATAGTTGATGGAAATTTTGCGAGCGGTGTAAATTTCCGGCGTTGTTCGGCGCTGGATGCAATCGCGTCGAGCCGAATCTCGGCGACCAACACGGGTCCTCGCGCATTGATGGCCCGCGCCACGGATGGTTGGAGGATGCCGATCACACCTACCACAAATCCGGCGAGTTGAATCTCCCATGCGGCAGCCAGACGTGCATCCACCGAGGATGAAAGTTTTGCCGAGGGAAGCAAGACTTCGACAACCCCTTTGAGGTCAAACAAATCCATGAGCGTTCCATCCTTATCGAGCCAGGAGTCGATCGTCCGTCTCCCGGTCATCACCATTGCAACCGTCGATAGTTCTTCTTCATCCGCCGGCTTAAAAACCCTGCCCACCTCAAACAGCCGGATCGATGCAGCAGCATGGTTAATGTTCCGCTCGACGGCTGGGATCAATCCATCGATCAAGCTGGACCGCAAAGCCGATTGGTCATCGCCCAGAGGGTTCCGCACCTCGAGGATCGGCGTTCCTGCTCCCACTGTGCGCGAGACGAGCGTGCTGGTGCGGGCCTCGCTGAATCCGAGACCTGCCAATGATTGACGGACTCGCATGATGTCGTCGTATGCTCCATCTGCTCTAGTGGAGGCCGATGGCACTGCGCGCACCACGCCAGGCACCCGATCGATGCCAGCGATGCGCACCACTTCTTCGATCAAATCCACTTCACGGCTCAAATCGCTCCTCGACCCAGGGGCCTGCCATTGTTGGGCACCACCTTCGAGCGTCGGGAGCTGTGTCAACCCAAGCTGCGTAAGGCAGCGGCTGATTTCATCATCGTCGATTGACAAACCGAGCAATGCGCGGCAGCGGTCGGTCCTCAACACGATAGGCAATGGTCGCTCGGGTAATGCGCCGGCGACGATCGTAACGTCATCCGCCACACCGCCAGCAATTTCAACAATGAGGCTAGCCGCACGGGCGGCTGCCAATAAGACCGTGTCAGGGTCCACACCACGTTCAAAACGATAGCTGGAATCAGTTTGCAACCCATGCTTGCGAGCGGTTTTGCGGATCGATGGCGCATCGAACCATGCGCTTTCGAGCAAGATATCGGTCGTGCTGGATGAAACTCCGGACGCATCTCCACCCATGACGCCGGCCAGTGCCAACGCGGATGTTGAGTCGGCAATGACCAGATCATCGGCACCGAGAGCGAAATCGCGGCCATCCAACGTCACTAGTTGCTCATCCGGTTTAGCAAAACGAACCTGAAGCCCGCCATGAACCCGAGCCGCATCAAATGCATGCAACGGCTGACCGAGCTCCATCATCACGAAGTTGGTCACGTCCACGATGTTATTGATTGAGCGAAGCCCGCAGGCCTCAAGCCGTGATTTCAGCCACACCGGGCTGGGCGCCACTCGGACCCCCGGGATCCGCAGGACGGAATAAAACGGACACCGATCTGTCGCGCTGATGGTTGCCTCTGATTCATTGGTGGCGGTAGCTCTGACGGTCGTCGCTGGAGGAGTGACGACCGCTCCGGTAAACGCACGGATTTCCCGAGCGATTCCAAGATGAGAAAGCCAATCCGGCCGATTGGATGTGATCTCAAGTTCAAAAATCGTGTCTGGCGGAAACACGGCCGCAATGGGCGTGCCAACTTCCGTTTCGGCAGGAAGGATCAACAATCCCTCCGCGTCGTCGGCCAATCGAAGCTCTTTTGCACTACACATCATGCCTTCGCTTTCTACTCCACGCAGTTTTCCGGTTTTGATTTTGAAATCACCTGGCAAGACCGCACCCGGCAAGGCTAGAGGAACTTTGTCACCGGGCTTGTAGTTTTTTGCTCCGCAGACGATTTGCCGCGGGTGACCGCTTCCGTCATCCACTTGGCAAACGCTCAGACGATCTGCGTTTGGATGCTGAGCAGACTCGACGATCTGGGCGACCACCACATTCGGAAAATCCGCTCCCCGCGACTCGATCGACTCGACCTCTAGGCCCGCGCGGACCAAGAGCTCCGCCAATGCGTCAGCAGTCCCATCGAATTGGACGTAAGATTTTAGCCAGTCGAGCGAGAGTTTCATGATCGGATGGACGGGTGCAGCGCCGCAGTCGTGCGGGCGGTGATTAGAATTGCTTGAGGAAGCGCAGGTCGTTTTCCACGAGCATGCGGATATCTGAGATGCCAGTGAGGTTCATGGCAAGGCGGTCGAGGCCAAAGCCGAAAGCAAAGCCGGACACACACTCCGGATCGTAGGCGAAGTCACGACGGCGGTCATTGATCTGCTGAAATACCGCGGGATCGACCATGCCGCAGCCAGCGAGTTCCATCCACCGGTTGCCAAGCGCAGCCGTCCGGATATCGATTTCAAAACTCGGCTCAGTGAACGGGAAAAAGTGTGGTCGGAACCGAATATCGGTGTCGTCTCCGAAGAGTTCGCGAAAGAAAAACTCGAGCGTTCCTTTGAGGTCGCCGAGCGAAATGTCCGGCCCGACGCACAACCCCTCGAGTTGTGTGAACTGCGCCAGATGGGTCGCATCGACCTCATCCCGCCGGTAGGCGGCGCCGGGTGCAATGATTCGGATCGGTGGCAACTCGGTTTCCATGACTCGGATCTGCACGGAGGACGTGTGGGTGCGGAGCAACCGACCGTCGGGCAAATAGAATGTGTCTGCGTCATTGCGGGCCGGATGATGCTCAGGGGTATTAAGTGCGTCGAAACAATGCCACTCGGTCTCGATATCCGGACCGTCCGCGAGCGAAAACCCCAGACGGCGAAAAATACGGACCGCCCGGTCCATGAGTTGAGTGAGCGGATGAATCGATCCACGCGGTGGCGGGAATCCAGGCAAACTCGCATCGATTCCGGCAAGCGCGGCGGAATCTGCCTCTGCGGTAATCGCAGCCATTCGCTCATCCAGCAGACCTTGAACGGACATCCTCAGCTCGTTGAGGGCTTTTCCGATGCGAGGTTTGTCATCTTTGCTCACGGTGCGCATGCCCTCGCTTAACAGCGGGACGGCACCAGCTCGGCCGAAATACCGCACGCGCAGCGATTCCAGCGCGTCGGCATCGGATGCTTGTTCAATCGCTGCTATGGCTTCGCAGCGCAACGCCTCAATTTGCGATTCCATGAACTCAGGATTTCGCGAAGTGATCCGACGACCGATGAAGGCCGCACAAGATCACCCCGCGAGTTCCGGTTAATGATTTAGGAAACCAAAAACTCGCCGCCTGAAATCAGGCTGCCTTTTTGGCGTCGAGACCGGCTTTCGCCTTGTCCACAATCTGAGTGAAGGTCGCTTCGTCATTCACGGCGATGTCAGAAAGCACCTTGCGATCCAGCAGGATATTCGCAGCTTTCAGGCCCTCAATGAATCGGCTATATGTCATTCCCTGAGCGCGAACAGCCGCGTTGAGACGGTTGATCCAGAGCGCGCGGAAATTCCGCTTCCGGGTCTTGCGATCCCGATAAGCCCAATACTTTGCCTTCATCTGCGCATCTTTCGCATAACGGAAGAGCTTGGAACGGCGACCGCGATATCCTTTGGACGCGTCGATGACGCGCTTCCGCCGTTCGCGACTGGCGGGTGCATTAGTTGCACGTGGCATGATTTTCTAATCTTCGGGTGTTACCCGAAGGTCCGTGGAGCAGACTGTTGTATAATGAGATCCGGGGCCTCGTCAGCTCCGTATCCCGCTCGTTCGAGCAGGAAGACCGTCGGATCGTTGGGTTTTAGGAGAAAGGCAGGTTGATTTTGATGCGCGCGACGTCGGACTCTGCTACGAGGCCGGATTTGGCCAAGTTGCGCTTCCGTTTAGCCGACTTGCATTCGAGCAAGTGGCGTCGTCCCGCCTTGGTGCGCAAAACCTTGCCGGTCCCGGTAATTTTAAACCGTTTCGCGACTGCTTTTCTCGTCTTGCTGCGTGCTATTGACTTTGGCATGGGGTGAGAAGCGTATCTGTGCCGATGGACAACGCAACAAAATTCCAAATTGTTTTCAGCGATCAGATGTTGCAGGAGGTTGACACTGGCATGACCGGTGCTACCCTTGCGCCCTCATGCGGTTCCCACTAGCGCTCACAGCAAAAATTGCAGGCTACATCATCGGCAAAAAAATCCGGCGTGTGGAGAAATTCGCGACGGTTCTTCAACTCGAGCCACTCCACACGTGCAATCTGACTTGCACCGGATGCGGCCGCATCCGCGAGTACTCGACGTCGCTCAAAGATGTGATGTCACTGGAAGACTGCCTTGGGGCTGCGGTCGAGTGCGAGGCACCCATGATATCGATCTGTGGGGGCGAGCCCCTCATTTACCCAGAGATCGAAGCTCTTGTAAAGGGTTTGCTGGAACAAAAGCGCATCGTCTATATTTGCACGAACGGGATGTTCATGCGGAAGAAAATGCGGGAATACCTCGCTGATCTTGCGGCCGCAGACCCACAGTCCGCATCCCGCAAAGTGGAGATATTGCTTAGCGAGGAGCTGATCACGGCAGCCCAGGCGAGCGAGATCCGTGCCTCGACGACGCGATCCGAGAAGCCAGTCATCGCGCCGTCCCGCTGGATGTATTGGAACGTTCATCTCGATGGACTCGAGCGTACGCATGATTTGATCGTAGAGCGCGAAGGGGTTTTTAAGGAATGCGTCGCTGCGATGCGAATGGCGAAAGTACTCGGCTATCAAGTCGCGACTAACACCACTATCTACAAAGAAACCGACATGGCCGAGATCAAGGACATGTTCGAATACCTTTCATGGCTAGGCGTCGACGGACATACCATTTCACCTGGCTACGACTACGATGCTGCCAAGGAAGACATGCGGAAACGATTGAACTTGGAGCCGGAAAACTTTTTCCTCACGCGAGCGGCGACAACTGAAAAGTTCCGCGACATCCGAGCGTGGGCTGACAAATACACGTTGTTCGGCACTCCGATCTACCTCGATTTTCTGGCAGGCAAGCGGGATCTCACGTGCTCGGCTTGGGCGATTCCGACTCGAAACATCCGCGGATGGAAGGGGCCATGCTACCTGATGACGGATGCCCATCACGCCAGCTATCGCGACCTACTAGAGAAAACGCCGTGGGACAAATACGGCGTGGTCGGTGGCAAAGCCCGCGATCCGCGCTGTGAAAACTGCATGGTCCATTGCGGCTACGAGCCGAGTGCCACGCTAGGACGTGACGCGCAACCCGGCGACACCTGGGCAAACGTGAAGTTTAATTTCTCACCAAAACCAAAAACCCGGGATGCGGGCGCGAACGTGAAGGCATTCAACGGCGTAAGCATCGGCAATGGCCACAAGACTGGCCATCCAATCAAAGCACAAAACGTCGGAGCGTAGCGCTATGTCCGTCGCAGCAAGGATCATTCCGTTTCCGGACCGCGCAAATCCGGATGCCTCGGCATCCACCGCGGTGGCTGCGCCCCACATCGAACTCGCCGCCGGGATCCGCAAAGCGCAGGAACACCTCATTGGGCTCCAACGCGCGGATGGCCATTGGGAGGGCGAACTGACCGTCGATTCCACGCTGTGCAGCGACACCGTGCTCTACATGCACTGGGCGGGAAAAGTGGACCCGCAGCTCGAAAAAAAGTGCGCCGATCACATTCGTCGCCGCCAACTCGCAGACGGCGGCTGGAACATATTTATCGGAGGTCCCAGCGAAATCAACGCCTCGGTGAAGGCGTATTTTGCGCTCAAACTCGCCGGCGACAACCCGCGTGAACCATGGATGCGCGAGGCTCGCGCAAATGTGCTCCGCCTCGGTGGAATCCCGCAGATGAATACCTATGGGAAGCTTTACCTCGCGCTGCTCGGGCAATTCCCATGGCAATACTTGCCTGCCATTCCGCCTGAGATCTTTCTTTTTCCTCGATGGTTCTTCTTCAACCTTTCGGAAATGTCGGCGTGGACGCGGACTATCCTCGCGCCGCTCACTATCCTCAACCACTTCAAACCGACTCGCCCCCTCCCGCCAGACAAGCAACTCCATGAGTTATATCCGGCCGGATTGGAAAACACCGATCTGTCGCTCAAGCGGGACCCACGGTTTTTTGCTTGGAAGAATTTTTTCCTCCGCTGCGACCGGTTGCTGAAGCTCTACAACAAATTCCCCGTTCACCCGCTGCGAAAACGTGCGATCAGAGTGGCAGAAAAGTGGATGGTTGAGCGTATGGACGAGGGCAGCGAGGGACTCGCGGCCATTTTCCCGGCCATGCTGAATGCGATCATCGCGCTTCGCACCATGGGATACCGCGAGGATCATCCGCTCCTCCAAAAAGCAGAAAATGACTTCTCCACCCTGTTCGTCGAATATCCGGAGGATTTTCGGATTCAACCCTGCCTGTCACCAGTCTGGGACACCGCCATCACGACCATCGCACTCGGCGAATCCGGGTTAGCCCCCGAGCATCCGGCCATGATCAACGCCGGTGCCTGGCTGGAAAAAAAGGAAGTCCGATTCAAAGGGGATTGGGTAGATCGTATTCCCGATGTCGAACCGAGCGGATGGGCGTTCGAACACGAAAACAAATACTACCCGGACACCGACGATACTATGATGGTAATCATGGCGCTCCGTCGCACGGCGACGTCGGCTCCCGAGGTCCGCGATGCCCAACTCAAGCGGGCATTGACGTGGCTGCTTGCGTTCCAATGCGAAGACGGCGGATGGGCCGCCTTCGACAAAGATGTGACATCATCATGGCTGGAGCACGTCCCGTTTGCTGACCACAATGCGATCCTCGATCCGACCTGTAGCGACCTCACTGCCCGAGTGCTGGAGGTTCTTGGTGACGTCGGATACGACCGGCAGTCACCCGTAATCCGTCGTGCGATCGCCCACCTCAAGCGCACCCAGGAAGCCGATGGATCGTGGTATGGACGCTGGGGAGTGAACTACATTTACGGCACATGGCAGGTGCTACGCGGACTCGCTGCCATTGGGCAAAACATGGATCAGGAATGGATCCGCCGGGGCCGGGACTGGCTGGAAAGCTGCCAAAACGAAGATGGCGGCTGGGGTGAAACGTGCGAGTCGTATAACTTCCCAGCACTCAAAGGCCGCGGCCCAAGCACGGCCAGCCAAACGGCATGGGCATTGATGGGGCTCTGCGCCAGCGGCGACCCGACGCGTGAATCGATCCTAAACGGCATCGACTACCTCCTCCGAACACAGTCAGAAGATGGATCATGGACTGAGGAATACACCACAGGCACCGGGTTTCCGTGTGTTTTCTATCTTCGATACGACTTCTATCGACTCCATTTCCCACTACTCGCCCTTGCGACCTATCGGAAGTTGATGGGGTGATGTTACCCTCGCGCCCGCAGGCGGTCTTACCCCGCGACCAGAACCGGCGATGCATTCGCGGGCATCAGCGAGCGTAATTTTGCAACCGATGATTCGACCTCGCGGACAGCGATATCGACCTCGTCGCTGGTATTAAATCGGCCAAATGAAAACCGGAGGCTCGCGCGGGCCTGTTCATTCGTGCGTCCCATGGCTTTTAGCACGTGCGATGGATTCACCGAGCCGCTTGAGCAAGCGGACCCAGCCGAGCAGCAGATCCTCCGCTCATCGAGGAGAATTAACGCCGCCTCGGACTCGATGCCCTCGAACGAAAGATTCGTCGTATTCGGCAAGCGGTTTTCGCGATCACCATTCACGGCGGTGCTAGGAATGCGTTCAAGCATCGCTTCTTCAAAACGATCCCTCAGCGCCCGCACCTGCAATTGCTCAGCGTCGAGATGCGTTTTTGCCAGCTCGGCAGCTTTTCCAAATCCAACGACTGACGCCACATTCTGGGTGCCGCCGCGTCGGGCATTTTCTTGACTGCCACGGATCCATGGTGCAAATCGAGCCTTCCGGTTGACATAGAGTGCCCCGACTCCTTTCGGGCAATGCAACTTATGACCGGACAGCGACAGATAGTGAATGCCAGCATTCTTCAAGTTCACTGGGACTTTGCCAACCGCCTGAACGGCATCGACGTGGAAATGCACCTTCCTCTCCGCACAGAGAGCCACAATCTCCTCGATCGGAAAAATCACACCCGTCTCGTTATTCGCCCATAGCAAACTCACAAGCGCAGTGTCATCTCGAATACTATCGGCTAAAGCTGCGATATCCAGTCGACCATCGCTGTCCACAGAGAGCCATGTAATCTCGTGCCCACGTCGCGCCAGGTGTTCGCCTAGCTTCATCGTCGCGCTGTGCTCGACAGCGGATGTGACGACATGCGTTTGATCCGGGTCCATCGCAAGCGCAGAGAGAATCGCGCTGTTAATCGACTCAGATCCGCAACTGGTAAAAACAATCTCCGACGGTTCACACCCAAGCAGGTCAGCCACTTGTTCACGCGCGACCTCGACGGCTGCATTGGCCTCCCGTCCGATGCGATAGACGCTCGACGGATTGCCGTAGTTGGTCGAAAGCCAGGGCAACATGGATTCCACGACAGCAGGGTCCACTCTGGTAGTCGCGTTGTTGTCGAGGTAAATAAGCTCCGATGATTTCATTTCGAGAAGCCTGCTAGAATACAAGGGACGTCGTTGGTGCGCAATCCGGGAATCACCGAAATCGCAAGCCCGGGCTCACTCCTCCGAGGCGAGAAATCCACGCCATCCACCGAACGCTGAAATCGGGGTAGCTTTTCGGGTCGCGTGTTCTTCGCAGAGAAATCCCTTGATGATTTGTCCGTCCTTCAGTCGCACGTTCCCTACACACATCGGAGCAGAAATGCTCGCCACCAAACTCGCGAATGCTTCGGGTGCAAGCGCCCAGACTTCCGCTTCGATCGACACGCCCATCATGGTCCCGACATTAATCAATCCTGGGCGGCGAGGCTCTCCCTCCAAAGCGTAAAGCGCGTAGTCCGGTGCCGTTTCGACCGACCCGACGAACGTCGCCCGCCGGCTCAGCAGTTCGTGGTGCATCGTCCCGCCCGCCATGTGGGTGCCTGTGACGACCAACGGGATATCGGACATGTCTCCAGAGTGTGACAATTTTTGGATTTTTGCGGATAGCGTTTCTCCAGCAACCATTTTCCCGAGACGACAGACCTCGCAGTCGTTGAATGCAGGCGCCATCAGGCTTAATCCAAAGGGAATCCCGTCGGTTCGGTAACCGACAGGCACGCTGATTGATACCAGATCCAGCAGACCTGCGCATCCAGTATACGCAGCTAGCGAGGCACGCAATGCGTCAGGATTTGCTCTTGCCTCCTCCGGCGAGAAGATCGTCGGCACCGTAGGGACGACCAACGCATCAATGCGGTTCCATACGTCAGCCGTCATTTTCCTGAGGATTTCTTGCTGATGCCTCGTTCGGAAAACCTCGATGGCATTCAGGGATTTCCCCTTGAGGATCCGGGCAGCAACGGTGGGGTCAACTGCGTCCAGATGCGCCTCGATGAAGTCACCTACTGCCTCAAATTGCTCCGCCGCCCATGAATCACTTAGCGCAAGCAATGAAGCCGCGCGAAACGGCTCAAGATCAATTTCCACTGCGATCCCACCCAGAGCTTCGAGGCGCTCGATCGCGCGAAGATAGCAGACGTCAGATTCTAGGTCGGCGTTGAACTCCCTCTGATCGGGTTTCGGTACGCCAAACCGAAACGAACGCGCAAATCGTTTGACGGGCCGCGACGCACGCGACCACGGATCGTCCGGGTCTTCTCCAGCGAGCACGTCCAACACCGACACCACATCCGTCACCGATGTGGAAAAAATACTCGCACAATCCAATGACCGGCGTCCGGGCACAAATCCCCTTGTGCTAATGAGGCCGCGCGTCGGGTTGATGGATACCAGATGGTTGTAAGCCGCAGCCGATTGACCTGCCCCTGTCGGGTCGGTGCCGATAGCAAAACTGACGAATCCTGACGCCACCGCGAGGGCAGCTCCCGTACTCGGACCACCCGCGATGCATGAATCGCTGTAAGCGCTATGATGCTGCCCGCCGGACGTCTCCGTCCCGGAGAGCCCATCGCCGAATTGCTCCACGATGGTTTTTCCGATCAAGATTCCACCAGCGGCCTCAAGGAGCTTCACAACCCTCGCTGACTCGCTCGGGACGCGAGCAAATGCCGGGCACCCGGCGGTCGTCGGGATGTCGGCGGCGTCAATCATGTCCGTCACCGCAAACGGCACACCCGCAAGCGGAAGGTCTAAATGCTCCGCCACTTCCTCGGCACGCGCAATCGAAGCAGATTCTTCACGCAGCCACTGCCAAACACTCGGCTCAGACGCCGCTTGGATGCGCCGGTAGATTTCTTGGATTACTTCCTTCGGGGTGAAATCGCCAGTGCGATACACCGAACGTATCAACGATAGATCAAGTGAGAGTTTTTCGATAGATGTCATTACAACGTGCTTCCAATCAGGCTCTGACTGCCAATCAGCAGCCGGAGGTGGAAGTCCACTAAGCAAGGACCGGACCAAGTTTGGGCCCGCCTGAGCGCCGGCTTTCGAGCCATTCTGCGGTGCCCGGATGCTTCAACGGCACCCGAAAGGCGAACCAGACGTCAGTTTTTCTCTGATGAATCCAATGTCCGAAGCGCAGGAATCTGTTCGAAAAGCTTGTTTGTCACATCAGGTCCTAGCGTTGTCTTGGCCTGTTCCACAAAGGTCGCCACGAAGGGGGCTATCTTTGTCAAATCGATCCCAGCCTCTTGGAGTTGACCGGTAATTTTGGCGAGATCACCCGCTTGCCCCCCAAACAACCCCGCCGCCGAACCCAATAGCCCGCTCAGCGTGCCAGAACCACCTTCAGGCAACTCGGTTTTTGAGCTCAACAGCGCTTGCATCCCGGGGATTTGATCCAACAGCCTCTCGAGCTGGGTCCCTTTCGATTTCTCCTGAATGAAGCGGAGTAAAACCTGAAGTCCCGATCGAACGGCAGACTCTGGCATGTTCAATTTCTGGCTGATCGCTTGAATGATTGCTTCCATGGTTTTTAGAGAGGGGTTGTTTCCGTGAACTGGTAGCTGACCGAAGCCTAAATGGGAATTCAATTCCTCTTCGCGCTCGCACCCAAGATGGCTCAGAGGTTGCGAACAATGACGAAGATGGCTGTCGCGATGACGCCCACGCCGAAGATAACTTGAAGGCCACGCGCTGGAATGAATCGTTTAAGGCGAATACCGCCGGTCATTCCGATTGCCGAACCGACAAGGAAGATCAGCCCAAGCGGTGCATCCGCAGGCGACAATTGCGCGACATTTGCGAGAAATCCGGACGCAGAAATCAGAAAGATCGCAACCAGCGAGGTGGCAAGGGCACGCTCAATGCTCACACCGGTCACAACCAACAATGCAGGCACGACGAGAAATCCACCACCGACTCCGAAGATTCCGGATAGAATACCGGTCAGCGCACCAGCTCCGACGAGCTTTGCGGCGCATCGAGTGCTAAACTTGGGCGTCCCGTCGGAATGGCTCTCGCAGCGAATCCAGTGAAGTGGCACGTCGCCCACCGCCTGTTTTTGAAGGAGCATTCGGATTCCAATGAAGAGCATCAACGCTGCAAAAAGGAGTAGCGAGTAGAGCTCCGGCATTCTTGCGCCGAGCCATGCTCCAATGGGAGCAGAGAAGACCCCGCCTACACCGAGCACGACACCAGCACCCCATAACACACTCCCGTGGCGAGCTTGCACGATGGCGCCGTAAAGCGCTGTCAATCCCACCACCGCCAGCGACAACGCTACGGCGCGCCGAAAATCGAGATCCAACCCATAGACCAACAGCGGAACCGCAAATATGGACCCGCCGCCGCCGGTCAGTCCGAGCGATAGCCCTACAATCGCTCCGAAAATCAGGGTCCATTCCATTACATCCGGCCCCGTGGCCCCCTCAGTGCGCTACGCCTTCGTCCTGCGCGATCCGCTCACACTCGGAGCACATACCATCGACATAGACCACTTCGAATCCCATCGATTGAAGATACGAACTCGCCAACGATGCACGTTTACCGGATCCACAATGGACAAAGAGCTTTCGTCCCTTTGGCACACGGGCGACTTGATCGCGAAGCCGCGTGTATGGAAAGGAGTGTGCTCCCTCAATGTGTTTGTGGTTAAACTCGGCGCTGGTTCGGACATCGATGATCTCTCCGTCAGCTTTGGCCGCAGCACTATCAAAATGGGCAAAATCCACACGGTTCAGTGGCACATGGGACAGCCCCAGTCGTTTCGTCTCGTCGACCGAGATCCACCCCACCACATGGTCCAACCCAATGCGATAAAGCTGCCGAACCGCGAGATCGACATCGGCTGCTGACGCCACGACCAGCAAAATCCTCTCATCCGGATCAACGTACGAGCCCGCAGCAGTGGAGAAAAATGGTGTGTTCAGAGGCGCATGGATCGCGTTGCGCAGATGCGATTGCGAGAATGCGATGCGGTTGTCACGCGCATCCAGGACGCGCACGCCCGAGTCGAGAAGTACGTTCACTTCAGCCAACTCGGTGAGGCGCGACGGACGCACCAGGCCACCGGTGACACGAATACCATCCCGGTTCACACGCTTCATCGTCGCGAAATACGGCGGAGGCTCCGGCTGACCCGATAGAATATCTTTCACAAAGGCTTCGCTGTCCGAGAGTGCCAGCCGCAAGGCCTTATTGAACCGCCGTTCGTATCCCAATGTAGTCGTGGGGATGGCTCCGAGCGATTTTCCACACGCGCTGCCCGCACCATGCGCTGGCAGAATTTGCAAATAGTCGCCGTACGGCTTCAGGCGAGCGGCAAGTGAAGTCTGCAGCTCCCGCGCTGAGGGTTCCATGACTCCTCCAATCCCAGCCGCCGACTCCAAAAGGTCCGGACGACCAACGTCCCCGACGAACAGGAAATCACCGGTCGCAAGCGCCACTGGCTCGTCGGCACCACCCCCGATATCGGTGATGAGAAAACTAAGATGCTCCGGCGTGTGACCCGGCGTGTGCACCGCTTGAACCCGGATATTTCCAACGTGAAAAACGTCGCCATCTTTGAGCAGGTGAAGGTTCGCGTGACCCTGCGGCCACAGATACTCCCAATCTTTTCCCCCCTCGTCCGAAAGGTACAATTGCACCCCCGGATCCTGTGCAAACTCCTGCGCTCCGCTCACAAAGTCTGCGTGGATGTGGGTCTCGGCAACCGCTGTGATCCGCAGGCCATTCGACCTTGCCAATTCCCGATATTGCTCGATGTCCCGCTCGGGGTCGATCAACAGAGCCTCGCCGGATCTCTGACACCCAATCAGATAGGCATACTGGGCCAAGTACGGGTCAAAAATTTGTCGTAAAAGCATAGGTAATATCGATTTGAAATTGGCAAGCCGTCCACGGCGGATCCCGCCGGTCATTGGCACAATCAATTTGCGCAACACGCGCCGCCTCGGGCTCGGTTATTCCATGGCATCCGCGCGATAAGCATACCCATCCCGCAGGTGTCCGTGATTCCTGCAAATACCAGCCCTGCACCAACAAATCCCGAGAGCCCGATCCACGCCGGGTTCACAAGGTACCCAAGCACGGCACCCGTGAAAACGAGAGCACCGGCCGCGATCCGGACCTGGCGCTCAAGCGACATCGTCTTAGACCCACGATTCACTGGAAGTCCCGCGGACTCCCACGCTTGCATCCCGCCGTCCAGCACATGGATCGACTCCACCCCAGCAGAGGCCAACATTTCAGCGGCTTGTTTCGCGCGATTCCCGGAACGACAAATCACCACACAGGCAGTTTTCGACGCTGCCAGCGATTTGACGCGATTCACATCCATCTGCGTCAGCGGATTCAACACCGACCCGTCAATATGGACCTCCTCGTATTCGGCCGGGGTTCGCACGTCGAGCAAAAGTGCCCCTTGCTTGTTTTTATCCGCCTCGGAGGCGTGAATCGATGATATCGTTGGTTTTTTCATTGTGGAATCCATAGATGAGGGTTTATTGTTAGAGAATTACTATACTACCATTCAGTAATATGCAAGAGAAAAATCATGGATCGATGTCGGATGCGCAAATCGAAGAGATCGCTAGGCTGTTTGGGACACTGTCGGAGCCCTCTCGGCTACGCCTGCTACGAGCCCTCATGGACGGTCCACGAACGGTTACCGATCTGGTTGCGGCGACTGGCATGAAGCAGGGCAATGTGTCCAAGCACCTTGGCGTATTGCTCCATGCGCGATTTGTTTCGCGGGCGCAAACTGGAAACTTCGCCCGGTATTCCATAGCCGACCCCCGCATCTTCTCGCTGTGTGAGCTCATGTGCGCTCGGATCGAGTCCGACGCACGGACTCGATTATCGGAACTCGCGAGAATCGACGATTGACCGTAAGTCCGGCAGTTTGAAGCCACAAGATCCAGAGGTCAAAATGAAGAGCTGGAAGAACACGCCGGACTAATGGCCTGTATGAATCTTCAGGCACTTCATGATCTTCGTTGTGAATCCATGTATTGTGTTCGGGAATTATACGTTGACCCTACGTGTTCTCTCACGCCGAGGTTGTGGTATAAAAAATGCGGGGGACGCTATGAAGGTCCCCCGCAACTTTTATCAGACTCGGAAATTCCCTCGTTCCCACTGAGTGAACAGGAGTCCGGTGGTATAGTGACCGATTACGCACGGCGGCCGGACCGGCCGTAGCGGCGGAAGACAAACACCGAAGTCAAGCTCAGCGCAAGAAGTGCCCACACGCTCGGCTCTGGGATCACGACTAATTCAAGCCCACCCAGAGCTCCGTTTTGGAAGTAAGCTTCGACTGGTCCACCCAATGGGGCTGCGTTTGCGAGGCCGAAATTTGCAATGTTATCGAACGTGCTCGCGGTCGTCCCAACGAGAGTGTAAGTATCCCAAACAACAGTCGACCAGTCGATCACACCACCAGTTGCAGTAACCAAGCTTGCTATGCTGAAGGTATTATCGAGTGAAACCGTCCCGGACACGTCTAGGGTCGAGCCCATCGTGAATACGAACAACGCACCCGATGCAAGGTTAAGGTTACCCGTAACTGCCCCGTCACCACCGATTCGGCTAGCCGCCGCAATCGCGAGATTTCCGCCGGAAAGCGCACTCACATCGAGTGTTGCCCCGGATTCAACCGCGAACGCGGTGCTAGCTAGGGACGCGGAAGATCCAAGAACGAGCGTTCCAGCACTTACAGTAGTAGTTCCCGTGTAGGTGTTGGCATTCGTCAACGTCATTGTTCCTGCGCCGGTTTTCGTCAGACTGCCACCCACGCCGTTAATACTGCCGCCGAAACTGGTGCTCGTGTTGTCGCCACCGGCTGTCAGGGTATTGGCGCCTAAGTTAATCGTGCCATCAGTGCCGGATGAAGCGATCGAGCCGACGGTTTCATTCGAGGCGTTAAAGCTCAGAGCCGCACCTGATGCAAGGGTGACCGCGGAGCTATCACCGATAGAGCTTCCGCCCAATATGTTCACCGTTGCGTTTGTGCCGATGGATGTCGCTCCCGAGTATGTGTTGTTACCGGCGAGGCGGATGAAGTTCGGGTTGCCCGATTCAGTGATGCTCAACCCACCCACTCCGGAGATATCACCGGTGAAAATCATCGATTTGTCAGTGAAGAAAAGTCCGTTGTGAATGTTAAGATCACCCTCCAAGGTGACAGCGCCAGTAAAGGTATAGGTGTTATCACTGCCGCCACGGATCGTACGGAATCCACCGGAGCGAACGATGATGTCGTTTGCAATGGTTCGGCCACCGGAGTTTGCTGAAGTTGTCAAAAAGCCAGCGCCGGATGCGTTACCCGTTTCGCCCAAGATAAGATCCCCGGTGCCGATGTTGACCTGCCCGAGTGTCGAGTTGCCAAATACCTGAACCGTTCCCTGCCGGATTACCAAATCTCCAGACCATCCCGTATTGTTACCACCGAATGCCACGCGTCCGATTCCGAAGTTAGCTGCAGGGGTCCCGCTGTTTATATTGTTGTAAGTCTCAACGATGATGTCCCCTGTGCCCGTGACATTACGGCTGATGTTCACTACGCTATCGACCGTCGTGTTGGCCGAAATATTTTGGACCGTGAGATCAGCATTCACTGCGAAAACATTGCCGGAAGCGCTGAAAAGCATTTGTCGACCTGTGTTCGTCGTGTTGTTGTAAGCGAAGGTGCTCGCTGAAGACACCGTGAAGTTTTGAGAGAGTGTCTTTCCAAACGCAATGTCTGTGCGCGCTTCCAGCGTGCCGCCGCCGAGGTCGATGTTTACGGCTGCATTAAGGTCTGCGGTGGCATTTTGCGTATTGTTCAAGACAACGCGGCCTCCGTTGACATTCAGAGGACCCGTGTAGAATGGCGCATTAAACCCAGTAAACACGACCGTTCCGGTGCCCGATTTTGTAATACCACCAGCTCCACCGATCTGACGTTGAAAGGTGAGTAATCCTGAACCGTTGTGGTTGATATCCAAGTTGGATGCCAATGAAAATGAGCCTGTGACATCAGCTCCAACTGGACCAAAGGTGATGTTGCCCGTCGCACCTGTTAGAACATTGAGCGAAGCATTTCCCGAGGATGCCGCGAAGGTTACAATAGTAGCGTTCGAAGTTGCAGTCGTCCACGCGGAATCGATCTCGGCACCGAACGTGATCGAACGGACCGTGCGGTTACCTCCAACTGAATTGGTCGTAGCACGAGTCAAATTGTTGAAAGTTAGATCGGTCGTGTTCGATGAGACAAACGTGCCGTTAAAATTACCGGCGGCGCCCCAACTCCCATTGGTGAGATTCCCGCCAAGCCAGTTTAAGCTTTGTGCGCTAGCTGTAGTTGTAAGGGCAAGAACGGCGGCGAATGCTGCGACAGGCAAATGGCCGACGAGTAGTGACTTGTGATGTTTCATACGAGGGGTTGGTTGCAATTGAGTGCGTGCGTTGGGGCGTCGATTCAGCGTTTTTCTCACACGCCAATCTATAGTGCGAACGCTAGCTTAAATTGCGACGCTGGGTCAAGCATTTTGTTTGAAGTTTGTTTGTAAGCGATCGGAATCCAGCATACACACGCTCTGAGGCGATCGGATGGTAAGCCTCAACGCACAACCACGCAGCGCGAGGGAGAGATCGAGGAAGTTGGTTTTCAGCGTTCGACCCAAGCTTGAATTCGGTTGGATTACGTTTCATCCTATCCTCTCGCGAATCACTCCTCGCCGAGCATCCGTTTCAAGATGAGTTGAAACCACTGTTCCCGATCTACGGAGATTCTCACGCCAACTGGCAAAAGCTCGCCGTTCTCCGACTGCAGTCGCCATGCGAAGATCGAGGATGGAGGGTTTTCCGGTCCGAGTGGATCCATCGAGTTTCGGATTTCTCCGAACCTCCAATCGCTGATGATGAGGTCATCACCGGGTTTGCTGGCGCTGAAATACCCGTCTGAAAACCAAATGAGCCGTCGGACCGCTCGCGTCTCAGATGCGTCCGCCAGCAGTTCCTGGTTTCTAGGAATGAAATCGAATCGAATCGGGGTTCTGTGATCCAGCATCGACCAATACCCGACCCAGTAGCCGTCGCGGGATTCGGCGAGGCTGCGCCATAGAATCGTATTGAATGGAGTGGGCGCACTCATGCGCCGGGTGAACTCAATTCCTTGCTCGTGCAGTGCCGACTCGAACTGCCGATCAGCCACCGCTTTTGCCCCGAAACTCCACAGCACATAGATCGAACTGAGAACCAAGCCTGCCAGATTCCAGTGACTCCGACGATGAAAGTTCGTGCGGGAAAACCATGCCACCGTCAGCCCGATCAGCAGAGGGATCGTGAAAAGCGGATCGATGATAAACAGGTTGTTCGTGCCGATCCGTCGGTCGCTGAACGGCTCGAATACCATCGTTCCATACACGGTGAATACATCGATCAGGACATGCGTGAAAAGAATCGCGAATACGGTCCATCCCGCACGCACGACGCTGACCCGTCCATGATGCAGACGTGCAATTCCCCACCCGATCAGCGGCGACGCGAGAGCCATAAAGATCAGCGAGTGCGAAATTCCTCGATGCCACTCGATCTGCTGCACCGAGTCGAGCCATGGATTTGCGAGCACATCCAAGTCCGGCAGGGTGCCAAGCGCAAGGCCCCACAGGATGGCCTTGTTTCCGAGCCGTTTTCCGCCCATTCCTGCCTCGGCGACGGCAGCACCCAGTGCGGCTTGTGTGATCGAATCCATTTTTCTGCTGGCGGGAATATACGCTGCAATTCGATCATCGCGACCACAATTCACTGCGGGAACTGCGTGACAAAATGGCCTCACCGCAACATATAAGACATCGCAACCCTTCAACCTCGCATTATGCAAAAACCTCTCCGGATCGGAATGATTGGCTACAAGTTCATGGGCAAAGCCCACTCGAACGCGTGGCGTCAGGCCCCCTACTTCTTTGATCTCCCGGCGCGTCCGGTCCTGAAAACCCTATGCGGCCGGGACGCGGCGGCAGTGACTGAGGCTGCGACCACGCTCGGATGGGAACAAACGGCGACCGATTGGCGCGACGTCATCGCAGATCCGGAAATCGATGTAGTGGATATCGTCACCGGTAACGACACGCATGCCGAGATCGCAATTGCCGCACTGCGGGCTGGCAAGGCAGTACTGTGCGAAAAGCCGTTGGCGCTCGATGTCGAGCAGGCCCGCGAAATGCGTGACGTGGCGGCCGAGACTGGCGTCGTCCAGATGGTATGCCACAACTACCGGCGCATTCCGGCCATCGTGCTCGCGAAACAAATGATCGACCGGGGTCAACTCGGCGACATCTACCACTACCGCGCCCGGTATTTGCAGGATTGGATTGTGGACCCGAATTTCCCGCTCGTATGGCGGCTCCAGGGGAAACTCGCCGGTAGCGGGGCACACGGTGACATCAACGCACACATCATCGATCTCGGGCGGTATTTGGTCGGTGAAATTCACGAAGTCAGCGGCCTTATGGAAACATTCATTAAAAAGCGCCCATTACCCGGCGCATCCGACGGGCTGAGCGCTTCGGCTTCCACTGAGATGGGTGACGTCACGGTGGATGATGCCGTACTCACGATCGGAAAGTTTGCATCCGGCGCGATGATGAACCTCGAAGCCAGCCGGTTCGCGCTCGGACGCAAAAATGGCATTCAGCTCGAAATAAACGGCTCCAAAGGCTCGATCTCGTTCGATTTTGAGGAAATGAATCGCTTGAAATTTTACAACTACGCAGACCCTGAAGAACAACGCGGGTTCCGAGATATCCTGGTCACCGAGCCCTGCCACGACTACGCCGGAGCATGGTGGCCACCGGGGCACATCATCGGCTACGAGCACACGTTCACGCATACCATCGCGGACTTCATCCGCGCCGTGTGCAGCGGAGTATCAGTGCAACCCACGTTTGAGGATGGATACCGGAACCAAGTAGTCCTCGATGCAATCAGCACATCGAGCGAAGAACGCCGATGGGTGAACGTGAAGTTTTAATCTCAAAATCTCAAAATCTATGCCTCGTCCAGTCACACTTTTCACCGGCCAATGGGCCGACCTCTCGCTCTCCACGCTGGCGGCCAAAGCCGCCTCGTTCGGATACGACGGCCTTGAGCTAGCCTGCTGGGGGGATCACCTCGACGTGCGTCAAGCGGCCAAAGACGCGGCCTATTGCGCCTCGCGGCATGAAATCCTTGGCGCTCACGGACTGAAAACCTGGTCGATTTCAAATCATCTCGTCGGCCAGGCGGTCTGCGATCCGATCAGCCTGCGACACCAAGCGATCCTGCCTCCGCACGTCTGGGGTGATGGCAATCCGGGCGATGTCCAGAAACGCGCGGCCGAGGAAATGATGCTCACCGCGCAAGCGGCCAAGAACCTAGGCGTGTCTGTGGTCAATGGATTCACCGGCTCAAAAATCTGGCCGCTTCTCTACAGCTTCCCGCCGGTGAGTGCCGCAGAAATCGAAGATGGATTTGCCGACTTTGCTGACCGGTGGAATCCGATTCTTGATGAATTTGCGCGCTGCGGAGTGAGGTTTGCGCTTGAGGTCCACCCAACAGAAATCGCATTTGACACCGCCAGTGCGCAGCGTGCGGTGGATGCTGTCGGCGGGCGCCCAGAGTTCGGCTTCAACTACGACCCGTCGCATCTCGGATACCAAGGAGTCGATTACGTCGGCTTCATACAGAAATTCAACGATCGGATTTTCCATGTCCACATGAAGGACGTGTATTGGTCGCAAGTCCCCACCGAGGCAGGCGTGTTCGGCGGCCACACGGAATTCGGCGATGTCCGCAGATACTGGGACTTCCGGTCGCTCGGGCGCGGATGCGTAGATTTTGAGGAAATCATCCGCCACCTGAATCGGATCGGCTATGACGGGCCGCTCTCGGTCGAATGGGAGGACAGCGGCATGGACCGTGAACACGGTGCCGCCGAGGCCGCCGCATTTGTCCGCGCGGTCGATTTCCCGCCCAGCAATCGCGCCTTCGACGCGGCATTCGAGAAATAGTTGATTTGTTTTAAAGCGAACGGCGAATTCCGCACGAGCAACTTTGGTTTTGAAACGGCCCGTCGGATCGAGTTCTATGTTCGACTTGCCCGTATGACCGAAGCCTCCTACTCGAAAAATACAAGCCTGCTGATTCGACTGAAGTCGCTTTGTGCCGCAGCGTTTGTTTTCGCGGCAGTAGCTTCGCCCAGCGTCGCGCAGGATGGGCTTTTTGCTATCATTCAAACGAACCGTGGCTCGATTACGGCGAAGCTGGACTACGAGAAAGCTCCCAGCACGGTGGCAAACTTCGTGAGCTTGGTGGAAGGTTCTCGCGGATGGGTGGACACCACTACCGGCGCGCTGCGACAGCAGCCGTTTTACAGCGGCATCACGTTTCACCGGGTCGTCCCGGGATTTGTAATTCAGGCGGGATCGCGGAACGGTCTTGGCACGGACGGTCCGGGTTACATCTTCGGCGATGAGTTCCATCCCGCTCTCCGTCACAATGTGGCGGGCACGCTTTCGATGGCAAACTCGGGTCCTGACAGCAATGGCAGCCAGTTCTTTATCACGCTTGCGCCGACGCCCACGCTCGATAACAAGCATTCCGTCTTCGGCTATGTGACGGATGGTATGGATGTCGTGAATGCAATTGGCGCCATTCCGACTCCTGTGACCTCGCCGGATGGGATCACAACAATCCAAAGTATCACGATTAGCCGAGTGGGTGCTGCGGCGCAGGCGTTTGACGCGACCGGTCCATGGGGGTTGCCAAGCTTCGACGATGCACGTCCTCAGTTGCTGAACCAAGCGGGCAGTTTCGTGCTGCGCTTTGCACGCCCACCCTTCGCCCAGCAGATCATCTCACGCGCTGATGATCTGGCCACCTGGATTCCCGACGCGACACTGACCGATGTTTTGGTTCCATCTGCGGCCGATCACGAGGTGACCGCAGCAATGACGGGGAAGAGTAGGCAATTCTTTCGCGTTGTTCGGGCAAACTATCCGCAGCAGCCCGGAACGTTTGTAAACAAGACCATCGCTCTTAACCTAATCAGCGGCAACCAGACTCTGGATTTGAGCATCACGGGAGAGCCTCGCGCGGACTTCGGTCCTTCGCTTGGGTCCGTGCGACTCGATGGATCGCCGATTGGCAGTATCCTCGCCTATGTGACGGCACCGGGGATTCAGAAACAACAGTTCGTCGTGGCAATAGACGGCTTGAACCCGATTCTTTCGATTGCACTGAAATTCAGAACACCCACGCAGGGATGGTTTACGGCCAAGGACAACAATTCCACAAGCGACGTTTGGCCGTTTTATGGAACATTTGAGATTCGAGCCGCGCCGTGAGTTATAGATTTTTGTGGTGGGACGTTTTCGGTGCAGGATGCCCGTCCGGGGTCATCGTCGTGCTCCAGAAAAATCCGGCGAGCATGCCTTGGGCAAAATCACCCGCCGGTCACTAGTCAAGACGGACCTGCGAAAATGGCGGCATTGTCGGTGAATCAGCCGCTTGCGTCACTGCCAGACCACGCGAAACTGCTCGGACGTCTCGGCGGTGATGATATCCGCCTGCGTTTGATCCCAACGCGCACGCACTCTTCCCGAGACAATGGCATCCACTCCGTCCGGCGCCGTCTGGATGTAGGCCAAGGTTTCCACGAGCGTGAGCCAGCCGGCGAGAGCGAGCGGTGCCTCCTCCCTTGGCCCCATCCAGTCCAGCCCCGCCAAAGGACCCCTCGCGCTCCAATCATTCCCCGAACGTACGATGCGCAATAGGCTCTCCGACTTGCTTAGAGTCAGGGCCAATTCCTCGTTGGAATTGCCGCCGAGCTTGAAATGAGCAGTGATCGGTGTTTCGCCGTGCTGCCAGCTAAGCAATCCCGACTCCGACCACGCCAGCGGACCCACTTCGAGTGTGCCGGGCCCGGCACATCCTGCACAACAAAACAACACCACACCCACGGCCATACGACGCAACGCGCCGTCGGACGTTCTGCTACCACGGCTCAAGACCGGGTCTCGATTCAGAATATCACTTCGGGGATGGCAGCGATGCCAATCAGCCGATCGCAGCATCAGGAATCCGCAGGTTTTTCGAGATGCCCGCCAAATTGGAACCGCATAGCAGAGCACACCTTCTCCGCCATCGTGTGTTCTTTGCGCGACCGGAAGCGCGCGTAAAGTGCGGCGGTTAGAACCTCACAATTTACCGACTCCTCAATACCTGCCATGATTGTCCAGCGCCCTTCGCCAGAGTCGGACACACGGCCCGAGAATTTTTCCAAATGCGGATCTTCGGCAAATGATGCTGCTGCGAGATCCAAGAGCCAAGCGCTCACCACGCTGCCACGACGCCACACCTCCGACACATCGGCCAAGTTGATGTCGTAATCGAGATCGTGATGCATGGCCGGCGCCGTCTCAGCGTCCGCTGTGGTCTGGCGTTTGCTGATGTTTGCGTTAGCCAGAATATCGAAACCTTCGCCGAACGCAGCCATCAGTCCGTATTCGATGCCGTTGTGCACCATTTTGACAAAGTGCCCTGCGCCCGATGCCCCGCAATGGAGGTAACCCAGTTCAGCCGTCCCACCAAGTTTCTCACGGCCCGGAGTAACAGGGATATCGCCCTTGCCGGGTGCCAAGGTTTTGAAAATGGGATCCATCCGTTCGACAGCGTCGGTGTCCCCGCCGATCATCATGCAATACCCTCGCTCAAGCCCCCAAACGCCGCCGCTCGTGCCGACATCGAGGTAGTGCAGACCTTTGGGCCGAAGCGCCGTGGACCGGCGGCGGTCATCGCGGAAATAGGAATTTCCCCCGTCAATAATCGTGTCGCCGGGGTCCAGTAGTGCCGCAAGTTGATCGACGATTTTGTCCGTGATCGCTGCAGGGATCATGATCCACGCGTTGCGGGGCTTTTCCAGCTTCGATACAAATTCCTCCAACGTCGCAGAGCCGATTGCTCCCTCTCCAACCAGCTCAGCCACGACGTCTGGGTTAGTGTCGAATACGACACACTGGTGTCCATTGCGCAAGAGCCGACGAACCATGTTCGCGCCCATTCTTCCAAGTCCGATCATTCCAAGTTGCATAATTACTGGTATCCGGGGTTGAGGTTAGGCCTTTCATCCTGTCCCTGCAAACGAGGCGCATCAAGGAGATTCGCGATCATTGCTGGTCACAAATTCGTGACGCAGTCGCCCGCGATCAACGCCAGTGGTTGATTTTTTCGAACTCTTGATCGAGTTCCCGTCTCTGGCGCAACCGTTCACGCCTCAAGAGATAAACACACAAAACAATGATCCCAAACCCAATGGGCATCCACGGGATATGGATAGGCTTTGAGTGCTCGGAATCGAAAATAAACGGGAGTGAAGGCTCGGTTCTCCGCCCGTCGCGATCAAATCCAATGATGGCCAGCGTGATCCGTTGACCAGGCCTTAAACCACGGATGTTAAGCGATGTCGTCTTTTCGCCAATTTCGATCTCTGAGTTCTTAAGAGGCACCCAGAGCAACTCCGTCTTCCCATCCCCATGAAATTTAAATTGGCGCTCGAGCGTTTCGTAGCGGGTGATTTGATTCGATGGGTTGTCCCACTCGATCTTCACTTCGTTCTTCGAACGATGCAACAGGCGGATTTCCTCGACGGCGGCGAATGCTGCAGCGGGCAGTTGCTGCACCGGCTGAGGAGACGGACCTGATGAGGTTTCCGCTACGGACGATTGCACCGGCCGTGAGGGTCGGTCCGCTGCGAAGCGTGTATCAGCTGCAACATCGGCTTGAAGCTTCCAAACGACCGAGGAACCGCCAGAGTCGCTTACCTTTAGCGATTCCTCGAAAGCTCCAGGTTCCTCGCCCACAAACGTAAGGTCAAATGTTCGTTCCTCGCCCGGGCCAAGCGCTTCTCCGCCGATCACGGGCAAGGCGCTTACCCCGGCGGGCAAATCGCCGCGCAACTGGGCATCTGCGCCACCGACGTTCTTGATCGTGATTGATTTGCGAACCGAGCGTCCCTGCAACACTGAGCCAAAATCCACGACCGTTTCCTGCTCACTTGCAATCAGCTTTGCAGGCGCAGCAAAAACTCGGAATGGAATCGTCGATTCGACACCCTCATTCACGATACTAATCGTGCCGTCCAGCGGGGCTAAGAAGCCCGGTACCGTTCGCAGCGGCACTTCGGCCTGCCCGAGAGCGTTGATTGTTACCTCCACCGAGCCACCGAGTTCGGCGGGAGCGTTCACATCGAGCCGTTGCGGTTCATTGATGCGATTCTTTAGACGCAAAAATGCCTCACGCTGCTGCCCATCAGCTGCCGTGCTAAACTCCAAGAATCCCGGGGATGCCTCGACCGGCAAAAATGCCTCGCCCGACAAACTCAAGCTGCGAGCCGACGTGTGAGAGAACCTAGCCGATCCAGTGAACTTTGCGACCTGCTGCGGAGCAAACGTGATCGCAATCTCAGCCATCTCCCCCTCCGCCAAGCGGTAGAACCCATCCCCATCGGTAATGGTCCAGGGCTCCGGCAGCTCCATCCGGCCCATAATGACGCCTCCTCCATCGTTCCGTAAAGTGATCACCTTCGTCCGGGTTTTCCCGACGGCTATCGGCTGAAACTCCTGGGTCGCTGGTGCTTCAAAACGGGCAGGTTTATCCACCACCCGAATGATCACCTCCGCAGGTGTCGAAACCCCAGACCCCGGCACCTGCACCGCGTAACGAAAGCGATCTGCTCCCGCACCGAGGTTCGCATCATGCCGATACCGCACAACGCCTGAATGCCTGTCCGTCACGGTCACACCCGATAGAGTACCAAGCTCCGGGCGCGTTCTAATCAAAAATGAAAGCTGTTGCCCTGAGCGGCTGACGCCCCGAAGCGGGATGTCCACCGTGCCTCCCACTGACACCTGCACGGTCTGGGCAAGCGGTTGCGGCGGGGGTGCTGTCGGGAGGTTGATGTCCGCCACCGCATCGGTGATCACGCCGCTTAAGATCCCACTGCACGACAACGCAAGCCATGCGAATCGAAACAATCGTGCAAAGCATCTTGGGAATGTCGTTGAAAATCTACGTGTGAACAATTAGGTCGATAGTCAACACGGCTAACGCTTTGATTCAAGACTGATGCGAACTTTTCCTTCATCCACTGCGCTGCTTCGGGCGCTGGCAATGCTCGTTTCTAGTGCTGCATGCGTGCACGTTTGCCTGGGTCAGACGCCATCGACTCCACCAAAAAAGCAAAAGCCGGCCTCTGACCTCATCCAGAAACAGGCGAGGCCACAGGTCGTTCCCCGCGTTTTGAACCGGGCAACACCCGAAACCACACGCATTGTGGTGCGCCTCGGCGATCAGCGTGCAATCCTGCTCGTCGGCAATGAAGTCGCGATCGACACGCCCATTTCATCAGGCAAGCGCGCCGGGATGACTCCCAAGGGTGACTTTGTCATTGTGCAGAAAAACAAAGACCATCGTTCGAACATCTACGGCAACTTTGTGAATCGATCCGGTCAAGTGGTGCGCGGCGGCGTGAGTACGAGGATCGACTCCGCGCCGAGCGGCACCGTGTTCCAAGGCGCACCGATGAAGTTTTTCATGCGACTCGGAACCCACCTGGAGGATCACACACCCATCGGGCTTCATGTTGGACAGCTACCGGGCTACCCGGCGAGTCACGGCTGCATCCGACTGCCCGAGGATATCGCGCCATTGATTTTCGAGCGAGTGCAGCGCGGCACACCGGTGGTGATTCAGGATTAATTTCATCCAACAGCAGAATTTTCCTGCTCATTCCTTTTCGTTGGGCATCCTTCATGCTAAACAAACGCGCAATGCCAGAGATTGACCACAAACAGCTTTCGATACGATCCCTCGGCGAGCGGAAAATCCAGTCGCCACTCGAGCCATTTTTCCGGGAATGCAACACCGCGCATGCATTCTACAACGACGATAACCGCATCCTCGTCGACCATTCCCTCGAAGTCATCCAGAACTATTTCGACAACGGAAGCACGCTGCCATGCTTCGAGGTGGCGGGGCCCCGTCGGAAAATCTACTTCGAACCGTCACGCACCGTCTGTGCCATCGTAACCTGTGGCGGCATCTGCCCCGGGCTCAATGATGTCATTCGATCCATCGTCCTCCAATCCCATCACCGCTACGGCGTGCGCCGCATTTTGGGAATTCCATATGGTTATGAAGGACTGAATTCCGACTACGGCCACCGGATCCAAACCCTAACTCCCGACGTCGTTTCGAACATCCACCGTTTCGGCGGCACAGACATCGGCACCTCTCGCGGACCCCAAGATCCGCTCCGCATGGTGGATCGACTCCAAGAACTCGGGGTGAACATCCTTTTCGTGATCGGTGGCGATGGAAGCCAGCGCGGCGCGCGAGCCATCGAGGACGAAGCCGCCAAAAGGGGGATGGAACTCGCCGTGGTCGGTGTCCCAAAGACCATCGATAACGACATGATCTACATGGATAAAAGTTTCGGATACGAAACCGCCTGCGCCGCAGCCGTCGAAGCAATCCATGCCGCCCACACCGAAGCCCGCAGCTCAAGAAATGGCGTGGGCCTAGTCAAGCTCATGGGCCGCCACTCCGGCTTTATCGCCTCATCCGCTGCCATCGCAAGCGGCGAGGTGAACTGCGTCCTGATCCCGGAGATTCCGTTTGCCCTGGAGGGCGACAATGGGTTCCTAGAATACATCCGCAGCCGAATCCACGAACGGGGACACGCAGTTGTCATCGTGGCCGAAGGCGCCGGACAAGATCTCCTCAGCAAATCCACCGAAAGCGACGCGTCGGGAAATGCAAAGCTTCAAGACATCGGCGTCTATCTCAAGGACCGGATCACGGACTACTTCCGGCAATGTCAAACCGAACTCAATCTCAAATACATCGACCCGAGCTACATCATTCGTAGCGTACCCGCCTGTCCACAAGATCGAATCTACTGCATGCGGTTGGCTCAGAACGCCGTGCACGCCGCAATGGCCGGGAAGACCGGCCTTGTGGTTGCACGCTGGCACAGCGCCTACATCCATCTGCCGATCGGGGTTGCCACATCGGCTCGCAAGCAGGTCGATCCCGGCAAAGATCTCTGGCTCTCGGTTCTCGAATCTACAGGGCAACCCGCAAGATTTTACTAGCAAGCCCGATCAATCGGCCCATCCGCATGCTCACACGACACGCAAACCGGTCCGAAAATATTTCCCTTCCCTGAAACAAATCCCTTGATCTCGGGAACATTCAACCGTTAAAAACAAACGCAAATGAAACTCCCGGTCCTTATCGCCGTATCCCTCCTCGTCGGTGCCTCCGTGTGCATGGCAGACATCCAAGCGCCTCCAGCCTCCGAGCAAGGCCCGACCCGTAAACTTGGGCGCGGCATTTCCAACATCGCCTACGGCTCCACCGAACTCTTCGACTCCATGGTTTCGGTGAATTACTTTGATGGAAACAACGCTGCATGGTCCTACGGGATTGTGCGAGGCCTCGGTCGAATGTTCGCCCGCCTAGGCTACGGCTTCTACGAAACCGCGCTCTTCGCATTTCCGACCAAAAATGGCACTTACCGCCAACCCTACCGCAGCGACATCCCTTGGCTACAGTCAGGATATTCTGAGTTTCCGCCAGAACTCGGATTCGAAAGCCGCTACAACTACGTACGTCTATACCAGCAAACGCCTTAGTGCGATTGGAAGCCGGGGCTCTCGCTCGTTGGGTTGAACCCGATCTTCGGAGGCGCTCGAAATTGTCTTTCCTAATTTAGGGTTTAAGGCGCTGTGGTATTGCATTAGTGTCGGATCTAGTATTTTATTAACTGCCTTACGGCTGGATAGCTCAGTTGGCAGAGCAGAGGACTGAAAATCCTCGTGTCGGGGGTTCGATTCCCTCTCCAGCCACCACTTTCAAAAGCTCGTTGAGTCGCTTTATTTATGACTCTGCGAGCTTTTTTGTTTTCTGGAAGCGCGCCACCGTGTTCAGGGGCGGTTTGCTCCCGTCGTGTTGATGTCTTTCACGTAGCGATCCATGGACACCGTCCACGGAACCCTTGAGGTTTCGTTAGTTCCATCACCACACCAAAACCTCAAGCCGCTTTTCCGGGATCCACTCGGATGCCTTGCTCGAAAAGTTCACACACCACTTGCTTAAGGATGTTTTTCGTGACAGTCTGAATCTTCAAACATGAATCAGACACGATCCCTCCTCGTGACTTTGCGTATTTTACCGTTCGCAAGCGCTATTCTCGCAGTCCTACTATCCGCAACTGTGCAACCAGTGCAGGCATCTCCGCTGAAGCTTGCCTCGTGGAATTGCATCCGCGACTTTCAGCAAACACACGGTGTATTGATTGGTTCGGTGGCTAGGTCCTTGAACCTGAAAAGCACTTTAGAACCAAGGATAGCGCGGATTTACGCAGATAAAACAAAAAGTACGCCGGAAAAAACAGGGCATGCCCTTCCGCAGCTCGCTGCCGATCTCTTCTCCGTGAGAAGCCATGTTATCCGTGGTGAAATCTCTTTCAGTTTGGGGTTCAATCGCTGTTTTCGGGTTAAATGGCACGCCGTTGGAGTATTAGAGGCGCGCTCCATCGATGACCGACATGCGTCACGCCAAAGATTTCTTCCCAGAGGGGGACAACATAATGGCGCCACAGTTTGGCGCCATTTTGGGAGGACCGCTCTTCGAGTTGAATGCCTCGACGGTAAACATCCACAACCAAGACCACGCGGCCCCGCGTCTGCGAACGCTCTCGAAGACGTGAAATCCTGAACGTTTGGCTTCGTCTCCTCCGCATCCGAAAATCACCTACTCATCCCTATGACACGCCTCACCAACCTCATCTCAAACTCCGCCACGCGCTTCGTCCCCATACTATTAGTCTGCGCGTGCACCTTAACCAGCACTGTGAAAGCATCAAACCCGATTATCCGTCACATTTTCACCGCTGATCCCTCGGCCCGTGTTTTTGACGGTCGTCTCTATCTCTACACGTCGCACGACCAGCCTGACGCCACCGGCTACAACATGGTGGATTGGTGGCTCTTTTCCACCGACGATATGGTCACTTGGAAAGACCACGGGGCCGTGTTCAAATTGGAGGACTTTGCCTGGGCGAAAGAGAAGGCGTGGGCGCCCGATGCCATCGCCGCCAATGGGAAATACTATCTCTTCCTGCCCACCGACCGAAGCAAGATCGGCGTCGCGGTTTCCGACAAGCCGGACGGCCCATTTGTGGACGCCATTGGTGCCCCGCTCATCGATAACATCACCATGCCCGAGGCGGGCAAGGAACCGATCGACCCGGCGGTCCTCGTCGATGACGACGGCACGACATGGCTCTACTTTGGCTGTCGCCAACCGATGGTGGTAAAGCTTGATCCTTCGCTGACCAAGCTGGCGGGGCCATTGCAGAAATTGGTCATCCTCAACGCAGCGGGCGAGCCCGTGCCCCAAGCGCTGCCCGGAAAAGACCCTCAGCGGCCGGCCGGTTACGGAGAGGGACCGTCGATGTTCAAGCGGGATGGCCGCTACTATTTTGTTTATTCCAACGGCTGGGCTACGGACACCACCCTAGTCTATGCCACGAGCGACTCACCCACGGGGCCCTTCACCTATCAAGGCAGGGTCATGCATCCCGTCGACTGCAGCACCCACCACGGTATGGTCGGCGAGTTCAATGGCAAGTGGTACGTCTTTTATCACAACGCTGAATTATCCGGCGGCAACGGCTATCGCCGCTCGGTGTGTGTGGACGAACTCACCTTTGACGCCGACGGAAAAATTATTCCCGTGAGAGCCTCTTCTGGAAGCAAATAACGTCGCCCGGATGATTTCTGCCATTTGAAAAGTAGCGTTAAAGTCTCTCAGGAAGACTCTTTTGTAAAAAAGCAAACCGCATTTATCCGATGAGAAACATCGTCCGCCTCCTGCTTTTGATCATGACACCTGCCGCGTTATGCGGAGAAACAACAATCGAACCTCCTCCTGCCATCACCGGCCGCGTGCTGTATCTCCATGGAAATGTCTCGGCTGATGGTGACGTGCCATCAGGCGGGAAACCGGCTTTTCACCAAATGCGGCTGGACGATACCGGGCCCCGGGGCATGAGTGGTTTCCGCGCCGCGATCGAGGCGTTGGGATTCGAGATCCACCAGGCTTACGACGCGGACGTGGTAATCGCCGACGAATACCTTGCGGCTTGGGATGTGATGATCTTGGGTTCAAACCAGCGTCGCTTTACCAGAGCCGAGGGCGAAGCCGTTCAACGCTGGCTTAGTGCGGGCGGCGGACTGGTGGCCTGGTCGGACAGCGCCTTCGGAGGTCACTACGCCAAAGTGGGCCTCGATAACACAGCTGGCCGTGAAAGTGACAACGATCTCACCCGGCAATTCGGTATGGTTTTTCTTACGGATAACGGTGGCGGCAACTACCTCGTTAAGGATTACGAGGAGGCGCATTTTCTCAACGCACAAAACCCGCAGGGGGGAGTCCGCTATCGCGGCGAAGGAGTGAGCCCGGTCCGAACCAATCACCCCGCTCGCATGGTGGCCAAGCTTCAGGAGGGCGGCCTGGGCGGCAAAATCACGGTCAACAAAATTGACGCTCCTTTTAATCCTCAGACCGACGCGGCGCTAGCGGTCGCTCATGTCGGCAAGGGCCGTGTCGTCTGCACGTTTGACCGAAACACTTTTTGGAATGCCGGCGAAGGCACCCGACTTTCCCACGAAGACAACCGCGAGTTTGCCCAACGCTTGGTTCTCTGGGCAGCCGGCCGGGAAGACATCAATCCGAAGCCCAGTGAGCAAGAAAGCAACTCGGAGGCCTTTACGGTGAATGCGGGTCAAGATCGCAGCGCCAAGGTCGGCGAGACGCTAGCGCTCGTGGGCAAAGTTATCGGGGGCAGCCAACCGGACGTTGCATGGCGAGTGATCAGCGGTCCGGCGGGCAGCGCAGAATTTGACAACAACAACGCCGCCGCTCTCGAGACCCGCATCAGGTTTCGCAAGCCCGGCATCTATGTGCTTGCTCTCGAGACAGTTGGGAGAGGGCCAGTGCATCGGGGCGAAGTCGTCATCACCGTCGAATAGCCCATGACCATCAACAATGACTTGCCTCGCCGACCTCCATTCCTGCGAACCGCCGCCAAAATCAAGGGAGTCAAATATGAGCCTGTGAAGGGCAGACCTGTTCTGGCGTTCAGAACCCTCCTTTTCAAATCATCCCCCAAAGCCACTCCGCCCCACGTCTGCTAACCGCCGAATAACCATGAAATCCCTCTCCGTCGTCTTGGCCCTTCTCGGTCTCTTCGCCATCCAAGCCTTCGCCTCTCCGTCCAAAGGCCCCTCCGAACCTCCCGTCGGGGAAGCGGCCGAGCGCATCGCTTGGTGGCTCGACGCCAAGTTCGGCCTATTCATCCACTGGGGTCCCGTCAGCGTGGCCGGCACCGAAATCGGCTGGTCACGCGCCGGGGATCGTCGCGGCTTCGGCAGCAAGGGCAGCGAGATTCCGACCGAGCGCTACGACAACCTCTACAAAGAATTCAACCCCGTGAACTACGACCCCGCCACTTGGGTCGCCATCGCCAAGGCCGCGGGCATGAAATACATCGTGCTCGTCTCCCGCCATCATGACGGCTTCAGCCTCTGGGATACCCAGGCGAGCGACCACAAAATAACCTCCCCGCTCAGCCCCTACGGCAAAGACATCGTCGGCCCGCTCGCCGAAGCCGCCCGCGCCGCCGGCTTGCGTTTCGGCGTTTATTATTCCCAGCCCGATTGGAAACATCCCGACGCCTTCACCAAGCGTCAGGCCAGTTACCACGCTTACCTCCAACAGCAGGTGCGAGAGCTCATGACCAGCTTCGGCCAGATTGACATCGTCTGGTTCGACGGCCTTGGCAAAAAGCCCGGGGAATACGGCTCGTCCGCCCTGAATAAAATCATCCGTGAACTCCAACCTCAGGCCCTCATCAACAACCGCAACGGCTCCCACGAGGACTTCGACACCCCCGAGCAACGTGTCGGCACCATGGAGGTCAAGCGCCCGTGGGAAACCTGCATGACCATCGGCCGCAGCTGGAGTTGGAGACCCGACGAAAAACTCAAATCCCTCGACGAGTGCCTGCGCATTCTTGTCTCCACTGTCACCGGCGGCGGCAACCTGCTCTTCAACGTCGGCCCCATGCCCGACGGCCGCATCGAGCCCCGCCAGGTCGAGCGCCTCAAGGAAATCGGTGCGTGGATGACCAAGAACGGCGTCGCCATTTACAACACCCGAGGCGGCCCTTGGGCCAACGGTTCTTGGGGCGGCTCCACCTACCGCGACCGCACGATCTACGTTCACCTGCTTCAGCCGCCCATCAACAACCGCGTGCGCCTCGCGGCCCTTCCGCACAAGATCACCTCGGCGCGCCTCCTCCACGGCGATACGCCCATCGCGTTCACCCAGAACGATTCCGGCGTCACGCTGGATCTCGCGGCCGGCACCTTCCAAGGCCCGGTCACCATCCTCGAGCTCACCACCGACGAACCCGTCGCGCCGTATCAGACCCTCGGCTCGGCTGCCGGCCAGTTCGACGACGAGTCCGCCTTCGGCCAAGCCCGCCAGGCCACCGCCGTAGCCACCACCTCCACCGGCACCGTCACCAAAGACGACGACAACCGCCTGACCGTCAAAACCGACGCCGAGAGCAACCCATCTTTCACCCTCGATCTCGGCGCGGTTCAAGAGGTCACCGCCTTCTCCGCCGTCAACCTTGATGTGAGCGCCCATGGCAGCAACTACGAAATCCGCCTCGAACTCTCCACCGATGGCTCGACGTGGACTGAAGCCTACCGCAGCTCCTACGGCCTCGCCCAGTGGGAGATCCCGCTCACGCGCTTCGTCGCGGGCATCCAGCAGCCCGGCATTCCCGCCCGCTACGCCCGCTTCTCCATCGATCACGGCGCACGCAAGGGAAGCCTCCAACTCGGCAAGTTTGCCCTCTACGCCCGATGAAGCGCACTTCATGGCCATCGATTTGCCCACAGACTCTCGCCATTCTAACGGCGTTGAGTTCTCTGATAATGACCAGCTTTGCCGATCAAGCCAGGACCGCGCACATCGCATTTCGCCCCGGGCAACCCTGGCAGGACACCAACGGCGTTAACATCAACGCATACGGTGGCGGCGTGATTTTTCATGGCGGCCGTTACTACTGGTATGGCGAATACCAGCTTCCGGGTCGCTCTGAACAACAAATGGCCGATGGCGGCGTGCGGTGCTATTCATCGACAGACCTCTACAATTGGAAGGATGAGGGCGTCGTTTTGGCTGTCGACGAGAAAAATCCCGAAAGCGAAATCGCCGCGGGCTGCATTTTGGAACGGCCTAAAGTGATTTACAACGAGAAGACCAAGAAGTTTGTGATGTTCTTTAAGTTGTATGATCGGGAGGTGGGTTATGAGGTCGCCTACGTCGGCGTCGCCACCGCCACCCGTGCGAGCGGACCCTTTACCTACCGTCATCGATTTCTGGGCGGTGGTTCGCCAAAGGGATCGGGTGATTTTGCCATCGTGCGGGATCGTGACGGGAGCGTCTACCATCTGGCAGTCCGAAAACCGGACAAAGTGTTTTGCGCCGGCCTGCTGCGCGCGGACTACCTGTTTCCCGCCGGCCACTATCATCCCGTAGAGGGTATTGAGAGACACACCGAGGCCCCGGCCGTGGTGAAACGGCCCGAAGGTTATTACCTGATTGGCTCAGGCTCCACCGGTTTCAAATCCAATGCGGCGCGTGCCTTCTTCGCAACGAACCTCACCGGCCCCTACAAGGCGCTAGGCAATCCGGCAAGAGGAGTGAATCCGCACAATAGGCTCGGCCCGGAAAAAACATTTGGCGGCCAGATTTCTTTTGTCATCCCGGTGGAAGGCAAGTCGAACGCTTACATCGCAATGTTCGACCTATGGAAACCCAAAGCTCCCATTGACGCCCTCTCCGCCTGGTTGCCGCTGCAGTTCGACTCCGGCAAGCCAATCATCCAGTGGCACACGGAATGGGATCTCAGTGTCTTTAAGGAATGAAACGCCCAATGAACTTCTGTCCTCTGCGATCGATCTTTGCCCGGATTTTCGTCCTTCTGGCAGGGCTCGGTGTTCTGGCCATTCCGGGCTTAGCCAAACCCGACAGAGCCTCGCAAAGTGCCATCCACCCCGGACAACCCTGGCCGGATACCAACGGCGTTCACATCAACGCCCACGGATTCGGCATCTTGGATTTTGGTGGACGCTATTACTGGTATGGAGCGCACAAGATCGAGGGCAAAACCGAGGACGAAAAGAACGAAGCTGGAGTCCGCCTCTACGTGAGTGACGACCTGATGAACTGGGAGGATCAGGGGCTCGTGCTCTCGGTCTTTGCGCCGGATGCCCATCCCGAACTGGCGGAAGCCTTCATCCTCGATCGGCCCAAGGTGATTTACAACGAAGCCACGAAAAAATTTATTCTCTATTTCAAACTCTATCCGCCCAAGGAAAAAGGCGGGAAAAGCGGCAAAGACTACGCTTGGGTCGGCGTCGCAACCTCTGCCACACCCACCGGCCCCTTTGAATACAAGGGATACTTTCTCGGCAACCACAGCAAGTTCGGCACCGGAGATTTTGCCATTTTTGAGGACGCAGACGGCGCCATCTATCACATCGCCGTCCGCAAGCCGGACAAAGCACTGGTCTATGGCCGCTTGTCCGAAGATGGACTAAAGCCAGTCGGCGAATACAAAGTGCTCGAGGGCGTCACGATCGGAACGGAGGCCCCCGCATTTTTCCGGCGGGGTGACAAAGTCTATCTCCTCGGATCCGGAACCTCAGGATGGAAACCCAACCCCGCCCGCCTGTTTGTCGCAGATCAATTCACCGGACCGTATCGGGAACTTCCCAATCCGTGCCGCGGCGTGAATCCCCACAACAACCTCGGTCCGGATAAAACCTTCGGCGGGCAAAGCACCTACGTTTATCCCGTCGCTGGTCGGCAGGATGCTTGGATTGCGATGTTCGACATCAACAAGCCGGAGGACCCAATCAACGCCGGCTACATTTGGCTGCCCGTCGAGTTCGAAAGTGACCAACCCGTCATCCGCTGGCGCGACCAGTGGGATCTATCCGCTTTTTCAAAAAAATAGCCCCTCCATCCAATCATGACCATGCCACACCCACCCCGCCCGTTAACCCACCTCCTCATTTCCATAGCGGCCCTTATATCCACAAATCTCATCGCGCAAAATCATACCGAAACACCTCCCGTCGCCAAGGTGCTCAACGCGGATTTTGAAGCTGGTAACCTGAGCGGCTGGAAAGACTGGAGATTGCGCCGCGCCGAGATCTCCGACCAGGCCCAAGCGGGAAAATATGCGGTGGCCTTGGGGCCGGAGAGCGGACAATGCAGTCAAGAGGTGAAGATCCGCCCGAACAGCCGCTACCGCTTGTCGGCGTGGGTCAAGACAGAGTCTGGCTCCGAGCAAGTCGAGCTCATGGCCAAGGACTACGGCGGGCCTTCGATGTCGGTTGCGAGTGCCCTGACGGAATACACCAAGGTCTCGCTGGAATTCATTTCGGCGCATGCGACCGACACCCTCTTGATCATGTTGAAGCATCCCAACGGACCCGGGAAGGGATACGCCGACTCGGTGGAACTGGAGTATTTGGGCGAAGCACCGGAACCTACTATTCAAGAATTTGTGGAGCCCGCGACCCCTCCCCAAGTCTCGGAGGGCGGAGTGGAGACTCTGCCCCACAGTGCCATGGAATGGTATCTGGATGCCAAGTTCGGGATGTTCATCCATTGGGGTGTCTATTCCGCCATCGAAAAGGGCAACGAGTGGGTCATGCACAACAAAGTGATCACCCAGGAGGACTATCGTGCCCGCGCCGAAAATCCGGAGACGGGCTTCACCGCCGCGAAGTTTGATCCCGCCGCGTGGGCGGAGTTGGCCAAGAAGGCGGGTATGGAATACATGGTCATGACCACAAGGCACCACGACGGCTATGCCTTGTTCGACAGCAAGCATCCCAACAGTTGGACCAGCGTCAAACAGCTCGGCCGGGACTTGGTCAAGGAATACACCGACGCGGTGAGGAAAGCAGGCCTGCACGTCGGCCTCTATTACTCGCCCATGAGCTGGCGCTACCCCGGTTACTACAACGTGACGGGAACAAACATGAAGCCCAATCCTTGGGGATACAAAGACGAACCCTGGCACGAGGAAAATGCCCGGCTGATGAAGGAAGAGGTTTACGAGCAACTGAGGGTGCTCCTCGCGAACTACGGCCCGATAGAATACATGTTCTGGGACGGCGGCTGGTTGGGTCAAAGCGTGGACAACGAACTGGAAGCCCGGTTCTGGGATGCAGGCAAGTATCAAGATCCCAAGGGCAACTGGCTCGTGGGTGATGAGTTCGTGGAAAAGGAGGAATCCACGGGCAAGGCGCTCGGGGTCATGGGACTCGTCCGCAAACACCAGCCGCAGATGATCGTCAATGAACGCTTCGGCTGGGTGGGTGATGTCCATGGCGAGGAAGGCTCCGCCGCCACCTCCGGCGACATCCGCACGAAACGCACCATCGAAAAATGCATGTCGGTGCAGAAGGGCGGCTGGGGCTACGTGCCCAATGCGCCTGTCGTGAGCTTCGAAGAGGTGGCCGTTTTCCTTTCCGATTGCGTGGTCCGGAACATGAACCTCCTGCTCAACGTCGCCCCGGACCGCGAGGGGGTGATTCCGAAAAACCAGCAGGACGTCCTGCTCCAGACGGGTGAATGGCTCAAGAAAGTCGGCCCGGCGATCTACAACACGCGCGGAGGCCCCTGGCAGCCCCGGCATGGCGAGTATGGATTCACTTACGACGGCAAAGATATTTTCTGCCACGTCTATAAGGATTACCGCAACAGGGCCACGGGGACGTTCACGACGCAGTCAATCGGCGAAAAGATGGTCAGCAAGGTCACCGATCTCCACTCCGGGAAAGCGCTGCCATGGAAGAAGAACGACGACAACACGATCACCATCGAGCAAGTCGATTATGACCAGACTCCTTATGTGACCGTCCTGCACGTCGCTCTCACCGAGGATGTCTATGCGAAGTAGCCTGCTTGGCCTGGCGCTCTTCGGCAGCCTTCCGACCCTCCTCCAAGGGCAAGAGCCGGTGACTCAAATCGGGGACTTGCTGAAACCTCATGCCATCCTCGATGATTTCTCGGTCACCGCGCCCCCGACCATCGAGTGGTCGTTCTCCGACGAGGGAAAACTCGAGCTGGCCGGCGAGCTCAAGGACAAGGCCGGCACCATTATCCTGCAGCCAAAAGAGGGTCCATGGGACATCTCGAGGTATTCCTATTTCCGGGTGGACATCACCAATGGGGGAGACGGCCTGGTGTGGATTCGAGGGCGTTTGGACAATGAGGACGCCAAGGACTGGGCGAACAGCTCGTCGAGCCAAGCTTACATCCTCCCGGGCGAGCGGGCCACATTGGCGTTCCCGTTTCCCCGGCCTGATGAAGAAGATGACTCCCCGGAGATTTTCCACACTGTGGACAACCGCCCCAACGGGTTCCGGCGTCACTGGATGAAGTTCAAGCCGGATGAAGTAATCGCATGCCGCTTGCTCATTCGCTCGACTTCGGACCAGCTCAACCTCAAGGACATCCAAGTCAGCCTCGCCCAGCCCTACGGCGCCGAGGCCAATGCGCGCCTCCTTGAACTCCCCTATCTGGATAAGTTCGGTCAGGTCCGCCAATTGGACTGGCCGAACAAGGTTCACTCCGGCGAGGAACTGGCCGCACGCACCAAGAAGGAAGCCCAAAACCCCGCGATGCAGACGGGGCCCGAGAGTTTCAATCGCTACGGCGGCTGGAAGGAAGGCCCGCAGTTGAAGGCCACGGGGTTCTTCCGCGTCGAGAAATACAAGGGTCGCTGGTGGTTCGTGGATCCCGAGGGGCGTTTGTTCTTCTCCCACGGGGCCAATTCCGTCGGCTTCGATCAGAGAACGCCCCACAAAGATCGCGAGGCTCTTTTCGAGTGGATGCCATCGGAGGGAGACCTTGGGGAGGCCATCTTACCGGGCAGCATTCAGTTCATGATCGCCAATCTGAACCGCACCTTTGGCCCGGACTCGAAAGCCAAGGCCTACGACCGCGTCCATAGCCGCATGCGCCAATGGGGCATGAACACGGTCGGGGCTTGGTCAGACCAGGATTTGTATGAGAACCCCAAGACGCCCTACACCCCCATCCTTCATGTGCGTGCGGGAAAACATTCTCTCGGCTACGGGCTGGCGGATCCTTTCAGTTCGGAGTTTGAAAAAAATGTCGAGGAGGGACTGCTCAGACTTGCCTCCGTCTCGGCCTCCGACCCGTGGTGCCTCGGGATCTACATTGATAACGAGCTGCGGTGGTATGAGCCCTTCGTTCACAATGCCCTGGCCGGAAGCCCCGACATGCCGACACGGAAGGCGGTGTTCGCGTTTCTGCAGGACAAGTATTCCACCATCGAGCAACTCAATGCGTCCTGGGGGACCACGTATGACTCTTGGGAAACGCTGAATGTTTTCCCCGAGGAATCCGCGGGGTTCGAGGAGGACCTCAAGTTCCTCAGACGACTCATCGCCAACCGCTACTACAAAGTTTGCCACGATATGATGCGGAAGATCTTCCCGAACCACCTCTACCTCGGGTCGCGCATGCACAAGGCCCCACCTGAGGTTTACGAAGAATCCACGCGTTACGCGGATGTCATGAGCGGGAACCGCTACATGCCCCTGCCTGTCACCTTGCTTCCCAAAGAGTTCGACAAGCCTTGCATCGTCTCGGAGTTCCATTTCTGCGCGCCGGACCGCGGCGTGCCGGGCATCGGTCTCACCTATGTCGGCGACCAACTGCAACGCAGCCGCGCCTACGCTGCCTACGTCCTTGATGCCGTGCTCCAACCGAACATCGTCGGCACCCATTGGTTCGCCTACTTCGACCAGTCTGCCGCCGGGAAGATATCCAGAGGAAAACCCGCCGTGAACGGCAACATCGGCTTTGTCGATGTGACCGACACTCCTTATCCCGAGATGGCCGCATACAGCCGAGGGCTGGCTGATGTCATGTATTCCCAGGCGGACCGGGAATCGGTGGACCTCCTGAGTCTGTTGCAAGCGACGTGGAGCACCCCAGCTCCCCCTCCGTCAAAGCGGTGATCGTCCGATCAGGTCATTCCCCCCCACACAATTTATGAAACTTCATGTGCTGTCTTTGCTGCTCCTCGCCGGCAGCCCCGCCCTCCTTCATCGAGGGGCTCCGGTCACGCAGATGGCCGACCTGTTAAAACCTCATGTCGTTCTCACGGACATCGCGGTGACCGCTCCCGAGACCATCGGGTATTCGATGACGGGCGGGGGCCTGATCAGCCTCTCGGGCGAGCTCCAAGACAACTCCGCCAACATCGTGCTCCGCCCCACGGAAGGCGTATGGGACATCTCGGCCTATGCCTATTTTCGCGTGGACATTACCAACAGCGGCGAGGGCTTGGTCTGGATTCGCGGTGGTCTCGACAACGTCTCCAGCATGGCCTTCATTCTCCCCGGCGAGGCCCTCTTCGCATGGATATGATCCGCGCTCGAAAAACCACCCTCGTGATCGCGCTCCTTGCCTATCTCAACGGCAGCGCGGTTGCCGACAACCTCTCGACACCCATGCCCCCGTTGAACGCTGCTGGCGCCGCACGAAAACCCACCGACTTGCAGCGTGAATTCATCAGCCGTGGCTACGGCATGTTCATCCATTTTGGGATCAATACGTTCAACGAAATCGAGTGGTCCTACGGCAAACTGCCGCTCGAATCCTACAACCCCACCGCGCTCGATGTGGACCAATGGATCCGCGTCGCCAAGGAAGCCGGATTCCGTCACGTCGTCCTCACCACCAAACATGTGGACGGCTTCTGCCTGTGGGACTCAAAGTTCACCGAATACGACGTGGCCTCCACTCCGGTCAAGACCGACATCGTCGCCGAGGTCGCCAAGGCCTGCAAAAATACGGGGTGCAGCTCGGTCTCTATTATTCGCTGTGGGATGCCCGCGAGCCTTCCCAGAAGAAGGACATGCCGCGCTACGTGGAATACATGAAAGCGCAGGTCAAAGAACTGCTCACCAACTACGGCCCGGTCTGTGAGTTTTGGTTTGATGCCCCGTGGGCCACCCCGAAGGACTCCGACTGGCACTACCCGGAGCTACGTGCGTTGATTCACCAGCTTCAACCCGACTGCGCGGTCACGGTCAATCACACGGTTTTGCCCCCGAGTGGCAAGCGCGAAGGCTGGAATCCCGAGCATTATGTCCACGGCAGCAAGCTGCGATTCTGGCCGGTGGACTTCCGCACCAAGGATCCGAATATCGTCCGCTGGGACGACCCGAAAATCTACACCGCCCCGGATAAAAGCCTTGTTTATCTGCCGTTTGAACACACCGTTTGCATTTCGGACTTGGCGAACTGGTTTCAAAAGAAAGCGATCCGCCCGGCCCGAAGCCCCGATGAACTCGAAGCGTTGTTCTACTGGTGCACGGCCAACGACAACATTCTCCTGCTGAACATCCCGCCCGACCAGACCGGCCAACTCCGCGCCAACGAGGTCGAGGCCGCACTGGCGGCCGCCGATTTGTTGGGCATCCGCGGAGGCAACACGCCGCTTCCGACCGCCCCCATCAATCAGGCTTTCGGAGTCAAAGCCGAAGCCGACAGCACTTCGGGTCCGAAAAGCGCGGCATCAATGGCCGTGGATACCAAGCTCGAAGGCCCTGCATGGCAATCCGCCGCTACACCCGCCACGCTGACGCTCACCCCCACGACGCCGTTCCATTTCGATCGCATTGTTTTGCATGAATCCCACACGGTTAAGGAACTCGGCGACAACTTCTCGCGGGTGCGGGAGTTTGCCGTCCAGAAATTCGAGATCGAGGCTTTGCAGAACGGGGAGTGGAAAGTCATCCACTCTGGCGAAACTATGGGCGCGGTCAAAACCATCCGTTTCCCGTCCCTGCAAACCGCCGATCAGCTTCGGGTGCGCATTCTCGAAGCCAGCCGACCAGCGGGCCTGCGTTTGATTGAGGTCAGCGACTTCTCCACGAGAAAGCTGCGTGAGGGCCAAACCCCGTAAAGGATCTCCGTTGAAAACTCACCTCGCCTCGCTGCTGCTACCCCTGACCGCTCTTGCCCAAGCGGACGAGCCGGGCAAGCCCAACATTCTCGTCCTCTATGCGGACGACCTCGGCTACGGCGATCTGCGCTCTTACAACCCGGATTCGAAAATCCCGACCCCGCACCTCGACCGACTCGCCGCCGAGGGCATTCGTTTTACCGACGGCCATTCATCCTCCGGTATCTGCACGCCGAGCCGCTACGCGCTGCTCACGGGCCGGCACCACTGGAGGGATTTTCATCTTCATCTGGAAGCCTTCGAGGGCTCCGTCATCAAGCCGGAGCGCCTGACCTTGCCCGAGATGCTCAAGGCCGAAGGCTACCACACCGTGGCCATGGGAAAATGGCACCTCGGCTGGGATTGGGATGCCATCAGGAATCCCGAGGCCAAGCCGCGCAGTGACGGGAAAACAAAGATCTGGGGACCTGAGGCTTTCGACTGGTCCAAGCGCATTCCCGGCGGCCCGCTCGCCCATGGGTTCGACCAATACTTTGGTGACGATGTCATCAACTTCCCGCCCTACGGATGGATCGAGGACGACAAGATGGTCACGCCGCCCGACACCATGCTGGACACCTCGCAGTGGAAACCCGTGAAGGAAGGGGGCTGGGGGTGCCGCAACGGTCCCATGGTCACGGGCTGGGATCCCTATCAGAACATCCCCGAAACCACCCGGCGTGCCGGCGAATTTCTCCACTCCCGCAAGGACGAAAAAGAGCCATTTTTCCTCTACTTCGCCTACCCGTCCCCGCACGAACCCATCATCCCGGATGATGCGTTTGACGGGAAATCCGGCGCCGGACCTTACGGCGACTTCGTCGTGGAGACGGACCACTCCATTGGCCAAATTCTCAAGGCATTGGATGAGTCGGGGCAGGCCGACAACACGCTCGTCATATTCTCCGCCGACAACGGCCCCGAGTATTTCGCCTACGCGCGGGACAGAAAGTTCGGCCATTGGTCGTCCCAGCCTTTGCGTGGACTCAAGCGCGACATTTATGAAGGCGGCCACCGTGTTCCGCTCCTCGCCAAATGGCCGGGCGTGATCAAACCAGGCCGGGTCTCGGGCGCGCTCGTCTCGCAGATTGATCTGATGGCAACGGTCGCCTCCGCCACCGGCTTCACCCTTCCAACCGGCGCCGCCGAAGACTCGCATGACCTCATGCCGCTCCTTCGTGGGGAGGCCCAAGCGGTCCGCACCACCCACGTTCACAACACCTACGAAAACGCCTATGCTATCCGTCATGGCGACTGGCTCCTCATCGAGGCCAGGAGCGGCTACAGCTCCGCCAAAGGAGATGCCAAATGGGAGGAGCACCGGGGCTACCCGCCGGATAACGACCAACCGCTCGAGCTTTACGATCTCAGCAAGGATCTGGAGCAGAAAAACAATCTCGCCGCCGATCATCCCGAACGCGTCGCCGAGCTGAGCACGCTTCTGAAAAAAATCCGCAGCGAAAGCCGAACCGCCCCGCGCCTCCAACCCGCCGAATCACCATGAAGTTTCTCGCTATCGTCCTCGCACCTAATCCGCACCTCGCCGCCGCGCCAGCCAATGCCTGACACGGATTTCCCCGAATTCCAGCGGCACCCGCCGAAGATGTCCTTGCCAACGAAATGGTCAGGCACGCTGACGAGGAAACCGTCAGCGGCATTAACGCAGGTCCAATGTGGTTTCGGCGGCGGTAAGGCCAGGGGCTTCGGCGCGAAGGACGATTGACCCGGCGCTGCGGCCGGTCCGCAACAAAGCGGAGGCGAGGCCGGCGGCGGACTCCACGATGCGGTCACCGACGATTTCACCCGGACCGCGCGCCGAGAAGGTGACGGAGCGGGCGGGACCCGGGACGACGGTGCCGTTCTTATCCAACTCCTCAGCGTGGACAAAGAGCAGATCTCCGTCGCGGGAAGGGGCACGTCCGTCGATGGCTACGCGCAGGCGCAGAGCGATGGCCTCGCCGGGAGTGCGCACGCGGTGCTCGGCGGCAGCCTTGCCTCCGATGTATCCGACCGCGCGCAATTCGCCCGGGGTAAACGGCGCGAGATCGAAAACGAAAGGCGGATGGCGCAGATGGTCGGCCATGGGGCCGCGGGCGGGCTTTTGGCGACCGAGGCTCTTGCCGTCGCGGAAGAGTTCCACCTCCTCGGCATTGCTGAAGACGCGAACAGCCAACGGGGACTCGGCCGTCCAGGCGGTCGCGATCTGCACCATCGGGCCACCGATTTTTTCGCCCCCGGCGGTGGTGAGCACCTCGGAGGCGTCCCGCTGGGATTGGTAAAAATAGTAGCTGTATTTGGGCATGCGAAAGGAGTCGGCGACGCCGGAGGTTTCGAGGTCGGCGGCATAGCCCCGGTTGTAATCGAACATGACCCAGAGCCCGTCGCCGAAGGCGCGGGTGCCGAGGTTTTCGTTGTGGGCCTCCTGGAAGTTGGTGGCCTGCTGGAGCAAGCGCACGTCGCCGTCGGCACGGGTCTGCCGGGAGCTGCGGTGCGGTCCTTTGAGGTCTTTCCAAGCCTCCTGGTTGAAGCCGGCGTTCATGGCGTAATACTCCCAATCGCCGTATTCGCTGATGAGGGCAGGGAAGGTGGCCTTGGCGAATTCCTCCGTGCTCTTGTGCTGGCGGGCGGTCAGTTTGATGTCATAGCCATCCACCCAGCCGGCGGTATAGAGCTGGTCGCCGGGGTATTCCTCTTTTGCGGCCTTGACGAGGCGTTGGACGAACTCGGGGGCCATTTTGGTTTCGTTTAGAGAAACCTCCCAAAATACGGCGCTGGCGTGGTTTCGGTCGCGGCGAATGAGCTCGCGGGCCGCTTGGATGCGGTTGGCGTAGAAGGCCTCGGTGCCGGGGTTGTATTGCCAGGCGAGGATGGCTGGTAGGGTCACGAGGCCGAGTTCGTCGCAGGCGGCCATGAAATCCGGGCTCTGCGGGTAGTGGGAGAGGCGGACGTAATCGAAGCCGGCGCTCTTGATCAGGAATGCGTCGCGATACTGCGCGTTGGCGGGGACGGCATTGCCGACATACGGGTATTCCTGGTGACGATTGACGCCGCGTAGGAACCACGGTTCGTCGTTGATTAACAAGGCACCGGGGCAGAAGGCGATCTCGCGGATGCCAATGCGTTCGCTCCGGGCATCGATGACTTCACCGTCGTGACCGAGCACGGAGACCTCAAGGAGATGAAGAGCGGGCGAGCGCGGGCTCCAGAGGTTGGGCTGGTCGACGACGAGGGAGAGCTCAAAGGCTTCGTCGCTATCGGCTGGAAGGCTCAGGCCTGTGCGGACCTCCCGCTTGATTTCGCGTCCTTGCAAGTCGGTAAGGCGGACCTGCAAGGTGAAGGAGGCGGGATCTGCGGCACGGTTGCGCAGGTGGACCCGGGCGAAGACGGTTGCCGAGGCGGCGCTAACCTCGGGAAACGTCACGAAAACTCCCCCGGACGCGGGCTTGTTTTCCATGATTTCATCGGTGATGTGGAGAGGCCCTTTGATGAAAAGGCGGGCCGTGCGATAAAGGCCGTGGTAGAGGTGGAAATCCAGCTGGTCGAGGGGCTTGGGGCCGGTGAGCGGGCTGGAGGCGTTTTCGAGGCGGACGGCAAGCTCGATGGGGCCGGGATGGCGAGCGAAGGAGGTCAGGTCGCCGACAAGGGGAAGGTAGCCGTCGGTGTTTTCGCCGATGAGTTTGCCGTTGGCATAAAGACGCCCACGGTTCATGGCGCCTTCGAAGCGCACCCAGACTGTCTGGCCGATTGCAGAGGCGGGCAACTCAAGACGCTTGCGATACCAACAAACCCCCTCCCACTGCTGAAGGTCCGTGCGATTGGTAACTCTGGCTTCGAGTCGGGCCGGATGGGGCAGCGTCACCTCTTCCCAATCGGCCGTCGAAAACCCCGCGTCCTCCGCTCCCGGAGCATCGCCGAGGTGGAAGCGCCAACCGTCATCAAGACTCTGCCCGCTTGTGTGGATCAACGCGGATCCATGCACAACGGAAGCGGCGACAGACAAATACAATGCTGCTGTCATCGAGGATCGCAGGTGGGGGGTGATCATGGTCGAGAGGCTGCCATGCGGTGTGGCAGTCATCAATACGGAATCAGACATCTTTCAAACAAAAGTTGTTTGCCCTCCTTGATTTCAGAGGTATTCTTCGCTCCGGTTTCGCCGGTCTTTCCGGGGTAATCCATTCCGCCCCCCCATGAAAAACATCACCATCGCCACAATGCTCATCTGCATTGCCCCGCACCTTATCGCCCAGTCGTTCATGATGAATCCCTATGGCTGCGCCGACGCAGTTTCGTTGAACGGCAAATGGAACGCCATCATCGACCCTTACGACCGTGGGGCGCAGATGAAAGTCTACCTGAACGCCAAACCGCAGAAAAAGACCGAATTTCTCGAATACAGCTTCGAGGGCGGCCTGCGGCTTGAGGTTCCCGGCGACTTCAACTCGCAGTTGCCCGAGTTGCAATACTACGAGGGGAACATGTGGTACCAGCGGACCTTCGATGCGGAGAAGAAGCCAGGGCGCCGCGAGTTCCTCTACTTTGCCGGCGCCAACTACATGACGAAAGTTTGGTTGAATGGCATCGAGATCGGTGGTCATGAAGGCGGCTTCACGCCCTTCCAGTTTGAGATTACCGACCAGATCAAAAACGGCGAGAACGATGTGGTCGTGCTGATCAACAACGAGCGGCGTGCGGATGGCATACCGGCGATGCGGTTCGATTGGTGGAACTACGGTGGCATCACCCGCGATGTTTTCCTCGTCGAGCGGCCTTCGGTTTTTGTCCGCGATTACGAGCTTAAATTGAAACCCGACGGTGGCGGAATTTCCGGCTATGTCCAACTCGATGGCGCCACCTCGCCACAAGAGGTCACAATCACGATCCCTGGACTCGGCTTGGAGCAAACCCTGACAACCGATAGCAGCGGACTGGCCGCCATCGACATCGAGGCAAAGCCGGAGTTGTGGTCACCGGGCAATCCCAAGCTTTATCCCGTGACCTTCTCGACAGGGGAGGACCGCATCAACGATGAGATCGGCTTCCGAACCATTGCCGTGAAGGAGACGGAGATATTACTCAACGGCGAGGCGGTCTTTCTCAAGGGCGTGAATTTCCACGAAGAAATCCCCCAACGTCTAGGACGGGCCTTTTCAGAGGCTGATGCCGCGATGATCCTCAGCGAAGTGCGGGCGCTTGGTTGCAACTTTATCCGTCCCGCACACTACCCGATGAACGAGCACATCATGCGCGCCGCCGACCGGATGGGCTTGATGATCTGGAGCGAAATCCCGATCTGGCAGGGCATCGAGTTCACCAATCCAATAATCTTCGCCAAGGCAGAAACCATGCTTCGCAACATGATCTACCGTGACAAAAACCGTGTCGGCGTGATTATGTGGAGCGTGGCCAACGAAACCAAGCCTTCGGAGGAGCGAGACGAGGTGCTCATCGGGTTGGTCGATTCGTGCCGCACACTCGATCCGACCCGCCTCATCACGGCAGCGTTTGACAACACCCGCTACGACGCGGCGACGAAAGCCTTCCGCTTGGAGGACAACCTGGCCGAGGCGGTAGACGTTGTCGGCCTGAACAAATACCTCGCCTGGTATCACCCGTTTCCGGCACCCCCGAGCGAGGTTCGTTGGGAGGTCACGCCCGACAAGCCGTTGATCTTCTCCGAGTTCGGCGGCGAAGCGATGTATGGAAAACGCGGTCCGAGTGATGTCGCCCACGAATGGAGCGAAAACTACCAAGCCGAGATTTTTCGCCGAAACCTCGAAATGTTCAAAAACATCCCGAACTTGCGGGGCACCGTCGTTTGGGTCCTTTTCGATTTTCGTTCGCCCTACCGCATGCACCAATCCTATCAAAATGGCTGGAACCGCAAGGGGCTGGTTTCCGACAAAGGACTGCGCAAACAGGCCTGGCAGGTGATGAAGGATTTCCATGACACCAAATGAAGAAGCCAACTCTTGTTGCAATTGCCTGTTTTGGGCTTGTTATCCGCTGTTTTGCTGAACCCGTCCCGCTCTGGCCCGACGGAGTGCCCGGCGCTCTCGGCACGGAGGAGAAGGATATTCCGACCCTCACCGCCTATCTGCCAGAAGAAGGAAACTCCACTGGCGCGAGTTTCCTTGTCCTTCCGGGGGGAGGATATGGTGCGCTGGCGGCTCACGAAGGCGAAGGCTACGCCGAGTGGCTGGCCTCGCATGGCATCGCCGCTTACGTGCTGAAGTATCGTCTCGGATCATCCGGCTACCGGCACCCTGTCATGATTCAGGACGCGGCGCGTGCGCTGCGAACAGTCCGCGCCTGGGCCCGCCGAGATGGACGCGATCCCGCCCGCATCGGAATCATCGGATCTTCCGCCGGAGGTCATCTTGCCTCGACGCTACTGGTCCAGCACGATGGAGGACAGCCGGATTCGGCCGATCCCATCGAGCGGGAGAGTTCGCGGCCTGATCTTGGTGTTCTTTGCTACCCGGTCATCACCAGCGGTGAATATGCACACCGGGGATCCTTTAATAAGCTCCTTGGCGAAAATCCCCCGGCCGCACTGCTGCAGCAACTTTCCTCGGAACTCCACGTGACAGCAGAAACTCCGCCCACCTTCCTCTGGCACACGTTCGCGGATAGAGCCGTGCCCATTCAAAACTCCCTCCTCTTCGCCTCCGCCCTCGCCAAAGCCGGAGTCCCCTTTGAGTTGCATGTGTACGAAAATGGCCGCCATGGCATGGGGCTCCCCGGTCTAGGAAAACCCGCGCCACCGTGGGACGTTGAGCTTCTGCGCTGGCTCAAGGTGGGCGGGTTCCTGCCTTGACCCCGAAGCAGAGAACTTGGGTTGCCCGTCTAGCGATCGACCCCTCCACATCCCAGCCAACGCAAAGCGACTTACGACGAATCAAACTATGATCCATCGATTCAAAACCCTAATGACACTCCCAGCGGTGCTAGCCGCTGCAACATCGCTCTCCGCTGCAACCCCTGCGGAAACCAAGTCCGACAAGCCGAACATAATCGTAATCCTCGCCGACGACATCGGCTGGGGCGATGCCGGTTGCTACGGTGCCACGAAAATCCAGACTCCGAACATCGACCGCCTGGCCGCCGAAGGGCAGCGCTTCGTCAACGGCCAAGCCTCCGCCGCCGTTTGCACGCCGACTCGTTACTCGATGCTCACCGGCCAGTACGGGTTTCGCCGCGATGTGGTCGGCGTGAACAAAGGCGTCGCCAATGGAGCCTCGCCCTTAGTCATTCCCGTTGAAATGGCGACTGCGCCCGGATTGCTTCAACAAACGGGCTACCACACCGAACTCGTCGGGAAGTGGCATCTTGGGTTCGGCCTGACCAAGCCCGATTTCAACAAGGAGCTCCGCCCCGGCCCGCTCGAAGTGGGCTTCGACGAATTCTTTGGCTTCCCTGCCACGAACGACCGCATCCCGACCGTGCTCGTCCGCAATCACCACGTCGTCGGCCTCGACCCCGCGGACCCCATTGAATACACCTACGATAAAGGAGAGGCGAAGACTCTGGGTCTCTCGTCCTGGGCCGCTGGACGTGACCGTATCGGTTGGGGTAAGGGCGGCAAATCCGCATGGTGGGATGACAAATCCCTCGCCGCCGTCCACACCAAAGAGGCCATCGATTTCATCGAACGGAACAAAGACCAGCCGTTCTTTCTCTACTACGCCCCGCACAATGTCCACGCCCCGACGGTCCCTGGGCCACGCTTCGCGGGCACGAGCGGCCTCGGCGAACGCGCCGACATGCTCCTCGAGTTTGACGACTCCCTTGGTCAGCTCCTTGAAACACTTGACCGGCTGGACTTGGCCAAAGATTCGATCATCATTTACAGCAGCGACAATGGAGCTTACGCAACCGACGAGAACGGCCACCGCCCGACCGGTCCCTTCCGCGGAGTCAAATCCACCTCGTGGGAAGGCGGCACCCGCGTCCCGTTCATCGTGCGTTGGCCCGCTCGCATCCAGCCGGGCGTTTCCGAGGATCTCGTCTCGACGATTGATATCCCCGCCACCATTGTCGCAGCCGCCGGAATCACCCCACCGGAAAACTCCCTGACCGACAGCGTCAACCTGTTACCCGCCATGCTCGGCGAAACAAATGCACCAAGACGCGACAACCTGATCCTCCAATGCGGCAGCGGCCACCTCTCGGTTCGCAGCGGCCCATGGAAATACATCCCCGACCTCGACCGCGTCGAAGGCTGGAAGTCCACCAAAAAGGACCCAAACGCCCCAGCCCGTCCCGGCCTCTACGATCTCTCAAAGGACCCGGGCGAGAAAAACAATCTCATCACCGAAAATCCCGCTGAGGCCGAACGCCTAGCCGCCATCCTGTCGGAGGTAAAATCGACCCCAGTCACCCGTCCACAGGCCAAAGCCTCATCCCCTGCCGCCCTCTGATACGAACCCACGAGAAGGACGAGTGGCTAATACCATCGGGCCGGCGGGATTCGAACCCACGACCTCTTGAACCCCATTCAAGCGCACTACCAAGCTGTGCTACGGCCCGCGATGGCGTTGCGGGAACATCCGCCGCGCCAAGTGGTCACTAAACTCGGTCGCGGATGGGTGGTCAAGCAATCTTGGCCAGCGGACGTATTTCAATCGTTGTTAAAATGATCCGAGTCCCCGCTGAAACAGGTTTTGACGCAGAATTGCGAAGGTTCTTGACGGTGGGGGTTCATTTCACTTTTCAAACTGTGCAGCGGTGTGCATGTTTAGGTCACTAATAGGGATATGTTTGCAGATTACAAAACAGAGGGGTTTTTCGACGAGATGTTTGCTGCCGATGGATCGGTGCGACCGCATTACCAGATGCTGCGGGACCGGTTTGATGCCATGGAGCCGGGCGAGTTCGAACGCAAGTGCTCGCTGGCGGAGCGGGCTTATTTGAGCCAGGGCATCACGTTCACTGTGTATAGCGGCGACGAGGGGACCGAGCGGATTTTCCCGTTTGATTTGATCCCGCGGATTGTGCCGGCGAGCGAGTGGGAGCATATCGAGCGTGGTCTTGCGCAGCGGCTAACCGCGCTGAACATGTTCCTGCATGACATTTATCACGATCAGCGGATCATCAAGGAGAAGATCATTCCGGCGGAGCTGGTTTACAGCGCCAAGCATTTCCGGCCCGAGTTTATGGGGTTCGATGTCCCCGGGAACATTTACATCCATGTGTGCGGCACGGATCTCATTCGGGACAATGACGGACGCTATCTTGTGCTCGAGGACAATGGCCGCTGTCCGTCGGGGGTTTCGTATTTGCTGGAAAACCGTCAGGCGATGAAGCGCGTTTTTCCACGGTTGTTTTCGAAATACTCGGTGCGCCCGGTGGATCGGTATCCGCAGGAATTGCTCTCGGTGCTCCGCTATATCGCGCCGGGCGGCAAGCCGGATCCGACCATCGTGGTGCTGACGCCCGGGATTTATAATTCGGCGTATTTCGAGCATTCGTTTTTGGCGCGTGAAATGGGCATCGAGATCGTGGTGGGTGCCGACCTTGTGGTTCAGAACCAGCGCGTTTACATGAAGACAACGCATGGCCTGAAACAGGTCGATGTGATCTACCGCCGGATCGACGATGACTTTTTGGATCCGACCGTTTTCCGCAAAGACTCTGTGCTGGGAGTGCCGGGGTTGGTCGATGCGTATCGGGCGGGCAATGTCAGCTTGGCGAACTCTATCGGCACAGGTGTTGCAGACGATAAGGCGACCTACTACTACGTGCCGCAGATGATCAAATTTTACCTCGGCGAGGAGGCGATCCTACCGAACGTCGATACGTTTCTTTCAGCCGAGGAGTCGGACCGGAAATACATCTTGGACAACATCGAAAACCTCGTCGTTAAAGCAGCCAATGAAAGTGGCGGCTACGGCATGCTCATCGGTCCGCACGCGACAAAAGAAGAGATCGAGAAGTTTCGGCAGGCGATCATTCATGATCCTCGTGGATACATCGCGCAGCCGGTGATTCAGCTTTCCCGCTCTCCGTCGTATTGCGATGGTGCTCCGGAGGGTCGTCATATCGATCTGCGTCCGTATGTATTGTGCGGCGAGAAGGTGACTACTATTCCCGGAGGGTTGACCCGCGTGGCTTTGCGCAAGGGCTCGCTTGTGGTGAATTCCTCGCAAGGCGGCGGAAGTAAAGACACTTGGGTGTTGGACAACGAGGGGTAAGATTTAAGTCGAAAGATCATCATGTTAAGTCGCGTTGCGGATTCCTGTTACTGGCTGAGTCGATACATTGAGCGGGCGGAGACGAATGCCCGGCTCATGAACGTCAATATGGAGCTGATGCTCGATCTGGAGGACTCGGATGCGAGCTCTGTGCATCGGCATTGGATGCCGATTTTGGCAACCTTGGAGGACCAGGAGTTGTTTTCAAAGCTGCACGACAACGTCGATGCGGACACGGTGATGGAATACGTCACGTTTGAGAAAAAGAATCCGAATTCCGTGGTTTCCTGCATCGCCAATGCGCGCGAGAGCGCTCGCACCGTGCGCGAGCAGATTTCAAGCGAGATGTGGGAGCAGTTGAACAAGCTGTATTTGTATCTCCGGAGCCCGCAGGCCCGAGCCGACTACAAGAACACGCCTCACGATTTTTACAGCAGTGTCATCGATGGATCGCATTTGTTCCAAGGGATCACTGATGCCACGATGACACATGGCGCGGGATGGGACTTCATCCAAGTGGGTAAGTTTATCGAGCGCGCCGACAGCACGTCCCGCGTGCTTGACGTCAAATACCACATCCTCCTGCCAACCGGCGAGCATGTGGGCGGCAATGTCGATATCACTCAATGGATGGCGGTTCTTCGCTCGTGCAGTGCATTCGAGGCGTATCTGAAAATCCACGTTGGTGATGTCAATGGATTCAAAGTGGCCGAGTTTTTGACGTTGCATCCGACGTTTCCGCGTTCGATTCGATACAGCGTGGATCATTTGGATCGAGCGATTCATCGGATTTCCGGTAGCAAGATTGCGGGATACCATAACGAAACAGATCGGCTATCCGGGCTGCTGCGCTCGAGCATCACTTACGAGACCATCGAGTCGATTTTTCAGACCGGACTGCATGAGTATCTTGACCGCACGCAACTCAGGCTCATTGAGATTTCCAAGGCATTGCGCTCTGATTACTGCGAGTGGATGGAACTGGGCGGTGAGGCGGCGTGATCCGAACCGCTAGTCGTAAGTGGGCGCGGTGGGCGGTAGCATTCGCGTGCATGGTTTCTGCTTCTGTCGGAATCTCGTCGGAGCGCAAATCTCCGGTTTCGCAGTGGGTCACGCTGAGCGGGTGCCGCCTCGTGCCGAATACCTACAACGACGGGGATAGTTTCCATGTCATGCACGGAGGAAAAGAATACCTTTTTCGACTGTGTTACGTGGATACTCCCGAGACGTCGATTCACAAGGAACTCGTCGACCGCACGTCCGATCAGGCGAAATACTGGAAGATCCTGAAGCGCGACCTTTACATGCTGGCCGACGAAGCTTCGGCCTTTACCGCTGCGCAACTGGCCGGGTCGTTCACGGTGATGACGCAGTGGGAAGATGCGCGCGGCGCCAGCCAGATGCCCCGGTATTTCGCGGTCGTTCGCACGGCGGGTGGCAGGGACCTTGCCGAGGAATTGGTGGCGAATGGTCTAGCCAGAGTTTACGGATTCACTCCGCCACTCCCCGGCGGCAAGTCGCCCGAGGAATTTCGCAGAACGCTGAAAGACCTTGAAGCGACGGCAAAAGCTAGGGAAGCCGGCGCTTGGGCCTACTCCAAGGGATCATCGAAAAAGCCATCCAAACCCTCACCAGCCGGCAAGGAAAAGCCCCGCCCATCACCGACACCTGCTAACACACGCTCGGTTGACTCAATTCCTGTCTACTAGGCGTGGCTCAGTGCCCGGGTTTTTTGACAATCACTTGGCCTTCGCTCTCGGAAGCACCGGACGAATTGACGAGGTCGGATTCCTCTGGAGGCAGGAAATTTTTGAAGCGTCCTTTATCAATCGCTTTCATGTATGCCTCGTGAGGTGATACGTTGCCGTTACGGAGATGTTCCCAGATGGCATCGTCCATGAACTGCATGCCGTCCGCGCGCCCGCCGACAATGACATCCTGAAGCTTTTGCGTGGCTCCCTCACGAATGATCGCGGCTGCACCGCTGTTAACTACGAGAATTTCGTTCACCGCGACACGGCCACTTCCGTCCGCTTTTTTCATTAGAAGCTGGGCGATGACGCCGCGCAGCGAGGCCGAAAGCATCGTGCGAACTTGGGATTGCTGATCCGACGGAAAGACGTCGACCATACGGTCAACCGTTTTGCGGGCGTTGTTCGTGTGCAGGGTTCCAAATACAAGCATCCCCGTTTCGGCGGCGGTGAGCGCGAGTGAGATCGTTTCCAAGTCACGCATCTCACCGACGAGCACGATGTCTGCGTCTTCGCGCAGAGCGGCTTTGAGGCCGATCGGGAACGACGGTGTGTGCTCTGGAACTTCGCGTTGCGTGATAATGCTGCGCTTGTTCGAGTGAACAAATTCAATCGGCTCTTCGATCGTGACGATGTGGCGCGAGTAGTTCGTGTTGATGAAATCGATGAGCGCAGCCAGCGTTGTGCTTTTTCCCGAACCAGTTGGGCCGGTGACCAAAACCAGTCCGCCCCGGATCTTTCCGAATTCTTTGATTACCTCTGGAACTTTGAGCTGCTCCAGTGTCGCAATCTTTGTCGGGATCAAACGAAACACCGCGCCGTATCCCGTGGCCTGCTTCAGGAAGTTGCAGCGGAAACGGGACTCCTCATTCATCTCATAGGCGAAGTCCAGGTCGCCTGTTTCTTCGAATTTTTCCCAACGCTTAGGCGTGCAAATCTCGCTGAGCATGAACGTGACTTCTTCTTTGGTCAGCGGCTCTTCGCGGATCGGAATGATATCGCCGTGTCGCCGGACTTTGGGAGGTTGCCCCTCGGCGAGATGTAGATCGGAAGCCCCGGAGGAAACGAGGACTTCGAAAAATTGATCGATGTATGCCATAGTTATTGACTCGGGTTTTTTGGGGGCCGGCGTTTAGGCGTTGGGCTAGGCAGCGCTGGCGCCGACAATCTGCGCGACGAGTTTTTTTTGTTCGGCACGCGCGAGAGCTTCCTCACCGGTGATGATTCCAGCTTGGTAGAGCTCAATAAGTGAATCATCCATGAGTTTCATTCCAAGGCGTCGCCCGGTTTGAATGACGCCCGGAAGCATGAAGGTTTTGGATTCGCGAATGATATTCGCGACAGCCGGGCTATTCATGAGGATCTCAAGCGCGAGGGCTCGTCCCTGACCATCCGCACGCGGGATCAGCTGCTGACTGATGATCCCGCGCAGCGACTCACTGACCATGATTCGGATTTGCTCGCGCTGATCCACGGGGAACACATCGAGCAAACGGTCAAGCGTGCGGGCCGCATTGGCCGTGTGTAGCGTGCCGAGCACCAAGTGGCCGGTTTCCGAAGCGGTGATAGCGAGCGAGATTGTTTCGAGGTCACGCATTTCTCCCACCATAATCACATCCGGATCTTCACGGAGCGCGCCACGCAGTGCGTTAGCAAACGACTTGGTGTGTGTGTGAACCTCGCGTTGCGTCACGTGACAACCTGCGGACTCGATCACGTATTCGATCGGATCCTCCAGTGTGATGATGTGGTCGCGGCGGGCACGATTGATTTCCTGAACGAGTGCGGCGAGCGTCGTGGACTTTCCGCTTCCGACGGAGCCTGTCACGAGCACAAGTCCGTTGTGGTACTGCGTCAGGAGTTTTAGATTTTCCGGCAACCCGAGCTCATCCATCGTGCGGAGCTGACTGGAGATGATACGGAATGTGAGATCGTATCCTAAGCGCTGGCGAACCACGCTCGTCCTGAAGCGACCATGCTCATTCGCGTAGGCAAAATCGACATCGCCCTGTTCCTCGAGATGTTGAAGCCGTTCTGGTGCAAGAAACCCTCGAGCCAAGCGCTCGGTATCGGCCGCTGTGAGCGGGGTCGCGTCCGGCCAGATCGGAGCTAATGTGCCGTAGCGACGCCAGATTGGCGGCGAGTTGACCGAGAGGTGAATGTCCGACGCGTCGTATTCCTTTCCGAGAATGAGGTATTCATCGACATGGCGGAGTGAGGTCTCGTTAGATTGGGATTGAGGAGTAGTCAGGGCGCTCACTTATTGAGTTATATTTCAAATCCGCTCGCAGACAATTCTAAATCGTGTCTTTGGCGGTGCAGCTGGAGGATTTCTTTAGTTCACCGGCGGCAATACCTGCGGATCTCGATTTCGGCGTCGGACTCCACCACCTCCGTGAAATCGAAGTCGGCTTCAAATTCAGGAAAAAATGTATCTCCGACTTCGGGGCGTTTGATCACGGTGAGTAATACCTCATCGCATCGCGGCATGAGCGCTGCGTAGATCTGTGCGCCGCCGATCACATAGACATTGCGACCATCACCCGGCTCTCGGATTTCGTCGGGCGAAGCCACATGACGCACTCCGACTAATTCCAATGGATTCCGCGAAATCACGATGTTTTCGCGATTGGGCAGTGAACGCCCGATCGAGTCGTAGGTTTTGCGCCCCATCACGATGATATGGCCTGTGGTAGTTCGCTTAAAAAACTGCATGTCTTTGCTCACCTTCCACGGGATACCACCATCGCGCCCGATCACGCGGTTTTCAGACATGGCCGCAATCGCTATGATCATATCGATATCGGTGCCTTGATGGCAGGGTGCGGGTCGTATCCCTCGAGGGTTATGTCTTCAAATTGAAAATCCGCGAGCCGGTGGACATCCGGGTTCAGTCTCAGCTGCGGCAGCGGGCGACACTCGCGCGTCAATTGCTCACGGGCTTGGTCGATGTGATTCGAATACAGATGCAGATCGCCGAACGTGTGAATGAATTCACCCGGACGTAGCCCAGTCACCTGAGCCACCATGCGCGTCAGCAGCGCATACGATGCGATGTTAAATGGCACACCCAAAAACAAGTCGGCGCTGCGCTGATAGAGCTGACAGCTTAACTCACCGTCCTGCACATAAAATTGAAACATCGCGTGGCATGGAGCCAGCGCCATCTGGTCGAGCTCGCCGGGATTCCATGCACTCACCACTAGACGGCGGCTATCGGGATTGCTTTTGATCTGCTCCACGACTTCATCGATTTGGTTGAGCGCAGTCCCATCGGGTTTGCGCCAATCGCACCACTGAGCACCGTAAATCCGCCCGAGGTTGCCATCCTCATCCGCCCATTCGTCCCAAATAGAAACACCGTGCTCGTGGAGGTAGGCTGTATTTGTATCTCCGCGCAGAAACCAGAGAAGCTCATGGATGATCGACCGAAGGTGCAGTTTTTTGGTCGTGATCACCGGGAAAGACTCCCGGAGGTCAAAGCGCTCTTGGGCACCAAACACCGAGTAGGTTCCCGTGCCCGTGCGGTCCGGTTTCCATTTTCCGTGATCCAACACGAGTTGTAAGAGCCGATGGTATTGTTTCATGAGTCGAATGAAAATGGCACGTTGTGAGCATCTGACAATTTGGCGCTCGGCGGGAAGCCGGAAATTGCGATTTCAGACAGCAGGTCTTGAGCGCGCAGACGATTTCCATCATGCTGAGCTCATGTTAGACGTCACGATCCTCGCCAGCGGCAGCGCCGGGAATGCCACGCTGCTGCGTTGCGGGTCGACGCATGTCCTGATCGATGCCGGTCTCAGTGCGAGGCAGCTTTCATTGCGATTAGAATCAGCCGGCGTGGAGACTTCAGCACTTGACGGGATCGTGCTGACCCACGAGCACGGGGACCACACGAGCGCGCTACGCGTGCTTGCTTCGCGGTGCGACGTTCCGGTCTTTGCAAATCGAATGACCGCCGCCGCGTTGGAAGCCGATGGTCGGTGCAACATTCCTCGGTGGCAGTTGTTTTCCAATGGAGCGACATTCGCCATTGGTACCCTGACATTCGAGCCATTTCAGGTCCCTCATGACGCCGCAGACCCAGTAGGATTCGTGATTCGAAATGGGGATGCATCGTTTGGCGTGCTGACCGACCTCGGATACGCGACCGCGAGCGTGATGGATCGGCTTCGGGAAGTGCAGGTGCTCCTGATCGAGACCAACTACGACGACGCCCTCTTGCAAAACGACACGAAGCGCCCGTGGTCAGTGAAGCAGCGGATCCAATCGCGTCACGGGCATTTGTCCAACGTGGCTGCTGCCGCTATCGCAGGCGAGCTGAGCGCCGGTCCGCTGAACCGCATTGTCGTTGGACATCTCAGCCGCGATTGCAACACACCCGAGCTTGCGATTGGGTGCATGCGAAATCATCTCAACCAGCGCGGGCGGCCGGAGATCGAGGTCCATTGCGCGATGCAGGAATCGATCAGCCCGACATTCGGAGTTGGTGCGAGATAGCTCAACCGGCTGCCGAAAACCGAAAGACCAGGTAGATCCAATTCGACGCGAGCACGACCACGATCGCCAACCGTATCAGCAACCCGGTCTGCGACGACACGGCCTCGATCCTGAGGCGCGGCAGTCGGAGGGCGCAGACGATGCCGGAGTATAGAACGAATACGCCGGCGAAGAGCAGCGCTCCCGCTACGAGCGGATTCCAAGAGAAGGCAGCTGCGATGTCCCCGCTTAACAAGGCTCGAACTGCTCGCGTGGCACCGCACGATAAACACGGCCATCCCACGGTGTGGTAGATGATGCATTGCGGCGTGGGCAGACCTAGGAGAATCCATGCGCCTCCGCCGAGAGCAGTCGCTACGAGAACGACGCACCAAATGAGCTCCCAGTCGGTTTCAGCCGGACGAAGGCGCCGAAGGTTCACGCGCACGATGACGCCCCTCCCTCGATCAACAGCGAATCCGCTCGCTCGCGATTCACCAAATAGTATGCGTCATGATCGAGCTGGTATCGGCTAATCAAGTCGAGCAACTGCAATACTCCGAGTGAGTGCTGCAGGCGCTTCGGGTTAGAGTCCAACTGGCCGAGCGCGTGGGACGGAACTTTCCCAGCGCGCTGCATCGCTTGAAGGACGGTCCACGCATGCTGCTTTTGATTCCGGCTCAGGATAATCAAGGCGCCGAGATTTCCCCAGATTCCAAACGTGATTCTCACCGGCATGAGTAACGCATCAGCGATCACATGCCATCCAATAATGGAACGGTCGGTCATCGGAGTGTATCGCCTGAGCCACTGGTCCACGGACCCCCAGATCAGCAAAATCAACGCCACCCCAACCGCTGTGACAAAGATCCACGGGGGCACCTTTTCGCCCCAGTCACCGAGCACCGCGGTCGTCAGGCCTAACAAGATAAGATACAGAAAGAAAACGATCAGCTGCCAAATGATAAGCGCTCCAATCAAGCAAACGAGCGACATCCAAATGACATGCCAGTTGTGCCTGGTGATGAGCCGCTGGAAGGCACGCGATGGCTGACTCATGAAGCCGGAGATCGGTAGCCGGACGGGTCGACAATCACATCACCAAATCCTTCGCACTGAAGAGCAGCTCGAATCGTATCGGCGCGAGCGATTGCATTCTCCAGCTCATCAGGCCCGGCCAACACACGGGCTCCGGGCGGCTCCCCATCCAAAAAGCGCACCCGGAAGATCTTGAAACCCAGCGCGCGGATCGCCGCCTCGCCCCGCTCGACGTAGGAGAGCGCTTCGCGAGTCACCGGAGTCCCATGCGGGATCCTTGAGCTTAGGCACGGTTGCGCAGGGGCATCCGCGGTAGATAGCCCGAGTTCGCGCGAGAGCTCACGGACGTCGGCTTTGGTCAGGCCCGCCTGCTTCAACGGTGCAATCACGGAGAACTCGGCCGCCGCTTGGGACCCCGGACGCAGGTGCGCTGGGTCGTCAGCATTTTCTCCATACGCGATCGCTGCAAACCCACGTTCGTTAGCCAGCGATTCCATGCTTCGAAACAACTCCGCTTTGCAAAAGTAGCACCGGTTGGGTGGATTCGACGCATAGGCGGGATCGTCAAGTTCCGTCGTTGCGATGACCTCGACTTGCGCGCCCAGCGAGTTTGCGACGGCCAACGCCTCGGCGAGCGAGGCCCTTGGCAAGCTCGGGCTGTCGGCAATCAAACCGACCACATGGTCACCCAGCAGCGCGTGCGCCACTGCCAGCAGACACGTGCTATCCACCCCGCCGGAATACGCAACCATCAGCGGAGCATGCTTCGCAAGGATGGCATGCAACGCAGCGCGTTTTGCGGTGAGGTCGGAAGTTATCACAGCCCTAGACGGCGATAGAGAGCATCGAGCGGCATCTGTAGCCCAATAAAAAACTCGCCGAAGTCCGCGTATTTCGCGCTCACTTCGTCGAAACGCATTTCATAAACGATCGCTTTGATCTCGCTCGTCGTTTGCGCAAATAACGTAACGCCCCATTCGCCGTCGTCGAGTCCGGTCGATCCGGTGATCAATTGCCGCACCCGGCCCGCATACGTACGACCGACCCGCGCGTGACCCGCCATAAGTTTTTTCCGTACGTCGAAATCCAGCGAATACCAGTTTTGCTCGGGTTGACGACGTTTAGACATTGGATAGAAACAAACCACCGGCCAATCCGCGAGATTCGGCTCCAAGCGGTCTTTCATGTATTTCGCCATGCGTTCGCGGAAGGCAATGCGTTTTTCTTCCTCCTCTGGACTGCCCGGAGCGATCCCGTCGGACGCGAGTGTGGCGATATATTCCTCTTCGCTTGTCGTGTATTCGCTGCGCTCAGTCATCGAAAGCCAACTGAACACCGGCTCCATGACACCCGGCCCCATGGCCAACGTCAGGGATTTGCAAATGCGGTCCAAGGCATGCAAATCCGGACAGACCAGCATGAACCCAAGATCCGCTTTCGGGCTGACCATGCTCATGGTCAACAGCTGCGTGTCTGCCTCCGCCCGGATGTCTGCGATGCACTTCGCAAGTGCTGTTTTGGATTCGCGTTGCTCGTCCGGATCGAACATCTCCCACTGGCTGTAATCGATTTTTAAAAACCAATGCAGGACGTGTCGGCCCTCAGTCGGCAGGATGGGTGGGATTTCTTCCATGGTGGTGTGGGATAAATTCGTCGTTATTACTGAAAAAACAATTGCATTCGCAGGCTGGATTTCCGAATTTCACCCAACTACTTAACTGTTATGGCAGACCTCGAAAACAAATATTCGGACAACACCGCTGGGAAATTCTACGTCGATGACCAATGTATCGACTGTGACCTCTGTCGCGAGACCGCACCCGCTAACTTCACCCGTCAAGATGATGGCGGATACTCGTTCGTGTATAAACAGCCTGAGTCGCCCGAAGAAGAGGCGCTCTGTAAGGAAGCCATGGAAGGCTGCCCGGTCGAAGCGATCGGTAGCGACGGCGAGTAAATCGCCCCGAGCTCTCACACCGCCCGAACAGATCATCCATGATCACACCGTCCATCCGTCGACACATCGTCGAGGAATGGCGGGGATACCGCGAACCATCGTCCGGGCGTCCCGTGGTATGCGTCGCTGACGCCATCGGGAAACTCGTCTCGAAGCTCGGACTCAACGAACGGATCTGCGAAAGCGAGATCTTGGCCACGTGGGAGGGCGTTGTGGGTGAATTTCTTGCCCGGCACTCCACGCCCTGTCGCCTCGTTAATGGGGTGCTCCACGTTCAGGTATTGCAACCCACGGTGCGCTACGAACTCGAGACCCGGTGGCGGGCCGTCGTGCTAGAGAAACTTCGTGACCGCTTTGGAAAAGGGGTCGTCAAAGACATCCGGTTCAAGCTTTAGTCATTGCTTTCATGATCCGTAACCTATTGCTCGATTGGTCCGGTACGCTAGCCGACGACCTCGGTCCCGTGCTCGTGGCCACCAACGCCATCTTTCGGGAATTCGGTCGACCCGAACTATCGCTCGAGGAGTTCCGGCGCTCCTTCCGACTGCCATTTTCAGGATTTTATGCCGAGCTGCTGCCCGAAGCGACGCTCGAGGGGTTGGAGCCGCTTTACGAGAAATTCTTCGCCGGATTGCAGGACGACGTCAGCCTGCTTCCTGGGTCCCGCGAATTTCTAGATTTCTGCGCCCATAGCGGACGGCGGGTTTTTCTTCTTAGCACAATCAAACGTAACCACTTTGCAACACAAGCTGGACGGCTCGGCGTCGTTGACGCATTCGAACACGCGTATGTCGAAGTCATGGACAAACGCGAGGTCATCCGCGACATCCTCCGCGAACGCGGCCTCGACCCAGCCGAAACCGCATTCGTCGGCGACATGGTCCATGATGTCGAGACCGCCCGCCATGGCGGCGTGCTCGATATCGCAGTGACAACCGGCTTTGACCCTGTGGACAAGCTGATGGCCGCCCGTCCAACCGTCCTGCTCGATGGCCTCCCAACACTTCAACGCCTGCTCGGGGGAATGACGGTTATTCAGTCCGCACTATGACCGCTGACACCATCGAAATCCGAGGCCTCGAGATCGACACCCGAATCGGCGTGCCCGAAGGCGAACGCGCCCACCCGCAGCGCCTACTCGTGGACATCACGCTTTCACCGCGTCGCCAGTTTCATCAGATGGCAGATCGCATCGATGCCACGGTCGATTACTTTTCCCTCAGTCAAGAGGTAGTCGCATGGTCCGCCGAACGCCCCCGCCTCCTGATCGAAACGCTTGCCGATGAGATCGCCACCCGCATCGTTCGCGGATACCCCGTCACTGAAGTCACCGTTAGCCTCCGCAAATTCATCCTTCCAAACACCCAGCACGTCGCCGTGCGTTGCACCCGCACCACACCCGTGTAAGTTTTTCACCCTGACGCCCGGCTCCTTCTACAATTTCTTAAATAATAGATCGAAACGTCCCCATTGGTATGATTCCACCGCCATGCGTGGTGATCGCTAGAGAACGAACATGGGCATAGTACCCGTAGCATCCGTTCAGATTCCTCCACGGCTTCAATCAATCAAGTTCGTACTCGGCTCAGGCACCTCATTGGCCCGCGGTTGTTGTGTCGATTATGGAGATATCCAAGGCTTGCCTAGTGTGAAGGGCATCCATTAAATCCCCCGCATGATTCTCCACTCGATCGGAATGCTCTCCCTTGCCGTGGTCATGTTCGGAGCGAAGGCCAGTCTTGCGGCTGAACCGCCCCAGAGTGGGACCGGCCCGGTGGTTCATATGACGCATGAAACACAAGTGCTGACAGTGGATCGGAACGACCCTCAGCTCTTTCGTGCCGTCATCGTTTTTGGTTTCACATGGGACCCAAAGCAGCTTCCCGGCTTCGAGATCGGCTCATTGGATTTTCTCAACCGCGCCGCTGCCATTGAGCAGCGCGTGACTCCAATGGCACCACGCAAGGCCGATGGATGGGTGGGTGTGCTCATTACTGCACGTGGTCAATTCGAGGCTTCAAACAATTTCGCCGCCCATCCGTTTAACATCGTGCGTCTCCCAATCATCTTTGAAATCCCGAAGGATAACGGTAATTCCGTGCAGATCGCGGATGCCGAGAGTCCCTTTCGTCATGGGCCCGAGCCCTACGCTGAATCCGATGGCTATCGCATCAAAACCTCCAAACTCAAACAGGGCAGCTATTATGAGGTTTGGGAAACTGATGATATCGAGGATCAGAAAGCCGATGTGAAAGCGGTCGGATTGATTATCGATGCGGAACACGTGCCCGCGCGCACGTTCCTCATGGTTTTTGTGCCGCTCCTGCTGATTTGGGGAGTGATCTATTCCTCGCTCTGGTGGAAGGAAGAAAGTGCCTGCTCGCGCGCCGTGATGGCTTCACTTTTTGCCGCCACAGCCTTGGCCTTCTCATCCATCAACCTTCAACCGAACGTCTCCTACATCACCACCGGGACGCTTGCGTTCACCCTGCTTTACATCAATCTGGCAGTCATCGGCACTTTTTCCGTGCTCGCATTTAGGGCCAACAAACGCGGCGCCGCCGATGACTTCCGGCGCCTTCGCGCCATCGGACGCTCGGTCGCAGGCGTCCTCCTTGCAGTCAGCGTGACGGTGATTGTGTTATGGGTTGTGTCCCGCCGAGACAAGAACCTGATCGAATGGTTCGACAAATCGCAACCCCTCTCGAAGATTTCCCTCGAGCCCAAGGTGTAGAGCGGACAATTCGGTGTTAGAGCAAGGGCGGTGACTGATTCATCCACAGCGGTGTCAGTCCCGAATGGCGGTAAGATAAGGACGTTTTGGGATCAAAATCACTCGAAGCAGTTAACTTGCTGAAGAAGTTGCGAAAAGAGGCGTAATACATTGACTATGAGTATATTGCGATCACAATAGCGCATGGCA